>OFGS01000002.1_pt1 | contig 452147 bp, 453 predicted proteins | sample 1521851 | NCBI WGS metagenome assembly OFGS01 (sample SAMEA3142070, study PRJEB24117) | hot springs metagenome
GGAATCATAGCTGGAACAAGAAGTAGTGGATATTTTGTAATAAGAAGTCTTTCAGGGGAAAGAATACACGATAGTGGGAGATACAACAAACTAAAACTTTTGGAGAAATCAAAAACGGTGATGTTTGGAAGGAGGAAAGCGGCTCTCTCCTCACACGACTAAAGTCGCGTGTCTCCGAGAGAGCCAAGGACATGAAGGAGCAAAAATTACACAAAACAGAAGTCCTATTAAGTGAATCTTTCATGTACGATGGCGTGGTAATTGCGCTGCTTATTAGCGTTGCAAATAACATATACGATCTCAGCTTGCTTGATCTTGCTAATGAGTTCATACTTATTCTCATCATTTGGTACGGGATTATCGAGCATTTCATACGCAATTCAAACGTTATAAACCTCGACGTGCGTTACAGGCTCCTCTTCTACATGACGCTATTGGGTGGTGCAACACTCAATACTTTCGTCTATAAGTCGTACGGGATAAGTTATATCCCTGTATTGATCGCACCAATGTTGATTACGCTGTTAATCGATTACGAATTTGGTGCAAGTGCTGGTCTTATACTATCCCTTTCTACAGCGTTTCATCATCACGATTTCTTCATGTTCCTTCACTTTTTCCCGCAAGTCTTCATAGCGAATTTCATGCTTAAGAATATTAAAAATAGAATTCAGGTAGTGAAAGCGGGGTTTGTAGCAGGTATAGTTAGCTTAATCATGATTCTCTTCCAAGAACCTGTAAGGCATTTCTATTTCTCTCTGCAAGACTATTTAATCTTGTTTCTCAACCCACTATTCTCAGCTTTTGCAGTGCTTGGTTTGTTACCCTATATCGAAGTTGCAACACGCGTTTATTCGAACATAGGTCTTCTGGAAATCGCCACACTTAATCATCCACTATTAAAATCACTTTCTTTACACGCGCCTGGAACTTACCAGCACAGCATGAGAGTTGCGGAATTCGCAGAGCACGCAGCTGAAAATATCGGCGCCAACGCAATTCTTGTTAGAACATGCGCTATGTATCACGATATCGGGAAGATACGGAATCCTGAATACTTTGTGGAGAACTTGAAATCACTAGAGAACAATCCACACAACACATTGAAGCCGGAAGTAAGTAAAAGTATAATAATGAAACACATTACAGATGGGATAGAAATTGCTCGTAAACATCGTCTACCTATTCAGATCGAATTGGCTATACCACAGCACCACGGAACACGTGTAATGAAATACTTTTACGCAAAGGCTGTTAATGAAAGCGCTTCAGTCGACCCAGCGCAATACACGTACGCTGGTCCGAAACCAAAAAGCAAGGAAATGGGGATACTGATGATAGCTGACGTAGTGGAAGCTACTTCGAAAAGCCTGAAAGAATCGAGTGTGGATGCATTTAGACAGATAGTTGAAAAGACAATAGTGGAATTAATACAAGAAGGTGAATTGACAGATACTGAGCTAACTACAAGCGATTTAAAAATCATAACTGATACTTTCGTGCAGATCTACGAAAACATGCTTAAACATAGAATCGAATACCCCGTGATTAATGAGGATATAGAAACGATAAGTTGATTATTAATTATACCAGAAGGCGGTGCTATTATGGGTGCAGTACTTGATTTTTTTGATTATCCTAAGGATTTGGAGCCTTTCTTGAATTTGATAAAATCCAAGCTGTGTTCAATTATAGAAGCAGAAATCGGGGAAGTTAGAATCAATTTTGTCTTCATAGACTCAGAAATCATGACAACAATGAACGAGGAGTACAGACATAAAAAAGGACCAACTGATGTTTTGACTTTCGTTTATGCAGCATCAGAATCCGGAGACGAATTCGAAAGCATTGAAGAAGCGGAGATAGAAAGTGTAGAAGGACCGTATGCTGAAGGATACATATGCCTCGACGTTGTGAAAAGCAACGCCGAAGAATTTGGTAATACTTTTGAAAAAGAATTAATCACAGTATTCGTCCATTCAATACTTCACATGGCAGGATATGATCATGAATACGATTCAACGAATGCCGAGGAAATGTTCAGAAAACAGGAAGAATACTTAAAAGAATTCCAGAAAATTATTAATTAATAATCTTTTTGCTTCTTTACGTTTTAGCTGAGATTATGTCAACTAATTAGATTCTTTATACTCCACTCGAGCATTTCAGCATGTTCCCTGTTCGCAAAATTCGGGTCGTTTTCTATTTCATGCGGGTTCAGTTCACCTGAAATAAGTTTTTTGACTTTTCCAATATAATCAGCCATATTTTTGATAGACTCAGCATCGCCAATATCTCCATGACCTGGTATAACGTATTTGGCTTTTGGAAGTTTTTCCAAAGTTCTCAACCAGATTGCTAAATTACTATCTGAGACGATTTCCGGGTGTATTTTATTGATGACGGTGTCACCGGTAATGAGTACAGATTCGCTCGGAATGTAAATGTAAGAAGAGTCTGGAGTATGTCCAGGACCGTGAATGAAAAGAATTTTTAAGCCGTCCTCGTGCTCAAAAGTATCATCGAATAGCACATCGGGAAGTTTCGGTTCGAAATAGTCTATTCCAAGAGATTCAAAATAGGTGTGATCAAACATCTCCATCTTTTCTCTTGTAAGCGTATGCGCTACCACTGGAACATCAAAAACAACATTTCCAAAAGTGTGGTCTGGGTGATAATGAGTATTAAACACAAGCGATATATTTTTCATCGTAAATTCCCTGACGAACTTTGCTATGCTTTTAGCTTTTTCAGGAAACAGCGAGGTGTCGACTAACACAACACCTTTTTTACCGATGATTATAACATTGTTGGCAGCTTCTTCGTGCTCAATGACATAAACGTTCTCGGTAACTTTCTTAACCATAGATTAAATCGTCACCCCCCATATGGGTCTATACTATTTATTTTTTCGTCTCTCAAATCAATATTCTTTAAAGGAGTTGATTTTTCCTTGAAAGTTCTGCTATCTGGCTACTACGGTTATGGAAACTTCGGTGATGAATTGATGAGGCTTTCAATGGAGGATTTTTTCAAAAAGTATAAGATTGACTATACCATCGCACTTTCAAAAAGCGTTAGTAAAGATACAATTTCAAGATTTAATATATTCGAGCTCATAGGTTCTATTTTCGATTCTGATGCACTCGTTTACGGTGGCGGGGGATTGCTTCAGGACATTACGAGTTCGAAGAGTTTTCTGTATTATGCTGCAACAATCAATATAGCTTTAATCTTTAAGAAGCCTGTTATCCTATTTGGTAACAGCCTTGGACCTGTAAGAAAATCATACAACAGACATATATTGAGAAGCATACTTAGGAACAAAAGAGTTTACCTTTTCACAAGGGATATCGTTTCGTTTAACTATGCGAAACGGTTGAACTCAAATACTGTTCTTTCATGCGATCCTGCTGTTAGGTTTTTAAAGACAGTAACAGAATTTCCAGAGAAGAAATTTGACCTGATTCTCATTCCAAGAAAGGCTGAAAATATTGAAAAATACATTATCTTGAAAGAATACTTTCAAAACATAATTGTGTGTCCCACACAAGAAGGCGATCTAAGAACATCTTTACTTGTAAGCAAAGATCTCGGCGCACACTTATTTGACCAACCAAACGACACAGAAGGCGTGCTCCGCAATATACTCGCTTCTAAATTCATAATCACTGAACGCTTCCATCCTGCACTTGTAGGAGCGTATTTTGGAATACCTTTTATCTCGCTCGAGAATTCAAAAGCAGAAAGGTTTTTCAGAAAGTATACGAAAAGTAGAAAGCCGTTTGCTAAAGACTTGATAGGTATTGAGGAAAGGATACTTGCACTGAAACAAGAGCCTTTGTATTTGAAGGAGATATTAGATAAAGAAGCTGATGAATCTTTTAAGAAGCTTTACAGTCTTCTGATCAAGCTAAAATCGTTCCGCAGTTGAGTTATGCTGTTAAAAAATGCCCCCTTCATTATTTATAGGGGGCATTTTCCTATTTCATAAAGAAGACTATTTAACAGTAGCCTTCTTTGGTTTTACTTCTTTGCACAAACCAGCGGAACACGTTTTGTCTTTCACGTGGGCTTCGAATTCATTTTTGAAATTGTTTATAAGAGATAGTAGTGGGACGTTAATGCTCTGACCTAAGCCGCAGAACGATGCATCTGCTGTTACATACGCTATCTGTTCGAGATATTTTAAATCCTCTTCCGTGGCTTTGAATTTCGTCATTTTTTCAAGTATATCACATGCGATTCTTGTACCTTCTCTACATGGTGTACACTTGCCGCATGATTCGTGTCTGAAGAATTCCATAACGTTGAGTGCAATGTCAACAGCACAGTGAGTATCGTCTATCGCTAAGATAACACCAGACCCAAGGCTAACACCGTGGTTTTTCATTGAATCGTAATCGAGAGGTGCATCAAGTTTATCGGGACCGATAAACGTTCCGGCTAAACCACCTGTTTGTATCATCTTGAGCCCTTTGTCGCCCTTTATACCTCCACCAAATCCGTAGAGCACCTGTCTTACAGTAACACCCATCGGAAGCTCAACCATACCCCGCCTATTTACATCTCCTGCAAGGCAGAAGACCTTTGTACCAGGTGAATTTGGTGTGCCAATACTCTTAAACCACTCTGCACCGTTCAAAATGATCTGTGGAACGTTCGCCAGAGTCTCCACGTTGTTGATCACTGTTGGTTTTCCAAACAGACCACTCTGCGGTGGATAAGGCGGTTTTAACCTGGGCCTTCCCGACTTGCCTTCTATCGATTCAAGCAGCGCGGTTTCTTCACCACATACGTAAGCTCCCGCTCCAAGCCTAACTGTTAGATCGAAATTAAAGCCACTGCCGAGGATATTTTCGCCAAGGAATCCGTATTCATACGCATCTTTTATTGCCTTCTTTAAATTCTCCACAGAGTTGTAATATTCGCCTCGGATGTATATGTATCCTTTCGTAGCCCCGACTGCATAGCCTGCGATGATCATAGCCTCTATAACTGTGTGTGGGTCTCCTTCCATTATCAATCTATCTTTGAACGTCCCTGGTTCACCTTCATCAGCGTTGCAAACTATATACTTTTGGTCAGCATTTGCTTTCGCTGTGAATTCCCATTTCAAACCCGTTGGGAAACCAGCACCGCCTCTTCCTCGCAATCCGCTCTTCTTTACTTCGTTAATAACTTCTTCTGGTTTCATTTGAAGTGCTTTGCTGAGTGCGAAATAGCCATCACGCGCTATGTATTCATCTATATTCTTTGGATCTATGAGCCCGATGTTTCTGGTGACTATTCTAATTTCTCTTATGCTAAACTTTTCTGCCTCTTTTAATTCTGATTTGCTAACTGTCAAATCCCAAACTTGCCTTCCTTTGAGCAAGTGTTCTTCAACTATCTTCTTCACATCTTCCTTGGTCTTAACAACGTAGTACACATCATCTGGAAGCACGTGGAAAACGACACCGTTGTAAGAACCTACGGCAACACTTTCAAGGACGGTGACAATTGAATCTAAACCGAATTCACCGATAAGTGTCCTGAGATAATTCGAAAATTCCTTCGCACCTAAGAGTATGCTATTGCTGTCCACAGAGACAAGAACGGTGATTGGTGTCATCTTGCCTCACCACCTTTTAGGTTGTTCAATATCTCTTCGACTTTTTCTACAGTTAAATCCCCATAGTATTCGTCGTTTATCATGATGACCGGTGAGACACCGCAAAGACCCAGGCATCCTGTTTCTTCAAGTGTGAACAACCCATCTTTTGTCGTTTCACCAAATTGAACGCCGAGTTTGTTTTTCAAAAATTCAACAATCTCTCTCCCGCCAGGAACATGGCAGGGCAAACTTGTGCAAACCCTAATGATGTATTTGCCTCTGGGCTTAGTAGAGAACATCGTGTAAAAGGTGAGAACCTCGTACACTTTTGATGGCGGAATGTTAAGTTCTTCGGCTATCATATCTCCTACTTCAGATGGTATGTAATGACTTTGATAATGGTCTTGAACTTTGTGAAGTAAGTAGATCAGGACATCTTGTTCTTCAAGTTGCTCGTGTTTCAATTCTTCTAATAAAGATTTCAAAGTTGAGCGATCCACACACCTTCCCTCCCCGAAAAAAGATTATCAGAATATTAAGCTTGATAAAAACAAAGGTGAGCTACCCTTATCAAGGGTGCTCACCTCTATTCAAATTACCTTACACTTCCGACTAAAGCTGGCGTTACCTTGCTTATCGCTCCAAATCTACATACTTCTATACAGCTTCCACACCTTACACATGCTTCTTGATCAATCTCATGCACTTTTCTAACTTCACCGTGTATTGCATTAGTTGGACACACTCTCGCACACGCTGTACAGCCTACACACTTATCTGCAGAGATTACATAGCTGATCAGTGCCTTACACTTCTTCGCCGGACACGTTCCGTCTTTCACGTGTGCTTCGTATTCATGCCTATAATACTTCAGCGTTGAGAGAACAGGGTTTGGAGCTGTCTGACCGAGTCCACAGAGCGAGGAATCTTTGATGACTTGTGCCAAGTTTTCGAGTTTTTCGATATCCTTCATTGTTCCTTCGCCTTTAGTTATTTTATCGAGTAAGTCGTACATTACCTTCGTACCTTCGCGGCATGGTGTACACTTACCACAAGATTCATCAACTGTGAATTCAAGGAAGAACTTTGCAACATCAACCATACAATCATCTTCGTCGAGAACTATCATACCACCAGAACCCATTATAGCTCCAAGCTTGCCGAGCGATTCGTAATCAACTGGTGTATCGAAGTACTCGGCAGGAATAACTCCTCCACTCGGACCTCCTGTCTGGACGGCTTTAATCTGTTTGCCTTGTGGATGACCTCCACCGATGTCGTACAGAAGCTCACGTAATGTGATACCCATTGGAACTTCGACAAGACCTGTATTCTTTATTTTTCCTGCGAGGGCGAAAACTTTCGTTCCAGGTGATTTCTCTGTACCGTATTGCCTGAACCAAGATGCGCCTCTCAGAACTATTGGTGCAACAAGGGCTAACGTTTCAACATTGTTTATCACACTTGGCTTAGACCAGAGACCCTTTTGCACTGGAAATGGTGGCTTAACCCTTGGCTGTCCCCTCTTACCTTCTATAGAGTGCATCAATGCTGTCTCCTCACCGCAAACAAACGCACCTGCACCTATTCTTATTTCGATGTCGAATGAGAAATCTGTACCGAGTATGTTTTCACCTAAGAAACCGTATTCGTGAGCTGTTTCTATTGCCTTTTGCAACCTTTCGATCGCAAGAGGATACTCAGCTCGGACATACACGAACCCACGTTGTGCCCCGATAGCGTAACCTGCAATTGTCATCGCTTCGACTATCGAGTGTGGGTCACCTTCGAGGATAGACCTGTCCATGAACGCTCCTGGGTCACCTTCGTCGGCGTTACATATCATGTATTTAACATCTGATTTCTGTTGCCTTGCAAGTTCCCATTTCAAACCGGTTGGGAATCCTGCTCCACCTCTACCTCTCAATCCACTGTCCTTTATCTCTTTGATAACTTCCTCAGGCGTCATTTTTGTAAGGGCTTTGTGAAGGGCAAAGTAACCATCTCTTGCGATGTATTCTTCAATACTCAATGGGTCAACCACACCGACGTTTCTAAGAGCTATCTTGACTTGCTTTGCAAAGAATGGTATTTCTTCTTCTTTTTCCTTCTCCTTGATTGTGAGCTTTTCTTTCTGTCCTTCAAACAAGAACTCTGGAACGATACGTCCCTTCAGTATATGTTCTTCAACTATCTTCTCAGCTGCTTTCGGAGTTAACTTCTGATAGTATACTCCGTCTGGGTAAACTATTGCGAGCGGTCCAAGGCTACACGCACCCATACAACCGGTCTCAACAACGGAAACAACTGCATCGAGTCCGTATTCCTTTAATTTCCTTTCAAGCGCTTGCTTTACACTCTCTTCACCTGCTGATATACAGCCACCACCAGCACAGATAAGGATTGTATTAGTCTTCAATGCCACGCTATTCGCCTCCTTGAATTAATAAACTCATCGCGTCAATGAAAAAATTCGAGAATCACTCTTTTTTAACTAAGTGTGAGGCAATTACTTTCTCGCTATCTTTATTGTTTTGAATGTGATACTTTAATAAATCTTTAGCAACTTCCGGATTTATATTCCCATAAAAGAACTTCTCACCTTTTTCTGTTTCAATCACAACTGTAGGTTTGTATTTGCAGATTCCATTACATTCAGCTTCTCTGACGGTAAATTGCTCTTGCAAATTTAGTCTTTCAATTTCTTCAGAAAACGCTCTGAATATTTCAAGTCCTCCATTATCCCTACAGCATCCTACAGTACAGACATGCACAGTAAACTTGCTCATCTTATTAGACCTCTCCTCTTTTCACAACCAAATCAGAGACAACTTTTCCTTCGAGAATATGTGACTGAACTATTCTTCTTGCATTTTCTGGCGTTACGTTACCATAAACTATTGGTTCTTGACCTTCGAGAGAAACTTCAATTGTAGGCTCGACTTCGCAAAGTCCCATACAGCCAGACTGGACAACTGCTATGTCATCAATTTTAAGCTCGTTCATGTATTCAACAATCGCTTTGAGAGTATCCTTTGCTCCCGCTGCGATACCGCATGTACCCATTGCAACGACTATTTTTCCTCTTTTTCCTGCTTCTCTCATCTTTATGTTTTGCAGAGCCTGCTCTTTAATCTTCATTAATTCCTCTAAGCTTTTTACTTTACTCATTGCGACCCACCCCTCCTGTAAGCAGCTATGATTTTGCTAACCATATCTGGCGTTACTTTACCATAGAAATCCTTTTCGCCAACAAGAACAACAGGAGCCATACTGCATGCTCCAAGGCATCTTACTGCATGTACAGAGAAAAGCCCATCCTCGGTTACTTCCTCAGCTTTTACACCGAGTTCTTCCAAAAATCTTTCCATAACCCTGTCTCCGCCTTTGACATAACAAGCGGTACCGAGACACACTTTAATTTGATTCTTTCCCTTTGGCTTAGTCGCAAAGAAGTTGTAGAACGTAACTACTCCATAAACTTCTGAAACTGGGAGGTTGAGCTTTTCAGCGATATGTTCCTGAACCTCTTGCGGTAACCAACCAAAGAGTTCCTGAGCCTTATGTAAGACTCCTATAAGAATTCCAGGTCTGTCCTTCACCTCTTCAATATAAGCATCAAGCTTCTCGTAAAGTTCCTTGTGATGTTCACATACGGCCACACACATCCCTCCTTCACACTTCGTGATTATTATAACATACAACAAAGAAATTTCACATGCTCAAATCTGAAGTAAATAATTGCTTTTAGCTGATTTATGCTATTTTTTTGCCTTTACCTTCTTTTTTCATAATTCAAGATATTTTTCACAAAGTTAACGAGAATAAAACAGTTGCCATTCCTATTATCTTTACAATGCTTATAGTCTCCCCAAGTGAAAGAACAGCAAATAGCGTTGCAACAACAGGTTTTAGGAAAAATATTCTACTTGCCTGTGTAGCCCCAACAACTTCCATGGCTTTAAAGTATGTCACATAAGCCACACCAGTGACTATCAATCCAAGATAAACTATTATACTCCATCCGCTAAAATTTATTGCTGTCGGGATTGTGAATTTTCTAAGCACTACGAGGATTAATATATAAATCAGGCTCGAGCATAGTGACGAGTACGCCGTCACTGTCAAAGGTCCGTACTTTTTTGTGTATCGTCTCATTAGAACAGTGTAGAGTCCGAAAGTTAATGCAGCTAAGATTCCATAAAATATGCCAATCCAGGAATCGCCACTTATCTTTCCTGCGCTGAATATCACAATTCCAACGAATCCCAAAACTATTCCTAAGTATTTCTTCCAATTGTATTTCTCGTTGAGCAAGATGACTGCGAAAAATGAAACAAAGATCGGATTGCTTGCCACAAGCGTTGCGGCAGTTGAGGCATTTGAATATTTTACAGCAAGTTGTAGTGAAGTCATTGAAATGATACTGTTTAGAGCACCAATCATCGTCAGAGGAAACAAATCTTTGTACTCTATATCTTTCTTCACAAATAACATCGATATGAAGAGTCCGCCTATCAGAAATCTAAAAGATGTCATAAAAAATGGATCAACTTTACCCATAAGCGGTTTTGAGATGACTTCTATGCTTGAAAAGGCTAATAGGGTTATTGTTAAATATATGTATGCAACAGCTTTGGCGTACTTCTTCTCCATAATATCACCATTGATTCATCCAAAGTTGTAGTGTTTGCGTATATACTTTTTCACGTTCCAAGTACAAGATACGCCCGAATCAAATCGCACCATGTCCCCCGCTCCGAAAGATACTCTTGTACCGTCATCCAATGTGACTTCAACTTCGCCTTCAATCACGTAAAATTGCTCCGGTTCATCGTAGTACCAATCAAAAACGCTTTCTTCTTTTTCCCATGTGGGCCACTTTTTGACCTTCAATACCTCTTCCTCCGTCGGTTTCCATACTTTTACTTTCATAAATACACCCTCCCTGTGTTTCGTTACTCCACCGAAACTTCCAACACTTTCTCGGAATTAAATATCTTCGTTATAGCGTATATCAAAACGAATAACAAGACTGTATTTGTTATTATCATAACTACAAAGTTCTGTATTTTAAATGTTTCCAAGAATATATCTTTTATAGTATATATAACGTTAAGTATGGGATAAAGGTAGTTTATCACTCCCTTGCTACCTTCAGAGTTCATCGTCGATATTCCAACCAAGAGGACAATTATGTAAATAGGCGAAACAAAAGTGCCTGCTTCTTTCTGACTTCTCGCAAAGCTTCCAATTAAGACAATTATCGCAGAAGATAGCAGCGCCAAAGATAATATAGCAAACAGCATGTATAGGTAACCACTCAGACCAATTTCAGCAAGCGCAGATGTGAATGTGTTAACTCCTTCGCTACTTAAAAACGCTACCTGCACGTTGATTCCAATGATCAGACCTATCAAATTGAATATAGCCGACAAACCGGAAACGATCATCAGGTACATCACTTTTCCCAAGGCTATCGATGTGCGAGAAACTTGATTCACTAACAATATCGAAAGAGACCCTCTCTCTTTTTCGCCAGCTGTTATATCAAATCCAAGTCCCATAGCACCTGAAAACAGGAAAATAACAAGAAAGTACGGTATTAATCCTGACATCATCATGATAATTTCGGCTTTCTCTTTCCCTTCTTCAGCCTTATCTTCGGCGCTCAGTCCGACGTGCTTTTCTTCTAAATTGACAAAATTCAATTTTGTAATATCGATCCCTTTATTCAAAAGCTCTTCATTTACTAATTTCTGATTAAAACTATATAGTGCGTTTCTAACTTGACTGGCGATGTAGGAGCTCTTTTGCCTCTTTGGATTGTAAAGCACTGTGAACTTGTAAATACCTTGATCATAATTAGCTATTAACCCTATAGCTTCGTCATTTTCGAATATATATTTTTCATTGATTTTTCCAAATCTGAATTCGACATTACCTATGCTCTCTACCGCACTTAGCGCATCTTTAATTTCTTCCCTTGTCGAAGTTTCAACAATAACAACATATGAGGCTTTTTCTGTACGTTCTCGTTCAATTTTTGAAACGTATCCAATGATGCCAAATATTAACGCGTAAAATACAAATGGCAGTAAAAACTGCGTGAGAGCACTTCTCCTGTCCTTAAAGAAGTTCTTCAATTCTTTTTTCATTATGATAAGCGAGTCTTTAAACATTTCTCGTCACCCCTAATGAGTTAGCGTATTTGAAAAAGACTTCCTCCAAATCTTCACTCTCATTTTTCTTCAGAATCTCATCTGTGCTTCCATTTTCCACGAGTTGCCCGTTAAAAATTAGTCCCACTTTATCGCACAGCTTCTCCGCAACGGACATAATGTGTGTTGATATGATTATGGTTTTTCCCTTGTTTTTCATTTCTTTCAAAAAGTCTGTGACCACCTTTGCGGCAAATACGTCTAAACCATTGGTAGGCTCATCAAATATTATTACTTGCGGGTCGTGTATTAGACTAATAGCAATTGAAAGTTTTTGCTTCATTCCACTCGAAAGCTTGTTGGGAGGTCTATCTATGAAATCTTCTAAAGCCAACATCTCTGAGAGTATATTAATTCTATACTTTATTTCCTCCTCAGGCATCTTGTTCAACTGTCCAAAAAACGTTAAAAGCTCTCTGCCTGTGAGATTACCGGCAACTTTCATTTCACTCGTTAAGAAGCCCACAATTCCTCGTACTCTTTCTGGTTCTTTCAAAGTATTAATGCCTTTCACGAAGACTTCCCCGCTATCCTGTTTCATCAACGTTGATATTATACGCAAGGTGGTCGTCTTACCAGCCCCATTAGGTCCAAGCAATCCAAATATCTCGCCTTCGTGGCATTCGAAAGAGACGTTTTTGACTGCCTCGATTATCCCCCTTCTTTTCGTTTTAAAAGATTTGCTGATGTTAATGACTCTTAACATGTGATCACCCCTTCAGGCCTCAAAAAAGTGTACAATAAGATTGTTAATTTATTCACTACAATGTTATTTTAACACACAGCGTCTTTTCAGTCTACAGATAGTCACCATAAGCCTAATGCTTTGCTTGACAACTAAAGACTCAAAATTTATAATGTTTCAAAGATTTTTAATGGGGAGGTTTTTTCATGCTCAGGATTTTGCTCACGGGTTTTGAGCCATTTGGAGGAGAGAAAATAAACCCGAGTGGAAAAATTGTAAAGGAACTATCAAGAACTAAATTCGAAGGAATTATTTTAACCTGCGCAATTCTTCCGGTAAGCTATGAAAAAAGCATTGCCGTGTTACAAGATTACTACTCAAGAGAGGAATTTGACATTGCTCTGCACGTAGGCCAAGCTGGTGGAAACACTGCTATTACAATTGAAAGATTAGCGGTAAATATATTGGATTCGAACCATCCAGACAACGAGAATGTCATAAAATCTGACTGCCGAATAATTGAGAACGGTGCGGATGCTTATATGACCGATTTAAAAGTTAAAGAGATTGTCTCTTTGCTTAAGAAAAATAAAATCCCTACACAGCTGTCGTATACAGCTGGTCAGTATATCTGCAATGAGGTTTATTACTATTCCTTGCATAGTTCAAGAGTTAACCAAAACCCGAAACACGTCCTTTTCATTCATATACCATTTCTACCTGAGCAGGTTAGCGAAAAGGAAACAAAACCTGTTGCATCGATGGACCTTCGCTTGGGAAGGAAAGCTATAAAACGGATTATAGAAAACATAGAAAAGTTTATTTGAACAATTTTATAACGTCCACATCGTTGAAAGTTAGAGTAATGCTCATCGGTATCTTTCTAAGTATCCAGCCTGTTTCGATATTTCTCGAAATTATAGAATAGTATTTTTCGTGTTCATTAACCATAAGTGCGTACTCGTCAGAGCGCGCATTTTTTATTAGTTCTTCTAAAAGCGTATATATTGCACCGCTCTGAAAAACACATTCTAGCTTCCTAAAAGTGTTGTCCGCATAACACGAGCTTTTACTTCTTCCAAAGCATAGGACAGAATAATCGTCCGGAAAATCGCGATACTTTCTCAACATCACCGATGCTACATAATAAGGCAGCGCTTCCGGAGAAATTCCAGAAATTTCTTGGTTGAGGAATTTTGCCAGTAACTCCATAGCGGAAGAATTCGGGTAATAACGTTCAAATATAGAATACAATCCGTCGGAATATTCCATGTATGTTATATTCTCATCAATCACAAATGTACCACAATCTTCCTGAGAATAAGCATAATCAAATAAACCTATGGGAAATATCGATTTCATATCAAGAAATGAAAAGTGGCTTCCGTCATATGCTATCAAGGATGGGTGGCCACAATTCAAATATTCGACTTTATCTTGCTCAATCTTCATAAAAAGACCTGTCAAATAATTACGTCCCAAAACATTCTTAAGATTCTCCGCCATCTCATTGACTATTTCATGTATTCTTCCGTTCTTTTGAGCAGCTGCCCTAAAAAGCGATTTGACTGCTGAGCACAGAAGCGCAGATTGAATTCCGTGGCCCGATATGTCCGCTACATATGCATAAACAGCTTCTCCAACTTCAAAATAATCGAACATATCTCCTCCTACAATTTGAGAGGGGATATAACGCGATGTGAACCAAACATTATTTTTTAAGCCAAATGTGTTGGGTAACATTAATCTTTGGAGCTGCGTAGACAGTTCCAGGCTTTCTTTGAGTTCTTTGTACAAATTTTCAATCCGTTCCCTATTCTTTTTTAGTTCAGTGTGCAGTGCGATCTTTGAAATAGCCTCAACATCTATTATTGGCAATTCAATGTAATCTGAAATACCTACTTGGTACAACTCAAGAAGCGTCACATAGTCTTTCTGATTAAGAATAACTATTATAGGTATATCTTTGTACTCGCTGCGTGTTTTAAACCAGCGCACGTATTCTTGTGTAATCTTGGAGAACTTGTTGAATATAAGAACAGCTTGAACATTGTTTTGTTCCGAAAAGTCCGATATAGAATTGATAAGTGTGACATTATACCCGACAAATTCCAGTATTTGAAAGAGTTCTTCTACATTACTCTCATCATCTGTTATTATAACTATCTTGTCTCCGTTCATAAAAATAGACACCTCTTTTTTTCCATTTTTCCTTTTTTATTATACAATATAGTTAGTCAAAAATTTCAACATAATTGAATATCACCACAACAAAAGGAGGGATAGGGATGAAGAACTTGAAAATAGGTATTATAGGTGCAGGAAGTGCTGTTTTTTCAATAAGGATTATCTCTGATTTGTGCAAAATCCGAGAGCTGTCAGGCACACATGTTGTATTAATGGACATAGACAAGAAGAGATTAGAGAATGTCTTGATCTTAGCTAAGGAACTTACAGATTTCTTCGGCGCGAGTATAACTTTTAGCACTGTCGAAACTATTCGCGAAGCAGTTGAAGGTTCTGACTTTGTGATTAACACGGCAATGGCTGGAGGTCACAACTATCTTGAACTTGTCCGTTCTATAGGGGAAAAATACGGCTATTACCGAGGCATCGATGCCCAGAACTTCAACTTCGTTTCCGATTACTTGAATCTGACAAATTGGAATCAGTTTGCACTCTTTCTAAAGATCGCAAGAACTATTGAGAAGCTGTCTCCAAACGCTTGGTATCTGCAAGCGGCTAACCCTGTTTTCGAAGGTACGACACTTGTTTCCAACGAGGTTGGTATCAAGATGGTCGGTTTTTGTCATGGACATCATGCAGTAGAGACGATTGCAAACGCTATAGGTGAAAAAGAGTACGAATGGCAGGTTGGTGGGGTTAACCACGGTATCTGGCTTACTAAATTTGTCGACAAGAAAGGCAAGGACCTTTACCAAAAAATCGATGAACATATGAAAAAAGTTCGATACGAAGAATTCAAGCCTTCTAATCCTTTTGACGATCAACTTTCACCGGTAGCATGGGAAATGTATAGATTCTACGGTCTATTTCCAATAGGCGATACTGTTAGAAACTCCACTTGGAAATATCACAGAGACCTCCAAACAAAAATTAAATGGTATGGTGCTCCATGGGGAGGCGCAGATTCGGAAATCGGTTGGAAATGGTATGTTGAACAGCTTAACGGAGCTGTCCATATGATAGACACTTTCGTAAAATTGGTCCTCAGCGGTCAAAAGTTATCATTCCTAAAAACAGGAACACCATTAGATGAATACTTAGAACAAGTTCTTGATGGAGAAAAGCTAAGTGGTGAGCAACATGTGCCGTTCATTAACAGCGTTGTAAATAAGAAAAAGGATAGGTTTGTTGTTAACGTTTTGAACAAAGGAAAGATCAAGGATTTAGATGACGATATAGCCGTTGAAATCTGCGCCAGCGTGTGCGGTGAAAACATGGAATTTGAAGAGACAAAGCTTTCCGAAAGGGTAGTAAATTGGTATCTGAAACCAAGAATTCTGCTCGCTAAACAGGCGCTTGAGGCATTTAAAACCCAAGATGTTAAACTCATAGCCGATATACTTGAGAGAGATCCGAGAACGAAAAGCTCGGAACAGATAGAAAAATTGATAGGGGAGCTGTACCCAGTAGTTATTAGTAAAATGAAGGAGATAGAATCTCAACAGTAGGACATGTTAGAAAGAACCCCTGAGTGATTTAATAGCTCAGGGGTTATTATTTATTCACGTCTAAGATCATCTATCGCTTCGATTATTTCACTACCTCCAAACATGCGCCTTATCTCTTCCGCTCGTTCGGAATCAGACAGTTCCACAACTGCACCGATATCTCCAGTTCTTTGGAGTACAAAATGTTTATCAGCTTTCAGTGCTATCTGAGGCAGATGAGTAACAACTATCACTTGGTGATTCTTAGAGAGCTCACTCAGTTTATCGGCAAGTTTAACCGCCGTAAGTCCGCCAATCCCGGCATCTATCTCATCGTAAACCAAAACATAAGTACTCACAAGGCTAAGTTCTATCGCAAGCATCAACCTGGAAAGTTCCCCGCCCGAAGCTATTTTTCTTAAAGGATATAACTGCCCGGTAGATAGTGTGCTCCCAACGAGTTCAACATCGTCTATGCCATCATTCGAAAGTGCCTTACTTTCGAAACTGAAATCTATCCGCGCGTTCATGTTGAGTTCTCTCAGATGTTTCTCTGTCTTACTCAGAATCTGTTTCGCGGCTTGCTTCCTTCTTTCACTAATCTTATTAGCCAACTCTTCGAGGTTCTTTTCTATCCTCAATTTTTCGACTGACGCATTATTTAAAATCTCTATAGTACGTTCAATTTCTTTAAGTTCTGCTTTCCACTTTGAGAGATTACTCAGCACATCTTCTACCGTTGGACCATATTTTCTTCTCAACTTTCTATAGACAGACAGCCTCGTCTCAATATCATCAAGATTTACTTCTTCGAGGTTTGACAACTCTTTTGATATCTTATTGGTTAGCTCCGCTATTGATTCTACGGCGCTGTCGAGCAAACTTTGGTGTTCATCTTCTATCAGCGAATATATCTTTCTAAGGGAATACTCTATTTCTTCGAGTTGCTGGAAAGCGATGTTGTAATTTTGAAGCAGGTGCTGTATGTTCAGCGCCCTTTTATAATCGCTTTCCAGTCTACTTTCTTCTTCAACACTTAGATTCGCTCTCTCTATTTCCTCGATTCTTTCTCTAAGTTCTTCTGCCTTTTTAGATTCCACGTCGATATCGGACTTCGAAAGTATTCTTATTAACTGCTGGTACTCTCTGTAAAGATTGGTGTATTCGTCGAGAAGTTCAGAATTTTCCGCGACATTGTCGAGGATACTCAATATGAAATCTTTGTCCAAGAGTTTCATATGAGAATTCTGCTTGTGGATAGTCACAACATTTGAAACAATGCTCTGAACAGCGTCTTTTCCAACAAGTTTTCCATCGATTTTGTAGAATATTCTCTTATTCTTTCTTTCGACAGTAAAAATATGCTGGCCCTTAGAAATCCCATATTCTTCTATATCTTCAGGAATGTACAAAACCATGTCTGCTGAAAAAGTGTCGCTCCGCAAGCTCTGGTAGTCTAAGAATGACCCTATAACATCGAGCAACAAACTCTTTCCAGTTCCTGTTTCGCCAGTGATCACGTTTAAGCCTTCAGAAAAGTATATGTCAACATTTTTTAGATACACATATTCGTTTATATGGAGGAGTTCTATCAGGATCCTTCACCCCTTGATTTTCAGTAGATTATTTAAGATCTTCTTTATCAAAAGAGTACGGAAGGAGCTCACTAACCGTCGTCTCTAAGACATCGCCTTTGAGGTTTGTCAGAATGACTTTGAAATTTCCAAATTCCGACATAACTTGTCTGCATGCACCACACGGCGATACGGGTTTATCGGTGTCAGCGACAACGACCAACATGTCAAATTCGCTTTCTCCGTTGGCTACTGCACTGAAGATTGCGGTTCTTTCAGCACAATTTGTCAAACCATACGATGCGTTTTCTACGTTTACCCCAACGTACACGTTCCCTGATTTTGTGAGCAAAGCTGCGCCAACGTGGAAATGTGAATACGGAGCATACGCGTTTTTCATAACTTCTTTTGCCCTCTGGATAAGTTCTTCAGTTTTCATCTTTTTCTTCCTCCTGCGCTTGTTCTTTCTTTATTGTAAGCAATACTTTTTCAATCTTATTCCTTGAAGATGCTACTATTTTGAATATGATACCATCGTACTCGTACATTTCTCCAACCTTTGGTATGTGCCTGAATTTATCAAGCAGGTATCCCGCTAAAGTTTCAAATTCTCCCTCCGGGAATTCGATCCTGAGTTCCCTTTCTATATCGTTCAACGAGATAGTTGCATCCACGAGGTATGAATTATCATCTATCTTCTTAATTCCAGAACTTTCATGGTCGTCGTATTCATCCATAATCTCGCCGAATATCTCCTCGAGTATATCTTCCATCGTAACAATTCCGGAAGTTCCGCCGTATTCATCAACAACGATAGCCATGTGCACTTTCTTGGTTTTAAATTCTTTCAGTAATTCAGAGACCGGCATCAACTCAGGGACAAATAAGGGAGGACGCATTAACTCTTTTACAGAAACTTTGTCGATTATATCCATACCCCTTTGTGCTATAAAACTCAGAACATCCTTCGCATAGCATACTCCAACGATATTATCAATAGTATCTCTATATACAGGGAACCTCGAGTATTCTTCATCAACGATTAACTCAATGAATTCTTTGAGGCTCTGCGACTCCTCAACAGCTACAACATCGATTCGAGGTATCATGATTTCTTTAACTAACGTCTCATCCATCTCTATTGTGCGTTCTATCATGAGACCTTCTTCGTGAGTAATCGTTCCCTCTTCCCTTCCCATTTCCAGATAAGAAGCAATGTCGTCCATTGTTATGAATGGGGCTTCTTGAACACTTTGCCCACCCAGGACTTTTACAAACGTATTTGAAATCCTTATGAACAGCGTTATTACCGGAGCAAATATCTTGGAGAGAAATATTATTATTTTTATGCTGAAATCGAACAATCTTTCGCTGTTTTGCCTTGCTATTATCTTGGGTGTTATCTCACCAAACACTAAGAGCAAAAATGTCATAACTACCGTTGAAACAAGTGCTGAAACACTTCCCGAAGTAATAAGTTTCGAAAACATTATGGCCGCTAAGGTTGATGCAAGGATGTTAACAAGGTTATTCGATATGAGTAACGTGGTAAGCAACTTGTTGAAAAAATGGACCTCAGTTTCTTCTTCAGCTTCCTGTTTGCTCTTTGCAAGTATCCTTAAACGATGTCTGCTCACGGACGTCATTGCAGTCTCTGACGCCGAGAAGAATCCAGAAAGAAAGATCAAAATAGCTATAGCGAAAACGTTCCATAAATAACTCAGTGGATCTTCCACAAATACTACACCTCCAATGGTCAATGTTATCTAAGAAATATTATATCATACAATAAAATCAAATTCATTTTGTTTATAGCAAAGCATGTGATATATGTGATATAATAGAAAATAGTCAAGGAGGGATTGTTTTGAAAAATAGTTCTGTTAATACGTTACCTTTCACGTTTGATTTTGAGGTTGTTGCGAAAGCTCTTTCAAGATCAAAGATATTTGTGATTGTTTTTGATGAATTCGGTCGTATCGTTAGATGTACCGATAATACTCCTGTTAAACTGAAGGGTAAAGAGATTCTTCTCGATGCTTTTGAAAATTTCGGTGAAATAATAAAAAAAAACGATAGAAAAAGGCTTTTGTGAAGAAATCTTAGAATGTAAAAGAACTAAAGAAAAAATAAGAGCTATTGTTTTTAAAGGCCAAGCGTATTTGTGGATGATTGGCGAAGTAATAACCGAAAAGCTGTTGGTCGATGAGATTATATCTGAACGTCTTGAAACTTTATCAACGTATCTCGAGTTTGCGCCTGTCTTTTTCGTTGTTTTAGACGAAAATGGTATCATAAGTTACATTAACAATTGGACTCTGGAAAAAACTGGTTACAAATTTGCCGAGGTAATTGGGAAAAATTGGTTTGAAATATTCATTCCTGCAGACATTAGAAAGACACTATTAGAAGTTTTCGCGGATATAATGGACGGAAAAGTTGAGCTTCGTCAAACATACGAGAATGAAATCTTAGCAAAGGACGGTAGTACAATCACGGTACTTTGGGAAAACAAGCTCTTAACAAAAGGTGGAAAGCCGTACGGTACGATAAGCGTTGGTGTGGATGTCACTGACCAGAAGGTGAAAGACTTCGAGGAACAAGTGCTGTTAGAAATACTTGATGCGTCATCAGATGCAAATTATCACGCTTCTATAAGCAAAATATCAAGGATCCTCTCAAAAACTTGCAACGCTCGAAAAGTTATAGGAACGATAAGGACTCCCGAGGAAGCAAAGAATATTGAATTGCTTAATATGGATAACACAGATAGAACTGAGTACTATAAATTTGAAAAGTCGACAGATGAAAAGACAATTACTTTAGAGATGCATTGCGGAACTTTGCCAAGTTACGCCACTTATAACTGCCTCCAAAATGTTGCAAACGTCCTAATTAACTTCTTAGACAGGATATATTACATTCAGAAACTTGAGGAAGCGTCTTTCAGAGACCCACTGACAAATTTATTCAACCGCCGTTACTTCATAATGATGCTCCAGTCTGAGATACGAAGGATAAAGAGGTACGGTGGAAATGCAAGTATTGTCATGATAGATTTAGATGGATTGAAGCAGATTAACGATACGCTTGGACATGATATGGGTGATTTAGCTATCAAGACACTGGCTCGAGCAATGCTTGAAAATACTCGTAATAGCGATATATGTGCGCGTTTTGGAGGCGACGAGTTCGCAATTTTACTTCCGAACACAACCATCCAAAACGCGCAGCTGACGATTCAGAGATTGATGAATTATCTTGATAACTTAGACATAAAGGAATTCAAGGTTTCCATGAGTGCTGGTATAACTAAAATCTTACCGGAAGATGATACTGAAGGTATAAGCGTTTTAAAACGTGCCGATGAATTGCTCTACAAGGCAAAAAAAAGCGGAAAGCATGCTATTGTGGCTGATATTGTTTAATTTTGCAGTCTTATATCAAATACTTTTCTTTAATCTCTATATACGCATGTTTGATTTCCTCCAAGTCGTACTTACCCGGTGTCACGGCTATATGAGAAGCATTTGAAACTATTTTCGACCAATTTTCTATATCTTCGTCGCTGATTTCCACACTTAGTGATACACCCAATAATTCGTAGAACTCTTCAAGAGAGCCATTGAATATCCTCAGGATTTCTTCCACCTTATCTTTTGATTCAGTCAATGCCATTTTCAATTCATATGGTAAAAACACAGCAGTTGCAAGTCCATGCTTCACACCTTTTTCGGTTGTTAAAGAATATCCAAGTGCGTGTGCGATCGTTGTGCCAGTCTGCGCAATAACCATTCCTGCGAGCGTTGACGAGAACATTATACGTTCCCTGTAGTATTCATTGTCAGGATCATCGAGCAGTTTTGGTAAGTAACTGTTTATTGTCCTTATACTTTCCAACGCAAGTGCGTCGCTGAAAGGCGTTGCTTTCCTTGAGATATATCCTTCAACTGCGTGTGACAGAGCATCCAAGGCTGTTGAGATAGTTAGTTCCTTATTGAGTGTGACTGTATACTTGTAGTCAATAAGTGCAATCTTTGGGAAAATGCATTCGTGAGAGAATCCTTTTTTCCTTCCGTTCACCGTTAGGACTGAATACTGAGTAACTTCACTCCCAGTTCCTGCGGTCGTTGGGATGCATATGATTGGTTTGGCACTACCATATTTGTCCTTTTCGTAAAGTTCTTCAGGTTTTAAGGAAGGATTTTCAAGTAAGACTGCAACCGCTTTCGCTGTATCCATAGGGCTCCCGCCGCCAAGCCCAATTACAACATCTGCATCGCTATACTTCCGAGCGATAAATTCGACAATTTCTAATGGCGGGTTCTCAGGTGTCTCATCAAATATGTAATAATGCTTGCCGTCAAGAACATCTAATGTGTCGTCCAAACTACCATTTTTCTTTGAGCTTTTCCCGCTGACGATAAGATATGTATCTCCTAAGGACTGAATTAGTTCTCTATTCTTAGAAACGATATCTCTTCCGTACAAGACTTTCGTGGGCATATAAAATCCCATTTTCTCTACCTCCTCGTTCAATTGCGATTTAAAAAGCTGGTCCGTGAAGGACCAGCTTTTAGTCAAACTCGAACTGTAATTTTATTATTGTTGCATCGCTAAGAAAAGTGCATACCCGCCGAGAGCAACTCCGATAATGGCAAGGACTAGTGCAAATGTGCCAGTTTGATTTGACTGAGCAACTCTGAGCTGTTCTTTGAGTTGCTCGTTTTCCTTCTCGAGTTGTGAGACCTTATTCTCAAGTGTTTGCTGTTGATTGGCTACATTCAGTTTGAAACTATCGATTTCATTCCTAACTACTCCCAATTCCTGAGTATTTGAATTAATCTTAGTATTCAATGTGAGTATTTGCGATTTGACTTCTTCGACATTCTTATTAACTGATTCTATGTTCTTAGCGTTTGCTTTAACATCCTGTTCTAAACCATCAACCCTGTCCTTCAAAACAGCAACATCGCCGGACACAACACTTACAACTGCCTTTACCTCTTCGAGTTCACCAGTAACGTTAGTAAGTTCTGTTATTTTCTTGTTAATATCGGCAACCTGTACTTTGAAGTCACTGTCTGCTTTTTCCAAAGCAGTGATTTTGCTCTGAAGCGTGTTTATCTGAGTTTGCAGCGAGGAGATATTTGCCTTGAGCTGAGCTATATCAGAGTCCGAAGCACCAGATATATTCTTGATTTCCGTAGAGAGCGATTGAATTTTGCTCTGGATATCGGCAACATTCTTTTCTAAGCTTGAAACTTTTCCAGAGAGTGTAGACACGCTAACAGATGTATTTGAAATTTGTGCATTCGTTGATTTAAAGCTATCGTTCAGCGCATTTATACTCTTTTCTAAATCCGCAACTTTCTGAGCAATACTGTTGTTATTGTCTGTAAGTGACTTAACATTGTTCTTCAGCGTTGCAACATCGTTTTTCAGCGCGTTTATATCTTGTGCAAGTGTGTTCAAGCTCTGACCAGTTGGAGTAACGGAGATCAGAGACCTCAATTCCGTAACTTTACTAACAAGTGCATCGTAAAGTGCTTTAATGTCTGACACATCTGTCTTTACGCCTGATAGGTCTTTGCTCAAAATGTCAACATTTCCAGAGATAGTGTCAACTTTTGATGAAAGTGCGTCGATCCTCGTGTTTATCGTTTTGTCAGCATTTCCAAGTGTAAGAATGCTATTTGACATCTCGTTTAACTGAGCAGTAATGTTAGCGGGAAGTGTTGTTTGTTGAGTTGTTGTCTGTGTTCCTGTTGGTATTTTCTTTTCAACCGCGGATATTCTGTCATTTAAAATATTCATAAGCCTATAAAGAGCAACAGCGAGTTGATATCTTGTCAAAGATTGATTTCCTTGAAACGTACCATCTGGCATACCGCTTAGAACTCCAAGTTTTGAAAGCTGTTCGACAGCCTCATAAGCCCAGTGGTTGGCTGGTACGTCTTTGTACGTTGCCGCAAAAGAAGTGGAAATAGTCAAAACCAAAGCGATTAGCAGAAATAACATCTTCTTCATCTTAATACCCCTCCTTAATAATAATTGTACTTCTTTAGATAATTTCAACTAATTTTTCGGGTATCTTATCGGCAGGGAGCACAAAATCTGCGTATCCTTCTTCAACGACCGATTTCGGCATACCATAAACAACACATGTCTCTTGGCTTTCTGCAATAACGGTACCTTTAAAGAACTTAACTTTAAACGCACCTTTTGTACCGTCTTTTCCCATTCCTGTAAGGATGGCAGCAACAGTATTTTCTTTGTAAATTTCGGCTACTTTGTCAAGTGTATAATCTACGGCTGGCCTAACGTTATTGATTTTCTCAGTCTTTTTATCTAAGTAAATGATTGCCTTTCTATCTTGGTACTTTATCCCCATATGGATATCGCCAGGCGCAACATAAACCCATCCAGGTTTTAAAATATCACCGTCCTCTGCTTCCTTCACCGTCAACTGAGAAATTCTATCCAACCTCTGCGCCAAGGATTTCGTAAAACCCGGCGGCATGTGTTGAACTAAAAGTATTGGCGCGGGGAACTCCTTCGGCAAAGCAGGAATCACAAGATCTAACGATCTCGGACCGCCTGTTGAAGACCCAATTACAACAATTTTTCCAGAGACCATTGTCTTAACTTTTAGACCTGCCAAAGGTTTTCTTCTAAGCATCACCTGATTGAGACTTATCTTCATCGCATCTCGTATCTTTTGAACAAGTTCTGGTCCCATTTTGCGAAAGTCCATTGAGACACTTCCGGACGGTTTTGTAACGAAATCAACAGCTCCGAGCTCGAGTGCAAGTAATGTAATCTCGGCGCCTTCTTCTGTAAGGCTACTGACCATTATAATCCTTGATGGCGCTCTTTTTATTATTTCTTTAAGCGCCTCTATTCCATTCAGCTTTGGCATTTCAACATCCATTGTTATAACGTCCGGCCTATGTTTTAGCGCAAGTTCAACAGCTTCCATTCCATCTTTGGCAGCAGCGACAAGTTCCATGTCTTGCTCCCTGTCTATAACATCTTTTAATATCATACGCATGAAAGGCGAATCGTCGACTATCATAACTTTTATTTTTTCTTTTTCCACTTTCTCACCACCCGTATACTCAGCAAAGGAAACGCCACTGTTGATATTATAGCAAAAATTTTGGCTATTTCCAAACTCCAATCAAAAAACATACTACCGAAAACGAGTATACCGACTGTAATTGAAAACAGTGCTGCCCAAAGTACAACACCTGCACTAACATCCTTTATTATCTTTATAACCGGGTGGTATTCTTTGCTGTACAAATTCATTAAGTGCTCAATTATAGTGTTCACAAGCTCAGACCAAATAACAAAAAAGACGGCGAATATTATCCACAAGATATCCTCTCTTTTTATGGGGAGGAAAAATGTTGCTGTTATTACTACAAGTCCAACTAAAAAATGTATTCTAAGATTCCTCTCAGAAAGTATTGAATTGACAATACCTTCTATTGCGTGTGAGAAAGATTCCTTCAAATTACTCGAACCCAATTGTTCTCTTTCTTTTCCGTTCAATTCTTGGTTTGAAAACTTTATCTGTGAGCGTTGTTCCAAACTTTATCGCCTCCACGTTTAGTTCGTAATACTTTGGACTCACTTCTTCCTTTACAGCCTCAAACAAAATATCAAAATCAACAAGTGCAGTTGCCTTTACAAGAGCGCCCAGGAGAATCATGTTTGAGACCATGACATTACCGAACTTTTCAATTGCCAGTTTGCTTGCAGGTACACTTATGATTCTCTTAGTTATTCGCTTGATCTCGTTAGGAATATCTGGTATATATGTGCTGTCGTACACTATTATACCATTAGTGGCTACATATTTTCCATGGCTTACCATGGAAGGATGCATGATTATCAAAGAATCGAATACTACTGCTCTCGGATAAAGTATCGGTTCATTTGAGACCAAAACGTCACAGTAGCTTGGACCCCCTCGGACCTGTTCACTGTAATTCTGAGTCTGAATAACGTATTTTTCAGCAATGACAAATGCCTCTGATAAAATATATCCTGCCAGCAAATTGCCTTGTCCACCAATACCAGCTATTCTAATAGAGAATGGTCTTGTCATTTTCATTCCCCCTTACTGTAAGTAAGTCTGTATCGAGTATAGAAATCTTGCTTCAAATCGTCTTTTCGGAATACACCAACAACTATCTTTCCTTTTAATTCATCCTCAGTCATTTTTTCAGCTTTTTCCTTCATAATCGTATTCTCTTTGAAGAAATCCATCATCTGCCATGGTTCTCTCAGACCGTTGTACCTTCCGTAGTAAGTATGGCAGTTCGACATGACTTCAACAACAGCAGTGCCTTTGTGTAGTAATGCTTCCTTGATGTATTTAACAGTAAGTGCGTAATGGTAAACAGTTGATCTTGCAACGTAAGTGGCTCCCGCTGAAAGAGCCAATTTAACAACATCGAATTGTTCTTCTACATTTCCAAAAGGCATAGTGCCCGCTACTTTGCCGCCAGGTGTTGTTGGAGAATGCTGGCCACCCGTCATACCGTAAATCATGTTGTTGTATATTATTATGGTAAGATTTATATTTCTCCTACAAGCATGTATAAAGTGGTTACCACCTATAGCCGTTATGTCGCCATCTCCACCCATAACGACGACCTTGAAATCAGGTCTTGTTAAGGCTACTCCAGTTGCGAACGCAATTGCACGACCGTGGAGTGTGTGCATTGTATTGAAATCTAAGTACCCCGTCGATCTCGAAGAACAACCTATTCCTGAAACAACAGCTGTTTGATCAGGATTCAGACCAGATTGATCATAAGCATCTATAAAGCTTTTCAAGATGATGCCATTGCCACAGCCTGGACACCATACAGTGGGCCATCTGTCCTCTCTTAAATACTGTGTTAATTTATCTCTCTTCACTATCCTCACCTCCAATTAACTCCACTTTGCACATTTGAAAGAAAAAATCGGTAAGTGGATCTGGATATCCTTCAATATATACAACTCGCTTTATTCCAGCATTAACTATAAGTCTTGCACAAACTGAGCAAGGCTTGTGCGTGACATAAATAGTTGCACCATCCGTCGATATACCAAATTTCGCGGCCTGCATCAACGCATTCTGTTCAGCGTGTAAGCCGTAGCAGATTTCTTGATTCTTCCCAGACGGAATATTCAAGTCATCTCTGATGCATCCAATCTCGTCGCAGTGCGGGAATCCAGAAGGAGGTTGGTTGTATCCAGTAGCCAGAATTCGCTTATCTTTAACTATAAGTGCACCGACTTTTCTGTGTACACACGTAGACCTTTCGGCTATCATTTTGGATAATCTCTTGAAGTAACTGTCCCAACTTTCCCTTTCACCTTTTTGCTTTTTTATGGTAACATTCTTTAGGTATTCATTGAGATCCATCAACCCACCCCTTGTTCAAGTATGCAATTTTCTCGTTTCTTATAAATTCTGATTTATATTCTAAACTAATAAAATAAAGATAGCAATATCAATTATATGAAAAGGAGGCATTAAATTATGCAAAAGTTCGATTTATCTATCGTAAGCTGTGAAATTGGTAGTATTTTAATATTTACTAAAGATGGCATATGTGAAAAAATCGAGCTTTCAAATGACTACTACGAACCTCGCGGTGAAAATATATTCACACTGCAGATTTGTGAGTATTTATCTGGTAAGAGAAAAGAATTTGATTTTCCAGTTCGCTATTCCTCAGGACCTGTTTTTGAAAAGATTTGGAAGAGTTTGAAAGAAAATGTGCCATATGGTAGAATTATTACGTACGGTGAACTTGCAAGAATTTGTGACGTAAATCCGAGAGTTGTTGGCTATGCAATGGCCATGAATCGTTTACCTTTGTATATTCCATGCCACAGAGTCGTAGGTAAGAACTCGTTGGGTGGATTTAATGGAAAGAATGGACTGAAATGGAAAGAATATTTACTTCGCTTGGAGGGATCTATTTGAAGAAGTTTTTGTTAATTGTTTTCCTGCTGTTCTTCATACTCTCGTTCGTGTTTCCACTTATGCTCTACAAATGGTACACGAGCAGAATTGAACCACCACAAAACAAGGTACCAGCAAGTTTAGTTGTCGAGTATTCCGACGGAACTCCTCTCTACACCCCAAAGACAGTCTGGATTGATTTTGAAGACATACCGAACCTTGTCAAAGATAGTATTGTGGCGTCCGAAGACAAAAGATTTTATCAACACAGTGGAGTTGACCTGATTGGTATTGCCAGGTCTTTCTTCGTCATATTGACCACAGACAGTATTCAAGGTGGCAGTACAATCACACAACAACTCGCACGAACGCTATATTTAACAACTGAAAGAACTTGGAAGAGAAAGGTAAAAGAAGCGCTAATAGCATTATGGCTAGAGCAAAACTACTCTAAGAACGAGATTTTAGAATTGTATATAAACTCTGTTTATCTTGGAAATGGTGTATATGGTTTCCCAGCAGCGGCAAAGTATTACTTCAACAAAACTTTGGAACAGTTAAAACCCGTCGAAGTAGCAATGTTAACTGCAACTTTACGCTCACCGGAACATGCGAATCCTCTTGAAGAATTAAACGCTGACTTCACCAAAACTGTCCTTCGCAAAATGATGAATGAAGGTGTTATAACAAACGCTGAATATGAAAATGCTTTAGAGACACTTTCGTCGGAACATGCCAGAAATGTCAACATTGCCGGCAATATGTTCGACCAAGACCTTTTCTGGATGGTAGTTGTGGAACTTAAAGAGCTTGGTTTTGAGCTCGGGGATCTAAGAAATGGCTTCAGGGTCAGAACAACGATAGATAAGAACATGCAAACGTTGCTAAACAAAAACATAGACAAGACAAAAATGGCTGGACTAATAATTGAACACACAACAGGTAGAATTAGGGCAGCATACGGACTTGGGATCACAAGTGGCAGAAGACAAGTCGGTTCCGTAATTAAGCCGATGTACTATTACTTGGCATTCATGGGCGGATGGAATAAGAACGACATTTTGGAAGATAAACCAATTACTATAGGAACGTGGTCCCCTCAGAATTTCGATAAGGAATTCTGGCAGGAAGTTACGCTCGAAAATGCTCTTATCTACTCGCGTAACGTTCCTTCCGTAAATCTTTTCATGGCGCTGGGTCAAAGCAAAGTAAAGAACTTTCTAAAAAATACGTTGATGGTTGACGGCTATTATCCAAACGACGCAACATTAGCACTTGGAACATTGGAAACATCTCTTGTTGATGTTGCGAAGGGATTTGAGCCTATATTTAACGGTGGAATTGTCATAAGGCCAAGGATCATTGAATACGTTAAAGATAGAAATGGAGTAATTTATTATTCCTATAAGCCTGAAATTCTAAATGTAGTTAAGCCTCCAAAAGATTTTGAAGCAAGAACTCCAGTTGAAGCTTCTGTTCTTACGATGCAGCTTATGGAAAAGGTCGTTACTATGGGAACTGGTAAGTCTGCAAACATACCCGGTAGAAAGATATACGGTAAGACTGGAACAGCTGAAAAGAATGCTTGGTTCGTTGGTGGCGATGGAAAATATTTATTCTTGCTAGTAAAAGACGGAAAAGACCTGACTGGTGGACGAGATGTCGCACCTGTTTGGCGCGAAATTGCAAAGAACACGGAAATTGGCTATATTCCGATATCTTTACCAGTTAGCAAAAAGATGCCTTCAACAGAAAAGAAGCAAGTTGAGGAGGAGACAGTGCTTCAACCTTTAAGTCCTGTGGATGAAGAAAGTATAAGTATCCCCGACGAGTCTATATCCCAAACTACCGAAAAAGCAGATACCGAAGAGGATATATTTAACAGGGTTAGATCAAAGTCAATAACTTCTGATGAATTACTTAACGTTTTAAAGACTATGGATTCAGACAAGCAAAGAGAAGTGCTGTCAAGAATAAACGAAATTGATCCGGACTTAGCATCACAAGTTTATACTAAATTATTGGGCGGTGGAGAGTTCTAAAAGTATAGAAATAAAATCGTACTGGATAATGGGGAGGAAAATCAATGAAATTTTTCTACAACCTCGAAAAGGTGGAAAATTACGAATATGTAGTTGTGAAAGTTCAAGAAGGTGAACATTCGGGTATCGGAGCCATACTTCCAGTGAGGCGAAACGGAGAAAATTACAAGATTTTTATGGGAGTGATAGAAGAGTATAGAACAATTGTTGAAAAGTCAAAAGCCGAGGATGTTTTCATCATACCAAAAGTACTTGAAAAGCACTTCCCTAAACACCCGAAGGTTACTTTTGCAATTCAGGCCGCGTTTTTAGAGCTGTTCAGTAAAAAATACAAAATCGAAATGGAGAAAATGCTCGGTGGTTTGCAATCTCCCAAAAATGAGATTTGTGGAGAGTTATTATATCCAGAATACTACGGCGATATATTCTATGTTAGATACATTCCAGAAATAGAAGCACACATAAACCACACTTTTGTCCTCGTAAAATATCCACACAACGAGATGGATCATATCCTGAGTGCACTTTCAACGAACTATAAGAACTTGGAGGTGATCTCTTGGAAAGAACTTTTGTGATACTTAAACCGAACGCAGTAAGAAGAGGATTAATAGGCGAGATATTGAAGAGATTTGAACAGCGCGGAATAAAAATAGTCGGTCTGAAATTTTTATGGATGACGAAGGAACAATGTGAAAAGCTTTACGAACCTCACCTTGGAAAACCGTTTTACAATGAACTCGTTGAATTTATGATGGGCGGTCCAGTTGTAGCAATTGTTCTCGAAGCTCCAAGGGTTATAGAGATGGTGCGCCACATTGTAGGTGCGACTGACCCTCTAAAAGCTGAAGCTGGAACGATCAGGGGCGAATTCGCTCTAACAGTGACGAAAAACCTCATTCATGCAAGCGATTCTTTAGAAAATGCTCAAAGAGAAATGTCAATATTCTTCACTGAAGATGAAATCATTAACTACAATCTTGATATACAAGAAGATATTTAAAGACTTAAGCCTAATAAAAAACCTGGGGACAGTTCACTATCCCCAGGTTTTGTTTTTTGTTGGATTTTATGCTTCTTTCGGATTAAAAGCTCTGGCTACAATCTCATAACCAACGAAGAAAACAATAAGTGCAGAAATGAGCCCCGCGATAGGACTATCGAATAGACCTGCTACGAGGTATCCAATTGCTGAAACGATCATAGCGAAAACAGCATACGGAATTTGAGTTGCTACGTGTTCAAGGTGTGGACAAGAAGCACCTGTTGAAGAAAGGATTGTAGTATCAGAAATAGGCGAACAGTGATCACCAAATATAGCTCCTCCTATCGCTGCTCCAACTGCTACAAGCGTACTGTTTAATAAATCAGCGCCAGTTTTTTCAGCGAGAGCAACCGCTATTGGGAATGTGATCGGTATCATTATCGAGAACGTGCCCCAGCTCGTTCCCGTTGCAAAAGAGATTGCCGCTGCAATCAAGAATACTACGACTGGAAGAGCCCAGAGTGGAAAACCACCCGTTGTCACAACATGGGCTAAGAACTTAGAAAGTCCAAGTCCGCCATCCTCTGGTGAACTCTTAATGACTGTACCTATTGTCCAAGCCAAAGTAAGTATTACAAGTGCTGGAACCATAGATTTTATACCGTTTATTATCGCTTCGCCAACTTTTTGAATTGTCAGAAGACCTCTAACAATGAAATATATTGAGGAGAAGACCAACGTGAAAATTGATGCATAGAAGAGCGCCTTTGAAGCATCGGTATTGTTGAATGCATCCTTTAAAGTCATCGATTTCACAGCTTCTGAAAAATTGTGGACGGTTTCGCCATCAATTGCTCCAAGGTAAGTTGTTATCGGGAAGAAAACAACCGCTAAGCCAACAAGAACTAATATGGGGAGGACCATGTCGATGGCTTTTGCTCTTTCTTTTACTACAACGCCTTCTTTTATCTCGCCTGTCGGCTGTCCAAATTTTTCATCGTACAAACCAATACCATTCAACGCACGCATCTCACTCTTTGCCATTGGTCCGAAGTCTTTTCTTAATGTAGTTTGAAGAACTGTAAGGATTGCCAGAATCGCATATAAGTTTATAGGAATAAGCATAATGAAGAAAGTAAACTCGCTGACTCCCAATTTTGAAAATCCGTCTGAACCCTTGATTATGCTCATAATTGTAACAACCCAGCTCGATATAGGAGCAAGAACACTAACTGGAGCTGCCGTTGAGTCAAGTATGTAAGCCAACTTTGCACGAGAAATCTTTTGCTCGTCCGTGACTGGTCTCATCACTGTACCGATTGTTAAAGAGTTAAAGTAGTCATCAATGAATATGAAGATACCAAAGAGCCAGGTTATTATGAGTGTCCCTTTCCTGCTCTTAACCTTTGATGCCATCCACTTTCCAAAAGCGTGAGCAGCACCAGTAGCTTGCATCAAACCAACAAAAGCACCGAGCAGAGCGCAGAAAAGCACTATTCTGATGTTCCAAGAATCGTTCAAAGAGTTTGCTATACCGTCCGTTGTTCCAATGAGTGCTGCAAGAGGATTCCAGTTGTTGACGATAAGGTATCCCACAAAAACGCCTGTAAAGAGTGAAAAAACAACCTCCTTAGTTAAGAGTGCGAGAATAACAGTAAGTACAGGTGGTAACAAACTTAACCAACCATAATGCTCCATCCTCATCCCCTCCCTTTTTGGTGTTCTCAATACGGAAACTTGTAAAGGTCATTGTTATTATATCAAATCGTTCATTTATGTTATGGCCCCCATTTTCTGACTATTTCAGTCAATTATTACCAATAAAGTAGAATTGTCTTGCCAATTCTTGTGTGCACTTAGTTTTTTGATTTACACTTGATTTCGGATTAGAGTTCCAATATGGTATAATTTCAAGTGAATTGTCCCATAATACCGCCTGCTGGGGATGGGGAAGCGTATAAGGCGGATAAGAAATACCCCAGCCTAAACTGCACTTTATTAATTTTGGTGTTTGCGTGCAGTTTAGAATGAGGTGAGCTTATGACAGGAAAGGAACTATTACAAATAGCGGTTAAAATCGAAGGGTCCGGATATTCATACTATTCAAAGCTTGCTGACAAGGCACAAGGTCAATTGAAAGAGTTCTTCAAAGAACTCGCTAATCAAGAAAGAGAACATGCTCATCGTTTTGAAGAAATCATGAAGAAATACGCCGATGAACCAACGATGGCAACGTGGCAAAATGAAGAAGTCGGCGGCTATGCTGAAACATACGCAAAAGCATTCATTTTCCCGGAAATTGAAGAGGAGAAAATGCCAGAGACTCTTATTGGAGCACTCAGAAAAGCTATAGAAGTTGAAAAAGATTCAATAATTTACTATAATGAGATCAAATTACTCGTTCCAGACACAAAAGCTGTTGAAGAGATAATCAAAGAAGAAAAGGAACACCTCAGAAAATTATCCGAAAAACTGCAGAGTGAAGATTTATCAACTTACAGCGAGGGAAGCATGATTTAATGTTGCTAAGCACTAATAATCAAAACCCGGTTCTGCACCGGGTTTTGAATTTTTCTATTGAGAGGAACCTATGGATAGACGTTTCTTAACTTGTGTCTTTTTTATATTCTTTATCACTATCTCTCTATTCGGGATGGAGATAACGTTATCTTTTGTTGGTGACATCATGTTCCATAAACCGATAATAGATTCTGCCCTTTCCAACGGGAAATACGACTTCAAAAACATCTTTAAATATGTGAAGACGTACATAGAAAAGACTGACCTGGCATTTTGCAACCTCGAAACCACATTAGGAGGAAAGCCATACACAGGATATCCAAGATTCTCCTCCCCGGACGAAGTTTTAGATGCTATAAAATATGCAGGTTTTGATGTCGTTAATGTCGCTAACAACCACATGCTCGATAGAGGTGCAAGCGGGCTTATTAGAACGATAAAGAAAGTTTCTGAGAGCGGATTAACATGCGTCGGAGCTCGGTTAAATCCACTTGAGAAGGAATATACAATTGTAGACGTCAAAGACATCAAAGTTTCTTTTGCATCCTTCACATATTCAACCAACGGCATACAACTGGACAAGGAACGTGCATATATGTTTACATACATATCCAAGGATGTAATAATGAACATAGTACAAAGTATGAGGAAAGAATCCGACATAGTGATAGTTTATCTCCACTACGGGAATGAATATCAAACAACACCAACAAAAGAACAAAGAGAATTAGCTCATTTAGCTTTGAAAAGCGGTGCTGATTTGGTCATAGCAAGTCATCCGCATGTATTGCAAGAAATAGAACTAGTTAAAGACGGACTAAAAACAAAACTAATTGCTTATTCACTCGGAAATTTCCTTTCAAACATGACAGATCCAGGTACAGATGAGGGTGTTATTCTAAACATAACGTACCATAAAGTAAAAGGAGTCACTCAAGTGACTCCCGTCTTAACGCTCGTTCAGAAATACTACGACAATGAGAAACTTCTATTCAGAATAATTCCCGTTAACGATTTTATAAAAAAACCGGACAAATTTATCAATTCACAAACTTTGGAAAAACTTTATGATGTCTCGAAAAAGAATCTTATGTCTGAAGACTAATCTTTAAGCATTTCATACACGCTTCTAATTTCTTCCAGGCAATTCGTAAAAGCATTTACAACCGCTGGGTCGAAGTGCCTACCTTTTTCTTTCACAATCATATCGACCGCCACATCGAAAGGAACAGATTCCTTATAAGGTCGCCTTGTTGTGAGTGCGTCGAATACATCGGCAATTGCAAGTATTCGACCTTCTATGCTTATCTCTTCACCACGTTTCCCATTCGGATAGCCCTTGCCATCCCAACGTTCGTGATGATCTTGAACTATGTTCCTCATACTATTTATTGTCTCCGCGTCAATTATACCATTTGTGTTCTCAGCCAACCTGTCTATTATATGCATTCCAATACCCACATGTGTCTGCATTATCTTCCATTCATCTGAATCAAGTCTACCTGGCTTCAACAAGATACTATCTGGAATTCCAACCTTACCTATATCATGTAAAGGGGCAAAATCGTACAGGATTCTTATCAGTTTAGGTGGCAAATTCATGTTGCTTGCTATCAATTTAGTGTATAGAGACACTCTCTTAATGTGATTGCCAGTTTCATTATCTTTGAATTCCACTAAGTCTGTTAAACTATGAGCAAACTCCGATAATGCTTTCTGCAAGTTGAGGGTGTAGTAAAGCCTATGTGAAAGTATGTCCGAAACGCTGAAAAATAGCTTAGCATCATCTTCTGTAAAATTATTAGGTCTACTGGACGTCAGGAAAAAGAATCCAAAAGGTACAGTGTTAATGCTTGCGAGGACTGTAAGGTTAGATTTAAATCCTTCTTCCAGAAGCAATTTCATAGACTTCGATTTGGTATAACTATAGAATTCCTCAAAATCATTTATGATTCTCCAATTAGTTCTCTCGGTTATCATTTTTCCAAGAGATGTTTCTGAGAACTTCTGAGAAAAACCTGGTCCGAGCTTTATCTGAATTCGCTTGTCAGTAAAATACGCCGTTTCAGCTACTATCTTTGATTCTTCGTGGTCTATAAGTGCTACAGAGAATCTTTCGGAATCAAAATATCTGCACAGCGCACTACCTGTTTCGCTAATAAAATCTTCAATACTCGCGGTCATTGGCACGTGCTTCAGACTTTCTAATATATCGTGAACCAGATTTATTTTATACACCGCTCTCTGGATATCCTCATCCTCCGAATACCTCACTACATTCGCTTCATTGAGCTTTGCCACGTATATATTGTCCGCAAGCTCGTTGAACCTTTCTTTAGAATCCTTTATATAGCATTTCACTAATTTATAGTTTCGATGAGAGAAAAGCATTCCAATTGAGAGTCCAAATACGATGAATATCATTGAAAAAGTCAGTATTTTGTATGATTCCTTGAAATCATTCTCCTCTGATTTTCGTACGAATTCAGCAAATTTGCAAATTTCGGTCAGTATCTCATTCTTAATAGATTCATCGTTCTTATAAACATCAAGCAATTCTTCATAAGAACGATAATCAAATCCATATTCTTTCATGTACGGGAGAATACTGTTAAACTCTCGCCTGCCAGCAATGACGTCATTGATCACTCGAAACGTTTCCCTGTTTTTCATGTAGGAATTCATATGTAGCCATTCGTGAATAAGTGAAGTTATAGCTATTATAGCTATAATGACCACAAATGTAATAAAAACAAATCTATTTCTCTTGATTATTCTCATCAGGCTTTTTTGCTTATTTTCTCTCATTCAACTCACCCACTTAAAAGGGAAATAATTCTCTTTTTTTATTATAGCACACTTTTTCAAGAACAGTTCATTGAGTTTTAGAATACAACCATTAAAACAAAAAAGCGGAGCCTTTCGACTCCGCTTTCTCTTTGTTGGCTCCGGCGGAGGGACTCGAACCCCCAGCCTAGTGGTTAACAGCCACCCGCTCTACCGGTTGAGCTACGCCGGAACTCACACATATCGTTATCTATTATATCACATTTCCGTTTAGTGTCAAGAACCTTTTCTTAAATTTCTTTATTTAAGCTTTTCTTCGTTTTCCTTTCCTTTGCGCTAAAAATCATAACCTAACTTCTTCATTTTGTCAAGATAGATTTAAAGAATTTAACACTCTGAATCTTGAATTATCAGCCAGTTTGATTATAATAAATAATAGAAATACTTATAAGATATCGAAACGGGGGTGAAACTATGCCAATGTACAGGTACGTTTGTGAGAATTGCGGAAGCGAAGAAGTTCATCTGCATGGTGTAAACGATTCACCAGTTATAGAATGTGGGAAATGTGGTGCACGGATGAATCGTACAATTGGGCGTGTAGGTATAGTATTCAAAGGAAGCGGTTATTACATAACAGACAATAAGAAAAGCACAGCCGAGACAAAGAGCGAATAATCGATAATTTGAAAGAAAAAAATAAAGCCCCCATAATCGGGGGCTGATTTTTATCCTCTTTAGCTTACTTAACGAGTTTTACGTTAGCTGCCTGAGGACCCTTGGCGCCATTCTGAACTTCGAATTCGACTTTGTCGCCTTCCTTGAGTGTCTTGAAACCTTCAACCTGAATAGCACTGTAGTGAACGAAGATGTCTTCTCCGTCTTCTTTTGTGATGAATCCGTAGCCTTTCTTTGCATCAAACCACTTAACTGTTCCTTTCATGTTACAACGCCTCCTAAAATCTGATTTACTCACCGCCGTTCCATTTTTCAGCGGTTGATTCATTATACACCTATAAATTTAAAAAGTCAATAGTTTTTATGAAATAAATAAATTCTCTCATCAAATATCAATAAGGCACTGTGTTTTGAACAGAACTTCTTCTATTATTAGCTATTAATGATATAATTATACGTGCAGTATATCAAACACATACACTGAGGAGGTAGGGCAAGTAGCATATGAAGCAAAAGAAAAACGACTATAAGAAGGTAAACAAGGTCTACAAACTGAGCCAAAGCGGGAAACTCTTGATTGACAGAATTAGAAAGACAAGGCTAAGAGTTACTATCCTCGCTGTTATTGTTTTCTTCATCGCATTGATCGGCGTATTTCAGTTGATGTTTTCTGAAAACTGGACTCTCAAGAATAGCAACAAATTGAACTCTGGAATGACATCGGTTGTTGACGAGTCGACAGAAACAGTATCTTCAACGGTGCACGATACAGAAAATTTAGAATCTGAGGAGACTATCGAATCTTCACCAACATCAAACTCAGCTCTGGAAATCGGCACAAAAGGCGGACAGTTAACAAATGAAGAAAGTACTATCTTGATACCGCCTTCAAATAATAGCGAAAAAACAGAAAGAAGAGACGAAGTTACGGTGGGCGATGCCGCAAAAGATTCTGAGGAAGATTCTAAGAACGACAAAACCAAGGAATCTATAGCCGAATCTAATAAACAAGAGACCATTGCTGACCCAGAACTAATAAAATTGGAAGAAAATCAAAAAAGCGAGGAACACTCAATCGACCAACAAATAGATAAATTGAATTCAATTAGCAATTCTAAATCAAGTAGTCAAAAATATAGTTTTGTTGTAGCATTCGGAGTGAGCGTTTTCGATAATCCAAAATCACTAAACGTTATCGACCAGCTCAGATACGCCACTTACGTAACAAAAATCGATGAGACCGTTGAAAACAGCGTCAGTTATTCAAAGATTTCTTACAAAACAGGTAAGGGCACAGTAGAGGGCTGGGTCAGGAGTCAATTCTTGAGCGATTCACTGAAACCTATTACTGGTGAAGAGTACAAAGAACTTTCCTTTGAACCTGTCAAGAAAATCAGTGGGCGAATTTCTAATGTGAGAGGTATATATTTAACAAGGTCATCTGTCAGTAACCGTGAAAAGATTGCTAAATGGGTCTCTTTTGCAAAGTCAACAAATTTAAACGCCTTCGTGATAGATGTAAAAGATGATGAGGGCTTTATGCTATTCAAAACAAATGCCGCCGCAAAGTTCGTACCGAGTGCTAACGACAAGGCGTACTACACGAAAGATGAATTTAAAGCCATAGCTAAGGAATTAAAAGAAAAGGGCTTCTACTTGATAGCAAGGATAGTCTGTTTTAAAGATCCATCTTATGCAAGAGCGCATATGGATAGAGCAATTGTATACAAGGACACAGGAGCTCCTTACATGGGTGTTTACAAAGTACCTTGGGCATCCGCATATGACAGGCAATTGTGGGAATATAATGTCGAGGTTGCAAAAGAAGCAGCGGAAGTTGGTTTTGACGAAATTCAATATGATTACGTTCGCTTTCCAGAGATTCGAAAAGAAGAGCGCAACAAGTTAGACTTGAGAAAACCTGGAAACGAAACGTTTGCCGAAGCGATTCAGAAGTTCCTCATATATTCAAAGAAAGAACTTGATGAATACAACATCCCGTTGGCCGCCGATATATTTGGATTGGTGTCAACAGCGGTTGACGATGTAGGAATAGGGCAGTATTGGGAAGCTGTTACAAATGTCGTTGATTATGTCTGTCCAATGGTTTATCCAAGTCACTATGCAAACGGTTCGTTTGGCTTAAGCGTTCCAGATGCATACCCTTACGAAACTATTTACAGAGCACTTTCAGATGGCATTAGAAGGAACAATCATATACCTACACCTGCAAGAATAAGACCGTGGTTGCAATCATTCACAGCAACTTGGGTGAGGGGTCACATAGTTTACGACGAGAATGCCATAAGAAAGCAGATTAAGGCAGCAAAAGATTTGGGAATAAACGAATATATGCTTTGGAATGCGTCAAATAATTACAAAAACATGTGGTATGAATGATTTTGCAAAGCTAATTTCTAAAAATTCGTATAGCGAACTATTAGATTTTGTGATAAAATTTTCTTAGCTATCACAATATCGATGAAGGTGGTTTAGATGAGGCTCGATAAGTTTTTAAAGGTAAACAGAATTATCAAAAGGCGAACAGTTGCGCAAGATGTCGCAAAGGCAGGACTGGTAAGAAAGGATGGCAGGGTTTTGAAACCTGCATATGAAGTTAAGCCTGGAGACGTACTTGAGATTAGTTATGGCCGTCGTACTGTTGTGATAAAAGTGACAGATGATTTGAAATATGAAGTATTAGAAGAAATTATCAGGGGTGAAGACGATGAGGAGCTTGATTGAAAATCATGTGGATGATTTTTTAGAAATTTTGACATATGAAAAAAGGTTTTGGAAAGATTTTTGGGAGAACCTGCCGTTCAAGCCTATAACGGAAAACTATGCAAGTTCCTTCTCGAACTTTTTTGAAAGATTATTGAATATCTCAAGGAACGAACTAACAGAGTTTTCTCATGATTACGAAACGAAAAAAGAGTCTTTGAAAGAAGAGCTATCAATTAGAATAAGGCAACACGCTCGAGATTTGGAACTATCCAAAGAAGATTTTGTCGTGTATTTAATCGCAGGTCTTGGAGAGAAAGACTGGATTGTTGTCGATGGTAAGAAGGAAAAAGTAATCGTATTCGACGTGTTTTCTCTGTGGAGAAAGGGTAAGTTCGACAATTTACCGGATGCAGTCTATCAAGCAGCTGTGCACTTCAGACACGGAGAAAATGAAGGGAATTATTACGATAAGTCCGAGATTTTCAGCTATTTGAAAGATGAAATTTCGCGTTTAAATGGAACAGATATTTTACAGAAAGTCTGTGAACTCCTTGACAGGAACGTTCCTTACTACAACTGGACAGGTTTTTACCTTATGGACGAGGAAGGGATGCTTGTTCTTGGACCATACGTAGGCGAACCAACAGAACACGTTAGAATCGCTGTCGGAAAAGGTATCTGTGGCCAAGCTGCTGAGACAAAACTCACATTCGTTGTTCAGGACGTAACACAAGAGACAAATTACCTCTCTTGTAGCCCACATGTTAAGAGCGAGATAGTCGTTCCAATATTCAGAAACGACGGTTCAGTCTTTGGAGAAATAGACATAGATAGCCACTACAAAGCGCCATTTGATGAAAGAGACAGAGAATTCTTAGAATGGATTGCACAACAGCTTAGGGTTAAAGTAGTGCATTTTCAAGAGTTCAACAGAAGAATCAAAATAGCGTATCTTGATAGTTATGTGTCGTATTTATTGAGTGAAATCGTAAAGTACGAAATTCCAATGTCCGTGGATCTTTTCATATATTACGAACCAGAAAAAGTTCCAGAGAATCTGTACAAATTCTGGAGGATAGCTCGTAAACTTCCAAACGCATATGTAGGTAAGGTAGTCGTTGTAGACAGCGTTGAAGATCAAAAAGTTGTAATCACATCCACTCACGGCGAGTACACACTTACGTATGAAGCCCTGAATCTTTCAGCATCTGACATAGTTTACAAAATGATTAGAGAAACTACACCTTACATTTCAAAAACGCTCTTCGAAATACACCAAAATGCTACAAGATTCGCGCAGAGTTTTGTGAACACCAGTTTGATAACAGAGTATGTCCTTAAACCAGAGAGCGACATCAATAAAACGTTCTACGCATTCTTAACAGGTATCACTGCGGGCTACTCCGGTTCGTTTAACAGGGCCATGTTCTTCTATCATCGGAATGGAAATTTTGTCTTTCAAAAAGCAATAGGTCCTCGGACACTTGAAGAAGCTCAAGAATTGTGGGAAGCAATTGAAGATGTGGAATTAAATATGACTGACTTTCTCGAAACAGTTTCAAAGGATTTTAAATCTGAAATAGAAATGCTTTACAAAGCAAAAGCCATTCCTGCAAAAATCTTGAACGAGTTCCTCGATGGTGAACCTCATATAGTCAACAGAAACATATTGCCAACAGTTGCTGACGATTTTGACATCACAAATGAGTTTGCTATCATGGCTTTGAAAAGCGGTGATAGTATTGTTGGCCTCTTGCTCGCTGACAATAACTTTGACCAGAAGAGTATAACAGATTATCAATTGAGCGTTTTGCAAAATCTCGGAAATTTGATGGTTTTGGTCATCGAAAACAGGAGATTTTTAGAAACCCTTAAAGAGCGAGCGGAAATCGATGCTCTGACAGAACTTAAAAGCAGAAGGGCTTTTGAGGAATTCATCAGCAACATACATCCGAACCAAAGCTTCTCAATAGTTTTCTTAGATCTCAATAAGTTCAAAGTCATAAACGATACCCAAGGACACGAAAAAGGCGATGAAATTTTGCGAGTTTGGGGTAAATGCGTGAACAATAGTATTAGAAAAGATGATATTGCTTTCCGATATGGAGGCGACGAAGTGGTACTTATCTTAAACACGCTGGAAAAATCAGATATTGAAAAGGTAGTCCACAGAATAGAAGAGTGTTTTAGGAACTCTACAAGTCTTACGTTCTCTTCTGGAGTTAGTTTCTATCCAAGTGAGGGAGATATCCAACATGTTCTTAGATTAGCTGACGAGCGCTGTTACAGGTCAAAGCTTTTTGGAAAAATAGAATTTCCAAGCCAAAAGTAGATTCTCAGCACCGAAAATTAGTTAAAGAGGTGTTAAAATTGGAAAAGATGAGCAAAGAAGAAACCAGTAAGGTCCGTAAGAAGAGCGTTTTCTTTAGATTGTTAAAATACTCCTTTCCCTATATTCACTTACTAATACTCGCGATAGCTATTGTATTGGTCCTGACTTATCTCACACTCATGCCACCACAGATTGTCAGGAAAGCGATAAACACATACATACTTTCCGAAAGTATCTCTCAAAGTGAGCGCTTTTCCGGTATAGCTCATCAATCACTTCTCTTTTTGTTAGTCTCGGGTGGTATATTTTTGTTCGAATACCTAAGTATTTTGGTTACAACTTACATCGGTGGTAGGGTCATATACGATGTCAGACGTCAATTGTATGATCACGTTCTGAAACTTCCGATGTCTTTCTTTGATAGGCACCCAAGTGGTCAGATAACAACAAGAATAACAAGCGATACGCAGAATATTCAGGAGTTCTTCACTTCAGTTATTACAAGCATTGTCAACGATGTGTTCTTGCTTTCAGGTGTTATTATAATGATGTGGCGTATAAGTTCGAGATTATTCTTGGATATAGTTTACATATTCCCTATCATTGTTGTTGCAATGATAGTTTTTAGATATTTCGACATACGTGCGTATAGAGCTGTGAGAACGGGAATTGCGAAGATTAACGCTTACATAGCTGAAAATCTCGCAGGTATGCCAGTGACTAAGCTCTTCAATGCAGAAGACTTCAAAAGAAAAGAATTCGACCAGATAAACAAGGAACTTTACAAAGCGCGGATGAACCAGCTTTACGTGTTTGGTATCTTCAGACCGCTTATTAACTTCCTGTACTATTTGACGTTGTCGCTGATTATCTGGTTCGGTTCAAAATACATACTTGGAAAGATTCTTAATTTCGGCGACTTGTATGCATTCGTTGCTTATATAGATACATTCATGAGACCTATAGAAGACCTCTCTGAAAAGTATGATATCATCCAGAACACGCTTGCAAGTGGTGAGAAGATTTTTGCACTTTTGGATGAGCCTCAAGAAGACCAAGGAAATGGTTCTGGAAAGCAGAATGTAGAGAACGGTTTCATAGACTTTGAGAATGTTTGGTTCAGTTATGATAATAAGAGATGGATTTTACAGGATGTGAACTTATCTTTCAGACCTGGCGAGTTGGTAGCTATCGTCGGCGAGACTGGAGCCGGGAAAACGACAATAATGAATCTGATAAACGGGATGTACCGCCCACAACAAGGAAAGATACTGATCGACGGTTTTCCACTTGAAGATTACAATATACACACGCTGAGAAGGCAGGTTTCAGCTGTTCCTCAGGATGTCGTGCTTTTCAGCGGAACACTACTTGATAACATAAGGCTTTTCCATGAAGAGATAAGCGAAGAAGAGGTACTTGAAGCTTTGCAAAAGGTTAGGGCGCTTGATATAATAAAGCGATTACCAAAAGGGATATACACGGAAATCGTTGAAAGGGGAAAAGGTATCTCAGCAGGCGAAAGACAACTCATCGCACTTGCAAGGTCCGTCCTCTTCGGTGCGAAGATTTTCATACTCGATGAGGCAACAAGTAACATAGATGTCGAGACAGAACATAAGATACAAGAAGCGGTAAGAGAACTATCAAAGGACAACACAGTAATTATGATTGCGCACAGGTTATCAACGGTCGTAGAAGCAGACAGGATAGTCGTTGTTGCGGATGGCAAGATAGCAGAAGAAGGAAGGCATTCTGATTTGTTAAAACGAAAAGGCGCATATTACAAACTTTACGAAATCCAGTTCTCTAAAGAAGAGATTGCGTAAGGAGACTATACAGAATGATTTTGAGAGCCTCATATTGGACTTGGAAAGTGTTAAGTGGTGAGAAGATTCCCGATGAAATGCCAACTGCATATTTGATGCTCGATGGAAAGTGCATGTACAATTGTTTATACTGTACCCATGCAAGTCTATCATCGAGCGATAACTCATACCTCTCAAGGGTCGTGTGGAAAGTAATTAGCTTAGAAGACCTACGTGACATCAATAAGAAATTCAAAAGGATATGCGTTCAAACGGTGAATTACAAAGGCTATAAAGAAGATATTCTGAGTTTGGTTAAACACATAAGAAGTCAGGAAAACGGAAACGGTATACTCGTATCGGTATCAACACGAGTCAAGGATTTCAACGAAATAGACGAAATTCTAAACAGCGGTGTTGACCAATTGGGTGTTGCGATAGATGTTGTTTCTGAGGAACACCATAAAGAATACCGTTCTTGGCCTCTTTCGTATACTCTTTCTTTAATAGAATACGGCGCAAGAAAATATAATGGCAGGATAACAACTCACATCATTGTTGGACTTGGAGAAAATGACAAGGAACTGAACGAAATGTTCATCAGAATGAAAGAACTTGGCGTTGAAGTGGCATTATTTGCATTTACACCAGTTAGAGGTACCGCACTTGAAAATCTAAATCCACCTTCCATAGAAAGATACAGAAAAATTCAACTTCTGCGTTATCTGATATTTGAAAATTCTGATATTCCAGATGTTGAATTCGATGAAAAGGGATATATCAAAACATTGAATTACCATGGTAAAGATACTTCAAAAGCATTTTTGACATCTGGCTGTACTCACTGCACCAGACCATATTATAATGATAGTCCAAGAAATTCGGTTCTGTACAATTATCACAGCGAAAAATATCTCGAACAAAAGGTTTTTGACACTTAAGACCCCATTTGTTGAAAGGTGTTGAAATTTGTGGTCAACACTTGGTATGTTTTATTAGAGCGCTATGCGTTAAGTTATGCTCTGATACTCTCAAGACTGACAGGGCTGATGGTCATTGCACCATTTTTCGCTGGTTTCTCTCTTCCTCTTGAAATAATGGTCATACTTCTAATTGCTCTCGGTTACCTAACCCTTATGAACATCCCAATTCTGACAACTATAAACTTGCCACTGCCAACGATTGTTGGATCAGTGGCTTATAATTTTTTCATAGGTTTCATAATAGGACTGATAGCTTACACGATAGTAAGTTCCGTATATGTTGGAAGCGAAATATTCGGTATACAGTCAGGTTTCAACGTCAGCGGTTCGTTAGACCCAACCGTTGAGGAATCACCGATAACAAGTGAGTTCATATATCTTATCTCCATCTACATATTTGTCTCGCTTAAGGGGCATCTTGTGCTTTATGAAGCCCTCGTCAACTCATTTCAAAAGTTTCCGATACTCATTACCGACATACCGTTTAAAGAAATAAATAATCTATATTATAAAGTATTTATCGACACTTTCCTATTTTCACTACAAATAGCCCTCCCGCTGATAGGCTTGATGTTTCTTATCAACGTGTTGTTTGGTATACTTTCAAGGCTTGTGCCACAGATGAATGTCTTCATGGTTGCAATGCCAGCTTCCACGATGATTATGTTTCTTTTGATGGTGGTGATGATACCCGTATGGGTAGAGTTGATATCAAAGATGGTTTACAAAATGGAACCATATATAGCTCAGCTTCTTTCAAGATAAATCTCCAACTCTTTGCAGACCCAGATAAAACGGAAAAAGCAACCCCCAGAAAAAGACAAAAGGCGAGAGAAGAAGGTCAAGTCCCAATTTCCAGAGAGTTCATATCTGGACTTGGCTTCTTGTTCGTGTCGATAATTTTCCTTTTCGTTGGAAAAGCACTGCTATCTTCACTCATCGATGGTACAATTGCAACTTTTGAAATATCGGATTCAGACCTTAGGACTTTCGAAGATTTTCTACTGTACTCGGTTAAATCATTTACTCCAGCGTTTACTGCACTCGCACTGCTTATCTTTGCTGCTGCCATTTTTTCGGTCGTTATAGGGCTTTTACAGACGCGGTTCCTCTTCACACTGAAAACCATGAAATTCGACTTCAACAGACTAAATCCTATAAGTGGCTTAAAAAGAATGTTTTCTTTAAGGTCGCTTTTCGAACTTGCAAAAGCTATAGCGAAACTGCTCATCGTTGGATTTGTCGGATACAGCGTTCTAAAGGGAAACTTCGATAAAATTCTGCTTACCGTAGATTCGGACATCAACGATGGTGTTCTAATAATATGGGGTACGTTTACTGAGTTAATCATAAAATGCGCAATTGCATTGATAATAGTATCACTTGGTGATTACTTCTTTTCGAGATACGAGTACGAACAGAATATCAAAATGACTAAGCAAGAAGTAAAGGAAGAGTTCAAAGAGATTGAAGGTAACCCAGAAGTGAAAAGACGTCAACGCCAAATCATGATGCAGTATGCTATGCACAGAATGATGCAGGAAGTACCAGAAGCAAGTGTAGTGATAACGAACCCAACGCACTTCGCCTGCGCCCTGCGATACGATCCAGAGAAGGACTTCGCACCGGTGCTCGTTGCAAAAGGCGTGGACAAAGTCGCTCAGAGAATCATGCAAATCGCAAGAGAAAACGATGTTCCGATAGTTAGAAATCCCAAGCTGGCAAGAGAAATATACTACAACACTGAATTGGGAGAATCGGTACCAGAAAGGCTATACAAAGCCGTTGCAGAAGTTCTTGCTTATGTATACGCCTTGAGGGAAAAAAGAGAAACCTTGGGATAATTTTTGATTTTTTTATTTTGATGATATAATATCTTTGACTTTGCTTAGCTTTTTTGTTACCTTAAAGTTCAAGGCTTCCTCAAGGGGGGGAAGGAAGTGAAAATATACTTTGATCCTAACTTCATATTCACGGAGTTGCTTGATTACTACGCGCCAGTGATAGTTGATTTGAATGGAAGATTATATATCGACTTACATTCGTTCAACATAGTGAATCTTTTGGGACGAAAGCCAAGAAATATATATCAAGGCACATTGAAAGACTGGTTCTTTAACATTTATGAATATGACGAAGATATCAATCTTGATATTGAGAACCTTCTGCCATTTACTGCTGAGAATTTTGATAAGTTCAAGATCTCTAACACTCTTTCAATAGAGCATGTGAAATATACAAATGAATCTTCCAAATTTTTCTTAAAAGTTGAAAACTCGCTGAACAATCTTGAGTGTGTCGTGTCGCTTTCGAATGAATACTTAATAAAAAACATAGAAATATTTTCTGACAAATATTTCGAATTCGTTCTTCAAATATTAGTCGGTATTCTTATAAAAGAATTGCTTTCAAAACACAATATCTCCTCTACGTTCACTCACCCGTTTATTTTCTTGATTAACTTTGCCGGTTCCAAATATGAAGAAGCATATGAAATATTGCAACGCTTAAGGAAAATCAACGAGAACCTATCAGTAAAGATACAGATAATGTACGAATTTTTCAAGAAGGAGAAATTTCAGCTTGGCAAAATCATCGAAAATACAGAAATTGGAAGCTTTACAAGGACAATTTACAAATACGGCAATATAGAAGATTTAATAAATGATTTGACAGCTGTTTTAGATACTTTGATCAAACTGATGGATCTTATTTCACCAGAAAACGCTTGAATGAGTCCAAAAACTTGTAAGGTGGATACTTCATTGGCACCTCTATCTTGTTTTTTTCGAAAACAGCTTTTTTGTTAGAGAAAGTCTCGAATGAATACCTTCCGTGATATTTCCCTATTCCGCTCGTCTTTATTCCACCAAAAGGCAAATCATCTATTACAATATGGCTTATCGTATCGTTTATACTTACTCCCCCTGCTTTAATCTTTAAAAGCTCGTTTTTTACTTGCTCATCATCCGTGAAAATATACATCGCAAGTGGATACGGATTTTTGGATATAATATATTTCGCTTCATCAAGTGTATCTACCGTTATCACTGGCAAGATAGGACCGAATATTTCCTCGTTCATAATGCCTGAGTCAAATGGAGGGTTCAAAACTATCGTTGGTGATATGTACTTATTGTTCTCATCCACTTCTCCGCCGAGAACAATTCCATCTTTAAATTCTGATAACAACTTCGAGAGCCTTTGAATGTGTTTTTCGTTGATTATCCTTCCGTAGAATCTTGAATCTTTCGGATTTTCACCAAAAAAATTAGCTACCCATCTTCTGAATTCGGACAAAAATTCGTCTAAATACACTCTTTCAATTATAAGATAATCAGGCGCAATGCAAGTTTGCCCGCAGTTTATAAATTTGCCGTACGCTATCCTCTTTGCTACAAGCGAAATATCCTTTGTCTTGTACACAACCGTTGGACTTTTTCCGCCAAGCTCAAGTGTTACTGGCGTTAGTTGTTTTGAAGCATGTTCCATAACTATCTTTCCAACAGCAGGGCTTCCTGTAAAGAAAATATAGTCAAACGGAAGAGATAACAAGTATTGCGTTTCCTGGACTTCCCCGAGAACCGTAGTGGCATACCTCTCTTCAAAAACTTCTTGAGTTAACTTTTTTATCAGAGCAGATGTATGCACTGAGAATTCCGAAGGTTTTATTATTGTTTTGTTGCCAGAAGCGATTGCACCAACAAGTGGCATTATAGAGAGATGGAAAGGATAATTCCACGGCGAAATTATCAAAACAGTTCCGTATGGTTCGTAGTATACATAATACCTACCTTGCATCAAGAGACTGAACTTTCTCTTTGGTTTGGTGAGTCTTTTTAAGTTCTTAATGAAATAATTTATCTCGTTAATAACCATATATATTTCAGTTAAGAACGACTCATCTGCACTTTTGTGAATATCGTTCCAAAGTGCATCGCATATGTCCTTTTCGTTTGCTAATATCCACTCTTTCAGCTTCTTCAAAAACTCTATCCTCTCATCTACGGTTAGCTCCGGTTGGTTTTTGACATTCGAGAATATTCTATCTATATTCATGAGTCCATACCTCCAAAGATTTTATCTTAGCATCGCACTTATCCCTATTAAAATCTGTCCGGAAAAATATGTTGACAAAATGAGAAAGTCTCTCAAAGGAACACTTTTAACATATTTATCGTATGCAAGAATTGCATCTGAAACAAAAAACAACAAAGCACCCAAGAACGTTAACAGACTCATGTTCGAAGAAAAAGCCAGCATCGTGCTGATAGCAAGTACATAGACAAGCACAGGTATCTTATCTTTGCCGAGCTTGTTTTGTATGAAGAAGTAATACGCAATTCCTATACACAAGACAAAAGTTAATATCAAAGCATTTGGAAAACCACCGTTCGAACGAAACGAAAAAATATAGAACACATGCCCAACGAGAAAAGAGAGCATACCATATAGAAAGAATTTCTCAAATTCCATGAAGAAGTCTCCAAGAACCCCAAAAAGAATACCCAGACTCAACAGTAACCTCCAACCACTGTAGTTTCCGTTTTTGACAGACCAACTGACAACTGCTATGAACACACAGAAAGTTGTGAGTACCTTTGTTAAAATCGACAAGCTCCTCTTATCAATTTTTCGATTGCTTTTCAAAGCAGTTGTTATAACCCCAAACACTATCGAGATAATTATCAAAACCATAACCTATCCCCCCTTTTACTTTAAGAAATCAAAAAACAGGGGCTTTTCTGCCCCTGCTGTTGAAACTACTGCATTAGGATGCTTTCTGCATCAATTTCAGGTATTCGAAGTACGGTACGTAGTACTTCAGAACATCCCCTGCCTTTACATCTCCACTTATATTATTCCACCTCTTAAGTTCTTCAACTCTGACACCAAGTTTTGAAGCAATGCTTTCGAGCATATCGCCAGCACTAACTGTGTATTCCATTTCAACATAGGCGCCCCAGTTATTGTCGAGCGTTGATTCTATCTCCTTCTTTTCAAGCAGGTAGTTTGACATGAGCTCGGCCATTTCTATCAAGACTTCTTTAACAACAGGTTTATTAGTAAACATCGAATATCCGCCGCCACCACCGGCACGGTAGTTGTTGAGCACAACTTCATATTCGGCATCCATATCGACCGGTTTACCCTCAAACATTAGGTCAACGATTCTATCACCAACAGGTCTATTCAACACTATCTTGTAAGAGATGCCTTCCCAAATGTCATAGTTATATCTCTGAACCTTAGGTTCCACCCACGTTTTGTTCTCTTTCGCTAAACCGTTTTCGAAAACGAAATAATCAGCGCTTCTCTCGAGAGCTGCTTTAATGTCTGCACCTTTAACCTTGATTACTTTCAATGTGTTTGCATATATGTAAACAGCGTTTATATCCCTCAGCGTTACAGGACCAGCTTTCCAACCTTTTACATCGTTTGTGAAAAGAGCAGTCGAAGAAATCTTTGCCCCTGTGTAGTACATCTGTACTTTGTTGACGAACTCCATCAACGGATTATCCCAAAGTCTTGCTACAAATGGATCAAAGATGTAGAAATCTCCCTTAGCAGTTCCAACAGGTATATCGAGCCACCTTTGAGTCTTTTCTTCGTAATCCTTAGTGAGCTCAAGAATCTCTTGGTCAGCAGGATATTTTGAAGCATCGATTAGTTCTGGTTTTGAATCCTTTACTACCCACTTGCCTTCTTCGTTCTTTTCAAGTATCAAAGCAACCTTACCAACCATCCTTCCCCAGTTAGATGGCTGGACAACTGCAACATTTCCAATCTTCGTTGAAATAGTTCTGTGCTGGTGTCCGGTCAGAAGTACGTGTACTCCCTCAATCTCTGTTGCTAACGCGTACCCTTGATTTTCCCCAACGAGTGGTTCAGTTGGGTTACCTGTAGCCGGGTCTTTTTCTAAGCCACCATGATATGCAATCACAACCACATCAACTAAATCTTTAAAAGCCTCTACGTATTCCTTAGCTACCTGAACTGGATCCAAGAATTTCAATCCCTTTATGTTTCTCGGGTCTTCCCAATTTGGAATGTACTTTGTTGTAAGCCCAAGTATCAATACCTTAACGTCTCCGATCTCAACCAAGTGGTATGGCATGAAATATGGAGTATCCTGCTCGTCTACAATATTTGCACTGAGGAATGGGAAGTCTGCTTCGCTGATAGCTTTGTTAAGAACATCTAATCCGTAATTAAATTCGTGATTTCCGAGCACACTCGCATTGAACTTTAAGTGGTTCATAGACAATACCATTGGGTTGACTGGCTCATTCTCAAAGCGTGCATGATAATAAGCCATAGGACTGCCCTGAATTAAATCACCTGTGTCGATTACTATGACATTCTCCTCTCCGTACTTCTCACGCTGTTCTTTAATTACCGATGCTACCTTCGCCAATCCCCAATTAGCAGGCTTGTTCGTCGCATAGTCCACAGGATAGATATAACCGTGCAAGTCACTTGTCTGTAGTATGACTATCTGCTTTGTTTCTGCGAAAATCAGAACCAACAAAGCTAAACTTAGTACAACCGTTAGTAACTTCCTCATCCTTCTCCCTCCTTGTTATAGTGTGGAACTACTGGTCACTATTTATTATCTTTAGTGCCTCGTTTAGCATATAATCACCTTCACCCTTTATGTACTGTATCCTTTTTTCCGTATCCATATCTATAGTAAAATCTGGCATCAAACCACTTTCGCCGTAATCTTCTGAGAAAATTGCTGTTGGAAACGAAAACGTGGTCATGAGATTATCATCGTACCTAAAATTAAGTTCTGTTGTGTGGTTTATTTTCATCAGAGTTGGCTCACCTATCGTTCTTGACTTCCGTAACTTTTTAAACGTATAGATAAAATCCAACGCAGCATTTGAAGTGTATCTATCAAACAAAATCCATACGTCTGCGTTTACAAATGGATCTCTCGGGATGAAAGTATGCTCAAATTCAAGTCTTATCAACTCACCAGTTGTTTGTGTAAATTCAAAGCCATATTTCTCAAGAAGGTCCATATTGTATGCCGTGTTGACTACTGAAATACGTCTTTTCACACTTACTTTATTTGGCACCAAATGTTCGTACAGCTCTTTAAATATCGTAAAATCCCTACTTGATACACCTCGCAAATCTAACAATAAAACCTTCAAATCCCTATTTTGAACAAAGGTGTTGTCAAGAAATTCTCTATACCTGTTGAACATAGTGCCTGATAACTGAAACGTTCCAAGTTTCAAGATACCAATATCGCCATTTCGAGTGAATTCAAAAGGAGACCTTGAAGGCAAAGCTGGATACTGCGCACTCTCTCGTGGATAACTGAAAGCAGTCAATGTTTTTACATTAATTTCCTTCTCGCCATTTTCACTTCTCAACTTCACATTATATTCCTTCTGCTTGTAAAAGATGCCAACAACATCCTTTTTTTTATCAAGCAGTTCCGGTACCAGCTGAAAAAGGCTTGTCAGTTGTTGTTCCTTAACAAGATAATCTTCTCCGCTTGTGAAAACTATGAGCTCAGAAATTAGCTTATCTACGCTTTTACTGTTTATTTCAACGATTTCGTCCCCTGCCTTTACGCTTTCGACAGCACTTGAAGAGACTATTACTCTTCCGTCGATAACTACCACGGAAAATGGCAAGACGCTGTATACCGGCTCGACGGGAGGATACATCCTGAGGTTTTGATCGTTCAAAGTGCTCAATACCGGCTGGACATACTTAAACGCATCAATAGGAAGGCATTTTTTGGGCATCTTAGAGAGGCTTGATTCAAACAACTTCTTTGTGTTCTCTGCTAAAGCTTCTCTGTCTGTTCTTGGATATACTTTCCTAACCAAACTATTAACATCTTCAAACGCTTTCGCCACATCATCAATTAAAACAAGCCTATTTTGATACTTGTAGAATTCAATAATCCACGAAAGCAAAAACGTGATAACAATACCTGAAATAACAAAAATCAAGATAAGCTTAGTTCCCACCTTCAAGATACATCCCTCCACATAAAGAATTTAAATATTCGGCAATTTCTTAATATTTAATTATAGCACCTTGATTTTATCAAGCAAATAAGTAACAAAATTCACTGTAGCCTATAATTATATCTTATGCAAGGCAAACTTCAAAATGCATTCTATAAGGCAGTATCAGCTCTGCTTTGGCTTGTATGCTTCAAATTGCAGAAATACATGGATAATCAAGCATAATATCAAAAAACGTTTTTAATCTAATTCTTTTTACGTGATATCATTCACAATTTAACTTAACATTTTACCTTTCTATGGTATACTGGAATTGTAACGTGAATATTTTCACGTTTATTCAGAAAAAGAACATTGAACTAACAGAATACACTCTGAAACGGAGGTATGATAAATGGACTACTTACTGAGCAAAGAACAGATACTTGCAAGGGAGCTTTTTAGAGAATTTGCTGAGAAAGAGGTAAAACCTCTCGCACAGAAAGTAGACGAGAAAGAGTACTTTCCGATAGAAACTGTAAAGAAAATGGCAGAGATAGGTATGATGGGCATACCATTCCCAAAAGAAGTCGGTGGTGCAGGAGGAGATTATTTAACATACATAATTGCTGTTGAAGAACTTGCAAAACATTGTGCGACAACGGCGATAATCTTGTCTGCCCACACTTCCCTTTGCTGCTACCCGATTTATGCCTACGGAACACCAGCTCAGAAAGAGAAGTATCTAAAGCCACTTTTGAAAGGCGAGAAAATTGGCGCTTTCGCTCTAACTGAACCCAACGCAGGAAGCGATGCCGGAAATCAGCAAACCACAGCAAAATTAGTCGGAGACCATTATATTCTGAATGGTTCTAAGATATTTATAACCAACGGCGGGAAGGCTGATGTATTCATAGTCTTTGCGATGACGGATAAGTCAAAGGGAACAAAAGGTATAAGTGCATTCATCGTTGAAAAGGGATTCGAAGGTTTCAAGATAGGCAAGGAAGAGCACAAGCTTGGAATCCGCGGTTCATCAACAACTGAACTGATATTTGAAGACTGCAAAGTACCGAAAGAGAATCTCCTTGGAAGCGAAGGTCAAGGTTTCAAGATTGCACTTAGTACGCTTGATGGTGGAAGGATTGGAGTTGGCGCACAAGCACTCGGCATAGCAGAAGGTGCAATCTCAGAAGTCCTGAAGTACGTTAAGGATAGAAAACAGTTTTCAAAACCGATTGGCACATTTCAGGGATTGCAGTGGTACATCGCAGACATGATAACAAAAACAGAGGCTGCTAAATTGCTTGTGTATAACGCAGCAATAAAGAAGGATAAAGGGCAACTGACAAGCGCCGATGCGGCTATGGCAAAGAAATACGCTTCCGATGTGGCTATGGAAATTACAACTCAGGCTGTCCAAATCTTCGGCGGTTACGGATATACAAGAGATTATCCTATCGAACGAATGATGAGAGATGCGAAGATCACTCAGATTTACGAAGGTACAAACGAAATCCAGAAGTTAGTGATCGCTGCTCAATACATTAAGTGATAGCTCAGAGGTGATTATGATGAGAATAATCGTATTCACAAAGCAAGTGCCTGATACAACCGAAGTAAAAGTTGACCCTGTGAAGGGAACTCTGATAAGAGACGGCGTGAAATCAATAATGAATCCAGAAGACAAGAATGCGCTTGAAGCCGCTTTGAGAATAAAGGATTCTATTGGAGCGAAAGTTACGGTAATTACGATGGGACCTCCGGCTGCTGAAGCTATTTTGCGAGAAAGCTATGCAATGGGTGCAGACGAAGCAATTTTGATAACAGACCCACTTTTTGCAGGCGCCGATACTTGGGTAACGAGTATGATTTTGGCAAGAGCAGCTCAAATTATAGGTTATGACCTCATACTGTGTGGAAGGCAGGCTATTGACGGAGATACCGCACAAGTTGGAATCGAGATCGCAGAGCACCTCGGCATACCAGCCATCGCTTACGCGACGGATATCAGGACAGAGAACGAAAAGATACTTGTTACTCGTGAACTTGAAAACGTGTATGAAGTAATATCTGTAAACACTCCGTGCTTAATTACATGCTCTAAAGAACTAAACATACCCAGATACATGCGGATATACAACATATTCGGTTGCTTCGATAAACCAATAACAGTCATGAACAATTCTGTTTTGAAATTCGACAAAATGGAAGTCGGGTTAGTGGGCTCGCCCACAAAGGTAAGAAGAACGTTCACAAAAGGTCCTAAAGAACAGGGCAATGTTGTCAATCTATCAGCACAAGAGTCGGCCGAAGTGCTTGTTTCAGCATTAAAACGACTTCACGTGATATGATGGTGCGAAAAAGAGGTGAAGAAAAATGATAATGGTTTACTGTGAACAAAGAAATGGTGAGCTGCTAAATGTTGGACTTGAACTTATCGGAAAGGCAAGAGAACTTTCTGAATCTCTTAACTGCGAAGTAGCGGCGATAGTCTGTGGTCACAAGATTGGAAACCTCAGCACTCAACTCATACAAAGCGGAGCCGACAAAGTTTTCATAATCGAGCATGAGTTGCTGGAAAAGTATACGCTTGATTTATATACCGAATCACTCTATCAACTCATATCAAACGAAAAACCGGACATTTTGCTGCTCGGTGCAACAAGCATCGGAAGAGAACTCGGTCCGAGGCTTGCAGCACGGTTAAAAACGGGACTTACCGCTGATTGTACACAATTAGAAATAGGCCAAGAAACAAAGCTTCTACTGATGACAAGACCTGCGTTTGGTGGAAACTTAATGGCAACGATAATATGTCCTGACAGAAGACCCCAGATGGCAACAATAAGACCTGGCATATTTCCATTACCATCTATGGACGCTAACAGAAAAGGTGAAACTATTCTCTTTAATCCGAAGATAACGAGAGAAGATTTAAGAGTTAGAGTGGAAAAAATTGTCCAGAAGATAAGGACTGTGAAAGATATTACTGCAGAAAAAATTATCGTTGCGGGTGGAAGAGGCATCGGTTCAAAGGAAAATTTTGAATTGCTTGAAGAACTTGCAGAACTACTCGGAGGCGTAGTTGCTGGCTCAAGAGCCGCCGTCGATGCCGGATGGTTACCAAAGGAACTCCAAGTTGGACAGACTGGAAAGGTTGTGAAACCAAAGCTTTATATAGCGGTGGGAATAAGCGGTGCTATCCAGCACGTTGCAGGAATGCAAGATAGTGAATACATAATCGCAATCAACAAAGATCCAGACGCACCTATAATGAAGATAGCAGACCTTGGTATCGTGGGAGATTGGAAAAGCGTTGTCAAAGCTCTGATAAAAGAGTTGAGAAATGAAAAAGGTATTTTGGAAGAAAAGATATCCTAATCCTTATGAGACAAAAAGCGGGAGACTTTCCCGCTTTTTTTTATTTTTCAATCAATAATTGCCCTTTCTCATTTTTTGTTTTAGCAGAGTACTTTGGCAAGAAGAGACTTCCAAACACTATAGCGCTCAAAAACATAGCAAAACCTTCAACAACTCCTAAATACTTCGCACCGATGTACTGAACAATGGTAGCACCAAGAACTGGAGATATTATTCTCATAAGGCTATCTACTGAATTAAAGATTCCAAGGGCTCCTCCAAGCTTATCTTTGCTCACTAATTTAGTAGCCATTGAACTAATAGAAACACCTAAAACGGCTGAAAATACGGAAAGTGGTGCAAGCAGTACTAGTAAAACTGGAATACTCTTCGCAAAGGAATACAGCACAAGAAAAGGTACCGCGAGGAATATACCATACCTTATCAAATCCGCTTCGGAGTACTTCTTAGTTAACTTCCCAATCAAGAACCCTTGTACGAAGACTATTATTACACCAACATACGCCAGTATGAAACTCGTTGTTGATACAGGCAGATTCAAGCGGCTGATAGCAAAGAGTGCAAATGTAGACTCAAACATTGTGAAACCGAGAGAATAGAAGAACTTCGTAAAAAGCAAGCTCGCCACAGCTGGTTGTGAAAATGTTTTCTTGAGCTCTTGAAACGTGAATGGTTTAGACTTTGAATCTCTGACAGGCTTTGAATCTGGCAGGAATAATAATATGTTGATTATGTTGATAAGTGACAAACCCGTTGCAAAAAACGCTGGTACGCGCATTCCCCACTGGCTTAAAAAACCTCCGAATGCCGGTCCAAAGATAAATCCAAGCCCAAAAGCAGCACCTATAAGCCCAAGGCTTTTCGTTCTCGATTTTTCGTCAGTAAAATCACCTATGTAACTTTGTGCAACCGTAATGTTCCCACCCGTCAGTCCGTCGAATAATCTTGAAAAAAATATCAAGCTCAATGACTTTGCAAAGCCTAAAATCAAGAGTGAAACGAACGTGCCACCAACACTTAGAAGTAGAGCCCTCTTTCTGCCGTATTTGTCTGATAACCTGCCTATCAAAGGAGAGGCAAAGATTTGACCCAGTGGATAAACAGACCCAAGTAGACCTATCATTAAAGCCGAAGCTCCGAATTCTTTCGCATAGTATGGTAGAAGTGGTATGATTAACCCGAAGCCAAGCATATCCGCCAAAACAATGAAAAACAAAGTTCTTAATACATTTCTCTCTTTACCCATGTCATCATCCTCCGATATTTCAGAATTAGTTACCTATTTTAGTATATTGTATCATATATTAGTTAAAATATAATCTTATATTATGTATAAATTAAATTCAAAGCACTCTCTTATACTGGAAAATGGTATAATGTGTATGAGTAAAACATTTAGGGAGGCTTTATATGAGCGTTTTAGCAATTGATTGTGGTACACAAAGTCTCAGAGCTATTGTATTTTCAGAACACGGTGAAATCCTTGCTGGAGAGAAAATCGAATTCGAACCGTACTACTCACTAAGCGCCGGTTGGGCTGAGCAATCGCCAGAGTTCTATTGGGAAACGCTGGCCAAGGCTGTGCAAAAGTTGAAAGAAAAATCACCGAGCGTTTTTAAAGATATTCAGGCTCTTAGCTTAACAACTCAACGCTCAACTGTTATCGTTGTTGACGAACATGGCAATCCACTTAGAGATGCGTTTGTCTGGCTTGATGAGAGAGAGGCGGAGGGAAAACCTAAGCTATATCCACATGAAGTATTTGCATTCTGGCTTATAAAAAAACTCCCTACGGCGCATATGGCCTACAGAAGAAGTAAAGCGAACTATATGAAACAGAAAGAATCGGAGATTTGGAAAAAAGTGCACAAATACTTGTTTTTGTCAGGTTACTTAAACTACAAACTGACAGGAGATTTCGTTGATTCTACAGCCTCACAAGTTGGTTATGTTCCTTTTGATTACACAAATAAGGAATGGATAAAGAGTCCGTACCACTACAAATGGAGGCTCTTCGGTGTAGAAAAGGAAAAACTGCCAAGGCTTGTAGAACCGACACAAATCTTAGGGTACGTTACAAAACAAGCTTCTGAATTCACTGGGCTTAAAGAAGGATTGCCTGTTATAGCTTCAGGTGCAGACAAGCAGTGTGAAACCCTTGGAATTGGATGTTTCTCGCAGAATGTTGGAAGTATAATGTTGGAAGTATAAGTCTCGGGACAACCGCTACAATACAGACAACAACATCTAAATACATCGAAGTTATACCGTTTATCCCACCTTACCCATCGATAGTTCCTGAAAAGTACAATCCAGAAATTAGCGTTTTCAGAGGGTACTGGCTTGTCTCTTGGTTCAAGAAGGAATTCGCACACAGTGAAGTTCGCGAAGCAGAGGAACTCAACACCTTCTCTGAACAAATTTTGGACAAGTATCTTCAGAAAATTCCAGCCGGAAGTGATGGGCTGATAATATATCCTGCGTGGGCATCGGGACCTGAGAAACCGTTCTCTCGCGGTGCAGTCATAGGCTTTTCTGACAAGCACACTCGAATGCATCTTTACCGAGCGATAATAGAGGGAATAAACTACGCACTCTTGGAAGGAAAAGAAGCTATTGAAAGAAAAACTGGAACCAAGATTGAAAGAATAGGACTATCCGGCGGTGGTTCGAAAAGTAGGGAGGTCTGCCAGATAACAGCGAACATGATGGGAGTTCCGGTTTATAAAGTTCAGACAAACGAAACATCAGCACTTGGAGCTGCGATTTCTGCGTATGTTGGGATGGGTGTATATAATGATTTCGAAATAGCAGTCAAGAACATGGTAAGGATAAGTGAAGAGTTTCTACCTGATATGGATGAGCATGAGGTGTACAGGAACTATTACGACAGGGTCTATAAGAAAATTTGGGGAAAGATAAACAAGCTTTCCTTTGTACTCAACCATTTGCGAAAAAGCAAGGAAAGATAGCTTAGACAATGTTTAAATTTGTTTTATGATTTTTTTATTCAATATCCTACCTGATTTCTTGACATTGATAAGTAATTTTTGATATAATTCGTTTCATCCAAACCACACTTTCTAAGGGGGGAGAAGGGATGAAGAAGTTCTATCTTTTGGTCGCTGCTCTTTTAACGGTTTTTGTCTTATTCAGTTGTACCAACTCGTTTGAACCGAAGTTCGAACCAAGAGAGAAGTTTGATGTTTCTGAAAAGCTCGGTATTTCAGGAACTGAAGAAGACTTTGTGCCAGGCGAATACGTTGTCCAGTTTGAGCCGAGGGAGAACGCCATCAAAAGCTTAGCAAGCGTTGGCGCAGAAGTTGTAAGAACTTACAGTTTTGAGGATGTTCAAATCGTCACAGTGAAAACTGAACAACCAGAACTTTTATCTAATCTTCCAGGTGTTAAATCAGTAGATAAAAACTACATTTACAGAGCGCTTGCAACACCAAACGATACATACTACAGCTATCAATGGCACTATAACAATATCAAACTTCCACAAGCATGGGATATAATGAAATCCGCAAGTGTTGTTGTCGCTGTTATTGACACTGGAGTAAGCTTCACACATCCAGACCTTCAAGGTATATTTGTTTCCGGCTACGACTTTGTTGACCGTGACACAAATCCAACAGACCCATCACAAGATGTAAGCCACGGTACACACTGTATAGGTACTGTTGCAGCCCTTACAAACAACAGTTTGGGTGTTGCTGGTGTAAACTGGGGTGGATACGGAATAAAGATAATGCCAATAAGAGTGCTTGGTGCTGATGGTAGCGGAACACTCGACAACGTTGCAGCTGGTATAAGATGGGCTGTTGACAATGGAGCAAAAATCGTTAGCATGAGCCTTGGTGGTGGCGGAGCACAAGTGCTTATGGATGCGGTTAAGTACGCCTACAGCAAGAACGTAACTTTAATATGTGCAGCTGGTAACGAAAATAGATCAAGTCTGTCTTACCCGGCAGCCTACGTCGAAACAATAGCAGTCGGTGCGACGAGGTATGATAACAGGAGAGCACCATATTCAAATTACAACTATACAAGATACTATGATCCATATAGAAAAGCTTATGTAACCCACTATCTCGACATTGTAGCCCCCGGTGGAGACACGAGTGTTGACCAAAACGGCGACGGTTACGCAGATGGTGTTTTGAGCACAACATGGACACCGACAAATGGCAATACCTATATGTTCTTGCAGGGAACTTCTATGGCAACGCCACACGTTTCCGCTCTTGCAGCAATGCTGTATGCAAGAGGATACACAACACCAGAAGCAATAAGGAGTAGGTTGATTAGAACAGCTTACAAGATACCGGGCTACACGTACAACTCAAGTGGTTGGAATAAATATGTAGGATACGGACTAATCGATGCGTATAAAGCACTCACGTATTAATTAACTCAAACACAAAACAAGGGGAGTAACTTGCAATTGCTCCCCTTTTATTTTTCAGACTCATTTTGATTGTTAGAATGATTGTTTTGCAGTTTAGCAGCTTTAATTTTCTTGAATTCTTCGTGCTCACTCTTTAGCTCTTCTATTAGGTCTTGAACTTTCCAAGTCAGGCTCGTTGGCGTGGTGCTTGCGAATATCAGTTCTTCACCTTGAAAATTTTCTTTTACTACCCTCATAAGCTGCAAAATCTCTGGCTTTTCAAATCCATGCATGATTATTATCTTTTCGCTCTTCTCAGACATACTCTCTCCTCCGCTTTTCAAAGAAATTATGAATAATTGGTCAAGATAATTCTAATGGAAAAAGAATATAGTGTCAATCTATTAAATTTATGTGTTATAATATTTTACAAAGTATAATTTCAAACGGAGGTTGTAATGAGATATTTGATATTCGCAGCATTCATTGTTATATCTATTCTGTACTATATTTCTGGCAGAGATAGAATACTGAGAAGAACAAACGGGCTTAAAGACAGAAAAGAAATCGCTGAAAAAAAAGTTTCAGTGATAATTCCAGCAAGGAACGAAGAAGAGAACCTCAAAAAGCTCCTTCCGTTGGTCTGCTCTCAGCAGTTCCCTGCGCACGAAATCATAGTCGTTGATGATAACTCTACCGACAAAACTTCAGAAATCGCTACATCTTTTGAGGAAGTAAAGTTGGTAAAACTAAAAGAAGACCCACCAGATGGCTGGGTCGGAAAGTCTTGGGCACTGTGGAATGGTTTTCTAAACTCTTCTGGAGATTATCTTCTATTCTTGGATGCAGATGTTGAACCTTCAGACAAGTTAATTGAGTACCTTTCGGTTCAACGTGCTTACCACGGGGGGCTAATATCCGTATGGCCTTATCAAAGGCTCGAGAAATTTTATGAGCACCTCACTTTACCATTCAACTTGCTTGTAATATACGCGAGTAACACTTTGGGTTTTCCTGGGAAGATTGCAAGAGGCTCTTTTGGTCCTGTTGTCTTTACTTCAAGAGAAGACTACGAAAAGACTGGAGGCCACAGCACTATAAGAGACGGGATTTTGGAAGATATAAAATTAGCCAAGTTATACGCTAAACACGGCATAAAAGTGACGAATTTCCTTGGCGATGGTTTAGTCCAATTTAGGATGTATCCTAACGGGATAAAACAGCTACTCGAAGGTTTTTCAAAAAATATGTCTTCGGGAGCAATAACTGGTGGTACTTTTGCATTCTTATTAGCACTTATATGGATGGCTGGAATTTATACTTCTATACAAAATATCACCAGTATATTCCTTGAGACGAACAACATTTTAGATGTACTGATTAAAACAGCTAACTATCTCATCGTCGCGCTATTTATTCGCTTGCTATCCAAAGATACTGGACAGTACAGAATCTACGATGCATTATTCTACCCAATCCATTATATTTTCTTCTTAATAGTTTTCTTTTATTCTTTGTATCTAACGTTGCTTAAGAAACAGGTCTACTGGCGAGGAAGGAAATTAAAGGTATGACTTTCTACTGGTTCGCCCTAATAGTTTTGCAATTTATATCCGGATCCATAATGTATTCGCATATATTTGCCAAAATTCTCGGGATTGACTTGCGCAAGGTGCGTGATGGAAATCCTGGTTCGACAAACTTGTGGCGTGCCGCCGGATGGAAATGGGGGTTCTTAGCCCTTGCTCTTGATTATTTCAAGGGCGTGCTCCCACTTGCAATTTTTGCTTGGAATACAGAACTGAAAATTAGCCCTTACATTGTCAGCTTAGCCGCATTAGCTGGTATTGCAGGTCACGCTTTTTCACCTCTGCTCCGTTTTAATGGTGGAAAGGCGATAGCAACGACATTCGGCGCTTGGTCAGTTTTGACAAGGTGGGAAGGTCCGACAGTGCTCGGCATTACATTCACATTGTTCTCCATAGCGAACAAATTAATGAAAAGGAAAGGAACAACACCTGAAACAGATGCTCTGCGGGTTTTTGTAGGATTCTTTTTCCTTTTGCTTTACACCTTATGGAAATCACTTAACGGTTCTCCGGAACTGATTTTACTGTACGTAGGTAATTTACTAATCATCGCTTACAAACACAGAAGGGAAATAACAAAATTGGTAAAAGGCAGGTGCAAGGCATGAGAAGGGCTTTAGCAATCATACTGCTTGTGTTAATCTCCTCTGTGCTATCTTCAGCAAACAGCGTTGAATTTTACGAAAAAACATTTCAACAAGCGCGTTCTTTGAAAAACGAAGCGCAACTCTCTAAACTAATCAAGGACCTTGAAAACTTGATTTACGGAAGTAATAATCCAGATAAAGAAGAATTCAATGAGAAGGAACTGGAAAAAGTCAAGGTAATACTATCTGAAACCTACTTTGAATATTCAGAAATATTATTAGAGAGGCAAAAGAAAGAGGAACTTCTGAGAAAATCGCTCGAGCTTTCTGAAGACATACTTAAATTCAACCAGCAAAATGGCAGAGCGTACTACGTAGCGAGCATGTGCTCTGCAAGGCTTATTGATTTTGTTAATGTATTTGGAAAGCTAAACCTTTTGAATAAATTCGACGCATACATAGATAATGCAATTAGATATTCGAACGATTATATTTACAAAGGTCTATCATTCATGGCAAAAGCAGTGCGGTACATGTCAGCTCCCTGGCCCTTTGGAGATACTAAAAAGGCTTTGGAGAATTTTAAAGAAGCAGAGAAGTACATAGGTGATTACTCTGGTGTACACTTGTACCTTGCCGAAATTTATCTCAAGCTCGGGGATAAAAAATCTGCGGAAAATTCCCTAAGAATGGTTTTAAATCTACAACCACACCCTTACTTTTTAGTCCAACACGAAACGAACGTTAAAGTTGCTCAACAAATACTTCAAAACTTAAAGTAAGGAGGAGTCTTATGCGCTATCTATTTTGGCTAACGGTATTTGCTTGGTGGATAATGGATTTCTACGTACTTGTGCTGAGAAAAGGCTCATATTCGAAGGTATTTGATAAAAGAAGCAAACTTGTGGTTATAGTACTAATTTTAGTCGGTGTTATCTTAGCTGTCGCACCAGAAAATTTCAGAGCCGTTTGGCGAACCAGAGAATTCGGGCGTTTCAGATATTTGGTACGTTCACCGTTCTTACAGGTGTAATTGTTCTACTTTTAGCCATATTGAGCCTTGGCGAGTATTTCTCTGGTGACATAGTAATCGGACCAGAGAAGAAGCTTGTTCAAAGAGGATTGTACAAAAAAATTAGGCATCCAAGCTACACAGGTGAAATAATAGCATTTATCGGTCTTGGATTTGTTTTTCAACATATTCCGTCTTCAATCTTCATCTCCGTGTTCCTTTTCTTGGCATTTTTGTATAGAGCGATTGTAGAAGAGAGAAGTTTGCACAATGAATTTGGCGATGAATTTATTGAATACAAAAAGAGAACAAGGATGTTCATCTGATGGTGAGGTGGAGTATCTGTGATTAAGAATCAATGGTACGTTATATTGGCATCACGTGAAGTGAGAAAAGGGCAGTTGGTTGGTGTTACAAGATTCGGAGAGAAGCTTGCTATCTGGAGAGACAGCGATGGTGCCGTGCATTGTATATCTGACATTTGCTGCCACAGAGGAGCATCCATATCCCACGGAAAACTACTTCACGACGGACATGTTGCAATGTGTCCATTTCATGGTTTCGAATACGACCCAACGGGCAGAGTAATCGCTATTCCTGCGAACGGAAGAAAAACACCTGTCCCTGAAAACTTCAAAGTTAAGTCTTATAAGGTATACGAAACTGCAGACTTTATCTGGATATGGTATGGTGATGGAGAGCCGACAAGTGAACCAAAGTATTTCGACGACATTGATGATAGCCTATCTTACAGCGAATTCAGTGAAGTGTGGAACGTACACTACAGCAGAGCAATTGAAAACCAATTGGACCCAATACACGTGCCTTTTGTCCATTACAACACCATCGGGCGTGGCAATCGAACAGTTTCCGACGGACCTATCGTTAAATGGATTAACGACACGATGTTTTATTTTTACGTATTCAATCGGGTAGATGATGGAACCCCCGCTAAAAAGCCTGAAGAGCTTGAGTTAAGTGATGCAAGTAAAGTGTACTTAGAGTTCAAGTTTCCCAATATTTGGCAGAACCATATAGCAGATAAAATACGCGTAACCGCGGCATTTGTACCTATAGACGAGGAGCATACCAAAATATATCTAAGATTCTACGTTGGTTTCACCGGTATCAAGTTCATCGATAAACTCATAGCAATATTAGGCACGCCTTTCAACAAAAAGGTACTTCACCAAGACAAGGCAGTTGTTGAAACGCAACTGCCTAAGAAGAGCGAACTTAGAATGGGCGAAAACTTGGTTCAAGGTGACGCACCGATTTTGGAGTACAGAAAAAAGAGAGAGGAATTCAAAATGCTTAATAACAAATAAAAACATGAGAGGAAGATTTAACGTGGAAAGAATTGAGAGAACTGAAAACCAGAGTTATATCATAACTTCCTTAGAACAACTTCTGCAACTATGGACTAAAACGTACAACAGCGAGGGTAAGCCGGATTGGTCTCATTTATTGCCTTATTACGACGAGAACATACACTTCCGAGACACCGTGCAAGAAATACACGGAATAGAAGAGTTCAAAAAGATGGTCGAGAGACTTACCAAGAGGTCTCAAGAATTGCACATGAACATTCTCAATGCCGTTATGGAGGGAAATATCATCTTCGTTGAATGGGATATGATAATAAACTTCAGAAAGACAAAAACATCGGTAGTCCACGGTGCGAGTAGGTTGGTCATTGGCGAGAATGGAAAGATAGTAGACCAGAGGGATTATTACGACCTCTGGGGTGATATATTCGACAACATACCAGGCTTTGGAAAGCTGTACCGAAAATTCATGAAGAGGGTGTTCGGATGAACAATGCGTTCAAAAGCTGTTCTGTAAGGAAATACTGGTTCAAGTATAAATGGAAAATAGTTTTTGAAATGATAAAGAATATGAGCAAGAAACCTGATATATGTAATGACTCTTTCGACGGGAAGACCGTTGTGATAACGGGCGCAACATCTGGAATTGGATATGAAACAGCCAAGAAATACGCCTCTATGGGTGCCAGAATAATATCAGTAAACAGGAACAAAGAAAAATCAGAAAAGTTGTGCTACGAACTGAAAGAGAAATACGAAACCGAATGTGATTATATATTAGCTGATCTGAGCAAAATAGCTGATATCAGAAAGGTTGGGTATGAGCTATCAACATTGGATGAAAAAATAGATGTCTTAATTCACAACGCAGGTTTGTACACAAACAAGAGGACAATAACAGACGATGGTTTGGAATTGAACTTCGTAGTTCACTACTTAGCACCATTTTTGATTAACCAAATGATACTCGAAAAGCTCAAGAAAGATAAGAACTCTCGAATAATTTTTGTAAGCTCAGAGGCTTACAGATTCGCTGCTTGGGGCATATGTCTTGACGATCTGCTCTGGGAAAAGCACAAGTATTCAGGGTTAAAAGCATACGGTTCGGCAAAATTGGCACAAATCTTGAGCATGCATATATTCTCGGAAATAGTAAAAGATTACGGAATAACGGTGAATGCAATGCATCCAGGATTTGTCAAAACAAATACAGGTTCCGAAAATGGTCCTATCTACAAATTCTTCAAGAAAAACATCTTAGACAAACTATCCCAAGAACCAACAATTTCAGCCGAAGCGCTTTACTATCTCGGTGCATCTAAAGATTTAGATGGTATAACAGATAAATTCTTCCACTTAACGACCATCGAAGAACTGACACCACCAGCAAAGGACTTAGAACTCGCAAAAGCTCTGTGGAATAAGACAGGTCAGATAATTCGAAGCTTGGGAATAGATATGGGGGTTAGAGTATGAAAAAAGTAATTATTGCGGGCGGAGGAATAGCTGGTTTAACGGCTGCTGTATACCTTGCACGAAAAGGCTTTAAAGTTAAGCTTTTTGAAAAGAACGAAAAGTGTGGTGGGCTCGTTAACACGTTTGATTATAACGGTTTTAGATTTGAAGGTGGCGCACGTGCGCTTGTCAATGCAGGTGTCATAACCCCCATGGTTGAAGATTTACAGCTCGACGTTGAACTTTTGAAAAATCCAGTTTCAGTAGGTGTCGAAGACAGAATCATGACAGTCAACGGAGAGAAGAGTTTACTAGAATATGCAGAGCTTCTCAAAAGTAAGTATCCTGAATCTCAGGACGACATACAGAGGCTGATTGAAACCGAAAGGAAAATTCTTGAACACATGAAGGTATTGTACGGTATTGATAATCCGCTTTTTTCGTTCAATAAGATACGAGAAGAAGGAAAACTCATACAGATGATGGGAAGGTACTTTTTGTGGTTTTTCAAATTTCTCAGAACTGTTAGAGAGATTAACGCTCTAAAAGAACCTGTAGAAAAATATGCAGAGAGAATTATCAAAAACAGATCTCTAAGGGATATAGTAATTCAGCACTTCTTCAGGGGCACGCCTTCGTTTTTTGCCCTGAGTTATTTTTATCTCTTTAATGACTATCTGTACCCAAAAGGCGGTGTTGGTAATTTTCCGGAAAGCTTAGCTAAAAAGATTGCCGAGCTTGGCGGAGAGATACTTCTTAACAACCAAATTGTCAAAGTAACTCCCGGAAAGAATACAGTTGTAGACGAAAAAGGAAACGAGCACCAGTATGACTTCTTAATCTGGGCAACTGATTTGAAAGCGTTTTACAAATCACTCGACACGCAAGGTGTAAATGGAAATACACTCAAAAAAATAGAAGACGAAAAACAGAAAGTTCTTTCAGCACGCGGTGCAGAATCGGTTATAACCTTTTACTTTGGTGTCGACGAACCGGTTGAAACTTTTGGCAAGATATCAACTGGGCACTTCTTCTACACACCTTCAAGACAAGGCCTTGGCGAAATTAACCGTTCGAAAGTAAAGTACCTCGTAGAAAATTACGAAAAACTGACCAAAGAAGAAATTCTGCAATGGTTGGAAGAATTCATCAAATTCAACACGTATGAAATATCGATACCGGCTCTGCGAGACAAATCGATGGCACCTGATGGAAAAACTGGATTAATTGTAAGCATGCTAATCGATTATGATATAGTGAAAAAGATAAATGACGACGGTTGGTACGAAGAATTCAAGCAGAAGGCAGAAGAGCTCATAACCGATAGTCTTACTCGAACCATTTATCCGTTCTTAGAAGATAAGACAATCTTCAAATTCACATCGACACCTCTGACGATAGAGCGAATGTACGGAACATCCGAAGGCTCTATAGTCGGGTGGTCTTTCGAAGGTAAGCTGCCAGTTCCTTCTGGAATATTCAGCATGACAACTTCAGTTAAAACGCCTATCGAAAACATATACAAAGCTGGAAAGTGGGCGTACGCACCTGCTGGCGTGCCAACCGCGATAATCACAGGCAAGCTTGCATCCGACACAGTCATTAAGAATTCAAGCAACTAATAGCAAACTCATAACTCATTATCCATAGACTAAACTCCCCTAACCGGGGAGTTTGCCTTTTTATTAACTCAAAAGTTACACAAAAGACACTTTAAACCGTACCGGTTTGTGTTATAGTATTAGTGGGTTATATAAAACTATAACACTATAAAACACGCTAATGGTCATTGAAAAATGAATCTGAATTTGCAAAGAATCTTAAATGTAATGATGGAGGTGGTATTATGGATGATTTCAAAAGGCGTCTGTTATTAATACTTACTGTCTTAACACTCGGTACAATTGGCTTCTTCACTCCTTACGTCCCTTTGAAAATTGTGTTGGTTTTTTTTGCAATAGCGAGCACAGGATACATAGTAAAGGAGTATACGGGAAAATGGATAGGATTCTTGATTTTATCCGTTTTACTATTTCTTATTCCGATGGCGAATGTAGAAGCGTTTCGCTATATGGCGGAAACTAAAGATAGCAATGTCTTTGTAAACACCGTTGAAAACATCATCGAATCGTTTACAGGCAGCGAAGGTTCTAAGATATATTATCATCCAGACACAAAGGTTGAATCGAGAGAGAATATAGTTATAGACGTCGATGGCGGGGTTGATATAGTCGTTGGCAAAGGAAATATTATTGAATTTCCCAGTCAGTTAAAAACATCGGTGAAAGATGGTAATCTGGAAATTAAAGGTGGAACGAAGAATTCAATTTATAAAATCCTTATCGGCGGAGACGTGCTACGAAGTTTGGAAATTTCAGCCCTCAGTGTAAAGCTCAAGAGTGAACTGGAAAACAACTTAGAGCATCTGTCAATAGATTCAGTTGACACAAAACTTTCAGGAATTATCAAATCTGATTATGCAGAGTTCAATTCAACAGGCTTTGATTTCGATGGGAGTATTTCAGCAAATGAACTTGTTATAAATAGTGTAGGAGTTAATATCAACGGAAATGTATCCTCTGATAGAATCAATATAGATTCTGTCGGCTTGAATTTGAACATTGTCCTATCTAATTGTTCATTGTTCGAAGCTTTTACAACAGGTGCGAGCGGAAAGATAACTTACACGGGTGGAAAGAACTTGAGACTTAGCATCAATAGCACCGGTGGGAAGATAATATTTAAGAACGAGTCAGACAACTCAGTCTCAATACAAGCCGAAGGAGTAAAGGTCGTGAGAGAATGAGCGCTCCATACGTGAATTTTCAAAAAGTCGATAAGCACAGCGGAATTCCTGCATACTTGCAGATAGTTAATCAAATTAAGGCAAAGATTCTTTTAGGAGAGCTAAAGGTAGGTATGCAATTACCTACAGTAAGAGAACTTGAGAAGATATTCGATGTGAATATTAACACCGTCTTGAAGGCTCTCGAGAGGCTGAAAATAGAAGGACTTGTCGAATCAGAACAAGGCATCGGGTACTTCATATCAGGCAACATAGATGTTAGCGTAGACGTGCTGAACGACGTCTATGAACTCGTGAGAACTATAAAAAAGAAAGGGCTCGATTTGCTCACGGCTTTAAAGATAATTGAGGAGGTGTGGAAGAATGTCTAAGATTTTAAGCAATTACTATTTTTTGCAGTTTGACGAGTATTTGCATAAGCAATTGAAAGAGAAATTCGGCACTCTACTAATCTTTTTCGTACTTATGCTCTATCCTGGAAGTGGTAACAAAACTTTCGGTGCGTTTTTCATTATCATATTTTCGATTCTATCTGATATAAAGAACAAGCGTTTAGATTTGTTAACTTTCTTACCTTACTCAAGAAAAAATATATTTTGGTTTGAGTTTGTGCTCACCACGCTTCTGATATTGTTATCCTTCTTCGTTGGTCTGCCGTTTTACAGAAGTTTCCAAAGTTTCTTAGTAGATATCGCAACTGCAATGATTTTCTACTCAGCGTATTACGGACTATCAATTGCCCTAACATGCGGATTGAAAATAGACCCTTACGGAAGCATATTCTTAGTACTTTTAGCCGATGCAATCCTCAGTTCCTTGGGTAAAGAAGGAGTAAAATATCTTTACAACCCTTACAAATTAATAAGTCCGCTAAGGCAGGAAAACATGTTGCTTTCGTTTGTGTTCGCAGTTATTTGTATTTATCTCGGTTATATTGCTTTCAGCAAGAAAGGAGCTGATTAATATGGAAGAAAGAGCAGGATTGAATTTTTCTGATATTTCTCAAAATTTACCTTTGCTTTCAGTGAAGAATCTGAGCAAAAGATTCGGTAACAAGCAAGTTCTTGCCGATATAAACTTCAGTGTAGATAAGGGAAGCATTTTCGCTTTAATTGGTCCAAATGGAGCAGGAAAGACGACAACGATAAGGTCAATTCTAAATTCAATAGAGCCTGACGGAGGAACAATCGAACTCTATGGAGAAAAAATAGACTCTTTTGCAAAACAAAACATCGCCACACTCTCAGAAGACAGGACCGTATTTAGAAATTTCACGGCTCTCGACTACGAAAAGCTATACTCTGCACTTTATCCGAAGTGGGACAGTCAAGTTTTCAGAGGATTCTTGTCAAAGTACGGATTCGATTTATCACAAAAAGTCGAAACATACTCGATAGGTATGAAAACACTCTTCTTTGTGATTCTCTGTCTCTCAACAAATGCCGATTTGCTAATATTAGACGAACCAACTCAACACCTCGACCCAACAGTGAGATACGAAGTGATGAGACTGATACGAGACTACATAACGGCTGATAGGGCATGTATAATTTCATCCCACGAGATGTTTGAGCTTGAAGAGTACGCAACTGAATTTGCGATTATAAATTCAGGAAAGGTTATATACACAGATTCTATCGACAGTGCAAAAGAAAAGCACAGAGTGATAAAACCGGAAAACTCCATACCAGGTGCGGAGGTTATAGGTTTAGTCGGCGACGAGGTATTAGTGAGACTTAACGGAGAAATTGAATTTGAGACTGGAAGATTTCCAAGACTGCATGAGATAGTTGTTGCTTATCTTTCAAGAAAATAAGACAAAAGCGGCTCTTTCGAGCCGCTTTGTTTTTTTATGTATCAGCTTATCGTTTGCCTTCTGCAAGTGTGTTCAGATCGAGTTTTATTCCAGGGCCCATCGTTGTTGCCACAACTGCTTTCTTGATGAAGTGACCCTTAACACCTGCTGGTCTCAATGAGAGTACCTGTTCGTATGCTGATTTGATGTTTTCTCTTAATTTTTCCACATCGAAAGAAACCTTTCCAACTGGGAAGTGGAGATTTCCTGTCTTGTCTGTTCTGACCTCGACTTTACCCTTCTTGAATTCGGAAACCGCTGCTGCAACGTCGTCTGTAACTGTTCCGCTCTTTGGGTTCGGCATTAATCCTCTTGGACCCAATACCTTACCGAGCTTACCGATTACCTTCATCATATCTGGTGTTGCGATTGCAACGTCGAAATCGAAGAAACCTTCGTTAGCTATTTTGTCTGCAAGTTCTTCTGCGCCGACGTAGTCTGCTCCGGCATTCTTTGCTTCTTCTGCCTTGTCTCCTTTTGCAAAGACAAGAACTCTGACCGTTTTACCCGTACCATTTGGAAGGGTTATCGTGCTTCTTATGTTCTGTTCGCTCTTTCTGTAGTCTATATTTGTCTTGAGATGGAATTCAACTGTTTCGTCGAACTTCGCTGTCCCTGTTTTCTTTAAAAGTTCGACTGCTTCTTCGAGCGTGTAGCTCTTTTCTGGATCAATTAACTTTCTCAATTCATTGTATCTTTTGGAGTGCTTAGGCATCTTTTCGCCTCCTCCTTTCCGCTTCAGTCTACGACTTCCAGACCCATGCTGCGAGCTGTTCCTTCGATTATCTTCATCGCAGCTTCAAGGTCGTTGGCGTTCAAGTCTACCATCTTGAGTTCAGCTATTTCCTTAATCTGTTGCCTTGTCACTTTTCCAGCTACTTTCCTCTTTGGTTCAGAAGAACCGGAGTTAATCTTCGCTGCTCTCTTCAAGAGGAAGCTGGCAGGAGGAGTCTTTGTTATAAATGTGAATGACCTGTCATCGTAGACAGTAACAATTACAGGGATAAGCAAACCTGCCTTATCTGCTGTAACTGCGTTGAATTTCTTACAGAATTCCATCAAGTTAACTCCTCTTTGACCCAATGCAGGACCTACTGGAGGAGCTGGTGTTGCTTTTCCGGCTTCAAGTACGAGTCGTACTTGCGCTACTACCTTCTTTGCCATACAACTTACCTCCCTTTTGTGGTATTTTCGGGCTTACGCCCTCCCACTGTGCACAAGAGTGCACAAACTCTATCTTTTATATTTTCTCCACTTCACTTACATGAACCGATACTGGTGTTTCCCTACCGAAGATCGTTATCATTACCTTAAGTTCTTGCTTTTCTTCGTCAACTTCCTTAACAACTCCGACGAAGCCCTCGAATGGTCCCGTAACGATCTTGACGGAATCTCCAGCTTGGATTTCCAGCTCTACCTTTGTAACCTTTGCCTCAACTTGATGCACTTCTTCAAGTCCAGCCAATCTCTTTATGTAATGAACTTCCTGTGGTTTCAACGGTAGCGGCCTGCCACCAGCTGAAACAAATCCCATTACAAACGGTGTTCCTCTGACGAATTCCCATGTATGATCATTCATTATCATCTCTACAAACAAGTATCCTGGATAGAGTTTCCTCTTTTTTGTCTTCTGAACAACGATTTCTCTTCTTGTTGGGTAATCAACTATAGCAACTCTTCCCGTGCTTTTTGAGAATATCTTCCTACCCTCTGCTAAGGTTTGTCCTGCTTTTACCTGCACACCTTTTTTGCATGCTGAGGAATTAAAGACATCGCCGTGTATTACATACGCATCTTCATCGCCAAGTATCGTCCTAACAACGACCTTCTTAACTTTTTCATTTATAACAACCTTACCATCTATATCACAGATATATTCATCGCTCGATGCTAAGAACGTTCCCTGAAAAACGTTGGCTCCTATTCTTAATCCCGATACTGGCTTTGCAGATTCTGGAATAACGTAAGTCTTTGAAAATTTCTTATCAGTTGTTTCAATAACAATCCTTCTTGCATTTATCACTTCGGAGATTGTACCATCTCTCCTAACCTTTATCGCTGGTTCTTCGGCAAGAATAGCTCCCTTTTCAACGTCCTTGCCATTGCTCACGTGAAGTTTTGCTTCGTGAGAAACGATATGCCTCTCCAAAGACTTGCTCGACGTGTCGATAACTGTTTCTTCCAACACGACTACATTCGGGATAATAGATTCATAACCTTGAGCCTTAATCTTGGCATCAAGGTTTTCTTTAACCCTATTTTCATACCCCGTAATGGTATGAATTATGTACCATTCCTTTTTCATTATTATTCACCTCAGAATCTTTGAAGCAGGGCACCAAGCGTACCAGAGAAGAGAAGGTCAACTAAGAACAGATAAAGTGCGGAGACTCCCAAAATAAACAAAACTACTCCTGTAGATGTCAGGAGTTCTTCTCTGTTTGGCCAAGTAGTCTTCTTCGCTTCAGCTTTAACTTCTCCAAAGAACTTCTTCAACTTTTCCATACCTTATCTCCCCCGAAATGTTTTGCGTTTCAAAGTTATTATTCTTACAACTATAAATAAAATTTGGCAGGGGCGGCAGGACTTGAACCCGCAACACCCGATTTTGGAGACCGGTGCTCTGCCAGTTGAGCTACGCCCCTGCAAAAAGTTTTCATTTATCCAAACTGATTAAACCTTCGTTTCGTTATGGAATGTGTGTTTGTTGCACTTCGGGCAGTATTTCTTAAGTCTGAGTTTATCCTTCTTGCTCTTTTCTTTTGTTGTGTAGTAATTTCTTGTCCCGCATTCTTCACACTTGAGACCTATTTGAACTCTCATCTTTATCCAGCCTCCTATAAAAAAATATCTGGTGGTGAGGGAAGGATTTGAACCTTCGAAGGCATTCTGCCAGCGGATTTACAGTCCGCCCCCTTTGGCCACTCGGGCACCTCACCACACATCCGTGGTCTGGAGCCAACGGAGGGACTTGAACCCTCAACCTGCTGATTACAAGTCAGCCGCTCTAGCCGGTTGAGCTACGTTGGCTCGCTCATGCGATAGTTATTATAACCGATGCGTGGTATTTTGTCAACGTTTCAAATCTGTTTATCTACGTTACAAATTTTCACAGACCTTTTAAAGACCAACCTCGTATTTTCACAGCCGAAGTATATGATACCATAAAAGTTCTTTATTTCAAGTACCTATTTAATATTTCCCTATTACTCGTAAACAATCTCCCAAGTGAATTCGGGAACTGCCTTCTTCATCATCGCTGATACTCCGCAGTACTTCTCTTGAGAGAGGTTGATAGCTTTTTCAACTTGTTCTCTTGGTGGTTCTCCGTTGAATTTGAATATGTATTTCAAGTGGATTTTTGTATAGACTTTAGGATGATCTTGCGTCTGTTCGTAGTCAATTTCCATTCTGAAGCTTTCCATTTGGTCTATAACTCTCATTTTTCTGAGCAATGACACAACATCCATTCCTGTACAACCCATTAATGCATATAGCATGAGTTCCTTCGGTCTTGGACCTGCATCATGACCGCCAACGGAAGGATCTGCATCGATTACAAGGTCGTGTCCGGAAAGGGTCTTTGAATAAAAGAGCATCCCTGAATAATAATCCATTCTCGCTGTTGCCACTAGTGTACACCTCCACACCTAATATTCAGACTTTCATTTTGCCAAGTATTATCAACACACCGAGTATTACCATAAAAGCTCCACCGATGTACTTGATCCACTTTTCCCATGCAGGTTTGCCGAATCCCATCGTTAGCGCCTTTGAAATTCCAGCACCTATCGTGAGGAATGGAATTGAGATTCCAAGAGAGTATATAAACAATAGCCATACGCCTTTTACCATATTTTGTTGCGATGCGATAAGCAAAATCGAAGCAAGTATTGGACTGCTGCACGGTATCCAGACAAACCCAATCGCTCCACCAAGAATTAACCCACCTACGAATCCGGCATTCTTAAACTTCCAAACGTTTGCTTTCGTACCCTTGAAAAGTTGCATCTCGGCGACGTACAATATTCCAAATATTATTATACCAATACCTATTATTTTCTCCAAAACACCTGAGTATTTAGCCAAAAACCCACCTATAAATGAAGACAACCCACCGAGAAGGCTGAATATCACCGAAAAACCCAAGAAAAATCCTAATAATCTCTGCGCCCTCTTTTGCCCACCGAGAACTATCCCAATGAATCCGGGAATTAGCGGTAAAACACACGGGCTGAAAAATGAAAGGAACCCGTGTGCTAAAGCCAGCCAGACACTTACATCTGTGGGTGTGAGTGAAATCATATTATCACCTCAGAGAGCAATTATTTTGAAGAAACAAGAAGAACTCTTATAACGCCCATGCCGTTAAGCTTTTTTGCAACTTCTGAGTTCGTAGTCACGTACAGCGTGTTTATATCAACTTTGCTCGGCACTGTGTCAACGCTTTGTGCGTTCTTGTCGTATTTTAAAACATAATCCGCATCTTCTTTTTTAACGTTGACTATCGTAGGTTTACCTTTGTAGTCATCATTCTTCTTTGAATATTCCTCAAAAGTCCCTTTATAGTTCTCATCAACAACCTTCACGATGAATCGTAAAGCTTTCAAAAAGTCAGGTGCTGGCATGAAACCAGGAACTTGTGTCACCTGTCCTTGGTCTTTCAGAAACACAAATGTCGGTGTGCCTCTAACACCAAATCCTCCGAAGAGCTGATCGTTTGTGTAGGTTTTTCCCAAGAAAGTAGTCTTATAAGACCCTGGCTCAATCTTAACGAATATGTAGTTCCCTCGTAGAATCTCTTGAACATCTTTGTTTGGAAGAACTTCTTTCTCAAAAAGCTTACAGTAGTAGCACGATGGAGAGGAAAAATTAATTAAAAGAAGCTTCTTCTCTATCATTGAAAGCCTGTGAGCTATACCCAAATCTGTGAATGTGTGTTCGTAGCCGAAAGAAAGAGTAGTAAAGATAGATAGAACTATTAAGAGTAATTTGATAGTCTTTACCATAAGATCATTCCCTTCCAACTTTGAGATTTTTAACTTTGAACCTTTTCATGAAAAGCTTGGAGAAAAACCTCAAGATAGGACAGCTGAATTTCATATTTTCACCCCTCTTTGCCAAAGTTCTCGTCTGTGAAAAATAACACGGAAGGCAAAGCCTTCCGTATTCATATTTTGATTAGCTAATTCCAAGAATTCTGTCGATTCTTGCCTTGTCAAATCCAACGATTATCTGGTTTCCTATTTCGATGACGGGAACGCCCATCTGTCCGGATTTTCTAACCATTTCCTCAGCACCTTTTCTGTCTTTGGAAACATCTACTTCAGTGTATGGGATTCCAAGTTGTTTGAAATAATCTTTCGCCCTTCTGCACCACGGACATGTGGGCGTTGTGTAAATCTTTACCTTGTATGTTGGCATATCGACACCTCCTCCTTAATTCCTCATTCTATTGAATTAGAAGTATTTCTTTGCTGCGTGCTCAACAGCTATAGCCCCATCAGCAGCTGCGGTAACTATCTGTCTTAACCCTTTAATCCTTATATCTCCAACTGCGTACATTCCAGGAACGTTCGTTTCCATATTTTCGTCAGTAATAATGTATCCGTAGTCGTTCATATCAACTAAACCTTTGAACGCTTCTGTTTGCGGGACAAGACCGACGTAGATGAACACACCATCAGCTTTTATAACGCTTTCCTCTTTTGTCTCGTTGTTTACGATGACTACTTCTTCAACCTTGTTCGATCCTCTGATTTCTTTAACGATGTGGTTTGTTATTACCTTAATCTTTGGATTGCTCAGAACTCTGTCCTGCAGGACCTTTGCAGCAGTCAATTTTGGCAGATTCTGGACCATCGTTATGCTGTTAACAATCTTCGAAAGGAAGTGTGATTCATCACACGCACTATCTCCACCACCAACAACAACAACATCCTTATCTTTGAATAAATATCCATCGCAAGCTGCACAGTACGTAACGCCTCTACCTCTGAATTCAGCTTCTCCAGGGACGCCGAGTTTCCTTGGCTGCGTACCTGTTGCGATTATTACAACCTTTGCCTTAACCTTGTTTCCATCGTCTAATTCAACGACTTTGTATTCTCCATCGACGTAAACCTTCTGCGCAAAAGCGTAGTGGAACTCTGCACCAAAGTGCTTTGCATGGTCTGCAAATTTCTGCCCAAGAGCTTGACCTTCGATGCTTACCTCACCGGGCCAGTTTTCAACAACGTGTGTCTGTGTTACCGCTCCACCTTCAATAGCTTTTTCAATTACCAAAGCAGTCAACCCTGCTCTGCGTGCATATATTGCGGCTGTCAAACCAGCTGGTCCTCCACCGATGATTACTATATCGTAGTATTCCTTCAAAGAACCTCCAAGGCTTCCCAAGTCGAATTCAAATCCGCTCATGCTTAACCCTCCTTTAAGACAAATTTTTCACATTGTCATCTTCTAAAAGCTCAGGGCACAGTGATGTGCCCTGAGTGCAAAAGACTTATTAGTTGATTATTTTGCAATCGTTGTAAATTACTCTGCAAGGTCAAGTACTTGCTGTAAGAACTGTGGTTCCGGATATGCACCTATGAAGAACTTGTCCGGATTCCTGTTGACTGCTATGTGAGGTACAGATGAAACTCCAAACTGTTCGCTCATGTCAAAGAATTCATTCGCTTCAACAACTTCAGCTGTTACCATGTCACTTGCGAGTGCCATGTTGTGAGCAGTGAGTGCTGCCCTTGGACAGTATGGACATGTTGGCGTTACAAATACACTTATCTTAACTGGCTTGTCGAGTGACTGAAGCTTTGCAACCGTCTCTGGAGAAAGCTGTGGTTTTGCACCATTTCCAAATGTGATGATATCTTGAATTAACGTTCCAAATTCGTGACCAGAAGGAATCCCGTAGAATCGAACGCCTCTGTCCTTTCCATCATCAAGGGTGAGTATCAATGCTGGCGCATATTCAACGTTGTATTCTTTACCCTTTTCGCTATTCTTGTGGTACTTTTCAACTACGATCTTATCCGAAAGTTCTGCAACTTCGTCTAACAACTGGCTTTCAAGATCACAGTACTCACAATTCTCCTCGTGGAAGAATATAAGCTTCACGTTGTTCTTCAATTCCTTCCCAAACAATTCAACCAAATACTTCTTATCCTTTTCTGCTAATAAACCCATCTAAAAACACCTCCACTTTCGTTTTACACTCCTATTATACCCCATGTTTAAAGACTTAGGATTAACTAATTGTAAAAATTAGACAAATTTTGTCTATTTTTATTCTACACCACCCATACACTTTTGTCAACCCTTCACACTATCCGTTCAACCATTCAATCACAGCTCTTGTTACATCTTCCTTCTCCACATCGTTGCTCAGCACGTGTCCAGATTTTTCGAAAATCAACAATTTCCTTCTTTCTGACCTTATGTTGTTGTAAATGAATTCAGCAGCTGATAGAGGAACGGTATTATCGTTTCTTGCAGCTACAACCAACGTGTCACTCGTTATTTCTTTGACAGTTTTCCTGGAAAGTTTCATCAATTTGTACAACTCGGCTGCTTGTTTGGGCCAGTTGAATGACCAGTACTCTCTTTTAAGATATTCGAGGTCTGGATCACTATATACATCGTTGTTCTCTCGTATCATCTTTTCTTTAAATAAAGCCAACAAAGGTGTCAATTTTATTCTGCTATCGCTTGTATGTGTTGCTGCTGCCAAGGTGACAAGTTTCTTCGGTCTCAGATGAGAAGCTAAGATCAGTGCTATTACACCACCCATTGATAAGCCAACGATGTACACTTCGCTACATAGTGCTTTGAGATCATAATACGCATCGTGTGCTCTTCTCAGCCAGTCATGTCTCGTGGTGGTTAGAAAATCAGCACCACACGTGCCGTGTCCTGGCAATCTTGGAACAGATACCGTGAAGCCGGCCCTATTGATTTCATATGCCATGTATTCATAATCATGCGGTGAACCTGTAAAGCCGTGGATTAGAAGTACCCCCTTATCACCTCCGTGTAAAAACACTGGAAGCGACTTTCTTACAGTTTTCGTATCGACAAAGCCAAATTCCATATTCTTTCCCCCTTGTTCATTCTCAACCAAAATTACATGCTAAACAATTATACCACAGAATACTTCGCTCAAAGATTAAGCCCTGTATTTGTTAAAGGGCAAACTTAAAATGAAGCCAGCAAAAAGCGAGAGTACAATCGTTGGACCAGGTGGCGTATCAAAATAGTATGCTGATATGTAACCAGCAAACGAAAACACTATGCTAAAAATCTCAGATTTTCTTATAGCATCTCCAAAAGAGTTGGCAAACTGCTTTGCAAATACTCCTGGCAAAACCAAAAACGCTCCCATGACTATGACACCCGCTAACTTTAGCGAAGAGACAACAACCATCGATATTGAGAAAAGCACTATTAACTTGAGGATTTTGGTCTTGATGCCATAAAACTCCGCCATTTTCTCATCGGCAATCCAGTAGGCTATTTCATATTTATTAAGCAGTATAACTGGCGTAACAATCGCCAGAATTATCGCTATCAACAAGACATCGCTTTTTGAGATGAGCAATAGATTGCCAAACAAATAAGCAGTAACATCAGTGGTGTATCGTGGAGACTTGGAAAAGACTATAACACCAATCGCCATAAACACCGGAAGCAACATACCAATCGCTGTGCTTTCCGCAATAACTTCCTTCTTACTTATCACATACACAAGGTATGCAAAAACTAAAGTAGCGAGGACTGAACCTAAGAATATGTTGAATTCCATCAAAACAGCGAATGCAACGCCAGCAAAGATTGCATGGGCTAATCCATCACCAATGAATTCCATGCGCTTGTAGACTATAACAGGCGAGACAAGTCCCGTGAGAAAAGCTACAAGAAAAGAGGCTGTCAGAGAATACCTAAGGAATTCGAAACTTGCTAAGTCAGTAAGAAAGGACATATTCACTGCCCCTTTCCTTTGGAAGAAGATTCGTCTTCTCCGACGTGATGAATGTGTTCGACCTCATAATGCTTGTCTGCCCTGAGCCAAATGTCGAATTCTCCGAACATTTTCTTCACATCTTCGGGGCTAATATTATTTGTTGGTCCATGGCAGTGTAGTGTTTTGTTCAAGCACATAACCGTTGAACACTTTTCGAATACCATACCAATATCGTGGCTGACCATAAGAATAGTGATTCCCTTTTCTTCCCTAAGTTCGTTCAAAAGCTCGTAGAATCTTGCTTTACCAAGTTCATCAACACCAGATTCAGGTTCATCTAATATAAGGATATCCGGTTCCGAGAGCAATGCACGAGCCAACATTGCCCTCTGGTATTCCCCACCAGAAAGCTTACCTACAAGCTTTTTAGAATACCCTTCAAGCCCAACCCTCTTAAGAACTTCTTCTACTTTGCCTTCGCATTTCTTATCTCTTCGAATAGCGATTCTTACGAAATCGTACACACTCATCGGAAGTTCCCTGTTGAACTGCGAAAGCTGTGGCACATAACCAACTTTGCCATTAACTACCACTTCACCATCAAAAGGTATAAACCCAAGGATTGCTTTTACAAGCGTAGACTTTCCAGCACCGTTTGGACCGATTATGCCGGCAAATTCACCGCGATTCAATTCAAAAGAAACATTTTTCAGGATATCCACTTCTCCAAATTTTACTGAAAGATTCTTGACTCTTATCACTATCTGCTTATTTTCCATCGAGCGCCTCCTTGATTGATACATAAGCACTTTCAAAAAGTTCAGTAATACTCTTAGCCTTTGCGCCGATTGGATCTAAGATTTTGTAATTCCTCTTCAGTTCCTTGGAAATTGTTTCGATGCCCGATTTGTTGAATTGCGGTCCAACGAAAATGCCTATTAATTTGTTCTTCTTTGCTTCTTCAACGATTTCTTTTATATGCTTTGCTGATGGTTGCTTCCCATGTCCTTCTTCAACGGACAAAATATCTATGTTGTATCTCTTAAATAGATAGAAATAAGAAGGGTGGTCCAGAATGACAACAGCATTTTTTCTACCTGATAAGAGTTTATCAAACTTGGAAGAAATATTCGTAAGAGAAGTGATAATTTCCTTTGTGTGAATTTTGTATCTCTCAGCATTTCTTGCATCTTTTTTTGAAAGCTCGTCCCTGATTTTCGGCACAATGTACTTTGCCAGAAACTCGGGCGACAGCCATACATGTGGGTTGTAACCTTCTTCATATTCCTCTCCATGTTCATCTTCAACATGCACTTCGTCTTTTGAAAGCTTATCCTTTGGTATGTACTCTCCAAGATAAACAACACTTTTGTAATTCTTCAGATAAGCATTGTCCAGTCCCAAGCCATTGGCAAATATTATATCTGCTTTCGCTAAAAGTTTGACATCACTAACAGACGGACTGAAAGTGTGCGGATCTGAGCCTGGCTTTATTAAAAGACTTACACTAACCCCGCTAACATCCTTAACCATATCTTTAACTATCAAATAATATGGATTTATAGTAGCGACTATGTTCAATGCGAATGCTGAACCAAAAAACATAACTACTGTAACAGCACATATCAAGAGCTTTTTGAAATCCATACAAACACCTCCGAGATGGTCTATTCTAATTTTTCCCGACACTCTTGGCAAAGTCCAGAGAAAAGAATAAAGTGCTCTTCTATCTCAAAACCGTAGCGCTTTGAAATCTCTCTTTCATAATCTTCCATGTAGCAATCTTCGATTGGGAACAATCTTCCACATTTCGAACACCTGAAAAAGTGCCTGTGTGTTGCGGCTGAATAATAGTATGTGAATTCCCCAAGAGAGAAGCTCTTTATATATCCGTTCTTCGATAAATAATCAAGAGCACGGTAAACAGTTGTAAGGCTCATACCAGGAAGAGCCCGGCTTACCTCATATGCCGTCAAAGGAACTGATGAATTCATTATCTCATTGAAAACCTTCTCTTTATTCTTTGTCATCCGAACCATCTTTCGAAACACACCTTCCTTAGCATTCTTCTAAAGTTCTTTGCAAAAACATGCAAATGATTTTCATTTCCAAACATATTATACGCCCCTTGTGTGTTTTAGTCAATATCCAAGTTTGGACATATCCTAATATACTTAGGGTTACCAAATTTCTATCTTGACAACCTTTTCACATATGATAGGATATAAATGTAATTGAGACTCAGTCTCAAAAGCATAAAGAATACAAAGAAGAAGGAGGAAGAACAGACTATGAAGTTTAGGAGCTTGTTTTTGGTACTGAGCTTTTTACTTTTGGCTGGAACTGTTCTTTTAGCAAATGGCGTGGTGAACGTCTATACTGACAGACATTATGAAACTGACGATGCTATTTTCAAGCTATTCGAGCAATCGACAAACATTAAAGTTAACGTGCTTAAAATTGGTTCTGATGAATTAGTTCAGCGACTTAAACTTGAAGGCAAGAATACGCAAGCTGACCTTATCATCGTTGCGGATGTTGGAAGGTTATATTCAGCAAAAGAAGAAGGTTTGCTCCAGCCTGTGAAGAGTGAATTTCTAAATCGTGTAATTCCAGAAAAGTTCCGCGACGTTGATAACTATTGGTTCGCACTTACGAAAAGAGCAAGGGTTATAGTCTATTCAAAAGAGCGAGTAAATCCATCTGAGATAAAAACATATCAGGATTTGGCGAACCCAAAGTGGAAGGGTAAGATTCTTGTTAGAACATCAGCACATGTTTATAACCGCTCGCTTCTTGCTTCTCTAATTGCTTTGCACGGTGAAGATTATGCTCGCGACTGGGCTTCAAAGATAGTTTCTAATCTGGCTCGCGAACCGAAAGGAAATGACAGAGATCAGATAAAAGCTATCGCCGCTGGTGTTGGTGACATCGCTATCGTTAACAGCTATTATGTAGGGCTCATGATTAATTCAAGCGACCCAGAAGAACGTTCAGCTGTGAGCAAGATTGGAGTTATATTCCCGAATCCTACACATGTTAATATCAGTGGTATGGGATTAGTAAGGTATGCAAAGAATCACCACAACGCTATCAAGTTAATGGAATTCCTCCTATCGCCCAAAGTTCAAAAGATGTATGCAGATGCAAATTATGAATTCCCAATTAATCCAGAGGTTGAGCCGGGAGAGTTGTTGAAATCTTGGGGAACATTCACAGAGCAAAACATAAGGCTTTCCAGAATAGGTGAACTTGGCAGCAAGGCAGCAATGATATTCAATATAGTTGGATGGAAATAATCTGAGTAATCTTTACCGCAGGTAATACTATATTACTGCCTGCGATCTATTTTTGACTCAAAGAGGGTGATTTTCTGGGTAAATTAAGACAAAGCTTTCTTAATTACTGGAGCCTTCTAAGCCTTACTGCTATTGTCTTTATACTTCTGCCTAACGTGGCTGTATTTTTTGGTAGTGTAAACAATATCAGCCCTTACTGGGAGCACATCAAGAGTTACCTTTTAAAAGACCACATCAAGAACACTGTTGTTATGCTGCTGTTCACCGGAATATTTTCATCTGTAATCGGCGTTACGGCGGCATGGTTTGTGGTCCGCTACGACTTTCCACTGAGGAACTTCTTTTCGTGGGCACTTGTCTTGCCCCTGGCTTTCCCACCATACGTAGGGGCTTATACTTACAGCAATTTGCTTAGTTACACAGGACCTGTTCAGCTGTTTTTGAGAAGTCTCGGAATTCAAGTCAATCAAGAGTACTTCGATATTATGAATATCAAAGGTGCAATATTCATCTACACAGTTTTCCTATTTCCTTATGTATATCTTATCGCAAGATCTTTTATCCAAAAAGAATCTGGTTCACTGATTGAAGTCTCAAGAACGCTCGGGAAAAATGCATGGGAGATTTTCTTTAAAGTCGTTTTGCCAATATCGCGTGGTCCAATAATTGCCGGAGTTAGCCTCGTGCTCATGGAAGTTTTGAACGACTATGGCGTGGTAAAGTACTTTGGGATTCAGACACTCAGCACAACTATTTTCACAGCATGGTTCAACATGGGCGATCTGACAGCAGCTAAAAAAGTAGCTTCCACGCTCATGGTTTTCGTATTCGTATTATTATTCATAGAGAGGTTTTCGAGAAGAAGGAAAAGATATGAATACACGACAACGAAAGTAAAGCCTCTAAACCGTGAAAAGCTTGGTGGTCTCAAAGGTGTCTTGGTCAGTCTCTTCGCCTTTGCCATATTTTCAATCGGCTTTCTAATTCCACTAATACAGATAATCTATTCGGCTTCTTTCTCACTCAATTTACTACTTAATTCAGAACTTATTGTTTTTGTCCTTAATTCGTTGAAGATAGCCATCACTGCAACAATTGTTATTGTAGTCTTTTCTCTGATTATCGCGAATACCGTCAGAATAGCAACAAACGGTTTCATTAAATCGTATAGGGAATTGGCGACTTTTGGATATTCCGTACCCGGTGCTGTTGTGGCTATCGGAATTTTGTATGTAATCTTCTCTCTAAATAACGTGTTATTTAACGGCAACGCCGGTTTCTTGCTCAGTTCAACGACGGTAATTCTTTTATTTGCGTACCTGATAAGATTTCTCGCAGTTGGTTACAGCTCGATAGAAGCTGGTTTTCAAAAGATTGGCAAGTCTTTTTTTGAAGCTTCAAGAACGCTCGGGCACGGTGTGACTGCCACGTTTTTCAAGGTTGACTTGCCAATGCTTAGGCCAGCTGTCGTAAGTGCTATACTCCTTGTCATGCTTGAAATCTTTAAAGAACTGCCGCTAACATTAATCCTCAGGCCATTCAACTTTGAAACGCTCGCAACAAAGATCTATCAGTACACTTCCGACGAAATGCTCCCTGAGGCATCTGTTTTGTCTTTAATACTCGTTCTTATTTGTACTGCAGGAGTTTATTTAGTAACTCATCTGAACACAAAAGAGGTGAAGTGAATGTTCTTAGAAATCAAAGATTTATATTTTCGCTATAGAAATTCGAAAGATTACGCTCTCAAGAACGTAAATTTCAGCGTAGAAGAAGGAGAAATTATATGCATCTTAGGCGAGAGTGGAAGCGGAAAGAGCACTCTTCTTCGTTTAATCTCCGGACTGGAAATACCACAGCAAGGTAGCATTAGAATTGCAGGAAAAACAATGGTAGATGACGTGACGTTCGTTCCACCTGAAAAGAGAAATGTCGGATTTGTGTTTCAAGATTACGTACTTTTCCCACACCTTAATGTATCGCAAAATATACTCTTCGGTGTTCGTGAAAAAGATAAGTCAAAAAGAGAAGAGATTCTTTATAGAATATTGAAAATGCTGAAAATTGAGGAATTAAGAGATAGATATCCGTACCAGCTCAGCGGCGGGCAACAGCAGAGAGTGGCACTCGCACGTGCATTAGCGATGGACCCGTCTATGGTATTGTTAGATGAGCCTTTTAGCAATCTCGATGCGACCCTTCAAGAAAGCATACGACGAGAAATTAAAGATATAATCAAATCAACTGGAAAAACCTGCATCTTTGTCTCTCATGACAAAGAAGACGCTATAGAGCTAGCCGACAAGATTGCAATTATACATAAGGGCGAAATAATCTTCTACGCAGTGAATTCTGTTTTTCGTTCTTCAATTCTAAACCAAGAGATACCTGCTCATCTCGCATAACTCTCTGCCAGCTTTCGAAACATAGCCGTTCTTATGTTTTCTCGAAATACATTTCACCCCTTGACACTTTAAAGAGCATATGATATTATTCTTATCGGCACGTCTTGCCAAAGACGAATAGGTGACCTGGTAGCTCAGCAGGTAGAGCACCTGACTTTTAATCAGGGGGTCGCGGGTTCGAATCCCGCCCGGGTCACCAGAGAGGTGCGAGAGTGGCGGAATTGGCAGACGCGCTGGACTTAGAATCCAGTGGGACTGATAATCCCGTGAGGGTTCAAATCCCTCCTCTCGCACCAGGTAGAAGGTTAACGAGCGGGTGTAGCTCAGCGGTAGAGCACTTGCTTGCCAAGCAAGGGGTCGCGGGTTCGAAACCCGTCACCCGCTCCAGATTTTAGAAATTCCGTGCGAGCGCACAAGCGCTCTTTTTTTATCGAAATTCTTTGAATGTTTTGAACGAAAATCACTTCAAAAAGGCTTCTTGACGAATTTTTCATCTCGTGGTATAATATATAGCGATCGCGATAAAAATCCAAATCTATGCCGAGGTGGCGGAATTGGCAGACGCACATGGTTGAGGGCCATGCGGTCATTGGGACCGTGCGGGTTCAAATCCCGCCCTCGGCACCAAAATAATAGACGCGCCCTATCAAGGGCGTTATTTTTTCAATACATCTGTATCCATTTGTCTTAAACGATTCTTGCTTTAAAATAGTCTAATTATATTGGAAAGAAAGTCATTGACAATTTAATATTGGGGGCGAACGGTTTCGACGGGGGTAAGTCTTCGTTGGAAGCGAGCCGAGGTTGCCTGCTGTCCGCGTTAAAAAACGGCAGGAAAAAGTTAAGTGCCAACGAATACGTTCCTCTCGCTGCCTAATTAACAGGTAGCCGTCCGCTACAGAGTCTGGCCAGTGCTCTGTAGTTGGGCGTGACCCAACTGGCCAGGTAGTTCGGATGCGCCTCACGTCTGAAACTACCTTACTCAGTGAGGCTGGTTAGTTAGTAGCCTGTCTGTGGGCGACTAACTGGCGAGATCCAAATCACAGACTGCGCTCGGAGATGCCAACGTGGATTTACTTTCGGACGCGGGTTCGATTCCCGCCGCCTCCACCAGATAGAAAAGCCCTGAGAAATCAGGGCTTTTTCTTTAATCCGGTGACGTAGTATACCTGTAATCAGTTCGGTTCTATATACTAAGTGAAACAATTGCTTTTTTGTGCTGGTTTACAAAAGTATTAGATGATTTTCTTCTTCATTGATATTCTTTGATCATTTAGTCATGGGGATGCTTTAATGGATGTGACTGTTAGACCTATAAGGTTAGAAGACGTATCTTTCTCAGTGAATTGCGGACTATGGATGGTACAAGGGAGACAACACTCGGTATTAAGAGTGAAATGATAACAAAATCCGAAGAGTATATAAGGGATTTGGGACCAAACGACCATGTGTTTGTGGCAAGGATAACAGAAAACGGAGAAAAGAAAGTAGTTGGATTTATTGGACTTCATGTGAACACAAACCCGAGACAAGGACACTCTGCACGCCTCGGCATTGCAGTTCACAAGGATTACAAGGGTAGAGGAATAGGTAGAGCATTATCAAATGAAATCTTAGACTTGGCAGATAATTGGTCGAGACTACTAAGAATCAAACTTGTGGTTTTTGTTGATAACGAGAGAGCCATAAAACTTTATGAATCCTTAGGATTTCAAATAGAGGGAATAAAGAAATACGCTGCAGTTAAAGAGGGAAAGTATGCGGACATCTATATAATGGCGAGATACAACTTGTGACTCACTAGAATAATTGATAGTTCTTTAATTAATAAGAGTTCTGTTCTCAATAAAAATCATTACATATAGTTCTAAAAGCCCTGATTTCTCAGGGCTTTTGCTTTTTTGTTATATGTCAAAATCGATTGACAACTCGCAAATACAAGGTATACCATTATATAAGCAAGTTTCTTTGAGTATTGAAAAATTACAAATATATCAATAGACCACACGATTGAGGAGGCAGGTATCGTGGGAAGGAAGAAAGTAGATATCAAGAAACTGCTACAGTCTATGACATTAAAAGAAAAAATAGGACAGTTGGTGCAATTAGCACCATTCCTTTTCAAAGATAGTGCTAAAGGTATAGTAACAGGTCCTATGGAATGGCTCGGAATTAAGGATTCTGATGTGTGGAACGCTGGTTCTGTGTTGGGAACAGCGGGAGCTGAAGAAACAATAGAAATACAGAAGATGTACTTAGAAAGAAACCAAAAGAAAATCCCCCTTATGTTCATGGCTGACATCATCCACGGATACAGGACGATATTCCCTATTCCACTGGCGCTTGGCTGTACTTGGGATGAGAAGTTAGTTGAGAAAGCAGCAAGGGTATCTGCGATAGAAGCTTCAGCAGGTGGTGTGCACGTAACGTTCTCACCTATGGTTGACCTCGTCAGAGATCCAAGATGGGGAAGAGTTATGGAGTCGACAGGAGAAGATCCATATTTGAACAGCGTTATGGCACGTGCATTTGTGAGAGGTTACCAAGGAGATGATATTTCAAAAGAAGGAAACATCGCATCCTGTGTAAAGCACTTTGCAGCGTACGGAGCGGTGGAAGGTGGAAGAGAGTACAATACCGTTGATATCTCTGAAAGGATGCTTAGGGAATTTTACCTGCCTGCATATAAGGCAGCTATCGATGAAGGGTGCAAGATGGTTATGACTTCATTCAACACCGTCAACAGCATACCTTCATCAGGCAACAAGTGGCTCTTGAGAGGCATTTTGAGAGGCGAATGGGGATTTGACGGCGTAACTATATCCGACTGGGGTGCGATAAAGGAACTTATTCCTCACGGAGTTGCAGAGGACGAAAAGGAAGCTGCCGAGAAGGCTATAAAAGCTGGCGCTGATATAGACATGATGACAGGATGCTATGCTAAGAATTTGGAGAAGTTAGTCAAAGAAGGGAAAGTAGACGAAAAACTCATCGATGAAGCTGTCTACAGGATACTAAAACTCAAGGAAGAGCTTGGCTTGTTTGAAAATCCATTCAAAGGCGCAGACAAAGAAAAGGAAAAACAAATTGTCTTATGTGATGAACATAGAAGGATTGCACGCGAAGTGGCAGCGGCATCAGTTGTTCTGCTGAAAAACCAAGATGTTTTACCATTTGATAAAAACATCAGAAAATTGGCTATAATAGGTCCTTATTCCGATGAACACGCTATCTTAGGTCCTTGGTCCTGGCAGGGAAAATGGGAAGAATCCGTCTCGTTGAAAGAAGGAATCGCCAACAAGATAGGCGAAAGCAAAGTCTTAGTTGCAAAGGGCTGTGAAATCGAAGGCGAGAGTGATTCGCAGTTCAAGAAATCGCTCAGACAAGCTTTGAAAGCAGCAAACGAAGCCGATATAATAGTCCTCGCACTTGGTGAGCATTATGACATGAGCGGAGAAGCAAGGAGCAGAGCGTTTATAACTTTGCCAGGAAGGCAAGAGGAATTGGCAAGAGAAATTATAAAACTTGGAAAGCCCACAGTTGTTGTACTCTTCAACGGAAGGCCATTAGAGATTAGAGAGCTGTACAACATTGCACCCGCAATCCTCGAAGCATGGTTCCCGGGCACAGAAGGTGGAAATGCAATCGCAGACATATTGTTCGGCGACAAAAACCCTTCAGCCAAGTTAACTATGAGTTTCCCATACACAGTTGGTCAGATACCAGTGTATTACAACCATTTCAATACAGGAAGGCCAAAACCAAGCGAAGATAGCACAGAAAGATTCTGCTCGCACTACATAGACATACCCAACGCACCTTTATTACCTTTCGGATTTGGGCTAAGCTATACGGAATTTAAATACTCAAAGGTTAAGTTAGACAAGAAAGTCTTAACTCAGGACAGTGTAATCAAAGCAAGTGTAAAAGTCAAGAACGTCGGAAGATATCCTGGAGATGAAATAGTCCAACTTTACATAAGGGACATGGTAGCAAGTGTTGTCAGGCCGGTTAAAGAATTGAAAGGGTTTAAAAAGATACATTTGGAAGTAGGAGAAGAAAAGGAAGTCGTGTTTGAGATAAGGGAAGAAATGCTCAGATTCCATAACGAGAATATGGAATATGTATCGGAAAAAGGCAAATTCCAACTCATGATAGGTCCAAATTCAAAAGATGTCCAGACGGTGGAGTTTGAGTTGAGATAATAAAAGTTTTGAAAAAGAAGCCCCGAGGAATCGGGGTTTTTTGGTTTGAAAATGAATATCCGAATTGATTTTATTTACTGTCTTTGAAGATACTCCTTTCCCAGCTTATCAGCTGTAAGAATCGCTGCATAGACCATATCTGGCGTTACCTTGAATGGAATGTTGTGAATAGTTTCTCCTTCTGCACAAGCAGCTTCTGAAACCAATTTGATTTTTTCTTCAACCTTTTCCACAACTCCCATCTGCTCTAATGTTACTGGAAGCCCAACTTTTGTGCAGAAGTCTAAGAATTCTTCAATTTCCTCTATCGAACCGTTTTGTAGCACTAACTGAGCAAGTGTACCAAAAGCTGCTTTTTCTCCATGGTACAAGTGATGGCAATCCTTTCATAGCAGGGTTAGTGGTTGTGTTATAATTTATATTGTATACAGACTCATAGTTCGAACAATTTTTCACAGATAGATTACTAAGAATTCACAAAACAATTAGCTTCTTGAGTACGAGTTGGAGGTGTTTGTTAGATGAACCCATCACGCCCTCGTCCAAAGAATATCGAATTCGAGATAACCACAGCTTGTAATTATAATTGTCTGCATTGTTACTGTAACGCTGGGAAGAAGTCAAGATACGAATTGTCAACCGAAGAGATAAAGCTCGTCATCGACCAGCTTGTAGAGGCTGATGCAGAGCTTTTAGATATAGTTGGTGGTGAGCCTCTTTTAAGGCAAGATATATATGAAGTTCTTTCATACGGATACTCCAAAGGCTTAAAAATGCTCATGAACACGAACGCATCGTTAGCAACGCCTGAAGTGTGCGAAAAGTTGAAAAGAGCATGTCCGGAGCTTTCAATAGGTGTCTCTTTGGATGGTCCTATCCCAGAAATCCACGAGAAGATTCGAGGCAAGGGAACTTTTGAAAAGACACTTGCTGGTTTGAAGAATTTCATCTTGGCAGGATTCGATGTGACGATTCTTTTTGTTGTCAATCGGCTGAATTATAAGTATGTAGAAGATATGATTACTTTAGCGCAAGATTTAGGAACTGCTCTGTATGTCGATAGGTTTGTTCCTGTTGGAAGAGGGCTTTTAAATAAGGATTTATTAATGCCAGAGAGAACACATGTAGAATTTGTCAGGGACAGATTAAATTCTTATTCAAGCGATGTTGAGTTGCATATTGAGGAAAATATCATAGGTGAGAAGTGCACGGCTGGAAGGACGCATGCCTCTATCCTTGTTGATGGAACAGTCGTCCCTTGCGGACATTTCAGATACAGCCCAGAATTCTATATGGGCAATATCCGGGAAAAGAGTTTTAAAGAAATTTGGTATTCTTACAATCCATCAGTTCTTTTGCCTAACGTGTGTGCGAGTTGCGAGTTGTACGACACTTCATGCTATGCCGGATGTTTGGCTTACTCGCATTTGATATTCGATGGCAGGGATGAGTTAATTTGCCAAAAAGTTTAACAAAAAAGAAGGCTTCGGAAGAACCGAAGCCTTCTTGATTTATTCAACATGTTATCTAATTGGCTTGTCTTTTGTTGCTTCTTCAAGAGCAAGGAGTCTTTCGTATCTTCTGTTGACGTATTCCTGGAGTTCGTCTAAGATTTCCTGAGCGTCTGGTCTTGAGAGTATCGGTTTGAATCTTCCCTGCGCTTTGATGTATTCTGCAACTGGTTTTGGATTGCTTACCTTCTTCGTCACTCTGTAAACTCCTCTTTCGACTTCGTAGAGTGGCCAGTAGAGTGTTTCAATGGCGAGTTTGCTCATGTCAACTGCTTTGTCATCTGCAACGCGCCAGAATCTGACACATGGTGAGTAAGCTGCGATGAATGATGGTCCATCGAATTCAAGGGCTTTTTCTATCTTTTTCATGAAGTCTACGGGATCAGAAGTTGATACGGTTGCAACGTATACGTTTTCGTGTGATGCCATTATTTCAACAAGGTTTTTCTTCAGCTGGAGCTTACCTGCGAGTTTCTTTCCAACCGGTGCTGTTGTTGTGTCTGCACCTGGAGGTGTTGCACCGGATCTCTGGTTACCTGTGTTCATGTAACCTTCGTTGTCGTAAACAATGTAGATGAATTTGTGGCCTCTTTCGACTGCGCCGGAGAGCGATTGAAGACCGATGTCATATGTACCGCCATCTCCACCAAATGCGAAGAATGCGTATTTCTTGTCTTTATCGAGTTCTCCTTTTCTGAGCAGAGCCCTGTATGCTGTCTCAACACCGCTTATTGTTGCTGCAACGTTCTCGAATGCGTTGTGTATATAAGGAATATTCCAAGCTGTGTATGGATAAATTGTTGTAGAAACTTCGAGACAACCCGTTGCGATTCCTATGATCGGTTCGTATCCTTTAGCAATAGCTGTCATGAGTGCGAACCTTACTACGTTTGGAGCGGCACATCCTGGACACATTCTGTGACCTTGTGTCATTCCAGGATTTTTATCATGAAACATCTTCGCAAGTTCTATAGCATTCAAAGGCATCCATTACACCTCCTTATTCTCTGAGTCCAAGGTATCTTTCTTCATCAGCAATGAGGTTACCTTTGAAGGCATCCTCAAATGCTTGTTTTATGTGATCAGGTGTTATGTCTCTTCCACCAAGACCATATACATAGCTTCCAAGTTGTGGTCTTACCGCGACTTCGTAAAGTGCAGATTTTATTGCTTCGTAAAGTGGAGCTTCTGCACCAAACGATGCTGCTCTGTCGAGCACTACGACGCCTTTCCTTGCGTTGAGTACTCTCTGGAATTCAGCCTTAATAAATGGTCTGAATACCCATGGTTTGACTAATCCAACTTTCTTTCCTTGAGCTCTGAGTTCGTTGATTGTGTGCTTGATTGTTCCTGCCGTGGAACCAAGCGCAACCATTATGTATTCTGCATCGTCAACCATGTATTCGTCAACCAAGTCGTATTTTCTTCCGGAAATCTTAGCAAATTCTTCTGCAACTTGTTTGAATACTTTAGGAACATGCTTCATCGCTTCAATTTGTTGGCGTTTGTGTTCGAAGTAGTAGTCGTACAGATCGAGTGGACCATATGTTACTGGTTTTGACGTATCGAGCAGTGAATTCATTCTTATTGGTTTTCCAACGAAGTTTTTCACAACTTCATCGTCAAGTGTCTCAACAACCTCGACGCCGTGAGAAATGATGAATCCGTCGAAGTTTACCATGACCGGGAGTCTTACGTCAGGATGCTCTGCGATTCTGTAAGCCATGACTGTGAAGTCGTATGCTTCCTGTGCGTTTTCTGCCCAGAGTTGAATCCATCCGCTGTCTCTTTCAGCCATCGAGTCGCTGTGGTCGCAGTGGATGTTGATTGGCCCGGAAAGTGCTCTGTTTGCAACAGCCATAACTATTGGAAGTCTCAACGATGCTGCTATAAAAACTATTTCATGCATTAAAGCAAGACCAACAGCTGCTGTCGCAGTAAATGATCTTGCGCCTGCTGCAGCTGCACCAACAACTGCACTCATCGCTGAGTGTTCACTTTCAACAGGGATCATCTCTGTATCGACAACACCATCAGCAACATATTTTGCAAAGTACTCAACAACAGGTGTCTGTGGCGTGATAGGATAGGCTGCCACGACATCTGGATTTATTTGCTTCATTGCATAAGCTATCGCTTCTGCACCTGTAATTGCTTGTTTTAAAGGCATTTTCGCACCTCCTTACTCATCCGCGAATTCTGTTTCCGGTCTCATTACTATAGCTCTCTTGTCTTCCGGAGCTGGTTGTTTCGTCTTTGGATCAATGCTCTTTGGACATACGTTTGCACAAAGTCCGCAACCTTTACAGTAGTAGTAGTTGTAACCTTTCATCTTTGGCTTTCCATCAACTATTTCTACTACGATTGCCTGATCAGGACAGTAAAGCCAACATTGCATACAGTGAATACAGTTCTCTGCTTGGTAAACGGGTCTCATTACTCTCCATGTTCCAGTTTTGTATTGTCTTGCGTTACCTGGTTCAACTATCAAACCACCAATTGGCAGTTCCTTCCAACCCTTGAGTTCAGGCACTGCAGGTCACCTCCTCGTATCCTCTGTGAAGTGCCTTTATGTTCTTCTGAACAACCTCTTCACCGAACTTTTTGAGGAACATGTCTCTTATCTTATCTTCAACGTACTTCAATTCTATAACTCCTGTAACTTTTGCTATCGCACCAAGCATAACCGTGTTTGGCGTTCCCCTGCCGAGTTCTTCGACAGCAATGTCCGTTGCTCTCACAACGCATACCTTGCCGTTGAATCCCGACTTTTTCCTTACCCATTCCACTGATTTAACAGTGTTGACTATGAGTATCGTCTCTTCTGTTGTTCCGGAAAGTATATCGGGGTTACCAAGAAGTGTGTCATCGATAACGACTACAAGGTGTGGCTTTTCGACTGATGAGTGGAGAAGGATTGGTTCGTCAGAGATTCTGTTGAAGGCTTTCATCGGTGCACCTGTTCTCTCCGCACCGTACTCTGGGAATGCTTGAACGTACTTGCCCATGTCAAGAGCGGCTTCTGCTAACATCTGAGATGCACTCTTTGCACCTTGTCCAGCTCTTCCATGCCATCTGATCTCAAATATGTTTGCTGGCACTTTCCTTACCTCCTTTCGGGTTTTAAAAATAATGGAATAAAACCTCGTGATTGGCACTAACTTGACAATTTGATAAGTTCTTCACAATGTGTCGGTTTTTCATAACAATACCCCCGAGATTGTTGAACAACCTCGGGGGAATTAGAGACTCATTTCAAAATCAGAATTTTAGATACATTTTGTAATCGATGTCTGGGAATATATCGTCGACGTATTCGAGTCTCTGTAACTCCCCTACATCTATATTACCACTCTTTATCATATCGTACAAGTTTAAGAATCGTTTAATATGCGTTTTGGTTCTGTTAACAGCGTACTCTACGCTCGTTCTCGTTGTCATTATAAATGCCCAGTCGCTCGATTGTGCTAAGAGTAATTCTCTTGCCATTTGATTAAGAGTTCTAATCTTAATTGGATCAGTTTCTTCTGAGTGTTGTTTTGCCATCTCTGTCATTTTCTCTACCATTTCGTGAAGGTGCGGATAAATCCAGTCGTTCGTACCGTTGAGCCAGACTTCATTGTATCCATTTGCACCCCAACTCGAAGCGGCAGGTGTTAATATCTGAACTTTTTCTATCCAGTCGACAACGTCGCAAGCTCTGACAACACGAAGCTTCTGACTTTTGGCTGCCTCTCGCATGAAATATTCGATAAAAAATGGTCCCTCATACCACCAGTGTCCGAAAAGCTCAGCATCAAATGGTGCCACAATAATTGGTTCCAGACCTTCAAATAAATCTAATAAGTATTCTACTTGTGCTTCCTTCTTTCTAAGGAAGTCCTTTGCGTGGTTCATTGCTGTTTGTTTCGCAATGTCTATGTCATAGTAATCTTTCTTCTCCAGTGGTACATCTTTTGAAGTAATTTTATGGTATTTTATGCCAGTGTTCATCCTTACACCGCTTGGATCAATATAAGGCCTTATATATTCGTACTCTCTGTCGAATCCAATGTCCCTGTAGAATTCTCTGTAATTTGAGTCCCCAGGATAACCAATCTGCGCACTCCACACTTGTTCTGAACTCTCAGGATCTCTCGCAAATGCAAAGACATTATTTGGAGTGATGACCGGTCTGTAAACTCCATATCGTGGTCTTTCGTCAGCATACCAAAGTGCATGCGAATCTACAAAGAAGTATTCAATACCGTATTCTGCGAGATATCTATCCAGCTCTGGGAAATATGCACATTCTGCAAGCCAGATACCGCGCGGCTTAACTCCCATGTGTCTTTCATACGTTTTAACTGCTTGTTCGAGCTGGGCTCTGATGGCTTGTGGGTATTGTTCCATAAATGGTAAATAACCGTGAGTAGCGTTACAGGTTATTACATCGAGATAACCCCTCGCCATGTATTCTTTGAAGCCGTTTAATATATTTCTCTTGTACTGATCTTTGAAAATATGCAAAGTTTCTTGCAAATGTGTAAGGTAGTACTGTGCCATCTTGTGCTTAGTAGGATGTTCATTCTTTGTTCGCTCAACTTCTTTTCTTGCAAGGTCTATCAGCTTTTCAAGATGTTTTTCATATTTCTCCTGGAGATCATGGTTGGCCAACATTTCCATCAATGGTGGAGTAATAGACATTGTTAGTTTTGTAGGTACCTTTTCTTCTTCAAGCTTTTTAAACATCCTAAGTAGCGGGATGTATGTCTCGGTTATAGCTTCAAACAACCAGTGCTCTTCCAAGAAGAACGGATATTCTGGATGGTGAACATATGGCAGGTGAGCATGTAGTACGAACATTATCTGTCCACGTGGCATATTTACATCCCCTTCCCACTAAGTTGAATAAAGCTGATGCTTCCAACACTCGAAATCCGAAAAAGATGTTCCAAACCTTGAACGGAGCCACTAATTCTTTCAACAACAGGTGTTAACATACCGCCTGAAGGCATAACTATCCTTCTTCTCTTTCTCAAATCCATCCATCTTTCCCTCGTTGACTGACTTGGCGAATTAACGGGTGTTTTACATAGGTTGGAGCGTAATATGAACTTGTATTTACCTTCTTGATCATAATAGCCAATTTCGGCAAGGTAATGTGCTCCCGGCATTGGTACGTTTAAGTAATAATTCTTCATATTGTTGATGTCAACATTAATTTCAAATGTCCTGTGTGCGTTTGTTCCGTCGAATTCTATAAACGTCACATCGTAAACTCGTAGTACGACTTTTCTCACTTGATGAGATTTCAAAAATTCCCGGTTCGCTTCAGAAAAATCCCAGTACAAGTGTATCCAGTTCGGATTGACAGGCATAGCGAAGAGCTTATCTTTATTATACGCTTCCGGGACTGTTATATCTTCTTTGACAGGTTTTTCGTGGACTATGGATGATACCTGAGCAGCTGAAGTTGCAGAGGATGGTCTTTGAAAGGTTGAATCTTCAGGTTGGACTGCTTTTACTCTTTCTACATACCTTTCGATAAGCTTGTGTACATCGTTTTTCGTCATTTGTTTTTTGACAGTTAATCCCAGTTCCTTAGCCTTCGCCTTAAGTTCTTGAATCGTTCTTTCCTCACTCAGCCATTTCTCAAGCTCTTGAACAATATTTACCATATCTTCACCCCCCAGCGGACTGTGCGATTTTCCTTGCATCTTGAGAGTATTTTACCACTTTTGTGGTTGTTGTAAATTGTTGTAAGAAAGTGAAAAGGACACATATTTCGAACTAAATGCCAATAAGCGGATTTAGTATGGAAACATTTGTATATTACATTTAATTCACATTAGTTAACATTTCGTATACAGTATAAAAGTTGATAAATCAAAAAAAAATAAGCGCCTTTTCAGGCGCTTTGAATGTTAAAGGAACTTCATTAAATTTCTTACAGTATTCTTTTTAAAAATTCACGTGTTCGTTGTTTCTTTGGGTTTTTTAAGACTTCATCGGGGGTTCCTTCTTCTTCGACAACCCCATCGGATATAAAGATGATTCTATCGGCAACATCCCTCGCAAATCCCATTTCATGCGTGACAACTAACATCGTCATTCCGCTCTTTGCAAGGTCCTTCATGACGTCAAGGACCTCCCCAACAAGCTCTGGGTCGAGTGCAGATGTCGGCTCGTCAAAGAGCATTATTTCAGGGTCCATCATCAATGCTCGAGCTATTGCAACTCTCTGTTTTTGACCACCGGAAAGTTGTTCTGGATAAGCTTCTATTTTGTCTGATAATCCAACCCGCTTCAAAAGCTGTTTAGCTTTCTCGACAGCTTCTTCTCGAGGCATATTCTTTACTTTTGTTGGGGCTAAAATTAGATTGTCGAGTACATTCATGTGTGGGAACAGGTTGAATTGCTGGAAAACCATGCCTATTCTTGTTCTGAGTTTATTTACATCGTAACTGTCGATGTCAACTCCATCAAGGTAAATCTTTCCACCCTGATATTCTTCGAGCTTATTTATACATCTTAAAAGCGTACTCTTACCGCCACCACTTGGTCCTATTATTACTATTGCCTCCTGTTTTCGTACTTCAAGGTTTACTCCCTTGAGTACTTCTAGTTTACCGAATCGCTTTACAAGATTCTCTATCTTAATAATTATTTCGTTCGAATTTTGGGTGTTCTCATGTCCGTTCATGCTGTTGCCATCCTCCTTTCGATGTACCTTACGATCCTTGAAATAACAAACGTCATGAGGAAGTATATGAACGCAATTCCAAAGTATATTGAGAACGTTTGGAACGTTCTTGATATCACAAATTGACCGCTCCTCATCAACTCAGCAACGCCTATAACCGATGCCAATGAACTATCTTTTGTAAGTGTTATGAATTCGTTTCCGAGCGCTGGAAGGATATTACGGAACGCTTGAGGAAGTATTATGAATCTCATCGTTTGCCAGTGTGTTAAACCTAGCGATCTTGCGGCTTCGTATTGTCCTCTTGGAATAGACTGAATTCCTGCTCTCACGATTTCCGCTATATATGCGCCACTATTAAGCCCCAGAGCTGTGATAGCAGCAGGATACGGTGCAAGTTGTATACCCAGTTGAGGTAATCCAAAATATATGATGGATATCTGCACAAGTAAAGGTGTTCCTCTTAAAAATTCTACGTAAGCTGTACATGGATAATTAATTACCTTGATTTTCGACAGTCTTCCCATGCCTATAAAAGTGCCAAGAATTAAACCGATGCCAACTGAAAAAGCCGTTAGCTTTAAAGTCTCCCAAGCTCCTATTAGTAAGAAAGGAAAGTTCTTGAATAGTTCGTTTAATGCTTCCACAAATTTCCCTCCCTATTTATGCTAAATGATACAAAGAAAAACAATAGTGCCCCCTAATGCAAAATAGGGGGCACGCAAAAAAATTATTCAAACCATTTTTGTAGTAATTTTGAATATGTTCCTGAGCCTTTCATTATATCGAGAGTTTGATTTACAAAGTTCAGTAATTCTTTGTTTCCCTTTCTTACTGCTATTCCATATGTCTCTCCTGTATCTACAACTGCACTGATTGTGAATTTCGGGAATTTTTTAACATAAGCCTTCGCCGGTGCTTCATCAAGAACAACAGCATCGACGCGCCCGTTCTGTAATTCTAAGAATGCGTCTGTGAATTTTTGAAATCTGACAACTTCTATACCTTTTATCTCGCTGACAACAAGGTCACCTGTTGTACCGAGTTGAACTGCAACCTTTTTGCCGACAAGCCCGTCGAAACCTTTTGGCAAGAAGTCCGAACCTTTCCTCACAACGATAGCCTGGTTTGCCTCAAAATACGGCTTCGAAAAATCAACAACTTTTGCCCTTTCTTCCGTGATTGTCATTCCTGCAATTATAAGGTCTATCTTTCCTTGTTGAAGAGCAGGAATAAGGCTGTCAAAAGGCAAATTCACAACTTCAAGTTTGACGCCCAATCTTTTTGCAAGTTCATTTGCAATGTCTATATCGAATCCAACGACTTGGTTCTTCTCGTCAACAAATTCGAATGGTGGAAAAGTTGGTTCAGTTCCGATGACGAGTTTCCCTCTCTTCTTAATCTCTGTCAAGCTCTGACCAAAGCTTAGAACAGTTGCCATAACAAACGTTACAAGTAACAGCCACCACAAAATCTTTTTCATCCAGCACACCTCCCCAGTTATGGTTTGCAAAAGCGTAGAAACTAAAAGTGTCAAATTGTTTATTTTGATTCCTTACATCTGTGCCGAAACAAACCAATCTATTTGTCCTGTCTGTAAATTATACCTTCCTAAAGCATTGAAAGATGGATAAGCAATGCCAAGTCCGATGAGCCATTCACCTCCATATGGTTGACCAGTATAGATGTAAAGTGCGCTAAACGGTAGCGCTAATTCCCAATTCGCCTTGAAATTTCCGTTCATCGCTTCCTTAATATTGAAAACGGTAAGCCTGAAGGCAAAATATCCAACGTCACAGCCTTCTACCTTGAGGGTTGTTTGAGCATCTAACCAATCGACCTCGCTGTTAAGAATGAATTTTCCATCTTCCTTCTTCAGAATATTCTTGTTCTCGTAAGAAATCTCAACTCGGGACCATGAAGAAACAAGAAAACTGGTTTTTCTCGAAGATGCTATACCGAATGCAACAGTAGGCGTGTCATAACTGGAAATGTCCGTGATAGATTCAAAATTCGGAGCCTGAGAACTCAAAGATGCAAACAGTCCGCCCAAGGTTATACCAGCACCTAAGTATACTGGTCTGTTAAATTCCAAATCTGGGTAATTAAAAGTAGTACCAGCCGAAAAGTTGAGGCCAAACAATTCTAAGTGTCCCTCTACGCCAATTTCAAAAGAATAAAATTCGCTGAAACTCGTTGGAATAAGTACAGTTCTTACTAAATAAGGCTGTGCAACTACGCCAGATGGTTTTGTTACATTCATCAGTTCATTCAATGTAAATGTTTGCCCGAAAATTACAATACCAAATAAAACCAAGAAGCTTACCAACACTTTCTTCATCGTTTCACCCCTTTCACGATTTGATTCTTTCAACCAACGTTAAGTCACCAAATTCAGAGAAAAGCGTGTCCACCGTTTTTAGAAATCCGAGCCTGTTAAGACGAATATCTTCTTGTTCCGCCATAACGAATACATTGTCAAAGTAATTATCAATGAATGGCCTGAGTTCTGTTATCCTTATCAACGCGTCTCTGTAGTTAAGATGACCGATAAGATCCAAAACCACAGGTTTTATCTCCAAGTATTTCTCAAACAACTCTTTTTCTTCTTTCTGTGTAAATTTCGCTGCGTCAAATTCGACTGAGCCATGTTTTTTACTTATGTTATGTACCCTTTCAAATCCAACAAGGAAATGCTCAAATTCCTCAGCTCCAACTACGTTAGCTATCGCCTTTGCTGAAAGTATTCCTCTTAAAGGCTTCGTCCAAAGACCCCTAACAGCACGTGCTATGTCGTATCTTATGTTCGAATTGTATAGTTCAAATCTTGTCTCAAAAAATTCCAATAATTCTTTCGGTAGTTCTTCTCTATTTAATAATTTACAAGCTCTATCAATGACAATTTTCAAGTCTATATCCCAATCGTATTTTTCAACAATCGCGTATATATCATCAACTTTGCTTCTTAAACCATAAGGGTCTTTCGAGCCACTTGGTATATTTCCTATTATGAAGTTACCTACTATTGTATCGACTCTGTCCGCTATTCCAACAATCGCTCCCTCGATTGTCGTTGGGGTTGGAGAATAGTGTTCTTCAATCCCAAGAGCAACATCTTTTGGATATCCGTCTTTTAATGCATATATTCTTCCCATCGTACCTTGAAGCTCAGGGAACTCGTAAACAACGTGAGAACCAATATCCGCTTTGCTTAACTTTGCCGTCATCAATATTGTATCACTCTTAGCATTCAAATCCAAAATTTCTATTATTTGCTTAGAAAGTTCTTCTATCCTCAAAACCTTGTTGTATAGAGTGCCAAGCTCTTTTTGAAAGACAATTTCTTTAAGTCTTTCATTAAAACTCTCAAGCCTTACGCTTGCATCTTTTTCATAATAGTATCTTGCATCTTCAAGTCTAGCGTTAATAACTCTCTCATATCCTCTTCTTGCGTTTCCGTACTCGTCACTCGGCATGTCTATGAATGCTATAAAGTCGTTGGTCATCTTCCCATTCTTCCTAACTGTAAAAGACCTCTGGTGGTGCTTAATTGTGGTTTTGACAAGTTCTTCCGGCAGTGCAAGATATTTTTCCAAAAATTTACCGTGTATTAGTTTTGGATATTCCGTTAAGATTGCAACCTCTTCGACAAGTTCTTCATCTTTTTCTACTTCGTACCCTTGCTTTTCGAACTCCGAAATCTGCTGGTGTATGAATTCCCTTCGTTTGTCGAGCTCAGGAATTACAAAATACTTGTTAAGCTTACTCATGTAATCTTCATACGAACTAACACTGAAATATTCATCCATAACGAACCTGTGGCCAACCGTTTTAGCATCGGCTTTCAATCCGAAAATCTCTAAATCTAACACTTCACCATTGTACAATGAAATTACGTGATGTGGTATTCGAACAAACTCAAATTCTCCTTTTCCCCACTTCATTGGCTTTCTAAATCTTAGGCTGTAAATTATACTCGGCACCATCTTTTTTAGAGCCTCTCTTGCAGAGACACCCTTTTGGACTTTTGTAATGTAGACATAGTTATCAACTATTTTGACGTTTTCAAGCGCCGCTTCGTTCGATTTCAAGAATCCTAAAAGCGCTTTCGTTGGTTGCCCATCTTTATCGTAAGCAACGTTAACTGCTGGTCCTTTCTTTTCAACAGTTTTATCCGATGTACTCTCAGAAAGTCCACTAATTACAAACCCGAATCTTCTTGGAGCTACGAATACTTTTACTTCCTTGTATTCAAGCCCCTCGGTCTTTAGAGATTCAGACACCTTCTCGTTCAGTTGCTGGATTATACCTTTTACTTCCGTTGTCGGTAGTTCTTCCACCCCTATTTCAAAGAAGAATTCATTGTTTATCATCAGAACCACCCTCCGTCTCAACGTACATCTTCGCACACTTGCTCGCCATTGTCCTTATGTCCCTTATGAAAGTCTGCCTCTGAGCTACGCTGATAGCGTTCCTCGCATCAAGCAAGTTAAACGTGTGAGAGCATTTGAGCAACTGCTCGTAGGCAGGAAATACTAAACTTTTTTCTATGAGTTTATCAAATTGCTTTCTGTAGATGTCGTACAACGTGAATAACGAGTCCGTATCGGCTTCTTCAAAGTTGTATATCGAGAACTGCCTTTCGTTCTCTTTGAAAAGTTCTCCATACTTCACGTCCTTATTCCACATGACATCATAAACGTTGTCAACACCTTGCAGATACATAGCTATCCTTTCAACACCGTACGTTATCTCAAGTGGTATCTCTTTTAGGGAGATCCCACCAACTTGCTGGAAATATGTAAACTGGGTTATCTCCATACCATCGAGCCAGACTTCCCAGCCGATTCCCCAGGCACCAAGCGTTGGAGATTCCCAATTGTCCTCAACAAACCTTATATCGTGTTCTTTTGGATTTATACCGAGAGCCTTCAGTGATTCAAGGTACAGTTCTTGCGATTTTTCCGGATGTGGTTTCAGAATTACTTGGTACTGGTAAAATCTTTGCATTCTATTTGGGTTTTCACCATATCTTCCGTCTGTAGGTCTTCTGCTTGGCTGGACAAATGCAACGTTCCACGGCCTGTTTCTAAATACTCCAAAGAATGTCGAGGTGTGGAACGTTCCTGCTCCCATTTCCATATCGTATGGTTGTTCAATGAAACAACCTTGCTTTGCCCAAAACTCATCCAAAGTTTTAATAACATCTTGTAAGTACACGCTCTTTCCTCCCTTCGGGAATTTATTATCATTCAACTCATCCAAACACTTTCTCGAAGATATAAGCCCATAATGGCAAGGTTATTAAAGAAAACAGTGTTGTGACAGCAACACTGACACCGGCTTTTGGAACAAGGTCCTTTTTAAATGCACCGAGAACAACTACACTGTTGACACCTATGGGCATCGCACACTCCAAAAGAAAGACCTTCGCTTCAAGTCCTTTAAAAATGAATCCTAACGGATATAACACGAGCGGAATCAGTATCAGTCGTTCAATTACCATTTGTGCATAACTCTTGATGTCAGACCTTGCGAATTCAATCCTTGAAATCCCCAAGCCAACTTGTAAAAGCAAGAAAGGAATCGCCATCTCTTTTATCCAGTTAAACGTCGTAAGAACTCCGCCTGGTAGTTGTTTGTAAGATATCCCAAACGCGCCAAGCACCCAACCTAAGATAATAGCATACAAGAATGGTAATTTAAATATATTCTTCAATTCTAATTTTCCTCTTATCAGTGCTGGTAAGAACGTGCTGCCGAAAAATACATTAACAAATGAGTAAACAACGCCAAGCGCTAATGCTTTCTCTCCCCACAGTGCTAGTAGTACTGGATATCCAAGATAACCAGAGTTCACATAGACATTTCCTGTGAAGAAGACTTCTCTATCAATCTTGTGTAACCTTGAGAGCATGAAAGAAATCAAAAACATTATCGAAAAACCCAAAGCATACTTAAGTAAAACGTCTGCAGTTGGCACGTAGTCGTTCATAAAAGTAAACGTAATCAGCGGGGCCATCAACCATGTCGCTACTTTATTGAAAATATCTATATCGCTGTTTCTGAAAATTCTCCCGTAGACAAATCCAACAAACATCATCAAAAATGAGGGCAGAACTGCATTAAAGGCTTGTGATATCACTTTCGTTCCTCCTATGTTAGAAGTTCTTGTTGAATATCAAACCAAGAGAAAGTGAAAAATACGGAAAATTATTTCCTTCCATCGGTCTTAGAATTGGCTTTTTAACATTGTCTGAATCGACGTTGACTAAGACTGAAGCATTCCAAATATATCCAAGAGCACCTTTTAATTCAAATTTCAGCCAATCAGCTACAGTAAATAGATAGTTCAAACGCGAAATCAAACGGTATTCTAAGACATTATCATCAAGCAAATGTGTACCAGGTACATACGTAGAGCTCTCGTTCCATGGATTGATAGGGGAGCGCTCGCCCAAAATTATAAACTCCGCATCCGCGCTTAAACCATCTACAACCGAACTATCGTAGGTTATCATAAAAGCAAGGTTGTTTTCTCCATAAATATATCCAGCATACAAGTACTCGAGTGGTAATACCATTGTTGTACTGTCTTTAGTATAAGTGAAACACGGATAGTACGTATAGCCATAGTACAAAGGATTGCCCGATTCGCTCGAAGGCTGGAAAGTATATTTTGTCGCGCCTGCATGGAACAACCCAAATTTACCAAAGATATTCTTGAAATTTGCGCCCACCGACCATGCTATCTTATCTGGATTCTGATACGATTCGGGATGGAGAAACCTGTTAGCATTTATGTCATCAACTAAGATCTGAGCATACCAATAGAGATTTTCAGTATCATAGTCTAAGAAAAATCCTGAGATATAATTTGCATCACCAAGTCCCTCAGAATATGGCCTTCCCGCATCGTTTACGTATTGGATAAAGAAAGATGGAACTGGGTTAGCAAAGTATTCAAAGTCGAACTCTTTTCCAACGTAAACTGCCACATCTTGATATCCAAATCTGAAATTACCGAATTTTACTCCGTAAAGTTTGTAATTCGCACTCCTCAATTTTTCTCTTATATCTGAGCCGCTTTGCAAATTAGAGAGCTGAATCCAGCGAGTTGTGTACAAAAAAGTTTCGCTATCGAATGAAACGTCAAAGGTGTTTCTTGGAACGTGAACTGAGCTTATAAATAGCGAATATGGAGATTGGACAACATCGCTAAGATGAATTTTTCCAAGAGTAACAGTGACATTCCCGTTCCTCACTCTAAAACCGCTCTCATCAACTACGAAATAGAACCCTGCATAGTATGATGAAGAGAAATGGTCATTGAAAAAGTTATCGTTTCTTGCAATCATCGATGCGAAGAAGTCAAAGTTTTCATTTTCATGTTTCAGTTCAATATCAGCCGATAATATCTGTGAAGTGTTGATTTGGGCGTTGTAAAGAGAGAAAAGCGTAGAACCGCTGTTATAAGAAACATTGATGTTGGTTTGAAAAGCGAAGTTTAAGATAGGAAATAAAATAGTAATGACAGCCAATACTATTGTTCTGTTTCTCTTTTCCATAACGTCTTTCCTCCGTGAGTTATTGATTTCACATCAGCTGGAATTGCAACTCCCATGTTGATAACTTGAAGGATCAAATCCATCGGCAACGAGGTCTCAAACCATATCTCCTCAACCTTTATTTCTTCCCAACCTCGATCAGAGAATCTCTGGATAACTTTCTCTATCGCCTTTTTGTACTTCTCAAAATCCATTTCATATTTAGACATATACTCCACCCCCAAAGTATTTTCTACACGTTTACTTGCTATTTTATCACATCGATTTAATCGTGCCAACCTTCCTTACTTGGCTTTTAAGATACCTCCCGTACTCTTCCTTTTCTAAGTCGGTTATCGAAACGCACATATGGTGTCCGTTGGCATGTATAACCTTATTTTCACTCATATACAGCATCACGTGTCCTTTCATAAATAATAGGTCACCACTTTTTGGGGATTCTGCGCTCTCGAGATATTCTTCCTGTTGATTGGCATCTCTTGGGATGTCTATTCCTAACACATCGTAAAGTCTATTAACGAATCCTGAACAATCGAAACCGTACGAGGAAGTGCCACCCCATAAATACGGAATACCTAAGAACTGTAAAGATATCTCTACAACATCTTTAGTCTCGACAGTTGGTGCATCTAATAGCGAATAACTTCTCCCATCCGGTAACAAGAAGGTATCACCGTCTCGATACAGTCTACTACCAAACGGAAGCATATAAGAAATCACACCGGATGTTCTGCAAAATGGTGCTGAAATCTTCACCTGTTCGAATCTTGATAGTTCCCGATATTCTTCAAGAGTAAGCAAATATAATGTATGCTTGTTTATAAACCCTCTGTATATTAACCTAATATCACTTGCATAGACATAATCATTTTCCTCTTTCAGTATTTCAACAAACTCACCGAAAACGAGCTGGTGTACTCTTTCACTCTTGAACTTAGGTTCAGATCTCACATCTGTAACGGGATTAATAACAACTCCGTACAACTTTTCCAAAAAAACCCCTCGCCTTCATCTTTTTTTACTCCATCTTTCTTACATAATTATAGCATAATAAAGGTTTCAAATTATTTCAGCAAGCTTTCTTTCATAAAATTCAGAAAGGCTGAGAAAACGAAAGTATTTGAACGTTTGGAACAATTACAAGCTAATAAATTTATAGGACAAAGAACTTTTGAATTGAAAAAATAAAGTGCTGTTTTGGTATAATTGCGTCGAACAGTTTCGGTAACGTTACCAATAATCTATCTACCAGCCCGTTGCGAAGTCAAAAAAATCAATTGCCACCAAACACGGAGTTTTCAAGAAGGAAGGGAGGTTGAAAAACGTTTTTTCGTATTTTTATGGGTCTAAAACTTAGTAAATCTTTCAGGAAAAGAAGAAAGGGGTGGAGTGTATGAGAAAAGTGTGGTTCTTGTTAGCTACGATTCTTTTGCTTAGCCTCGCAGGTGTTGTACTTGCTGAAACAGCAAAAATTACAATCTGGGCTTGGGACCCGAACTTCAACATCGCAATCATGAACGAAGCCGCTGCACGATACAAAAAGATCAACCCAAATGTCGAGTTTGAAATCGTAAGCATGGCGAAAGCAGACGTTGAACAGAAGCTGAATACAATATTGGCTTCTGGTGTGAAGACAGGTTTACCAGAAATAGTTTTGATCGAAGACTATAACGCACAAAAATACCTTCAATCATATCCGGGTGCATTCGCCGACTTAACAAAACAATTCAACTACTCTGAATTTGCACCATACAAGGTTAAGCTGATGACATTGAACAACAAAGTGTACGGTGTTCCATTCGATTCTGGCGTTGCAGGTTTCTTCTACAGAAGAGATTACTTGGAACAGGCAGGATTCAAACCATCAGACCTTGAAAATATCACTTGGGATAGATTCATAGAGATAGGAAAGGTCGTCAAAGCGAAGACTGGAAAATACATGATAGGAGCAGATCCATTTGACGGCGGATTAATGAGAATTCTCCTCCAATCAGCGGGTTCATGGTACTTCGATAGCAAAGGAAAACCATACATTGCAAATAACCCTGTTCTCAAAGAAGCCGTAAAACTTTATAAGGAAATAAGGGATTCAGGTATCGCAAAAGAAGTTTCAGGATGGAACGAATGGGTTGCTGCATTTAATAATGGCGATGTTGCGACGGTTGTGACGGGTGTCTGGATCGTAGGTTCTATAAAAGCTGAAAAGAGCCAGAGCGGAAAATGGGGGCTTGCACCAGTTCCAAGAATGAATATCAAAGAGTCCGTTAACGCGTCGAACCTCGGTGGTTCAAGTTGGTACGTACTCCAGAACAGCAAATATAGAGATGTTGCGATTGACTTCTTAAAGAAGATCTACGCAAGAGATTCTGAATTCTACCAGAAGATTCTGATCGATAGGGGAGCAGTTGGCACTTGGTTGCCAGCACAAGGCGGTTCAGCATATAAAGCAAAAGATCCATTCTTTGGAAACGATGCAATATACGTTAAATTCTCAGAATGGATGAAGAAGATTCCAAGCGTTGATTACGGTGTTTACACGTACGAGGCAGATGCTGCAATAATGAGCGTAATGCCTGATGTGTACTCTGGAAAGCTATCAATCGACGAGGCGTTGAAGAAAGCAGAACAACAATTCCTCAACAGTATAAAGTAACTTTGTTTCAAGCCGGGAAGACAGAGATGTCTTTCCGGCTTTTTATTCTTGTATCGGGAGGAAAGAAGACATGACTTTTAGAACCAAGAAGACAGGGATTGAAAAAGTTTGGAATAGATGGGGCTGGATTTTCATAAGTTTGATGTTGTTCGGGATTGCACTCTTCATTTTTTATCCGATTGTTTATTCTTTGTATCTTTCAACCTTTTCAACACGCGGCTTTTTGAAAACTTTCGTTGGATTCGGAAACTACATACGTTTAATCCAAGATTCGTACTTTATCCTCGCTTTGAAAAATGTCTTGATCATATTAGTAATCCAAGTGCCTATAATGCTTTTACTTGCATTGGTGTTTGCAACCCTACTAAACGACCCGAGGTTGAAGTTTAAAGGTATTTACAGAACCGCTCTGTTTTTGCCAGCGGTGACCTCTCTTGTTGCATACACGATATTGTTCAGGATGATGTTCAGTAACGAAGGACTTATAAACAACTTTTTGCTTTCGGTCGGGATTATAAAGGAACCGATAAGATGGCTATTGGATCCATTCTGGGCAAAGGTAACTCTAATCATCGCTCTAACCTGGCGTTGGACTGGTTACAATATGATGTTCTACTTGGCGGGGCTTCAGAACATTCCAACTGAAGTTTATGAAGCAGCAGAAATAGACGGAGCTTCAAAAACTGTTCAGTTCTTTAAGATCACAATTCCATTGCTGAGACCTATAATACTTTTTACCACTATCACTTCAACTATAGGAACTCTACAACTTTTCGATGAACCGATGAACCTTGCAGCAGGTGTCGTGACTGGCTCGAGTGTTGGACCTGGCAATTCACTCCTCACACCGTCAGTCTACATTTACAACGTATGTTTCAAGTACTCTCCAAACTTTGGTTACGCATCTGCAATATCTTACGTAATAGTTTTAATCGCCGCAGTTCTTGCTATCATACAGTTTAAAGTGGCAGGTGAAAGAAAATGAGAAGGAAATTGAGATACCTCTTCATATACATATTTCTCACATTGTCAGCTTTCATATCGGTTTTTCCATTCTTTTGGATGATCGTCGGGAGCACGAATAAGTCTGTTGATGTTATAAAAGGGAAACTCACTCCCGGAAATCAATTCCTAATTAATTTCAAGAACTTATGGGATAATTATAATCTCGGAACAGTGCTGCTCAACTCTGCAAAGATATCAGCTTTAGTCGTTATCTTTTCAGTTATAGTCTCATCAATGGCAGGTTATGGCTTTGAAATGTACGTTTCGAAAGCACGAAATAGACTGTACGGATTGATGCTATTAACTTTGATGATACCTTTGGCTGCGCTGATGGTTCCACTTTTCAGGCTAATGTACTTTTTCAACCTCATCGATTCACACTGGGGTGTTATACTTCCTCTCATTCCTTCAGTCTTTCTAACGTTCTTCTTCAGACAGAGCTTTAGTCAGTATCCAAAGGAAATAGTCATGGCTGCAAGAGTCGATGGAGCAAATGAATTAAGAATATTCTTTTCTATCGTTTTGCCATCAATGAAATCTGCATATGCTGCGGCTGCTATTTACGCCTTCATGACAAGCTGGAACGCTTATCTCTGGCCACTTGTGATTATTCAGAGCGAACAAAAGAAGACCATGGTACTCTTAATCTCCAATCTTGCCTCTGGTTATACACCTGACTTTGGTGTTGTAATGATGGCTGTTGTTATAGCCACTTTACCGATGCTGATTGTCTTCTTCTCGCTGCAAAGATACTTCGTCCAAGGTGTTTTGGGGTCTGTAAAGCAGTAGTAAAGTAGTTCGTCAAATATGGGCAAAGGGTGGAGAAGAAAAGAGTGTCTCCACCTTTTTTATTTATGCGTTTGTGAATGAAAGAATGCTATAATTGAAATACCAGAATTATTGTGCAGAGGCGATTTGAGTGAGAAAATTCACTATTTATAATGATGATAAGACAATCAAGAGAATACTTGTTTTGAAATTAATCTTATACGTTATTTCACTAGTTATTGGTCTTAGCAATTTTTTGCTACTTTTGTTGATACTCTTTATCCTAAATATACCACTCCTCAGAAAGTCGGTATTCGGTCGTCTCCCAACAGATACGAAGGTTCTTAGAAAAAGTGGTGTATTGAGATTTTACGAAAGCTATGAGTACTTGCCAAAACTCAAACTTGACATATATTATCCCGTAGAGTATTTTCGCAAGAACGTTCCTGAAATGACGCAAGATGTGAAGGAAGACGTCTTAAGATCGGCAAAAGGTATAGTTCTCTTTGCACACGGTGGCGGTTGGATAACAGGTTATCGAAGACAACCAAACAACACTTCATGGTACAGATACCTGGTAAGTGAAGGTTTTATCGTTGCAACAATCGATTATGAAAGAGGCTACAAAGCAGGTATAGAGCAGTTGGTCGATGAGTTGGAGATCGCATTGCAATTCGTAAAAGGTATCATGAAAAAGCAGGGAGTTGACCGAAAGATTTCTTTGATGGGGTTGTCGGCGGGAGGTCATTTAGCTCTCCTAACAGCAAGTAGGTTTCCCGAGGATGTGGATAGAGTTGTTGCATACTATGCACCATGCGATTTGCTGGATATCTGGAAATCACCTTCCATTTTTGCACGTATAGCGGCTGCTACAACTTTAAAGAGGTTACCAAATAAGGATAGATATATATATGAAAAGTATTCTCCTTTAAATAGCGTGAATGAAAAGTTTCCAAGTACTTTACTCGTTCACGGACTGAAGGATTCCGTGGTATCTTTTCACTCTTCGGTAAAGATGTTCAAAAAGCTTAGAGAAAATGGAATAACATCAAAGCTTCTCTTACACCCTTCCGGCGAGCACGGATTCGAATTCGTGTTGAGAGACAAGAGAACTATTGATATAATTGAAAAGACAAGCGTTTTCTTGGAGGGACAAGTATGGTAAGCTTTGAATATACCGGTAAGATTAAAGATTATACTCAAGGATATATAATGAAATCAAAAAGGTTTAGAGGTATATTTACCCGTTTTCACACGCTTTATCCAAATCCTGAAAAGGGAACAGAAATCGTCGAGTATTACCTATTCGACCCGAAGGAAGAACCAGTCGGCATTTTGTTCATACTCCATGGCCTCGGTACAAGTAATATACCGTTTTTGCTATGGATGGCAACCCACTTAGCAAATGCCAACGTGCGTGTGGTCATGCCAATTTTACCGGGTAATTTTACGCGTGTAGCTCACGGTTCAGTTAGCGGAAAGGATTTCTTTGATACGGATGTAGAGAAAGCAACAAAATTCTGGGAACAGTCTGTTGTAGATGTGCTTACCATAGTTGATCACGTTAAAGACCAAGGACTTTGGATAGACAATTCACACCTTTTCGGCTTCTGTCTCGGTGGGATGGTTTCCGTCATGATCAACGCATTTAGGAACGATTTTAAACGAACCATACTTATGACCGTTGGTGGAGAAATGGCAACATTAATGTGGCATTCACCAACCTTGGCGTATTTTAGAAGAAGTGTCGAGAAGCTTAAAGCAGGGGGTAAGATAAAACATTTTATCGATGATCAGAAAAAGTTTAAGGAAATATTTGCCCAACAACTCGCAGAGCTGGAAAAATTTAGAAGTGTTGAAGAAATGCAGAATAGTGACATACATCCATATCTCAAACTTGACCCTATCGCTTACGCTCAGTTTGTGGATAAGAGCAAAATAGTATTCGTTGAAGCGTTATTCGATAAAGCACTTCCGTTGAGAAGTAGAAAGTTGTTGTGGGAAGCACTTGGTAGACCAAGAAGGTATATAATCCCGAGTGGCCACGTCACTTGGTTGCCCTTTGGATTCATTGTCGCAAGATTCATATTGCAGAACATGGGCATAAGGGAATTCAAAAAGCAGATGGAACTGCTGAAGAAAATTGAATTGGAAGAGAAAAAATAAAAATAAGCGCCTCATAAAAGAGGCGCTTATTATATATAAGTCAAATTACTTATTCGTTAATTAGCCATTCGTATATAAGTTTCGTGTAGATTTTGATGTACTTTTTGAACGATTCTAACGACCAGGATTCATCTGGTTGGTGCATATGTGTGTCCTCTCCTGGAAACACGGCGCCGTAAGCTACTCCGTACGGTACACTCCTTGCATACGTTCCTCCGCCTATCGCTAATGGTTCCGTGGTATCTCCTGTCTCTTCCCTATAAATCCTCAGCAGTTGCTGTACAAGATCACTGTCTTTTGATACGTACAACGGCTTACTGTAACTTTTTCTTTCCACTTCAAATCCTTTCATTGCTTCTTTAATTTGAAGTGTTAGCATGTCAACGTTGTAGAATATCGGATGGCGAATGTTTATAACAGCTTCCACTATACCATTTTCAAGTTTTAAAATCCCAAGGTTGCAAGTTAACTTCCTGCTCACATCGTCCTGACCAGAAATACCAAGGCCTATGCCATAGTAGTCTTTACCAAGGCGCTCGTAAAGTGTTTGGAATACTTCACTGTTCGGTCCAAAGTCTATTCTTGAAAGGATTTCCAACATACCAGCTGCTGCGTTGATGCCAGCTTCTGGATGTGCACCGTGAGCAGATTTTCCAAAGGACTTTATTGTTATCTTGTTTCCGTCAACTGTACATTCGTATTTGCACATACCTTTGTAATTTGAAACGAGATATTGTATTTCCTTAACTTTGTCAGTTTCTAAAACTGCAATACATTCTTCTGGGACAACGTTTGCTGCAGTGCCAGCTTTGAGCTCCAAAACTTTCGTGCTGTATTCTCCGGAAATTTGTCTTTTTATAGAATAAGTCACTATACCTTTCTCAGCGAAAACAAGTGGAAAATCGCCATCAGGAGTTACCGCTGCATCAGGATATGGCTCTTTTGTAAAATAATACTTCAAACATTGTGAACCGTTCTCTTCATTTGTTCCAAGGATAATCCTTACCCTATTTTTCGGTTTTTCAACCAACTCAGAAGCGATCTTAAGTGCAAACAGTGCTCCAATGCTTGGTCCTTTGTCATCCGAAACGCCTCTTCCGTACATCTTTCCTTCTCTAATAACCATTTTAAATGGATCATCAGTCCATCTACTTCTGTCACCTTCCGGAACAACGTCCAGATGCCCAAGCACTGCGTAAAGTTTTCCACCTTGACCATATTCGACGTGCCCTGCGTAATTATCAACATTTACTGCTTCAAAACCGAGCTCTTTCGCTATATTCAACGTTTCGTTCAGTGCCTTTGCAGGTCCTTCGCCAAATGGCATGCCTTCTTTTGGCTCCCCCATCACAGACGGAATAGCAATAACCCTTTCAAGAGCTTTCAAAATGTCATCAAAGTACTTATCAACAAGTTCGTTGATTTTTTCGTTTACTCCCATCTTCATTCCTCCCTGAATTTTTTCTCATATAAATATTTTATCACACTCAGACAGTTTTTTATCTCTTGATAGTTGAATTTCTCACTACTAATTCAACTGGCAACGTTAATTCAGTCACAGAGCCACTTTCAATGTTATTCATCAATATCCTAAAAGCCTCCGCACCCAGTTTCGGTTTGTCCGTTCTCACTGTAGTTAAAGATGGCTCTACTATCGAGGAAAAATATATGTCATCAAATCCGACTATTGACACATCGTCTGGAATTCTGATACCTCTTTCTTTCAATGCTTTCATAACAGCAAAGGCATAGACATCATTGTAGCAAATTATACCATCATATTCAAACTTCGTTTTATTCTTCTCGATAAACTTAACGAAAGTATCATATCCGTTGTCGAAACCATCTTTCGAATATATTACTTCAAGCTTTGCGCTAACATTTATTTCAGAAATAGCCTTTCTTACCCCAAGTTCTCTCATTTTGGATGCGTACTTATACTTCTCGGCGTTCACAAGTAGTAACTTTTTGTGGTTATTTTCAAGCAAATGTTTTGCGGCCAGATACCCTCCCTTTTCATCATCACTGCACACGTAGTTTGTCACCAGTTCGTCAAATTTACTACCGATGATAACATTTGGAATTTTCTCATCAACAAGTCTTTTCAGATCATCATTTTTTGTCTGAACTGCCGTTATTATTAACCCTTCAACCCTTCTCTGCAGGAGTATTTCTATTGCTTTTTCTTCGTTTTCATAACTTCTATCCGTATTGATGAGTATTATTGTATAGCCATATTTCTTTGCTTCAAGTTCAACACCTTTTATCACTTCCGCATAAAAAGGATTGGTGTTGTCGACAACAACAACACCAACGATGTGCGACCTTTTCGTCCTCAAAGCACTTGCAGCACAATTTCGCATATACCCAAGTTCTGATGCGACTTTCAGAATCTTTTCTTTCGTCTCTCGCTTGACATACCCTCGATTACCAAGAGCTCGAGAGACAGTATTAATTGAATAGCCTGAAATCTTGGCAACGTCCTTAATTGTGACGAAGTCCTTCTTCTTGACCATTATTTAAAATTCTCCTCCTCAATCTTTTGAACTTCTTTGTATGCGTTATTGAGGAACTCCCGTCTCCATTCCGGGAATCCTTCGGTAAAAGACGATTCAAGCCATTTATCAACTATATCACAAGCTTGCTCTGGTGCAATAACCCATCCACCCATTGTCAAGACATTTGCGTTATTCACAACTTTTGCCATCTTGCCTGTGTAACTCCCTTCTACCGCTACTGCGTATATGCCTTTGAATTTGTTAGCAACTATAGACATTCCTGCACCTGTCCCGCAGATAAGTATCCCTCTTTCAAATTCGCCTGACTGTATCTTCTTAGCAACTCTTGGAGCGACAACGTAGTAAGGAAACCAGTTTTCTAAATCGAGTGTGCCCACATCTTCTACGTAATATCCTTTCTCTTCTAAATGCTTTTTAACCGCTTCTTTGAGTGTGAATCCAGATTTATCTGAGCCAATCACAAGCCTTTTTTCAGACATAACTGCACCTCCAGCATCAGATTTTTTTGTAGTTCTGATAATAGTCTTTGTAAGGAACTTTCTGTACAGGATCGATACTCAACCAGTTCATGACCTCTATGACTTCGTTATCCCATGTTCCTTTGACCACGGGGAAGTGGTGTTCCAACTTCCTAACGAGAAGCGTATTAACTAAGTCGAGGATATTTATTTCCTCGCCGAAATATCTCAGTTTACCGAACCAACCTCTGCTGCCGTCGTAATCAGGCTTGTTTTCGTTTGACAAGAATTCACCAGAGAGAACAAAGTATTCTGATAGGTTGTTCCCAATCCTCGCTATAGTTGCTGGCATCTGTGCAAATTGCATGCTCGAAACGGGTGCCATCGTCAACCAGCCTCTGTCTTCGGTGTACGGTCCAGGATTGAAGTGTCTTTCCAACACAGGAACGTTTTTTGAATAATACCTGCTCCCAATACCGCAGTGCCACAAGAATATGCTGTTATCATTCGTATCAAAACTTGATAAATCCATCAATATCGCAGGATAATCTGCTACGTATTCCAACATTTTCATGCTCAAAAGACTGATTATATCGCCTTCGCAAACTGTTGTGTTGCCCTCATCAGAGAGGAATGCATACGCACCGCATGGCACCATGCCGAGCTCAGATCTGAACCTGGGCCAGCAGCTTATCGCAAGTCCATCGTAATTCCCCTTCTCGGAGAGTTCTCTGACTGCGCTCACAAGCCGAGCCATCTTTTCAAGGAAACCTTTCGTAAAATCGTCCGCTATATTGTATTTTTCTCTTATTTCATTCTCCACTGCTTTGACTTTAATCTCATTTTGTTCTAAGAACATCTTCTTTAAATCTCCAAATTCTATCTCATCGACCGAAACGCGGAATTTCTTCATAAACTCTCGGGGATCATAGAATAAGTTATCAAAACCAGGTGCGCGTCCGCCGACCAACGCGTAGTTAGAACCTTGTATGTTCTTAATGCTCCTTAAAGCCCTTATTGTAACCTCAAACCTTCTTCTAAACAATTCGTCTTCAGGAAATCCGTAAAACCATTTCGCATCCTTTTCTAAATACGGCATGTACCTATCGAGTATGCTCATGTTGAGATTCATATTACAGAACGAATTTAGCGGGAGTGGTCCTGAGTTTGTTATCTCAGGCACAGCCCACAGTCCGAGGTAAGCTTTTGTCTGCCCGAGGATTTGAATCAGATATCCTGAAGAAAACGACGTCGATTGAACAAGGAGAAGATCGACGTTTTCTCGTTCCATTTCGTTGAGTGCTTCAAGAGCATCTTTTTTTGTAACCACAAAATCTTTACGCCAGTAGAATTCAAACCCCATTTCCTGAGAAAGCTTTTTCAATCCTTCTACACTTCTTTGATAAACTTCCTGCTTATTTCCACGGTAGTTCAATTGAATAACTCCGACAAGCCCCACTTTCAACTTCTTTTTCATTGCGCACCACCAACTTTCTCAAACAAAGCACCCCATTCAGAATTTTGCCTGTAAAACACGGGTGGATAGCCAATTGGAGCATCTATTTCATACCAACCGCCGCTGTATTTTTTGTCACTCCAGAGGTTCACCCATTCATCTTCAGGTAAGAATACTTTTTTCGTACTTTGACCACTTTCAATAACTGGCGCTACTAACAAGTCTTCGCCGAAGAGATATTCGTACTTCATTCCTTCGGTGTCTTCAACTTTGTATTTGAGATTAAGTGGCATGATTATCGGGTTGCCGGTCGTAGAGTATCTTCCCACAAGATTTTTTATGTACGGCTTTAATAAGGCATGTATTCTACTCATCTTTGCGAAATGTAGCAACGTCTCTTCGTCGGAATCGAATTGCCAGTTCTCATCAGGCCAGTTTCCTTCATGCGTTCTCATAACCGGTGTAAATGTAGCTTGTTCCACCCATCTCATGAACAATTCTTTTGTCCTCTTTGTCACCACGACGTCCGGGATATTTTTGGCGAGTGTCGTGTACCCTCCGATATCTGAATGCGTCAAGCCTATTCCAGACATTGTCATCGAAAGAGCAGCAACGATTACAGACGGTAACCCGTCATCTTTTGACCAGTTTACCATCTGGTCACCATGCCAGAAGAGAGTGGAATATTTTGAACTGTAAAGGTTACCTGCCCTCATGAAAAAGACAACTTCACCACTTTTGCCTGCCTCTGCCACAGCTTCAGCATTTATCTTCGCCCAGTCGACCGGGAATCTATTGTGATAAAGCTCAGCGGGTGTACCATCGTAAAGCACCGCATCCGTTGGCAAGTACTCACCGAAATCCGCCATCCAGCCAGAGAGTCCTATACCTATCATGTTCGTCTTTATCACATTCTTTATCCATTCCCTCGCTTCCGGATTTGTAAAATCAACCAAAGCTGCTGGGAATGTCGTGACAACAACGTGGTACTCTTCACCGTTTGGTTTCCTTACGAGATATCCTTTTTCAGACGCCTCTTTGTAAAGCGAACCCTCGAGAGCTAAGAACGTGTTTATGTATCCAAGCGTCCTAATACCCATGTTCCTGAGCTCTGAAATCATCTCTGGAAGATTCGGGTACATGTTTGCATCGTACACCCAATTCCACATCAGTTGCTTTCCAAAAGTTGTGACTCTCTTCCCTTCCCAGTCCTGAATCCACAAACCAGATATTTTCAGACCTTTATCCAAGGCATTTTTTATCTTCTGCATCACAATGTCCCTACCGCCTTGGAGTCCTAAAATCACGCCATCGTACACCCAGTCAGGCAGAGGATTTGGCAGTCCTATTCTTTTCGTCAAATTTAAAACAGTCTCATATAGGTTATCTGCAGTGCCAAATTCAATGCTTTTCGGGATTTCATGTATTTCTATTTCATGGAAGTTCTTGTGAGAGAAATCAAATTCGCTGTAAGCGTAGGTTTCAAAAATTGCGTAATACGATCTATTAGAAACAAACGTTGGTTGTGGGAAGTATGTCGTGTACCAATCACCACCCGCATCGTCTTTAAAATTCGCAAAGTGCGTTATTATATCTCTCTTGTTTCGTCCAACTCCCTGCTCAGAAACCCACAAAGGCACCCTCTTTCCGCGCAGATTCAAATACGAAAATTGCTCGCCACAACCGTAAATCTCCTCGTTTTCAGATGTTGGTATGTAAAGCCAGAATCTGTTGAGCCCGTGTGAGTGTTCAAGAATTCTGATTTTTAAAGAATTGCTTTCAATGGTGAATTCACACTTCACCTGTTCGCCATTGTCGGAGAGAAATAATATCTCACACGTTTCGTTACTAGAAGTGAGAACTCTGAATTTCTTCAGAGGGATTTTCTCTTTGTAATACTTCGATATGTTAAAGTTACCGTGCGACATCTCGTAGCTGTTTTCACCGTACCCAACGGCAAGAATTGGAAAATCCTCGGCATGGATTAACTCAAAACCTCCAAGTTTAATTCTCAACGATTTATCTTTAATCTCGAACATTCTTATCACCTCATTAATGCTCTCCATAATCTATTTCGTTCTCAGCAGGTTCTTAGATGCATCGTATATATCTTTTGCTGTCATTTTGTACTTCTGGAGCAAGAAATCTGTCAGTCCAACTTCGCCGAAATGATCTCTCACTCCTATTCTTGCAACTGGAACGGGATAGTTTTCTGATACCACTTCGCAGACAGCGCTACCCCAACCGTTCAATATGCTGTGGTTCTCCGCCACAACGATTCTTCCGGTCTCTCTCGCTGCTTTGATTATTGTCTCTTCATCGACCGGTTTAAGCGTGTACATATTCAAAAGTCTAACGCTTATCCCTTCTTCCTCGAGCATATTTGCTGCGATAATCGCTTGTCCAACCATGAGCCCGGAAGCGATTATTGTTATGTCTTTTCCATCTTTCATTGTAAAAATCTTTCCAATCTCGAATTTTTCATCACCGTTGAAGAATTTATCTTTTCTCCTTCTGTACATTCGCGTGTATACAGGTTTTTCATGATAAATAATATCTCTAAAAAGCGAAGAAAACTGGTAAGCATCAGCGGGTTCAACAATTACCATATTTGCAAGATTCCTCATTATCCCAGCATCTTCAAAGCTCATGTGAGTCCCACCGTTCAGTTCTGCGGTGACTCCCGGATCTGTTCCCATTATCTTTACTGGTAAACCTGCGTAGGCTATAGAAATAGTTATCTGGTCAAACGCGCGTCTTGTAGCAAACGGGGTAAAGCTGTGCGCTATTGGTATTAATCCCATGTTGGCAAGTCCTGCCGAAATTCCCATCATGTTAGCCTCGGCAACGCCTACGTCGATAAATCTTTCTGGAAATCTTTCTTTGAACTTTAGAGTGCTGTCTGATCGTGCTAAATCAGCATTTAAGACAACTATTCGTTCGTCTTCTTCTGCAAGTTGCAATAAGAGTTCACCGTATGTTTCTCTAAGTTCCTTGTCAGTTTGTGTTGGCAGTGGTAATTTATCTGTCATCTTGCATCATCTCCTTCGATCTCACTTCTCAATGTTGTAAGTGCTATCTTTAGCTCCTCTGGTTTTATCGGCATATTGTGTGACGTTACTTTTCCTTCTGAGAAGAACGCACCTTTACCTTTCACTGTGTGGAGAATAATCATCGTAGGCTTTTCTTCTTGTGATAGTCCTTCGCGGATTGCGTTGTAAATCTCCTCGACGTTATGCCCATCAACCTCTATCGTGTGCCAATTGAAAGAGCTCCATTTGTCGGAAAGGGGTTCAAGGTTATTTACCTCGTGAATGTATCCGTCTATCTGCATCTTATTGTAGTCTGTGAAGGCAATTAAATTATTTAGTTTGTTATGTGCTGCAAACATCGCAGCCTCCCATATCTGGCCCTCTTGCGATTCGCCATCACCTATAAGTGCGTAAACTTTGACATCAGATTTCTTTATTTTCGCTGCAAGTGCCATACCAACAGCTGCTGACAAACCTTGACCAAGAGAACCGGCGGTCATATCTACCCCTGGTGTTTTCAACCTGTCACAGTGGCTCGGAAGATTCGTGTTTGGTTTGTTCAAAGTGTAAATCCATTCGTATGGAAAATATCCAAGGTCAGCCAAAACGGAATACAAAGCAGGACCTGCATGACCTTTCGACAAAACAAATCTATCTCTACCTTCCCACTTTGGATTGTTCGGGTCTATTCTCATCACCTTGTAGTAAAGTACCGAAAGGACTTCTGCTATAGAAAGCGAACCACCGACATGTCCAACACCGAGGTGTCCTATCATCTCTAATGTAATAATCCTAATTTGAGTGGCTTTCTTCCTCAAAAACTTTATCTCCTCTTGGGTGAGAGCTGGCAAAGTATTCAAAATAAATCCCTCCTTCTAATGTTATCAAAGTTATCAATTATCAGTATATTTGATTAAGTATCTCCAACACGTCTTCGTATCTCGGTTGACCTGGGGTTAAATCTATAATACGAGCCTCCATAGAAACCTTAGCTATATTTTCAAGCTCTTCCTCTTTAACACCATAATCGCGGAGTCTTGTAGAAAATCCTGCAAACTCTATGAGTTCTTCAACCTTCTTTGCAAGTTCATCGATATTCTTCAAGGATAAATATTGAATAAGCTCGTCCATTTTTTCTTTAACATGCTTATATGTCCACATTATCAAGCTTGGAAGAGTCAATGCGCAGGCAAGCCCGTGCTCTACGTTATAGAAACTCGTTATTGGAAAGCTTATCGCATGTGCTGCAGTTGTACGTGTTTGGCTGAACGCTATACCCGCTATCGTTGCGGCGATAGCCATCTCGTCCCTTGCCCACTCTTCACCATTCAATGAAGGTTTAAAATTTTCAAAAATCATCTTCATAGCTCTTAACGCAAGTCCTTCCGTGTACGGTTGCGTGCTTGTAGCCCAGTAGCTTTCTATGGCATGAGTTAACGCGTCTAAGCCTGTTGTACCAGCCACTCTATGAGGCATCGAGTACGTGAGAACCGGATCAACGAGTGCTATATCAGCCCAGAAAGTCTTGCTCGTCATCGGCTTTTTTATGCCATTTACAGTATATACACCAACGTTGGTTACCTCACTTCCCGTGCCTGAGGTTGTTGGAACAAGCATCAGCGGTAATCTATTCTCAAGTTTCTTTTTACCTTCAAGATATTCGCTTAACTTCCCACGACTGACAATCAATGAGCTGACAGCTTTGGCTGTGTCGAGCGTACTTCCACCGCCTATTCCAATCACACCATCGAAATTGAATTTTCCACTTGTGTAATCGCAAGTGATGCTGATAATATCGTCGACCATCTCGCATGGTGGGTTTGGAAGTATCTTGTCAAATACAAAGAAAGAATCGTACTTGCTCATCGCCCTTTTAAAATACTCGCTTTGGCTAACGTATGGATCACATATAACCAAAACGTTTGAAAAACCCGAAATCTCGCGTGAATTCTCTAAACCGCCCTTTTTGTAGACAACCCTTACAGGATTGTAAAGCTCGAAATTCTCATGCCCTTTTATCATAAGCACCACCTTCTAACCACGTTTTGATTTTCTAAAATAATTGCTCATGGTGAGTATAAAAGCACCAAAGAGCACAATAACCACACCTATTATCTGCTTTGTGTTGACTGCCTCACCGAAGAGTGACATCACAATTAAGACATAAACTGGCATAAATAAAAGTGAAGTTCTCACAAGCCAAACAGGAAAAATTCGCAAGTTCCGGTAATAAACTACATAAATCAGATACTGAAGAATACTTGCCATGACCAACCCTGTTGTAGATGCCTTCAATCCAAAATTACTTAATCCCAGTGCGACCTCATTAACCAGATTATTAAGTGAGAAGATAGAGAAGAAAACCAACGTGAAAAAGTTATTATAAAAAGCTATCACAAAATCTGATGCGGGGTTTTTCTTATCTTCTTGGACACTTCTAATAACAAACGCATTGAGACTTATAAAAAACGCGCTGAGAAGGAAAAAGACATCCCCGTAAGCAAGCTTAAATATACTACCACTGCCTGAAACGAGGGCAACGCCAAAGAGCATGAGAACCATCGACAAGATATCCATAACCCCTGGCATCTGTCCAAGAAATGCTGATATGACCGTCGAGAAAAGAACGTCTGTTCGCAATAACACTGCACCTTTCGAAGCCGATGAGTATTTGAAACCAAGAAAAGCTGTTATGTCGAGCGCAAATCCAAGTAATCCTATCAAAACTAACCTGGGAAATATATTTTTAAGTCTTAATAATTCATAGCTCTTCTTTGATAAGAAACCCACAAAAAGCATTAAAAAAAGCACAAAAGTTCTTATAAAAATCCCTGTAAAAACAACACTATACGTTGTTAATGCAAACTTGTTGGTTATATAATAACTACCCCATACGATTACCAAGGCTAAGAGATTTATTAACTTGATAAGCTACACTCCCCTTTTTGAATATACTTTTGATTAAATAAGTTCCCTTTTCAACTCACTCAGTATATTTTCCTCAACCTTGTCCCCTTTTCGCCTTTTTTCGAGTATTGAGACAAGTAGCTTGTGCTTTTCTGGTTTCAGTGGATACTTTATGGCGGAAATCACGCCTATTACAAGTAGTAGAATAGGACCAAACAAGATAATCATACGTATTGCTAATATAACATTCGCAGGCTGTTGGGGTATCTCGTTCCCAACCGGGTTTATGTATCCGACAGCACCGAGTATCAGTAAAATCACTGCCTGGACTAAAGCAGACGCAACTTTTCTCAAAAACGTTGCCATTGAAGATATATTTCCTTCTCTTCGCTCACCGCTCTTGAGTTCCGCAACGTCTGTAACATCGCCAAGGATAGTGTGTGGCATCACCGCAACGGCAGACACCCCAGAACCGATGAGTGCAGCAATACCAAGAAGCACAGCATTAGACCATTCTGGTTTGAAGAAGAACGTTGCAGCAGAACCTAACATCCACACGAAAGCTCCAAGCATATAGGCAAAATTCTTGCTCTTCTTTCTTGCGATAGTTGCGTAAACTGGAACGAAAATTATCTCTGTTATCAACAACACACCAAGCACTGCAGAAACGAAGAACGGCTTTCCAACGTAGTATTTCATGTAATATGGGAATATTACAGAGACAGTATCGATGGCAAGATAAGCAAAAAGGAACATGCCAAGGTATAGTCTGAATGTTTTGATTTTCAAAGGCTCAACAATAAGATCTTTAAAATTCAGTTTCGTCGTTGCAGGTTTGAAGTTCTTCTCTTTCGTAAACGCAAAAACGCCAAGGTACGGTAAAGCAAAGAAAGCACCAAAAATTATGGACATCAATAAATAACCTTTCTTCACATCGCCCGCACTTTTTACAATCATCATAGGCAAGACTGCACAGAGTAAAGAAGAAAGGAGCGAAAACGTGAGTCTTATTGAATTAATCGCTGTCCTTTCGTTGTAATCAAGCGTGATTTCTGCACTCATCGCTGTATAGGGTATAAGTACCATCGTAACGACAGTGTTCAAGAACATATATGCAAACAATGCATAGATAAATCTTGCAAAGATACTTTCAAAACTAACAGGATACCATACCATAACAAACGATAGGAATATGAAAGGAACACCGAACAAGAAATACGGTCTTCTGCGTCCCCACTTAGATTTGGTCTTATCGCTGATGTAACCCATTATTGGATCTGTTACCGCATCCCATATCTTTCCGACTAAGAATATTACAGAAGCAAATACCGGCGGAATCTTTACAACGTCAGTAAGAAAAATCGCGTAGAAGAAATTTATTATGTTGAAAACTCCCCCACCGTAAACATCACCAAAGCCAAAGAAGAATTTCGTTATGAAAGGCACCTTTTCTGTTCCAACCACAGTGCTAACTTGTTTACCTCTTTCACTTTTGCTCATCCCTTTATCCCCCCTGCTACTAATCCTTTGATAATATATTTTTGAAGTGACAGTGTGATTACAAACACCGGTAGCAGCATGATCGTACCTGCAGCAGTTAACTGCCCCCACTTTGGAGCATATTGTCCGAGCAAACCGTTCACTGCTACGGGCGCGGTCTTTGCATTGACTGAAGAAAGTATGAGAGCGTACAAGAATTCATTCCAAGACATCAGAAACGCAAAAACGCTTGCAACCACCAAACCGGGCGAGACTAAAGGAAAGAAGACTCTCCAGAATACAGTGAATTCACTTGCACCGTCTATTCGAGCTGCCTCTTCATAATCGGTTGGAACAGCAGCAAAGAATGGCAAAAGCAACCATATGACGTACGGAATATTGAAGCTGATGTGTGCCAGAACAATGCCCGTAAGTGTGTCCCTTAACTGCAATTGGTTAAACATTACAAAAAGCGGTATAACGAGCGATATTTGAGGTAACATCCTGAAAGTAAGAAACATGTAAGCTATCGTCTCTTTCAGCTTAAAAAAGTATCTTGTTAGGCCATAAGAAGCCATTGCACCAACTACAATCGAAATGAGTGTAGAAGAAATACCAACTATCAAGCTGTTTTTCAAACTTGCCAATATATCTCTGTTCGACAAAACAGCTTTATAACTATCCAATGTTCCTTTGAAATAAAACGGACCTCGTGCCCAGATGTCTATATCTCGCTTGAACCCGCTTGTAATGACCACTAATATCGGCATCAATTCTACAACAAGAACAACAAAGGTCACCAGAATTATTAATAAGTTCACAAGTCTCTTTCTCATCTTCGTGTTCATCATCCGCGTTCACCCTCAAATTTTATATTTCCTCTGACAATTACAAAAGCTATCGCTAAGGCTATAATGAGCAACAGAATACCCATGGATGCAGCATAACCTATGTTAAAGAATTCAAAAGCCTGCTTATTTATGTACAAAGATAAGAGCATCGTTGCATTTCCAGGGCCACCGCCCGTCATTACGTAAACTTCTGAAAATATCCTCAGCGCATCAATTAACCTAAGCAGTAATGCAGTTGCGATTGTAGGTCTCAAATAAGGAATGATTATTCGGTTAACTTTCTTCCAGAAATTCGCCCCGTCGATATCAGCTGCTTCGAGAACTTCTTTTGGTATACCTGACAATCCGGCGTAAATGAACATAAACATGAAGGGCCACATACGCCATACATCTTGAACTATCACCATACCATATGCAAAAGAAGGCTCGGCAAGCCACGCCTTAACACCAAATCCAAGTCTTTCAAGAAAATAGCTGACCATCCCGTATTCTGGTTGCAAGAGCAACCTCCAAGTTAAACCTGATATCACGGGTAGTATAAAGACAGGGAGTAATAGCAGAGATCTAACAAGTGAATAAAAACGTCCTTCCCGATTTAATAATAGTGCGACAAAAAAACCTATTACCGTTTCAATAGGAATTGCTATTACAACAAAACCGAGCTGCAAGAAAAGAGAATGTATAAACTCGCTGTCTTTGAAAAGCTCGATGTAATTCTTGAGAAAAACAAATTTCTTCTCAGTGGAATGGAAAAGATGCCACTCGTGCAGTGACATGTATAAAGAATAGAAGACTGGATAAACCAATATAGTAAAAACTATTATTAAAGCTGGAAGGACAAAAAACCAATGGGGGCGAAAGCCCCCGATTTTCCCTTTTCTTGCATTATTTCTTGAGTAAGTCGTTGAGCTCATCTATCATCTTCCTTACTGCTTCTTCTGGCTTTACCTTTCCGGAAATCGCTGCCAGCCAGTTGTCGCGGATAATTTGTGAGGCTTCCGGATACCTTGTGAACCTCGGTCTTGCAACTGCGTTTTTCATTGAGTCGAATATCGCTTTGAACCACGGCCTGTCTTTGTTGTAGTTTGGATTGAGTAATAGATCAGCTCTCGCAGGCGTAAAACCTTTTGGTATTAATTTCTGACCAGTTTCAAGTGATGACCACCAGTAAGCAAACTCGGCTGCAGCTTCTTTGTTCTTGGACGCGTTTGGCATCGCCAACACCTAACAGCCTCTGATAGCCGAACCTTTCGCTGGTCCAACTGGAGGAGCTGAGTAGATTATCTTACCTGCAACAAGTGAGTTGTTTGGATCCTCATGTTGTGGGACTAATGCTGGCCACTGGAACATCGTAAATACTTTTCCTTGGTTAAATGCAGCTATACGTTCCGCATGTCCCATGTCGAGAGCGCCCGGAGGTGAAAATCTTAAGAGTTCCTTGTAGAAATTGATGGCTTCCACAGCTTTCTTTTCATCCAAGCTCACAACAACCTTTCCACCCTGCACTGTCAAAGGACTTGTTCCAAATGCTTCAAACATGAAAATTGCTTCAGCGGTTGAGCCTTCTGTTTGCTTTGTAAATGGAGCGAAACCATATATACCTTTAGAGTGGAAAAACTCCGCCATGTCTCTTAGTTCTTTAAACGTCTTTGGTACACCAAGGTCGTAACCGTACTTTGACTTGAACTCGTTCTTGTATTTTGGGTCATTTACCAGGTCTTTTCTTGTTATCCAGATATAAACATTAGCGTTAATGGGCATTCCGACGAAAACCCCAGCCCATTGCGCTGCCTCAAACGCGTTTGGTGCGAAGATATTCAGATTTGGTTTCTTGTAGACTTTTCCGCCAAACCACGAGTTAAATGGTAACATCAAATGTGCAAGAGATGGTACAAATGGTTCATCAACCGTGACGAGGTCATAATCTGTCTTATCGGGACCAACACTAACACCGATCTTCTGCAACAAATTGCCTGATGGTACAAGCTCAAGAACAACCTTAATACCTGTTTGTTTCTCAAATTCCGGTATACCATCCTTAAGCGCTTGAGTGAGAGCATCATCCCAAGCCAATACTTTGATAGTTGTGTTGTACGGTGCAGCAAAAAGCATAGCCGCAAGAAACATCAAGCTTACCATAGTGACAAATACCCTTTTCATCCTAATCACCCCCTTGGAAGTTTTACCACTTTAAAAGCAAATGTGGTAACGTTATCACAATTAAACCACATACCAGTATTAAAATAGAAAATCGATCGTTAACTGAAAAATCAAGTGTAAGTTAAGAATTTTTATTTATCGTCCAAAATCTTCTCATTACCTAAAATTTGCTCTCTATTTCTCAATGTAATATGATAACGTTATCATAAACTCGTACAGAACAATACATTAAGGACAGTTACCGCGTTGCCAATTTTCAACAATGAGAATATACGTCTTTTTGAAAAACAAACAAGAGCCCCCTTGGGGCTCTCAAATTGCTTGTCATACTATCAAATAAAAAAAATATTCCTACACTTCCCTAACCATATTCCTATAAATTCCAGGATACGAGTTTTCTATTTCAATAGCACTTACGGTCTTTCGATAATATTCTATTGGTCCGGGGTCACCTATAACTGCATATGCATATCCAACGTTGTACATGTCGTGCAAACAAGAAAGCAGAAGAGCAGTTCCTATGTTCTTACCTCTGTAAGCTTCATCTACTCCGGTCGGTCCGAAGAATCCGCGTACCGTCGCATCATAACAAGCAAATCCGACGATTTTTCCGGTGTTGGTATCGATTGCGATAAATGAAGATATTGGCTTGTTTGAAAAAGTCATATCCGTTTCACTTGCCCAATGATTTCCGAACTTTTGCCTTACCCACTCGACTACGAAGTACTTTTCCGGACCTATGGGTCTTTTAATTTCAATACCATGTTTCCTGACTTCCTCAATTACCGGTTCGAGTCTTGGAAGTTCGTAAAGCTTCACAAGCATATCGCCCATGTTCATCCCCCCCTAAACCATGTCTGAAAGTATTTTGATAAACAACAATACCAATACTCCAAGCATGACTGGTTTTATAACTTTTGCTCCTTTCTTCAACGCCAGTCCTGATCCAAGCCAATTTCCAACAATTCCAAACGCCGCTGCTGGCAAACCTATAGAGTACAAAACCTTGTTTCCGAATATGAATGTGACGAGTGCGCCAATGTTTGAAGCAAGGTTAACGACTTTTGCTGTGCCAGAAGCACTGACATGGTCCATATTCAATAAACTTACGTAGAGTATAATCAAGAACGTCCCGGTGCCAGGTCCAAAAAATCCATCGTACATACCTATGGTAAATCCTATGGCTGTAGCTACCAATATAGTTTTGGTAATTCCATAACTTGAACCAGTGTCCTCAACACTATTTTCTTTACTCTTTCTTGGATTTGTTATCAGTACAATAATCGCAGCAACTGGAATAAGGATTGCAAGAACAACTTTCAAGATATTGTCACTCAGCACCAAAGCTAATCTTGCTCCAAGGTGTGAGCCAATGAGTGAACCAACAACAGACGGAACACCAACCGAATACACAATCGCTCGTCCCTTTGCATATCTTAAAGTGCTGAAAATCGTTCCAATAGTCGAGGAAAGCTTATTTGTGGCAAGTGCGTTGTGACTTGGTAACCCAATAAACAGATATGCTGGCAGTGATATCAACCCTCCACCACCTGCGATTGAGTCTACAAAACCTGCCAAGAATACTAATGGATACAAGATCAGCAAATTTACGTAGTTTATATTCATCTCGATCCCCCATTCTTACAATTAAGCATTTATCCTACTATAGTGTTGGTATGCGAACAACCTTTTCCAAAAGCCAGCCAATCATGTAAGCAACCGCTGCTGAAAGTCCGCCAACTAAGAGCATCTCCAAACCGCCCTTGTACCACTTTACTCCGGTAACTATCTGCCTAAGAGCCCCAACAAAGAAAAGTGTCATACCGGTAATCACACAAGAAAGTAAGAACTGATTTTGAGCAAGGAAACTTCCCTGAGAAGCGAAAACGTAAGCAATCAACGGCATAAAACCGGCAATTACAAAAGACAAGAACGTCACAATCGCACTTTTCAGTGGATTCGTATCGTCTTCAAATAGTCCAAGTTCTTCGTGCAACATTGTGTCAACCCAAATTTCCTTGTTGCTCGTGATTGCATCAACAAGATTATCCAACTTTTCACCGCTCAGTCCCTTTCTTTTATATATTTCTTTGACCTCCAGTTTTTCAGCTTCTGGCATTTTCTCGACTTCCCAGAGTTCTCTCTCTTTTTCAGCCCTTATGTACTCCCGTTCGGACTTCTCAGAAAGATAATCGCCTATAGCCATAGAAAGCCCGTCAGCAAAGAGATTAGCAAGTCCTACTATAACAGCAATTTTGGGATTCAAGCTCGCACCCGCGATGCCAGAGATTGCAGCAAAAGTTGTGACAATTCCATCACTCGCACCATACACAGCTTGTCCGATGTACTTTCCCTGCTCTGTCTTATGCCAAGGCTCGTTTCCTATATGTTCTGGACTATGTAGTTTCTTGTGTGTTTCGAAATCTCCTTTTCTGAATGCCTCGCTTGCAAGCTTGGGCCTTGATTTCTTGTAGTTAAATAAAAATCTAAACACCTGAAGCACCTCCCGATTTGTGTGAATTCACTGTTTGGATGCATACGATTTTATTATATCACGTGCATAGCGAAAAACATTCTTGCTCTAAATCGTTTTTTCAGACAAAATAGATACAAAATGTTAACCTGTTCTTTTCATACTAAGTGGTTTCTACCTACTTGACAAAAATTTTTTCTTTGGTATCATAGGATACGGTCACTGACTTCGGGAAATGTGCGAAGAAAAATGTGAACCGATGTGTATATATTAACGCCCCCATCGTCTAGCGGTCTAGGACACTGGCCTTTCAAGCCAGCGGCACGGGTTCGAATCCCGTTGGGGGCGCCAGTTTTTAAAATTACAAAAAAGGCAGGTTGGGTGCGTAGCTCAGAGGGAGAGCGTCTGCCTTACGAGCAGAAGGTCGTAGGTTCAAGTCCTGCCGCACCCACCAAGTGAGAAAAATGAATCGAAATGATGATATAAAGATTTAAAGGTGGCCAGGTAGCTCAGATGGTAGAGCAGTGGACTGAAAATCCACGTGTCGACGGTTCGATTCCGTCCCTGGCCACCAGTTTTTTTACTACCTGTACAAGAAATTCAAATTAAGTGTTGAAGTTCGCATTTTTTTTGGTATAATCATTTTTAGACTAAGTTGAGAAAAGGAGGAACTGACATGAAGAGGACATACCAGCCATCCCAGAGGAAAAGAAAGAGAACACATGGATTTCTCGCAAGAAAGTCAACACCAGGTGGAAGAAAAGTCCTTAGAAACAGAAGAAGAACAGGTAGATGGAGATTAGCAGTTTAAGAAGTAAGCGGATTAACATTTTTAGAAAAAGAGAGCGCCTGAGACTCAGGAGGGATATATCCCTTCTTTTTAAAAGTGGAAGTGCTGTCCAAAACGAAGATTTCGTCATTCTTTACAGGAAAAACGGACTTGATTACAGCAGGATCGCTATATCGGTAAGAAAAAAATTTGGAAAAGCGAACCGAAGAAACAAGTTACGAAGATGGGTGCGTGAGTGTTTTAGATTAAACAAAGATTCCATACCAGCAGGCTACGATTTTCTTATCATCGCAAGGAAGAGTTTATCTGAAAAGTTTGAAAAAAGCAACTACTGGACGGTGTGCAAGACTCTGCTGAATAACTTCGAGAGGTTAATTAATGAAGAAAGCAATATTGGGAGCGATTAGATTTTACCAAAGGTACATTTCACCACTTAAACCACCAACTTGCAGATTTGAACCAACATGTTCCACATACACATTTCAAGCTGTGGAGAAATTTGGTGTTTTTAAAGGGCTCCTCCTGGGTTTCTGGCGCATTCTCAGATGTAATCCCCTTTCAAAAGGCGGATATGACCCCGTACCTGAGTATTTTCATGTTTTCCACACTCACCAAAAAAACGAAAAAACATCTGAAAAGAAAACATAATACTAAAATTGTAGGGAGGCGGTAGAATTGAAGAAGTTAACCGTCATTTTTTTGTTGTTACTGGCGATATTGGGGGTCTCGAATCTTTACGTTGAAGAACGAGTAGATTCAATTGTTGTAACGTCGAAGTATGCTCAGATCGAGATAGGATTGGATGGTAATTTAAGCAAGGTAAGTCATCTGCTTGGACTTGCTTATCTTTTCTACGTGAACGACAATGATGGATTTGATATCTTTGGTATCGATGACAACGAATTGGAAGTCGCAACACCAACTTACAACATCGAATACGGAAAGAAAAACGAAAAAGATGGCTCATATGAATCTGCTAAGATTGTCTTCAAATACGAAAACGGTATTACAAAAACTTATTCGTTCGATAGTCTTCTTCTCACCTACGCTTTCGAGGTTTTGATAAATTCTCCAGAGGAAGTAAAGGTTGGATTGCCTCTCGTCTGGGATACAGCAAATGTTAGGTCCGCAGTTAACCTTTTTATATCGTTCAGACCGGATAGAGATTACACTTCTATAGTAAAGTTCTCTGGAAAACTCGATAAAACGCGCATTGTTGGTTCTGACATCTCATTAAAGGTCTACATGGGACCTTACAAAAAGACAGTTTTAAAACACGCATTCAAAGATGACTACGAAAGAATAATTGATTTGGTAAAGACTGTTCCTGGTGCTGGTAAATGGTACAGCTTCCTTGCGGACGGTCTCAACGAATTTTTCAACTGGATAAATTCCTTAGTGAAGAATTTTGGTCTGACAATAATCATTTTCACAATTATCGTCAGACTTATACTTTATCCGTTCTACCACGCACAGACAAAACAGATGATCCAAATGAGAAAACTTCAGCCCGCTGTGGAAGCGATTAAGAAAAAGTACAAGGAACCTCAAAAACAGCAGGAAGAATTGATGAAGCTTTATAAAGAAAACAAGATTAATCCATCAAACGGATGTTTGATGCTGTTAATCCAGTTCCCAATATTCATGCTCCTGTACGGTGTAATCCAGAGTTATCAAGAACTCTTCTCAACATCTGGTGGATTCTTAATTTGGCAAGACCTGTCGGTAGGCGGATGGGGAAATAACTGGCTATTCTTGGTTATCACCATAATAACAAGCTATTATTTAGCACTTATCACAAGTCAAGACAGCAGGACAGCTTGGCAACAGATTATAATGGGGGCTATATTCCCATTCTTCTTCGTGAATCTGCCAAGCGGTATATTCCTCTACTGGACAATGAACTCCATTATCCAGCTTGCTATAACTTACTACATTTACAAGAGGTACAAAATTAAAGGTCTCACTCAACATGAGCTTTGGGGTATACAGAAGAGAAAGTAATAAACAATCTGATCAGTCTATTGATAATATAATCATAACCGCAAGAAGAGGTGATTCACTTGAAGACTTTGAACTATGTTGGGAAGAGCGTTGATGAAATTATCGAACAGTTTAGGAGCGAGTACGACGTTTTGGATAAGGAGTATGACGTGAACATAATAGATAAAGGAACACACGGTATATTCGGTCTTTTCTCCAGAGACGCCGTTGTTGAAATAACTATTTCCAACAAGTATTATGAAAGAAAGCTTAAAGAGTTTTTGGAAGAGATATTCAAAAGATTTGGTGTCGATTACTATGTCGAAGTTGCAAGCAGAGGTAAAACTTTCATAGCAACATGCCACAGCGAGGACATAGGTAAGGTAATCGGTAAACACGGAAAGGGATTGGGAGCGCTGCAGCATCTTGCGAATATATTCTTGAACAGAATTACGGACACCAAAGTAACAGTAATTATCGACGCAGGTAACTACAGAGAAAAGAGAAAAGAACAGCTTGAAAGAATCGTGGAAATGGCTGTTGAGAAAGCTAAAAAGTCAGGAAAGGTCAAATTGGACCCAATGTTCGCTTTCGAAAGAAAGCTCGTTCACGAGATAGCCAAGAAATTTAGAGACGTTCACACTTATTCAGAAGGCTTGGAACCTTACAGATACGTAGTAATCGAAGCGAAAAGAGGGGGGAAGAAAAATGAAGATAGGCGACATTTCAAGAATGCAACCGCTTGAAATTGATGGCGGTAAGATATTGAAAAGAGTTTTGATTGGTCCGAGGGACGGTGCACCCAACTTCGTCATGCGTTTATTCACCCTCAAACCTGGAGCATCGACACCGTACCACACACATCCTTGGGAACATGAAATATTTGTCGTTGACGGCGAAATTGAAGTTGTGCAAAAAGACGGGAGAACTAAGGTTTCACAAGGTGCGTTTATATACGTAGAACCGAATGAAGAGCACCAGTTCCATAATCCTTCAGAAAAAGAAGCTTCCTTTATATGTGTAATACCAAAAGAGGGTGGCGAATAAAAAGCGTTTCAGGAAATAAAAAATTAACGTAGAGTTATAGAATAATTAGCTCATACACTTACTTGACACTCCAAGAGTGATATGCTATAATTACTCACGGTCTTGAGCGTCGGGGCGTAGCGCAGATGGCGAGCGCGCCGGTCTTGGGAACCGGAGGTCGCTGGTTCAAGCCCAGTCGCCCCGACCAGCCATGCGGGTGTAGCTCAATTGGTAGAGCATCGGCCTTCCAAGCCGAGGGTTGCGGGTTCGAGTCCCGTCGCCCGCTCCAGATTTATTTTTTTAAATTTTTTCAAGGCAGCGGCCGTAGCTCAACAGGATAGAGCATCGGACTTCTAATCCGAGGGTTGTGGGTTCGAGTCCCGCCGGCCGCGCCAGAGACAGCAAAAATTTAATAGAAACTATCTGTGGTGGCTATAGCTCAGTTGGCAGAGCGCCTGACTGTGGATCAGGTGGTCGAGGGTTCAAATCCCTCTAGCCACCCCAGTTTTTTATATAATACCATCAATTGTTCACAAGGACGCGCTCGTAGCTCAACTGGATAGAGCGTCGGACTTCGGATCCGATGGTTGCGGGTTCAAGTCCTGCCGGGCGCGCCAAAAGATTACAATCACGGTTTGCAAAACGTTTGCCACTGACGAAGCCCATCTTTTGAGCAGGAACACAGGAAAAGACTTTCGTGTGTCGGAAAAAAGGAGGTAGAACTATGGAAGTACTAAAGGTCTCTTCAAAATCAAACCCCAACAAAGTGGCTGGTGCTTTGGCTGGTGTAATTAGAGAAAAAGGTAAGGCAGAGATTCAGGCTATAGGCGCAGGTGCGGTAAATCAGGCTATTAAGGCTGTCGCTATTGCAAGAGGTTACCTCGCTCCAAGCGGATTTGACCTTGTTTGTGTTCCGGCCTTCACGGACGTTACAGTTGAAAATGAAACAAGAACCGCATTAAAGTTCATCGTCTTCCCAAGAGAGTAAGAATTTTAATAGAATGATTAAAAAAGCGGTCCGAATGGACCGCTTTTCTTGTTTCATTAGTTGTTTTGATACGCATTTAGATCAAAATGACCGTGTCCGGAAAGCGTGAATACAATTGTTTCTTTCCCGTTATCTTTTGCCTTTTTAACAACGTAGGCTATAGCATGTGCCGATTCAGGTGCCGGTATAATGCCTTCCAGTTTTGCAAATAGCTTCGCAGCTTCAAAGACTTCTTCTTGTGTTACGCTTGCCGCCTTTATTAAACGTTCGTGGTACAGCTTCGACACAATCGGCGCTGCACCATGGTATCTTAAACCTCCCGCATGTATTGCTGGAGGTACGAAATCTTTTCCGAGTGTATACATTTTCATCAACGGAGTTAATCCAGCAGTATCTCCATAATCATATCTGAACTCTCCTTTTGTAAGCGACGGGCAGCTCTCCGGCTCAACAGCCACGAGGTCAATCTTTCTGCCTTGCAAGACATCTGGAATAAATGGCAGAATCGTTCCACCAAAATTTGACCCACCACCATGACAGGCTACTACCATGTCTGGGATTACACCAATCTTTTTCAGCTGTTCTTTTATCTCCAAGCCGATAACGGTCTGATGCAGTAAAACGTGGTTCAGCACACTTCCCAGTGCGTATTTCGTACCTTCCTCTGACAGGACAACTTCTATCGCTTCTGATATTGCTATCCCAAGTGTTCCAGGGTGTTCATCAGAATAGTTCTTGCCAAAATTCGTTAACTTACTCGGACTGGGCACCACCGAACCGCCAAAAATGTTCATCAAGGTTTTTCTAAAAGGCTTTTGGTTGTAACTAACTTTTACCATAAAGACCTTGACATCCAGACCGAATTTTGCCCCAGCGTACGATAGTGCACTACCCCATTGCCCTGCTCCTGTCTCGGTGACCAATGTTTTCGTACCGCTGATCTTATTGTAATATGCCTGAGCAAGTGCCGTATTGACTTTGTGACTCCCTGTCGGACTTGTTCCTTCGTACTTGTAGTATATCTTTGTCCTCGTCCCAAGATATTCCTCCAAGAACTTTGCCCTGATTAGCGGTGTTGGTCTGTAGACTGCGTATTCTCTCAAGACTGGTTCAGGAATCTTTATATATCTTTCCGTGCTCATCTCCTGTTCGAGCAATTGTTCTGGGAATATCCTCAACAACTTCTCAGGACTCATCGGCTCTTGAGTTTCAGGATCAAGTGGCGGGTCGAGTTTGAAAGGAATGTCTGCAAGTACATTGTAATAACTTCTCGGAAGTTCCTCGGGTTTCAATGCCACATACTCTCTAAACATAACTATCCCCCCTAACGTTATTATTTCAAAACGTTTGTATTCAACTTCCCGCTATAAACAAAATCGCCGTTCTTTACTTTGAGTATAACTATCTCTTTTTGGGCATTTCCTTCCTTATCTATCGATATCGCTCCAGTCGCCCCCTGGAAATTCTTGATTGACCTAATAGCCGTAGCTATAAGCTCTGGTTTTGTTGTTTTCGCTCTCTCTATAGCACTTACAATTAGCATGTAAGCATCATATCCAAGCGCAGACAATGTAGAAGGCTTAACTCCGTACTTCTTGACAAATGCTTCGACAAACTTCTTAGATACCTGCGTCACCGGAGCGTCTGGGTGGTAGTGGTCTGAGAAGTATACTCCTTCTACCGCCTGTCCGCCTATCTTTATTAATTCAGGTGCGTTTGCTCCGTCTCCCGCAAGGATGTGTCCTTTGAATCCGAGTGACCTTGCTTGCTGGGCTACCAACGCTATTTCGTTGTAGTATCCTGTCACAACTATCGCTTCTGCTCCGAATGCCAATGCTTGTGACAACTGAGCGCTGAATTCGCTGTCTCCTGATTTGTACTGGAGTTGCTGTACTTGTCCGCCGTATTTTTTGAACCTTTCGATAAAGTAGTTCGAAAGACCGACGCTGTAGTCTTGTTCGACGTCCGTGAGAACTGTTGCTTTCTTAATCTTCAGCGTCTTAACTGCGAATTCTGCAAGCGCTGTACCTTGGAGTGGGTCGATGAAACAAACCCTTGAAACAAACTTCTTGCCTTGCGTCACGAGCGGGTTCGTGGAGGCAGGACTGACCATGGGAACCTTCCTTTTTTCTGCTATCTCACCTGCAGCAAGAGAGTTTCCGCTCATAATTTCACCTATAACAGCGACAACACCCTCTTTGTCGATAAGCCTTGCGATACCGTTAGCTGATTCTGTTTTCTCGCTTCTTGTGTCCATGAAGACAAGCTCGATCTTTTCACCGAGTGCTGTGCTCTTCTCTTCGTGCGCAAGCTCGATGCCTTTCTTCACCAAATCACCAGCCGCAGCCAACCCGCCTGTGAACGGAAGTAATACACCTATCTTCACAGTTGCAACCGAAAAGACCGAAAAAACAACCGTCAATAACAAAGCAAAACCTCTTCTGAAAATACCCATACGCTCTACCTCCTTATACCAATGTAATGATGTGGGGAACAATTATTGAATTAAAAATAAAAAAGCCGGGTATGAATTTTACTCATACCCGGCGATTGTCCACTTGTTTCCTATGCTATACCCTTGCTCACTGAATATATCGTCTTAAGAACACAAGCAAAGGGGTGGACAACCACCGGTTGTCCACCACCACCAGAAGTTAACTGAACTATTTAATTCTTTTGATTTTGCAACCGTCAAATATGTCGATAAGCTACCACATAAATCCACAACGCCGCACCCCGTACACTGTTATAATTTTTTCCGATTATACCACATCCTCTCTTTGAATGTCAACTATTTTGATTATCACCAATCATCAGTAATGGCTTAAAATCCCCTTCTCCTTGGCAATCTTCTCGCATTTTTTGTAACCCAATACTCCTAAGGTAAGATAAACTAAGCTTGATATAACCAGCCACAAAAAGTCAGAACTACCTGTAGCTGCGGACATGCTCAAATCTTCAAACACAATTTTTTTACCAAGCAAGACGCCTTGAGTTAATGGAAGCATTAAACCTATCTTCCTAACTATCTCAGGAAGGTTTTCAAATGGAATAACGCTTCCGCTAAGAAAGAGTAGAATGAATGAGAAGACGTACGAAAGCTGTGTGATTTGTTTAAATAATAAGCATAAGCCTGCTATGAGAAGGTCAAATCCATATATACCCATGACAGTAATCCTTCTTCAAAAATAATATTGGGGAATTCTTTTTATTACTTAAGAATTAAAAATAGTTGGCAATGACAAGAGAGGATGCGGGCTAAGTGCAGAGAATTCAGAACATGATCGAGCTATAAAATGAGTGGCTGTTAGGGGCAATACGCGAGCAAACCACAAAAATTGGCAATGGATTGTCTATATTTAAAGATTCAGTCTTCCAAAACCTGTTGAAAAAGCTTTTGAACGTATTTGTCCATTTCACTTTCAACCTTGGCTTTGTTCGATGAATTTAGAAATGGCGAATCTATAGTTATCACGATTTTATCTTCAAGAACCCTTACCTCACCGCTTCCGAAAAAGCCAACCTTGGCACTGTAGGAATATTCGTCGGTTCGGAAGAGTTTTACACCATACTTTTTAATGTACGGTTCCATTTCACGCTCCATGATGGTAAATATCTTCTTTCTATCAAAAGAATGAGAATATTCCTTTGTTATAACCACATTAATACCCCCTATCAGCAGAAATTCGTTCAAAAATTGCACGGTTTATCAACTTTTTGGCTATACATAGCTGCCTTTTTTGCAAGCTCTTCTTGTTTAACCCAGTATCCGTCAAGGATTCCCTGAGATGCCAGTTGACCTAAGAATTTGTAATGGTAATCGTAGAGCACCCCAGGACCTGCATTCCACAGGGGAGTACCTGGAAGTGGCATGAATGTGTGCGCGTGTATCTTTGCTTTGTATTTCTTGACTATCTTGTTTATGAAATTAAATGTCTCTTCAACGTCTTCCTTTGTTTCAAAAGGAAAGCCGAATATGAAATCTACTTTGGCATAGAAGCCGTTTTGTGCAAGTATTTCAAGAGCTTCCTCAACTTTCTCGACGGTGTGTCCACGCCTTATCAGGTTCAAAATCCTGTTGCTTCCGCTCTGTGCACCTATAACAACGTAGTCGTGGTTGACATACTTTTTGACAACTTTAACCATCTCATCTGTAATGCTCTCAGGTCTAATGTCAGATGGGAATGTACCAAAGTATATCTCTTTTACACCCGTCGATTTCACTTTGTAAAGCAATTCATCGACAATCTCAGGCCTTGGAGTTACACCGTTTTTGCTACCGTATCCAAATGCGTTTGGTGTTATAAACCTTGCCGTCGTCTTGTTGTGTTTGACGGATATCCGTTCATATTCTACAATCTGCTCGATGCTCCTGTGCCTCACTATTTTTCCTGCAAGTCTCGGCGTTTGGCAGTATCCACAGTCAAATGGGCAGCCACGGGATATCTCTATTGGCATGAATAGTTTCTTTTTTTCGCAAACAGCTGGGAAATCATCGAGATTCACCCTCTGCTTAATACCATCGAATATCCTTGATTCAGGGATTTCGCCACATAGGAACTTTACGATATTCTCTTCACCATCACCGACGAAGACGTAATCGAAACCGATGTTGAGCATTTCTTGTGGGAGTGCGGTTGCGTGAGGTCCACCCGCAATCGTTGTGTACCCGTTCTCTTTCAAAAATCGCACCTCAGCCAAGATCGTATCTATATCGAATGTCATAAAAGAAAAAGCAACTACAGTATCCGTTGCCGGATACTGCAGTATTGTGTTCACATCTTTAGTTTCAAGAACTTCTATGTTATCTAAACGGCTAAGTATGGCACCAACAATTGCAGCTACGCTGTATCTGTTGTGTTTCGTGGTTCTGAATACTATTCTTTTGAATCTACTATTCAATGCTCTCTAACCCCAAATTCTCTTTTTAACATCGGCTGCCGAGTCAGCTAATAACAACACATGGCCACTGTCCATGAAAATGATTGAATTGCACTCTTTTCCGTACGTTAAGTTTACTATCTTTCCTCCGATCTGGTTACTTGCTCTGATTCTCCTTGAAATCGTAGAGCTGACAGGCACTACAGCAACAACTCTACCTTTCACAACATAGACGTTCTCACTCGCTCTTACGATAGGTTCCATACTATTACCTCCATAACGGTATATTTTCTCGAATTTTCTTGAATTTTAAACGTTGAATCTTATTGTTATTATATCTCCATCTTCTACGATGTGCTCTTTTCCTACAAGTTTCATGAGCCCTGCATCTTTGACAGCCTTTTCTGATCCAAGCCTTATTAGGTCCTCGTACTTTATAATCTCCGCCTTTATAAATCCTCTCGCCAAGTCGCTGTGTATCGCACCTGCCGCATCCACCGCTGTCGAATTCTTTCTCAGTGTCCAAGCTCTAACTTCATCTTTACCAACCGTGAAGAATGATATAAGCCCGCACTGTGAATACAACGCATTTGAAAGTCTCTCTATGCCTGTTTCCTCTGTGCCAAGTTCTTTCAAGAATTCCATCTTCTCTTCTTCGCTAAGCACATTCAATTCCATTTCGAGTTTACCGCAGAGCTCGACATATGCAAAGCCATTTTCTTTGCAGAGATTTACTATCTGTTCTTTTGTATCATATGCCTTTTCTGTAAATTGCTCTTCGTCAACATTTACAACAACAGCGGTGGGTTTTAATGTGGCGAATGAAAAACCGCCGAGCATTTTCTTCTCTTCTTCTGTCAATTCTACCTTTGACAAGAATTGTTCGTTTTCAAGTGCTTCCTGCAATCGCTTCAGCAATTTTAGTTCTATCTCTTCTTTCGGTTCAAGTTTCCTTTTTGCGTTTTCGAGCCTTTCTATCCTGTTTGTAACAACATCAAGGTCTCTGAAAAGGAACTCGTCCAACGTGGCCTTTAACTGGTCTACAGGCTTTTCAACCTCAGGATAAGGAACTGCGTCGTTTTTAAATGCCCTTACTACAATAAGCAATGCTTCGGCATTCTGGATAGAATTGAACACGGCTGTTCTTTCTTTAGCGTCTTTTATTTTGAGAGCAGGGGTATCAAAGAATTCCAGTGTTGCATAAGTAACTTTCTTCGGCTCGTACATCTTCGCAAGTATATCAACCCTCTTATCATGCACCTTTGCTATGCCTTTCTCGTGCTGTTGAGAGAAAAGGTCAACTTCAAGACCGGTAAGCAAAGAGAAGATTGTTGTCTTTCCAACTTGAGATAGCCCTACTATTCCAACTTTCATTCTTATTCCTCCTTGAAAACTTTGATGAGTTTAGCGATTCTTTCGTTTCTGCTCTGCTTCTTGAGAGTATTGATAAAACTCGAACTGCGTTCCGCTTTAGCTAAAGCAATCAATTTTCCTTGAAAGTATATCTGTATCAAGTCGTCTTTTTCGAAATCTTCAATTTCAATTATATCATTAACAGTAGGCTGTACACCGTTAAAGATGCGTTCAACGTTATTGACCTCAACTTTTGGAAAGTCAAGCACCTGTTCTATCGGTATCAAACTCCTTATGGCTTTTTCCCGGATTTCATCAACATTCTCATTTCTATCGATTTTCGGAATGTTTATCGCATCATCAACTGAGAATTTTCCTACGCTTATCCTTCTCAATTCGACAGCTGTTGCGCCGCAGCCAAGCTTGTATCCTATGTCCATGCAAAGGCTCCGGATATATGTTCCCGAAGAAACTTTTGTCGTAAATTCCACGTACGGAAGCGCTATTTTTATATCATAAATATCATATATCGTTACTTCTCTCGGTGGAAGGTTTATGATCTTCCCTTCGCGAGCGAGTTCGTAAAGCTTCTTACCCTGGTATTTCTTCGCTGAATACGCAGGCGGAACTTGTTTGTAAGTTCCAACAAAGGATTTTACAGCCTCCAAAATTTCTATTTCAGAAACTTCGACTGGGTTTTCTTCCATAACTTGACCAGTAATATCGAACGTATCGGTTATAACGCCGAGTTTAAATTTTACTTTGTAAACCTTTGTATCGTGCTGGAGATACTCAAGTAATCGTGTCGCTTTGCCAACACCTATCACCAAAAGCCCTGTTGCGAATGGGTCCAAAGTCCCCGAATGGCCCACTTGTTTTACAGAAAAGAGTCTTCTCACCCTGTCGACTATGTCATGCGATGTTGGTCCTTTTTCTTTATCTACCAAGAGTATTCCATTAACAGTCGAAGTCACAAAACCACTCCATATTTATTCGGATTTTAGATTATTTTCACCAATTTTCCAAGAATCTGATATCGTTCCTGACCAAGTCTCTTATATCCCTAACACCGTACTTAACCATCGCTATCCTTTCCACACCAAGCCCAAACGCGAGACCTCTCCATTGTTCTGGATCATACCCAACGTTTTTGAAAACATTCGGGTGCACCATACCAGCACCGAGTATTTCAAACCACCTGTTGTTGAAGTATATGTCGACTTCAAAGCTCGGCTCAGTGAATGGGAAGAAGCTTGGTCTTAGCCTCACTTTCGTGTTTTCGCCCAGCAATCTTCTCGCAAATTCTTCGAGGAAATATTTTAAATGCTTAACTGTAACGTCGTGGTCAACGTACAAGCCTTCCATTTGTGTGAACATCGGAAGGTGTGTTGCATCGTAGTCTCTTCTGTATACCCTACCAGGTGCAACGATTGCAAGTGGTGGTTTTCTTGAAAGCATCGTTCTTATCTGAACTGGTGAGGTATGCGTCCTCAACATGTATTCTTCGTTTATGTAAAACGAGTCGTGCGAATCTCTCGCAGGGTGCCACTCAGGAGTGTTAAGTGCATCGAAATTGAACCACGGCTGTTCAACCTCAGGACCTTCTACAACTGAAAAGCCCATCGAAATGAATATGTCTTCCAATTCCATCTGGACTCGGCTGATTATGTGAAGATGCCCGACATCTCTTTTTGCTCCAGGCATCGTGTGGTCAACCCAGAGTTTTTTGTAAATTATTTCTCTTTCTATCTCAGCAAGTCTATTCTTCTGCTCTTCAAGCAAGCTTTCAATTTCTTCTTTGAGTTCGTTGACTACCTTTCCAAATATCGGCTTTTCTTCGGCAGGTATGTCTTTGAGCTTCTTCATGAGGCCCGTCACTATACCGGATTTTCCTAAGTACTTAACCCTCAAATCGTTCAGTGTTCTGCTGTCCTGTGCGTTGCTTATATCGCTTTTAGCACTTTCAAGGATACCTCTCATTTCTTCATAGACTTTGCCTTCTCTTTCTTGCATAGTGAATTCCCCCTCTATTTTTTAAAAATCAATTATTCTTCTCACTTTTGTATTTTGCCAAGAGAATATACTACTAACCCACCAAGCGCTATCCATAGGAACATTCCAATCAGTGTACCTGTACCATGGAACGCCGGGGTTATCGGATAAAGCGAACCAGCAACGAGTCCTAAGATGAAGTTCAAAATCGACTGCTTCGCCTTTTCCAACCATATCTTCAGTAGTTTGGAAATCAAACCTATGCCAAACAGAACACCTGAGCCGAGCACAATGATGAAAAGAATGTCCGAACCGGTGAAATCTCTTGATGCAAATCTTGAAACTGTGGCAATCGCTTTTTCGTAAAAACCGAGAATCATGAGCATGAGAGAGCCACTCAAACCTGGGAGTATCATTGAGCCTCCCGCTATAACTCCTGAAACGAACAACCCAAAATAGCTAATTGAATCTGAAACTTGAGTATCTTGCAGTTTCACCGCGTTACTCACAACGTATGGAATAATAACTATCAATACCCCAACCAAGAATTCAACTATTTTAAACGTGCGAATTTCGTCTTTAAAATTAATCAGAGAGAGCAATATCAACCCGTAGAAGAAACTGTATGTGTAAAATGGATAGTTTTCAAAAGACCAAGACAATATTTTGCTGCCACTCAATATTCCTATTAACAACCCAAGAGCTATAAGTGATATGAAAACCAGGTCCTTCTTAGATATTTTGAGCTTCATTACGTCATTCACAACTTCTATGAGCCTTTCAAAGACACCTATTATAACGGCTATCGTTCCACCACTTACGCCGGGAATCACATTTGCCCAGCCCATCAGCAAACCTGCTATAACCGTTCTAAAGAAATTCAGCACCATTTAATTCTCAGCACCTCACTTGTACTTTTCTACTACTCTTGACTTCGTACGCTGTCAGCATACCACCGTATACGCAACCCGCATCGATTCCTATTTTATCTTCGCCTACATATACGTCTTCCATCGGAGTATGCCCGAATACCACTATATAACCGAGGTTGTGTTTTTTAAGTATGAACTCTTCCCTTATCCAAATTAAGTCCCTCGAGTCTTGCCTTTCCAAAGGGACATTCGGTCGAACTCCAGCGTGTACAAAAAGGAAACTATCTTCGATGTGATAATACTTAGTATTTCTAAAGAAATTCATATGCTCCTCGTTTAAAGCCAGTTCGTTCAGATTTCCATAACTTCTCCACGTAGCCTGCGCACCGTTTATTAACCACAAGTATGTGTCGTCATTTCCATCTATCACATCAAGGAGCATCTGCTCGTGATTCCCACGAAGAAATATACACTGCGTTTGCTTTGAAAGTGAGATCAAATAATCGACAACGCCTTTTGAATCGGGTCCTCTATCAATATAATCACCGAGGAACACGAGTTTATCCTCTGGTTTTGGTGAAATCTCAGAAATCAATCTTTCTAAACTTCTGAGACAACCGTGGATATCACCCACTGCCCATAGACTCATGTCGATTTACCACCAGATTATTCCTATTTTCCAGCCGTCTTTTTAGATTTCGACGCTTTCGATGTTTTAGGTGTTTTTGAACCTTTTGCTTTATTTGGCTTTGTGTATCTTTTTCTTTTCTCTTCCCCAGTTGAGCCTTCTTCATCTGTTGATTCAGGTTCTTGTGCTTCTTTCAAAACGTACAACTTTCCATTATCGATAACTCCGAAAATATCGTTTTTCAAAGATTTATTCGTCTTGCATTTTGGACAATGGAGATAAAGTCCAAATTTCCCTACCTTAAGTTTATAGTTTCCCTCGCAGTCTTCACATTTCAAATCAGTATCAAAATCTATGCTGAAGAATTCCTTTTCAGCTTTCTGCAGATCCTTTCCGAATTCGGACAAGAACGTTCTAACAACTTCTTTCCAGTCCTTCTTTCCATTCTCCACCTCGTCGAGTTGTTTCTCCATTTCCGCTGTAAAATTCTTATCCACTATGTCAGGAAATCTCTGCTCGAGGTAATGATTGACAACAAAACCTAATATCGTTGGAACTAATGTTCTTTTGTTTTTGACAACGTATTTCCTATCTAAAAGTGTTTGAATTATGGTAGCGTATGTACTCGGCCGTCCGATCCCTTCAGCCTCAAGCGTCTTAACAATTGATGCTTCGCTGTATCTGTCCGGTGGCGTGGTTTCCGATTCAACTGTTTTCGGCTCCACGTTGTATACTTCACCTATCCTCAGTTCTTTGTGCTCCTCGCTAGCTTCGTTATCGATTGTGTAGACCTTTTCAAATCCGTCAAATATTCTTTCTCTGATAGTAGCTTCGAATATGTATTTGTCTGATTGAAAGTCATAACTGTATTGCTTGTAAACTGCACTGCTCATCTGAGAAGCGATAAATCTTTTCCATATGAGTTCGTAAATCTTGTAGTGGTCCTTATCAAGTAATTCCTTAGCCTTTTCCGGTGTCAAACTTATATCGACCGGTCTTATACATTCGTGAGCGTCTTGAACTTTAGTCTTCGTTTTTGATGAAGATTTTTTTGGTTGTAGATTTCCCAAGTACTCTTTGCCAAAATTATTCAAAATAAACTCCTCTGCTGCCTCCTGAGCCTCTTCGGATACTCTCGTAGAATCTGTTCTCATGTAAGTTATGAACGCCCTGTGTCCGTTCTTAATATCGATACCTTCGTAAAGTTCTTGGGCGATTTTCATCGTCTTGGAGACTGGAAATCCAAGTTTGCTCGCCGCATCTTGTTGGAGCGTACTTGTAATAAATGGGGGTGGAGGATTCTTCCTGACCTCTTTGATTTCTATGTCTATTAACTTCACATTTTTAACATCCTTCAAAACGTCATCAGCAATTTCTTTCGTTACATCAGTTGGTTTTATTTTTTTACCGTTGATTTTCGTAAGATAAGCCTTCAGTTCGGCTATCTCAATCCAAACTTTATAATACTTCTGTGGAACAAACCTGTATCTTTCTCTTTCTTTTTCGCATATAATTTTGAGTGCTGCTGACTGAACTCTTCCAGCACTTCGCGCGTCTTTTATGATACGCCACAGAAGTGGGCTTATCTTATAACCCACTATCCTGTCTAACACTCTTCTGGCGAGTTGAGCGTTTACTTTGTTCATATCTATCTCTCGCGGATTTTTAACAGCTTCCTGTATTGCGCGAGGAGTGATTTCGGAGAAAGTAATTCTATTCTTCCCCTTCACTCCGAGAATTGTTGCCAAATGCCAAGCAATGGCTTCTCCTTCTCTGTCCTGGTCGGATGCCAAATACACTTCCTTTCCTTCAGCGGTCTTTTTAATCTGCTCAACTACTGATTCCTTGCCTGGTATAATTTCGAAATCCAACTTAAGTGAATTTAAGTCAACGCCAAACTGTTTTTGAGGCAAATCTCTTATGTGTCCTTTTGAAGAGATAACCTGATAATCCTTTCCAAGTATTCCCTCTATAGTCTTAGCCTTCGCAGGCGATTCAACAATTATTACCTTTCTTTTGCCGCTGCCCGTTTCGTTTTCAATCTCGCCTGAAGATTGTGTTTTTGTCCTTTTCTTGTTCTTTGTTGCATCGCTCATATTATCACCCACTTAACAATTTACTTTCACCATAGTTCTTCGATTAGATGAAACTGCTGAAAAGACATTATCAAAGAATTACCTAAGGAAAAATCTTCTGCTCAAGTTCGAGTCATATTCGCTCCATTCTTTCTCTCTGTCTTCCTTATCTATTATTTGAAAGACTCTATTTATCTTGGAGTCCATGTTCTCTACAAAATGAAGAACTAATGCCTCCGGCGTTTTCGGGAGCACTGGTGCACCCCACTCGAATTCCCCATGGTGCGAAGCTATTAAGTGTTTTAAGCGCAGAATTTTGTCGTAACTTATGCCCCTTGCTTTTTGAGAGAGCATCTCAACGCCCATCAGGATATGTCCCATCAATTCACCATCGGTGGTTACCTCTATACCTTTTTGGTTTATAACGTATTCTTTTACTTTTCCAATATCGTGAAGTAGTGCTCCAGTTATGAGCAGGTCTTTATCGAGGTCATCGTAGATGTTGCAAACACTCTCAACTATCTTTGCAACATTAACCGAGTGTTCCAACAATCCGCCCCTGTAGGCATGGTGGATTTTCATACCAGCAGGGGCGTTCTTAAACGCCTCTGCAAAACTCACATCTTCCACAAAAAACCTTTTCAGAATTTCTTTATAGTCGTTATCGCGTACTTTATCAACGAGCCTCAATAGCGTCTTATAGAGCTCTTCAACGTTCTTTACACTTCCAACAAATCTCTCAACATCGTACTCGTTCTCGGTCAATTTCCTAACAGCGCTTTGTGAATTCAAGATGTTTATTTGAACTTTCTCTTCGAAATAAACTACTTTTCCCGAAACGCTGACAACGTTGCCAGGTTGCAAAACTTGGTCGTTAAGTTCTGCATTGTACCAATCTATTGCCCTTACGCTTCCTGTTCTGTCTTCAAGGGTCAGTAGTAGAAACTTTTTCCCGTCCTTTGTCTCTTGGAGTCGTTTACTTTTTACTTTGAACACTCCATCGATTTCCCTATCAACAAAATTCCTCAACTCTTCCGCGTAAGGCGGTCTCAACTTTTCCAGTGCTTCTCTCAGATTACTCACAGTTCCATCCCCTCGTATTTTCTCGGAACTCTTTCAGATATCCGGCATGTTACCTCGTAATTTATAGTACCAACAAGTTGTGCGATCTCTTCGGCTGTTATGATTTTATCTCCTTGTCTTCCTATCAAAACAACCTCGTCACCAATATTGACCTCTGGCAAATGTGATACGTCAACCATGAATTGATCCATGCACACTCGCCCAACTATGGGGCATCTCTCGCCGTGTATCAGTACGTATCCTTTGTTCGAAAGGCTTCTCCAATAACCGTCCGCATATCCAACAGGAATTGTGGCTATTTTCATTTCACTGAAAGCGGTGAATGTTCTGCCATAACTCACAGTGTCGCCTGGCTGGATGTTTTTGACATGCGAAACAACCGATTTCCAGGCCAAAACAGGTTTTAGTGAGTCGCTCCGAACTGTATCGCTAGGTTGAAGCCCATAGCTTGCTATACCGACTCTTACGTAATCAAAGCAATTAACAACCTTAGACAGTGCGGCGCCACTGTTGCATACGTGTTTAATTCTTACATCTAAGTCCAATTTTCTGAATTCCTCAGCTTGCTTTTCAGTAAATTCCACATCGCCTTCTTCCGAACTATCGGCAACCGCAAAATGCGTGTAAGCACCGTCAATTACAAAATTCGCCTTCCTTGCGGCTAACAGAAATTCTTTCGCTTCAGATGGGAAAACTCCTAATCTTCTCATACCTGTGTCGATTTTTATATGGCATTTCGGCCTAAAAGCATATTTTGTATATCTCCATAATTGTTCCCAAGAGTAAAGGGTAATCGTTAAATTGTACTGCTCGGCCACATGGAGCATATCTGGTGCAACGTAGTTAAAGACGAGTATTTCGGATTTTATGCCGTGCTTTCTTAGTTCTACGCCCTCTTCCAAAAACGCAACAGCAAGAAAGTCTATTCCGAAGCGCTCCGCTGCTTTCGAAAGCGCAACGGCTCCGTGCCCGTATGCATTCGCTTTCACCACAGGCATAACCTTAGCAGGAGCACAGTGCTCTTGAAAAAATTTCAGATTGCTCAAATAGTTCCTTACATTTATCACCGCGTATGTTCTTCTACTCTCCACTTGCCCTGCCCCCTTGGTAATCGTTCAATTATTATTCTTTTCTTTCAACAACTAACATGTTTGTCATCCGGCCAATTTTATTAACACCATCCACGGGAGGTATTCTGTAAATCCTCCATCTCGTTCTTATGACAGTTTCTAAAATTCCACTCTTCACACCAATTATATCACTCAAGTCTATTGAAAAGTACATCGATTTCAATTTGCTACCTTTTATTTCTATTTTAAAAATCAGGCTTTCGGCAAACATTATGACTAAAATAAAATAAGCTAAGATAATCACGAAAGTTACGAAATCAGATAACGGAAGAGAAAAAAGATAGAGCACGAACGGTGTGCTCGATGATAGAACTAATAGATTCAATATCTTGTACCATTTTTTAACTTTTAGCACCATATAATCACTTCACATAAGCTTTCAGTCTTTTACAGCTTTAAAAAAAGCGGGGATGTCCCCGCTTTTTATGCTTCTACTTCAACTGATTGAGATCTGCTAACGTATCTCTTTACCTTACCGGCCTTGAGACAGCTTGTACAAACACTCATTCTCTTGACTGTACCATCGTCAAGAAGAACCCTAACTTTCTGAACATTTGGCTTGAACCATCTGTTCGTGTGTCTGTTCGAGTGGCTGACATTCTTTCCTGCTCTTGGTTCTTTCCCGCATATTTCGCACTTTGCCATGACCGCTTCCTCCTTTATTCCAATATTAATTGCTTCATCGCTTTTTAGCATTCCCGTGTTATGACAATGCTAACAGAAAAGACTGCTACGTGGTATATTATACCAATTCTCCCTGTAAATTCAAGTGGTATTTTTATTACATTTTCTTATTTTATTTCCTGCACCTGTACGGTATTAGTCGTTCCTGGTTTACCCCACGGTATTCCAGCAACGATGACTACTTTATCACCCGAATTCACAAATCCAAGTTTCTTGGCTTTTTCTGTAACGCTCTCGATCATCTCATCGGTTGACAAATTTTCTTCAAGCATAACTGGTAAAACACCCCAAACAAGTGAAAGCCTGCAGTATGTTTCATACGAATTCGTTGCTGCCATTATTGGTATTGCCGGTTTGAATTTAGAAACGTGTATCGCCGTTGAACCGGTACTTGTAGCTGTTATGATCATCTTCGCGTCTATATTCTTCGCCAGAGTAGTAGCAGAGTAAGAGATGGCGCTCGGCAGATCCAAGCTGGACGAATACTCTTTTAACCAGTCCAATTTGAATGTCTCGTATTCTTCCATATATTTTTCCGTATTCTGCGCTACCTCGTCCATAACCTTAACAGCTTCGCAAGGATATTTACCTATAGATGTTTCCGCTGAAAGCATTATCGCATCAGTGCCATCAAGTATTGCGTTCGAGATATCGGTAACTTCCGCTCTTGTAGGCGTCGCGTTGTTTATCATACTCTCAAGCATCTGGGTCGCAGTTATGACGGGTTTCTTGTAAAGATTAGATATTTCAATAATTCTCTTCTGAGCAATTGGTACTTGCGAAATTGGTATCTCGACACCAAGGTCTCCCCTTGCTACCATTACGGCATCTGATTTTATTATTATTTCTTCCAAATTGTCGAGGGCTTGAACCGTTTCTATCTTTGCTACAATGGGGATATCAGTAAGCTTTTTCGCATCTTCTATATCTTTTGCCTTCCTCACAAAGGAGAGAGCAAAGTAATCTATTCTCTCCTCATTTCCGAGTTTTATGAATTCCTTATCCCGCTCCGTAATCGAAGGAATGGATACATCAACCCCAGGAAGATTAACGCCACGCTTATGTGTTATAGTACCGCCCCTTTCGATGATACATGTTATAGTCTTTTTTTCGACATCGACACTGTCAACCGTCAACGCAACAGCTCCATCGTTTATAAGTATCTTTTCACCAGATTTTATCTCTTGATAAAGCTTATCGTAGTTAATCCAAAATCTCTTTTCACTTCCAACAAATTCTTCACCACACACGATTTCACAGTATTCCCCTTCTTTTAAAGTCACGTAGTCACTTTCGAATTTTCCCGTTCTTATCTTTGGTCCTGCAAGGTCAAGTAGTATCGCCAAAGGATAACCTTTTTCTCTCACTCTTTTTAGCCTTTTTATACGCTCCCCGTGAACCTCAATAGTCTCGTGAGATGAATTGAGCCTGAAAACATTAACGCCGCACTGCACCAGTTTGGTTATATTCTCTTCCGATTCGCTTGCAGGTCCAATAGTGGCAACGATTTTTGTTTTTCTCATTTTTGCACCTCCAATCTAATTATTTCTCACCTTTTAGACCGTATGCTATTATATCACATCCTTCGTAGATTCAAGTATTTAACTATAAAGAAAAACCCCTGCACCTTTTCATGCAGGGGTTTCAAAAGCAACTATTGTCTGTTAATCGATGTTCCACTTCGTAATACCTATTATTAGAACAACAACAAACGCCCAAGTAATCGAGAACAGAGGTATAAACGCCGCACTTTTTACCCAGAAGAAGTCTATGACATTCAAAGCAATCATTAGAATGCTCATGTAGACTGTCTTGTGCATGCCTTGCCTTACTCTGAGCTCTCCGAAATCTCGAGCTATTATGAAAGTCAAAACAGCTAATATCACGTAAGCTACTGGTGAAATCGACAAGCCAAGCTTTGTAAAGAATGTCTTAAAATCTCCTGAGAAGAAGGAAACGGAGATGAGTATGTAAACCATAGAGACTACATTTGCAATATTCATAGAAGCCTTTGATTGCTGTATAACAGAAAGTATGATGGGAACCGCAAGAACGATGTTTGCTATAAACATCAATACTGAATAAGCGTTGACATTTGTCATCTATGTATCACATCTCCTTAGAGTGATTTTCTGTACTCTTCTTCACTCATGAGTTCATCGAATTCCGCAGGGTTTGATGCTTCAATCTTCACAAGCCAGCCTTCCCCTTCTGGGTCTTGGTTTATAATTTCAGGATTCGTATTGACTTTGTCGTTAACTGCCACGATTTTGCCACTGACTGGAGCGTAAACATCACCAGCTGCTTTAACACTTTCCAAAGAAACTATTACATCACCCTTCTTTACTTCTTTTCCAACTGCTGGAAGGTCAACGTAGACAATATCCCCGAGTTGCTCTTGCGCGTACTGGCTTACGCCAACATATCCTGTCTCGTTATCATACCATTCGTGCGTTTTCGCAAACCTTTTCATTGAAAGATACCTCCCCTTTTTAAATTCAAGATTAATAACCATTTTTCATTATATCACACAGACAGTAATTATCCAACATCTAAAAATTTTATTCTATCTCTGTATAACTCAAAAACCTTGCTAATTATATCACTATCTGAATAGTTCTCGACTATCCTTTTTGCATCTTCACGTGCTAAGAGCATCAATTCAGTATCAGAAATTATATCAGCTACTCTGAATTCTGGTAAACCGTGCTGACGTGTACCGAAAAATTCTCCAGGTCCTCTCAATTTTAAATCGTACTCTGAAATCTTGAATCCGTCATTTGTGCTCGCAAAGAACTGTAACCTATCCCAAGCCTCTTCCCCAGCTTCGCTGACTATAAGGAAGCAGTAACTTTGCTTTTCTCCCCTTCCTACCCTTCCCCTTAATTGATGGAGTTGCGCAAGCCCAAATCTTTCTGCATTTTCAATCACCATAATGGTGGCATTCGGAACGTCTACTCCAACTTCTATGACCGATGTTGAGATTAGAATCTTCAATTCTCCGCTTGCGAATTTTACCATCACTTCGTTTTTTTCATCGTCAGACATTCTACCGTGAATTAATCCTGTTGGAATATCGGCAAAGATGTCTTTTGTAAGCATTCTATACATCTCTTCCGCCGCCTTTGCATTGATAGCATCCGACTGTTCTATGAGAGGATAAACTATATAGGCTTGGTCACCATTTTCGGTCACCTGTTCTCTGACAAACTTATACACATCTTTCGCACGTGTGTGCCTCATCGTAAATGTCTTGATTTCCTTTCTTCCAGGTGGCATCTCGTCGATGACTGAAACATCGAGGTCGCCATATAACGTTAGCGAAAGTGTTCTCGGTATCGGAGTAGCTGTCATGATCAGCGTATCGACTACTTTGCCTTTGGATATAAGCTCTTCGCGTTGTTTAACACCGAATCTGTGTTGTTCATCTATGATTACAAGCCCTAAGTTCGCAAAGTGCACATCTTCTTGTATGAGCGCATGAGTGCCTATCACCACATCTATATCCCCGTTTTTCAATCCGAACTTTATCCGTTCTTTTTCTCTTTGAGATGTTGATCCGATAAGAAGAGCTACCCTTATTCCAAGGTTCGTTAAATGAGTGAATACTTTCTGGAAATGTTGCATTGCAAGTATGGATGTTGGAACCATAAAAGCACTTTGATACCCTGCCTCGTAGTTATCAACAATCGCAAGCTCTGCAACCAATGTCTTACCGCTTCCAACGTCACCTTGGAGCAGTCTATTCATCGGATTCTGACTTTTCAAGTCATTTTGTATTTCCACGTGGGCTCTAACTTGAGCATTTGTCAATTTAAATGGAAGTTGAGAAATGAATTTCTTACTCAACTCGCCTGTAAATTCCTTAGCAATACCTCCAATTTGCTGGATATTGGCTTTTGATAAGAAGAGCGCAATTTGAAAGAGCAAGAGTTCCTCGTACGCTAATCGCCTTCTGGAGATCTTTTGGTGGAAGACGCTTTTTGGGAAGTGCATCCCAGCATATGCCGTGTGGATATCCACGAGCTTTCTCTCTTCTAAAACTTCCTGTGGAATAACTTCTCTCAAGTTGCAAGCACTTCCAATATTGTCCGACACTATTTTCCTTATAACCTTTTGGCTAAGATTTTCGGTTAATGGATATATCGGCAGTATTGTGCGTTCGGGTGTATCGCTGATCGATACTTCTGGGTTCTGGATCTCCATAGCTCCGAAGAACCCTCTCTTTGTCGTGCCCGTGACGTAGACTTCTCTGCCTATGAGCTGTTTGATCTCAAGTTCTCTGAATTCCTGATTGAACCATTTTAACAATACTTGGCTTATCCCGTCTTGCAGTAATGCACTGATTATAACGAGGTTATCCTTTCTTGTCTTTTCAACACTCTTTATTATGCCCTTAGTCGTGACTTTCTCATTTTCTCGCAGGTACATCAAAGGGATGATTTTTCTTCTGTCTTCATAATCTCTCGGAAAATAATTGATCAAATCATTTATCGTTTCAATCCCAAGCTTTCTGAGAAGTCTTTCTCTCGATGGCCCAACACCTTTCGCATACTTGATTGCTACATCGAGCGGGTTGTAACCATCAAGGCACTCAATTTTATATGTTAAATAATTATACTTAAATCTCTCTACCATACCTCTAACTTGCGACAGTCTGTTCAAAACTCTCTGAGTAGGTAATTTTTCAGCACTGACAATGTAATCCCTAAACTCTTCAAGCTTTTTCCTTACCACAAAATCACTTAACAAAGGATCATCAATGCGTTCAAAATTATCATCTATATATTCGATGAGTGCTTTAAGATTATTTTCTGTTATATCGCCAGACAGCTCATAACAATTATCCATGAATTCCTCAATAAGTAGCATCAGGCCACCTCTTTCGCTATGCCACTTAACATTGCTTTAATAATACATATAAAGGTAAGTCCATATACCACTGTTCTGGAACCTGATTTTCTTACTTGCCTTCCCCAAGAGTTTTTCGAGCTCTCCGCTCGGGTGCAGAAGGTAGAAGTTCGAATTTGGGAATTTTTCTCTCAATTTTGGAAGGAATGATAATATTTCTTCTCCTTTGAGGCGTTCTCCATAAGGTAAGTTGGAAATAACCCACGCCCTATCTTCGAAAACTGTTAAATCTTTAAAGTCAGAGCATCTGAATTCAGCATTGCGCGCCGAGCCAAAAACCTCTATCGCTCGCCTGTAATTTTCTCGAGCTATTTGAATCACCTTGCAATCTTTGTCGCTTCCAACAATTATGCCATCATTCACATCATACGCTTTGAATTCATCTCTAAGATCTCTTTTCGTCCTCTTCCAAATCTCTTTCAGAATTTTCCATTCTTCTGATGAATACTTTCGACGAACATTCGGAAGTTCCAAAGTTGATGCCTCAATAGGTATAGTTCCACTACCGCAGAACAGGTCAAATAGTGGACCTCCACTCCACCTTGAAAGAAGAATGATACCAGCCGCGATCGTTTCCCTTAGTGGCGCTTTACCACTCTTTATTCTATATCCGCGCTTTGAAAGTGAATCGCTTCCTGTTGTGTCCAAAATCAGATGCACTTCATTGTCTTTTATGAGCAATATCACCTCATATATCGGACCACTTTCGTTGCTGCCACCTATGTTTTCCATCATCGCTTTTTTTGCCACTGATGCAACAGCACCTGTGGCGCTTAGCTTAGAATTTGTTATCTTTAATTTTTCAATAACAATTTTGGCGTTTTTTTCAACATACTTATTCAGATTCGAACTCCTAACGCCGGCAAATAACTCATCAAACGTTTCAGCATGGAATTTTGCGACAAGTATTGTGATCCTGTCTGCTGATTTTATTTTCATATTTAGAAAAGGTATATCATTTAATGGCGCAGTAAAAAATATCCTCCCTGAGGAGGAATATACGATTTTATATCCGTATTTTCTGAGCTCAACGGCCACCGCACCTTCCAACCCTGAAGTACAGAAAGCAACTAAGGTGACTAAGTTAGAATTGTCCGATTCGAACAAAATAATCACTCCTGATTGCCGAAGACGAGCTCTTCGTTATTTAATAACACGTACGTCGTGCCTTCAAATAACCTTCCGTCTTGAGATTTTGAGGAAAATAACATTCTGTTAACAACACCATTGTATATTATATGCCCAAAAACATTCACATTACTAACTTGAGCACCTACCCACATCTGCGCTTTTCTGTAAAAGAACTTCGACGGATAGTTAGTCTTTTCGAAGCAGACAAACAAGTCTGGTTTTGCTTTATCGTAATTTTCAATTATGCCTATCTCGTTTCCTATTAGTACTCTTAGTATGAAGTCTTCAAATTTGACATCGATTTTCTTATCGATCGTGTATTTGAGTATTCCGTATTGATAAATATACACTTTGTTGCCATCGAAATAAAAAGTATAAGGTACTGAGAAATTATAGCCTTTTACATCTGTTGTTATAAGTATGTCAACATCGTATTCGCTCGAGATAAAGTGACTTCCAGATAAAATTTTCACTTATCTCATCTCTCTTCTCAAGACTTCATAAATTATTATACCAGCACTCACAGAGACGTTTAGAGAATCGATTGGTGTCTTCATAGGTATCGCTATCAAATCATCGCAAGATTCCTTCACAAGCTGCCGAATGCCACTTCCCTCATTACCCAGAACTATACCAAGTGGTCTTGAAAGTTCTATATCCCAGATGGGTTTTCCTTGCATGTGCGCTCCGTAAATCCAAACCCCTTTTTCTTTGAGTTTCTCAATATAACGTGCTAAGTTGACCACTATGACTATCGGTATACGAAATATCGTACCTGCAGATGCTTTTATTGCACCCGGTGTTACGTGTGCACTGTTATCTTTCGTCAAGACGACCATATCAACACCAGCAGCCACACATGTTCTAACTATCGAGCCAAGGTTCTGTGGATCTTGAACTTGATCAAGCAAAACGATGAACGGATTCTCCGGAAGATATGATTCGTCATAATACTGAAATTCGCCTATATCTATAACAACACCTTGATTCTTCTCTTCTCCACAGAGTCTTTTGAGAACCTGCTTAGGCGCTATCGTAAAAGGCAGTCTTTTCTCTTTGACTTTTTCAATCAGCTCGTCGAGGTCTTTATCGTGTGAATCTGAAAAGTAAATCATTTTAACAGGTTGTGAGCTGAGAAGCAATTCTCTAAGCACGTTCCTTCCATAAACTATCATGCGTTCTCATCCTCTTCTTTCTCTTCTTTACTTTTGACTGAGTTCCAGTAACTGTCCATCTCTTCCAAAGTCATGCCCTCTAACTTTTTCCCGTCGTTTTCTATCATCTTTTCCATCTTTTCAAACCTTAGGATAAACTTTTCTGTAGCCTTTCTGATAGCACTCTCAGGATCAACATTCATAAACCTCGCAAGATTCACAATCGCAAATAGCAAGTCGCCAAATTCTTCTTCTATTTCTTCTTGGTTTTTTGCTCTTCGTAGTTCTTCTATCTCTTCTTCAACTTTATCCCAGACGTCCTCGATTTTCGTCCAATCAAATCCCACGCCCGCTGCATTTTCTTGCACTCTGCGTGCCAGAGACAATCCCGGTAGTGCGTGATTCACGTCTCCTATGCTCGTTCTTCTCTTTTCGCCTTTCTCTTTTGCCTTTATCTCTTCCCAACGAGCATAAGAGTACCCTTGCGCATCTCCAAATACATGTGGATGCCTTCTAATGAGTTTATCGTTCAGTGTATCGATTACGTCCTTTATCGTAAAAGCACCGCGTTCTGAAGCGATTTGCGAGTGAAAAACAACTTGCAGAAGCACATCGCCAAGTTCTTCTTTTAATTCTTCGTCGTCATTTAAGTCAATAGCGTTTAGGACTTCGTACGCTTCTTCAATCAAGTATGGTTTAAGAGTTTCGTGAGTTTGTGCTTTGTCCCAATCGCATCCATTTTCGCCACGGAGTGTTGCCATTATCTCCACTAATCTTTCAAATTCTCTTCCAGCCATTTCATTACTTCCCCCATCTCTACTTTTAAACTCCTGTTCATCAACGATTTTATCGACTCAACAGGTGATTTTCTGTTGTAGATAACTTGGTATACTTCCGATATTATCGGAAGATCGAATTTATCGCCGTAGTTCTCTATTATTGCCTTACAAGTGTAAGCACCTTCTACAATCTCTTTACTTGCTTCCAGCAAGTGTATAGGGTCATACCCTTTTGCCACCATTTCGCCATATCTTCTATTTCGGCTGTGCTTACTTCCACAGGTGACAACAAGATCACCAATTCCAGCAAGTCCCATAAACGTTAGTGGATTAGCTCCGAACGCTGCTGAGAACTTCGCAATCTCGTACAACCCTCTCGTAATTAACGCCGCTTTTGCATTGTCCCAACCGCCCAGCCCATCAACTATACCAGCCGCTATCGCTATAACGTTCTTTAATGCACCCGCCAGCTCTACACCTGCTACATCATCGTGCACGTAGACTCTAAAATACTCGTTCGAGAACTCTTTTTGGAATACTTCAGCCATGTGCCCAGCAACTACAACTGCGGTAGGCAGGTGTAACGCTACTTCCTCAGCGTGTGAAGGACCTGAAAGGATCGCATACGGACATTTCAATACTTCATCAACAATTTCTGAAACTCTCTTCCCCGAAGATATCTCAATACCCTTCGACAAGTTCAGAATAACGTTAACTTTGAAATTTATCTTTTCAAGCACTCCTCTTATGTATTGGACAGGAACTGCAAGGACTATGACATCTGCAGTTTTCCCTTCATTTATATCGTTCGTGACTAATACGTCCAATTTCGCATCCGGAATGTGTGGCATCGTTTTTCTTTTATTTAAATCGTCAGCATGTTCCTTTGTATGAGCCCACAGCATTACATCGTGACCGTTGTCTTTGAGAAGTTGGGCGATAGTACACCCCCAACTGCCTGCACCAAGGACAAAGTATTTCATAAATACCCACCCCATAAAGAATTCAAAGATAATGTTACAATACTATGCAGCATCATTGCGACAGAAAGTCAGCCAAAACTTGTACAGACCACTTAACAGCCGGTGTTCTGTAAGGATTTGAAGCGCTGTCAAGTTTTATAATCCATTCTTTTGAATTTTCTTCCGAAAGGTCTTCTGGATACGCTACTAAATAATAGTGCTGCTGAAATTCACCATCGGTTGAGATTATCTTTATCAAATAAGCCTTTCCTTCCATCTGTTTGTACAAGCCCTTTACAACCACTACCTTTGACCTGTCCTTGAACACTTTTCCTTTCAGTTCATCAAATTTGCTTTCGTTGACCGCACATTTTGCATGTGGCATTTCATGATGCCCTCCTATCAATCTTTCGACCTCAAGATGAGTCTTTTTTCTCAAGATTACAGAATAAATATTTCTTCCGTACTTTATCCACTTCTGCTCGTACCTTGTCTTAATCTCTCTGTCCGGATTCTCCACAAAACTCATCAATTCAAAACCTTTTTCCTGGGCTATCTCTATAGTTTGCCGTGCATACCATTCGACATCGGTCGCAAGTTCGAAAGTTCCGTCATCTTCGAGTACATTTGAAAGTGTCTCAAAGAACTCCGGAACTATAACCCTTCTTCTTTCGTGCGATTTTTTATCCCAAGGAATTGGAAAGTTCATTATCACCTTTTCAACACTCTTTGGTCCAAAGAATTCACGCATTCCAAATCGCGCATCTGTAATTACTAACCTAACATTTTCAAGATCCTTTATTCTATTGTGTGCTTTTTTCATAGATGTAATTGAGACTTCAAATCCAACGAAATTTTTCTCAGGATGTTTCGACGCATAACGTTGCAAAAATTCTCCGCCACCGAACCCTATTTCGACAATCAAATTGTTATTGTTTCCAAATATCTTACTCCAATCTAACGGTAGGTAATCGAAATCAGCAGGCTTTATCTCGCGAACGTAAAGATTTGAAGATGATTTTCCCTCAAAAACACTACTCAAGACTAACACCTCACATTGCATTTATTTAACTATTTGAAATAACTTGCAAGCTCGCTTCTGTACTGACCTGTGGGATACACTTTCTTGTATGTTTCGTATTTCTGGCGAGCTAAGTCCACCTTACCCTGATTTATGTAACAAAGTATGTTGTAATAATATACGTCTTCTTTGAAATAAACGTCAATGTCCTTTAGCTGAACTTCTAGATAATCAAATATAACACTCGCGTTGCTGTAATTTCCGTTTGTGTAGAAGCGCAGACCAATCAAGAACAGTTCTCTTAAATCCTTTGTCTGCCTTATTATTTCTTGTACATTTTGTTGGCTACCATTAGAATTGTTGGTATCTGCGCTTACGCTTCCGTTACTTGTAGTTTTGTTCGTTTGGCTGCTGTCATTTTCTTTTTTCACAGTGTTAGAAGAATTACTATCTATAACTTTCTGGGACAATGAATCTACCTTTGACGATAATGTTGAAAGGCTGGCTTTCAAACTATCAAATTCACTCGACATTTTTGATAACTGGTTTCTCAAATCTGTAATACTTTCAGAAAGAGATGAGAGTTTAGTATCCATACTAGATAAGTTAGACCTGTAAGTCTCATTTTGCCCACTTAGCGAATTTAAAGAATTCTTTATCTCATTTACCTGTTTCGAAAGCTCAAATACTTTCTGACTTAGAGCTTGTAATTCAGAACTATCACTTAATGATGTTGCAGTCTTCTCTCGAACATCTTTGCTCAGTGTTCCAACACTGTCTTTAACTTCTTTTATTTCGGACGTAATTGCGTTAATTTGTGATTCTATGTTGTTTAGTCTGTCGATCATACCAGATACTTCTGGATTAACCTCATCACTTTTCACGGTACTTATCTCTGAAATTTTCGTACTCAGCTGAGCCAACTGTTTAGATATATCCTCTACCCTTGTGAGAATTCCTGACTCAATACTATTCAATTTATCGGTTATGTTAGATATCTCGGAGTCCTTTCCGTTCTCGGCTGATGCACTTATTCTTGCAATGCTCGAGCTTAATTCCGTGAGCTGTTTAGAAATATCATCTATCTTTTTTTTCAATACAGTTAAGTCAGTTTGTGTTGTCTTATCAGATTTGTACGTGTTATCTTGGTTGCTCAGCTCATCTATAGAGTCTTTCATAGAATTTGTCAGCTTCAGGAGTTCAGACACCTTTTGGTCTAAAGATAACAGCTGAGAATCGCTATTACGTGATGCAGAAAGGTTTTTCTGGTTCTCTTCAACACTACTTCTGAGTAAAGACATTGCATTTTTGATTTCTTTCATTTCAGATGTGATAGAAACAATTTCTAACTCAATATTACTCAGTCTGCTCACTATATCGTACGATTGTAACGTATCGCCTCTTTCACTTGCCGAGTTTCCTCTCAAGATGACCGAGGTTATGTCACTCAGCTGTTGGAAGATTGCATCGATTTTCTTTTCCAAGGCAGCCACGTTATTCTCAGTCACTTTTCTTGAAAGTTCAATCATGGCAACCTCAAGATTAGATATTCTCTCTTTTAAGGTCTTAAATTCTGCATCAAGCTTTAGAATGATTTCATCATTCACGTCTTCAACATTAGTTTGAGAAACACTTTGTGAATCAGCCTGTGTTTGAACTTTTGACACTAAGAAGTCTTGTATCTTGTTCATTTTAGCTTCCACTTGTTCTACTTTACCGTTCAGTAATTGGACTTGGTTTACTAACTTCTGGATCATAGAGGTATCTATCGAGTTATATGTATTATAAACTACTGTCTGCTCCGGCTCCTTTTCTATTGTGGTATTAGCTTTGACAGAGGTAATACTTCTTGATAGATTTGAAATCTCGCTCTCAACAGTTACAAGCTTCGATTTTATGTAGCCAAGCTGATCATATAGTGCATTCACCAAATTACTTGGATCTACATTTCCGGAGGTACTGGTCTGTAATTGTATGTCCAACTTCTTATCGAGGTATTCGAGACTTGCTCTAATGCTCTCGACAGTTTCTGAGAGCTTTTTGTACTGTTCGTCAATTCTTCCATTGTATTCTTCGAGTTGTTTACTAAGAGAATCAAGCCTCTTCATAACGCCGGAAAGCTCCAGCCCGCCAGGATGAGTAAAGTCTATGAAAGAGATTATAAAATTAGCAAATACAATGACAAAAAGCAATATCACGGCTAATGGCAATAGCAAATTTGAAAAAGATTTGCCCTTCTTTATCTGCAACAGAACTGGATGCCCTTTATCAAGTTGTCTTAGGATATCTTTTAGGAGTTGGATTTTTTTAGAATCTCCACGTCTCATTGCAGCAAGCAATTCCGTTGCTACTATCTCGGTTACTTGCGGGAATTCTTTCTTTACCTTCTGCAATTCTGCAATCGCTATTGGATAATTCTCTGCTTGTACCTCTTTAAGTATTTTCTCCAAGGCTTCCGAAATACGTGAAGAGTCTTTTTCAATCGCGTCAACTATATGTAAGTAAGAACGCTGATGCTGTTCGGAAAGGTAGTTGAATATCTCAACAGCTTTTGAGTAATTTCCAGCCTTTACTTCGAGCTCAAAAAGGAGGTGATTGTAATTCTTACCGAGTGCGCTAAGGATGTTTCTGGCAAGAGATAGTTCATTATTAGCTATAAGTGTTCTTATAAACCGTTCAACTGACTCGGAAAGATTCGAAAAACCATTTCCATTCTGAGAGTTGAAAGTTCCAAAATCCATTTACATTCCCCCCAAGATGTTGTACCTCTTATTTCGTATGTTTCGCCATGGTATTAGGTATAAGGTTCAGTAATTGAAACGCACTATTCATACCTTCGTTTGGCACGAGTTCCGCAGCTAAGCCAAGCTTATAAACAGCAGTCTTAACTGCTTCAATGGATTCAAGATGCTGCGATAAGAGAGCGCTTATGATTCCTGAAAGAATATCGCCGCTGCCTGCTTTTGAAAGGGACGTGTTTCCGGTTATATTGAAATAGGTATTGGCTCCATCTGAAATTATCGATGTTGAATCTTTCAAAACGGTGATCACATTATAATTTCGTGAAAAACTTTCGACCCTTTCGTAATTCTGCTTCACTTCTTTGATAGTTTCTCCGGTCAATCTTGAGAATTCACCTGGGTGAGGCGTCAGTATAATGTTCTTCTCAAAACTCTTCATTTTTAGCATGCTTGTCTTGTTCGAAAGGATATTCAAACCATCAGCATCTATTATAAGTGGATTCGGCAACCTGATCAGATAATCAAGAATATTAAGCTTCTCTTCAAGATTTTCTAAGTCCCATCCAGGTCCCACTACAATAACAGTGTTATTTTTCAAATTTTCAAGATACTCCAAGACATGTTTACCGTTAAAGCTCTCACCAATATCGACACAGATAAGTGAGGGATCATGGTTAAGTGCACACCGGCAAACCTCTTTTTGTGATAATATCTTCACCATTCCGGCCCCACTTCTTTGTGCGGCAAGAGCCGTCAGTATTGGGGCTCCAACGTACTTCTTTGAACCTCCTATTATTATAACTTCGGCAAAAGTGCTTTTGTTCGCCCATCTTGGCCTTTCTGGCAATTTTATTTCGTCTTCTGTAAGAAGATGGCGTTGAATACCTGTATACAATATGTCTAAGGTAGGAATGCCAATGCGTGCTACCTTTAACTTGCCTGTGAGTTCACGACCAGGGAAAAGCAAATGACCGGGTTTGGCATAGCCAAATGTAACTGTCAAATCAGCTTGAATCGCACTTCCCATTATCTTTCCGCTATCAGCACAAACGCCGGATGGTATATCAACCGAAACAATGCACTTTGAATAAATGTTCATAAGTTCTATTAAGCTTGTTATCTTTTCGTCAGTGATATCTTTATTCAGACCTGTTCCGAAAAGCGCATCGATAACGATATCAGCTTCTGATATGATTTTTGAGGTTTCCTCAATTCCTATATCATTAAAGTTGTAGCAAACACCACCATGTTTAAGATACCTGCTATGATTTTTCCTGCTTATGTCAGTTTTTGGCTCACCCAAAGAAATAACTCTGACGGCTTCCGTATAGTTGAGCAAATCTCTCGCGATAACATATCCATCTCCACCATTATTGCCTGTACCGCAAACAACGACAAAACTCTTTGAAGTTAAGTCGCCGTATTCATTCCATATCGACTGGACAACCGATATGCCCGCTCTCTCCATTAAAATCTCTTCAGAGATTTCAAAATCTTCGATAGTCTTCTTTTCAAGCTCTTTCATTTGAGCACTTGTCAGCACAATCATCTTCTCATTCCCCCCAACCTTCCATAAAGGAAGGTGTAAAGCTTGTAATATCGCATCACTTTAAAAACATATCGCTCACCCGCATCACTTTTTACATCGTCCGGAGCGTACGGGCCTGTGTTGTAATGTACAAGTGCAGTCTTCAAATCTCCATCTTTTTCAAGCAAGTAGTTCAAATAAAGACAGCCTAAGGCAATATTTCCTTCAATGGTTGTGTAGTCATAGTTTGTTTTGAACTTTTTGTTCACCCATTCTGCTGTTGACGGCATAAGCTGCATTAAACCGTAGGCTCCCATATTTGAAACAGCATCTGGTCTAAAACTGCTTTCTGTCCTTATGACACTTACAACAAGTAACGGATCCAATTTTCCAGAGTACTGAACAACTATGTCATAATACTTCAAGGGCATGATTCTAACAAAAAAAGAAAAGAAAATTATAATACCAAAAAGTAAAATTGCGATTGTTACTCGCATTACTTGGCCTCCTGAAAATTGGTATAAGTTTTTTCGGATCTTTCCACTGACTTAAATTATAACACATCACACTTCATTGGACAATTTTAGATATGCTTAAAAATTTCCTATATATTATTTATTAACCTTATCATCAAAAATAAGTATCCGGTCGCTATAATGAAAGGACCAAATGGTACAACTCTGCTTTTACGGAACTTGGAAAAAAGAAGCCCACTTATGGAGGAAATAAACATCAAGAATGGCATGAACAAAAAACCTACAGCGAAAGAATAAACCGGGAAAAGGAAAATATCGCCCTCTCCGATACCTCCTTTGTATCTCCATCTTAAAAAAAGAAGTATGGATAGAGCAAGTATACCACCTATAAGGTCAAGAAGTATGAACGAACGAAAATATTGTATGTTTAAGTATATCCCAACCCCAAGCGTTACAATCCACGTGTAATCCGGAAGAAGCATCATCTTCAAATCTGTAAATACAGCTGGCAAATTTACTAAGAACAATAAATCAAAACAGGTAGCTATATCCAAAGGAAAGATGATATGGTTAAGAAGGAAAACTATACCAAAGACGAGCTCTATAATTGGGTACCTGAGAGAAATCTTGCTACCGCAAGTTCTACAGCGCCCACGGAGAATGATGTAACTCAGCAACGGAATATTATCGTACCAAGCTATCCTTTTTTTGCAAACTGGACACATTGAAAAACGGGGCTCATTTATCTTGAGCCCCGCAATTGGTCTATATATTAAAACATTCGCAAAACTACCGAATACCGTGCCTATAACAAATGAAAACAAAAGCACTATTTTATCCCACATAGCTCTTTCTCCGACTGAGTAAGTAGTTCATCAAAGAACTCTCTCTTGCCGTACAAATACCAGAAGTTATCACTCTTCAACTCATCGACGATCCTTCTTGCCTTTTCGATTTGATTCATCTTTATATATGCAACAGCGAGTATCAGGTTGAGATGTCTTGCGTCTGGGTTGGCGTTAATTATAGTTTCAACAGTCTGTATGACTTTTTCGTAATTTCCTTTCTTCAAGTGCACTTTTGCCCAAATCTCAACACCGTTTGGATCGCTCTTTGGATCCATTTCAAGTATCAAGCTTTCATATTCGCGAGCCTTTCCATCATTTCCTGCTTTTGCGTAGAGCTCTGAAAGTTCGTAAAGAGCGATGATGTTGTTCTCAGATGTTTTCCTGAAGTTTTCGAGCACTTCGATAGCTTTTTGAATCTCATTGATTTTTGTGTAAGCATCGGCGAGCATAAAATATGTAAATGTGTTAGATGGCGAAAGTTTGATCTCCTTTTCCCAGTATTCCACAGCCTTATCGTATTTACCCATGTTGTAGTATGCTTCACCGATTATCGAATAAGATTGTATCAACCAAGGATCCAGTTCGATAGATCTATTTAAATACTTGATAGCCCCCTCGATGTCACCTTCTTCAAGTAAGAAACTGCCGTATAATTCATACGCAGGGGCGTAATTCTTGTCCAATCTCATTATAAACCTCAAAATATCTTTTGCAACTTCGTTCAAATTTTTATCAGAGTATTCAACGGCCAATTCGTACAAACCGTCAGCCGTAGCATGAAGTAATTTTTCAGGTGTCAAATCATATTTTTCAAGGAACTCCACAACTTCGGTCCAAACAATCGGTTCATAAACGATTTCATTTAGAGAAGCTATCCTTTCCTCGAGTGCTTCAAGCATTTGAATTTGATCGTACAGATGCTGAATATCCTCAAAATCCTTTTTCATGTTACGCCAATCACCAGAATAGAAAAGATCACGTAAGATTACCAGCATAGGCGTTTCTTCATCAATATCGAAATACATATCGCTTTTTGAGCCCAAGATGAGTCTTATAACCATTAACAACACCTCCTGTTTTGTAACGTACCATTTACATTGTATCATATTTTTTCATAAAAGTAAATAGTTGCAACAGCAAAAAACTGTGTGCAATAAACCTTTCATGCTGAAATAAGATAGCCAAAAATGAATTTTAAGTGAATACTACGAAATTTTACAAATGACTGTTTAGCTATTTCTTTTAAACTCTTCATTCTAAGAATTTTCTAAGCTTGCTGGTGATATAATATAATTGCACAATATAACAAAAACAAAAGAGGAGGTGTTTTTATATGAGAAAACTACTTTTGAGTATACTCATTATTCTTTCTCTAAGCACATTCGCTATTGTAAACGCCGATTATCAAAGCCCGATTGTCAACGTTGTTAAAGCAACAGCACCAGCGGTTGTGAAGATTGACGTTGTGTCACAAACTGAGATTTACATTGACCCTTTCATCAGAGAGTTCTATAAACAGTTCTTTGGAGATATACCACGACAGTTTGAAGAATCAAACAGTGTTGGTTCCGGATTCATAATCAGCAAAGAGGGTTACATCGTGACGAACTTCCACGTTATTCAGGGTGCGAAAAAAATAACGGTAACGATGCTCGACGGCTCCGTGTATGATGCTGAATACATTGGAGGAGATGAAGAACTTGACCTAGCTGTAATCAAAATAAAACCAACAAAGACACTTCCGGTACTTGAGTTGGGCGACTCTGATAAGCTTAATATCGGTGAATGGGCGATAGCAATTGGAAATCCTCTCGGATTCCAACATACCGTAACAGTTGGTGTTGTTTCAGCAACAGGCAGGAAAATCCCCAAACCAGATGGAAGTGGATATTACACTGGTCTCATCCAAACGGACGCTGCAATAAATCCGGGCAATAGTGGAGGTCCTCTGCTAAACATATACGGACAAGTCATAGGCATCAACACTGCGATAATCAACCCAACCCAAGCTTCTAACATAGGTTTTGCGATTCCTATCAACACCGCTAAGAGATTCATAAATCAAATCATTGCAACTGGAAAAGTAGAGAAAGCTTATCTTGGAGTGTATATCCAAACGGTTACTGAAGCACTTGCAAAGAGCCTTGGATTAAAAGTGTCAAAGGGCGTTTACATCTCACAAGTTGAAAAGGGTTCGCCAGCTGAAAAGGCAGGAATTAAAGAAGGTGACGTAATAGTAAAGTTCAACGGAAACATTGTAGAGAGCGCCGAAGAATTGACATCAATGACAAGAAACTACACGCCAGGCACTAAGGTCAAAATTGTAGTAAACCGTTCAGGAAAAGAACTGATAATCGACGTAACGCTCGGAAAATTGCCATCACAGACAAGTTCTGGCGTGTCTGAAAGCGCTAAGGAATTTTTCAACATGAAAGTCAGCGATATTACGGCAAATGATAGGTCTACATACAAGATTCCAGCTGGTCTGGACGGAGTTATTGTGAAGCAGTCTACAAATTCTTACATAAAAGTTGGCGCGGTGATTTACAGGATATCGGTCAACGGATACTCGTACGATGTGAAAAGCGTAAATGACTGGAACAAAGTTGTTGAAAATGTGAAGAAAGGCGATTACATAGGGATATTCTATTACTACAACGGTGTTAACACTGTGTTTTCCTTCAGATATTGATATAAGATTCCAATAACTGGTTAAAAGGCAAACCCCTGCTGTTCAAAAGCAGGGGTTTTGTGTATAATTATACTTGGTTACAACAACGAAACTGAGGAGGCAGGTCATGAAGTGTAAAAAGTGTTCGAATCAGGCTGTTATTCACCTTAGAGCACACAACATTGGACTGTGTAAAGAACATTTCATTGAATTTTTTGAAAAACGCGTCCAAAGGGCCATAGATAAATTCAAAATGTTTACAAAGGAAGATAAAATTCTCGTTGCTGTCTCGAGTGGAAAAGATAGCTCAGCAGTATTACATGCACTTCATAAGCTCGGGTACAACGTAGAAGGATTATTTCTGAAAATGGGGCGACACACGAATGCGGCTGAAAGAATTGTCCGAGCACTTGCAGAACGCACCGGAATTCGCGTGAACATATACGACGTGACACAGCACTTCGGTGGGCTTGGTACAGGCGAGATGGCACAAATCGTTAAGAGGCCTGTCTGCAGTATATGTGGCATTGTTAGACGCCATTGGATGAACAGATATGCTGTAGAAAACGGTTTTACTGTTCTTGTAACTGGACACAATATGGATGACGAAGCGACTTTTCTTTTCGGAAATATATTGAATTGGCAGGTTGAATACATGGCAAGACAGTGGCCCGTGTTGGAGAAAACACACGATAAATTCGTAAGAAAAGCGAAACCGCTGATATACGTCTCTGAACGAGAGACGTATGCTTATGTGTTCCTTAATGATATACCATTTATGGAACAGAAGTGTCCATTTTCCAAAGGAGCCACGAGCTCAACATATAAAAAACACTTAAACGCAATTGAATACGAGCAGCCCGGGGCTAAGCACAGACTACTTTTTGGATACTTTGACAATCTAAGAAATACTCTCAGAGCGGAGAATACCGTTGAGCTAAAGGAATGTTCCGTTTGTGGATTTCCAACAACTGAGGAAAAGTGTCAATACTGCAAGCTTGTCGAAAGGGTTAACGAAAACTTATGTGAATCTCATAAACAAGGAGGCAAAGATGCATAGGTACAAGTCAAAGTTAGTGAAAATGAAAGAAAATGAATATTCGATTTTCGATATAATAATAATTTTAGATGTCATAGTATTAATGATAATAGGCTTACTGACACTCAGAAGCGTTGTGCTTGGCACTTCGCAAGAATCTCGCTTTCTGAAACAGTTGATTTGGGACTTAGTATCAATAGTAGTGATGTTCTACATAATATTCGAGAAGGAAACAAGGATACAAAAATATCTGAAATACATATACGGTGCCTCAGTGGTACTGCTAATTTTAGTCCTGTTCATAGGCAAATCTGTGTACGGTGCCAAAAGGTGGATAGACATTGGTGTATTTGATTTACAACCGTCTGAAATTTTTAAATTTTCAATCATTCTTCTTATGGCTTACATATTTTCAAAATACCAAAAAGAAAAGGCGTTCTTGCTATCCATGTTAGCTGTCTCTCCGGCCGTGCTTATCTTTCTTGAACCTGATTTAGGTATGACTATTTTGATGCTCTTCATATGGTTTACAATGCTACTATCGAGCGATGTTGATAAGAAATACATTTTCGCAATAATTGGCGCCGGACTGCTGATAGCGCCATTAGCTTTTTTCTTTCTGCTAAAAGACTATCAACGAGCAAGAATATTGGCTATATTTAATCCGCAAGAACACTTTCAGTACGGAGCATACAATACAATTATGTCGAAGACGGTTATAGCAAATGGCGGAGTGACAGGTACGGGCTACGGATTGGGCACGGGAACAAATATGCACATAGTCCCGATGCAGTATACCGACTTCATCTTTTCAGCTTATGCAGAGCAATTTGGACTAATAGGTTCTATCATTTTGCTGGTACTTTATGGTACAATAATATTTGCTGGATTGAGCTATATCGGAAGGTATAAAGACAGATTTTGGGAATTCGTAGCAATTGGTGTCTGTGCTGTATTCTCCTTTCATGTATTCGAAAATGTTGGCATGAATCTCGGTATGCTACCTGTAACCGGCATACCTTTACCCTTCGTAAGTTATGGTGGAACCTCAACAGTAATCTTTGCTGCAATTGCAGGACTGCTCATAAAAGCGAGGGCAATTTCAAAAAGGGCAAAGCAGGTGATCATTTGATTTATTCGAAGATAATTTCATAATAATTCAGGGGTGATAAGAGTGCCAATAACCAAAAAGAAAAAAACAAGAGACTTCTCGTCTTTCTTGGGAATGTTGTTCTTCCTAATAGTCATTATCTCTGTTATCTTATCGATAGGAAACTTCGTGCGTTACACAACACTTTTGAAACAGTACGAAGAGATGAAGAGATACGTTGACAGTAAAGTATCTGAGATGAAGTCGGAAAACGAGAATCTGAAAAACATGTTAGCTCCAAATTCCTTGTTAGACAAGTACATTGCCGCAGCTAATTACCTTCAAAATTTCGGGTACGATTTCGATAGAATCCTAACAGCCCTTAACGACGATCCGACAACTGGATACTTCATGGTATTCGTGGTAGGGAATGAAAACTCTTGGTTCACAGTAAAAGACAAAAACAATACATATTACACTGGAGAATTAAAACCAGGGCTTGCGAGCTATAGATTCTTTTACTACAAAGAACCCCGGATAAAAACAAAGTACGATATCATAATACCACCTGATGCCACAGTATCTGTTGGAAAAACAGGACGTGTATATCTTCTCTTCTTTGGCGTTGGTCTTAGATTCCATCCAACAAAAGTGGTCCAGCTAACTGAACCAACATATGAAGATATCGCTTCTAAATTCTCCCTTTATATTCCGGGCAGACAATAATAAGAATTAAAACCATAAGTCAAAAACAAAACAGGGAGCTTTAAGCTCCCTGTTTTTTCTGGTAGCGGGGGTGGGATTTGAACCCACGACCTTTGGGTTATGAGCCCAACGAGCTGCCAGACTGCTCTACCCCGCGACGCATAGCTTTATCTCATAAATCATTCAATTGCATCCACCTGGTGCCGGGGATCGGAGTCGAACCGACACGGGAATCCACTTCCCAGCGGATTTTAAGTCCGCTGCGTCTGCCAATTCCGCCACCCCGGCTCCGGTAGATATTATACCACCAGATAAATAAATTTGTCAAGCATACGTGTTTTCAGACCACAAGTTTATATCGTTTTACTCTCAAGCCTCACTTACAATTTTCATTATCGTATCCTTGATAATAGTTAACTTTCTTTTTGCTTCGTCTTTCACCTTGTCTACAGTATAAATGTAAACCTTCAACTTCGGTTCGGTGCCTGACGGCCTTATCGCATACCAAGAACCGTCGCTCAAGAAAAACCTCAGAACATTCGAAGCTGGTATATGCGCTTCGACTTCGCCTATCTCAATTCCGTTTTGATTGTATATTTTTCTCTCTTTGTAGTCAATGTACTCAATTACATCGAGAGTACCTATGACCTTTGGGAATTTCTTTCTGAAAACTTCCATGATTCTTCTAATCTTCTCCATACCTTTGAGCCCTTCATAAATAAGAGAGAAATTATCTTCAAGATAATAGCCAAAATTTTTGTAAAGCGATTCAAGTACGTCAATAAGCGTTTTACCTTGTTTTTTGTAGTATGCCGCCATTTCAGAGATCAACATGGACATCATAACCCCGTCTTTGTCTCTCACGAAATCACCTGTTACGTACCCAATACTCTCTTCATATCCGAATTGGAATGAGTATTTGCCTTCCAGTTCGTTCTCAAGACCGCAAATGTTCTTGAATCCTGTCAAGGTCTCGAAAGTTTCCACACCGTACTGTTTAGCGATGAGCTTGCCGAGGTCTCCGGTTACTATAGACTTAATCACGACTCCGTTCTTAGGAAGTATACCCTTCTTCTTCCTTTGAGAGAGCAAATATTCTATCAAGAGAGCACCAGTTTGGTTTCCATTTAGTGGTACATACTCACCGTTGTGTTTCACCATAACGGCATTTCTGTCAGCATCAGGGTCAGTTGCAAGGATTATGTCCGCGTTGTGCTTTTTAGCATAATCAAGCGCCAAATTGAACGCTTTTAAATCTTCTGGATTCGGATATTCAACTGTTGGGAATTCACCATTTGGAATCTCTTGCTCTGGAACGATGATATAGTTCGTAAACCCACGTTTATCAAAAACATACCTTACGAACTTCCCACCTGTTCCATGGAGTGGTGTGTAAACAATTGAAATATTCTTATCGATATCATCGCAAAGAGATAAAGATAGTACGTTCTCAAAATATGCTTCATCAATTTCCTTGCCGACTAACTTTATCAAGCCTTTTGATATCGCCTCATCAAAATCCATCTTCTTGATCGTTCCAAAATCTTCAATCTTTTTAATGTTTTCTTCTATCGGCTTTGCTATGTCATCCATTATCTGTGAACCGTATTCCCAGTATACTTTGTATCCATTGTATTCCGGAGGATTGTGGCTTGCAGTAATAACTATACCAGAGGCTGTCTTCAAATACCTCACGGCAAAGGAAAGCACAGGCGTAGGTCTTATATCATCGAACAGATAAACCTGCACGCCGTTGCCGGCAAGCACCTGAGCAGTAATGCGTGCAAATTCCTTTGACATTCTTCGCACATCGTAGGCTATGACCACACCTTTTTGCGCATATTCTTCTCCGCAGCTGTTAATATAATCCGCAAGTCCCTGCGTAGCCCTTGCCACTGTGTAGATATTCATTCTGTTCGTTCCAGCACCGATCTTGCCTCTCAAACCTGCAGTTCCAAACTCGAGCTCGAGCAAAAACCTTTCCTTTATCTCTTCATCATTTCCCTCAATAGCTTTTAACTCTGTTTTCGTCGCTTCGTCTATATGCGGGCTTTCCAACCACTTTCTGTACTCTGCCAAGTAATCTCTCATATCGATACCTCCTTATGCTTCCCATGCTTTACCAAGTGTTCTCACTCACCATTTTCGAGTCTACGTCCTATTTTACCATACTTAAGAACTTTGATAAGCTCTAACTAAGATTATTAACAAAAATACACTCTCACTTAGCCTCAAAAACAACGTTAACAGTTACCATAACTTCTTTTTCAAGCGTTGAAGTATCATACGTGCCATAATCACTAACCTCTACACTATTCGGTGCGAGAACCTGTACAACGCCACTTCTTGCACTTATAACTTTTCCAACTCTCAGATTACTGCTTCTTGCAATCTCTTCAGCTCTCCTTCTTGCATCCCTGACGGCTTCGGAAAGTAGCTGAATTCGTTTTTCTGGCAGTTTAGAATAATAATATTCAACTGGGTTCGACTGAAATACCAATCCATAATCAAGGATTTTTTGAGTTATCTCCTTTGCCTTCTGTGCGATTCCTTCAACATCGTTCGTTTGAACTGTTATATATTGCGCAAGCACATATTGCCTTTCGGCAATCCTCTCAGGATCTGTGTATAGTTCGGAAACACTTATTGCTGAAAGACTAATCTCATCATCTTTGATACCACTTTCTCTAAATATTTCCAAAACATGCCTTTCAGAAACTTTCATGCTCTTGAACCCTTCGTTTAGCTTTGATTCCGAAACCTTAACTGAAAAGTTCGATGACCATTTGGCAATGTCTGAAACCACCATCTCCCGAGCGCTGCCAGTAACTGTTAGGGTCTTTTGTGGCAGCTTTGAAAGATAAAAGAAATAACCAAACACCGCCATGCCGACAATAAATGAAATGCCAAGAATTATGGCAAAAACTAAGTTAGGATAACTCTTACCTGGATTCATAATAGTCCCTCCTTAATTGGGGTACTCCATTCTAATTATACCATTTACACTTCGCAGAATATAAAAGAAAAAGGTGAGAAGCTTGTGCCCTTCTCACCTTTTTTCAAAAAAATGATTGAAATCTGCTTTCATTCTTCAAATCCCACATCTCTTAGCCAGTTTTTGATATCCATTCCCTGCCATCCCATCGTGCGCATCTCTGTTATTGCACTTTCTATAATGTCTCTGTAAAGCCTTTTTGAGATGAGGTCGTCCTTAGTTTTAAGTTCACTAAGGAAAGATTTCACATCTTCCTCAGGTTCTCCGTTGATCTTGATTTTCTTACTGATGATATCAAGTTCGTATCTAATGGCAAAGTCCTTTATTAATTTTCCTTCCATATTTGTCACCTCCAACGTTGGAGTAGTAGGAACAATGATTACACCACTGCTACTATTATATCAGTAATCACATTTACTGTCAATTATCAGTGAATACAGTTCATAAAAAACATATATTGTTATATTACAACTTATTTTTTCATTTCTTTTTGTCTCTCTTCCATTATCTTCTTTAATTGCTGGGACAATGCTACACGTGTTTTACTATCAAGATGATCGATAAACAATACACCATCAAGATGGTCGTATTCGTGCTGGAATATTCTGGCAGGATAACCTTCTAAAAGTTCTTCATGGTAGCTTCCGTGTTCATCTTGGTATCTTACCCGAACCCACTTGTATCTCGCAACATCAGCAAAAACACCAGGAACACTTAGACACCCTTCTTCCCCAAACTCTTTCTCGTCAGAGTGCTCTATTATTTCAGGATTTACAATCATCTTAAAACCACTCCCGTCGTCCATTCCAAAAAACCTTTGAGAAATGCCGACTTGAGGAGCAGCAAGGCCTACACCATCTTCAGAATACATAGTCATTTTAAACTCTTCAAGTATAGCTCTAACCGATGCAAAATCAGTCACTGGCACTGCTTTTTTTCTTAAAACTGGATCACCTAAGACTCTTACCTTCACCGTATATTCCCTCCAATTCTTTTAAAAGCTCTTCGTTTGTCATGAATATTGTAATAGGCGTTACAGAAATGTACTTTTCAGCAAGCGCTTTATAATCAGCTTTCGGGTCCGGATCATCTTCTATTATATCACCGAGCATCCAGTAGTACTCTCTTCCAGACGGATCTATGCGCTTTTCAAAGTAATCTTCATACCTTCTTTTGCTCTGGCGGGTGAATCTCCAACCTTTTATAGATTCAAACGGCAACGAAGGCACGTTGATATTCAACGCAGTAAACCTCGGGATTTTCCCTATATCAAATTCCTTTAAAAATTGGAGTAAAAATAGTGCAGCCGAATCGTAAATTGGGGCTTTGAAATCGGCGACTGATATCGCGATTGAAGGGATACCTGCAATCGCACCTTCCAACGCACCGCTGACTGTACCAGAATAAACAACGTCAGTTCCCAAATTCTCGCCGCGATTTATGCCGCTGATGACAACATCTGGTACAATTCCTTTCTCTTTATAAATCACATCAAGCCCTATCTTTACGCAATCTGCCGGAGTGCCGGAAACCGCGTACATTTCAAATGGCTCGTTTATATCGAGTTTCCTTGCCCATAGAGGAAATCTTAAAGTTATACCATGCCCCACAGCACTTTGCTCTGACTCAGGCGCACTAACCACAACGTAATGTTCCTTGCTAAGATATCGCGCCGCACACAGAATACCGGGCGCTGTTACACCATCGTCGTTAACTAATAGTATGTTCATCTATTGAATCCTCCTCACCTCAAAACTTTCATTTTCTTTCGTTTTCTTGGCTCAAATTGTTCAGACATATCAACCGTGTTTTTCACTCAATACGCCATCAATAAGCCTTTTCAGTTCTCTCAAACCTTCTTCAAATTTGTACGTACCAACTATCTCACCTTTTCTGAACAAAACAACACCATCTTTTACACCAGCGATACCAACATCCGCCTCTTTGCCTTCACCAATACCATTTACAACACAGCCGAGAACGGATATGGTAATATCTTCTCGAATGTTCGAAACAAGCTTCTCCACCTCAAGTGCAACACTTTCTACATCAAAAACCGCCCTTGCGCAAGTCGGACACGCAACGATATTCGGTCCTTTTCTCAGGTGGAGTGCGGTCAACAGTTTCTTAGCAGCTATAACTTCGTTCACAGGGTCTCCTGCAATAGATATCCTCAATGTATCCACAAGCCCTTCGAGAATCAGGACTCCAAGGGCAGCAGAAGATTTTATGAGAGAATTGTAGAGCGTTCCGGCTTCCGTAACGCCAACGTGCAGCGGATAATCAACTAAACTCACTACGTACCTGTTCGCTTCTATAGTTTCAATGACATCCGAACTCTTTACGGATATAACTATATCTTCAAAGCCATGCTTTTCAAGTACACGAACTTCCCGCAAAGCCGCCTCTCCAAGGGCTTTGTGCCTAGGCAAATTCTCTAAATCTTTCGGCAACGAACCACTGTTTGCACCGACTCTTATAGGCACTCCGAATTCCTTCGCATATTTCACAACTTCTGCAACTTTATTTTCATCACCTATGTTCCCCGGATTAATTCTAACTTTATCTATGCCTTCCTTTATGGCCTCAATCGCTATTCTGTAATCGAAATGTATATCCCCAACGATTGGAATATCTATACCGAAAGACTTTAGACCGTCTTTTATATACTTAACCGCCTTTGCACTTTCAATATCTGGCAGAGAAATCCTAACTATTTCACAACCAGCTTCAACGAGTGACTTAATCTGATTAACGGTCGAAGCAACGTCTTTCGTATTTGTGTTCGTCATCGATTGTATCGTTATCGGTGCATCTCCACCAATTGTTAAATTACCCACCTTTACCGGTTTAGAAAACCTTCTTTTGATCAAACAAATACACCTCTTTCTCTCATCTGTTTCGAAATTCACTATCTTGTCAAAAACCTTCCGATATCTATAAACGTCATGAAAAACACAAATCCCAAAAGCAAGAAAAATCCAATAGTATGTATGAGGTTTTCAACGTTTCTGTTTATCTTCCTTCTCGTTATCATTTCGATCAGTGCAAATATTATCCGCCCACCATCGAGTGCAGGAAGTGGGAACAAATTGAATATACCGAGATTTATAGTGATGACGGCCACAACGATGAGCACTGTCTCAAATCCAAACTGGACAGCTTGCCCGACTATCTGAACTATTCCCACTGGTCCAGACACATCTTGTAAGTTTCTACCTATGAATATCCCCGGTAAAGTCTTCCAAATATAAAGAGCCAATCTGTTGCTCCTTGCAATAGCTATCGAAATCGCTTCAAATCCTCTCGGCTTAATCTTTTGTGCCTTCTCTTCCAGAATACCGGGCGTGGAGAGTATCTGAACAAGTTTATCTTTCTCGAATTCTATTTCTTTCAACTCACCATTGGTTTCGTATTTGACCATTACAATCGTATCCATTGGTCTAATAACACTCTCAACTCTATTTCCGCTGACTTTGAAGTATAGTTCATCGGCTTTCAAACTCAGTGCCGTTACCGCGTCTAACAATTCGTTGGAAGAGCGAATTTCCATGTCTCCAATACTTAGCAACTTGTCACCTTTTGAAAATACGTCTATATCTTTCGCAAAAACGTTGGAAAATTGCCCATAGTAAATACCAATTGCGTATCGTTTAGGTAGAATGGAAACGTTGTCTAATATCCCGCTAATTTCACCTGAATCTGTCTTTATCGTGACATACCCTTTCGAATATTTCTCCATGTAATTTTCAAATGGTACGTTGTTGATGCTTTCTATTTCTTGCCCTATTTCGCCTTTAACATCTTTCAGATAGATATAGTACTCTTTCTGTGTTAATTCTGGCTGAACAGTTAATATAAGTCTCTCGTCTCCACGCTTGACCTCAAGCGTTATTGGTTTACCCTGCCTTATTATTCCGGTCATGTCAAGCGTATCAAAAACATATTTACCGTTAATTTTCATGACTATATCATCCGATCTCAAACCAGCTTCCTCTGCTGGTGAGTTTGGAATAACCTTGTCGACTATAATCGGCGTGTATCCCCAATTTGAGATAATAAGTATAAACAAGAGGTATCCAGCCAATATCGAGAAGACAGGACCTGCGAGGACTATTAAAAACCTCTTCCATGCGGAGACCCCGTAAAGTGAATCTGAATCTTCTTCCTCGCTCGGGTCTTCACCTTTAAGCCTCACATAACCTCCAAGCGGAAAGATATTTATCCTGAAATCCGTCTTCTTCCCTTTTCTCCTATAAATCTGTGGTCCAAATCCTATCGCAAATTCGTGAACTTTAACTCCAAAAAGCCTTGCAAACAAAAAGTGACCGAATTCGTGCACAACAACGATGAACATGAATACCAGCAAGAAAGCGATGATGTTAACAACTAAAGTCATATATTTCAACCTCCTTAGTTCATTTCTTATTTACTCAAAAACTCTTTTACAACCTTTTCTGCGTAATCTCGAGAGATATTGTCTATTTCGTACACGTCGTTTATGCTTTCGACAGATTTATCTGCCTCGATTACGTAATCCACCGTTTTCTTGACAACGGTCTCAATCTGTCCAAACGTGATCTTTTCTCGTAAGAAGTATTCAACGGCGATTTCGTCACTTGCATTCAGTGCTATCCTCCACGACAATCCTGACTGCGTTCTTGCCAGCTCGAGTCCGTAATGAAAGATTGGGTAGCGTTCTTTTTCAACATCGTACAAGCTGAGATCAAACTCTTTGACATCGGCAATGTAACTTTCATAAATCCGTTCGGGATAAGTGAGAGAATACGCAATAGGAATTCTCATGTCAGGCTTTCCGGCATGTATCTTTATAACCCCATCTTTTAAGAAAACAATCCCATGAACGAAACTCGAACGATTGAGTTTAACATCTATCTTGTCATAATCAAGATTAAAAAGTTCGTGTGCTTCTATAACCTCAAACAGCTTATTGACCATCGTTGCCGAGTCCACAGTTATCCTTCCGCCCATGCTCCATGTTGGATGTCTTAAAATTTGAGAAGGAGTTAGTGAAGGTATGTCATCAAACGAAACATCTCTCACCGCACCACCGGAAGCCGTTATGAGTATATGATCAACGTGAGGTTCGTAAAGCTGGAATATAGCGGAATGTTCGCTGTCGATTGGTATTATTTCTACCCCGTTTTCCCGAGCGATTTCTCTAACAAACGGTCCTGCGCATACAAGCGCCTCTTTCGTTGCGAGAGCAAGTCGTTTGGTGTATTTTAAGCTTTCCAACGCAGCCTTAACGCCTTCAAAACCTGGAATTGCACATACAACAATATCTGGCTCTGTTATCGAAAGAAGCTCTTCCAAAGTTTCAATTCTAACACCCTTCGAAGCCTCTCTCTCAGAAATGTAATACTTCACATCAAGTTCATCAATTATCTTCTCAGCTAATGATACATTTCTTCCAAAAGAGATGCCGACTACTTTGAAACCCTTGAGCGTTTTAATAACATCAACGGTTTGAGTTCCTATCGAACCTGTTGCGCCGAGTATTACAACGGTCTTTTCTTCCAACGTACGTACACCACCTTACCTTGTCTAACATTTACTTTCACTTCATTGTTTAGAGCTATGTTGCTCACACCTATCGGAGATGTTATCTCCATATTACCGTCAAATTTGTATTTGAAACCCTCTATCGAAAATTCCGCACTGCAAAGAGGTATGAAAGACCAGATTTCACCATGTATTGCTTTTAATGTACGATCGCTGTTTTCACCTGCTCTTATCACGCCAACTTCGCAATTATCAGATATCGCAGTAACGTTATCGTACTTGCTCATAAGGCCTATCATTGCGAGTATCATATCTATCCTTTCGCCTTGCCAATTGAGTATCTCAACCTCCGTTGCTCCGTGCTTAAAGACATAATTAAGTGCGAGTTCAAAATCTGTTTCATCTTTCTCGTGAGGATAAACTTGTATTTTGACGCCTTTCGATTCAAAGTATTCAAGCGTGTCGTCGGATATTGAATCCATATCTCCTATGAGTACATGTGGCACAATTCTCCTTCTTCTGAGTTCTTCTGCTCCACCATCACACGCAACTATCAACTCACCAGTTATGTACATAGTGCCATTAGAATTGCCATTCAAGATAATAGAAGCCTTCACTTAGCATCCCCCCATTAAAAACATTAAATAACCACTAATCCTTTCTCGATATAAAGTTTTGCGAGTAAGAGCATCTGTCCCCAACCATACGCACATCCATACCTGATGGAGAGCTCACTCTCGTCTTTAACAAATGTCTTGTCTTTGACGGTAACTATAGTCTCGTCTTCATCGGTTGGTTGGAAAGAAAACTCTACAAAAGACCTGTACCCATCTTCATACTCATACCACCAGAAAGAAAACAAGCGCTTATGAATAACACTAACTATCCTGCCATTATCTGTAACAACTTGTCCATCGGTGAGCCTGAACCATCTGAAGTAAATTTCGCCGCTCTCTTCGTCAATCTTCATCCCATCGGTAAACCACGGGTCCCAACCGTTTGGATTGTAGAACGCCTTCCAGACTACTTCTAATGGGGCTTTAATACGTTCGTGAAATTCCATCTCTTGATTGCTTATTCCAATTCTCTCACTCATTAACTGTCACCTATCCTTTTATCTGGTTATTTTTTCCCATATCTCTCTAACCTTCGCTATATCCTCTGCATGTTCAGGATTATCTCCCGGAGTTTCGAGTATAAGTGGCAGACTTGCAAATATAGGATTTGAGAGGAAGACATCCAATTTCGGTCCTATGTTTCCAACACCTATGTTTTCGTGTCTATCTTTGTTAGAACCGAGTGTATTCTTAGTATCGTTCAAGTGCACGAATTTTAGCCTCTTGACACCTACAGTGTTTTCGATCTCCTTAACTAGTGCATCTAAACCTTCACCACTTGTTACATCGTATCCCGCATCAAATCCATGGCACGTGTCAAACGTTAATCCTATCCTCTCTTCATACTCGCAGAGCTGTATAATCTCTCTCATCTGATGGTAATTATACCCTATATTTCCACCCTTCTTGACGACATTTTCGAGCAGGATATGTATATTTTTGTCTTTCTTCATTACAGTATTAAGTGCACGGGCTATTCTTTCTATTCCTTCCTTTTCACCAAGCCCAAGGTGACTGCCAGGATGTATGTTAAGATACTTAATGCCGAGCTTATTGCAGATTTTAGCTTCGATTTCCATCAGCTCGACAGACTTTTCCCAAATGTCTTCTTTCGGACTTGCGATGTTCACAAGATAACCAGCATGGCAAAGGAAATATTCTGGATTGAGATTGTATTTCTTCACATCTCTCAGAAAATGGACAATATCATCATCTGACGGTAGTTTTGCCTGCCACTGCCTTGGATTGTGCGGGAATATTTGAAACGCGTTCCCGCGTATTTCAACCGTCTCTTTTGGTACTCTTGCAAACCCACCGCCGATTGGCATGTGAGCTCCTATTATTAATTCTCTAACTTTTATTTCATCTTTGTCCATGCGTTTCACCTCTTATCCGCAGCAAATTTTAAATTTACTTACGATACTCTTCTTTCAAAATTCCCATTATGAGTATATCCCAATATTTATTATCATGGAATTTTGCCTCTCTTAGCAAGCCTTCCCTCATAAAACCAAGTGATTCAAGAAGTTTTATAGATTTTTCATTGTACGCATAGACTTCTGCTGTCAACCTGTGCAGATTCATCTCACCAAATGCGAATCCGATTGCCTTTTGCAACATCGCCTTTCCATAGCCTTGCCCTCTATATTTTGGAATAACATAGTAGGTTATATAAGCATTTCTGTTGAAGACCCGCAAATCGAATTTCACAAATCCGATGTCCTCGCCATTGACAGAAAATACAAGCACAACAGGTTGTGCTTTTGTTATTTTTTGTTCTGAGAAGTATGCGATATCGTCTGAAACTATTTTAAATTTCTGCAAGCTATCTTCATTCGAAGTTTTGTAAACGAGTTCGTCCATACATTGACAGCTCCTAAGAAAAATTCAATTACCTTAATCATTACTCTCGAGTTCTGAAACCCTTACTTGAAGTTCATCTAATTTCTCAATTATACTCAGTAACTCTTGTTCACAAGCCTCTTTCTTACTCATCAGTTCCATGAGCTTGACATAATCTGTATGCATATGCATCTCTGATTCAATTTCAGATATTGCCTTGTAAAGCTCCTCTTCTCTGGTTTTCAGTTCCTCCATCTGCCTCTTCATGCTCTTGAGCTGATTCTTAAGCTTTTTACGCTCTTCAAAATCTACGTTTTTCTCTTTCTCAACCCTTTCACGCTCTTTGGAATAAAAGATAGGCTCGTTTACCTCGACAATCGTCCCGCTCTTGATAGTCAAAAACCTGTTGCATACGTTTCTTATGAGCTCTAAGTCATGTGAGACCATTATAACACAGCCCCTGTATTCTTTTAACGCTTCTTCGAGTGCCTCAACAGTCTCGAGGTCCATATGATTAGTTGGCTCGTCTAAGATGAGCACATTCGGCTTTCTCAGCAGGACTTTTGCAAGCGCAAGTATCTGCCGTTCACCACCACTCAGTTCACTAACGCTCTTAAACACCGCTTCGCCTTTGAAACCGAACCTCCCCGCATAGGCACGGATAACGTAATCAGGTCTGTCCGGCATTTCTTCAAATATTTCATCGAAAACCGTATTCTCTAAATCAAGCTGGTCAACGAATTGCTCAAGATAAACCATCTTTACATTATAGCCAACTAAAACATTGCCCACGTAATTTATTTTGTTTGTAATAATCTTGAGGAGCGTCGTCTTCCCTGAACCATTAGGTCCCACTATGGCTATCTTGTCACCGTTGTATACAGTAAAATTGACATCTCTCAAAAGGTTTTCCCAAGAAACGTTCTTAACATCCAGCACAACATACCCAGTGTTCTCAGGAGTTGGAATTTCTATCTTCTTATCTTCCTCCTCTAAATACAAGTTTGGCATATTTTCGAGTTCCTCGAGCATCTTTTCAAGCATCTTTTCTTTACTCTTTGCCTGTTTTACGAACTTTTCCCTTCCCCACTTCTTGTATCTGTCTATTATTGTCCTCAATCTTTCAACTTCTCTTTGGATATTGGCAACTTGCCGCCTTTGAGTTTCTATAATTCTCTGCCTTTCGATATGGTAGTGGTCAAAATCCGTGTCGAATACCCATACGCGTTCATTGTTTATCTCCCAGAACTTCTTACAAACATTCCTCAAAAAATCCCTGTCGTGCGATATCACTATATAACCGCCACGGAATTTATTCAAGAGCTCTTTCAAAAACTCTATACTTTCAATATCGAGAAAATTCGTTGGCTCGTCAAGTAATAAAAAGTCTGGCTCTTCCACAAAGAGCCTTCCGATGTGCAACTTTGTTTTTTCACCACCGCTAAATGTAGAAATATCGCGGTGCCAATCTTCTTCTGAAAAGCCGAGTCCTTTTAAAATACTTCGCGCACTCTTTTCTTTCTCTGGCGTGTCAGCGATTTTCATGTAGTATTCGTACGGAGTCCTCGCATCGAATGTTCTGTACTGGTCCATATACAAAACCTTGCCTTGTACGGATATCTCGCCTGAGTAGTCGTTAAAACTACCGGCTATGGCTTTTAAGAGAGTACTCTTTCCACAACCATTCTTTCCCATGAGACCTATCTTTTCATTAGGATACACACTTACATTGAAATTCTGAAAAAGAGCCTTTTCGGGAAAAGATATTGAAAGATTGCTAATAGTTATCATCTGTTGCAACACCCTTTCGCAGTGCTTTACACCATTTTTCACTTCAGGCCATTGCTTTATTAATTGTACCATATCTAAGTATCCTTTTAAACTATTCTTAGAAACATGAGACAAAAAATGGCTATCCTTTCAGATAGCCACATTTACTGCAAGAGAAAATCACATGCTAATTACCTTTGATTATGCCTTATTTTTTCGAATACTCTTGAGGAAAGCATCTGGTTGGGATAAAAATAACTTAACAGGTTTTGGTAAGCATTTGATGAGTAAATACACAGATGCTATCATAAACAAGAATGTTATATACCAATACTTACTTACGGTTTCAATGCTAACATTGAGTCCAAATACCCTGAGTAATGCAAAAATTAAACCTCCGATTGTTATATGGTAACCAAAGACAAATATCGCATTATCGGATAACTCCTTCAAAAATTTAGTTATATACACTGAAACTAAATGCAAAAATCCTTTTTGATTTACCGCTTTCTCCAAAATCTTAGCGAACCAATAGAAGAATATAGCGCAGAGTATCTCGCCAATTATAACAAAAAACTTGCCAATTGCGTTCTTTCCATAGCAATCAAAGTTCCAGCCAGTCTCTCCAAAAAACCAACCAATTATAATCCAGCCAAAGAAGGAAATAATCCCAACAATGTTGTTGATACGCACATTCTTTTCTTTAAAAACCCTGCCAAGATGAAACATATACAATCCAGAAAGTGCAACACCTATCTTAAAACTGTGAATTTCAAACCCGATGAAGCGTTTTGCTATACCTAATGCTATGACGTAATACAAAATGTTCAACTTATTAGAAAATTGATAAACAAACTCAGCCAGAAACAAAAAGAACAAATACCACAACGGAACGATCGTTAGCGGTACAGAATCCATGTCAACAGTTCTGACAAAAATGTAGTTAATAACATAGCTCAGATTATCAGCTTTCTTTAATTCCACCGGAACTAAAAAGATCCAAAGTACAAGGCCAATAAAACCTATGTAGTAATAACTGTAAATAAGTGGTATCCTTTTTTTGAAAAATTCGTTTAAATTCATCTCTTTATATAAATAACCCGAAATGAATGGAAAAATCACTATAATGTACGAAGCAATCCCAAAAATTTTGAACGGCAACTGCGAATGTGCCAATAGAACTAACACAAGCCCGAGTCCACGTGCGTAATCAATCCAATGCAGGCGTTCCCTTTCTCCTTTAGCGTTTATCTGTCTCATTTCGGTTGACATTTAAAACCCCCGCAATTATAGACATTATCATCAATATCACACCAAAGATTTGAGTAAATGTGAGAGACTCTTTTAGAATCAACATCGAAAGCAGCATCGCGAATATCGGTTCTCCAACGAATATGAGTGCCGAAACGTTGTTCCCTACGACCTTTTGATACTTTGCTTGTATTATTATCGCAGCTATCGTTGCTGTAACCGCTGTGAAGCCGGCAACAAAGAGCGCATTGAGAGAGAAAGTCCACGAAGATTGGTTGCTACCAGCATGGAAGAAGTTGAATATTGTATTCAGCAACGCTACTGTGAAAAATTGTGGTGTCAAAAGTGCATACTCACTCACCTGGCGAGAGAATTTCGTTATAAGCACCACGTGTAGGGCATACATGATGCCGCAGATCGTCGTTAGGAAATCTCCAAAATTGTAACCGCTTATACCACCACTCAATAGATACATACCAACAAGCGCACCAACAAATCCAACAGCCTGCAAAAGTTTTATTTTCTCGCGTTCAAGAACATACGCAAAAAATGGGACTATTACTATATAAAGAGACGTTATGAATCCACTCTTCGTAGATGTAGTGATCGTTAATCCCCAAGTTTGAGTCGCATAGGCAAGCGCCATGACAATTCCAAGTATGAAACCTCTTTTCCAATCGGAGTTCTTAAAGATTATAGCTGACAGGAAGGTGGCAATCCAAAATCGGATTGCGTTGTACAAAAAAGGTGAAACTTCTTCTGTCAGAATGAGCTTCTGTATAGGGAAGGTAAGCCCCCACAAAAATGTCAAAAAGAGCAACCAGAACGTCGCAATGAACTTTTTCTTCAGTGTATAAGAAATCTTGCCATCAAGATTTTCCATATTGCCTCCAGAATCTCATCAATCTTTATTTTAATCACTTACCACAGAATCACCATTACTGTACTTTTCCAACCGGCGCAAGATAGACTACAAATTCATCTGTGCCATCAAGTCTTAAGAATTTGTCCATCAATTCTTGACTGTACGCTGCAATTGCGCAAGTACCTGCCTTTATAGCTTCGCAGGCGATGTAGAGATTCTGACAGACATGTCCTGCATCCAAAAGTATTACCTTGTGAGACGCCGGACCATACCTCCACTCAGTTCTATATGGCATAGCTGTCCAAATGAAAACCGCAGCAGCTTCTCCAACAAATGTTTGTTCAAGAGTTGCGCGTATAATTTCTTCACGCAAGTATCTGTCCGACCGATGTAAGACTAAACTGTGTTCAATAGGTAAGTATCTGTAAACTGCCTCGTTCAGCCCTTCCACATTTCGAACGTACACATATGTTTCAAAAGGATGCCTCGCTCCGGCTGATGGCACCGTTCTAAAAGTGGCTTTCGGAGTTACATTCTTCACACCTTGCGTTGCCCATAACAAAAATGAAAGCTCCTCAAGAGTTAAAGGCATTTTAAGGTATTTTCTATGACTTCTCCTATTAGCAATAGCCTCAAAAACGTTTGGTGATTTAACTACGATGCTATCCTTAAATTCAGGCAATTTCACCAAGTGAACTCCCTCAGAAATGGGCTTTTCAAAAGGCGGCATCGGTTCGCCTTTTTGCTGGTCGCTCTTAAAATTCTCAAGTGCTTCCCAGTTTGATTTTAAAAGCGTTCTTGACTTTGTGAAATCTGTAAAGTCATTGCTTCTCATGAAATCCCCCCTTGGAGTCTGGAATCCAACACGTTAGCAAAACTTCACTTAAAACCTTGTGGAGACACCGCACTCTTTTTTTATACGGGACTTGATATCGTCAAGTGCCAAGTCAACTTCTTCATCGCTGAGTGTTCTTTCAGAATCCCTGAACTTAGCGTATATAGTCACGCTGTAAAGATCTTCACCGACTTGCCTGTAAATATCATCTATTCCAACTTCTTCAACAAGTGGGCATTCTTTGTATATCTTAAGCAAACTCTCAATCTCATATCCAATAGGAATAAGGTAAGAAACATCTCTACGAATGTACGGGAACTGCGGTATGCTTTTGTAAACTCTTCTCTCATCAGCCTTGAAAATAAATTCGAGATAAATCTCGCCAACATAGACTTCGTCTTTCACGTCGTAAAGTTTGTCAACAAGTTCTGGTTCAAGCATTCCGATAAAGCCGACATACTTATCTTTATGGTAAATCTCCGCACCCCTTGTCGGAACTATTCCCTTCTTTTCCAACTTCCTGTATGTCATTTCTAATCCGAACTTTTCAAACAGCTCATCGACAACGCCTTTGACAGTGTAGAGACTTATGTTTCTTTTATCTGTATAGTCCCTTGGAGATTCTCTGCCAGTAAGCACGAAGCCAAGAGCTTCCTGCTCAAATGGCTTCCCATCTTTAACAGCAAATACCTTCCCTACTTCGAAGAGTTTTACATCTTTAATCTGCCTTTTGTAATTGTACGAGAGCGACTCGAGTAATCCGTAAAGCAGTGAAGGTCTCATTACATCGAAATCAGAGATAATTGGATTGCTTACGGGAAGACCTCTTCCTGCAACCTCGAAGCTTTCAACTATCTTGCTCGAAGTGAAAGAAAGCGTGTTTGCTTCGTTGAAGCCGAGACCTGTCATGAAGTATTTCAGTTCAATTCTCCTTTTATGATTCTTACTTCTGCCATGTTCGAGTGCCGGCATTCGAGGCGCTTCTGAGTGCAAGTGTTCGTAGCCATGAATCCTTCCCACCTCTTCCATGATGTCCTCAGGTATCGACACGTCGAAATACCTAAACGATGGGACATAGACTTCGTATCCTTCCTTCGTCTCTTCAACTTCAAATCCAAGCGGCTCGATGTATTCGCCTATATGTTTGACATCGATTCCCAAGACTTTCTTAGGCAATGACTTTGGCACAAAAATTTTCTTTTGCTCAATTTTTCTCAGGTAATTATCTACTATCTCTTTAGATGCCTTACCATTTGCTAATTCTTCTATAAGCTGCGACAATCTTTCTATGACAAAAACTGCATCATCGAAATCAACTCCGCGCTCGAACCTGTAAGAAGAGTCTGACGATACACCCAATCTTCTCGAAGTTCTTCTAATCCTAACAGGATCAAACATTGCAACTTCGAGTAAGACATCCGTTGTTTCATTTGTTATTCCTGATTCCTCTCCACCCATGATTCCACCAAGAGCGAGCAGCTTCTCACCATCGGTTATGAGAACCTCACCACCTGAAAATTCGTAGGTTTTACCGTCCAAAAGCAGCATCTTCTCTCCTGGTTTTGCATCTCTGACGACAATCTTTCCAGCAAGTTTCTTGAGGTCAAATGCATGGACGGGGTGTCCCGTTTCAAGCATGACGTAGTTTGTTATATCAACGATGTTATTAATCGGTCTCAAACCAGAAGCTATCAATCTTTTTTGCAGCCAAAGAGGGCTCGGTCCAACCTTTACATCCCTTATCACTCTTGCCGTGTATCGCCAGCATCCATCTGTTTCAATGAAAACATCTATCTTATCTTCATTGACAGCGTTCCTAACTCTTGGGATAGGGAACTTCGGGGTCCTCTTCAATCCAGCTGAGAGCTCTCTTGTGACACCAAAGTAAGACAGCGCATCTGGGCGGTTTGGCGTGATCTCCATATCGAAATACCAATCATGAAGGCCAAGCAATTTTACAACGTCTTCCCCGAGCTGTGCAGGACCGTCGAACGTAAAAACATGTTCGCTTTTCTGTTCCAGCCCAAGCTCTTCAAGCGAGCACATCATACCTTCAGAAACAACTCCTCGCATAGCTCTCTCTTGGATCTCTATTCCATTGGCTAATTTAGCACCTTTTAACGCAACGTAGACATATTTACCTGATTGAACCGATAAGTCTGCCGTTAGTATTGTCTTCGTTTCATTCCCGATATTCACCTGACAAACAAGCAATTTGTCAGCTTGCGGATGCTTTTCGATACTCTCTATCTTCCCAACAACGATTGGACCTACGACTGGAAAAACAGGACCATTTTCACCTATGTCAAATCCCAACCTCGGCAACGCCTCGTTGACTTCTTCCTTCGTAACCTGTATATAATCGTTCAACCAATCCAAAGAAATCTTCACAAAAGACACCTCCCAATTATCCCTTCACAATTCTCTCTAATACTTTTTAAAATATTAAAACCTTCCATAGTATACTTATCAATACGGCGGACATTGGACTAATCCACCACACGTGCGATGGCTTTGTCTTCCAAAATCTGTATAGAAGACCTAAGCCGAGCGACAAGAAAGCGAGAAGGTAATTGTTACCTAAGAAGAAAACATAAAACGCCAACCTTTCAGAAATACCGTCTAAGTCGTTGTATTCTTCATTACCAGGATAGAAATTCTTGAAGAAATAAGTAACCGCCATACTGACAACAGCCATACCCAATAAGTACATTGCAAATTCTTTTGATATGTAGGAATTTACAAATTCATCAGCTACGAATAAATTGAGCACGAAAGCTATGGAAAGCAAGCCAACTTCCAAAATATGGATTCTTGTAATGTTCGCTATTTTAGTTCGCATAACATCTCCGAGCACATGAATTGCCATCATAGAAACAAGCACAATTATCCCTGTTCTGCTTTTCAAAAGTGTATCAAAAGTAAATGCAAGTAGCGCGAATATTGACCAAACGATATGTTCCAGGAGTTTGTAACCTTTGTAGTGCCGTATTTTTGCGTTATCCGTGAAACCGTGGTCCGCAACAAAGTGCGCTAAAAAAAGATGTATCATCCAAATGCCTCCTTCGTAGATCATAATAAGTGTTTAATGTAATAAAGCAAGGAACCTCACCCAATCTTGTACACAAGCACACCTTCGCTTGTCATCAAGTATAAATTATTTTCCCAAACTGTTGCATCGTAGACTATACCTTCCACATCTTCGACTATACGGTTAATTCGCCTGTTTGCAAAATCTATGAACGTTATAAAACTATCGCCCACAGCCACAACATAATTTCCGGAAGAATATAGACCGAGATTTCCCATCCACCCTTCCGCAGTGTATGCGTAATTACCAAGCTTGTCGAATATGAGAAGACCGTAGGCTCTTGTAGTAGCAAGTATGTAATCATCGATAACTATAGCATACGTCATATCATAGCTTCGCTGTAACCCAACAGGGGCGGTGTATTTGATGTTGTAATAATATCTATACACTTCCCTGTTTGTAAGTAGAAGAATTTCTTTTCCATCGTATATAACCCTGCCATATATACCTTTCAGCGTTGCAATTACGTTTCCGGTGTTATCTACGAAATCAACTTTATCGTCGCTTCTTGGTTTTGCGAATATCGCGAAATCTTTTGTCACCAAATAATCGTCAGATGACACCTGATCATAGGAAACGCTATCGGCAAGTTTCCTGTAAAAAACCTTAACCTGCGTTCCGTAGCTGATTCCATCTATGGTCTCTTTTAGATTTTGAACACTCTCTTCCCAGACTTTTGTTCCGCCTACGTAAAGACCTTTTTCATCAGCTGTGTATATTATTCCACCATACACGGCAATTTGATTCCCTGGGTAAGTAAATGACTTCAAAAATTTCACAAATGGGTTGTTCCCTATCTTCCATTCTTCCGTATAGAATCCCTCTATTGTTTTTGATGTTAGGAACCTTTCAAAGACTTTTTCCTGCTCAGTAGTGACGTATTCAGCAAAGGTATCATCTTTGTATTGTGGTAATTCAGGAATTTCGTAAGCCAAGAATTTTTTTAACTCCTGAACGAAAGCATCTGATGAGTAAAAGTCATTCCAACTTCCATTAAAGATTTTCAGCGTCATGTAAGGCAACCTTGCCGCATTTTTTGTAACAACGCCATCACCCGTGTTCAGAACTAATTCCGGATAGAATTTCTCGAGCAAACTCGAAGTAACATCTATCGCAAGAGGTGGGGTATTTCCCATATAAGCCATTACGTCTACATCAGTTCTATAAGGAAGGTAGCGCAATTTTTTCAAGAAATCAGAATTTGGTAGAACTTCAGAATAATAACCGTTAATCGCTTCTATGTAGGATTTTAAATAGCCTTGCAAAGCCGCAACAATACCTTCTGGAAGGTTGTAAAGCAATGAAGCAGCTGAAGGTTTTGACGCGTAAACAGTTGTTGCAAGCCTCGGATCCGCTATATTGGTCCCGTAAAATGGAACAGATATATAAGCAACCTTTCTAACGTTCTTAATTTCCGGATGGGTTGCAAGGCAATAATAAACTATTAGTCCTCCAATTTCGTGGGTGATAATATCAAACTCAACATTCTCAAATCTTTTGAGCTCTTGTGCTAACCTTTCTGCTTCGAATATTATAGGACTTGGTAGTGGATTTGCTTCCTGGAATGTCTTCAGTGCCCTGCTGTAGTTGTAAGATTTCGAACTATTTAAAGGGTATTGATAAACATATATTGACCTTTCAGGGAAAACACCTTGCCACAACGAGAGTGGTGAAACCTTTGCAGATTCATAATACCCTGAGAAATTCGCATCGCTTCCGGGAACAATAAGCAAAGAAGGATAAGCTGAAACTTTACGATAAACTTCCAAAATCCCAGTTTTCAACACTTGTCCAGGCACGGAAACAACGCCAAGCCATTTGGGGATAACGAAAAAACTTGCCTCGACATAGTAACCCCTACTGTCTTTATCGATGGAACTACCCGGGATTATATTGTAAACCTGTCCATCACTGCTTAAACCCGCGAACGCAATCGCATTTGAATCGTTGCTACCTAAAAGACTTGAAGGGAAATAATACCTCACCTTTATCGGCACTGTCGCCATGTTATAATTCCCATCGCTTGGAATCAACTCGAAGATTGGACTAATAAAATTCCCAGTACTTAACACGCCCTGAACAGCACCTTGCGGTACCACTCTTACCTTAAACGACTTCTCATATGGAAAAGCTCCAAATGGAATTGAGATAACTAAATTTTCAACAGTTTGCGTCCCTTCAGATAAAACCGCCTCAGGTGTTTTCGGACGCATCATTAAGAAGATCACAACCGAAGTAACTGCAATTACACCTACAAGAGAATAAAAAAGCAACTTTCGCCTCCATATAGTTAACAGTAGCGTCTTGACTTTATCGATTATACCTTTGAATCCCTTAATAGGCTCTTTGCTCACTTTTTCCGTTGCTTCTCCTGTTCCTTCTTTTGAGCTCTCGCTTTTCTTCTTCCCAAACTTCAAAAAACCAAAAACTTTTCCAAGATCTATCTTTGGAATCTTTGGCACTTTTGGCACACGCCATCCCCTGCCTCGATAATATCAAATTATAATAACTATTCATCATTAGGCTCATCTGGTTCATTTGAAGAGTCTTCGAATTTCTCTGGATGTTCGTTCAGTAGCTTTTTGAATTCACTTATGTCTAAATCTTCAACAAATTTCTTGAATTCTTCTTCACTCTCTCCGATCTCTTCCAAAGTAATAGCTTCCGTAGCTATTATCTCATTTGCTACGTAAAGTGGCGCTCCGGTTTTCAGCGAAAGTATAATACAATCTGACGGTCTCGCATCGATTTCAATGAAAGGATTAACACCTTCCGAAGCCTCTTGTTCGGACACCGTTAAATCTCTCAAAACTATCTTTGCGTAAAAAACATTATCCTTTATCGAATGGATAACGAATCTCTCTATTTTCAAACTCAGTTCATCAATTATTCTTATCATTAAATCGTGCGTAAGTGGCCTTTCGAAAGGTACCCTTTCAATCGCTATCGCCATCACACTCGCTTCACATGCCCCAATCCATATAGGCAATATCTTCTTGGTATTCTCTATACCAAGCAAAACAACCGGCGTGTTCGAAACTTTATCTAATACTAACGCCTTAACAACTGCCTTTTTCATTCTTAATCACCTCTTTTAACTCTTCAACACTATCGCGAATAACATTTTCGACGTGCAACCTCAGCTCTTCTTCACTCGAGAAGTTCTCTGGATACACAAGTTCACAGAATTTCATGGCAGTCTTGCTACTCTTAACCAAAAGGCTGTGCTTTGGTATGACCAAATGGTTTCCCCACATAGCCACGGGAAGCACTGGAACCTTTGATTTGAAAGCTATTTCCAAACTTCTGTTCTTAAAAGGCAAGACAGTTCCATCCGGCGAACGAGTGCCTTCTGGAAAGATAACAAAATGATATCCTTCTTGGAGCTTCTTCATAACTTCTCTGATTGCGGTTGCTGTTTGCCTAATGTTCCCCCTATCGATAAGTTCACTTCCGAGGTATTTAAGGTACAAGTTTATAATTGGAAATCTCCCGAGTTCTTTCTTTGCCAAGAATGGTGTCGGTCCGACAAAGCCAATTATCATTGGTATATCCAAAATGCTTTGATGATTTGCTACGACGATATAATTGCTCTTCACATCCGGCTTTTTTCCGCAAACAAACACTTTCACTCCAAGAAGCTTGAAAGTTGCTCTGCCAAAAATCTCTATCTGCTTTGTGACAAAATTCCGTCCTCCTTCTTTTCCGAGAAGCATCCCTATTAAGAGCACCAACGAACCATAAACAAAAATATACAAAAAAGCACCTATCAAAAACCAGATGCTTCTCATAACACTCAGCACTTTTCCCATAATGCGCATCATCGAAACCTCCAATATCGATTGATGTTACAACTTACGAACGCGTACAAGAAAGACAACAAGTGCTACAATGAAAACCGTATACGAAAACACCATTTCATTCAATTTTATCACATATCGATTGAAAAGTGTTGTTAAAGTCAGAGCCAAAAAGAAAGCTCCCAACAACATTGAGAGAAAGCCGATAAATTTTGTACTATTCTTTGTAGCATAAAACCCAGCTACCAAACCAATGATAGCTCCAACGACAACATACGCGTACCACGGAAGAGATACGTACGTTTGTGCGAATGAGTTCACTATAAAATTCACCGCGAAAAAACCGATGAAGAAACTTCCGAGGAAGATTATAGATTTATAAAGCCCATAAAATATCACGGCAAAGATTATAGAAATCGATAGAGAGAAAATTATCTCATTTTTACTTACCACCGCAAACGCATTTGGCAGATATTTCCCAATGAATGTATAGAGCATAGGGCTTACATAGCTGAACCCCACAAGAAATCCAATAAAACATAAACTTAGAAACTCCACAAAATTTGAGAAGAAAAGCAGAAAAACAGAGAAAGGAACGATCACGTACCAATTAGAAAGTATCAGTTCCCCCAAGGCTTTTAAATCATTAATGTACTGGATACTCGAAAGCCCCACTACAAATCAATCCTCCCATCTATATAATTCTGTACTTCAGCCCTTATCCTTTCATCCTTCATTCGCTCGGAAGCTTTCCTTTTGTTTCCGAGCGCTATATAGCACAATGCGATTTGAACGTCTGTTTCAAATCCCTGCAGTCCGAGTTTTTCCGCCTTTTCAAAGAACATAACCGCGTCACTGTATCTTTCCATTTCCATCAGGGCGCATGCAAGGTTAAAATATGCAAGTGAAAAATAAGGGTCAGACTGTATAGCCCTTCGGTACATCTCTATCGCCTTACCGAGCATTCCCTGACGCCTGTATATGTTCCCAACGTTATTATAAACGTCGGGAATGTCCCTATCGAGCAATTCGCTGTATATTTTAAGCGCCTCATCGTACCTTCCATCTTCCGTCAATTCCACCGCTCTTTTTATCTGTTGCACGATTTCATTGTGGATTTCTTTCATAACCCATTCACCCCTGTAAATTTTATCGGCTCGAATTCAAAATCGATTAATCGGAAACTATTTTCTTTCGCTTGCACTATTCATTGCGTTAATAAGCAAGTTTGTATAAAACATCGTGTCATAATAAACCTGCTCTTTGAAAGCAACTTTGGCACTGAGCTTTATAACACCAGGGGGAACCGGTTTTAAGTACGTCCACCTCGTCACCCAATAAAGTCTGCTTTTCATCGTATCCTGAATAGTCTGAACTGACAGCCCACCAGTGAATTTTGAGAGTATAGAACACTTGCCAAATACTCTTGTGCCTGCGAGCCTGTAATTTACCAGTTCATTGATGCACGTATTTAACAAAACACTCTTCGATTCTCTTTGTTCGATATAAGCATCGGAAGGAACATAGACATCTTGTTCAAACATTGAGAGCGCGTAACCTATATAATGGATCTCGTCACCGTACAAATCTTCGACTCTGATATAAGCATATGCGTTACTATCATCAAAATGCAAACTATCTATGTTAACAAAGATTGGTTTGTCATCCTTCAACCAATACTGATCTATGACATTTCCCTTCCATTTAATCAGGAAAAGCGTTGGGTAAGAATATTCTATGAAGTTAACACCTTTCATTTGAAATTCTACTCCGCCCGCAACTATCTTATCTTTTCCAAGATAAATGATATCACCGTAGGGTGTAACTTCAAAATTCCATATCTTTTCAGGTACTCTTACAACGTCAATCCTCTGCAATTTATCCAAAGAATACACATAAATTTCTTGAGATAAGGCATCAAGTATATAAAGCTTGTCGACGGTCATCTCAGCGTCGAGTACAAAAGTCATCCTTTCAAGTCTGAATTCCAGACTCTTATTCGTATTTGGATTGTACTTTATTAATCTATCGAAATCGACTATGTATATATAACCTTCTCTATCCTGTCCGGCTATATATGGTACTTTCAACCCACTTATTATCTCTGCTTCGCTTTCATTGTACAAAGCCTTTTCCCCAAGTAGATATAGCTGCCCGCTTCTGTCAAAAAACACTTGCTTTAAGTCCTTCGAAACCTTTTTTATACTAAAAATTCTGTTTTGTTTTGCAACAACTATTCTTCTATTTTTAGAGTCCAGTAAAGCGAACTTATCACCGTAAACTGTTAAACTCATCGGGGTTTGAAAATATTCTATTCCCTTGACGTACCCGTTCAAAGAATTGACATATCCCATTACAAACGTGGAGGATGGGGAAAGATTCAGCTTTCTAAAATAATTAACTTTTGCTATGAGATTGTCTATGTCATCACTTCTGACAAGCATTGTGAAATTCTTCAGCTCTTCGAGTGCTTTATCAACCTGATTGTTAATTATCCTTAATCTGCTTCTCAGATACCAGAAGTACGGCAGCTCCTGGACGTACACACGTCCGGATAGTGCCTTCTGTGATAGCTCAAAGGCTTTCGCAAAATCACCTTTGTAAGTGCTTTTCAGTGCTTGTGTGAAATAGAGTCTTGCAGTTTCTTCATCTATAACACCAAAAGTTAGCGATGTTAGAAGTAAAAACGCTATCAATAACAGATACTTGACATCTTTTAACGGCAATTTCTTCACCCTTTTACTCTCCTCCACCCTCATAGCTGAATTTTCTTACAAATCTCTCTTCTTTTCCAATTTGTCCATCCAGCCCAAGAAATAATCTACTATATTCGTCTTTCGCTCGTTTCCGTCAACTAGGCGCTTGATATTTTCTTTATGCCTTAACACCGAGAATAAAGATAGTGCCAGAAAGACTATCCAGTAGTCTTTACCAAAAAATAGCGCAAAAAGCGTACCAGCCAACAATCCGACTATTGAGCCAAGCGAAACGTACTGAGTCAAAGCCACGATAGCTATCCAAACACCCAAAGCAAACATCCCAGCTTGAGGAAAGATTCCAAAAAACGTACCGAGTGTCGTCGCAACACCTTTTCCGCCTTTAAACTTGACAAATGGAGAGTAACAATGCCCTATAACCGACATGGCACCGGCCATTACCATTGGATGCTCTCCATATGCTCTGAACAAGATGACTGCTATAACTGCTTTGACTATATCCAAGAACATCGCCAGTGCTCCGTACTTTGTTCCCATATTTCTTAAAACATTAGTCCCACCGACATTTCCACTACCGACTTTTGTTATATCAACACCTTTCAGTTTTGGTATTATATAGCTAAACGGAATTGCTCCAAAAAAATAACCTACAACGGCCGCCCAAAACAACTCCATACTAACATCCCTCCGAAGCAAAATTTCCAATCATCTGACATACTTTTCAAAATTTTCTTCACCGACTAATGCGATCAAAATCTCCTTGTATGAAGGTCTTAAATTGATCACATTACTTAAAGCTTGTTTGATAGTCTCAAGATCCTCTCCTTTAAAATCCTCACTATCTATCGCTTGAACTAAATCATGGACAATCTCTGGAATATCAAGGTAAGAAAGCACCATAGCCACCTGTGCCCCGTACATGAAACGCTCTTCGCCTTCCAAAAGCATGTATCTTAACAAAGGATAAAATTCTTCGCCTCTTCCTAATTTTGCAAGCGCTTCGTAAATCACAAGTTGAGCTTCTTCAAAATCGTACAGTTCTAAAGCTTTCAAAAGTTCGTTTCCTAATTTAAGCCCGAGGTCTCCTGCAAGATCTATCAGGTACAGTAAACTTATATCATTTTTAACTCCACTTAAAATCCTCTGCTTAATAGTGTCTTTTAATTTCTCCTTAACCTCCTCATAACTTTCTGAAAGCCTGTAGAGTACCTCTGTGGCTATATCGCACACCTTTGGGTCTTCATCAGAAAGTAGTCTTATCATATCCTCAAAAGCGTTTTTGCCCTTTTCGCTTATAATCCTCTCAATAACCTTTTCACGTTCTCTGCTTTCTTGTTCGGTTTGCTCATTTCTAATATCTTCTCCTCTCAAACTCTCCACTCCCTTTGAGATTTCCTTTGAATTTTCCAAATTATTATACCATATGACAGTGAAATAAAAAATAACCCCCTGAGACTTTCGCTCAGGAGGTTTCTCAATTCAGATCTTAACTGTGCTAACTACATTATCTTCATTACCTTCTCAAGTTACTTGCCGTTTGGAGCATTTGATCCGCTGTCATTATAGATCTTGAATTGAATTCGTAAGCCCTCATTGCACTGATCATATCAACCATTTCTTTTACAACGTCGACATTCGATTTCTCTACGTAACCTTGTAGGATTGTCCCAAATCCATCTTGACCCGCAACACCTTCTATTGGATCTCCACTCGCCGCTGTCTGCACGTAGAGGTTATCACCTATCGACTTCAAGCCTGCCGGGTTGACAAACCTTACCAAAGTGATAGTGCCGAGCTGTTGTATCGTGCCGTCTGCGAGCTCAACCGAGACTATTCCATCTGGAGAAACCGTTAGTGATGTCGCGTTTTGTGGCACAACCAAAGCGGGCGATAGTAGAAGTCCGTTAGCTGTAACGACTCTTCCATCACTGTCGATTTTGAATTGACCATCTCGCGTGTAGGCGATCCTACCATCTTGGAGCTGAATCTGGAAAAACCCATCGCCACTGATGGCAAGATCTAAAGCATTGCCTGTATTTTCGACATTTCCTTGAGTAAATATCCTTGTCGTTGCAGCCAATCTAACACCGTGACCGACATAGATACCCGTTGGTGTCGTTGAGTTCTGAGCTGTTGCAGCTCCTGCGTTCTTTGAATAGCTGTAAATCAGGTCTTGGAATTCTGATTTTACCTTCTTGTACCCTGCAGTATCAACATTCGCTATGTTGTTAGAAACTGTATCCATTTTGAACTGTTGAGCCCACATACCTGTTGCTGCAGTGTAAAGACTGTTAATCATCTATATCCCTCCTCACGATAGTTCATCTCACTTCTTATCTCAGCGCCCCTACGTTGTTTATAAGCTTGTTGAGTAGTTCATCGTGCACTGCTATCGTTTTAGACGTTGCATCGTAATGCCTGTGTGCTTCTATCATTCTAACCATTTCTCTCACAGCGTTCACATTTGATTTTTCTACAAAACCTTGCAAAATCCTAATATCATTTGGAGTATTCATATCAATAACCTGTGCTTGACCTGTGAAGAGGGTTTCGCCAACCTTTTCGGGATTTTGTATAGAATAAATAGGTACCGTTGCAACCAAATTTCCATTCGCATCCCTTACATTACCTTTCTCATCGATAGAACCATTCTCCGGAAATCTAACGATCTGTCCATTATTATCTAACAGATAATATCCTTGAGTATTTACCAACCTTCGTTCGTTATCAATGACGAATTCACCATTCCTCGTGTAAAGCGTCTTACCATTTTTCTGGACAGCGAAGAAACCATCGCCCGATATGGCAAGATGTGTCTGAACGTTTGTCTGCTCGAGATTTCCCTGCGTGAAGAGCGTGCGTACCTCATCAACGATGATGGCTTGCTCAACGTTTCCAATCTTGGCAACCTCAACTCTCCTGTTCTCCGGTTCAGGCTTGATCCTATAAATTTCACGTTCCAAGTAAGTTCTAAACGCCGGCGAATCGGACTTATAGCCGTTCGTTTCAACATTTGCCAAGTTGTTGGAAAGAGTATCTATCTTCGTCAAATCTGCAAGCATCCCCATCGCTGCGGTGTACACACCTCTGTACAAGAAAACCACTCCTTTGAAAAATCTATAATCAATCTATTACCTTTCGTAAGTGACTGCCACGTGTTTCAGTAACTCCTCGTCCTCAAGCAATCTTCCCGTTCCTTTAGCCACACACAATAATGGGTCTTCTGCTATCTTACACGGTACGCCAATTTCTTCTTGGATTGCCTTATCTATGCCTCTTAAGAGAGCACCGCCACCGGTAAGGACGATACCGTGTTCTACAATATCGGCTGATAGCTCAGGTGGCGTCTTTTCAAGAACGAATTTTATTCGAGAAATCATATTATCAACGACAGGCCTAATCATCCTGTAAACGTCCGTTGAATTCACGAGTTCTGTCCTCGGGAGTCCCGTTACCGCGTCTCTACCTCTTATCTCCAATTCTAAATCTTCTACATCAACGTGCACCTTTCCTATCTTGACTTTAATCTCTTCCGCAGTAGTGTCACCTATTATGAGCCCGAAATTTCTCCTGACGCCTTTCACAATCGCTTCATCGATAGCATTACCTGCAAGCTTTATTGAATCACCGACAACGATACCTCCCATGCTTATTACAGCAATATCCGTTGTGCCTCCACCGATATCTACAACCATATTCCCCATAGGCTTCATAACATCGAGCCCAATGCCTATCGCAGCGGCAGTCGGTTCAAGAACGATATGAACTCTCTTAGCCCCGGCTTTAAGCGCTGCGTCGTACACCGCCCTCTGTTCTACACTCGTTGTCTTCGTTGGAATGCCTATAACCATATTGCACTTGAAAAATAGACCTTTGTTAAGCTTCTTCATGAAGTACTTAAGAACTTCGGAAATAATCGTGTAGTCGGCGATGACTCCGTCTCTCATTGGCTTTACAGCCATCACTTTGTCCTCTGGCGTCTTACCGAACATCTCTTTTGCTTCCGTACCTATCGCAAGTATCTTGTTCGTTCTCTTCTCAATTGCCACAACCGACGGTTCGTTCAATACGATGCCTTTACCTTGTTGGTAGACAATAAAATTCGCTGTTCCCAAGTCAATCCCTAAGTCGTTCTTTGCCATACTCTTCTCCCCTTTCAAATGTATATAATCCTATTATAAGCAGTGTGACACCTAAAACATTATACACCGTAAGTTTTGAGCCCATTAACAAAATCTCTGATACGACAGTTACCAACGGAATGAAATATATGAAATTAGTAGTTTTTCTATCTCCGATCAGTTCAATTGACTTATTCCACAGCACATAACCAACAGCCGAGCAAATTATCCCAAGATAAATGAGACTAACAAAACTCTTCGGCTCAAACTTGATACTCATATCTTGCAACAGTGCAAAAGGTATCAGAGTCACAACCCCCCAGAAAGTTATCGAAAAGACTTGGTCAATTCCTGAAATATCCTTCATCTTTATCACATAGTGCGTGTACAAAACCCAAGCGATTGCAGAGCCAAAAGCAAGTATATCACCCAAAGGATTCAATTTTAATATCCTGCCGTTCAGTATAACAAGAGCAACACCGAGGAATGCAAGAAGTGAACCCAAATAGTGCAACTTGTTTGTCTTAGTCCTGTGAAATAAGTGTGTAAAGAGCACGTACAACAATGGTGCACTTGAGACTATCACCGCCGCATTTGTCGGGGAAGTATACTTCAAAGCAGTGTTTTCGAAAACGAAGTACATAGTAATACCCCAAAAACCCGACCAGAAAGCGTTTATATCTTTAATCTTCTTTTTCTTCGTTATTGGAAAAAGCACTGCAAGTGCAATGATAAACCTGTAAAGTGCTGCAGGGAATGGGAAATAGCTCTGAACGACGTACTTTGTCGCAACAAACGAAGCACCCCAAAAAATTGTAACAATAACAACAGGTAAGTAACTGACGTACGTACCTGTCCTTACAAGAGCTCTAATCTTCTCCAAACCTCTTCCCTCCTAAGGTGATGAAAGGCGATAAATGATGCATCAGAATAAACTACATAGCCTCTATAATATCGATAACTTCCTGAACGCTACGAGCCTGATAAACCCGTGCCAATTTCCTGTTATCGAGATACTCTCCATCGATCAAAACCTGCGCAATCCTATCCGTCCATCCACCAGTGCCTCTCAGCAGTATCACGGGTTTTCTATTTGCGTAAGCTGCCAAAATCTCAATAGCGGTTCCTATCTCCCCGCCAACAGCCACAACCACATCCACACTCTTAACAAGGATAAATGAGCGCATTTGAAAATCAAGTCCTGTCTTGATTACAAAAGAATTGTACTCATTGGCATCATCGCCTTCCCAAGGCAGTACACCAACAGTTACTCCTCCGACTTCTCGAGCCCCTTTACAAACGAGCTCCATAACTCCGTCTCTTCCGCCCGTAAAGACCGTATATCGCTTGCCAAGTTCTTTTCCAAGCTCTGTACAAATCTCAGAGATATCTGAAACGGGAGGCTTGTCTGTATCTCCTGAGTAACCTATGACCCCGACTTTTAAACTATCATTCAAACTATTAATCCTATCTTGCATTTAAATGTTCACCATCCTTTGAAATCTGAACTTTCTATTCACAAGTATATCATATATGGTGGTATAATAAAATAGAAAATTGCACATGGAAAGTTAACTGACATGTAAGGAAAAAAGAACGTCGAGAAAAAGAGGTGTAACGTTTTGGACGTCCAAAAAAGTGAATCAAGGACAATTAACGAGTTAAAGTCAAGAGTCGAAATTATACTAAAAAAGCACAACCTCAAAGTTGAACAAAGACTCGTCGATAGATTTCTTAGAAACATAAAGGATATATCAGATATCCTGAATGATGAACTTTTGGAAAGCCTTGTTATAGAGAACCTAACAATTGGAGAATCCTATTTTTTCAGAGATATCCAAACATTTGAAAAACTGAAGCGCATTTTTAAAGAGAAACCATTCTGGAACATTTTGTCTGTAGGTTGCTCAGCTGGTGAAGAAGTTTACACAGTATCCATTGTTGCAAAAGAATGTGGTGTGAAGTACAAAATAACGGGCATTGATGTCAATTTGCAAAGAATACTTCAAGCTGAAAAAGGATGTTATAGGTTCTGGAGCATCAGATTTTTGAACGAAGAACAAATATGTAAATACTTTACACAAGTTGGCGACCATTTTTGCATAAATGAAGAATACAAAGAAAACGTGTACTTCGTACATTGCAACATAAACTCTCCTGAGTGCAATTTTGAACGTGAACACAAATTTGATATAATTTTCCTCAGAAGGGTGCTCATATACTTTGATCGAGTAGACGAAGTTATAACCAAAATAGTAAACATGCTCAAAGATAGAGGATATTTAGTAATTGGATTAGGCGAATACTTTCCTAAGCTTTTCGAATACTTCACACCAGTCTTTTCGGATTCCGGAGCTATATTGAAAAAAATCTCTGCGGCTGAAAAAGAAAAGGTTAAATCCACTTACTACCTGAAAAAAGAGAAGGTATCTGAACACTCCAGAAAACCGGAGAAAATCTTGGACACGACAGAACTCGTCACAAAAGAAAAGTTAGGAAAAATCTTAAAAGCAGACGCTAAATCATTGGAAATTGAGGAAAACGTTAGAGTCATCGAATCCTTCTTAAACCAAAAGTTATATAAAGACGCATACGAAAAGCTGAAAAAAGAAATCGCAAAGAACCATACTAACTTCATATTTTGGAAATATAAGGCTCTCGCTGAGTTGCAGCTTGGAATGACATCAGAGGCTGAAAAATCTTTACAGAAGGCTATATTCTTGAATCATGCCGATGAAGAGGTATGGCAACTCAAATATCTACTTAACACACAAAAGGGAAAATAGTAAGAGGTGATCAATTTGAAATATTACCTTTGCGAAATTGAGCATGACAATGGTAACGTAAGAATTTCTATTCAAAAGGATTTAGTAATTGGAATAACCGACAAATTCCTGAAAGGGCATGAAGAGGTCGGAATTTTTGGCTTTGCGATTTACGGACAGCAACTCTATCCTGTTGTAACACATACAAATCTGAATAATCCGCTCTTTAAATTTTTCCTTATACTCCGGGAATTTGCACTTGGAGTAACCCGTATCGTAGAAGAAATAGATACCACACCAATTCCAGTAACACACAACATACCACACGACAGGGGTTTCGAAAAATTCTCTGAATACTCAGGCGTAATTTTGCACAAAGATAGCACGTACTATGTCTATAACACGTATTTTGTACAGCTCCCAACAAACGCAAGGGTAATTGATAAGGACATGCTCTCAGGCACGGTAGAAAGCAAAGAACCCAAATCCAACCAAAAACTTTCTCGTTTCAGTATTACCGAAGAATACATTATTATTGGAGAAAAACTGGCAGTCTCATTTAAGAAAGTCAAAAATATACTGCCATCGAACATTATGATTCACTTCAAAACTGATGAATTTGACGGATTCGTCGATTATGAAAAAGTTCTACCGGTTAAGGATTTGGATGGCGGAAAATTCATCGTTATCATCGAAAATTTGGGATATAGGACGGACAATATAAGATTAACTTTTGGCAATGTGCTTACACACAAAACGGCGGATGGCTTCGAAACGTACTTAGAAACACCAAGCGGAATGTACAAATTAATCGAATAGTGTGAAGGAAGTGTGTAACCATGGACTTTGTTGACGTTTTTATTCAAGAGTTATTGGAAAAGGGACAGCAATCTATTGAACTAATCAAATCATACCTTCAAGAAAAGGAACACGCTATTCTAAACGAACTTTACAGGTTATTTCACACGATCAAAGGCTCGGCCAGTCTTGTGGGTTTTTCTGGTTTCAAAGAACTTTTCCACTTCATCGAAGAGTTCTTCAAAAGGCAAACAGCAGGGGAAGAAGTACTCACGGATGATGTATTAGCACGCATTCTCTCAGTAATGCCGGAATTATTAAAGAAGAATACAGACTTATCAGACGAAGAACTCGAAAAATACAAATCAATAATTGAGGGAAAGTCAGAAACAACCTCTTCCGTTGCCTCGGTAGCAACGGAAGCGTTTCCAATTGAAATCTTGCAGGAACTTCTCTCCAAAACCCTTTCAGCAGAGAACAGCCTTATGAGAACAGACACCAAGAACGCCCTCAGAGAAGTACGAATATTAAAGTCTAAGCTCATATCGATGGTCGAGAACTCTTATTATGTGAAGCTAAAGAAACTGTTAGCAAATTTCGATGCGTTAGTATTGCAAGAGGCAACACTTAATAAAAAGAAGGTAAGGTTGAACCTTGAGCTTGGGGAAGAGCACATAGAAAAGAAGGATTCTCAAATGCTCATAGATATGCTTGTACACTTGGTACGAAACGCAATAGCTCACGGCATTGAATCACCTGAAGTTAGAATTCAGAGAAGAAAGTCAGAAGTTGGAACTATTACTCTAAGAAGTTACATCAGAGGAAGCGAGCTATATTTAGAAATCGAAGACGATGGTAATGGAATCGATTTTGAAAAGATAAGAAAGAAGGCCGCAGAAAAGAACCTATCTCATCTAAGACCAGAAGACGTTATATTCGTACCAGGCTTCTCAACAAAAGAACAAGCAGACGGTACATCAGGGCGTGGCATTGGGCTTGATGTAGTGAAAAACTTTTCCACGGCACGTGGCGGAGATGTCGAACTTGTTACTTCGCCTGGAAAAGGCACAAAATTCATCGTTCACTTCCCAGTGAAGTCATTCTTAGTAAGAGTAATAGTCGCAAGTGGAGATGGTACACAGTTCTGTATAGATAGCCGAGATGTTCTTGAAGTTGTGAGTCAGCCAAGAATGGCTAACGATAACAACGAAAAGATTGTCCATAAGAGCAATCTATACGACATTGCGTATGCGTGTCAAAATCCGAGATTCGGAATAATTACAAACAGCGGCAAAGCGATTTTAGTAGATAACATACTTGGCATATTCGATGGTCAGATTTCAAACGAGAGTTATGGAGCTGTAAAAGGGTTTGTGAAGAATATATTTGTGTATCCGCTTCCCATCATTGCCCCTGAGAGTTTCACGAAAGTGCTGACCAAACAGCAAGACACGAAGAGGATTCTCATAGTAGATGACTCAGTGGTCACAAGGACAATTGTGTCGAAGTTTCTCAAGAATTTCGGATACGAAACTATTGAAGCAAGCAGTGGTATTGAAGCTCTCGAAGTAATTAAAAAATCAAATCCAGATGCTGTCATCTGCGACATTGAAATGCCGGGAATCGATGGGTTCGAGACAACAAAGAGAATTAAAGAACAGAAGCCAAAGACACCCGTGATTTTGTTCAGCACACTAACACACGAGCAATTAAAAAAAGGGCTTGAAGTAGGTGCTGATGCGTACATATCAAAAGACGAACCACCTGAAAGGCTCTTGCGATTGATTGAAAAATTAATACGAGAATCTTAGCTTTTGCCAAAGGAAACCGGAGGTTACAAAATGAGAAAATTCATCATCGTCGGCTCAGCTGGAAGCCCTTCCCAAGCAGTTGAAATATTGAAAATAGAAGAAAGGTTAAATATTCCGGTAATTATCTGCATCCATTTCACCGCGTCCGTCATGGAGACGTTCGCGGAACATCTTAGAAGTGACACGGGACACGACGTTGAAATTGTTACAAAGCCAACAAAGTTGGAAAACAAGATATACTTGCCGCAGGGAAATAAAGATATAGTATTCATTAGCGAAAATGTTGTCTCCGTTGTGGATGGCGAGGCAACCGGCAAATCAATTCATCCTTCAATATCAGCACTTTTCAAATCACTAATCCGCTATGGAAGCTCCGAAACCGTTATCGCTGTGCTCGGCGGCCTTGGAGATGACGGGGCAAAGGAAGCATCCGAGCTGAAGAAGCGGGGGGTTAGGTTTATTATAGAAAAATTACCGAGATTTCCATATTTTCCAAACAACATTGCTCAAAACCTTGGGGAGCGATATGAGAAATTTGAGATTGAAAAAATACGCTCAGTTCTAAGTGAATTAAACAACATATAATTAAATATATTAGCATGGAGGCGAACAGTTTGAAGAAGGTCCTCGTTGTAGATGACTCCGTCGTATGGCAGACATTTTTAAGAAACTTACTCGAATTGAACGGTCACACCGTAGAAGTGGCAAAAGATGGTTTGGACGGCTTAAATAAATTCTTTACCTTCCTACCGGACGTGGTCATAGTCGATTATGTCATGCCTAGGCTAAACGGCGTACACTTTACAAAGTTTATAAGGAGCTTCAACGTTTTTAGAAACGTAGGGATACTAATGCTTACCGGCGCCGAAGAAACGATAAATCCATTCTGGGCAAAGAAAAGCGGAGCTAACGCCTTCTTAAAGAAGACATTACCGCAGAGTGATATAGAAAGAGAGCTTTTGAATTTTGTTGAAAAGCCGTTCAGTATGGAGTGGTCTCGGGAATTGTACAAATTGCACATAGAACCATACGGAGAATTAGTTGACATACTTGAGGAAAGTTTAAAAGAATCCACGCTTGTAAGAGAAATACTCCAACTAACAAGTCTGGCATACGATGAAAGCCTTGTTATGAAAAAGCTCTATGAACTCTTTTCAGAACTTTTCGAATTTATGAACCTGTACATAGGTACAGTATGCTATTCAGAGATGAGATTGTACGGTTTTTCATCAGGGGATGAGACTCGTCTCGCAAATAGCGAGATTATTCTAAGAACACTGAAAGAAGCCGGTCTTAATACGAGATTTGAACTGTTAGAAACGAACTATACAAGCAAAAGGCAAGAAATAGACTCGCATATCATAGAACTTGTATTTAAAGACGAAAACCTAATCGGTTTTGTGCTGGTAGAGAAACCCAAGATATTAGAAATAGTCGATCACACACTCGCACTGGCAAATTATCCAATTACAAACCTCTTGCAACTCCTCAACCAATATCACTTACTTAAGAACCAGAAAGAGATAGATAAGCAGACAGGCACTTATACATTACCGATAATGATCAGCAAGATAATAAACGCTATAGACTTTGCAAAAAGAAATGAAATATCGCTGACGTTTTTAAGAGTAAAAGTCAAAGGCATTCGGAATAGCTACGCGCATTCTTCTAAACACTTGGAGACTTTGATCAGTTTGCTCGCTGACACGTTAAAAGCTTCATCGCCAGATATGGTGGGGCGAATCAGCACAAGTGAGTTTATAGCTGTTCTTCTTGGCAAGAAAAAGGAACACGTGGAAGAATTCCTTGAAAGTATTTCAAGACTTTCTCAAGAATTCAGTTCGCTTGGTCTTGAGCTTTTAGTTAAAGTTTCGGAGTGGAACGGGGAGACTGTAGGGCAGATACTTTCCTAGTGATTTAAACAACTATAAAATGGAGGGATCAGGTATGAAAGCAAGACTTTCAGTAGTATATGCCTTAACCTTATCGTTATTGGTCATGTCTTTGGTAGCGCTCACGCTATTCCTCGTCTTTCCTCAGTCGTCTAAGATAATTTCAGAAATGACGCTCCAGGCGTTCTTAGACGAAGTGAAGATACTCACGAGATTCAAAAATTACGACGTGCTTTTCACTCAAAAGCCCGAGTTTGGGTATTACTATGTACTAGACAGCAACGCGATAGTTGCATATCACAATGATCCAAGTAAAATAGGGCTAAATGCAAAAGAACAAGTACCGGGATTGTTTGAATACATGCAAGAAAAAAAGGCAGGTGTCTATTCATACGATTATCAAGGGATTAAAAGATATGTAGCTTTTTCATACGATGGCAATTATTACATCGCACATGCTGCAACAGAAGATGAGCTGTTCGGTAAACTGAACGAATTTAGAAAAAAATTCTTCTCCGTATCATTCCCTATCCTTATTGTCTCAACAATAGTTCTTGGCTTTTTTGTTGGGGAGTTCTTGTTACGGGGTCCAAGAAAACAGATTTCCGATTCTAAGACACTTGTGAAGAATGTGTCAGAAAGCGTTATTCAGACATCATCATCGGCTTCCGAAATAAAAGCAATGGCAGAAAACACAGAAAGAGCATCGATGGAACTTGACAAGTCCATGGAGGAGTTTGCAGCATACATGGAAGAAAGCAGGGCTGAAATTGAGAACACATTACTTAGTTTGAGCGAATTCACCGATACGATAGAACAGATAACGGAATACACTTCTAAACTTGCCACGCTTACCGAAACGCTCTCGAAGGTGACTGACAGAATCACCGATATATCGGACAACATAACCGTTCTTGCGATAAACGCATCAATCGAAACGAGCAAACAGAACATAGACAGAGATGGACTCTCACGTATAGCCGAAATGATTATGGAACTGTCCAACTCCACAAGAAACCTCGCAAAAGAGAGCAAACAGTCGCTATCTGACGTTGAAAAAATCGTTACGTCAACAATCCTCATTACCGAGAAGATTACAAAAAACATTTCTTCTGTAAGAGATTCGCTTAACGTAATACAACAAGTTACTGCTGCATCAACAAACAACGTCGACAAACTAGTAAATGTGTCAAAGACTAACCATGACGCAGTTGAAGAGCTTTACGCAGGTATCGAACAACTGGAGGAGGCAATGAATAATATAAAGTTTGAAATCGAAAAATTCGCAGAAGCTATTTCAAAATTCGTTATCTGAGAATTAATTTTGGGTAACGTCTTGAGGGGGATACAAAATGGGCGAATTTGCTTTCTTTGAATACTCACCACTTTACAGGCAGATGGCTATCTTACAGGCCCTTTCTGAAGGCATCACGAAACACTCAGAAATTGCACTCAAAGCTGGGATAGTCCCGTCTCTGGTGAACAAATACCTGAAATCGTTCGAATCAGAAGGACTGGTGCAAAAATCAGGGAACAAATATCTGCTGACTGAAAATGGTCAAATCAAGCTCAATTACCTGAGACTGAGCTATCTGTCCGAAACATCACAGATGTATAAAAGCATAGAGCTCAAGTTCCAAGACATATTTTTGAAACTCGTTGGAAAACGAGACATATGCATATTCGGTGCAGGCGTGGTTGGAACGATGTTAGCAAGATTGATTTCAACAAGACAATCGCATAACATCGTCGCGTTTTTAGATGAAAAGGACGAGAAAATAAACTCGAAAGTGGAAGGAATACCTGTGATGCCCATCGATACAAAAATCCAAGCCGATGCGTACATCGTCGCGTTGTTCAAAAACGCACAAAAGATGGCTGAAAAGTTGCTAAGCAAAGGTTATCGAAATGTATACACCGTCGATTTCTCGGAAGGGAAACTAAAACTTGTGTGGAGAGGTTGAATATATGGAACCGTACTTTGAAAAACTCTTCGACGGCATTGACAGGGCGTTAGTGGAAGAATTTCTAAAAATAAAAAAACAGCACGAAGAGAATTTTAACGAATATAAAGACCAGTTCGCAGAGATATTCTGGAATGTATACATAGAAATCGCTCAAAAGTTTGAAGAAAAATCTCCTGCAGAGCAGAAGATGTTCATAAGGCTCGGAATCGCAGACCCGAGGTATATTAGTAAAGAAGATTTTGAAAAGCTGAGAGAAGTATTTCAAAATGTCCCAAGCGATGTATTCTATTACGTTGACGAATGGATAATAGAATTGAAAAAAGGAAAAATTCCGCAGTCGACATTTGAAGATGTAATCCAAGAATCAGGTTCATCTCAAAAGCCATTAGACACAACCTGGATGGAAAAAGAATACGAGCGTAAAGTATTCGAAAGAACAATCGAAGAGGAAAAACTAAGAGATTTAGTCAAAGGTGTCCAAGGAAAAGGTCCGTATTCGAAGGCTGTGTACACCATATTCGGCGAGATAATCAAAAGCATAGGAAAACTTAAAAAAATGGACGCTGATATCAAAACGCTTAAAGAAACGTTAGACTTGGCGAAAGAAAGAAGCCTTCAAGTTGCACAAATGACGGTGAAAACGGGTGAAAACAAAGAAGTCCAGTTCACCGAACCGCTCGTCATACGTCAGATGGTGAAAAAAGCCATTGGAAAACTCGGCATACAGTATCCAGCACTCGCGTCAAAATTTTTGTCCAACGTCAACACCATTTTCTCAAAGACCTATGTTGAAAAGCTCTTCAACGAATTCAAACTCATTGATGCAAAGACTCTCGAAAGAAACATCAGAAGCACTCAAATATTCATGCCACCGTACGTTATATTGGTACCCGGCTATGGAGAAACGGGATTTTGCTGGGAACCAATAGAAGGAACAAACATATACGGCAGGGGCAGGGTTGTCATCCCTATATTCTCCCGCAAAGGTATTGAACCTTTCTACCAAGCATTCGGTGAGTACCGCTGGAAGCTTGAAAAAGAACTCTCGTTCGGAAGGTGGATGGAAGAAGGATTGACCGGTGAATATTACAAATACCTTGAAGAAAACAAACTAAAAGGACAACCGACTGAGTACTTTCTTAAAGACTACATCCTGTGGGTAACCAAGGAAGTGCAAGGAATCCAGAAAGTCGACAAAGAAATCAGAGAAATCTTTTGGAGATACATACCGTTCGACGACACAATAAAAGAAGCGTTATCGAAGAAAAGCTACATATACCAGCAACTCTGGGAGAAAGATTTAAGAAGAAAACAGAGAGAAAACTATTAAAATGACAGATAATAAAGGGGGTAGGCGTGTGAAAAAGCTTCTTACAAGAAAGGTGCTAATCACCTTAATTTTTTTGCTTGCAGCGACAGTTTTTCTTTTCTTATTCCTCAAAGAAGTATTCGCCGGCAACATCATCCTTAGAGACTACATCTTCAAAATCGGCAAGTTTCAGCTGAGATGGTACAGCGTATGCATAGCCTCAGGCATTTTGATTGCATATTTCCTTGGCAGAAGAAGACTGAGAGATTCAAACCTTAAACTGCCTTACACTTTGAAACCTGAAGACCTCGACGAGGGGCTCTTCTGGGGGATAATCTTCGGCATCCTCGGTGCGAGAACGTACTATGTGGTATTCAACTGGTCGTACTATTCCCGCTATCCATCGGAGATTTGGAAAATCTGGCACGGCGGACTTGCGATACACGGTGGAATCTTTGCCGCTTTCGCAACGATATTTGTCTATTCTAAAATCAAAAAGTACTTCTCGTTCTTCCAAGCAACAGACCTTTTCACCTCAGTATTACCACTTGCACAAGCTCTAGGCAGGTGGGGGAACTTCTTCAACTACGAAGCGTACGGAAGACCTACAACGCTTCCCTGGGGCATGTTCGTCCCACCTGAAAGGCGCATGCCGGGGTACGATATTGAGCGATTTTTCCACCCTACATTCTTGTACGAAAGCCTTTGGAACATAGCTGTCTTTTGCGTTCTGTATTTTCTAATAGAAAAAAAGAAGAAATACTATGGCGAAACGACCGCACTCTATTTGATAATGTACTCGCTCGGCAGATTCTGGATAGAATCGCTCAGGTTAGATAGCCTCATGGCAGGCGGATTGAGGGCTGCGCAGGTGGTGAGCATACTGCTCATAGTCCTTGGCGCTATCTGGTACGCCTACCTCATCGGTAAAAAGACGAAAAATGATTGAATTTAAACGCTTTTATGCATCTTTTGCCTATCATTGAACGAAATTTACCCAGTACATGTCTAAATTAATGCAAAAAGAGAATTCCTTTTTGGAAGTTTTTGGCAGCTTCTAATTTCCAAAACTCTTTCTCTTAGGGGGGAAGGATATGGAGAGCAGGGAAAAGATGTTGAGTTTCGTTAAGCACGAGCACGAACTTGAGACTGAATACAGAGAAAAGCTTGCCGAGGCAAAAAGGAAGAGCGACGTAAGAGAAGTCTTTGCAGAATATATTATAAGACTGCTCAAAAAAATCAATCCCGACGTACCTGCGTCACTTGTGCATGAGATAAAATTCGACGAAAAGGAATTAAAATACGAATTTACAGGTGAACTTGCGAAAATAGTTGAAGAAATAGGTTTCCAAAGCGACTTGAAAGCGATAATAAACCGCATGTACGAAACAGCCCAGCACAGATACAAAAAGATAGAACACGACGAAAATTTGAACTACTTCAGGATAGGAAACAATGCCAAGAAATGACAAAAATAGTTCCCACCCTCCCCATACCTGTGAGTAATTGAACAATTCATTATCCCCCACGCCGTTTTGGTGTGGGGGTTTTTTAGATAAAAAACCCCGCGTCTGTAACAGACGCGGGGCTGAATTCTAGTATGTTAGCTATTAGTTAGCCTTTCCGAAGACTGTCCACCACAAGTAAAGTGGCTGCTCGTCAGTTCCAAAATTCAGTCCGCCATAATCATCAACAATGGTCCAGCTCGTACCTTTCTTCAGTATACCCGAAACTGGTATTTCATGACCGTTAAGCGTAACTGTTCCCTGAATTGTAACATCCTTAGTCGATGGAAGAAGCGTCTGAATTCCAATTACACACTGTCCTGACAGTCCTGAGAAGTTGTAAATCGTTCCTGTTGCGTATGGCAGGTAAGAGAAATCTTCATAAACGCCTGTAACCATTGGATCAACTATCACTATTCTCGGATCCTTTAATCCTTTCAAATCAGTACCAAATTCAGCTTTAAATTCCGAAGAGAATGGAATTTCAATCATTGTTGCAGCTGCGCTAATTGTATATGAGTTGTTGGACCATTGTCGTTCCTCTTCCATTCTCCAAGAAACTGTATATCCACCTATTACACTCTCTGGGTAACCAGCAAGAGCTCTGTCCATATGGTCTGGTCCACCAACAATGACTTTGTAAGTTCCTTCGTCGATATGTGGGAATCTTGCAATGCCATCTAAACCTGTCTTTGCATAGTAGCATGAACCATTACTTCTCATCAGCTGAACAAATACTGTTGGTATACCGTATTCGCCGTAAGCATCCTTTACGACAACCTGAAATTCGTCTACCCCACCCGCGTTTGGCAATGAATTTTGCAATGCTGAATTCAATTTCACAAGTCCGTATCCTGTATCGTGATCCCAACCGTTGCCATTGAAGTCATATGCTGTTGTTTCAAGTATTCTTCTGATTTGCCACGGTTTTGCATTCGGGAACTTCTGCAACAAGACAGCTACTGCACCTGTTACATGTGGGGCTGCCATTGATGTACCTTGGTAGTAATCGTAAGTTCCACCGTTTGTTGCTCGCACGTTTGGATTATGGCCTTCGTAACCTAAACTATTTTCACCGGGAACGGTCGAAAGAATCATAACGCCGGGCGCACCAACCGATACACCGTCGCTTCTGCTTGAGAACCCTGCAACCCCGTATGCTCCACCACTGTAGGAAAGTGCAGCAACCTGGATAACGCCAGGATAACCTGCCGGATATTGATGGTGAGAATCTGATGTGTTGTTTCCAGCCGACACTACCATTACTACGTTGTGTTCAAGGGCATAGTCAAATGCTTCCTTCATCGTATGACTGTAACCCCAGCCGCCCCATGAGTGGTTCATAACCTTTGCACCATTTTCAACTGCCCAAACAATACCTGCTGCAACAAAGTCATCGCCTACATATCCATTTCCACCAACAAGTGCTGGATCATCGAATATCACTATCGGCATTATCTTCGCATTTGGGGCTACACCAATAATTCCTTTTCCATCTTTCTTTGCTGCAATCGTACCTGCAACATGTGTACCGTGTGCACCACCGTAGGATGAATCTGTACCTGCTGGAAGTTCTTCATCAAACGCTGGCCTGTATCCTTTGGTCACTTGTCCTTGAAGGTCTGGGTGGGTTCCGTCTACACCAGTATCAACAACTGCGACAACTATATCAGTTCCAGAAGCTTCATCCCAAAGTTCTTCGGTAACTCCAAGCGCTCCAAGTCCCCAGAGCTCGTTGGAAAGTTCTTCGCCATAAGCGCTATGATTCATCAAGCCTTTACCGCCATTTTTGAAAAGCTCTGGATTTGGTTTCACTACTGTCGGTTCGATGAGTTTTCTCTTGTAGCTCGGCTCCACGTAGCGGATGCCTGTGAGGTTGAGTTTTCTAATTTTCTCGTACGCACTCTTTACCGTTCCGCTGAATTTTATTGAAACGACCTTTATTTCCGGTATCTCCAGAACAATTTTACCGTTGAGTGCCTTGACGATCTTGTTAACTTCTGTTCTGTCGTTGTATCCGACGAGAATTTTACCTTCAGTGTACTCCCCATCTTTAAGTTCTCCAAAGATTATATTGAACCCTGTCGATTTTACTGTTCTTGTAGGAAGTTCAAACGTCTTCACCCTCGGCTCGAATGTTTTGCTAGAAGTACAAGAGAAAAACACAAGGAGCGCTATTACCAACGAAACAATAACAAGCATCTTCTTCATCGCTATCCCCCCCTTCTCAGTTTGTGCCAGTCACGAATCTGTGGTAAATCTCAGACGGAATGGCTCCAGCACCAATTTTGTTTGCGTCATCAACTCTGATCGAGTAAGCAATACTCCTATCTGCCGCATCTATGACTCTTGCAGCAAGGAGCTCGTTACCCCACTCGTAAACTTTGTTAGCTTGAAGTTTGTCATATGGATACGGTGCAGCTGCAGCAAAATCTACCCAGTATGTGTTAGTAACTTTTCCATAGGCATAATCACTGAATTTTATATTTATCGTTCTTGTTGTGGAAGCAAACGTCCAGTAGTAAGCACTTCCTCCACTGACATAACCGAGAGAATAGTAACCGTAGTCATTTACAACCACATCATATAGCCAGATATCGTAGAGATAAGAGATTGGACCTTCAGGTGAAGTAATTTCGCTGAAAGTCCAGCTAAACGTCGGATTCCTTGAAACATTCGTTGAACCATTTACAGGTCCGTTGTAGGTAACATCAACCAGACGTAGTGGAATGACGTCACCAATAATCGTGTATGGTCCTTCATAGCCATCGTACACCGAGGAGACAGCGTACCAGACCTTCCTGTCTGGTTCAAGCTCTGCCGAATAATCGCGATAGAAGTAAGACGTTGAAGGTAGAGTTGCAATTGGCTCAAAGCTAACGCCGTCAAACGATCTGTAAACTTTGTACGCTTTTGGCGCAGATGTACCTGAAGCCGAGTACCAAGGTCTCCACCTAACTTCTATGTAAAGGTTTGTTCCTTTTGGTGCAGCAGTTGGATTAGTGCCCTTCTTGTAGTATTCAATTCCTTGAGCTCTTGTATAAGCGATGATATTGTAGCTACTTGGCACAGCTGCTGTATATTTTTGAACCACGTATGGACTAACAATAACAGATGGTGTTCTAATAACAGTTAGATATACTATTTTCTCGTATCGGTTGTCGTTTTGGTCGTAAACATCTATGAATACTGGTGTCATTCCTTCGAATTCTCTTACAGATTGCGAAGTCATAATTTGTCCACCATACCCAATTGCACGTGGTGCTGCAAACGTTCCTGCTCCAGGAACTCCACCAACTTTTACGTACCATAGGTTGAATGTATATTCTGTTGAAGTAGCAGCTCCTAATACATTGATGCTATTTGTAATTACGTTTGAATCAGGCATAAGTGGATTCCCGCTTGAATCGTACATTTCCAACTCAAGCTCAAATGGTTTGTCATTTGTTGTTGGACCAAGCCTTGCAATTCTAAGCTGGGTCTCGAATTTTGTGGTTTGATTATGCTGCAATCTTATACCTTCAATGTATGTCTTTGCATAGCCATTCTTTGAAATCACAACGTCAAAATCTGTCGAGGATGAAAGTACTATGTTTGTAAAGACCACTTTTCCACTTGCGTCTGTTTGTTGAGTTACAACAGTGTTACCTTGTTTCAATTGGACTGTTGCGCCCTGCGTTGCGGATCCCGATTTATAATCCGTGACATATATTGTGAGATTCGAATTTCCATCGTATGGTGCACTTACCTTGAAACTCAATGTCTTGGTTGCACCTTTGCTATCTGTAACATCGATACTAACTGTTGTCAGTGTGCTAAGCTTGTTCTTTGGGAACCAGTAGTATTTAGTGCCAATTAGGTATCCTGGTCCAGACTTAAGTGTCAATGTCAAAGCATCACCATCTGGGTCTGAGACATAATTTGAGAGTTCAATAACAATTTGTTCGCCAACTTTAACTATCTTATCTGGTACTGGTAAAACCCTTGGTGGGTTATTGGTTACGGGTGCTGGTGTAATACTCACTTTTAGTACACCGAACGCCGAAGCTCCTCTTGCATCCGTTGCCTTAAGCACGAATTCATAAAGATTTTCAGAAAAGGCGGTTGTATTCCACTTCAATACGTTACCGACCAGCTCATATCCTGAAGGACCACCGACAACAGCTATCGTAACTTCATCTCCGTCTGGATCAGAGACTTTGTCGGCCAAATTATACTGTAACAATTGTCCTTTTTGGACCTGGACAGCATCTGTTGGTAAATTCCAAACTGGTGCCTTGTTCGGCTTTTCGCCAACAACTACAACCAAACCTGCTGTTGCCTCTCCGCCTTTCGAATCCTTTGCCTTTAGCGTAAATTCAAACGTTCCACTGCTGGTCGGTGTCCACTTGAATTTCATGTCTTCAATCTTCGCACCGCGCGCATCGTCGACAATCTCGATCGTAAGTGTGTTGTCATCTTCGTCTGACACTTTGTCAGCTAAGTTGAAAACAAGCTGTTCAGAAACAGTTGCAGCTACCGTGTAGACTGCCTTCGTCCAGGTAGGTAACTTGTTCGGAGGTGTACATGCTGTAAGCAAGAAAACAAACACAAATAGAACAGCCGTGGTTAAAAATACTGCCTTCTTCACCTTAATCCCCCCTCTATGTGAGATGTGGCATTACCCCCCGTGTTACGTTTACATCAAAAAATTATACCAAATTTTTCTTTTCATAGTCAAGAGTATAAAGCTGAATATCTTTAAATGTACGTCAATCCCAACAAGAATTATAACATTAAGTTACTCATTTCTGCCACCTTCTGAAAATTTCACAGTTCTTTGAAACAACATTCCTTCCTTAATCATACCACCATTTTTTCCATCCGCAAACGTGATTTTCGATTTGCCCGGGAACTGAATGTACTTCACCCACAAGGCGTTCTCACCACACTTTATCAATCCGCCACATTCTCTCGATATTTCTATTATTTCTCCAATCTCCCACCTTTCTACACTTTCCTCTACCTCGCAAGCACCGTACAATTTGACTTCTACACCATTTATTACTGTCTTCGCACCAGGCACTGGATCATATGACCTGATTTTGTTTCTCACCTGCCCTGCGCTCTTTGAAAAGTCAACGTATAAATCTTCCTTTTCTATCTTAGGTGCATAAGTTGCCTGAGAGTGGTCTTGAGGCGTGAGCTGTACAGGATAGTTTTTCAAGAACTCGTCAAGAAGTTTAGTTCCATTAATCGTCATCTTTTCGTAAAGTTCGCCTAATGTTTCGCACTCCCCTACCTCAAAAGCTTTCTGGAGCGCTATATCTCCGTCGTCCATTCCTTCCGAGATTTTGAAGATAGTGACTCCTGTCAATTTTTCACCATTTTCCAAGCATCTTTGCATAGGCGCCGCACCCCTATATTTAGGAAGCAGTGAGGTATGGATGTTGTAAAAGGGTATGGCATCTAAAAACGGCTTTTTCAAAAGCCTTCCATAGGCAACAACGATACCTATGTCGGGCTTATACTCGTTAATTATCTCAACGCCTTCTTTCGTCAAGTTCTTGGGCTGAAATACCGGTATGTTGTATCTCAAAGCAACCTCTTTGACAGGCGTAGGTAGCAGTTTCTGTCCTCTGCCTCTTGGCTTGTCAGCTTGGGATATGACCGCCACAACGTTGTGCCCATTTTTTAGAAGAAATTCGAGGTGAAGTGCCGCAAATTCCGGTGTTCCGAGGAATAGGATTCGTAAATCCTTGCCGTTTCTTGAATTATCCATCGCTGTACCTCCTTTGATTTCTGACAATAATCATCTCGGAAGAAAATTATAACATCTGTGGTAGAATAATTGTACCAAATCTTTCCAAGGAGGGGTAGGATATGAGAAAGTACATTGTTTTACTTCTTTCGCTTTTGATACTTATTTCTACGCTGAGCTTTGCTGCTGATTCTGAGCAATTGAACAAGTTGTTCTACGAAGGAAGAAGGGACAGAGATGTGGAGAAGATTCAGTCGGTTATCAAAACTATCGAAGGTACGTCCGGGTACGACAAAGATTCAAGGCTTCTGACAATCCTCGCCGATGCGTATCTTGAATACGGTCTTTGGGGCGTTGACGAAAAGCAAAAGGAAAAGACATACGAAAAAGCCAGAGCTTACGCCGAGATGGCTTTAAAGCTCGATTCAAAAAACGGTCGAGCATCATACATAGCCGGCGCTTCTATTGGACGCCTTGCACAGTACAAGGGCATCATCCAGAGTCTGTTCATGCTCGGAGATTTCGACAGATTCATAGACAATGCGATTAAACTTTTGAATGAGAATGATGAGGAGCAGAAGCTCTACAAAACATTTGCATACATAGCTTCTGGTATGAGATACAGAGACGTTCCGTGGCCACTGTATAACTACAAGAAGTCCGAAGAATTGTTGAACACAGCGTTGAAGCTAACGCCAAATTACTCAAATATATACCTCGAACTCGGTTATCTATACCTAAAAACTGGCGATAAGGCGAAAGCGAAAGAAATGTTCCAAAAAGTCATATCAATGCAGCCACACCCATGGCTTGTTAAGACTCGTGAAGAAGCTGTAAAAGATGCGACGAAAGAGTTGGAAAAGCTGAAATGAATCCCTTAACCGTTAGCTGCGTAGGTAAGGTTAATGTTGATATATTCTATTCTGTTGATGAAATAAAGATAAATAATAATCACGTATCAGACAGCACAGCCTTCTCGCTCGGCGGGAAGGCTGCTAATGTTTCAGTCGCTTTGAGAAAGCTCGGTATTCAGACAAATTTAGTTAGTGCTATTGGCGATGACGAATTCGGAGATTTTGTGTTATCGAAACTCAGAGATTACGGCGTTTCTCCCCTCGTATCAAGAAAATCTGGTACAAAAACAGGTTTCACCTTCATAGTTGTTGATAGATACGGAAACAACACGATGTTTAATTATCTCGGTGCAAATGCTTTATTGACTGTCGAGGATTTGCAGATTTATGAAGCCGATTTGTTAAGTTCCGAGATTATTTTTTATCAATCTGGTCTTGGTCCTGAGTTGTTAGTTTATCTGAAAAGGTTAAAAAGAAAAGTTTTTGTAGAATACACAGAACCTTTACCACCAGAGATTTTAGAAGGTGTAGAATTTGTTTCACTCAATGAAGAAGAGGCTTTGCGAGTCACCAATAGGCAAGCCGTAGACGATGCGATAAACAGTCTTCTTTCGCTCGGCATTAGAAACATTTTTGTTAAAATTGGGGGTAGGGGAAGTCTGTACGCAAGCGAGATGAAAAAAGTCTTTGCTGATGCGTACAAAGTCAATGTTGTCGACACAACAGGCGCAGGTGATTCGTTCAGTGCCGGGTGTATATACGGTATTCTAAACAATTTCTCAGAAGAATATATTTTAAGATTTGCGAACAAGTGCGGAGCGATAACATGTACTCGGAAGGGGACGACAGAGGCATTTCCAATTCTCAAAGAAGTGCATGAATGTAAATTTTAAGGATTTTTGAAAAGTGAAAGGGCAGGTTTTTACCTGCCCTTTCTGTTTATATACTTGAAGATTATTCTTCAGATATAAATTTTTTCAGCAGCTTAAGTGTATTTTCGTAATCTTTCTTGTGAATCATCGAAACAGGGCTGTGGATGTATCTTGCAGGCACTGAGACAACTCCTGCGGGTATTCCTGTTGTTGCGTATCTTCTTGCGTTCGTTCCACCAACAGTTCGCATTTTGTACTGGAACGGTATACCTTCTTTTCTTGCAATCGATACGAGTTTTTCGAATACCTCTTGGTGGACAACATATCCACTGTGCATGAACGTTATCGCAGGTCCATCACCAAGGTGCGTTGACCAGAGCTGTTTTTCAAGTTCTGGGTCATCGCCACTCGTTGTCGTCTCAACGGCTATCGCAAGGTCTACTTTCAGCTGTTCTGCGATGATCGCAGGTCCCCTCAAGCCTGTTTCTTCTTGAACTGTGAACGCAAAGTATACATCGTTCTTCGTTTCTATCCCCTCATCGATTAAATCCATAAGCACACTGCACCCACACCTGTCGTCGAGTGCCTTTGCTATGATGAAATCTCCACTCTCTTCGTATTGTGTCGTGAACGCCACGTAATCGCCAATCTGGACAACTTTCTCTACCTCAGCCTTCGACTTAGCGCCGATGTCTATCTTGAGTTCGCTGTATTTAGGTGTTGTCAGATAGCCATCTTTTTGAAGGTGAATTGCCTTATAACCGATTACGCCGATTACGTCTTTACCAACTTGAACTTTCTTGCCTATAATCACTCTCGTATCTACACCACCAACTGGCGCAAACGACAGAGTTCCATCCTCGTTAATGTTCGTCACCATGAAACCGACTTCGTCCATGTGCGCATCGAGGAGGATTTTCTTACCTCCTTTGCTTCCTTTCTTCAAAGCTATCAAATTACCCATTCTGTCGACAAAGAATTCATCGACTTTATCCTTAATTTTGGACATTATGAACTCCCTTACTCCATCCTCATTTCCGGAAGGTCCTTTTATCTCCGTTAGTTCTTTGAGGTATTTCAGCATGTTTTCTCCTCCTTTGGCTGGTCTGTTGTTTCCTGAACTTCCGCTAACTCCGTTGCTGTGAATGCAAGGAGTTTTGCAGTGTCTTCTACATCTTTAATCACGAGCTTTTCGTATGGATTGTGCATGTATCTCAGAGGGATTGAAACCAATGCCGTTTTGACTCCAATTCTTGTGAGCTGGACTTCGTCGGTGTCAGTTCCTGACCTGCCTGCAATAGCTTCAATCTGGGTCTTTATGTTGTATTTCCCGGCAACTTTCTTTACATGCTCGACAAATTTCTTGTTTGTGACAGGTCCAACTGCAATCGCCGGTCCTTCGCCCATCTTAATCTTCGGATAACCTGGAATGTCTTCGTCGCCGTGTGTCACATCGATAACTACGCCGTATTCTATCTCCGAGATGTAAGCGCCACTCCTTGCCCCAGGTCCACCGATTTCTTCCTGTGTAGAGAATATGTAATAGACTTTCGCATCTGTCTTCATTTTGCTCAGTAATTCAGCCGCTTTGATTATAGCTACGCAACTTGCCCTGTTGTCAAGTGCTGGTGCGAAGAGCGTTCCGTTTTTATCAAATCCTTCAGCTTCTATCGTTACCAAATCTCCAATCGATATGTCTTTCCAATTTGGATTCATCGTAACGTCGACAAACAGATGATCGTAGTCTGGGACTTTCTTTGATTCTTCCGTGGTTTGCAGATGCGGTGGCATGAATCCTACAACACCCCTCAGCTTACCATTCTTCGTGTGTACCCACACCTTTTGGCTAACTACTGCCTTCGGATCCCATCCACCAACACCAGATAGTCTTAGAAAACCTTCTTCGTAGATCTTTGTGACAACAAACGCAATTTGATCAGCGTGTGCAAAAAAGCCGATGCTTGGTCCAGTTCCATTTTTCACGCAAACAAGACTGCCCATGGGCGTTCTGAACGATTCATCACAGTACGGTTTCATTATCTGCTCAATTTCTTTCAGAACCTCGTCCTCATAGCCAGACGGTCCCGAAATAGATGACAATTTTAAAAGCAGTTCTTTTGTGTTCAGTTCTTTATTACCCAATCTCTATCCCTCCAATCTTTTTATCGTACTTAGCTATCTCTATCCTTCCAGATTTCGCGTACAGCACAACTGGGTAGTCGTACTTTTCGGAGAATGTTCCCTTCAAATCCGCAAGTTGCACAAAAGGTGCTTCAAAAGTCAGAGCGACAACAACAGCCTCTCTTCCTTCGCTTATCCCAGCCCTTACAGTACCTTGACACCTTCCGAAAATGACTACGCTACCACCAGCAACAATTTCCGCGCCGGCATGTAAATTACCAATGAGTATTACATCCCCAGAATGTATTATGCTCTGCCCACTCCTTAGGTTCTTCTTCACAAGTTTTGTTCCAGATTTCGTATCGCCTTGATTGACCATGTCGACTTTCTTTCTCACAATGACGTCATCTTTTCCTTCAGAACCCATAAGCACGTGCGAAATCGTGAGGCCAAGTTCCTGAACGCGAGAAACGATCCTGGGTATGTCTGATATGTGCTTCTCGTGCTCTTCCACCAAAAGCATAATTTTATCGCCCTGTGCAAAGAAATTTCCCATCGATTTGATTTTGTCTTCAATTTTCTGGAGAACATCGACAATGTCCGTGTAATCTCTTATGTACAAAACCAGGCCATCCTTAGTCATTTTGAAGTCCACCATATTCATATCCTCCGTTATCTAAGTTCTTCCCCAATAAATTCAGAAAACGATCGTCTCAATTTCATCAATCCAAGATGAAACGTCGAGCGGAGAAATCTCTTTGATAGCTTTTTTGAAGTTGAAGAAATTCTCCCTAAAAACCTCAAGCCTGTTTCCAGAATGTATTTCAACTGCGCATTCAAGCAGTGCTGCCAAATAGTCCGCTGTTCTGACTATTCTACCAGCATCTTTTTCGAAAGGTTCAACTGCAAAGTCTACAAAATTCTTCACGAACTCAAGATTTGGGTTTTCAGATATCCACTCAACGAGCATCTCCCTTTCAACGAGCGCCACAAGTTCATCTAAGCCTTGGACTTTCTTTTTAGTAGGAGTAATCACATCTCCGGTGAACGCTTCTGGTAAATCGTGAAGTATGCTCCGTACAATAACCTCAGTTGTTTTATCAAATTCCAAAAGTTTGCTCAATAAATACGAAATTGTCACAACGATAAAGGAATGACCGCTGACGCTGGTACGAACGTTTCTGTGCGTTCTGTTCCATCGCACCATCGAAGTGAGGTTGAGCAGTGGTGACCAAACATATTGAGCAATCTGCCAGTACTTTTCTATCCGTTCTTTTGGAAAGAATTGTGATATTTCATCTATTTTTTCGCTCAATTCTCTCAGCGGTTGGCTGAAGTCGTACAATTTTCCGTTTTCGCGAGCTTCAAGGTAGCTTATGTAGAGATCCGCAAGTTTGTCTAATCTACTGTAACTATCAACATTTATTAAAATATTCACCGTCTGCTCGTCTGCGACATTTTTCAGCTCATCGATGGCCTTTAATTTAACCTTATTCCATACATCCGGTGCAAATCGTTCGATGCGCTCTTTCAGTTGCAACGAGACGTCGGATAGCACGATCTTAGGCAATTCCCTCGAAAGACGCCAACGTAGGCTGTTCTCTATGTTTTGTGACCAATCGCTCTGTTGCTCTAAGGAATGAAAAATGAAAGAAAGAAAAAAGGTATTAAAAGAATTATCTGCCTCTGTGAACCTTATCAAGGCAGGCCTGTTGTTCCAGCGCTGTATTGTAAAAAGGTTTGTCAAAGAAAAAAGAAACGTTCCCTTTCCCAAGAACACCACCCCTATTTGATTATACCATAGCATTTTAGGGAAAGGGAACGTTTCATATATTCTCAGTTGGAACTATTTCGCTATGCTAACCAATGATTTGATAAATTGAATTCTTTACTCACGCTTGCTTTGAAGCTTTCTCTTTTCTTTGATATTTCATCTCATACATTTTTTCATCTACACGTCTTATAAGTTCATCTAAATTTCTGCTGTCGATATCAATTATTCCAAAAGAGAATGTAACTGGTGAAGAATGAATTATCCTATCAATTAAAGCATCAGGCCTATCAGAATCGATGAAGAGCAAGAATTCATCCCCGCCGTATCTGACGAGCAAATCGTTTCTTCTCATATTGCTTAAACAAGCTTGAGCAAATTCTCTAAGTATCTCATCGCCTGCTTTATGCCCGTAAGTATCGTTGAATGTTTTCAAGTTATCGATGTCTATGAATGTAAGGTACGCTTTTCTTCCAGACCTCTTTACACTTTCGCAGGCACTTTCCAGGAACCGCATTCCTGCAGTTCTTGTAAACGCACCGGTGAGCTCGTCGTAAAAAGCCAGCTTTGTGATTTCAGTGTGTTTATAGATATTTCTTAGGTGGAGCTCCGCTATTACAGATATAGAATTCACAAACGATAAATCTTGGCGATTTTCGGTATCGTAGTAAACGTGGATCTTTATATTTTCCGAATCGAAATTCAGCTGTTCACCTCTCGCCTTTCCTATTATTTTTATGCAATTTTTCGTCATTACGCGCACACCAGAAAGATTAGTATGAAAAAAATTGCCTTAGATAACTTGTCGACGAATTCCCATTCGTCTAAGGTGTTAATAAAATCGATTATAGACAATGTTAAGAGAGACGCTTCTGATGGTTCTTTAATGCCAAGGCTTTCAACAATTCTCATTCTATCACCTCAAATTTTTCACTTCTTATCCTTTCTAAACAGATTATCGCCTAAATGAGTCTAATTATTTAGTGATAGTGATATAATGAAATTAGAGAAACTTTTAGGAGGGATTGCCCATGAGACACAATGCGTCAGTCACAATATACAGAGATGGCTTCTCGCTCACAGAGGCTGTTGTTTCTCTATTGCTGATCAGTATAGTTTTCATGATAATAGCGACGGGGTTGTCTTCGGCAATTCAGTCACTCGCGGTCCTTCAGAACTTTCAAAAGGTTACTGAGTTTGAAAATTTTATAGCTCGATATGTTTATGTCCTCGGTCTTTCTCCACAAACATCATCAGGTTCGGTACAATCGGGAATTGATATAAACCAGATTAACAATGCGTTTTATAAGAACAATCCAATAGGCTATCCAAGAATCGTACAGATTAATTCCATAACAGTTGGTCAACTCTTCGTAAAACATACGTTCCAAATAGAAACAGCTCCCGGAAAAGCGAAGAGTTTTACTGTTTATCAGTACGTGCAGTACTGAAGTACTAAAAATGGGGTGATAAGATGGACATTACGTTGTCAGGACTGATTTCAAGCTTGGTTGTGGTTGTAGTTGTCATGGCGATGCTCGGATTGATATTTGATATAACGCTAAGGGTGTTAAACGAACGGCAGGAATACACGAGTTTTTATTCAGAAATACAACACATCTCGGATATTATAAATAACATATTCACTAACAGTGTTTCCAGTATAAAAGCGGAAGACGTGAGTCTTCATTCTATTCAAGTACCATCTTACAGACCCACTCAGCAGTACAACGATGTGGTTACGCAGAGAAAGGTTCTCCAATTTAAGCCAAACAACAAAACATTAGTTTTTGATGGAAAAACAATAGCTAAGGCCGATAAGATAGATAGTATAGAGTTCGAATATGTTTCTTCAAGAGTGAGTTTCATAATGATCACTTTTAAGCACAAGAATGGAAAGTGGCGATACTCGCTCCCCATGCTTTCCGCTCTAAGCGAAGCTTCGTGAAATAGATAAACATGCTTAACATTGAAAGGAGGGCTCGATGTGAAAGGAATAAATCCTGTTACTATGGAGAACAATAATAGGTCCAATTACAAAAATGGCTTCATGATAGCAATTGTTCTTGTGTTTCTATCTATTGCAAGTGTGCTTTTATTGACGGTGTATGAAATAATCGGTAACTATAGAACGAACGCGGTTCGTATGAGCGTGTCTTCACAATTAGAAGTCGATGCGTTAAATACTCTCAACACAGGCATTGGATATATGAGGACAAAATCCGCCGGTGTTCTCGGCTTCAATGTCACCTTTCAAAGTTTAACACCAACTTGGTTTAACGATTTCTATGGTAAACTCTCCCAAGAATGGAAAAATTTCATAAATACATCCGTGCTGAGAAATTCTCATTTCACTGTTATTGATATTACAGATAGTACTAATAACTCCCAAGGTGATTTCCCTGTTAACGAACTCAGAACTTATTTTAACGACCGAAAATTATCTAGGGTTACGATCTCCGTTTTCAGAATGAATAACCCATTAAAAGTCTTCATAGTATCGAGAATTGAAAAGAACAACCAGACTGCATACGCTTACGGGGTCATAACTTCAAAGTTGCTTAATCAGTATGTTTATTTCACTAACAGAGAAACCTCATCAACTTTTGGAACTATATACTTCAAATCCGGGGAACTCATCGATGGTCCCATGCGAACACACGATTATATAAACATCAACAACGCCGGTGGAGTGCCAGTTTTTACAAGTACCGTTGAGTTTCTGGGTATCAAAAACCCACAGGGACAGGTTGTGCCTGAAGGTCAATACAGCAACTTTGCAAATTTGCAGGGAAATCCAGCGTATAGGATACTGAATAATGACGACATAAGCAGACTCGACTTTTCCTCAATCAAAAACGATTATAAAACTAAACTACAGACTCTCGTGAGAGATTACAGTGCTATAAAAGCCAGTCCAAGTGTTCTGAGCGGTATCAAGTTCACAGGTGATGTTACCGTCAGTTTCAACCATGGGCAGAGTGGTAGCAATTACGACGTTAAAATATCCCAAGGAACTACTGATTACATTATCACCTGGAATCCTTCTCCACCAAACGCAAGGCTGCGAAAACAAGGCGGTGGATCTGCAGAAGAAACTGATATACTCTTTAATGGGATAATATCTGCAACCGGAAATATAACCGTAGACGGTCCTACAGCTTTATCAACCTACAAAGGTAATTACACTTTATTCGCAGAGGGTGACATAATCCTTAAGGACAGAATAATACCATACAATACATACACCAACAAATTCACCGCAAATGAGCACGGAAATAACGGCGATCCAGTTAGCAACGCTCAGGTTCAGGACATCAAGAACTTTGTAAGTTCTAACGAAACTTCATCGTTGAACTTGGTAGCAATCAACAACGTTAGAATAGGGCAAAAATTGGATGATATGAAGATATTTGCCAGTATATACGCATTTGATGGTTCATTCCAAGTTGATGGTTACAACACAGGCTCATCTGCTGGACAGCTGTTTGTACTGGGTAGTATAATGCAGAATTACAGAGGACCTGTCGGGACTTTCAACCCTTTTACCGGTCAAACAACAACCGGTTATTACAAAACTTACTCATATGACCCACGCATTTTAACAGGGGCTTATCAGCCGGACGGAACACCAACAAAGTCTGGCACAATATCGCTTAAAGTCGTAGGGATAGCTCGCTGACCTCGGGCCAATTTCTTGGAGGTAATGACGGTTTCTTTCAGATATTTGAACTCCATACTTCATTGTAGAGAGAAAACGGGATATGCCCGTTATTTTTGTACAGCTTCCCCCCTTTAGTCGTATTTCTAAATTCATCTTGAATGTAATACTCTTTTTGATGGTTTGCTGAACCAGTTTCGAGCCATCTGCTTGGAAAAAATGGATTCTTTGCAAAAAGTCCGGTCATATAACCTGAATTTTTCCCACAAATCCTGGAAATAGTATTTTCGATAAGAGATTCTATACTTCTTGTCATCAACGCACTCCAATCACTTCATTATATAAGAAACCCTCAAAAAGAAAATGGCCGATGATATCTTAAGCCCATTATTCAATCGCATTAGCAAACATGTCCTTTGAGCTTAAGCAATCAAAATTTAATAAAAGTAGTGAAAATTCAACAAATCACTTGACTGATTATCTCTTGGAAATTATAATACGTATGGGTTGTTCAAATGTGTATTCAGGGAGGTTAAACATCATGACTCACTTTTCTATTACCGAAAGCGCAGTAAAGAACAAACTTACGAGGCTGATTCTTATTATCATAACCGCTGTTGACTTACCTGCCCTTCTGTTTTCCTACTACGTATTCGCCGGCATAGGAAGATACCCTATTTGGAACATGATATTCGGCTATCTGATAGCAGTATCGACAATTTTTCCAGTAGTGTTATTCTTAGTAAGAATGAATGTATCGCGCATTTACAAAGGCTCAGGGTTTAATATTCCAATATTTATCTCTGTAGTGCTGTTCGTAGCAAATGTTGTGGCCGCAACGCTAATTGGATTTATTGCTAACAGATTGTTACCGCTCCCAGAAGGAACTTTGATTTTGCGATTAGCAGGTGCATTAGCAATTAATATGAATATTGTTGCAATACTATTGTACATTTATTCAAAACTGGGAATCGTTGAGAGTATTGATAATCCATTGTTTGAAAAATTCATGATCTCAGCCATAACTAAACTAAGTGTAGGGATTATGTCTATTTCGCTCTGGATTGGTCCAGCACTTCTTAAGTATGGAGTTACAAAGTTTAATCTTGATAAAGGTACACAAACCAACTTAGTCCTAATAAGCTTGTTTTTTAACGTAGTAATTGGTGTTGTAACAGTAATGCTCGTAAGAGGTATTCTGAAAAGCGTTCCATCACTCTTATACGTATTCGAAAAAGTTTCTTCGGGTGATTTGACCCACCGAGCTGCTTCCGATTCCTTAGATGAGTTTAGAAAAATCGCAACTATGCTGAACATCGCGAATATTGAGATTTCAAAACTCATCGCCGGTTCTAAGGCAACAGCAGAAAAGACAAATCGTACGCTGGATATATTTGAGAAAAAGTTTTCAAATTTTGAAAGTTTATCAAGATCCTTTGTTGAGACCATAGAAAAGCAACAAAGAGACATAGAAAGAATATCTTCTTCAGTAGAAGAGATTAATGCAAACGTCGAAGAGCTTTCACACCAATCGCAAGGTCTCAGCAGCTTGGCATTAAACGCCTCAAATCTTTCCAAGAACTTAGAGGAAAAAGCCTCTGAAGGTAGCAAAGAGCTTGAAAATGTAAGAGAAATTACTTCAGGATTTGTAAAAGAATACGAAGAACTGCGTGATGGAATCGAGAAATTAGCAGACGCAACAAAGAATATCGGGAGTATCATAGAAACGGTAAGGCAGATAGCAGAACAAACAAACTTGCTGGCACTTAACGCAGCAATAGAAGCAGCAAGAGCAGGAGAAGCCGGGAGAGGTTTTGCAGTCGTTGCAGACGAGATTAGGAAGCTCGCCGAACAAACTAAATCGTCTACAGATACCATAACAAGTACGATATCAGCAGTTGATATGTACTCAAAATCACTCGAGGAAAAGATCGAAAAGCTGTACAAAGAAGTCGACGAAACAGAGAAAGGATATAAAAAAGTATCGAGTAGTTTTGAAGAAATATCAAAAGCGATTACAGAACTTGCAAACATAATTGACAACGTTGCTGCGCATTCGCAGGAGCAAACAGCAAGTGCAGAAGAAATGAGAAGTGCTTCGTCTGAAATCGTTCATGGGATCCAGCAAATCGAAGAAAATGGTTCGAATATACTCGAAAGTTCTCATAAGTCCTTAAGTGAAATTCAAAACATCAAGATTGAAATTGAAGAACTGAAGAACAAAGTAAATGACATGATTCGCGAAATTGAGAAATTCAAAGTATAAATTTTTCGTAAAAAAGGGCAGATTTCTTTATCTGCCCTTTTTTATTTATCTCCCGTAATGAAGAGATAGTACCTTTCAGGTTCTATAACTACCGGCGATATTTTGAAATTGTAGTCGCAGTTAACCGAAAGTGCGACCGAATTGTTTTCAGCGTCCTCCCATTTTGCTGCTACCAATTCAGGACCCCATTCGTATGGCTTGCCTGTTTGTAATTCGTTCCCTGGTAAGTTGTACCAGTTATAGTCGCTGAACCTAATCTCAACTTCCGTATTGCCACTTTCAAAGAACGGCTCTTCAATCAACGGATAGTGGTACGTTCCACTGTTGACTGTCAGGTCGTATATCCATATGTCGTACAAGTACTTCACTTTTCCTTCATAATCTTCCAAACCAACAAATTTCCATCTGAAAGCTGGCTTTGTAGATACTTCAGTTGCGCTGTCTGTTGGTTCAACATTCGAAATCTTAACCATTGGCAGTGGTTCAACGCTTCCTAATACCACGCGAGGTCCTTCAATTCCCGAATAGTCTGAACTTACGGCATACCATACTCTTTTGCGTACCTTATTGTTGTACGTATCAATGTAACTCTTCACGTTAGATGGCAGCGTAGTAATCTTAAAAAACTTGTTTCCGTCGTAAGACTTGTAGATGTTGTATCCCGTCGGTTCTTTTGCGAAAAATCTTTGCGTGCTTTCAGACAATGTATACCATTTGATAACGTTGTAGAGATTCGTACGATGGTTTTCAGATGATAATGTGTAGTACTTAGTTGAAGTGTTGAGATGATAAGAATATATAGCTGGCGATGGGTATTCAACTCTATAATAAGATGTCGTCAATTCTGAAAAGCGCCTTATTTCAACGGGAATAATCAATTCAAATCTGTTATCGTTCAAATCATATGCATCTAAAAAAAGGTACGTCTTTCCTGAATGAGCCTCTAGGGATATTTCACCACTCAATCTATCTGATTCGCTGTATAATCTCGGAGCTGTTAAGTACTCAGCGCCTGGCGGTGTTCCAAGCTTTGCATACATGTGCGAAATCCCGAGCTTCGAAGCGGTTGCTTCAGCATCTATATAGATCATTCTGAGATTTAAGAGTTCATATACACCTGACGAGTTGGAGCTATATCTAACAAACATTTTGTCGCTTTCGTAAAGTTTAAAATTTATGCTTATATCGTTATCAATAGCAGCAGAGAATTTCGGCCTTCTCAAAGTCGTGTTAAGGTTAATATCGGAATGTACGTTTAAAAGCCTTATGTCGGTATTGGCAAATCCATCTTTCCTTACACGAATGTCATATGGTCCAGAATATCCTCTCAGAGTAAAAGATACAGTTCCATTGCTCTGCGTGGTCTTTTCTTCCAAAATCTGCCCGTCTTTTAGCAAAGTTACAGTGGCATCATCAACCGTAGGTCCAGAATTGTATTCGGCAACATAGATATTAACAGTAAAATCTGTTCTTGAGGCTTTAAACGGTATAATTGAGCAACTTGATAGAAAGAAGATGATACCAATCGACATGATTACAAAGATCAAATATCCAAGTCTAATATTTTTACTCATCTCCATCACTCCGTCTTTCCGAAAAATGTCCAATGAGAATTTCTGCCATATGCGTCATACAGGGTCGTCAAGGTCGAACCGGCGGTTATGTAACCACTCAGTCTTATGTCGTAACCGTTAAGTGTTATAGTGGCATTAACCGTAGTATTATGCAAGACAGGACTTGGATAGCCAAATTTTATAAAGTACCTTCCACTTAAATGTGAAATATCAATTTGGTTAGACAAGAGTTCAATTGTGGTGGAAGTACTTCCGTCCTTGCTTTGCAAGATCAAAAATTCATTTCCGCTCACGTTTTTGAACTTAATCCTCGCCTGTGAAGAAAAATTAAAGGTGATCGAAGAATCATTCGTAAAACTACGGTTAGCATAATACACTCGCTCTTCTGCCTTTCTATAAACGACGTTTGATAGACCTTCACTGTTTTCACGAGAATCCGGTCCGCTGATGATTACATCGTATTTTCCTGTGTCGATATTCAGAAATTTCGCGACACCATCTCCATTTGTCTTTGAAAAGTACCTAACTCTTCTATCTGTGTTCGAAGTGCCAATCAGTGACACACTAACTGATGGTATCTTCCAATCACCGTATGCGTCGGTCACTTCAACGTCTAAATTTAACCCTCCGTTGTCAGGTAGTTCTGAGCTTACACTTCTTTGATTTATCATTCCATAACCTGACCTTTCATCTATCCCCGGCTCTCCTATATCAATAGCCCCGTTTTCCAGAAGTCTTCTTATCTGCCATGGCTTAGCATTCGGATATTCCTGGAGCAAGAGCGCAACAAATCCAGACACGTGTGGTGTTGCCATTGAGGTTCCGGACATGAATCCATAATAACCGCTGTTTTCTGCTATTTGAAATGACCTTTTGTCATAGCCGACAGAAGTTTTCTGAGGCATCGTCGAGATTATATTCACGCCTGGCGCTGAAACGCTGAGCATCGGGCTTCCGCTCGAAAAATCAGCGATATCATATTTATTGCCTAAGTATTCAACAGCACCGACTTGTATCACCCCTGGATAATTTGCTGGGTATTGAAAAGACTGCGAAGACTTTGAATTCCCAGCCGCTGCAACAACAACAACCCCATGAGCTAAAGCGTAATCAAACGCATCTTTTAGTGTCTGCGAATAACCTGCTCCACCCCAGGAATTGCTAAGTACCTTTGCCCCATGATCAACTGCCCATATTATTCCCTTCGCTGCGTAATCATCGCCAACATACCATCCGCCTATGTCGAAAAGAACTACCGGCATTATCTTCACCCTGGGCGCAACACCGACTAATCCTTTGCCATCCTTCTTTGCAGCTATCGTTCCAGCAACGTGCGTGCCATGAGAACCGCCGTATGAAGAATCAGTTCCTTCAGGAATTTCTTGATTGATAATTGGTCTATACCCGCGTGTTACCTGTCCCTGCAAATCAGGGTGCGTTCCATCAACGCCCGTGTCGAGTACGGCGACGATAATCCCAGTTCCATCATATCCGTCGTTCCAAACTTTTTTAACATCAATCGCCCTTAGTCCCCAGAGATAAAAATCTAACGATTCACTTGTGTAATTCTCGTAAATTGTATAATTCAAGACAACCTTTTGGTTAGAATAACCTTGACCAACACTGTAAGGAATTATGCTTCTTTTGTACACAGGTTCTGCGTACCTAATTTTCACTTTTTGGATACTTTCCTCATCTTGAAAAATTTGGAGCACTTTTTCCACTTTCTCGACTTTGAATGAGGCAACACGAATCTGCGGAATGTTTAGCAACAACCTTCCTTCTATCAATTCGGCAATTTTGTCCAAGTCATCCTCATCTTCGTAACCTACGAGGACTCTATCTGGAAAGTAATCATCATTTGTTAGACTTAAGTTTTCAGATAAATCAGAAGTGCTACCATTATCAATTCTCCCAGAACGACTGTTGGTACAAGATGTTGCGATGGATATAACCAAACCTATAATGAGAAATACAAAAACAAGCTTGCTTTTCCAAAGCAAGCTCTTCAAATTGAAAGTATATTTTTTGTTACTCAACAAGAGTTTGGATTTCATGAATTATCTGAACCCCCTATTGAACATCTTTGTTCTTCGATTTTTTCATTTCGTACATCTTTTCATCAACATCTTTGTAAATGTCTTCAATTCTGTTGTAGCCAGATATGTTAATAATGCCGTACGAAACAAAAATATTATGCTCCTTTAGGTTTTCTGTTATGCGTTTCATCACGCTTTCCGCGTTCTGAGCATCTGTTTCAGGTAGAACAATGACGAACTCATCTCCGCCGTAACGCGCAACGATATCCATTGATCGTATAGTTTTATTTATCGTTTCCACAAGCATTTTCAAAACATTGTCACCATATATGTGCCCATAAACATCGTTTATCCTCTTAAAGTCGTTGACATCTAAAAAAATCACCGACGTTGGATGTTGTGTACGTTTGGATTTGCTCAACTCCTTCTCTAAGAATTGATCTAAGAACAACCTACTGTAAGCACCGGTTAAGTAGTCTTTTATCGACACTTCAAACAATTTTCGCTTTTCAACTTCGAGCTCTTCTATTATATCCATAAAGCGCAGCGATAAAGAAACTACGCTTGCCATCTTGTCAAAAACGCTGAGTGTCAGATCAGAAAACTGGTTTTCCCCTTCTTTTTCAAAAAGAATCACACCACGCGAAAGTCCTCTGAATATAATGGGTACACCGTATATGGAATAAACATTTCCACGCAATTCTTTTAAGTAATAACCATCAGCTAACCGTTCTTCAGTTACACTGTTTCTTATATGAACTCTGATTCCTTTGTCTATAATATATCGAGAAAGCGTCTTTTCGGAAGGTTTCATCACTAATCCGCTTCTGTCATCATCGTCTTTATACTTGAAGTATGGATAATAAATCTCTCCACCGGGATTCAACAGTCCAATGCCAAAAACATCCGCAAGTCCGTATTTTATAAGCAGTTCTCTTATCTTCTCGCCTATGCGCTTTATGTCAACAACATCTTTTGAAATCTCTTCATCGAGGATTTCTGTAAGACTTTGGAGAATTGAACTTTCAATACTTGTAAACTCGTAGGTTACGTTCCTTGTTATAACCACTCTGAACTGCTTGCCGTCTACGTACTTTCGAACATATTTGATCTCAATGAATGATCTTTGAATTTCTTTCTTCCATACTCCGACATAATCTTTCGTTCCAGAATCGATTTGTTTTTTAACCTCTTTCAAGAAATCGTACAGGATCATATTTTTCTCAGGATGCTGTAACAAATCATCGATTTCCTCTCTGTTTCTTAGTTCAATACCAACCTTTGCTGCATCTTGAATTATTGGGCTGTTTATATAGATCAGTTCGTCATCCGCCCAGACTGCAAGGCCAAGATTTTCTGCACTAACAATTATTCCCATGCTTTGAAGCAAAGTGTTCAGAGCTTTGTTTTCATTTCTCAGACTATTGTATTTTATTACATATCGAACGATAAGGATTGCAAAAAAAATAAGAGCGCCCGATAGAAATAAAATAGTAAGAACGCTTTCTGACATCGAATCACTCCCCTGTAAAAGAAACACAAAAATATGCTAAAGCTCACACCTTAGCATATTTTATCACATAAATCCGTATACCAAATCTACTTAATTGCGTCGTAAACGTTTATAACGACATTCTTAATCTTCTAAAACAAGTTGTTTCTTGAACATCCTTGCATACAATCCTTCGTTTTCAAGCAGTTCGTAATGTGTTCCCTTTTCCAATATCCTGCCTTGGTCGAATACATATATAACATCTGCGTTCTGCAACACCTTTAATCTGTGGGTGATTATAATCATCGTAGTGCCTTTCATCTCGGTTCTCAATGTCCTGATGATTTCTTCTTCCGTTTCAGGGTCAACGGCGGATAGACAATCATCGAATATGTAGACATCCGCTTTTTTCATGAGAGCCCTTGCTATTGTTAACCTCTGCTTCTGTCCACCTGAGAGCATAACACCTCTCTGACCAACCACTGTATCGTATTTGTCTGGGAATTTTTCCACATCATCGTCAATTGCCGCAAGCTGGACATATTTTTTTACTTCTTCTAAATCGTATTTCTCCATTGCAAACGCGACATTCTGCGAAACTGAATTTGAGAACAAGAATGTCTCCTGCGGAACGTATGATATCAAGTCCCGTATATTTTGCGAATGTAGGTCGTTAATGTCAAGATCGTTGATGAAAATCTTCCCTCGTTCAACTGGATAAAGCTTACTGATGAGTTTTACAAGAGTAGACTTGCCGCTTCCAACTGTTCCAACGATACCTACAAACTGTCCCTTTTTAACTTCAAAATCTACCCCTTTAAGTACATCCCTCTCTGTGCCTGGATATCTGAACCACAAGTCCTTAATAGATATAGATTCTATCCTTTCCACCTTTGCAGGATTTTGTGGCTCTACAACAACAGGTTTCGCTTCGTTCAGCTCTTTAAGTCTTTGGAGTGAAGCGCGTCCTTGCTGGATGACATTCATAACCATACCGTATGCCGTGAGTGGCCAGACTAACATACCTATGTAGCTGTTAAACGCTATGTAATCTCCAAGCGTAACGGTACCTCTTATAACCATGGGACCTCCAACTGCCAAAGCCAAGAAGAACGAAAGAGTTCCAATAAAGTGCACAAGTGGCCACATTACACCCCAAACCCTTATCAGAGACATCGTTGCATGGAAGTGTTCCTTTGCCTTCTTTTCAAACAACTCTTCTATCTTCGGTAAAATCGAAAAGCTCTTGATTATCCTTATTCCGTCCATCGTCTCTTCAGTATAACCACTTAGATCCATATAAACGTCCTGTGTTCGTCGTGACCTTTTAAATATCAATCTGCCAAATGTGAGTGAGACGAGAATTATGCCAGGAAGTGGTATTAGTGCAATTAGAGTCAGTTTCCAGTTCGTAGACCTCGCCATGAAGAATATGGTCATAGAGGTCATGAATACTGCATCTGTGAGTTGCACGACACCGATGCCAAGCATCCTTTCCACTGTACTTACATCGTTTGTAAAGTACGCCATGATGTCTCCGGAACGGTGCTTGTCAAAAAAGTGCATGTCTAAACCTAAGACTTTATCGAAGAGTTGCTTCTTCGCTGAGTAGTCAAAAAACCTCGAGCTACCCATAATGAAGTACCGCCACCAAAATCTGCCAAAGAGCATTCCAAAAGCAAGACCGAGAATCGATAACACGAGAGTCTTTACTTCATTCAGCGTATTTACGTTATCTAACACCTGAATGGTATTGATTGCTTTCGAAATTACCCTCGGAACAAATAGTTGTAGCAGATCTATCACAATTAGTGAAATAATACCAAATATGTAAAAGTACCATCGCTTTTTCAGAAATTCCCTAAGCAATTTGAACACCTCCAGAGATTTTTTGTCATGATGGTTTGCATTGCGAACATTCTAAGGTTATTATACCACAGCATACAAAAAATGGAGCCCTTTTTTGGGCTCCATTTTGTCTATTCCCTTTATTGGAATTACATTGGGTAGTATCCTCTTTCTTTGACGGCGTTGGCAACTCTGCTGATTGCAACGATATATGCTGCCGTTCTCATGTCTGTGTTGTATTTTTCTTTTGTCTTGTAAACTTCTGCAAATGAGTTGACCATCATCTTTGTTAGTTTCTTTCTTATATCGTCTATATCCCAGAAGAATGTCTGCAAGTCTTGTACCCATTCGAAGTAAGAGACTGTAACACCACCAGCGTTTGCAAGGATGTCAGGAACGATAAGTACGCCTTTCTTTATAAGCACTTCTTCTGCCTCTGGTGTTGTTGGACCGTTTGCTCCTTCGACTATTATCTTTGCTCTAATCCTGTCAGCGTTCTTCTCTGTTATTGCGTTTTCAAGTGCCGCCGGAACAAGGATGTCAACGTCAAGTTCAAGAAGCTCTTCGTTCGTGATTGGTTTTGCTTTCGGATATCCCTTGATTATTCCCTTGTTTGCATCTCTGTAGGCGATAACGTCGTTAACATCGAGTCCGTTTTCGTTGTAAATTCCACCGCTGACATCGCTGACAGCGACTATCTTTGCGCCGAATTCTTCGCTGAGAATCTTCGCACTGTAAGAACCGACGTTACCGAATCCTTGAATTGCTACCGTTGCTTTGGAAATGTCTTTTCCGAGTGCTTTGCAAGCTTCGTTTGCTGTTATCGCAACGCCCCTACCTGTTGCTTCTGGTCTACCTTCTGAACCACCGAGGTCAAGTGGTTTACCTGTGACAACACCGAGTGCTGTGTAGCCAACGTTCATGCTGTATGTATCCATGTACCATGCCATTATTTTTGCGTTCGTGTTTACGTCTGGTGCCGGGATATCTTTTTGTGGTCCGACCATCATCTGGATTTCTGAGAAGAATCTTCTGCTGAGCCTTTCGAGTTCTTTCTCTGAAAGTTTTGAGACGTCAACCTTTACTCCGCCCTTACCTCCACCGTATGGAAGGTTCATAACAGCACATTTCCATGTCATCCAGAATGCAAGCGATGCAACCTCATCGAGGTTTGTATCTTCGTGGTACCTAATTCCACCTTTTGCTGGACCCCTTGCTGTATTGTGCTGTACCCTGTAACCTTCGAATATTTCTACTCTGCCATCGTCCATTACAACTGGGAAGTGGACTTCCAAAATTCTCTGTGGCCAAAGGAGGAAGTTACCTATGTTTGGATCGAGATCCATGATTTCTGCAGCTTTCAGGAACTGCTTCTGAGCGTTTTCATATATCGGTCCGAATGGTTTGAGGTTTCCCATAGTGCTGAGTTTCATCTCTTCACAACCTCCCTGATTTTTAGTGCTGGCTGGTTCACCAGCGATTGTCAAAACTATTATCATTCAACCAACGTAAGATATCAACCTGCGTTTTGTGAATAGTATCACTTTTAATCTTGAAAAATTACTGAAATCTCTCTTTTTCTTAAAGATGTTCATTTATGCATCTATATGTTTTGTCTGTTCACATCTTTAGAACAGCCCTGTTATCTCCCCGTTCTCATCGATATCTATGTTAACCGCCGCCGGCACTTTGGGAAGACCCGGCATGAGCATTATCTCTCCAGCCAACGCAACGACAAAACCTGCTCCCGCACTTATTTGGAAATCTCTAACTGTGAATTCATAACCCTTTGGAGCATTTATTTTCTTCGGATCATCAGAGATACTATTCTGGGTCTTAGCGATGATAACTGGATAGTTGCCATAGCCGTTCTTTTTAAGCATGCTAAGTTTTGATTTGGCTGTGTCTGTATATATAACCTTTCCTGCTCTGTAAATTTGTTTTGCTATTATATCTATCTTTTCTTCAATGGGTAGTTCGGCAGGTACTAAAGGTTTGTAATTCGTAGGTATCGTCTCAATGGTTTCAACGACTCTTTGTGCCAACTCTACCGCACCTTCGGAACCTTTAGCATAGGCTTCGTTTATGACACACTTAACCGGGCTTTCTCTCAAAACGGCTTCAATTTCAGCTGGTGTGTCACTTTCAAACCTGTTCAGTGCAACTACAATCGGTACGCCGTACTTCTGTAAATTCTCGACGTGCACTTTGAGGTTTTCCATACCTTTAACAACTGCTTCAACGTTTTCTTTAGATAGGTCCTCTTTAGCTACGCCACCATGGTATTTCAAAGCCCTAATAGAAGCTACAAGCACAACTGCATCAATTGTGAGATTTCCAGTCGGCGCTACGAAATCGAGGAATTTTTGCGCTCCAAGGTCTGCTGCAAATCCTGCTTCAGTCACAACATAGTCTGCAAGCCCAAGTGCCATCTTCGTTGCTATCAATGTGTTCGTTCCGTGTGCGATGTTCGCAAACGGTCCACCATGGACAAACGCGGGTGTGTTTTCTATCGTCTGCACAAGATTCGGATTTATCGCATCTTTCAGCAATGCAGCAACTGCTCCCTGAATCCCAAGGTCTTTGATTCTCACAAGACCTTTTTTCTCGCTTTGCGCAACAACTATTTCGCCGATTCTTCTCTTCAAATCTGCAAGGTCTGAGGCTAAGCAGAGTGTTGCCATGATTTCAGATGCCGCGGTTATCAAGAATCCATCTTCTCTTGGATACCCATTCGCACTTCCGCCGAGTGCGATGACAATCTGCCTGAGAGCCCTGTCGTTCATGTCGATCGCTCTCTTCCAATATATCTTTCGGATATCTATCCCCAGCTCATTTCCGTGGTTTATATGTGCATCGATAACAGCGGAAACGAGGTTGTGCGCTGTTGTTACCGCATGTATATCCCCTGTAAAATGCAGGTTTATGTCCTCCATCGGCAATACTTGTGAATACCCTCCACCTGCAGCTCCGCCCTTCACACCAAATACCGGTCCCAAAGACGGCTCTCTCAAAGTAACAATAGATTTTTTGCCAATTCTGTTGAGTGCCATCGACAAGCCGATGCTTGTTGTGGTCTTTCCCTCTCCAGCCGGTGTTGGTGTTATGGCGGTAACTAATATTAACTTGCCTTTCTTCCTATTCAATTCCTTCAAATACCTGTGATCTACTTTTGCGATATGATTTCCGTAAAGTTTGAGTTTTTCTTCAGGAATTCGTAGCTTCTTGGCGATTTCCCTGATATCAACTAACCTTGCACCCTTTGCTATTTCAATATCTGGCAACATACTATCACCTCCGTACTTAGTTTAACATAATTTGTGAATTAGTTAAAGTTTTAAAAGTTCGTGTTTAGTGGTTCTGTCCAAGCATATATTCATATCCTTTTCACAATTGCCTGTTTCTCTTTATTTTTGTCAAAATATGTGATAAAATATATGAAAAATAAAAGAATGTGTTTTTATCGGAGGTGCTTTTGTTAGTGAACGGAAGGATAGAGACTCGCGAAGAGATTATAGAAGACATTAAGTACGTTGCAAGAGTTTTTGGACGGGATTTTGTGATTGCCTTCTCAGGTGGAATGGACAGCACAGCGGCTGCTCTGCTTTGCGCTGAGGTTGTTGGAAAAGATCACGTCGAGCTCGCACATGTCGTTTATGGACCTTACACGTACAATAACAGTCTGAAAATCGTGAGCGAATTCGCTGAAACATATGGCTTTAAGCTCACCCTACTGAAAAATTTAGACCAAGAGAAGATATGGAAATATGGACCATCTTGCAATATGTGCACAAAGAAAGTCAAGATGGGAACTGTGCTTGAGTACGCCAAAGGGCGTATAGTGGTTACAGGCTCAAATTCTTCAGACACCTGGGGACAAACTGGACTGAGAGTCTTCAATGGGATGTACGCTCCGCTTGGTGATGTCGGAAAGGAAGAAATCCGGAAGATTCTCGAAAGCTACGGCGTTCAGATAAGAAGAATAGGCGAACACGCTACAAGGGAAGGGTGTAAGCTAAAGCACCTGCTAAAGCCAATGACCAACCCTTCATTCCACGGTCAAGCTACCGCGATAGCCAATGAAATGGTTCTTCAGTACTTTCCAGCTGGGAACGAAATTGCAAATGTGAAGATTATAGGTCCTCTTTCAAAGAATATAGCCATCATCAACGTCAAGCCGTTCAGAGAAGAGGTTTATGATTTAGCCAAGAAACTCCAAGAAATTGACGTTATCAGCGAAGTGATTGTTGCTGACAAACCATTGATATTGACTATCGTTGCTAACCCCTCGATATATCGCGTCGATGAGTCGAGGTTTTGGATAGTCGAAGGAAAGCTGAAGCCGGAATTTGCGGTACCTATCAAGGTCGAATGGCATGAGTCTAAAAACAACAAATTGAGAACTTTTCACGTTGTGGAGGTGCGTGAATGGACGACTTACGAGACAGAGAAAGAAGAATACTGGGCGAACTACAACAGAAACTTGGATATAATTTCAAAGATCAAGTGCTCTTGTTCAATGCCCTCTGCCACTCGAGTTACGCTTACGAAGTAAACCAACTTGGAAGGGACATCAAAAACAACGAAAGGCTTGAATTCCTTGGAGACGCAGTAGTAGAACTCGTGGTGTGTGATATATTGTACCAAAGATACCCAGAAGCTTCGGAAGGCGAGATGGCAAAAGTAAAGGGTGCCGTTGCCAGCGAAGAAGTGCTTACCGAAATTGCCAGCAGATACGAGTTGGGTAAGTACATCTTCCTTGGCAAAGGCGAAGAGAAAACGGGAGGTAGAACAAGAAGCAGTATCATTGCAGATACGTTCGAAGCTGTTTGCGCTGCAATCTACCTTGACGGCGGTCTTGACGCTGTCAAAAAAGTCTTTTCGAAAGATTTTGAGGGGTTTATTGAAATCTTCCTCTCTGGGCAGCGGATATTCGACTATAAAACCGCACTGCAGGAAATTACGCAGGAGAGGTATAGGGAATTGCCTGAATACCGCACGGTTAAGGTTGATGACAACGGAAAGTTCATGGTTGAGCTCTACTTACAGGGCAAAAAAGTGGCAACAGGTACTGGCTCTTCAAAAAAGGATGCGGAAAAGGACGCAGCAAGAAAGGCATACGATTATTTAACAACAAGCTCTGAATAGATTTCTTGAGTTTAAAAATTGGAGGGAACGGTATCGACGTAGAATTATTCCTCCGAACTTATGAAGATTATCTAAAGCACGTGAGAAGAGGTTCAGAAAACACGGTAAAGGCGTATATGAAAGATATCAGGCGGTTTTTGGAATACGTTGGAAAACCGCCACGTGATATAGAGAGAGCAGATGTGGAAAAGTTCATAAAGGCTCTGTCGAAAGGTGAGATAACCGGCAGTGCTGTGACCGAGACCACTGTGTCGAGATATATCTCTTCACTCAAAGGGCTCTTTGATTATCTTGAATTGATAGGCTCTATCGACGAGAATCCTATGGAACGTGTGCGACACCCACGGCTTAGAAAGAAGATACCAAGCTTTCTGACGTTAGAAGAAGTTAAAAATTTGCTGAATGCGTACGACGAAGAGAAAAAACTCAAGTACAAGACTATACTTTCGATGCTTTATTTCTGTGGGCTCCGAGTGAGTGAACTGTGTAATCTACGGACCGAAGATGTTTCTTTCTACCCTGCGTACGTTAAAGTCGTGATGGGAAAGGGAAATAAAGACAGGATAGTTCCAATAAGCGATAATATCCTTCCGCTCTTAGAAAAATACGTTGAAAGGTACAAGCCAAGGATTTATTTCTTCGAAAACAATGGAAGGCAAGTGCATCCTTCAACTGTTTTCAGAATAGTCAAGAGAGCCGCACAGAAAGCTGGAATAACAAAACAGATACATCCACACACCTTAAGACATACTTTCGCAACGCACCTTGTGATGAACAATGTTAACGTCAAAGTCGTTCAAGAACTTTTGGGTCATACCAACCTAAGCACAACAAGCATCTATTTGCACGTTGCTGATAAAGAGAAGTTCGATGCGGTCAAGAAACTCGTCATTTAGAGCGTTGTACTTTAAGAAGCTCAGTAAAGCGAGGTAGGAATGTGGGGAAAGATGAAGATAAGAGTTTATTAACTCAGGGACAAATTTCAAACAGTGATGATACTCGCAATAAGGAAAAGTTCATAAATGAATTGGAAAAATTGCTCGGTTCTAATTTTTCTGCCCAAGAGCGAGAGAAGATATCTCGTGCTTTTGATATGGCAAAAGTTGCATACGACGGGCTTTACAGAAAGTCAGGCGAGCCGTTTATCACTCACCCTATGGAAGTTGCAAAAATCGTAGCATCTCTCAAATTAGATGCGGATAGCATAATCGCTGCTCTGTTGCACGATGCGATCGAAGACAGCGAAGGAAGGGTCACATACGAAATGATAGAAAAACAGTTTGGAAAGGAAATCGCACTGATTGTCGATGGAGTGACGAAAGTCAGTAGGATCAACGCACCTGTTGGAAATGTTGAACAGAAGAAAAAACTCGAGACTATTCAGAAGATGCTCTTTGCAATGGCTGAAGACGTTCGAGTGATATTCGTGAAACTCGCTGACAGGCTACACAATATGCGTACTATTGAGTTTGTAGAAGATGCCGAAAAGAAACGTTACAAAGCTTTGGAAACACTGGAAGTATATGCCCCGATTGCCCATAAGCTCGGTATTAATATCATAAAATCTGAGCTTGAAGACCTATGCTTCAAGGTATTGCACTACGATGAATACCAGAAGATAAAGCAGCTCGTTGCGCAAAAAAGGACAGAACGAGAAGAGAGGTTAAAAACTTACGTACAGCAATTAACATCTGCGTTCCAAGAACACAATATCGATGCCAAAGTAGAAGGTAGATACAAGCATTATTACAGCATATGGAAAAAGATGATCCAGAAAGGCAAGGATTTTAACGAGCTGTACGATTTGATAGGTCTGAGGGCTATAGTGCCTGATGTCACAACGTGTTACACAGCAGTAGGTATCGTCCACAACCTCTGGGTACCACTTCCCGGACGTTTTAAGGACTACATAGCTGCGCCAAAATCGAACGGGTACAGGTCAATCCATACGACTGTTATTACGCAGTTCGGTGAACCGATTGAGATACAAATCAGAGACAAAAATATGCACGAAGAGGCGGAATACGGTCTCATAGCTCACTGGGCGTATAAGAGCGGGGAAGGCGTTGTAGATATAAAGCAGAAATGGTTGTTGAGGCTTACAGAATGGCGAAAAGAACTTTCGCAAGGTTACGCGAGCGTTGACGATTTAAAGAAAGAGCTCCAAATGTCAGAGGTTTTTGTCTTGACACCGAAAGGCGAGATTATCCACCTTCCGTACGGCGCAACTCCCATTGACTTTGCTTATGCGGTCCATACAGAAGTGGGACACCACTATGCCGGAGCGAAGGTAAATGGCAAAATCGTGCCTATCGATTACCAGTTAAACAATGGGGACGTTGTGGAGATAATAGTAAACAAATCGTCCCCAGGTCCAAGCCTCGACTGGCTGAAATATGCAAAAAGTCCAAGAACAAAGGCTAAGATAAAGAGATTTTTCAAAGAAAAGGAAAGAGAACAGCTCATCGAACGCGGTAAGGATGTGCTTAGAAGGGTTGCAAAAAGATTAAATGTCGCCATCGAAGAGCTCTTGGAAAGACCAGAGATTAAGAAATATCTCTCGGCACACCAGATCGATGAAGAGGAATTCATAACAAGGCTCGGCGACAAGACCTTAACGCAAGATGAATTGTTAACGCTACTTGGATATAGAGAACCTCAGAAAAAGAAAGAAGTCAAGCACAAGAAAAAATCGCCCGCTTCGCTGGTCATTGTCGATGGACTTGACGGTCTCGAGACACTCTTTGCAAAGTGTTGTAATCCGATACCGGGTGATAGGATTGTTGGAGTTACAAGCAAGAGAGGCTTGGTCATACACCGTTCGAATTGCCAGAACGTTTTGTCTCTCGGTTCTGACAGGAAATTTCCTGCCGTCTGGAGATCAGATGTCACTGCGCAATTTGGAGTATTGATGAAACTCGAGCTTGATAAGAAAGAGAGAGTGCCGGAAATACTTTCAAAGACAATGGAGAAGAAGATAGAAATAAAGAACTTTAAATTCGAAAATATCCAGGATGATTTTGTTATTGTTTCGCTTAGTGTAACAGTTTCTTCTTTGGAAGAATTGGAAGAAATCATGACTTACTTCAAATCATTCCCAGGTGTTAGAAAGGTGGTACGCGGCTGAGATGAGGGCAGTTGTTCAAAGAGTTACAAAAGCAAGCGTCAGTGTCGATAATCAGATAGTCGGCAAAATATCAAGTGGAATCGTCGTTCTGCTCGGCGTTGGAAAGGACGACACGCTCGAAGATGCAAAATATCTTGCCGAAAAGATTGTTAACCTGAGAATTTTCGACGATGGAGAGGGCAAGATGAACTTGTCTTTGCTCGATGTTAAAGGTGAAGCCTTAGTTATCTCTCAGTTCACGCTCTACGGAGATTGCAGGAGAGGAAGAAGGCCTTCCTATTCTGACAGCGCTCCCCCGGATATCGCCAATGAATTGTATGAGAAGTTTGTAGAATTGGTTAGAGGCTATAACGTACGCGTCGAGACGGGAATATTCGCTGCTCACATGCTCGTGGAGATACACAACGACGGACCTGTGACTCTGCTTTTAGATTCTAAAAAGGTATTCTAAGGTATCTTGAGGACTGGTTGTAAATGGAAAAAAATAGGTATATTTTGAAAAACGATACTCCAAGTTGCCACCTGTTGCATGTTTGCTGTGCTCCAGATTTGGTTATCTCATACCTTGCCGGAGCGCGTGGAGATGTTTTTTTCTACAATCCGAACATACACCCAAGGTCTGAATACGAAAAGAGGTACAAGGAAGTTCTGAGGGTTGCGGAATTTTTCGAAATGAATGTTGTAGAGGTCCCATACGACCCTGAGACGTTTTTTGAGAAAACAAAAGGATTAGAAAGCGAGCCAGAAGGCAGAAAACGTTGTGAAATCTGCATAAGGATGCGACTTGAAAAAACTTTAGAATTTGCTAAAGAAAATGGATACAGGTCCTTTTCGACAACGCTCACAGCTTCACCTAAGAAGTCGGTAGAGATGATTAATAACGCCGGTATTAATGTATCGAGATACAACCTTGTTCAATATATTCCAAATGTTTACAGAAGAAGTCCCTTATACAACCTATCTCAAAAACTCATAAAACAACTCGGAATTTACAGGCAGAACTACTGTGGATGCGTTTTTTCAGTAAGAAATGAGGATAAAGAAAAGGGTGAAGAAATTAGATGAGACTGTATTACTCAATTGACGAAATGGAAAGTGAAAAGAAATTGTACGGAAGCATCGCCTTGTCAACAAAAGTAAAAGTCGATTTCACGTTCCAGAGTCAGAAGTACACGCTTATTCCATATACAGTAGGTGACGTAACGGTTTTGGTCGAAATATCGGACGAAAAAGAAGTTTTCGACTTGCTTCTCGAGGAATATATCAAGAATTCATTACTCAACACATTTATTTATCCAGATGAAATAAAAGAAATATCGAAGCATTTTAAGACTGAATTGAAAAGTTTTAAGATTTTAGTGGTAAAATATAACTCGGTTGAAGAGAAGGAATTTTCTAGATACTCGCTTTCTAACATCACATTCGGGGTTGTTGCGTACAACGGTTTAGATATACATTTAATCCCGAGCAATGTGAAGGTAAGAGAAAAGGAAGGTTATTGTGTATCGGATGTTGTAGTAACTTCTGAAGAAGGTATAAGGCAGGCTTTGTTACTCGCTAAATGGTTTGGGAAAGGCACTTACACGGACCTGCCGAAACTTGCGTACGAGGGTGGAAAATACGATGAAATGGTGAAATGGAAAGATTTTATTAAGTATATATTGGTTTCAAATTTCGATAATGAGTACCTCGGTGGTATAATAAAAAAGCTAAACGAGTTTCGAAAAGAGACATATTTCAATCCTTTGAATAAGATAGAAATGATAGCACTTGGCATAATTCTGATGAAGTTAGGAGGAGGATACATTGAATCAGATAGTTACGATATCATTTAGCGCATTAACTGAGAATATTAAACTGGCAAGAGTTGTAATACACACATTTCTATCATTCAGAAATGTTTTTGATAAAGATATATTCGATACCGAGTTGGCAATAAACGAGGCTATTGCGAATATCATACAGCACACGTACAAAGGTGAGCCCAAGTATATAATAATGACGATGAACTGGATGGAACCAGACACTCTCGAAGTACTTTTGCGAGATTTCGGTCCTAAGGTTGATCCTTCAAAAATCAAATCTCGCGATTTGAACGACATACGCCCCGGCGGATTGGGTGTTTATATAATTCAGAGAATTTTTGAGGTTATGGAATTCAGAGACGTTGAGGAAGGCAATTTGCTTTATCTGAAACGTTCATTTTTAATTCCACCAAAGAAGGAAGAGCATACCTGATGATGAAATGAGGAGGAAATAGTGTGAGCTGGTTTTTAGGTCTTATTAAAAATCCATCGTTTATGTCCGCCTTTTTCGGCTTTTTCTCCGCTCAGCTTGTAAAGGTATTTATATACAAAGATATCCGAGTGTTTGGAAGATACGGTGGAATGCCGAGTGCTCACGTCGCAACAACATCAGCGCTCGCATGGGCCGTCGGATATCAAACGGGGTTCAACTCACCGATGACAGCGATAGCTGCCATTTTTTTAGCTATTACAACTGCTGATGCTGTCGGACTGAGACGAAACGTTGATCCAAATAAAGGGCACACACTGATGGAAGTTATCTATGGTTTTCTACTTGGTTGGGTAGTTGCGCTCTTAACTGCAAAGCTATACAAGATATAAATGTGCAACATGCAAAATTCTAATTAGACGCGGAGGTGTGGTTTTGTCAAAGAGTTCTGTCAGAAAGCCAGTTTTAGTGGCGGTTGTACTATTCGTTCTATTCGGAGCTTCGATACTTTTTGCGCAATTAGTCGAAATCCAGACTCCAGACTGGTTTAAGGAACACGTTCAGAAAAGAAGAAAAAGCGTTGGTCAACAGACCACCCAGGAATTTGTTGACGACCTTTGGAGGGTGATTTACACAGTAAGCATGAAATACGAGCTTCCACCCACATATATCGCAGCAGTAATCGCAGTTGAGAGCAACTTCACGAATGCAAAAGGCGCAGGTGGAGTGCTTGGAATGATGCAGATTCTTCCTTCGACAGCTCAAAGCATCGCAAAATTACTAAAACTCGACGTACCAAAAAACGGCTGGAACGAATTGCTTAACAACTATGAGTTAAATATAACTTATGGAACAGCATACCTTTCATACCTTTTCAAAAAGCACGGTTCACTGCAAAAAGCGTTGGAGTACTACAACAATGGCAAAAATAAAGTCATATACGCGCAGACAATAATGAAACAGTACAGCTTCTACGATACACTTCATACAAGTGAGATGAAACAGAAAGCAGAACAAAATCTGGCAAGTGCAAGTGTAACTCAGAGCGCTGAGCAATCAGCGACATCAACATCAACAATGCTTGAAGCAACAAGTTTAGAAATAACAAAAGAAGGTTCTTCAACAATAGCCTCAACAAATCCGGGCCCAAGTACTGTCAACGATATTCCTGTTATTGTTCCACCATCGATACCGCCGTTGTTTGGAACGAAATGATTCTCAAATCGAGGTGCAAATTATGGAAAACAAAGCAATAATGAAGATCAATAAAATAAATTTCGAATACCCAACTTTCGAACTTAAAGATATCTCTTTCGACGTGCCGAAAGGTTCATTCTTTGGTATTATAGGTCCTAACGGTTCTGGCAAAACCACGCTTCTATCACTAATAATGAAGTTTCTTAAGCCAAAATCAGGGAAGATACTTGTAAATGGACTGGACATTTCTAAGTTATCTCACAGAAAAGTTGCACAATTGATAGCTTACATTGCACAAGATTTCAACCCAGCTTACGATTTTACCGTTGAGGAAATCGTCGAAATGGGAGGTATTGCCCACGGTTCGTTTTTCGAATCCGCAGTGGATGAAGAAAAGATAACAAGCGCATTGAGCACTGTTGACTTGCTTGACTACAGGAAACGCATATTCTCCACGCTGAGCGGTGGACAGCAAAGGCGAGTATTAATTGCCCGTGCTATATATCAAGATACTCCCATCATCTTAGCCGATGAGCTTGTTAATCATCTCGATATAGGTCAGTCTGTTAGGGTTCTTGATTACCTCAAAAAGCTAACCGAAAACGGTAAAACTGTCGTCGGCACGTTTCACGACATTCCTTTAGCCGTGAAGTACTGTGATTACATAGTCGTTATGAAAGATGGGAAAATAGTGAGTATGGGTAGACCAGCTGAAGTGATAACCGAAAAACTGCTGAGCGAGGTTTACAATATATCACTTAAGGTCATATCAAACCCTGTTCCTAATGTGAATTATCCATTGATAATTATTTGAAAAATTAATTCATTCACATGTCACAAAAGTCACTTTTTGTTAACGTTGACTTTCTGCACTGCTTTATGGTAAGATAAGGTTGTAGACCTTTAAACTCGTCCAGAGAGGCGAGAAAGGAGGAGAAAAGATGGAAAAAGATGCTATTTTTGTTGATTCCCAGCCTGTTTCTTCAGATTCTGTAGCTATCTCATCCTTGCCCACCTCAAAGAAGTTCGTTCTAAGTTTACAGCATTTCGTAGCCATGTTCGGTGCCACGGTTTTAGTTCCGCTCTTAACTGGATTAGACCCTCTTGTAGCACTCTTCACAGCAGGTTTAGGAACTCTTCTTTTCCACTCCATCACAGGCGGTATCGTCCCTGTCTTCTTAGGTTCAAGTTTCGCATTTATCGCACCTATAATTCTCGTTAAGGAAAAGTACGGAGACATTAGGTACTCACTCGGTGGAATTGTCGTAGCTGGGACGGTTTATCTGGTATTCTCTCTAATAGTAAAACTTGTTGGAACGAACGTGATTAAGAAACTCTTCCCGCCGGTAGTAACAGGTCCGATGATAATGGTAATCGGCCTCGGTCTAAGCCCAGTAGCAGTCAATATGGCTTCTTCAAATTGGTCCATCGCCTTCGTCGTAATCCTAACAGTCATAGCGTCTGCCACGATTTTCAAAGGTTTCTTCTCACTAATTCCTGTTCTGATGGGTGTTCTTGTAGGTTACATCACCTCTGCACTCTCCGGTATAGTTGATTACACACCTATAACATCCTCCGCCTGGTTCTCGGTTCCTAACTTCATTTTCCCAAAGTTTGATATAGGCGCAATAAGCTTGATAGCACCTGTTGCTTTCGTAACTGTTATGGAGCACATAGGCGATATTACAACAAACGGCGCAGTTGTTAGTAAGAACTTCTTTGAAAAACCTGGAATCCACAGAACGCTCCTCGGCGATGGTCTCGCAACGATGATGGCAGCATTCCTCGGCGGTCCCGCTAACACCACTTACAGTGAAAATACGGGTGTTTTAGCAATAACGAAAGTGTATGATCCCTCAATACTGCGCGGTGCATCTCTCCTTGCAATGCTCGTTGCGTTCTTCTCTAAATTCGGTGCAGTCCTTCAAACGATTCCAACAGCAGTTATAGGCGGCGTGAGCCTCATACTCTTCGGTATGATCGCATCAATTGGTGTGAGAACCCTTGTTGAAGCAAAGGTCGATTTCGCCAAGTCAAGGAACCTCATAATAGCAGCACTCATACTGACTTTGGGAATAGGCGGAGCAAGCGTTAAAATTGGAAACGTTGAGCTCAAAGGTATGGCATTGGCTGCCATAGTTGGAATAATCGCAAATCTGCTCATACCTGAAAAATTGGAAAAATAATAGAATATAGAATAATGTAGAGATAACCGCATAGAGCCGTGGGGGATTTTTATTCAGAAGAATAAAGAAAAATTTGGTTACTCGAGGGGTTAGGTATGATGAAGACTCTTGGAATTATAGGTGGCGGACAGCTCGGAAAGATGTTGGCATTGAAAGCTAAACAGATGGATCTAAGGGTCGTTGCCCTCGACAAAGACCCAAGCTGTCCGATAGCTTCGTTATGTGATGAATTGATCGTTGGGGTTCTGTACGATTCAGAAAAACTTCTCGAACTTGCGAAAAAGTCTGATGTTGTGACGTACGAAATTGAACATACAAGCACGGATGCTCTGAAACGTCTTAAATCAGCTGGATTCAATATAAAACCTTCACCTGAGTTGTTATCACTTATAAACGATAAATACGCACAGAAAACGCACCTTGTTAACAACGGCATACCGACATCGAGGATATTAGGAACAGACGAGGAAATTAAGAAAGACGAGATAGAGAAGTATCTTCCCGTGGTACAAAAATCAAGAAGTGGGGGATACGATGGTAGAGGGGTCGCTGTTTTAAGAGATGTTAGTGACAAGAGAAATATTCTGAGCTCTCCTTCTTACTATGAAGAATACGTGGAAATCGAAAAAGAACTCTCTGTCTTGCTGGTACGCTCCGAATCAGGTGAGATAGCAATCTATCCAATTGTGGAAATGGTCTTCAATAAATCGTCCAACATATTGGACATGCTAATATCACCAGCAAGGATTCCAGATGAGACAGCACAAGAAGCTAAAGAAATTGCATTAAGGGCTTTGGAATCTATTATACCTTTCGGAGCCGTGGGGGTTTTCGCAATTGAGATGTTTTTAACAAAAAACGGCGAGATTTTGGTAAACGAAATAGCGCCCAGGGTTCACAACTCAGGACACCACACAATAGAATCATGCTACACGAGCCAATTCGAACAACATATCCGCGCTATCTTAAACCTACCTCTCGGACTAACTACACAACATTCCCATGCTGTCATGATAAACCTACTCGGCGAACCTGGCTACAAAGGTACTCCAAAAATCATAGGGGTTGAAGAGGTATTCAAAACACCCGGCGCTTATCTACATTTGTACGGTAAGAGATTAACTGCACCATTCAGAAAGATGGGACATATAACCATTGTTGATAAAGATATCAATTCAGCAATAGAGAAGGCGAAGTTTTTAAAAAACAGGGTTAAGATTATTTCGGAATCTTGAATGCTTGCCTTTTTAGGAGGTTAGTACATGGAAAAGCCTATTGTTGGTATAATAATGGGAAGTGATTCTGACTTGAATATAATGAAAGATGCAGCAGAAGTGCTTGAAGAATTCGGTGTACCATATGAGCTGACTATCGTCTCTGCACACAGAACCCCTGAGAGGATGTTCGAATACGCCCGTACAGCCCATGCGCGCGGTATAGAAGTTATAATCGCTGGTGCTGGCGGAGCGGCACACCTTCCCGGTATGACCGCTTCTATTACTCCCCTACCTGTAATAGGCGTTCCTATAAAATCATCAAGCCTCGAAGGTCTCGATTCACTACTTTCAATAGTTCAGATGCCCAAAGGCGTCCCTGTCGCCACGGTTGCGATAAACAACGCAAAAAATGCCGGTTTGCTCGCTGTTTCAATAATTTCTGTTAAATACCCCGAGCTTAGAGAAAAGCTCATTAGATATAAAGAAGATATGCGTCAGGATGTCATCAAAAAAGCACAAGAGCTGGAAAATATAGGTTATGCAGAATATCTCAAAAGGAAACAATGAAAAGGGAGTGAAAAAATGGAGGGTGAAGGATTCCTTTACGAAGGTAAGACAAAAATCGTCGAGGCAATAGACGATGATAGCGTTATTTTGACATTTAAGGACGACATCACAGCAGGCGATGGCGCAAAGCACGATGTGATGCAGAAAAAAGGGCAAATGTGCTCTGAGATAACATCGAGGCTCATGCACTATCTCAACACGAAAGGTGTCTACACGATGTTCATGAACTATGTCCCACCAAATAAAATACGCGCGAGAAAGCTCAAGATGATACCACTTGAAGTTATCGTAAGGTTCAAAAAGGCAGGTTCATTTGTAAGAAGATACGGCGGACAAGAAGGAGAAGATTTGCAATCTCCGCTTGTTGAGTTCACATACAAAAGTGATGTCATGCATGACCCACTTATGTGTATCGAACACCTCGAAGTGCTTGGCATCGTAGATAAGAACACAGCACTGAAAGTCATAGAATCTGCAAAAGAGTCCGCAAAACTTCTTAAAGAGTTTTTCGAAATCCACAACTTCGAGCTGTGGGATATAAAGTTCGAGTATGGGATAGACAGCGAAGGGAACATCTGCCTTGGAGATGAGATTTCGCCGGATACTATGAGGTTGAGAAAAGCGGGCGAGATATTCGACAAAGATATATATAGAAGGGATCTTGGAAATCCTATGGAAAAATACGAGGTGGTGTTGGGAGTATGCCAAAGTATTCTTTTGTGATAGATATCCAGTACAAAAGTAACGTAAGAGACCCGAGAGGCGAAACTATCAAGAGGGTTTTGAACGATGAACATAACATCCCGGTTTCGACTCTTCGGCTCGGGAAATCTATACATTTGGAGATCGAGGCTGAAAATGAAAATGAAGCGCAGGTACTCGTTGAAAGAGCATGTAAAGAATTGCTTGTTAACCCTGTGACGGAAACGTATGAGGTGAAACTCAAATGAAAATAAGAGCTCCGAAAGCACAGGTTGTAGTCTATCCGGGTAGCAATTGCGATAGAGATGCTCTTTGGGCATGTAAATACGTAGGTTTCGAGACAGAATTCGTAGATGTCCATTCAGATATAGATGCCGATTTGCTTGTCTTACCTGGCGGTTTTTCGTATGGCGATTATCTGCGAGTTGGTGCTGTCGCCGCAAGAGAACCTATCTCCCAAAAGATAAAGGATTTCATTAGCCGTGGGGGGCTTGTCATTGGTATCTGCAACGGTTTCCAGATTCTTGTCGAGATGGGGCTTCTTCCTGGAGCTCTTTTACAAAACAGCAATGGAAGGTTCATATGCAGAACCGTTGAGCTCGAAGTCATAGACAACGAAACGCCTTTTACGAGATATTATTTGAAAGGTGAAAAGATAAGACTACCTATCGCACATGGGTTTGGCAGGTTCGTTAAGACTGAGGAAATTAACACAACGCTTAAATACACTGAAGATGTGAACGGTAGCGATGAATTTATAGCAGGTATAACAAACGAGCAAAAGAATGTATTCGGCTTAATGCCACATCCGGAAAGAGCAATTGAAAAGGTTCTGGGTTCTGACGACGGTCTTAGAGTATTCCTTTCTGTATACAACTACATAAAAGATAAGAAATAACACTGACTTAGGTGGTGTAGGGAATGAAATACCTTGATATTCTTGAATCCAAACTTGGCAGGAAAGCAACGAGAGAAGAAATAGAAGCATTCACCGTAATGTGGAGCGAACATTGCGGCTATTCACATACAAGAGGGTACATAAGGAAATTACCAAAAGCAGGCAAAGGCGGGAACGCAGGTGTTGTGCCACTCGATGATTATCACTTTCTCGCATTCAAAGTAGAGAGCCACAACCACCCGAGTGCTATAGAGCCATTTAACGGTGCAGCAACCGGTGTTGGTGGCATTATCAGGGATGTGCTTGCGATGGGGGCACGTCCAACCGCTATTTTAGACTCGCTCCATATGGATAGAATCGTAGACGGGATAATCGAAGGGATTTCTGATTATGGAAATTCAATTGGAGTTCCGACAGTAGGCGGCGAACTGCGCATCTCAAGTTTTTACAAACACAATCCTCTTGTGAATGTCATGGCTGTTGGAGTCGGTAGGAACGAGCACTTAATAGAATCGAAAGCATCTCGCCCTGGGCAAGTTATCGTCATATTCGGTGGAGCAACGGGTAGAGACGGTATACATGGTGCTTCGTTCGCTTCTGAGGATTTAACAGGTGAGAAGGCAAATAAATTGTCTATCCAAGTTGGAGATCCATTTGCCGAAAAGCTCTTAATCGAAGCATTCCTAGAAATGGTTGAAAAGGATTTGGTTGAGGGAGCTCAGGATCTTGGTGCAGGCGGTGTTCTTTCAGCGACAAGCGAACTTGTTGCACGAGGTGGTCTTGGCGCTATAGTGCACCTTGATAAAGTGCCTTTAAGAGAACCGGATATGTTACCGATAGAGATTCTCATAAGTGAAAGCCAAGAACGTATGGCTGTTGTAACTTCGCCAGAAAAAGCACAGAAAGTTTTGGAAATTGCAAGAAAACATTTACTCTTTGGAGAAATAGTAGCAGAAGTCACCGATAGTGGTCGTTATCTAGCAAAATATAAAGATGAAACTGTGCTCGATGTACCAGCTTCACTACTTGAGGAATCACCCGAAGAGCCGATATACGAATACACCCCTTCCGAAATGCCGAAATTCAAATGGCTCAGGTTTAAAGAAGTCGACGCACATGATGTTTTTGAGAGATACGACTACATGGTTGGCACCGATACGATATTACAGCCCGGCTTAGGACCCGCTGTCATGAGAGTTAAAGACTACTCCAACATGAAGTCATCTGTGGGCTATTCTCTGGCTATACACAGCCGAGCAGACATCAGCGCACAGAGTCCATATTGGGGAGCTTACATAACTGTCCTCGAAGCAATAAGGAAAACATTATCAGTTGGTGGAGAGCCAATAGCGATAACAGACGGTATAAATTATGCAGATCCTGACGTAGAGCCGATGGGATTAGCCGCACAGATGAGGGGCTTGAAAGATGTTTGTGAGGCATTCAACGTACCTGTTGCATCGGGTAACGCCTCTCTTTACAACACGTACAAAGGCAAAGGCATTCCGCCAACTCTCGTTGTTGGAATAGTTGGGAAAGTGGAAAACTTGAATATTCCAAGACCAAGAAGAGGACCTATCTACGCTGTCGGATACCACGATTTTGAATTAGGCAGAGAAAAGCATTTCCAAGATGAAATAAAAAACATTTCAAGGCAGGGCTTATTCATTGTTTCAATGCACGATTTCAGCAGAAATGAAACTTTGAGGTCTGCTCTGAGAAAACTTGGATACAACCTGAAATTATCAGTTCCAAGGACCGAACCGATCCACCAAATGATTCTCGTTTTTGGAGAACCGAAAACAGCCCTTCCTGTTAAGAGAATAGGATTTTGTTATTGATACTCATTTAGACTTATTAATGGTAGTTAATAAATAGCGGTACCAGGGAAGGTACCGCTATAATTTTCGATAATAATTTTTCTGTTGCCTTTTTTTGTAACTTGTGTAGTATAATTTCAATAGATTGCTATTCTTCTAAAGAAGGGGGGAAGTTGTATGAAGTGGTATTTAAAGATAACTCTTGCGGTCTTTCTGAGCTTAATCATGACAGTTACTTTTGCTGAAGGAACAACAGAACACACCCATGCAGAAGGTGAAGAGTGTACTTGCGAAGTTCTAGATAGCAGGGAGATTGACGTATCTCAAGAACAGCCAGATATACTCCTCGACACACATGAAGAGTTGTATCAGAAAATTTCAGAGTTGGAGGAATTAGTGGCACTGCTTTACGAACTGGCAGATGCAAAGTTATCAGTGGATGACTTTTATGGGTTTTCAGATTTTACAGAAGAACGACTGAACGAACTTGAGGCAAAGGTTTTGAATATCGAAAGCCTTTCTGCAAATCTTGAAGATGTATTCGTAACCCTTGATATTCACGATGGGGATATTTTGAAAATTTATGATCTTGTTGGAACACTGTCTGATAAATTGTTGAACATTGAAGATGCGATAGCAGATAAAGAAAAAGTATTCGAAGAACTCGAAACGCTCAGTTTGCGCATAGACATGCACGACCAAGACATAGTAAATATTTTCGACATTCTTTCTACAAAAGCCGATGCAACGCAAGTCGAAGAACTCGCATCTAAAATTGAAACGTTGGAACTTATCAAAGAGTTTGATTTTACGGCTATGATTGGTCGTATAGCCCTTCTCGAAGAGTATACAAACATAATATACGAGATTGTAGGCAGTAAACCATCGTTTGAAGATGTGGAAGATATGTTAGCACCTCTTAAGACTGAGGGTATGAATTCACTAAGTGACAGGATGGATTTGCTTGAAGAATATGTAAACATGGTATACGATGCTACAAGCGAAAAACCATCTGTCGAAGAAGTACAAGACATGATATCGCCACTAAAAGACGATATCGCTGACCTGTCATCAAAGCTGTCCGCACTTTCCACAAAGTTCAACTCGCAAGAGATAGATATCTTGAAACTGTACAATTCAGTTTCGAAACTCGCAGAAGAAGTACAAAAGCTCGCAGGGAAAGTATCGCTCTTAGAAACGATGATACGCGACTTGAATCAAAGAGTTGGCAAGTGAAACTTTAAAATAAGAATAGAAAGGGGCGGTTACCCGCCCCTTTATTTTTTAGTATTTTGTATTAATTTCGTCCCATAAACTCTTTATTTCCTCAGAATTTTCTCTTAAAATCTCGAGCAATCTCGGATCAAAATGCACTGGTCTCGTCCTTCCATCTCCCTCCAAGATTATCTTCACCGCCTCTTCGTGCGATAACGCCTTTTTGTACGGTCTTTCTGATCTCAATGCATCGTATACATCAACTAACGCCACTATCCTCGCTTCTATCGGTATCTCTTCGCCCTTCAGCCCTTCCACATATCCAGTTCCATCCCACTTTTCATGGTGGTATTTCGCTATGTTCCTCGCCACTTCGAAATATTTTGAATCCCCAAGTAGCTTAGCTCCATGCTCTACGTGGCGCTTCATCGTCTCGAATTCTTCATCTGTCAATTTGCCTGGCTTAGTCAATATCTCCTTCGGCACTAAAATTTTCCCTATATCATGCAATGGTGCAAATATTCTTATCTTTTCAACAAAATCCTTCTCTAACCCAAGCTTACCAGCAAAATATGCCGAAAGTTCCCCAACACGTTCGATATGGTTGCCTGTCACTTCGTCGTAGCTTTCTGCAATCATCGATAGTTGACGAGCGAAAGAAAGGTACGAATCTTCTACTTCTTTTGAAAGGCTTTCCAGATTCACATATGCATCTTCGAGCTCTTCATTAGTAGCTTTTAATTCCTGCAAAGTTGCTGACAAATCCTCCGCCAAGTTTCCATATTCTCGAACCATCTCAGATATTTCAAGAACATTGCATGTTTCGTCAACAGGTGTGTACATATGGGTCCTCGAAAATTCTTTCATGGATGATACAATCGACTCAAACGGCAAAGAAAATTGATACGCTATCTTTCTCGCCACAAATTTTAAAAGGAGTATAACGAAAAGTGTTATTAATATCATGAGAACAAGCCCCACCAATACCGGCACCAAGAATGGTGTTAAATTAAATTTGACGTGGAGTACCACAGGTGATATGCTAATCTTCTCATCCTCGTACTTGAATATGTCAGCAAACTCTACCTCTGCAAAAGCCTTCTTAAAATATCTCTTTCCGCTCCTAATAACATCCCAAACTATCTTTTCAACCTCACTTAGTGGTTCTTTATACTTTTCGATGGCGTAGACCTGCTTGATTTCACCTTCCTTGACAAAGGAGTAAACATGAAACTCTTTTACATCAAGCGAGTTCAATATAATTTCAATATGTTCGAAAAGATTCTCGCCAAGCTTATCCGTCAATTTTCCTACATAGTAACCTTGAGGTAGCTTGAGGTATATGTACTTCAAAATTGTGTCTTCATAAACCACCATGCTTATATAGTGTTGATAATCATCTTTGAGATATTTTTTAACTTCATTCGGAATTTCGGTGGCTCGTTCAAAAATTATGTTCTCTACACTTTCAGGTGTCGAAATCGAACAGCTGAAAAAATTGCTTTCTGTCATTGAGAAGTAACCTGTCATTACTCTTTCATTTATGAATTCTTGAATACCTCTTGCAATTGCTAAGTTTCTCATTCGAGTAATTCTATCAACTTCATCATCAATAATTCTCCAGGTGTTTTTCTGCAAGTTGTCGAGTCTATCCCTGTACATCGACACTACAACTGCAGAAACTGAAATATAAGCAACAGTAAGTAAAGCAAGAGTGATAGCTACCATCTGAGTAAATCTCAATTCTAAAAAATGTCTCATTTTAATGCTTTCCTTCGGCTTTTTTCGGCTGAACATTCGTTTTTTCACCTCTTTTTAATAATTTAACGTGGTTTTTTCTTATATTATTTTAGCATATGGATTCTCGATTTGATTAAAAAATGACGAACCAAAATTTAAAAAAACAAAAACGCCACGGAAAAACCGTGGCGTTGAATGTAACTATTGGTCTGGGCGGTGGGACTTGAACCCACGACCACCAGATCCCGATTCTGGCGTTCTAGCCATCTGAACTACGCCCAGAGTTGTTTGTATTCTGTAAATTATTTTATCATAGAAATCCGTTTTATCAAGATGGACATATAATGAATCGTCATTTAATGATGGAATTTTTGTCTTTTGATTAATCTGCATAGTACCGTGATATAATATTAGTGTATCGCTTCTTAGATATTATGGTTTGCAAATACTGGAGGTGTTGACGTGCCACATTACAAGGTTCTGATAGTTGACGACTCCAAGACTGTCCATACTGAATTGAAATCAATTTTGAGTGAAATCAACTTTGAAAGCGAAGATCTTGAAATAGAGCAGGCGTATGGTTACGAAGACTTCCGAAAGATATTTGTACCGGAAAAGTACGCTCTTGTAATGACAGACTTAGTTATGGAAAAGGATGATTCAGGCATAGAAGTAATAAACCATATTAGACATATATGTAATGATTCAAGAACGAGAATTGTTCTCATGACGGCAAATCCTGAGAAGATTCCGCCCGATCTACTAACGAGAGATTACGATATCAACGCATACATAGACAAAAATAAAACAAGCGATTTTATGACCAAGCTTACAGTGATTTCAATGCTCAAAACTTACAAGGATATATGCTCACTAGAGAAGGCGATGACTTCATTGGAGAAAATTGTGAAAGAAGCTCCCGAGATGAATCTTTCGGAACTTCTCATAAATGCATTTTTTCAAATCAGGACGTTTTTGTCACTCCGTGATTCAAAGCTGAATATCACTTCTGAAATCTTTGTCAATGGAGAAAGGATCTTCCCTCCAAAAAACATAAGAGTAGAAAATCACTACCTTCCAAACCAATACAACTATAAGATCAACATTAAACATAATGCTGTAAAGTTCTCCTTGTACACTTCGCGTGATTTGAAGGCTTTCGAGTCTGCTTATGTAAATTCTTTACTAAAGAATATAGAAAGCGCTTTTGTTCAGAAGGAAGGATTTGATGTTGAAGATGAATTCGTCTTGATGATTTCCAAGCTCGTCGAGGCAAGGTCCGAAGAAACAGGAGAGCATGTTAATAGAGTATCGGAAATTGCAAAGTTTTTGGCACAACTTTCCGGCCATAGTTCGAGAGATGTAAAGTTAATTCACGGTGCCGCCGCACTGCATGACATAGGAAAAGTTGGAATTCCAGACTATATACTCAATAAGCCCGCTAAGCTTGATGATAAGGAGTTCGCAATAATGAAAGAACATACTTTGATAGGTTTTGAGCTTCTGAGAAATTCATCGCTCAAGATCTTTCAACTGGGTGCCGTCATAGCTTTGGAACACCATGAGAGATGGGACGGAACAGGATATCCATATGGACTGGAAGGCGAACAAATTACTCTCGAGTCGAGAATAGTCCAGATTGCCGACGTTTTTGAGGCGTTAACTCAAGACAGGTGCTATAGGCCCGCATGGCCGCTTGAAAAAGCTATAGAATATATGAACGATATGAAAGGCAAGCAGTTCGACCCGTGGCTAATAGAACTGTTTAACAAGCATTTAAGAGAATTTGTACAAATTGTTCAAGATAAACAGGACGAGGAAGCAAATTAATTCCCATTTCTGAGTTGATCAACAAATTTGTTTAGATTTTCAATAGCTTTGGCAAAATCTTTCGGAAGTCGTGCAATGAATCTCATCTTTTCGCCAGTCCTTGGGTGGTAGAATGATAAGCTGAGTGCATGGAGCATTTGCCTGTATATTTCAAACTGCTCGTCTTCTTTTGCTCTTCCGTACACCTCATCACCCATCAGCGGGTGTCCTATGTACTTCATATGCACCCTTATCTGGTGAGTCCTGCCTGTTTTCGGATATGCAAACACCAGAGAGCCGATATTTCCGAATCTCCGTACAACTTTATAATGTGTTAACGCCGGTTTCCCATATTCAGACTGTGTCGTTGTCATCTTGACTCTAAGCACAGGATTTCTCGCTATGCTTATCTCAATATCACCCTCAGGTCTTGTAGGAACGCCCTTAACAAGGCAAACATAAAGCTTTTCAGTCACTCTGTCTTTGAATTGTTTTGTAAGTGATTGGTGCGCTAAATCATTCTTAGCTATTACCATCACTCCGCTTGTGTCTTTGTCAAGCCTGTGAACAATTCCGGGTCTCATTACCCCGCCTATACCTTGCAAGTCCTTGCAATGATACAGCACTGCATTAACAATGGTTCCTGATGTGTGCGAAGGAATTGGATGGGTGATTATGCCTGGCTGTTTGTTTATCACCAGTATATCTTTATCTTCATAGATTATGTCAAGCGGTATATTCTCCGGGAGAATCTCCGGAAGTTTCGGTTTCTCCGGAACCTTCAAGGTAATTATATCCCCAGACTTCACCTTGTAGCTCGGCTTCTTCGAAGTCCCATTGACCAGCACTTCCCCGCTTTTGATAGCCTTCTGTATGTAAGTCCTCGAGATCCAGTCTGGAGTCTTTTCCATTACGAATTTGTCGAGTCTCCAGCCGTCTTCTCTGTTCGTCACTTGTATGTCCATCAGTTCTGTTCGGTCTGTATCTTCTGTATATACCTCTTGAAATTGTGCCATCTGTTAACGTCTCACCTGCACTTTTTGATCTATCTTTACTTTTCCGATGCGAGAAAATCGGTCCGTGTTTAAGTTCTTCCCTGATAAACGATATGCCTAAACCGACAGTGCCAATCGTTATGAATATGTCAGCAACATTGAAAACTGTTGGCCATCCTAAGAACGTTATGAAATCAACAACATAACCGTATCTGATTCTATCGATGAGGTTCCCGAGTGCACCACCTAATATGAACCCAAGCATTGTTTGGGTAAATTTGTTAAGCTTTAAAAACAGAGGTATAGTTGACAGTCCAATTATAATAACGAGGGTGAGGTAAATGACAATCTCTTTCACACCCGCAAACAGTCCAAACGAAATGCCTCTGTTTGTAGCATGTGTTAAGAAGAATATGCCGTAGATTCTCTTAATCGTTCCAAGCGGTATGTATAAAGTCGTGAGATGCTTGGTTATTTGATCAAGCGTAAGTGCTAAAACAAGCCAGAACATCTAATCATTCCCTATCAAAAATATTTGAAATGAGTACTTCAGATTTTTCTGTAGATGAAAGGACTCGCCACTTCGAGACCCAAATTTCTGTAATTGAATATCCTTTCCGTATTTCCTACAAATAATATTCCACCAGGTCTTAAGCTTTCCGCAAATTTTCTGTAGAGTTGGTCTTTTGCCTCCATTTCAAAATATATTACAACGTTCCTGCACATTATCAGGTCGAGTCCTTTTTCAAATGGATCCTGCAACAAGTTGTGCCTCTTAAATTGAACGCGAGCTTTTACGTTTGGTTTCACGATGTATTTGCCATCTCTTACGATAAAGTATTTCTGTATGTACTCTAACGGTGTGCTCACCATTGATCTTTCTTCGTATTCACCAATTTGCGCTCTCGTTAGAACGCCCATATCTATATCGGTTGCAAGTACCTTTGCTGTTGGTGGAGCTTTTAATTCTTCAAGAAGTATGGCGAGCGTGTACGGCTCTTCGCCAGAAGAACAACCGGCACTCCAAGCTTTAAATCTTGCACCGCTTTCTTTTAAAAGTTCAGGCAGGAATGTCTTCTTAAGTTCTTCCCATTTTTCTGGATTTCTGAAGAACTCTGTCACGTTTATCGTCAATTTATCAAGGAATTCGTCCTTTTTCTTATTATCCTTCATAATCAAGTCAAAATATTCTTTATAACTCTTGCAGTTGTACTTTCGTATAAGCATTTCGATACGTCTTTTCATTCTCTCAGGCTTGTAACCGGAAAGGTCGAGCCCCATCGTTTCTTTTATCTTGCCAACAAACCATTCAAACTGATCCCAAGGAAGTTCTGGAATATCACCAGATTGGAAATTCGACATCCAGGCGAACTTCTTTTCCTTGAAGTCGTCCAACGACATAGACTCCACCTACCTTCCAAATCACTCTTCCAATTATAGTATCGTTTCCATCTATATTATCGTTTACAATATTGATTTCAAAGTTATCCGTTTTGAGAGCCATCCCGTTTACTAAATCGAAGCTGTTTGCACTATCTGATGAGTGATAAATTAGCGCATAAAGAACGACGTTCTTTTCCGATAAAAAGAAACCTAAACCTGTCTTTTCTCCTGTGAAAACGTAAACTGTGTTGCCGATTCCAAAGTTAAACCCATTTTGTGTCCGTTCTACGAACGCGTACAAATTAGCTGAACCTATAGGAATTCTTATAGAGGCGTTGACTGCCATCCCGGAACCCAAAATCGAAAAATTCTCGGTTTTATGGATTAGTCCGCTACCTGCGTATCCTGTGCCTACCCACGTGGCATACCAAACTTTCTGAGCAGGGTTGAAAAAAGTTGAGAAAGGAATAGAAGTGTTAAAAGCGGTGTAAGTAACTTTATACGGGGCTTCGATGAATTCAAACGATTCGAAAAGGTCTGAAATATCGGGCTTAATAAATACAAAACCAGCGTTCTCTGTTAGAGGTATATCCACATCGAACTTAGCTTTGAATTTCCAAAAAGAAAAATCGTACTTAGCATTTAACTTCATCGTAGTATCAAACGGAGAGACGCCAAAGTAGAGCGTCTCTCCATTTGATATCTGGTTAAGTAGTATTAAAAATGCAAACGTCATCACAAAAATAGGAATTCTTTTCCTGAATTTCTTCCCTGGATAGTCTTTTGCCTTTTTCAAAAGTTCCAACCCCAAGTTAGTTTTGGTTTAAGTTTTAGCCTTCGAGTTTCGCCATTATCGCTTCGAGTTCTGCATCATCAATATCGAAGTTGCCAAATACTTCTTGAACATCGTCGTTGTCTTCGAGTGCATCTATAAGTTTGAGAACCTTTTCTGCTTCCGAACCTGTTACCTTAACGCTGTTCTTTGGTTTGTACGTAATCTTTGCTTCTCCTGTAAATCCGTTGCTTGCAAGTGCTTCTTTCACACTTGTTAGAGATTCTGGAGCTGCGTAAACGAGTACTGGATCTCCCTCTTCTATATCTTCTGCACCTGCATCGATTGCAAGAAGCGTGAATTCATCCATGTCAGAGATCTTCTCTGCAGGAATTTCAATAACTCCCTTTCTTTCAAATATCCATGCAACTGAACCGCTTTCTGCTAGTGAACCGCCGTTCTTGCTGAGGATGTGCCTGAGTTCTTGAGCTGTCCTGTTCTTGTTATCTGTGAGTGCAAGTATGTAAAGTGCTACTCCACCTGGTGCATATGCTTCGTAAATTATTTCTTCATATCTTTCGCCTTCGAGTTCACCCGTACCTTTTTTGATTGATCTTTCAACGGTGTCTTTTGGCATGTTCGCATCTCTTGCTTTTTCTAAAACTGCTCTTAGTCTTGGGTTCGTATCTGGATTTCCACCGCCTTCTCTTGCTGCTACGATGATTTCTCTAATCAACTTTGTGAATATCTTCGATCTTTTCGCGTCCTGTGCAGCCTTCCTGTGTTTAATATTCGCCCACTTATTGTGACCTGACATACTCTCTTCCTCCTTAAAAAATTTTCATTTAAAATTATCTTTCTCCCGGTTTTATTACCTTATCTATTATACCATATTCCTGTGCTTCTTGAGCACTCATGAAAAAGTCCCTGTCGGTGTCTTTTTCTATTCTTTCAATGTCTTGCCCAGTATGCTTGCTTAGAATATCGTTAATTATGTGCTTGATTCTGAGTAGTTCCTTCGTGAGTATCTCCACATCTTTGGCAGTACCTTCCGCTCCGCCGAGTGGTTGGTGTATCATAATCCTGCTGTTTGGCAATGCGAAACGCTTACCTTTCGCACCGGCAGCAAGAAGAACTGCCCCCATTGAAGCAGCTTGACCGACACATATGGTTGCAACATCGCATTTCACGTACTGCATTGTGTCGTATATCGCAAGTCCTGCTGTCACCAATCCGCCAGGCGAGTTGATGTAAAGCTGGATGTCTTTATCAGGGTTTTCTGCTTCTAAGAAAAGTAACTGAGCAACGACGAGGTTCGCAACGTGATCATCGATCGCACTGCCGAGGAATATAATCCTGTCTTTCAACAACCTTGAGTAAATGTCGTATGCTCTTTCGTATCTCCCAGTTGTCTCTATAACTATGGGCACATACTGGTCAAAAATCTTTTTCATTTCTTTATCCATCAAATATCATCCCCTCTTGAGAGGCTTAAAATCTTGTTATTTATTCCTCTTTTCCCTCTTCTTTTTCTTTGAAGGAAACTTCCTCAATCTGTGCTTTCTCAGAAAGTATCTTTGCAACCTTTGACTCCACTATTTCCATTATTACTTCATTCCTGATGTCCTGCCTTCCTTTGATTATCGCTTCTGCTCTGTCCGGGCTGACTCCCCACTCGACAGAAACTCTTTCTGCGTATGCCTTTATATCTTCATTGTCAACCTTTATATCATTTTCTTCGGCAACTTTCTTGACAACAAGGTCTTTCTTAATCATGTTTATGTAATAGCTTCTTAACTCCTCAACGAGCTTTTCTTCGCTTCCATAGTTCTGGACATATGCATCGTACTTTCCTTCTTCTTTCAGATTGTCGATGATATTTTCAACAGCTCGCTGTATTGTTCTTTCACTGATATTTATCTGTGCAATTGATGGTATCTGGTCAATTATCTGCACTCTATATGAATCTCCGAGTTCTCTGTCGTATATTTCTTTTCCTTCACTCTTAAATTTGTCTTTAAGTTGGTCAACTGTTTCAACGTTTTCAACAGCCAAAGATTTGACGAATTCGTCTGTAAGTTCTGGAAGTATTCTGTTGTACACTTCCTGAACTTCAAGGATGTATTTGTAAACTATCTTCTCTTCGCCTTTTTCGAATGTCTTTTCAAATTCAACAACATCGCCTTTTTTCTTTCCGTAAAGTTGTTTCACAACATCACGTTCGTCATCTTTGAGGAGCACATATTCCCTTTCTTCGCCGTCTCTAACTTTCTTTTCACCGAGCAAGACGGTTTCCTTAACCTTAACCATGTCACCTTCTTTGGCCTCATCTTCCTTTGGTTCCAATATTGCGTGTTCTTCTATGACGTATTTTACCCTCATGTCGACATATCCTTCAAGTACTTCTTCTTCCTTGGCTTTTCTAATCTTCAACTGAGCCGGGTCAAAGTTAACTTCTGGCTCGAGGTGGAGTTCAACGGTGACTTTGCCACCTTCTGGTGAAATCTTCACGTCTGCTATAACTGGGGGAAGGAGCAGACTAACACTTTCCTTGTCGAGTTCCTTTTCTGCTTCTTTGATTGCCTCATCTGCAACATAGATATCGTAGAATGCTTCTTTGAGTCTGAGTTTGTAAACTTCCTTTGGAACTCTGCCAGGTCTGAATCCTTCGATATGGTATTTTCTCTTATTCAATTCTTCAACTGTTTTGTCTTCGAGTCTTTTTATGTCCGCACTGTCGAATGTGTATTCGCGGATTATAACATTTTCCTCTTTGCTGATTTCTTTGACTTCCATTCTTGCACCTCCATTTTCCCGTTTTCCACTATCACTTTAAAAAGGGGCGTTCAGCCCCTCCTTTTAAATACGACTAATCAATTCACTATTATTCTCGATTACTCCTCTACAAGCTGGAGAACTGATAGTTCAGCACCGTCTCCTCTTCTCGCACCGACTTTTATAACTCTTGTGTATCCACCGTTTCTTGAAGCGTATTTTGGAGCTATTTCGTCAACAAGTTTGTTAACAAGCTGCCTATCTCCAAGTTCTGCAAATATTTGTCTTCTGATCGCTACGCTTTCATCTTTGTTTTCATTCTTGATCTTGTACGCTTTAACTGCTTTTGTAATGAGCTTTTCAACGTATTCTTTACCTACTTTTGCTTTTACCGTTGTGGTCATTATCGTTCCGTGCTCGATGATTTCTTTTGCGAGGTTTCTCATCAACGATACCCTGTGAGTACCGTATCTATTCAGTTTATTTCTCTTCATCCTGTGTCTCATTTCATTTGTCCCCCTTTCTTAGCGAAAGACCGAATTTTTCGCGGAGTTTTTCTTTTACTTCGTCAAGTGATTTGGTACCAAAATTCTTTATCTTGAGTAGTTCTTCTTCTGTTCTATCGAGCAAATCTCCAATTGTTTCTATTTTATCTCTCTTCAGGCAGTTCAGCGACCTTGCGGAGAGGTCAAGCTCTTCTATTTTCTTAGACGCAACGTCTTCCGTTGATGCAAATTCTTCTGAAACGGGTATTGCCTCTTGATAAGTCGGGATTGGCAGTTCTTCAACATCGCTAAGGCTCTGTTCTATGAAGTTGAAGTGGTCAAGAATTATCTTAAGTGAGTGCTTGAGCGCCTCTGAAGGCTTGACACTCTTCTTCGTCCATATCTCAAGAACAAGCTTTTCAAAGTCTGTTCTCTTATCAACACGGACATTTTCCACAAGCCAGTTCACTTTGATAACTGGACTGTATACTCCGTCAAGCACAATCCAGCCTATTTCTGGTCTCTCGTTTCTTTCGCTTGCCGGAATAAAACCTTTTCCAGAAGTTGCATACAACTCTATTTCAACATCAGCATCTTCATTAAGCGTGGCTAAGTAATGATTCGGATTTACCACCACGACACCGGCTGGGCAGTTAATATCTTTCGCAGTAAGTATGCCCGGTCCTTTTTTGTTAATTGTCAACTTAACAGGTGATTCGACGTAGGACTCAACACGCAGCTGTACTTTTTTGAGGTTAAGGAGTATTTCCATTATATCCTCCTTAACACCATCGATTGTGTCGAACTCGTGGTACTTTTCTGGGTTGATGAACCTCACGTCAGTGATTGCAAAACTTGGAATAGATGAGAGCAGGACTCTTCTGAGAGTATTGCCTATAGTAACCGCGTACCCCTTTTCAAGCGGGGACATGGAATACCTTGCATAGTAATGGTCTTCGTGTTCCGCCTGCTCTTCGAGTTTGAACTTTCTTCCAAAAGTTTGAAGCATTAATATCACCTCGAGTAGAATTCAACAATAGCTTGTACGTTGACTGGTAGGTCTGTAACCTCTTCGAGTTTTGGATTTCTAACGTATACGCCTTTGAATTGTTCGTAATCTGCTTCAAGCCAAGGAGCGATTGCTTTGCCTTTGTTGAGTTCTATAGCCTGTTTTACTGGCTCAATGCTCCTGCTGTTGTCTTTTATTGATATTACATCGCCCGGTCTTACTTGGTAAGAAGGAATGTCAACTTTCTTACCGTTTACAAGTATGTGGCCGTGTGAGACAAGTTGTCTTGCCGTGCGTCTATTGATGGCAAATCCAAGTCTATATACCACGTTATCAAGTCTTCTTTCAACCTGGGCAACCAAGTTTTCACGGGTGTCGCCAGATTGTTTTGCTGCTCTCTCATAATAAATTCTGAACTGTTTTTCAAGAACGCCGTATATTCTCTTCATCGTTTGTTTTGCTCTAAGTTGCAATCCGTATTGTGTCAACTTTTTCTTTTCCCTACCGTGTTGTCCAGGTGCGAAAGGTCTTTTGTCAAATGGACACTTTTCGCCGAAGCATCTGTCGCCTTTGAGGTAGAGCTTCATTCCTTCTCTTCTACAAAGTTTGCACAAAGGTCCTGTATGTCGTGCCATTATTTTCCCTCCCTATTGAGCACCAAAAGGTTATACTCTTCTTCTTTTTGGTGGTCTGCAACCGTTGAATGGAATTGGTGTTGCATCCCTGATGTTTTCAACTTCTAAACCCGCTGCTTGTAGTGTTCTTATCGCTGTCTCTCTTCCAGCACCAGGTCCTTTAACAACTACGTCGACCCTCTTGATTCCCATCTTAACTGCGTCTTTTGCTACTTTATCAGCAGCGAGCTGTGCTGCGTATGGAGTACCTTTTCTCGTTCCTTCAAAACCTGCGGTTCCTCCGCTTCCCCAGCTCAGAACATGACCGTTCGGGTCTGTTAAACTGATAATTGTGTTATTGTACGTTGATTTGATGTGAACTACACCGTGGTCAACGGCAGCTCTCTTTTTTGGCTTTGCTTTTGAACGACCTTTCGCCATTTGATTTTCCCTCCTTTAAACCTCTTCAACTCGTTCGTGCTACTTATTTACCTTTTTTCTTAATCCTGCTTGGTCTTGGACCTTTACGAGTCCTTGAATTTGACCTTGTCCTCTGACCTCTTACCGGAAGTCCGAGTTTGTGCCTTAAGCCGCGGTAACACCCTATATCCATTAACCTCTTTATATTCCTCATTACTTCCGTTCTGAGTTCACCTTCAACTTTGTAGTTCTGCTGAATGAACGATGCGATTTTACTTATTTCATCTTCTGTGAGGTCTTTAACTCTCTTATCTGGGTCTACGCCTGTTCCTTGACAGATTTCAAGCGCTCTTGTTGGACCTATACCGTAAAGGTATCTCAATGCGATGTGTACTTTCTTATTGCTCGGTATTTCAACACCAACGATACGAGCCATTAATCTCCCTCCTCAAACTTTTTCCTAATTATAACTTATCCTTGTCTTTGATTGTGTTTTGGATTTACCTTACAGACTACAAATACTTTACCTCTTCTTTTGATAATCTTGCAGTGTTCACATCTTTTTCCCACAGATGCTTTTACTTTCATGTTTATCGCTCCTTTCAGAGATTTATTAATTTCAATTTTCCTTATTCTTCGTCGTCCAAAATTTCTTCTTCGCCTTTTGCGTCTATCTTCTTTCTGTAAACTATGCGCCCACGGGTGAGATCGTAAATAGTTAACTCAACAACCACCCTGTCTCCAGGAACTAACCTGATGAAGTTCTTTCTCATCTTTCCTGATACGTGGGCTAAAACTTTAAATCCGTTGTCTAACTGGACTCTGAACATAGCATTTGGCAGTGCTTCAACTATTGTTCCTTCCATTCGTATGACGTCTTCCTTGTTTTTCAGAAAAATCACCTCTCAAATTCCCAAGGAAACTTAAACACTTAACAACGCTCACTTAGTGTTAAAATTTCACAACCGTCGTCCGTTACTAAGACCGTGTGTTCGAAGTGTGCAGACCTCTTTCCATCAACCGTAACAACTGTCCAACCATCATCTAAAATTACTACGTGCCAGCCGCCTTCAGTAACCATAGGTTCTATTGCAATTGTCATTCCAGCTTTTAGAACTATTCCTGTACCCGGCTTTCCATAGTTTGGTACTTGTGGGTCTTCGTGAAGAGCCTTTCCAACGCCGTGGCCTACAAAATCTCTTACAACTCCAAATCCGTGCTTTTCTACATAATTCTGTACAGCGTAAGATACATCACCTAATCTAACACCTGCTTTGACTGTCTTGATTGCTTCAAGCAATGACTCGTAAGTTACTTTCACAAGTTCTTTTCCTCGTTCATCTGTTTCACCGACTACGTAGGTTACCGCACCGTCTCCGTAATATCCTTCATAAACAGCGCCTACGTCAATCGAAACGATGTCGCCATCTTTAAAGATTTTCGACTTGAGCGGAAAACCGTGAATAACCTCGTTGTTAACTGATACTGTTGTTATGTATGGATAGCCTCCGTACCCTTTAAAAGCGGGCTTGCAATTCATTTCCTTCAACGTCTTTTCTGCCATGAGCTCTATATCGAAAGCGGTTGATCCTTTAACGACATAGTCTTTTGCCCTTTTGAGAATTTCAGCAACCGCCCGCCCGGCTATCTTCATCTTTTCAATTTCATCTTTTGTCTTGATTCTTATCATTCTTATTCCAAACCACCTAATATATTAAACAACATTTTCATTACTTCTTCTACACTTTTTCTACCATCTAAGGTAAAAAGTTTGTTTTGATTTCTATAATATTCGATTAAGGGCGATGTTTTCTCGATGTAGACTCTGAATCTACCTCTCACAACATCTTCCTTGTCATCGTCTCTCTGTATCAAATGTCCACCGCAGTCATCGCAAATTCCCTCTACCTTTGATGGAAGTGTTATGAGGTTGTAGACCTTACCGCACTTTGAGCATACTCTCCTTGTCGATATCCTTTGTACAACCGTCTCTTCATCTACTTCGAAATATAGTGCTCCCGTCAACGCCTTTCCCATCTTGGTAAGCATATTGTCGAGTGCCTGAGCCTGGTTGAGTGTCCTTGGATATCCATCGAGTATGAAACCTTTGTCGCAGTCCGGCTGTTGTAGTCTTTCCTCTACAAGCGCATTCGTAAGTTCGTCTGGTACGAGATTTCCTGAGTTGACTATATCCTGAACCTTTTTACCCAACTCCGTACCCTTCGCGATCGCTTCTCTGAATATGTCTCCTGTTGAGATGTGCGGTATGCTGTACTTTTCTACTACCCTCTTCGCGTAGGTTCCCTTACCTGCGCCCGGAGGCCCTAAGAAAATCAGGTTCATGCATTTCACCTTCTCGTGCCGCAGATTACTTTAGATTACTTTCTGCCAGCTATTTTACCCTTTTTAACAAAACCCTCGTAATTTCTCATTATCAAGTGCGCCTCTAACTGCTGTGCTATATCAAGTGCAACACCGACAGCGATAAGCGCACTCGTACCACCGAGCCAGATGTTAACTCTTGTTATGCCTTCAACTAAGTATGGGAGCAAGGAAATGCCAACCAAGAATATCGCGCCAAGGAACGTAACTCTGTTGAGCACGTACGTGATGTACTCTTCTGTTGGCTTACCTGCCCTGATTCCAGGGATGAATCCACCGTATCTCTTAATGTTTTCAGATATATCCTTCGGATCTATCACAACTACGCTGTAGAAATATGTGAAGAAGAATATTAAGAGTGCGTATACGACTATCATGAGTGGGTTCTGCATTCCGAAAAGCTTAATTGCCCACTGCGCACCAGTAATCTGAGCGATCGCTTCCGGTATGCTGACGATTGCCCATGCGAAGATTATAGGAATAACGCCAGAGTGGTTTACCTTTATTGGCAGGTGCGTGCTTGTGCCACCGTATATTCTTCTTCCTACCATTCTTGTTGCGTATTCTATCTTTATTCTTCTCTCTGCTTGCTGCACGTAGATTATCGCTATGATCATGAATATTGCAACTGCAACTAAGAATATCCAACCAAAGATGTTAAGATTTCCGAGGACTGCTGTTCTAAAATATGCTGGGTATCTCGAAACAATACCTGCGAAAATCATTATACTGACGCCGTTTCCGATACCTTTTTCCGTAATTCTATCACCTATCCAAAGGAGGAACATCGTACCTGCAACAAGTGATACTGTTGAAACAAACGAGAAGAGCCATGCGTTGACAGCAATTATTCCTTGATAGCTCCTTGCCAAACCGAAAGAAACAACGAACGATTGCAGTGCTGCAAGCCCAAGTGTGAGATTCTTGGTATAGTGTTGGAATTTCTTTCTGCCTTCTTCTCCTTCTTTAAGGAGTTCTTTCAAAGCTGGGATAATCGAAGCGAGTAATTGCATAATGATTGATGCGTTGATGTATGGCGTAACGCTCATTGAGAATACTGAAAATCTGCTGAACGCACCACCGGTAAAGACGTCGTAGAAACTAAGAACGCCACCGGCCAAGCCGGTGCCCTGCTTGGAAAGCGCTTCCCCCCAAGCTTTTATGTTAACTCCCGGTACTGGGACATAAATACCAAGCCTGAAAACGAGTAACATTAAGAATGTAAAGATAACCCTATCCCTAACCTCTGGAATCTTCATTGCATTCCGCAGCGCTTTCCACATTATTAGATCACCTCTATTTTACCGCCGACTTTTTCAATCTTCTCCTTAGCCTTTTCACTGAACTTGTGAGCCTTTACTGTGAGAGGTTTTGTAATTTCTCCTCTTGCAAGAATCTTGACACCATCGTATACTTTGTTGATTATACCCTTTTCAAGGAGAGCTTCTGGCGTTACTACATCGTTGTTATCAAATTTTGCTTCAAGAGTTTCAAGATTTACCACAGCATATACTTTCTTCGCAAAGTTATTGAAGCCGAACTTTGGAAGCCTTCTGTGAAGTGGTGTCTGACCACCTTCCATCCATGGTCTTACCTTGCCAGTTCCTCTTGATTTTTGACCTTTGTGACCCTTTCCTGCTGTCTTACCTTTTCCTGAACCTTGACCTCTACCGAGTCTTTTGTACTTTTTGTTTGAACCAGGGGTTGGTTTAAGATCGTCTATAGTAAGCATTTCATTTCCCCTCCTTATTCTTCAACTTCTTCTACTTTGAGAAGATGTTTTACTTTTTCTACCATTCCTCTTATCTGCGGGTTGTCATCTTTGACTACTGTCTGGTGCATCTTTCTTAAACCGAGTCTTCTGACCGTATCTTTCTGATCGTATTTGTACCCAATTGGACTTCTCACAAGTGTTATCTTAAGCTTCTTCATACATTAGCCCTCCTTCTTAACACCACGTACTACTTGAGCAGGTGTTATGTCCCTTAGAGCAGCAACTTTCTCAATTGAGAAGAGGTTCTTTATTCCATCGACTGTTGCTTGAGCGATGACAACTGGATTTGTTGAACCCATTGCTTTTGTAAGAACGTTCTGAACACCAGCCAACTCGAGAATTGCACGGACTGTTCCGTTTGCAATGATACCAGTACCTGGCGCTGCAGGTTTCATGAGTATCTTTGCTGCGTCTTGTCTTCCAACAACTTCGTGAGGAATTGTGCCTTTCACAACTGGAACTTCTATTATGTTCCTTTTAGCACTGACAAGAGCTTTCCTAATTGCATCGGGTACTTCCCTTGCCTTTCCAACACCGACGCCAACTTTTCCTTCTCTATTTCCAACGACTGCTAAAACTCTGAAAGAAAGGTTTTTTCCACCCTTAGTTACTTTTGTCGTCCTTCTTATTTCTATAATTCTCTCTTCGAATGTTTCAGCTGATTGTTTTATCTTTTCAACAATTTCTGACACTGTGAGCACCTCCTAACATTACCAAATTAGAATTTCAATCCGGCTTCTCTTGCTGCATCAGCAAGAGCCTTTATTCTACCATGGTACTTGAATCCTCCTCTATCGAAAACAACTTCCTTTACTCCTTTTGCGATAGCCCTTTCAGCAATGAGTTTTCCAACCTCTTTGGCTGCTGCCACGTTCCACGTCTTCTGGAGTTTCTCCCTGAGTTCCTTCTCAACTGTGGAAGCGGCGACTATAGTTTTGCCAGCAACATCATCTATAATCTGAGCATAGATGTGCTTTTCGCTTCTGTAAACAGACAATCTTGGTCTTTCAGGCGTTCCTGATATTCTCTTTCTTATTCTTCTGTGCCTAACAAGCCTTAATTGTTTGCGGTCTTCTCTCTTTATCACGTCTTATACCCCCTTATGCTTTCTTTCCTTCTTTGAGGTTGATGACTTCGTCTACGTACTTGATTCCTTTACCGCTATATGGGTTCGGTTCTCTCCACTTTCTTACATCTGCGGCGTACTGTCCAACTCTCTGTTTATCGATTCCGCTAACAATTATTTTGTTTGGTGCGGGAACTTCGACTTTTATATCACCTGGTATATCCATTTCAACTGGGTGTGCGTAACCGAGGCTCATCACGAGCTTGTTGCCTTGAAGTTGCGCCCTGTAACCGACACCAACGATTTCAAGTTCTTTCTTGAATCCTTCTGTTACGCCGATAACCATGTTTCTTACAAGTCTCCAGTACGTTCCTACCATTGCTTTGAACTTTCTTTCGTCGGATTTTCTCTTTGCGACCTCGAGATTTGGTTCAAACCAAACTTCGTTACCTTCGACTTTAATGTTGACATATGGATGAGTTGCGAGTTTCAACTCGCCTTTTGGACCTTTTACCTTTATTTCAGAGTCGGTGATTGTTAACTGAACATTTGCAGGTAGTACAACTGGCTTCTTAGCTATACGAGACATGGACTACACCTCCTTACCAGATGTAGGCAATTACTTCTCCACCGACTCCATGTTCTGCAGCTTCTTTGTCGGTGAGCACGCCTTTTGATGTGGATATAATCGCTATTCCAAGTCCATTTTTAACTCTTGGAAGATTATTAGAACCAACGTAGATTCTTCTGCCAGGTTTTGAAACACGGACGATTCCGTGGATAACTCTTTCCCTATTTTTTCTTGAGCCTTTGTACTTGAGCTGTAGTCTGAGAATTCCCTGTTTTCCATCTTCGATATATGTATATCCCTTAATGAATCCTTCTCTTACAAGAATATCAGCAATTGCTTTTTTCAAATTAGACGCAGGGACATCTATCTGATCTTTGAAAACAAGATTCGCATTCCTTATTCTTGTAAGCATGTCAGCTATTGGATCGCTCCACACGGTTAACACCTCCACTATTACCAGCTTGCTTTCCTAACGCCCGGGAGTTTTCCCTCGTTAGCAAGTTTTCTGAAACAAACTCTGCATATTCCAAATTCCTGATAGACTGAATGAACTCTACCGCATATGCTGCATCTTGTGTACTCTCTTACTTTGTATTTCTTTGGCCTCTTCCATTTTTCAACCATTGCTTTTCGTGCCATTTAATATTACCTCCTTATTGCTTTTTGAATGGGAAACCGAGTAATTCGAGTAACCTTCTTGCTTCTTCGTCCCTTTTAGCTGTTGTTACGACAACGATATCCATACCTTGTATTCTCTTTATCTGGTCTGGAGAGATTTCTGGGAAAACGAGTTGTTCTGTTAAACCGAAGCTGTAGTTTCCTTTTCCATCGAAGGAGTTTGGATTGAGACCTCTGAAGTCCCTAACTTTTGGAAGAACGAGGTTAACAAGTTTGTAGACGAAATTGTACATTCTTGGACCTCTAAGAGTTACTTTAACACCGACGGTCATGCCTTTTCTTACTTTGAAGTTTGATATACTCTTCTTCGCTTTCGTTATCAAAGCTTTTTGACCAGCAATCATAGTAAGTTCTTTTGCATGCGCCTCAACGATTTCTTTATTCCTTGAACCTTCGCCAACACCCATATTTATAACAACTTTAACGAGTCTTGGAACTTCGTGAATGTTTTTGTATCCGAATTCTTTCATTAATGTCGGTACCACTTCGTTCAGATACTTATCTTTCAGCGGTACGAATTCGTAGGCCATTTTTTACTCCTCCTTACTTCTTATCTATGATTTCTCCACATTTCTTGCAGAATCTCACCTTTGAACCGTCTTCGAGCACCTTGAATCCTACTCTTGTTGGCTTATCGCAGCTTGGACACACGAGCATTACTTTTGACCAGTAAAGTGGTGATTCCTTTTCGATTATACCACCCTGTCTCATCTGTCCTGTTGGTCTTTGGTGCCTTTTTACAACATTGACACCTCTAACGAGCAACTTTTCTTCTTTTGGGAGAACTTGGATAACTTCTCCCCTTTTTCCTTTATCTTTACCAGAGATAACTTGCACTGTGTCACCTTTTTTTATCTTCTGTGCCATCGATTACCACCCCTTACCATACTTCTGGTGCAAGAGAGACTATCTTCATGAAACCTTTTTCCCTGAGTTCTCTTGCAACTGGTCCGAATACACGTGTACCTTTTGGTTGATTAAACTTGTCAAGGACAACTGCTGCGTTATCATCGAATCTGATGTAGCTTCCATCTGGTCTTCTTATTTCTTTTCTTGTTCTAACTACAACTGCCTTAACTACGTCACCCTTCTTTATATCTGTGTTCGGTACAGCTTCCCTAACGCTACAAACAACAATGTCACCTATCGAACCGAATTGTTTGTGTGAACCGCCAAGTACCCTTATTACTCTCAGTACTTTTGCACCTGAATTATCAGCTGCTACGAGGTAGCTTTCATTCTGTATCATTGGTCACTACCCCCTTCAATAATATCCTCTGTCTCTGGCGTTTCAGCAAGTTTTGAATGCTCAAGAATTTGAACAACAACCCATCTCTTGAGTTTGCTGAGTGGTCTTGATTCTTCAATTTCTACCACATCACCGATCTTGCATGTGTTGCTTTCATCGTGAGCATAGAATTTCTTGGATTTTTTTACGTATTTGCCGAATTTTGGATGTTTCACAAGGCGTTCAACTTTAACCGTTACAGTCTTATCCATTTTATCGCTTACAACAACACCGACTAATCTTTTCTTAGGCATGTGTATTACCTCCTTATACCGAGTTCACGTTCGCGAAGGATTGTTTTGATTCTTGCAATGTCTCTTTTTGTCTTTTGAATCAAGCTTGAGTCTCTGAGTTCACCCATCGCGTTTTGGAATCTGAGGTTCATCAACGTTCTCTTCTTTTCTTCTAATAATTTTGCCAATTCTTCGTTATTCATATTTCTGATTTCTACTGGTGTCATACTGCTTCACCACCTATGTGATGTCTCGTAACTATTTTCGTTTTTATTGGAAGTTTTGTCGCTGCGTATTCTAAAGCTTTCAATGCTGTTTCTTCGTCAACTCCGCCGATTTCGAACATTACTTTTCCAGGCTTTACTACTGCAACCCAACCTTCAACGTTACCCTTACCCTTACCGAGTTTTGTTTCAGGTGGGTGCTTTGTGTAAGATTTGTCTGGGAATATCTTTATCCAAAGTTTTCCTTCTTTCTTCAATGTCCTTGTGATTGCGAGCCTACATGCTTCTATCTGCTGAGCTGTGATCCACGCAGGTTCAAGGGCTTTCAAACCGTATTCACCGAAAACTACCAAAGCTCCGCCTTTTGCTTCGCCCTTTGTTCTGCCTCGATGTTGTTTTCTGTATTTAACTCTTTTTGGCATCAACATGGTTTTGCTAACCTCCTTCTTCACACTATCTTGTGACCGTCTCGCGACTGCCTCGATTAACTTGTACGTTTCTTTCTATTTAGCACTTTTCTTTACCAGTACGTTCACTTCATCACTTCAGAATGTTCAAAATTAGAGCTGAGCGTCTCCTTTGTAAATCCATACCTTTATACCGATCGTACCGTACTTTGTCTCTGCCCTTGCTGTTGAGTAATCGATAACTGATCGGAGTGTCTGAAGTGGAAGTCTTCCTTTAAGGTACCATTCGGTTCTTGCAATTTCTGCTCCAGCAAGTCTTCCTGCAACCATTATCTTTATACCTTTTGCGCCTCTCTTGAGTGCTGCTGTTATCGCTCTCTTCATGACTATCTTGTAACTTGCCCTCTTCTCTATCTTTTGTGCGATCGATTCTGCCACAAGGCTTGCCTCTGTTTCGGGCGTTTTTACTTCAACTATATCGACACCGAATTTTCTGTTGAATTTGCTTTCGAGTGCCTGTCTCAATTCAGTAATGCCAGCGCCCTTCTTTCCGATGAGTATTCCAGGTCTTGCTGCGTAGATTGTTATAAGGACTCTTTCAGCGTCTGGTCTTTGTACAAAGACTCTTGCTATTCCAGCTTGGTTGTAAGTCTTCCTAATAAAATCCCTAATCGCTTCGTCTTCAAGAATGTATTCGCTGTACTTCTTTTCATTGAACCACTGAGCATCCCACTGAGTTGTTATACCGAGCCTAAAACCCTTTGGATGAACTTTTTGACCCACCTATATCACCTCACAACGCATTATTTTGCACTATTTTCTTTTTCTCTGTCCCTAACAACAACAGTTATATGTGACATCCTCTTTTGAATGATGTCAGCTCTTCCGCGTCCGCGTGGCCATACTCTCTTCATTCTTGGACCATCATTTACGTAACATGCAGCTACGTAAAGATTCTCTTCGGAGAGTCCGAAGTTATTCACTGCATTCGCTACAGCAGATTTTAACACATTATATACGAGTCGTGCAGCCTTTTTAGGAGAAAATTCAAGAAGATTATACGCTTCTGAAACATTCTTACCCCTTATGGAGTTAACAACAGCTCTCGCTTTTCTTGGAGATATGCGGACAAACCTTGCAACAGCCCTTGCTTCATATTTTGGTAACGTAGTGAGTGTTTCTTTACGCTTCGCATGGAACTTGGACCTCTTGAGCCCTTCTCTTTTGATGACGGTTTGCATTATTTAATCCCTCCTTATTTCTTTACCTCACCTTTTTTGGCTGACTTGTTCGTATGTCCACCAAATCTTCTCGTGAAGGAAAATTCACCAAGTTTGTGACCAACCATGTTTTCTGTGATGTATACTGGTATGTGCTTCATTCCGTTGTAAACTGCGATTGTATGACCAACCATTTCGGGAACTATCGTGCTTGCTCTGCTCCATGTCTTAATTATCTTCTTTTCGCCAGTTTCGTTTAGTAATCTAATTTTCTTCAAGAGTTTGGGGTCTACAAATGGTCCCTTTTTACTGGAACGGCTCATTTATTACACCTCCTGATTAACCGTTTCTTCTTCTAACGATGAATTTATCGCTTGCTCTCTTACCTCTTCTGGTCTTGTAACCCTTTGCTGGAACTCCCCAGGGGCTTTGTGGATGGTGACCTTTTCCTCTACCTTCTCCACCACCGTGTGGGTGATCAACAGGGTTCATAACAACACCACGAACGTGTGGTTTTTTGCCAAGCCATCGTGTTCTACCAGCTTTACCGGAAACTTCGTTTTTGTGATCTTCGTTTCCGACTACTCCTATTGTTGCGTAGCATCTTACGTGAACCTTTCTAAGTTCACCAGATGGCATCCTCAACAGTGCGTAGTCGCCTTCTTTTGCCATTAATTGACATGCCATACCAGCACTTCTGGCAATTTTTGCCCCGCCTCTTGGGTAAAATTCTATGCTGTGAACTATTGTACCGACTGGTATGTTTTCCAATGGCAATGCGTTACCTGGTTTGATTTCAGCCTGAGGTCCTGAGAGTACTGTATCTCCAACGTTTAAACCGTTCGGAGCAAGTATGTATCTCTTCTCACCGTCTGCGTAAACAAGTAATGCTATTCTTGCTGTTCTGTTTGGATCGTATTCTATTGAGGCAACCTTAGCGGGAATATTTTCTTTTTCCCATCTTCTGAAATCGACTATCCTGTAAAGTCTCTTGTGACCGCCACCTCTAAATCTTACTGTAACCCTACCGTGGTGGTTTCTTCCAGCGGTCTTTTTCAAAGGAACAACGAGTGACTTTTCGGGTTCTGTCTTTGTAATTTCCGAAAAGTCTGGAATAATCATGAAGCGTCTACCTGGAGTTGCTGGTTTAAATCTCTTGAGACCCATTATTATTCACCCCTTACGCCTGGAGTTCTTTAATTGTGTAGCCTTCTGCTAACTTGACTATGGCTTTTTTCCATTCTTTTGTGTATCCTTCTCTCGCCATGTAACCTCTTCTGAGGTCTCTCTTTGGCTTTGGCTTCACAATCAAAGTGTTTACTCTTTCTACTTTAACGTTGAAAAGTTTTTCAACAGCCTCTTTTATCTGTTCTTTATTAGCATTCTTGTCCACTTCAAAGACGTATTCTCTTTCTGCTCTCAAATTCATTGACTTTTCACTGATTATTGGTCTTATTATGATATCGGAGTATTCTTTTCTCATTTTCCGAGCACCTCCTCAATTTTGCGAACGGTGCCCTCTGTAAGGACAACCTTTGAGGCATTTATTATATCATAAACGTTCAACCCGTCGATGTTATCTCCGTTGTTGTTATTTGGGTTATTAGCAAGTATAACCTTTACGCCAGGAATGTTCCTTCCTGAAAGTTTGACATTCTCGTACGCTTCCTCTTTCTTTGCAATAACGAACAATACCTTTTCGTTAGCGATTCCAAGAGCCTTTAATACTTCCCTCATCTGTTTCGTTTGAGGCTTATCAAATCGTATATCGCTTACGACAATGAGGTTACCTTCCTGGAATCTTACTGAGAGAGCTGACTTAAGAGCAAGTCTCTTCATCTTCTTGTTCATTCTCTTCAAGTAATTTCTTGGCTGTGGACCGTGTGCCACACCACCGTGTCTCCAGTGAATTGCTCTTATAGAACCTTGTCTTGCTCTACCTGTGTGTTTCTGTGGCCATGGTTTTCTTCCACCACCAGCTACCTCTCCGCGTGTCTTTGTAGATGCTGTTCCGGCTCTCGAGTTTGTGAGCTGCATGTCGACATAGCGCCACATGACATCGTAGTTAGGCTCAATGTTGAATACCTCGTCGCTTATTTCGATGTTGCCAATCTGTTCACCTTTGATATTCAAAAGTGCTATACGTGCCATAATCTTCTTCCTCCCTTACTCCATTTTCGGAGCACGTCCCCGTTCTTCGTCTCATGCAATGACTGTGAAAGCAAAAAAATAAAATTATGCCTTCACAGCGCTTCTGATAAGAACAAGGCTGCCCCTCGCTCCTGGCACTCCACCTTTAACTGCTATTAGGTTGTTCTCTGCATCAACTTTAATAACTTCTGAGTTGAGTACGGTAACTCTTTCGTTTCCGTATCTTCCAGGCATCCTCTTGCCTTTGAATATTCTTGCTGGTTCAGTGTGTTGACCAACAGAACCAAGTTCACGGTGGAATTTCGCACCGTGTGCTTTAGGACCACCCTGGAAGTTCCATCTCTTCATTGCACCAGTATATCCTCTACCTTTTGTCCAACCCGTAATATCAATTTTATCGCCTTCTTGGAAAATTGCAACTGTTATTTCTTGTCCTACTGAATATTGTTCAACATTATCAACTCTAAATTCTTTAAGCACCTTCATTGGCTTTACGTTTGCCTTCTTAAAAACTCCAAGAAGTGGTTTCGTTACTTTCTTTTCGCTGACTTCCTCAAAACCAAGCTGGACTGCGTTGTATCCATCTTTTTCTACCGTCTTCTTTTGCACTACGTAACATGGCCCTGCCTTAAGAACTGTTACTGGAACAACCTTATCGTCTTTCCACAATCTGGTCATTCCGATTTTTCTTGCAAGTATAAATTTCATCGCAAAACACCTCCGAGGACTCACAGATTGATTTCAACGTCGACACCTGCTGGAAGATTTATCTTCATCAGAGCGTCAATCGTTTTCGAGTTTGGATCTATTATATCTATAAGTCTCTTGTGCACTTTCTTTTCAAATTGCTCTCGTGAATCCTTATGTTTCAATGGTGACCTCAAAACTACGTAAAGTGTTCTTTCCGTTGGAAGTGGAATTGGTCCTGAGACCTTCGCATTTGTCTGCTTTGCCACTTCAACTATTTTCTTTGCTGATTCATCGAGTAATCTATGATCATATGCCCTTAGCCTGATTCTAATCTTTTGTCCTGGCATGCCTTACCCTCCTTCTTAGAAAAGGGGGGGAACCCCCCCGATTACCGTTTTTATAATTGTATAATCAGGTCTGAATTACTCAATTATTTCAGAAACGACACCTGCTCCAACCGTTCTTCCACCTTCACGAACTGCGAATCTCATACCTTTTTCGATTGCAACTGGGTAGATGAGTTCAACTGTCATTTCAAGGTTGTCACCAGGCATGACCATTTCTGCTCCTGCTTGGAGGTCAACAATTTCGCCTGTAACGTCAGCTGTTCTGATGTAGAATTGTGGTTTGTAACCTTTTGTAAATGGCGTGTGTCTTCCACCTTCTTCTTTCTTGAGAACGTAAATGTTTGCTTTGAACTTCTTGTGTGGTGTGATTGATCCAGGTTTTGCCAATACTTGTCCTCTTTCAACCTCGTCTTTGTCAATACCTCTCAACAGACAACCAACGTTGTCTCCAGCCATTGCTTCGTCGAGTTCTTTTCTGAACATTTCAACGCTTGTGATAACTGTCTTTCTTGTTTCGTAGCTCATACCGATGATTTCTGCTTCAACACCCGGTTTGATAACGCCACGTTCGATTCTTCCTGTGACAACTGTACCTCTACCTGTGATTGAGAATACGTCTTCAACTGGCATAAGGAATGGTTTGTCAACTTCACGAACTGGTTCTGGGAAGTAGTTGTCCATTGCATCGAGAAGTTCCTTTATTGATGCAAGATCCGGGTGATTTGGATCGTTTGGTGCTTCAACTGCTTTAAGAGCAGAACCTCTTACAACTGGAAGTTCGTCGCCAGGGAATTCGTATTTGCTGAGAAGGTCTCTTACTTCCATTTCAACAAGGTCAACAAGTTCTGCGTCATCAACCATGTCGACTTTGTTGATGTAAACAATTATTGCAGGAACGTTAACCTGTCTTGCGAGAAGAACGTGTTCTCTTGTTTGTGGCATTGGACCGTCTGTTGCTGCAACGACAAGGATTGCACCATCCATCTGAGCTGCACCAGTGATCATGTTCTTGATGTAGTCAGCGTGACCTGGACAGTCGATGTGTGCGTAGTGTCTCTTTTCTGTCTGGTATTCAACGTGTGTAATGTTGATGGTGATACCTCTTGCTCTTTCTTCTGGTGCCTTGTCGATCATTTCGTATGGTGTGTAGTCTGCCCATCCGAAGAGTGAACAGTACTTTGTAATAGCTGCTGTGAGTGTTGTCTTTCCGTGGTCAATGTGTCCGATCGTACCGACGTTCATGTGGGGTTTGGTCCTTACAAATTTTTCCTTTGCCATACTTTTGACCCTCCTTCTTCACCTGTGGTGGAGTAATAATTTGTTATTTTTTCAAAATTTTCTCTGCAACTTTATCAGGTACTTTATCGTAGTGGGAGAGAACCATCATGTAGTTCGCTCTACCTTGAGAAAGTGACCTGAGCGTTGTCGCATATCCAAACATTTCACTCAGTGGGACAAGAGCCCTTATTACCCTTAAATGTCCTCTGTTTTCAAGAGCATCGATGTGTGCTCTTCTGGAGTTAAGGTCCGCTATAACGTTACCCATGTATTCTTCCGGTGTTGTAACTTCCACTTTCATAATTGGTTCGAGAAGTACTGGGCTCCCTTTTTCCATCGCATCTTTAAATGCCATGCTTGCGGCAATTTTAAATGCCATTTCTGAGGAGTCTACTTCGTGGTAAGAACCGTCAATCAGTGTAGCCTTAACACCAACAACTGGGTAACCCGCAAGAACTCCGACTTGCATCGCTTCTCTTACACCCTCTTCGATTGCCGGTATGTACTGTTTCGGTATGACACCGCCAACGGTCTTATCTTCGAATTCGAATGTCTTATCCAAGCTAAGTGGCTCGAATGTCATCACAACGTGACCATACTGACCTCTACCACCGCTCTGCCTGATGTACTTGCCTTCAATCTTGACCTCTCTTGTAATCGTCTCTCTGTATGCAACCTGTGGCTTACCAACCCTAACGTTCACGTTAAACTCCCTCTTGAGCCTGTCGACTATAATCTCGAGGTGAAGCTCTCCCATACCCGAAAGGATCGTTTCACCTGTTTCTTGGTCAACATAAGCCCTCAAAGATGGATCTTCATCGAGTAACGATTGGAGAGCCTTAGAAAGCTTCGTTTCGTCATCTTTCGTCTCAGGCTCGATAGCTATAGAGATAACTGGCTCCGGGAACTCCATCTTTTCAAGGATGATGTGAGTTCCTTCTTGACAAACCGTATCTGCAGTTATTGTACTCTTCATTCCAATGACACCGACGATATCTCCAGCTCTGACATATTCCACATCTTCTCTTTTGTCTGCATGCATGAATATAAGTCTTGAGACGCGTTCTTTTACATTCTTCGTTGTGTTGATTACGTAACTTCCCTTTTCGAGCCTTCCACTGTAAACTCTAAGGAACGTTAGTTTTCCAACGTATGGGTCTGTCTGGATTTTGAACGCGTATGCTACAAAAGGACCGTCTTCCGTCGGGAAAACTTGAACTTCATTTCCTTCCTTATCAAATCCACGAACTGGTGGAAGGTCAAGAGGTGATGGGAGATACCTGACAACGCCATCCAACAAAGGCTGAATTCCTACGTTCATCTTTGCCGAACCGCAGAAAACTGGCGTACCAAGGTTTCCGATTGTGATTCTTCTGAGTGCTTGATGAAGTTGTTCTTCAGTTGGCTCTTCTCCTTCGAGGTAGAGTTCCATTATTTCATCGTCCACTTCTGCAATTTTCTCTATCATATCTTCTCGAGCTTCTTCAGCCTTGTCGCGCCATTCTACTGGAATTTCTTCGTAAACCATGTCAGTGCCTTCAGGATTAAGCCATCTGATAGCCTTCATCTGTATGAGGTCGATGACACCTTTAAAATCGCTCTCGACACCCATCGGAAGTTGGACAGGGATTGGATGTGCACCGAGCCTGTCAACCATCGTCTGAACTGCCATCTCAAAATCGGCACCAGTTTTGTCCATCTTGTTCATGAATGCAATTCTCGGAACGTTGTACTTGTCCGCTTGTCTCCAGACAGTTTCGGACTGTGGTTCAACGCCTGCTGTTGCGTCAAAAACAGCAATGGCGCCATCCAAAACTCTCAAGGACCTTTCAACTTCGATAGTGAAATCAACGTGTCCTGGGGTGTCTATGATATTGATACGGTGCTCCTTCCAAAAACACGTTGTTGCCGCTGATGTTATGGTGATACCTCTTTCCTTTTCTTGTATCATCCAGTCCATCGTTGCTGTGCCGTCATCGACGCTACCGATGTTGTGTTTTCTTCCAGTGAAAAACAGAATACGCTCGGTAGTTGTCGTCTTACCGGCATCGATATGTGCCATTATACCAATGTTTCTTAACTTATTCAGGTCGACATATAAAGCCTTTATCTCTTCCATAACTTCCTCCTCGAAGACATAAAAATGTCAATGCATCAAGATTACCATCTGAAGTGTGCAAACGCTCTGTTTGCTTCAGCCATCTTGTGGACGTCTTCTCTCTTCTTAATAGCCGCGCCAGTGTTGTTGTATGCGTTCAAAAGTTCCTCTGCCAGTTTCTCCTGCATTGGCTTACCCTTCTTTGATCTTGCAACGTCTACTATCCATCTGATAGCAAGAGTTGTTTTCCTTGGTTCTTGAACTTCAACTGGAACTTGGTAAGTTGCACCACCGATTCTCCTTGGTCTTACCTCAACGATTGGTTTAACATTTTCAACTGCCTGTTTGAAAACCTCAAGCCCGTCTTTTCCTGTTTTCTGAGCAAGAATATCGATTGCTCCGTAAACGATCTTCTGTGCTATTGATTTCTTTCCGTCCCACATAATCTTGTTGATCATCTTTGTTACGAGCACTTCTCCGTAAACCGGATCTGGTGGAACTACTCTAACCTCGGCTCTTCTTCGCCTCATTCAATTCCCTCCTTATTTCTTGCCCTTTGCACCTGCTGCAGCACCTGCTTTTGGTCTCTTTGCACCGTACTTACTTCTGCTCTGGCGTCTATTTTCAACACCTGCTGCATCAAGCGTACCGCGGATTATTTTATATCTGACACCTGGCAAGTCCTTAACCCTTCCACCTCTTACAAGAACTATTGAGTGTTCCTGCAAGTTGTGTCCGATACCAGGAATGTAAGCGGTAACTTCAATACCGTTTGAGAGTCTGACCTTCGCTATCTTTCTAAGAGCTGAGTTTGGTTTCTTTGGTGTCATTGTGGAGACCCTGACACACACGCCTCTCTTCTGTGGATGTCCCTGAAGTGCTGGTGATTTGAATTTTTCCTGAACCTTTTGCCTTCCGTGTCTTACCAATTGATTAATCGTAGGCATCTTAACCCTCCCTTCAAACTCTACATTCGTGAGATATTATAACCACGCATTTTCGAAAATACAATAAAGCCCGTGTGAATTTTTTGTTTCGAACACTCAGTCGGGCGTTTTTGCTCGTTGTATGAAAAGACTTTCGGTTTATAGAATCCAAAATAAAGGGCGCCTGTGCGCCCTCCTCTTTCTTTCATTTTTGGCTGGGGCGGTAGGACTCGAACCTACACAACTGGAGCCAAAGTCCAGGGTCCTGCCAATTAGACGACGCCCCAGCGCTAAGTTTGACTTCATTTGTGACTTTGGCTACAAAAAACTGGTGGGTGCGGCAGGGATTGAACCTACGACCTCTTCCGCGTCAAGGAAGCGCTCTCCCACTGAGCTACGCACCCACTCATACCAAGCGATACACATTTTACTATGTATTGGATATTCTGTCAAGGGGTATATTTGTTTTTTTCAGCAAACCCATTTCATATAGCATTTTCAATCTCTTCAATCGCACTCTGTATTACGTTTTTTGAAATCTCAAACAATTTGGTTTCTTCAGGTGTAAGTCTCAGGCTTATTATTCTCTCAACGCCAGATTTCCCAAGAATCGCAGGATATCCTATGTATACATCATCCAATAGAACAGAAGGTGTCCAAACTCGCTTTTCGTTCTTCCACATGCTCTCAACAAGTCTTGCAACGACTGCACCAATTGCAAGATTTGTAGCACCTTTCTTTTCTATAATCTTATACGCTGCTTTTCTTACCTGATTAACTACTTCATCAAAATCAATACATGGTTTCTGAGTCTTAACTTTGCAATCCGAACAGTAGTCAGTAAGAAGCACGCCACCTATTGTCGCATTTGAAATCGGCATAAATTCACTGTCGCCGTGTTCGCCAATTATATATGCGTGGATGTTCGCAGGTGAAACCCCGCAATGTTGAGATAATATCGTGCGCAATCGAGCAGTGTCTAACGTTGTACCGCTCCCAATTACTTTCTTTGAATCAAAAACCGTGAATTTCCATATAAAATAGGTTAAGACATCAACTGGATTAGTAACATTAATTACTATGCTATCGGGTGCGTAAGTCTTTATCTCTTCTGAAATCTGCCGAATGATCCTGACGTTATCTAAAAGAAGATCCAGCCTTGTCTCACCAGGTCTTTGTGCCCTGCCTGCCGTTATAATTACAAAATTACTGTCTTTAATATCTTTCGGCTCGCCAGCACATATCTTGCTGTATTTAAACATCGCCGAAGCGTGAAACAGGTCGTATGCTTCTCCTTCCGCCCTTTGCCTGTCTATATCAATCAGGACTATCTCGTCCGCAATAGAAGTGTGCAGTATAGAATACGCAACACTCACACCAACTCTTCCTGCTCCGTATACACTAACCTTCATGAATATCACCTCCATATTTCACGGAGTATTATATCACAACTTAGTGAATTTGTCTAACCTAAGTGGTGCTTAAAAAATACAGACACCCTTAGGGATGCCTGTGGATTCATGTAAATCAAAATGTGAGTATGTTAATCTTTCCAGTTCACTAAGATAACCGCGAACTCGCCGGGTTGGAGGTTGACTGGTATCGTGTTTCCGAGGTCAAAACCGAGTTTTCTCTTACCGAACCTTGTTATCAGTTTTACATCCTTAGCTTTAATATCTCTTCCGACTGTTTCTTTCAAGAAAACTTCAACATATTTTTCATGAACAAGATTAAGGTTTCCAAGCACAATAGCTCCTATATCTCCTTTCCAGTAGCTGTAGTTAGCGGTTGTGCCATCTTGATAGCTTAGATAAACATATCTAAATTCTCCATCCATAACTTTTTCAATCTCTTCTCTCAAACTCAGGAGCCATTTTAGATAATTGTACATATCTTTGCTTGCTATGTCCCAGTGCATTGCGTAATAGTCGAAGAACGCAAGTTTGCCATAGAATTGGTCATCTGGCGGCAGGACTGTTTTGCCATAAATGGTGTTGTCCAAGCCAAGGTTCATCGGTTGGATTTCTTCTATTTCCTGGCCACTGTTGATGTACGGTATAGAATTCGGCGACAAGTACAATAGTGCTGGTGCTAAGTACTTCAATTTATTTCCACTTTCCCTTGCCACAACCCTCGGAGTGTCTGGTGTTTCACAAGATGCAACATAAGGCACTTCCAAGTTTGGAACTATTTCCTCTATGAACTTGTAAAATTCACTCGGTCGTGCCGAAGCGTACCAGCTGTTCCCAAGTATACAATCGTATCCTTCACTCTTAGCTTTCTTATCATTCTTCATCTCAAGCTCCTCAGCGATGAATCCGAAAGCTGGGTCAATTGCCTTTGCCGCTGAGATTATCATGTCTTGAAGTTCCGATGGCAATGCGTGTCCCATATCGATTCTTGCGCCATCTATTCCAAACTTTTTCTGATAGGTTGGTACTATGTTTGCAATATATTCCCATAACCTTTTGTTAGGCTTCTTGCCTGGGAATTTACTCGATTTTATTACGTCGAATAACACATACGGTGGCTGGTCTTTTGAAACGAATCTCTGACTCGCTTCAGGATGGTCAAGGTACAGCCTGAAGAATGTAACATCATCCCAAGTTGGCTGCGGGTCATTCACCCAATCTGAAAAGCCAGGAGGTGTTATTATACCAAATTCCTTGGCTATATTTGAAAGTATATCTCCTTCCATCTTCTTAACCTTTTCCCATTTTTCAGGGTCTAATTTATCGGGCGATAATGTGAATTTTTTAAGGTGTTGTTTCACTTCTTCCGAAGAATAAACTATTTCAAGGTCTTCTGGGTCTGGAATTTTGAATGGCAGTTCTGGTATGTGAGGTGGCTTATAGTTTGCGACCTCTTCTATCTTTATCCAGTAGAACCAATCTGGATGTGTCTTAATCAAATCGCTATCTCTTGCTGCTGTCCTTGGTATGAAATCAAGCACGACACGTATTCCAAGCATGTGTGCTGCTTGAACGAGCGCTTTGAACTGCTCTTCAAGTTTGATACCCTCCAGAAGAGGATCTGCGTAGCTCTCGTCAAGTTCAACAGGATTCTTGACAGCGTACGGTGAACCAACTTCGCCTTTCTTAAAAACATCGCTCATCTTTGAAATCGGTAGCATGTACAGAACATTGATGCCCAATTCTTTAAGATATGGGAGCAAGCCTATCATCTTCAAGAACGTGCCAGATTCTTTGTATCCAAAAATGTCTTCCGGTTCGAATGCGCCAAATCCTTTGTGGTTGTAAGCTACCGTTGCTCTTGGCAACGCTCCGTACATCTTCGCCTTCCTGAGCCAGCTTGCATCGCTCTCACCGTTCATTTGAGCAAGCGACTTGGAATAATCCAGTCCCTTATCGCTTTCTAATATCGAATCAATAACAGCAGCGTAATATTCGTATGGATCAACAAAGCACCTTCCACCCTTCATGGAAAGCTTTCCAGAATAATTTGAAATAACCCAATGTGAAGGAATAGCGTAAAGTGTTTTTCCTGTGATTTTCTTTTTCAAATACTTGCTAAGTTCTTTGAGCTCTTTCATAAACATACCTCCTGCTCTTAAGCATGTTTGAAGTTTCATTTCCGTATTGACGACTTTTAATATATATTGTATAATCTTTCACGCAGGACGGAGGCGTGTCCGAACTGGCTAAGGAGCCGGTCTTGAAAATCGGTGGTGGTCAAACCACCGTGTGGGTTCGAGTCCCACCGCCTCCGCCATTTTTTATTTTATACTCCCTTACTCTCTTCCGATATCTTTACTGCTAACTTTCTCATCTTCTCGTTCAACATTTCAACTTCCTTGTCAAAGTACCAAGCAGACAGCATCAACAAGAAACCGCAGATAAACCAGAAGTACGCACTAACCTCAAGGGCTGCACCGAGTGTGCCAAGCGCAACAGACATCGAACCTCCAAAAAACCTTCCAATGCCAGTACCAACCGAATCTGTAAGGTTGAATATGGAGAATATCCTTCCTCTGTCTTTTGGTTCGTTTACGTTTAAAAGCATCATCTTTACATTAGGACCGGTATACGAATCCATCGCAGCTGCTATGAATCCGAGCAGGCCAAATGTAAGAAATGCTCCTAGTCCGGTTGGAAAGTATGGGTATCGAAACACCAAGACTGTGAAAAAAACACCTAGAATAGTTGTTATAGCTGAAAGGAGTGGAACAAGCCTTTTAGATTTCCGGTAAACCTTTTCCCCAACGAATCCGCCAATGATGTTACCTGCTATGCTTCCAAGGGCAAAGAGCAGAAACATAGTCGTTGCTTGATTCAAGTCCATTGATTTTTCCCTTCTGAAAAACTCGATCATAAAATAAGGAATCGCACCCCAAGGAACTGTTCCAGCAATTCCTTGTAAGAATAACAGCAGATTAGTTTTGACCCTCACAAGCTGGGCATAGTCTGATAATTTTACATTAGCTACATATTCCGCACCACTTTCAACAAACCCTTCCTCATGCGAGCCCCTCTTCGGCTCTTCCAAATAATTAATTATCAATGGTATTATTATCAAATTAGGTGCAGACACAAGAATAAATGGTATTCTCCAACCAAATATGCCTGCGCTGTAACCTGCCACAAGCATACCAACTATACCACCAACAGTTGAAGCGAGCCCAAGAATCGAAACAACCTTTCCCCTTTCTTTGTGTCCGAACATATCTCCAACAAGAGAATACGAAATCGGGAACGATGCACCGATACCGATACCGGTTAAAACGCGCCAAAAGAACAGTTGCCCAAAAGTGCCAGATATTGCAGATAGCAAACACGGAATCTCCCCGACAAGAATCGAAGCGACAAGCAAGGCTTTTCTGTTATATCTATCAGACAAATAACCCCATACAAGGCTGACAAGCGCCCCTACAATGCTAAAAACACCGCCAACAAGACCGATGTGTGAGTCCGTAACTTTGAATTCCTTTTCTATCATTCCAATAACCGGACTCATTACCATCTGGTCTGCGTTTAAGATAACTAAGAGCAAAAAAAGAAAAAATACAACTTTTCTTCTATTCTTCATTGATTCATTCATCACTATCCCCCCATACAAACTATTTGACTTTCTCTCAGCCACCTGAAGGTAACAGCTTTCACTTCAGAGGCCAGGTTTTCTGTTTAATTTTCAGGTTTTCTGTTTAATTTTAGGAAACTTATCAATATGTGAGTATTATCCCCGCACGTTTTAAGAGCTTACACCCTAAGTTTTGTACACTCGCCTTTAAATGTCTCAGATAGACAATAGAAATTTATCTAAGGTTAATTGACCAGAGGTATTGGTTGTACGCATCACCTGTAAAACTATTGCGCTGTGAAAAAACTTTTCAATTTTCTCAGATACTCATAACAATACCTACGATTTTCGATATTTTCGGCAGATACAGTTAGTATTATACCACAGCATCCCTATGTTTAACACACTGTGTAAAATAACCAATATTTAATTATATAAGGATAGATTATCATGTAGGGATGCGTGTAATTAAAAGAGAAAAATGGGGGGATAGTATGATAAAGGTTTATACAGATGGGAGCTATAAACATGGACTTGTTGGATACGGTTACATGATATTCGACGGGGTCGAACTTGTAGCAAAAAGCGTCACGGTAAGACGTCCGCAGACTTCTCTTAAGAACGTTGAAGGTGAAATATTGGCTGTCTTAGCAGCCTTTAGGAAACTAAAAGAACTATACCTAAACCTACAAGGGGATACAGTTATAATCGCGTGTGATCTTGAGGAATGCAAGAGGATTTACCAAGGATTAAATGAAAAAGAGGAAAACGATCACGTCAGTGATGAAGAAAGAAATTTCTTTTCTAAATGTAGAGAATCAGCAAAAGAAATAGTTAGCTCCTTGAATTGCAGAGTATCATTCGAGACTGTAAAAGGACACGAACATCCAACTCACAACCAACTTGATTCTGCTATTTTTAAGATAATCAATAAACGAGCGGTAATTCAAAACAACTTTCAAGAATTAAGAAGTGCACCCAACAGTCAGAATAAATCCGATTTTGCATACATTCCATCGCATATTTTCTCCATACATGAATATGAATACCTAAAAGAAGTTTTTACTCTATTAAGAAATACCGATAATTGTTGGAGGGTTTGTGATATAGAAGCAGTGATTGCTGAATCCGGGATAAAATACGACAAGGCAAAATCACTTTTGGATAGACCTCTCGAAATTCTTTTGGATGATAGTGTCCGGTATGGGGTTTTGGAAAAGATAGATGACAAGTACAGAGCCAGTGATATAAAGGATTTCTTCTACAGAGAAATTAAAAATGTAACACCACAAACCGTTCACAACCCAAGCGATAATGAAAGGAAAAACAGCGTATACGTCCAAGGATATAAGAACTTTATTGTTAATATCCTATCGAAAAACCAAAAGGCACTCTCAGCAGAAGAGATAGAGCAAATCACGGTGGAGAAAAACCAAGTCTGGCAAAGCGAGAAAAGCAAAGAAAAACTAACGTTCGTCCAGTTGCTCGACGTATTAGTGAAAGAAGGCAGGATAAAGAAAATCTCGAAGAACGGCAAGAGTTACTACAGATTTAGTCAGAACTAAATCTTCTATACTTTCTTTGGACAAGTTCTGTTATTTCCCATTAAGATACGCTCTGTCTCGTTGAAAAGTCCTTGGTAAACTATATTATCCGTTATGGATTTGTAGCTCTTTATTTCTAACAAATTGTAAGATAAAACAGTATCATCCAGAATGCGGTAGAGAGTTTTTCTAATGTTAGGTCGCACTCTGTCAACGAATGCGTCAATACTGTCGCCACTATTAAACCCATGCTCAAGAAGGATCGGGTTATAGTTGTTTTTCTTTGCATCCTTTTTGATATCATCGAAAGCATCGAGGACGTAAATCCACTTTCCAAGATTATACGCCATATTCTTGAGAACAATCATGTTCATCTCATCAATGCCGTCTATATCTGATACAAGTAGTTGCAAAATCCTTCCAAAGACATCGGAAGCCCTTTCAACATTTCCAACTTTATTCTTTTCAAAATCTCTAAGCTCTTTTAATAAACCAACGAGCTGGTGTTCAAAATCGTTTGAATCATCTGCCCTATGAATCGATTTTGCAAGTAAGAGTTTTACAAAGTTCTTGTCGTCTTCGTAATCATCGATAAGTTTGTACTCCAAAAGTTTCAAGAATCTTGTTGCAGCAAAATCTATGTCATCACCAGAAAAGTATTTTACCCTTTTAAGAGTTTCAATGCAGAACTTTTTATTGTACCCGTACCTCTTCGCTTTCAAACCGGAAATCACAAGTGCCAAAAAAACTGCATCATATGTGAGAAAGAATTTTGAGATATATTTCATCTTTTGCATACTCGTACACACACCGCAGTAGAATCCTCTGAATTCGTCAAGTTCTCTTAGTTTCAATTCATACCTCAACGGTTTTACATATCCGAACATATGAACACTCCTCTTAGCTAACATCAAAGCTATTTTATCACTATTTTGTGATATACTCAAAAAATGAAAGTAACTGGATGCAAGGTGGTGCTTTGATGTCTGCGAAATCTGGAATGAAAAACATTGAACGAATAAGAATCATAACCATAAACGGTATGATAAGCGCCTTGTTATTTGTCCTATTGTATGTTGGGCATTTAACTCCAAGTGAATGGACGGTTCTGATATTGGTCTCATATGGTTGCTACATACCATACCTTTTTGCTGACACATTCTTCTCCGGATTGAGCACCGTTTTGGCTGTCAACATACTTGGCTATGTATTTATCCCAAGGCTAACGTATGTTATTACTTTCTCATTCATCTCTCTGTACATACCCGTTCGATGGCTTGTCAGAAATAAAAATCCGATACTTGGATGGTCAACAAGATATGCGTACTATAACTTTGCATTTTTCGTGTGGCTTAAAATCGAAAGCGCTCTGCTTGGAATAGATATTATAGTTGACACTTCAAAGTCGATAAATCGTTTGCTTGAAGTATTGTCGATAAACATTCAGATGAGTAATACTTTTGCACTGATTGCAGTAATTGTATTTGGAAATCTCTTTTTCACCGCGTATGAAATACTTTTTGAAAAGGTTATGAGATATACTCACAAGTGGATTAAAAGTATTGCAAAGAGAGAATAAAATTGCTCTAAACTATTACTTCCATTTTATGTGATAAAATACTCTTGTAGTCGATTTCCAAATATCAAAGGGGGATTATTATGCGCAGTGTTTTTGAAATATTGAATATACCAGAGGACACTCCAAAACAAGAAGTTGAAAAAATGTATAAGGAAACTCTCGAAAAATATTCACCTGCAAAATACGAAAACCATCCGCTGAGAAATGTCGCTCAGCAAAGGTATGATGAACTTATACGTGCTTACGAGGAATACTCTAAATCGAATAAATCGGAAACTAAAAGTTTTGAAAACGTTTCTCATATACCCCTTGGTTACAGGCCCGGATACGCCTATTACCGCAGAGGTGGATGCTGCTGTGATAACGATATATTAGAAGCCTACTGCTGCATTTGGAGCGCAGACACTTGTTGTGAATGTATGGGCGGAGATTGTGTGAAGTGTATGTGAGTGCTTAAAATAAAAGAACAGACGGAGGCATTCCGCCTCCGTTTTTGCTATCTTTCTATTCACTTTAGAAAAGTGGCTCAAACCCCTGCTGGTTCCAGTATGTCTTTCTCGCCTCGTCGTACGCATCGAGGAGAACTTTCTTGTGCCCTTCTTCCCATGTTGCCAGGATATTCAGTATCTTTCTCATCTCTTCGTCTGCTACTTTCTCAGCGCTTTGGCGGTAGAATTTTTCGAAGTCTTCTTCGATAAGATACGCCATTCTCAGTATCGCTAAGTCGTTCGCCATTTCATCAAGCGTGCCTGTAACAGTTTCGCTTTTTTCCCTTTCTTCGAAGAAGTCGCTCTTTGCCATCGCTACTTCCGTGTCCTCGATTGTTATTTCTATATTGTTCTGCGCTTTTTTTATAAGTGCTTCGATGAAGTGCACGTGATCATCTTCCATATTAGCAAGGCCTTCTAAGATATCTTTGATGTCTTTGCTTGAAACCTTTTTTGCCTTTTCTTTGTAAAATTCCCTGCCTTCGATTTCTCGCATTAAAGCAAACCTCAGAATACCGATGATTTTTTCCATGCTCTCACCCCCTCGGAAGTTGTGAAGTCTTGGAAATGGTTATTCTATTCCAAGTATATCATACATCCGCTGGATATATTCTCTTATTTCATATTCAGAAAAGTTCCTCGCAAATCTATTTAGTTCGTTACCCTGCTCGTCTTGTATTATTATCGTTGGCACAGTAAAGACCATGTTCTGACCTGCAACGTCTGGATTCTCTATTACATCGACCACTTCAAGCGTAAGGTTATAATCCTGAGCAATCCTTTCCATTTTTGGTAGGAACGCCACGCACACTCCACATTTGTCGTTTTTAAAATACAAAGCTCTTATCTTGTTCATTTTTACTCTCCTTTCTTCTTTTGTTGATCATCTTCAAAAAATCCATTTTGGTACATGAAATCGAAGACCTTTCTGGCAACGGGTGCAGCGTAATGTCCCCCGCTTTCTCCGTTTTCTATAAGCACTAAGACAGAATATTCTGGGTTTCTCGACGGTGCAAAGCCTATAAACCATGCGTGAGGTGATCCACTGTGCGTCTGAGCAGTACCTGTTTTTCCAGCAACTGTGATAGGAAAACCTTTGAAAGATGATGCAGCTGTTCCGCCGTTTGCAGCGCTGCCTTGTACCGTTGTCACTTGCTCAAGACCATCAATTATGGCATCCCATTGTCCTTCGCTTATCTTCAGTTCGACTTGTTTAGTTTGAATTTCCTCGTTTAGTGCTAACCTTGGTGCAACGTACAAACCTTTGTTTGCTATTGTGTTGTACAAAAAGAGCATCTGTATGGGCGTAACGGACAGAAAACCTTGCCCAATTCCGTAAAGAATTGTATCTCCCGGATACCATTTTTCATTGAACGTTTCTTCTTTCCACTGCGGCGTGGGTAAAGTCCCGGCAACTTCTCCTGGTATCTTTATTCCTGTCTTTTGGTCGAAATAGAAAGCCTTAGCCACTTCTACAATCTTGTCTACCCCAACATCAAGTGCGGCGTTATAGAAATAGACATTGCACGACACTCTCAGTGCTTTTTTCAGATCAACTACACCGTGTCCAGACAAGTGCCAGTCTTTGTATTTTCCGATTATCCGTCCTTTCGAGTTTCTATAATAGTATATTCCTCCGCAGTTAACACTGCCGATATCCCCGTACAAAAGCTCAGCTATTGCCGTTATGACTTTGAATGTTGAACCCGGAGGATAGATGCTGGAAATCGCCCTGTTTAAAAGTGGCTTGAGGGGATCATTTAGCAGTTTATCCCAAGTAACTGGATCAAGGTTGTTTAAATCAACCTCAGGAGCTGGATACGATGCCATCGCGACTATGTCCCCTGTTTTTACTTTTGAGACGATTATAACCGATGGCGATGCAAGTTGCGTGAGTAAATCGTATGTATAATTCTGAAGCTGGAAATTTATGGTGGTTTCTAAATCAAGTCCGTTTTCACCTATTCCTTCTATCACTCCTTGTTCAAAACCCCCGCCTGGTGATTTTATACCGTACGAAACTGATAGTCTTCCTTTTAAGACTTCATTATATGTGTATTCCAATCCCGACATTCCTTCACCGTCTTTGTTGACGCTTCCAACCAAGTGGTACAAAAATCCATATGACTTTCGTACTTCTTTTAGAACAATATTGTACCCAAGGCTTTGAAGCAGAAAAGCTTGTTCCCACGTTATCTCAACGTTGCCTGTGTTCTTCAAAATTGCAAGTTGGTTATCGTCTATGTATTTTCTAAGAGCCTTTTCATCGTCCGCTGTGTAGGATTTCACACTCAGTGTTGGTACTCTTTCACTCCAAGCAAGCTTAGTACCATCGGATGAATAGATCGTACCTCTCAATCCTTTTGTGTATGTGCTTCTTCCCATTAGTTCATTGAAGAATGTTTTGTGTTTGGATTGGTCAATAACCTGAACTTTTATCAATCCGTAGATTACATAAACAAACATGAGGGCAAATAGTATAAAAGGTATGTATGCTCGCACACTTGAAGTTCTATTGGACACTTTTATTCACGCTCCGGTTGATTTTCTGTTTCCTTTTCCAATTTACTGTTATACATCTCTATTATTTCACTCACAACTTTTTCCTCATCGATGTTTGGATTGTCAAGCTTCATGGTAAAAAGTTTTTCAAGAATCTCGTTGATCTGCGGCCCAGATTTTAGACTGTACTTTCCCATCAAGTATTTACCGGTTACTGTCTGAAGTTTTGTTGACGAGATTGTATCTATGTACTGGAGTAGATAACTTTGTCCTTCGTCTGTCAGATAAGCTGATAGGTGGAGGTAAACATAAGGATTTGCTTTTCCAAGAACTTTGTATATATCAGAAAAATTTAATCTCAGTTCTATCATTTCTTTCAAAGGTAGCATTATGTTCTCAGTGAACTTAATGCTCTCTATAAACTTTTTTGGATACCCGTACCTTGCTCTCACGGTTTCGAGAGTTTGTTTGTCATAGTATTCTAATAGTATTGTCGAGATGGCATAAAAATCACTGACTGATTGGTATCTTTCTTTTATTTTTGGCAAGAATTTGAAGAGTCTTGCAAGTTTTTCATCCATTGTTTGTGTGTAATAAGTTTTCGGAAAGATGTGTTTTATCATGTTCAAATTTGTCATTCTTCTTATAGCTTTCATCGGGTTGTCTTCCTCGAGAATTTTCTCTATCTCCTGCCTTATCCTTGCGCCTGTTACTCTTTCTAAATATCCTCCTTCGAGGTTTTGTTTCAAAACCTCGAGCGTGTGTTCTTCCATTTTGAAGTTGTATCGCATTTCGAATCTTACACCGCGTATCATACGCGTCGGATCCTCGATGAAACTCAAGTTATGTAAGATTCTTATGATTCCCTGCTCAAGGTCCTTCTGACAGTTGAAGAAATCGTATAACATGCCATATTCAGAAGGATTGAGTTTTATGGCCATCGCGTTGATTGTAAAATCTCTTCTGTAAAGGTCTTTTTTTATCGTGCTTATGTCAACTTGTGGAAGCTCAGCTGGTTTTTCATAGTATTCCGTTCTTGCGGTCGCAACGTCTATTTTGAATCCGTCCCTGAATATTACAGATGCCGTGTAGAATTTTTCGTACGGCACAACTATCGCATCAAATTGTTGGCCTATGTATTTTGCAAATTCTATACCGTTTCCCTCAACTACTATATCAACATCGTAGTTCTCTATATCAAGCAACAAATCCCTTACAAATCCACCGACAACGTAGACCGACATCTTCAATTCATTGCCATAAGCTCCAAGCAGTCTGAGAAGATTAACCAGTCTACGAGGTAGTCGTTTGTTCATCAAGTCTTTTATGTTGACAAATGATGGATTGGTTTCTGCCTCACGAATAATTGTTTGGCTGTGTGTTGCTCTAATAATGTCAGACCTTGTAACGATACCGACAAGTATGTTATTTTCGTCAAGTATTGGTATTCGACCAACATCGTTTTCAATCATGAGTTTCTTTAGAGTATTTACCGGAGTTTCGGTCTTTGCTGTGATTAGTTTCGAGCTCATTATTGATTTAATAGGTCTTTTCCCAAGTCCATGGTTTATGGCTTTCTCTACTGTTTTCTTAGTTACTATGCCTACAAGCTTGTTCTCTTCCACTACAGGTATCCCACTGTGACCAGTGACTTCCATTATCCTGTTAACTTGTTCTATCGTTTCTGAGGCCAGAGCAGTTCGAACAGGCGATGACATTATGTCTTTTGCTTTTAAACCGGAAGATATGTACTTTGGAATTGTATTCAGTATCTTGTAAATCACTTCCTCAACAGAGGCCATCGATACACTTGCTGACGCTGCCTGTCTGTGACCTCCACCGCCAAACTCGGCCATTAAACCCCTTATATCTACATCTTGAGATTTTGTTCTTCCAACAATGAAAATTTTCTTACCCATTCTCACGACAACGATAAGCGTTTCTGGCTCTTGGGCGTACCAATATTTCGAAACAACGGCTGACAGACTCCCAATAAATTTCTCCGTCTCATCGTGAGCAATAGTTACGTTGTGGTTCTCTATATTATACGTCTTGCTGTTCTGCAAAAGGTTATGCAGTAAAGTTTTCTGGTCAATTGTAAGGTCAAAGCGTATATATTCTGAAATTGTTTCAAGTGAAAGCCCCTGCGAGTAGATGTAGTGAATTGCCTCAAAATCTTCAAGTGTCGTGCTTGAAAATAGGAAACTTCCAGTGTCTTCATATATCGCTATACCCAAGAGCGTTGCTTCTTCTTTTGTTAGTTTTATTCCTCGTTCTTTAAGCATTTTTACAACAATTGTTGTGGCAGCGCCAGTTTGCCTGATGATCTTGTTAAAAGTGTATTCTTCAATTACTTCGTCGCGTATATCAGGATGGTGGTCGATCACTGTAATTTTAGCTTTCTTGCTTAGTTTCTGTTTTATTTCATCGCCAATTCTTTCAAGCCCTGGAGTATCGACTATTATAAGCTCTTCTATTTTCTCGTTTATTTTTTTCAGTTGTTCGGAAGTGATGTACAGGAAGTTATCCTCGTAGATGCGCAGATATTCTTTGAGGTTCTGGAGCGGAACGCCTGAGACAACGATTTCAAAGTCCGGATATAGCTTTTTAATCCCTATGCATGATGCGAAGCCATCAAAATCTGGATTAATGTGAGTTGTAATAACTTTCACCTAATCACTTCCCGCTTTTTGAGTTTGTTAACAGAACCAGTTACAATTTCCAGTTCCCCATGGCTGTCTATCTTCGCAATCGCATAGAATATCTCTAAGTATCGCTGAAAGATGCCTTTTGGCTTCCTTTCAACAACTGGTTTCCAAGAACCGCAGTTCAAATAGAATTTAAGTTCATTGCGGACTTTCAGTATTTCAAACCCTGGATGGTGATTGTGTCCCATCACAATTCCATTCAGATTCTTGAGGTTTATAAGTTCTCTATGACCATTTTCTAAGTATCCCTGGAGAGATTTAGAAAAGGATTTTGGGTTTTCAAAGATTCTGATGGAAGCCCTTTTCAAATAGTCTGTCTTCCGAACTTTTCGGAGTTTCATCACCGTTCGGACTAATATCTCTCCGAGTTTTATTCCGCCGAGTTTGTTCAAAAACAGTATAGAAAGCTTACTCATTAATGGATAGTTCTTTTTCATCCAGTATTTTGCTTCGTCTTCCCTCATCATTTTGATAAAGTTATCTATCCAAAGGTTTAATAAGTTTACACTTGTTTCGTACACGTCAGATATTTTTTCAAGCCAATGGAAAACATCAAGAGTGGGCCTGATATTATCATAATCGCTTAAAATTTCTTCGGGTAAGAATTCTTTAAGTGTGCTGTCGAAATTTATCATCATGTACCTTGCTATGAAGTCACCAAGCGGAGGTATTACTTCTCCATTTACTTCCGAAAATCTGTTTACTGCATCGTACTGATTTCCGTGAACCGCTAAGATCCCCGTTTCTTCATCATAATAGTAGGGAACGATATTGATGTTTCGAAATCTATTCTTCAGAAATTCTTGGATCTTTTTATTTTTCAGTATATAGTAATCGTGATTCCCAATAACATAGTGCACCTTTCCGCTAAATTTTGAAAGCGAATCGAAAACCTTCGGATGTGCTTTTTCAATACTCTCGATCACGCGTTCATCCAAAGAACTTACAAGCTCCCAAAATGGCTTCAATCCGTTCTTGTGCACTTCCTGCGTTTCGAGAATCTCGAATCCGTCCCCAACAATAACAAGCTCAGGGTTTTCAAATCGACCCCAGTCTTCAACGAGTGATTCGAAGAGTTCGTCTTGATTGAAATCGTCTTTTCCGTTCCCGTCACCCACGTGCAAATCGCTTATAAATATTATGTTCCTCACTCTTTTCCCCCTGAAATTCAGTATTCGAAAATTTTTTCCGGATGCACAAAAAGGATTCTTGTACCCGGGATATTTACTTTTCTCAACGTTCTTTCAAGTGACTTAACGTATCTCGAGGATATATGATAAAGTATGAGCGTTTGTACGTTGGCCTCTTTTACCAGCTCTATAACTTCATCGAGTGAAGCGTGGTTGTTGAATTTCCTATCTTCTTTTTTTAGGAAAGTACACTCATGAAACAGTATCTCCGTATCCATTATGTCTTCTTTCTTCAACAACACTGTGTCTCCTGATATTGTGAGCACCTTTTTTTCATAAGTTTCTGTTATTTCATCACTTCCTATTGATTTTACGAGTCTTGTTATTTCTTCTTTCGGTAAACTCCTGTATTCTTCCTTCAAGCGCCTCCGAACTTCTATCAGGTGATATCCGTAAGCTGTTTCACTATAAGTGTGGACTACACTGAAAGGTTTTATGTATCTAGTAGTGGAGCTCTGTTCTCTGATTGGTATTCTTTCATTCTGTTTAACAGGAACAAATTCAAGTTTGAATCTCAACTCATTATTCGCCCTTTTGAGAAAATCGGCGTAGAGTTCTATTCCACGGTTGCCGGCTGGGTAATATACTGTCAACGGCTTTTCTCTGTCTCCCATCGCGTTGTTTCTGGTGTTTATTATCGACCACAGGCCGGCTATATGGTCTACGTGTCCGTGTGTCAAGAAAACATTTCTAACAGCATATATTTTGTTGCTTAACATCGTGGAAACACCTTCGCCAGAGTCAAAGAGTAATCTTTCCGGTGAGTAATATATCCATGTCGAGTAAAGTGCCTTGGAGAATGCGATGATATTCAAAATTTCCACTCCTTTGTGACGCTTTTTTGCTCTTCAAATTACTCTTTTTCAACCTCAACTTTCACCTTTCCAGAAACACCTGCTGGAAGTTTAACAGTTATGTCGTACAGTCCAAGGCTCTTTATAGGCGAATCGAGGACTACCCATTTCCTGTCAAATTCCTTTCCAATGACTTTCGTAATCTCTTCAGCGATATTTGCATTCGTGAGCGAACCGAAGAGTTTTCCACCTTCACCGGCTTTGGCTTTGATTTTGAAAACGTGCTTGTGCAATTCAGAAAGAAGAGCTTCACTTTCTTTTTTCTGTTCTTCGAATTTCCTTTGCTCTTCTTGCTTTTGTCTTTCGAGTTCTTTAAGCACTTCTGGTGTTGCTTCCTTCGCAAGGCCTTTTGGCATTAGGAAGTTTCTTGCATAACCATCTGACACATTTACAACTTGTCCCTTCCTGCCAAGTTTTGGAACATCTTGAAGCAATACTACTTTCATGCTAATACCTCCTTAATCCTATTCTTTCCTATTCACAACGAGATATCTATCTTTGCCCGCAAGATCTTTTATTATCTTCCCACCTGTGAGTTCTCTTAGAGCGTTTCCCTGGTCATGACCTATCTCCATCAAGACTATTTTACCGTCAATCTTGTACTTTTTAAAGAACTCTTTGTAAAAGTCGAGTCCTTCTGGACCTGCAAAGAGGGCTTCGGGCGGTTCGTAAGAAAGTTCTTTTTGAAGTTTCACATCGCTTCTAACGTACGGTGGATTGCTGACAACCATTTCTATATTATCCCATATTTCTACAAACGGATCTGCAAAGGCACCGAGCCGGAAATCACATTTAATACCATATCTGTCAGCGTTTTTCCGAGCAACTTCTAATGCCTTTTTGCTTACGTCTGTTCCATAAATGAATACACCCGTTTCAAGTGCTAATGTGACCGCTATAATTCCACTGCCCAACCCAATGTCAATCAGGTTCTTCAGATTGTATTCTTTTATGTACTTAATTGCCAATTCCACGAGCCCTTCCGTTTCCCACCTTGGTATCAGCACACCTTCTGATATGTAGAATGTTCTACCGTAGAATTCTACTTCGCCCAAGATATATTGAAGTGGGTAGCCTGATAGCCTTTTGTCTAGGAGCTTTAGCACCTCATCAGGACATTCCATATCATCGTGCGCAAGTATGTACTCCTTACTTTTTCTCAAGTATTTTGCTATCAAAATAAGAGCCTCCCGCTCGGGAAGCCCTTTTCTCTTGTAAACAGCGATAACTTCTGAGATCTTCATGCTCAATTTCGTTCCCGAATGATTCTGTTAAATTCCAAGCTGTTTTCTTACAACTGGGTCTATCCTATCAGGTGTCCACGGTGGATCGAATGTAAGCTCAACCTCGACGTTGTTTACGCCTTCAACAGTCCTTACTTTCATTTCGGCATCGCCCATAATCCCTCCTGCCAACGGACACATGGGCGTTGTCATTGTCATAGTTATCTTCACATTGTTCTGGTCATCTATGTTTATATCGTAAACAAGCCCGAGCGTCACAACATCAAGACCTATTTCCCAGTCGATGACTTCTTTTAGCTTGTTCCAAACCGCCGTTCTGAGTTCTTCCTTTGTCATCTTATTTCTCTCCTTCCTCTTCTTTAGAAAGTTCCTCTATCTTTCCAGCTATTTCGTACGCAACGTTCGAGATGTATTCTTCATCCGGTCCCTGTACGAATACCCTTGCAAGAGGTTCAGTACCGGATGGTCTAACGACGATGTCTGTATCTTCGCGTTTGTATTTTTCAACAAGCTCGCGAATCTCTGGCTTCTCAACAATGAGCTTGTTCTTGCACTTAACGTTTATCATTATCTGTGGATAATCTGGTATGCTCTCTGAGAGTTCTGAGAGCGGTTTATCAGCACGCACCATTGTTCTCAGTACCTCAAGTGCTGTAATCAATCCATCTCCGGTCGTGGATTTATCAAGATATATAATATGTCCGCTTCTTTCTCCGCCTATAACAGCTCCGACTTCCTGCATCTTTTCTAAAACATACCTATCTCCAACCTTGGCTCTGAGTAGATTTATTCCTCGCTCTTTCAAAAATACTTCCAACCCTTTGTTCGACAAAACAGTCCCGACGACTGTGTCGTTTTTAAGTCTGCCCTCTTCTTTCATTAGCAATGCAGAAATTCCCATTATCCTGTCTCCGTGAACCTCGTTCTTTTTCTCATCAAGTAGGATGCATCTATCAGCATCTCCATCGTGGAGGATAGCAAGGTTGTGGTTCGTCATCTTCTCTCTTGCAGCGTTTGGTTCTGTAGAACCACAATTGACATTGATGTTGTATCCATCGGGTGAGTTGTTGATTACATCAACTTTGGCTCCCAATTTTTTCAAGGCGTACGGCGTTGTCTCATACGCAGCACCGTTTCCTGCATCAACCAATATCTTCATGCCACTCAAATCCAAGTCTGCGAATTGCTCAAGCACGTAGTTTGTGTATTCTTCGAAAGCGAGTTTGTAGTCTATCACACAGCCAATTTCGTTGTAGTTTGCGTAGTGCAGTTCTTTCATACGCTTTTCAAGATTCTCTTCTACCTCGTCTGGCAGTTTGAACCCTCTTGATATAACCTTTAATCCATTGAATTCTGGTGGATTGTGCGACGCAGAAATCATTATTCCAACTGCATCTTCCAATTTTGTAATAATAGCTAATGCCGGTGTTGGAAGAACGCCACATCTGTAAACTGTTGCTCCCGCCGATGTTGCACCTGCAATTAACGCCGCTTCAAGCATATCTCCACTTGCTCTTGTATCCTTTGCTATAAAGACCCTGTTGCTTATGTACTTTCCAACAGCATTTCCAAGTCTAAACGCAATCTCAGCGGTCAATTCTTCGTTTACAACGCCTCTTATACCGTCCGTCCCAAAAAGCCGCATATTTATACCCTCCTAAGTTTGTTAATTTCTTACGATCTGCGTTACTCAATATTAGCGACTACCAGTTTCTCGCGGAACAAGTGATCTTATCCATTCAACAAATGCTGGGTAATTTCGAGTTTGCACAAAAACTCTGCCCGGACCTCTAAAATCGCAAACTAAACCCTCTCCCCCGAAGAGCGTTGATTTAAAACCGCCAAAGGTTCGTACATTCCAATTAACACTTCCATCGAACGCAACGACATGACCAGTATCTATCGTAATGCTATCACCCGGTCCAAGCTCTAACATCTTTATGCCACCAAAAGAAGATATTGCAACCTGTCCATAGCCTTCCAGTTTTAACAAGAATATCCCTTCACCGGAGAAGAATGATTTAAAACCGCCAAACGAGACGTCCATGTCAATTTGAGGGTCACTTGCTAAGAATGATGTCGACTGAACGAAAAGTGTGCCATTTGTTTGAACAATTTCAATATCCCCCGGTAGTTCCGGTGCAATGCCAATCTCACTATCTCCGCGCGAGATGTACGTGTTCATAAAGAAACTCTCTCCGCCGAGAAGAGTTCTTTTTAAAGCTTTCCAAACTCCACCGGTGGACGTCTGCACCTCTATTGGACCTCTCATGTATACCATCGCTCCAGGTTCTACCTTAATCTGCTCACCAGGTCCGAGAGAAACTTTTAACAATGCATAGCTACCCTTAAATTCAATGTTCCCGTTCACAGAGCTTCACCCACTTTCAAGATGTAGACACCGTCTTCTCCGTCGAACTCTTTCAAGCGCACCTTGATAATTTCAGAATCCTTAGCACTCGGAATGTTCTTACCAACAAAATCAGGTCTTATTGGGAATTCCCTATGTCCTCTATCGACAAGTACCGCGAGCTTTATAGACTTTGGCCTTCCGCGCGAAATAATACCATCCATCGCTGCCCTTATCGTCCTGCCTGTGAATAGAACGTCATCAACTAATACAACATGCTTGTCGGTGATATCAAAATCTATTTTACTCCTGTCACTATCCTTTGGAGTTCTTTTCTCATCATCACGAAAAGGAGAAACGTCTAACGCACCAACTGGAATCTCAACACCTTCTATCATCGATATATTCTTACCTATTCGCTGAGCCAAGTACCAACCTCTTGTAATAATACCTATAAGAACTAACTCTTGTGCTCCTTTGTTTTTTTCCAAAATCTCGTGCGATATTCTCATAAGTGACCTGCGGATATCGTCTTCTCCCAATATCTTAACCACCATACCACTTCCTTATTTCTAATATTTCTATGTTTCACAGTTTCACATATTAAATCCCACAGAAATTTTGACACCAAATGTTTTTGATAGCTCAGGGATATTATCTATTGTTTCAAAATTGTAATAGCCACTAATTTCAAAAAAGTAATTAGACATTGCAAATGTACCATTAAAATTGAGTGCGTTGCTGAGTTTCGCACTTCGCAAATCATAGAGCGGAGAATATGAAACCACTAAGGTTTTTAATGAGTCGAGGTTATTAAGAGACACTCCAAGGCCAAACCTTAGGACATCTGCGCCGAAACTTAGAATTTCAAAATTCATACCGAATACATTGAATACATAGTCGAAAATTACTTGAAATTTAGGTGCTAATCTCTCGCTCTTCTCGTTGTAAAACATTACATCATATGCTGAAAAACTCATATTTAACTTATCAAGAATCCTCATTAGTCCGCCAACGTCAATTACCAAAGCCTTTGCATCCGCTGGTAACACCCTAAGTTTGAAGTTAACGGAGTACAATTTAGAAACATCAATAAGTCTGTAGTTGATTGTACCCGTAGCGTAAGAAGAATCGGTCGTATAACCAAGTTCTCCAATGAGATTCCCTTCTCTTTGACGCCAGTAAAAGCCTGTGTTGTAATAAAAAGATTCATCCGTATCGAACGACAAAACAAGAGAATTTTTACCGCTCAGTATATAAACCGGATTCTGGTAAAAAGATGCGCTTATCGAGACTGACAGGAAAACAAAGAGTACACTAATTATTAGTGTTATCTTTTTTCTCATAGGCCTTTTTCACCCTTTCGCGGAACACCTCGAAAGTACCGTTCTCGATACTTTCACGCATCTTTTTTCCAAATTCCATCATGAAATGGACATCGTGTATTGTGAGCAATATCTGACCAAGCACTTCTTCCCTATCGAACAGATGTCTTAAATATCCTTTCGAAAAGTTTCTGCACGTATAACAGGTGCAGTTCTCATCTATCGGAGTCTTATCGTACTTGTACCTTGCTGAGCGTATGTTGAACTTACCATTCCACGTAACAGCCAATCCATGTCTTGCAACACGCGTTGGAAATACACTATCGAATATGTCTACACCGTTTGCCACCAAATCGACTAAAAGATCAGGAGAACCACCGCCCATGAAGTACCTCGGCTTATCATATGGCATTTTCGGAGCTGTGAATTCGACTATCTTCATTGTTACTTCACGAGGTTCGCCAACACTCAGGCCACCGATTGCAAATCCATCAAAATCGTACTGCGTGATATCACTCAAACTCTGTTCACGTAAATCTTCATAAATTGCACCTTGAATTATACCGAAGAGCGCCTGATGGGATATCCTCCTGAGATGTTCAAGACTGCGCTTTGCCCATTTAGTAGTCAATTTAACAGACTTCTTAGACTCCTCATACCCGTCTTTCGGGTCTGCACAATAGTCAAAAGCCATCACTATGTCTGAGCCAAGAGTTGCTTGAATTTCCATCGAAAGTTCGGGGGTTATAAAATGCTTGGAACCATCAAGCGGAGACATTATCCACACGCCATCGTCTGTGATTTTCTGACCTTTTTTCAGGCTGAAGACTTGAAACCCGCCGCTGTCTGTAAGTATCGGTCTATCCCAATTCATGAAGTTATGCAGCCCACCAAAATCTCTAATGACGTCTAAACCGGGTTTAAGATAAAGGTGGAAAGCATTCGAAAGAATTATCTGTACGTCGTTCTCTTTCAAAATATGCGGGGTTACAAGCTTTACATTAGCATTTGTACCGACAGGCATAAATGTCGGTGTTTCAACTACACCATGGGGAAGGTGCATCCTTCCCCTTCTTGCTTGCCCAACAGTTTTCAAAAGTTCAAATTTTAGTAAACCCATTTTCTTTTATCAGCTCCTGTATTCTTTCGTAGTAAACTTTTGCTTCTCCCATCACTTCATACATTTCGTCCATTATCTTCTTTTTAAAAGATTCATCGACCATAGATTTCAAGTTAATCATAACGTTGTATTCGCCTATTTTACATGCCGCTCTTGCAAGTTCGGCCGCACTGAACGCATCGGAAACAGCATTCTGATTACCCCATTTTGCAACAATCTCTGCATACTTCAAAACATCACGAGCACATTCAATCAATTCGAAAGGAGTTGCAACTGCCTCTTTAAGCGCGGCCTGTATCTTTTCCTCTTTAGTTGGGTCTTCTTTCGGCAGTTTGTACGCCTCCATGACTTTATCAAACGCCTTAACGTCTTCGTTAGCAATCCTTAAGCTTCTTTCCAAAACGAGCTCCATGTTTTCCAATACTTCTTGCATCAAACCTTCGTAGTTCTCGTATTTTTTCTTGCCTAAAGTAAGATTAGCAACCATAGAATTTAAAGAAGCGCCAAGTGCTGCTACAACCGCACCAACTGCTCCGCCGCCAGGCACTGGCGTCTTCTCTTTAACTTTATTACAAAGTTCTTCAACCGACAATTTTCTTATATCCATAAAACCCCCTCCTTGCGAATTTTCTAATCTAGTTAAATCTGCACAAAGAGAACCTACAAGAAAAAATCGTTCCCTGAGTTTATTATATCACAAATTACACAATTGAAAAATAAAAAGTGTGTGGTAAAATATCTCCGGTGCCGTGCTAAGCGGGGGGCTGGTGGTCCCCTATACCCGAAACCCACCTTATGCGGGGCTGAATTCCTCGTCTGAGGCTCCCTGGGTTCGGTATCGGCACATCCGGTGACGTTGAAGGTTGGGTCCCACGCAACAACTACCTGCGAACCGGGTCAGGTCCGGAAGGAAGCAGCCCTAAGTAGGCAAGTGTGTGCCGTGGGAGTGCCCGGCTGGAGCCACGCAGGATGTGTGCGACCGGGTCTGGGCTCGTCGAAGCGGGGTGCACGGCACCCTTTTTATTTTTCTATAAATATTCTATTCATAATTCGAGGGGAGCCGTAAGCCGGATTCTGTTTCGACAGGCATCTGTCTATGCGGTCTACCCGGGGGAATAAGGGCGGGACACCCAACCCCCTGTTTGACCTTGCTCCGGATGTGGGTTGCCAAGCCAGTGCATCACTGCACTGCTGGTGAGCTCTTACCTCACCTTTCCACCCTTGCCTTACTCAGCTTACACCTTTCAGGCGGTTTCCGTTTCTATGGCCCTATCCATGGCTCACGCCACCTGGCCGTTAGCCAGCATCCTTCCCACGGAGTCCGGACTTTCCTCAGGTCAGTCGTGTGCAACTGCCCGCGCCTGTCCACTCCCCTCGAAAATTTTCTTGAAAATATAAATTGACTTTGTTCAGCTGCCATGTGTTAATTATATGATAATTCCCAAACTTTTCAAGAAATTCAGAGATTTTTAGTTTTTTTCTTTCTACAGGGAGCTTTTAAAAACGTTGATTAGGAAAAAATTGGTGATATAATAATCTTAGAATTGTTCGTATTACGAATTATTATCACTATAGTTCTCGGGAGTGAGGAAATTGGCAAAAGTTGATGTATTATCGCATAGAATTGAATATTCATTGTTTCATTTAGCTTGGCCACTTGTTGTTTCAAACGCGCTTCAAACGATATACAACATTGTTGATTCCTATTTCCTTGGAAAGCTTGGTCCTGTCCAGTTTTCAGCTTCAACTATCACGTGGCCTGTGATATTTACCTTCATATCATTGGCAATGGGATTCTCTCATGCAGGGATAGCAATTGTATCGCAAAATTACGGCAGGCGGGATTTGAATGCAGTGAAGAAATCGATGGGGCAATTGTATTTGGTGACAATAGTCGCTGGGCTATTGTCTACAAGTATTGGTATAGCTCTCACCAAGCCAATAATTTACGGTATCGCAGGTCAAAAAAGCATTGAAGTAATACCATATGCAATTAGCTATTACATTGTTGATATGATAGGTCTTCCTCTCGTCTTTGTCATAAACACCACTACTTCGGCAATGCGTGCGGTTGGAGACTCGCAATTCGGCATGCGGATCACACTTTATATGAATCTTATAAATATGCTTTTTGACCCACTATTAATATTCGGTATAGGTCCTTTCCCAAGACTCGGAGTTTCAGGTGCAGCTTGGGCGACAAATATCGGAAGGTTCATTGCGGCAGGAATAAGCATCTGGCATGTTTTTTCCAAAAGGGCACACATCAAAGTTGAAAAGAAAGACTTCAAGCCAGATTGGAAATTGATAAAACTCATACTTAAATTAGGTCTACCAAGCGCCCTTGGTATGTCTATAACGTCAGCAGGGTTTGCGGTGATAATGAAGTATGTTTCAATGTTTGGGCCAATAGTCATAAGCGCTTACGGTATCGGTAACAGAGTGACCAACCTTGTCTCAATGATTTCGTTTGGACTTGCAGGTGCGGTATCGGCAATGGTTGGACAATTCGTTGGAGCCGGAAGGTACAAAGACGCAGAAGAGACTGTTAAGCGAGCTTTTTGGTGGAACATCACAATAATCGGCGTGCTTTCTCTCCTCACATTCATATACGGAAAAGAGGTTACGAAATTCTTCATAAACGACCCGGGTGTAATCGAGATGGGCGATATTTTCTTTAAATACATATCGTTTTCAATGCCCATATTCACAGCTTACATGATTTACAACAACGCACTCATCGGTGCAGGAAAGACCATCTTAACAATGATAGGTGATATACTTAGATTGTGGGCGATAAGAATTCCTATAATCGCTTTACTTTCCGTAACTTTGGGATTCAAAGGTGTATTCATAGGTATGATCATCAGCAATCTGATTGTCTTCTTCGTGACTTATGCGTTTTTCAAATTTTCAAATTGGAAAAAGGCGGTCGTGTGATAATTTTTCAAAAAGATGAGGTGATTGTATGCAGGTTTCTCAAATAAATTATATCTTTTTGGACTACGATGGTACGATAATCAAAAACGCTGAAGATGAATTTTTAAAGAACTATTTTGACCTTTTATCCAAGAGGCTGAACATGAGTTTTGAAGAGACTCTCAATTTGGTCATGAGCTCTGTTCAGGATGCGGTCACCGATCCTAACAATTCCGCAAATCTATTCGAAAAATTCGGAAATGCAATTTCAAGAAGAAGTGGAAAATTGAAAGAGCATTGGATTGATAAATTCTTAGAATTCTACAACACAGATTTTGACCAGCTACAGCAAATCACACAACCAAATAAAGAGTTGATCGACGTCGTTAACAAGACAAACAAGTCCCTTATTTTTGCATCTAACCCACTGTTCCCAAGGATCGCGACATATAAGCGAATACAATTTTCCGGACTCTATCCAGAAATGTTCTACTACATCGCTCACATGGAAAACAGCACGTACGCGAAACCAAATCCTCTGTTTTTCAAGGAGATTATCGAAAAGCTGAAACTCCACCCAGCCGAGTGCGTTATGATAGGCGATTCTGACTTTGACAAGGCTTGTGAAAAGGTAGGAATAAAGTTCATTCACGTTTCAGAAGAGGAAAAGTGGAGAGAAATATTCTAATTTTGGAAAATGAAAATCGGGGTGTTTTAACACACCCCGATTTTAATCGCTTAGTGATAAAATCAGAAGAGCACAATAGCAAGATAATCTATTGCTGAAGAAACAATTAGGTGATAAACTTCCCTTGGAATTTGAATATTTAACTCATCGTATAACTCGTCCATTAACTCCATAACTTCGGCTTTCTTCTTTTCACCTTCGCCTGGTCTTTCAACAAGGTACATAAAGAGCTTTAGAATGTCCCATACCCATTTCATATGACTCACCACTATTTGCTAATTACTGAATAAAGTTGACAAGGATTTGCACGTTTGTCTCTGTGAGCCTTGCTTCGTCTGGTTCAGAATCTGATGGAACTACTCCAAGTTGCTTGAGCAACAGCATATCAGATTGTAGTTCTGAAGGACTTATCGCATCTACTGGTTCTGGAATGTTTATCCTGTAAGTTCTTGTTCTATTTCCATCTGGTTTTCTGTACATCAGTGTAAGTCTTTTCATATAATATCACCCACTTCTTCCGTTGTTACCACTTGTGCACTTTCGCAAACGTACTTTGAGTATTTGTCAAGAATGTCTACAACTGTTTGAGCATTCTCTTGAGTAAAAGAATCATCTACGTTGATTGTCTGCCTTCTGTAGATACGATTATTTAGTTCATCATATCCGACTATCCAACGCAAAACCAACCTCTTCATTCTTGCACCCCCACTTTGATTCTCTATGTTTCTTTGTTTCCTTTTTCCCTTGTTCCGCTTGCCTGCGCAGGCAAATAGATGTATCTCCCCGAGGACCCACTTTAATAAAAAATTAAGGGTTCGGAAGAATCCGAACCCTTTAACAGTTCTTCATCTGAAATTATTTTATTTCTTTTTTCTCCAAACTTTCACGGCATTATAGATAATCCATACTAAAAATCCAATTGCCACTACTGGAAGGAGCGCAATGAAGAAGAAATACACAATTGCCAAAAGTATTAAAAAGAGGATTATACCTATTACCCACACCAATAGCGGTGCAAGAAATGGCAAAAACGTTATCAGTACAAGCAACACCACTAAGATACCTATCAGAGTGAATATCCACATTGTTTCTGCACCTTCTCTCCAGTTTTTATTACTTCAAGTTCAATAGCTTGTATTCAGGTAGTCCGTTTCTAAATGGTGGATATGGTTCACCTTGTATCAAAGGTAATGCGTACTTGAAGAACTTCTCAGTCACTGCGTATCTGTCGAAGAAATCTTTTGGAAGCATCTTTGTCTGCTCGGCTACCAAGTTCAGCGGGACAGACGAAAACTTTATCCGATAAGGCTCATCACTCACGCGCTCCATCGTTACCATCACGCCGTAGTTGTCTTCAAGGGCATACCTCACAGCCATCCTACCGCACATCTCTGCTTCCTCCACGTCTGTTGCGCTTGCTATATGCCTGCCACTTCTCTGCAAGTAATCTGGAATAGCAACGTGTGTCTTCAAACCTAGTTCAGACCTAACCATACCTGCAATGGTAAATCCAACACCACCAAGCTGCCTATTACCGAAACTATCGGTGAATCCCATATCGGAAACAAAGAACCCATCAGGATATTTTATACCCTCAGCCACAGCTATCGCACAGTATCCCTTTTGCGAAATTACGCGTTCAACCGCTCCGAGAAATTCATCTTTGTTAAATGGTTGCTCAGGAAGTAATATCACATCAGCACCTATTCCGTTAATCCATCCCAGTCCTGCTGATGCTGCCAGCCAACCTGCGTGTCTTCCCATGATTTCCATAACGAAAACCTGCGTGGAATCTACGTACATGCTCCTCAGATCAAACGCCGCTTCCATCATCGCTATGGCTATGTATTTTGCTGCCGAACCAAACCCGGGGCAGTGGTCTGTATGCGGTAAGTCGTTATCGATCGTCTTCGGTACACCCACGACCTTCAATTCATACCCGCGCTTTTGTGCCTCCAATTGCAAACGCCAAGCGGTGTCCATAGAGTCGTTACCACCGTTATAGAAGAAATACCTAATATCGTTTTTTCTGAAAATCTCAAACAGTTTTTCTATATCAGCATCATTCTTCAATTTCTTTCGGCAAGAGCCAAAAGCACCAGCCGGAGTGTATTTTAAGAACTCAATATCTAAATCATTCGCGTCTAAGAACTTCTCCTTCAAAATACCAGTAACACCGTTGATTCCGACGTATATCTCAAGACCATTTTTGCGAGCTTCATCAAGTACACCATATGCACTCGCATTGATAACACTTGTAACACCACCCGATTGTGCGTACAAAGCCTTCATAACAAGAACACCCCCATAATCTCCTGCAGTTTCTGAACAGAAATACTTATCATATTTTACCATAAAAAGAAAAAGAATAAACAAAAGCCCCGAGGATTTCCCCTCGGAGCTGATCTTGGTTTATATTCTACTAACTTTTATGCATGCACTTAGAAATCTAAAAATTCACGTAACCGCTAAGAGTTATGGTATTAGACATTATGTTAGAAATGTCTGGATTTTCGATTCTAAGGTTGATACCTTTTTCTTTGTTAAATAAACCGAGCAGCAGGTAAAACTTAGCTGGCGATTCGTATCCCGCTCCAATCTTGTAATTTTCAGCAATATACGTGACTTCTGCACTTATATCTAATGAAAAAATACCAAATGAACCTGACGCCTTTAAAGTCTCATTCCCAAGAGCCAAAGTTCCGACAACTCCAACCTTTTCACCATCGAAATCGGCTGAAAAACCGAACTGTTCTGCTTCCAAGCCGAAAGCAAAATAGTAGCTGTTGTCAAGGCTGTAAAGTCCAACTACTGAGATGTTCACTGGAGATTGCAAAGAAAATTCACCAACAGCTGAATAATCATCAGTATAATAATCTTTTGCACCGTAAACCTTCAAGCCGCCAAATTCAAGACCGGCTATAAACGGAAGTTTGTTGTTCTCGTGTCCCAAGCCAAGAACAAATTTGGTGTCTTTAAATAGATCATAAGAAAGAACTATTCCGGTATCTTTTCCTTCAACGGGTAGTGCCCATGCCTGTCTATAGTGAAAACTTACGAGCAGACCGTTATTCTTGAGTGTTAGCAATGCATTAGAGATCACCGCTCCCCCGTAGGTCAAAGAAATTGAAAAGTCTGGGTTGGGATTGAAAGAAAGCGTAAGCTTACTTGTCGCACCTGTGAAAACAAGATAGTTAGTTGAGTTTGTTTGGAACGAATAAGAGAATTCGTATTTTCCTTTCACGGGCAGTCCATCGGTCTGAGCCTCCGCTCCTTCTATTTTTAGAGTTCCATCTTTCTGCACGAGATTGAAAACACCGTTCTTGCCACCGTATCCATCTGGTTCGTACCCTGGTGCATACGGGTCTTCTTCCCAGACATCATTTCCGCCTATAACAAAAACGAACTTGTATTTGTGGATGCCAGGCTGGAGTGCAAGTGTCGTTACCCAGTAACCATCAATAAGCTGCATTTTCTGGCCTCTTGGATTCCATCCATTGAATGTTCCTGCAAGGTAGGCTTCCTGCGCGTTATCCTTCTTAGCAACGAACATAACCTTACCATCGACAATTGAGAGTCCCGGTTTTAAAACTTGATGTTTCGTCTGTTCTACTTTTGTTACTCTGGTCTCTGTTGTTTGTGGCTTCTCTGGTTTTTCGGCGCTTTCTGATACGGCACCCGCCGGTGCCCTGACAATTAATTTTCCACCTTCTCTTACAACCTCAAAGACACCATTCTGACCACCAAAACCATCGTCTACAAAAGCAAAAGCATTAGGATCAACAATCCAGTTTCCGTCAACAACAAACTTGTATTCATAAATACCAGGCTGGAGCTCAAGGACTGCTTCCCACCAGCCGTCCTCGATGAAGTAAAGCGCAGTATCGTCAGCTTTCCAATTGTTGAACGTACCTGCGATGAACGGCTGTTTAGCATCCTTGTTGTAGTACCTTATAACCACGTATCCGTCGACATCGACAAATATCGTATTCTGGCGTTTTTCATTGAGAATGTATTTCTTACCAGTATCTTTACCCGCTGTAGCAGTACCAGTCGCTCCCAATATCTTTCCATCTGGAGTAAGCGTGAACAACCCATTTTTGCCACCGAAACCATCGTCTGTATAAGCAGGAGCCTCGGGGTCTTCTTTCCAGGTTTTTCCGTCTATAACGTACTTATACTGGTACGTTCCCGGCTTCAATTCAACTTCATAAACCCATGTATCACCAACAAGTTTCATGGGCCAAGCGGTTGGACTCCAGTTGTTGAACGTCCCTGCAAGATAAACAACCTGTGCTTGTGCTTTAAATGTGAAGACAACTTTCCCGTCTCTGTACTCAACAGCTGCAAAGACGAGAGAAAACGCGAGTAAGATGACAACAATGATAAGGTTTCTCAACAGCCTCAAACTCCTCATTAATTAACACACCTCCCGATTTTTCTCATAATTATTGATTACCACCAGGTATTTATATTGATGTTTAGAACTGGTTTGAAAGGATTGTTCCCTGCAAAATCTCCATTTCCAACCTGAACTGAAACTTGGGCATTTTGGAATCCTGTCAGTTTCAGCTCACCAAAGAAGAAATCTTTTTCCTCGTAGTATCCGATTATCTTCTGGTATTTTGCAAATGTAGAGACGTTACCGAATGATTTGCCAAGCTCAATGTAGTACAATTCCCCTATTGTATTCACTGAGCCATGGATAGGTTTTCCAAAAGAGTATGATGCTTTACCAGAGAAATCCATCAAAGTAAAGGTGCTTCCAAAGGTAACTAAGAACTTACCCCACTCGGTCGGCATTAAGCCGGTAATACTTGAAAAATCTGTCTTTTTAAGGTTTATAAAAAACATTCCATAGCTTATGTCAACACCTGCTTCAGAATTGTTGAGTAAATCATCTAAAGTATTCTCAAAATCGAAGTTCGTGTTCAAATAAGCATTAAATGCAGGAGTGGTACCAAATTTGTACCACGCAGTGACAACGTTCTGATTGCTCACATATGTTGGGCTGAGAGCTAATCTTGAATCGGGCGCTCCGGCGAGGATGTACCTAACGCCCCAGTTGTAATTACCTTCAGCAACTGAGAAGAACAAAAAGCTATTCTTAGTTTCGAAATTTAGAACGTCTTGCTGGATTAATTCATAATTCAAATTAAGCCCTACTACCTTTTGATAGCCCGCAAAGGCTACATCAAATTTGTTGTTCCTTTTACCGAAAATGAGGTTGTGATTTTGAACGGCTGGTACTGGCAGTTCTAAATACATTACATCTCCACTTAAAAGAAGCTTGCCAATAGCTGAGTTTATATCTATCCCATCCCTACCCCCGTCTACTTTGTACAACACAACAGGGTCATTTGTGGTAATAAATCCAACATTCTTGTACAGATTAAGCTTTACATCGGCCAGCTTTAACGAAAGCTTTGCAGATTCTAGATTGCCGTCCTTCAAACTCACCGAAAGGTCAAAATCTCTACCAAAAGCAGTTGGATTCATCCTGAACTCTGTTGAAAGAGATGTTGTCAGTGCGCCAAAGCCGTTTGAAAAGTCAATACCAAGTGAGAAATTAGCAGAAAACGTCGACTGCAAAGCGAAGACACTTACTACTGAGAAGAATATACACAAAAGCAGTGCAAACTTCTTACTCATGACTTTGAAATTTCTCACGCCATCATCACCTCGCAAAATAGCAAGTCACTCTTCAATCTCTTTTAAATCTCATAGAAAATTATCTACATTATTTCTTCGTGTATTCAACTTTCAGCAATGAAAATTTCGGGTTATATGTGATTTTGATATCATAAGTGCCATTCTCTGGGAAAGTAACAGAACCATCCTGCCCCATACCGGCATCGTATTTTTTGCCATCAAAATTCAATTCCCAAGGTTTCCAATCATTATCGGTTCTCGAAAGCTTGAATTTGTACTCACTCTTGGTCACACTGAAGTTTGTTTTCTCGTATACGAAGACCTTGTTAGTATCGTCCCAGGTCATAACGCCCTGAGCTAACGTCCAGTTATTGAGTTCCCCGCCTATTGACCAAGTTTTTTGAATTGTTTTGAACTTTTCGCTATCCCCGACGCCCTTTGCTAGACCATTTTCCATTGTTGTTGGTGTTGCATATATCGTCAGTTTTGCATCAGAGCCAAGGTTTTCTTTCCAAACAGGAATTGCGGAAGAAACCTTCGTAACACCATCAGATTTATAAATAACCTTGTACCAACCAATAGAAAATTCACTCCCTGATCGGCTTGGGTTAAACGTAATGGACGCTACAGGCAGTTCGAACACATATGCATTTTCTGTGCTGCTGTAACTCATCCTATCACTTTCTGTTGGAACCCAGCCGTTCCATTCCCCAACGACGTATACACCATCTGGCAACTGCAAATTGAGAATCCTCATACAACTTGAAGCGGTTCCAAGAAGAAATAAAAATAGTACAAAAACCAAAACCATGTATATGATTCTCTTAGTATTTTTGTTTAGGTTTCTCAAAGAAGATCACCCCTTTTCAATAAACGGTATGCATTTACTATTAAAGAAGGGGCATAAGCCCCTTCTTGATTAAGAATGAAAATCACAAATTCCAGTTGTTATTTTATTACTTTGTTGGATTTGATATTGTCTTCTTTATAACGACCGGTGCTGTGTATCCACCATCACCAGTTTCAAACCCTTGATTTGGATAGAAATCTCCTGCCCATTGTTTTCCATTGTCGTCAACTCCACCAGTTAAAACGAAAACGGCTCTCAGAGACAACTTTGAAGCGTCTGTAACACCCAAGTTTGCGAGTGGAACTGCAATTTCAACTCTCTTACGACCGCCCGTTGTTTCGGTTGATGCTAATGTTACCGATACACCCGTTGCTTCGCTGCTTGTAAATCTCCAAGCATTGTAACCGTTAGCCCATGTTTCGATGACAAAATCAACGTCTCCTTTTTCAAATTTGTATTGTCTGCCCCACGGATGTTTCGACGTATCAGCTGCGCCTGTTACACCAGAAAGATCAACTATAACCATGAAGTTGTTGTAGCCTTCTTTCGTAAATTCTCCAGCAATATACAAGTTCGTAGCATCAAAGAGTATGCCAGCTTTGTGGATCTCGTTGTTTACTCCCCATTGTGAGTCCGTCGCACCGTCTGTGTAAACGTAACTTTCCCAATCCGACAAGTTCCCGTCAACTGTTACAGTCTTGAGCAATGGTGGTTTTTGCAGTAAATCACAACTTGCAATCATCAAGCCAACAAGAACAACCGTAAATACCCACAGTACCTTTTTCATACCTTCTTCCTCCCTCCTTGAGAATATGAAACTTTTCTCTTTTCGTAAAAATATGTACTGACATCAGCCGAAGAACTAAGAAAGTTGTATTGCCATAACCAAATAAGAATTTTAGCACTTTTATTACGAATTTAAAATCTTCTTGTGGAACAATTTCCATAGTCATGTTGTGACTGTACTTTCAGTTCTTGACAAACACGTATATTTGCCTTGGGTTGACTGTCCAATTTGTGTTCTGTCCCAGCGGCGCTTCATTCTTAGGACCAAATTCAAAGTTGGTATCATTGAAGAACGCATACCACACCCATTTGTACCCAGCCGGGACTGTAAAGGTATTTGACCACTGTGGGTCAAGGTTTATCAACACGAGGATTTCTTGTGAACCGTAAGTTCTTTTTATCGCTATCAAGTTTTTCCAATCTCTCTCAACCGTTATCGTCCCTTTAGAAAGTGCTGGATAAGTTTTCCTCAGGTTTATGAATTCCCTGAAGAAGTTCAAGATTGTGTAGCCATTCTCCTGCTCCTGCACAGAAACTCCATCGTTTGGTTCATCGTACATCGCACCATCCACATTTGCATTGCCAAAGGTTATGTTCTTTGCTTGATAAACCGATTTTGTCCAGTAGGTCTGACCTGTTCCTGATTGCGCTGTGTACCACTGCATCGGTTCTCTAACTGGCATGTCCCACGGGTCAGTTCTCCATTTCCAGCCTCTTAATCCTATTTCACAGCCATAGTAGATCGTTGGAATTCCTTTCAAAGATAGCAAAACAGCGTTTGTTAGTAAATATTGCTTGGTACCGTTAGTGACGTTTCCAGAGTACTTTTGGTCCATCAGAACAGATATCCATCTATCCAAATCGTGGTTGTCGATGAATGGGAAATGATTAGATGACAGATTGTAGTTGTTTGGATTGACCCAGCTTGTTGTGTTTCGGAGTATGTTGTCTTGTCCTTCGTAGTTTGACCGTATGTTGTACATAAACGTGAAGTTGAACACTGGCAGCGGTGCGAACTGTGACAAAACAGATGGATTGCCATCGAAGACTTCACCCACAAGTATTACGTCGTTTCCATACTTGGTTCTGATATAACTTTCTATCTGACTCGCTATTTGAGCGGATTGAGTAATTCCATCATCCCAGTCCCATCCCATGTAGTGCTTTGGAGCGTCGAGCCTGAATCCGTCAACACCAACCAAATACCAGAAGTCGATTATCTTTTTAACTTCTTTCATTACTGCCGGGTTGCTGAAATTCAAATCCGGCATTGACACATCAAACAATCCGAAATACCAAACTTTCTGACCTTTTGAGTTCATTTTCCAGTGCCAGTGGCTTTGACCCGTTTTGTCCTCAAGTGTCATTATATAGTAGTTCCAGTATGGTGAGCTTGTTGTGTTCTCAATAGCATCTTTGAACCACGGATGCGTGTCTGCTGTGTGATTGACAACAAGGTCCATTACAACCCTTATTCCATTCTCATTCAATATCTTCAACATTTCTTTGAACTCTTCGAAAGTTCCGTAATCCGGCTCAACATCATAGTAATCTTCTACGTCGTATCCGTGATAAGACTTTGCCTTGTTAAACGGCAAAAACCAGATTGTATCGATACCCAATTCTTTGAAATACTCAACTTTCTGAGCTACCCCGCGAAAGTCCCCTATTCCATCTCCGTCTGAATCGTAGAAGGAACGTATGAGGAGCGAATACATCGTGTTCGAAGACGGTTCTGGAATTTCTGTCTTTCCTATAACCTGTAGTAACACACACGAATGCGTCAATATTAGAATGATGGAAAGTACCACAATAAGATACAAGAAATTTTTCTTCATCCGCATTGTCCCTCCTTTTTCTGACTAGTTATTATTATATGATTTTTGAGAGTATTTGAACAATTACAATCCCATTTCCAAACAAAAATCCCCCGGTTTTCTTCTCCGGGGGATTTTATCATTTTACATCTTTTTATTTCAATTTCCCTTCCTGCACTGGATAACAAGCCACATAGTGTCCAGAAGAAACTTCTTTGAGTTCAGGATGCGGGTCTGTTTTGCACCTTTCTTCTTTGAATGGACATCTGTCGTAGAATCTGCATATCGGTGGTGGGTCGATTGGTGCACTGATGTTGCCTATGATGTTCGGTTCGTTTCTCTTGTACTCTGGATCAGGCACTGGAACTGCGTCCATAAGCGCTCTTGTGTATGGATGCATCGGGTTATGAAGAAGCTCTTCGGTTTCTGCAAGCTCAACTATTTTTCCAAGATACATTACCGCTATCCTGTTGACCATGTACCTTGCAACCGCCAAATCATGTGTAATGTACAGATAGCTCATTTTGTGCGTCTGTTGGAGTTCCATCATCAAGTCCATAACAGCAGTCCTGACTGAGACGTCCAACATCGATGTCGGTTCGTCTGCAACTATGAGTTTTGGGTTCAGAACGAGTGCTCTTGCGATAGCTACTCTTTGCCTTTGTCCACCGGACAACTCGTGCGGGTATCTCCACAAGAAACTGTCAGGTGGCGTTAGACCGACTTCCTGAAGCAAGCTCGCTACTTTGTCCTCCCTTTCTTCAAGCGTGCCAACATTGTGGATGTTCAGCGGTTCTGCGATTATGTCAAATATCGTCATCCTCGGGTTGAGCGATTCGTACGGGTCTTGGAATATCATCTGCACCATGCCGTGATATTCCATTCTTTCGTATTCTTCTATTGGTTTCCCAAGTACTCTTATACTTCCCGCAGTTGGGGTTTCAAGTCTTACAACCATTCTTCCTGTAGTTGTTTTTCCACAACCTGATTCACCAACAAGACCAATAGATTCACCCTCGAGTATTTCAAACGATACATCGTCGACTGCGTGCACGAAGTGTTTGGCTCTTGAAAACAGTGTTCTTTCTGCTGGGAAGTACTTTTTCAAGTTCTTTATCTCAAGAAGTACATTTTTATTTTCTGAACGCATCTTTTCTCACCTCTTCTGTAAGCGGATGCCAACATGCTAAGTAGTGTCCTTTTTCGACCTCCTGGTATGGGGGTTCTTCGTTTCTACATTTGTCCGTTGCCCATGGACATCTTGGTGCAAATCGGCATCCGGTCGGTGGATTCAACAAGTTAGGTGGCTCACCTGGAATTGTGAAGAGCTTTTTCTTTTCTCCAACGTGGCTTGGGAATGCGTTCATGAGCAAGAATGTGTATGGGTGCATTGGGCGTTTGAAAACGGTTGTCGAGTCAGCTTGTTCTACGAATTTTCCGGCGTACATGACTGCTATTTTGTCGCTGACTTCAGCGATAACGGCAATATCGTGTGAAATATAAATCATCGCCATGTTGAGTTCCTTCTGTATCTTTTTCATTTCTCTGAGTATTTTATCTTGTACTATAACGTCCAAAGCAGTCGTTGGTTCGTCCGCTATTATCACCTTCGGATCACATGATAGAGATAGAGCAATGACTGCCCTCTGCTTCATACCACCGCTGTATTGGTGCGGGTATTGGTCCATCCTCTTTGGATCAAGCGTCACAAGTTCAAAGAGTTTAGCAACTTTTGAACGTGCTTCATCAATTGGAGTGTCTGGATAGTGGTTGAGTATCGCTTCAACGATTTGGTCGCTGATTCTGTAAACTGGGTTCAAAGAATTCATCGCCGCCTGGAAGACCATCGAGATGCCTTTCCACCTGTAGTGTCTCATCTGTTCCTCTTCCAAGCTGACAAGGTCGACCATCTTGCCGTTGTCGTTGAACCACACGTGTCCGCCCATGAATTTGGCATTCTCTGGAAGTATTCTCAGCAAGGTCATTGAAACCGATGTCTTACCGCAACCTGATTCTCCAACGATTCCGAGGCTCTCTCCGGCTTCCAATTCAAAAGATATACCATCAACGGCTTTGACATAGCCCATTTTCGTTTTGTAATGCATCTTCAAATCTTCAACTTTTAGCACCGACATGGTTATCACCTCTTCCTAAGTCTTGGGTTTACGATTTCTTCAAGTCCTCTTCCGAGGAAGTAGAAGGCTGAACACAAGAGCGTAATTGCACCGCCAGCTGGTACCCACATCCACCAGTAAGCACCGATGTTACCTGATCCCAGGTATCCAGAACTCCAAACGGTGTTTATCATCAATCCCCAAGACATTCTGACTTTCATCAATCCGAAGAAACTCAACACAGCTTCTGAAAAGACTGCGCCTGTGACGTTGAACATCATGTAGAGGAACGAAAGTGGCATTACGTTCGGGATTATGTGGTTGAATATTATGTATCCATGGCTACCACCAGAAACTCTTGCAGCATCTATGTATGGTTTTACCTTAATTGTTAATGCTTGTGCTTTCAAAACGAGTGTAATTCCACCAAAGCCACCAAGTAATCCAAGTATGAGAGCAAGTTTGAATAGATTCATTGTCATGAAACCAGAGAGAACTATCAAGAATGCGGTGGACGGGAAGAGCATCATTATATCGGCAATTCTCATGAATATTACATCAACAACCCCACCGTAGTATGCCGCAGCTGTTCCGATGATTGTACCGATGACAACTGTTATGAGTGCTGCAAGAACACCAAGAACAAATTCACTTGGTGTACTGACCATCAGTTGAACAAATATGTCCCTTCCAACTGGATCCGTACCGAGCCAGTGCCATCTGCTTGGTGGTAGCGGATGTCCAACTCCTATCTTGTTGGTAAGAGACAATGTGTTGAAGAGTTCCACGAGCTTTTTCTCAGCAAATTCCTTGCTCCAAGATGTCTTCTTACCACTAAGTTCTGATATCGTTTTGGTTGCAATTTCATCCCATTTGGAAGCATCGTTCAGGCTCATTTTGTGTTCGTCTACCATTCTTTGATATATATATTCATTTATGTCACCTTCGCCTATCAAGAAGCTTGCTGCTTCGATAGGTTCTTTGTTTTCGTATTTCTTGAGTTTATCCACGATGTCAATTCTTTTAAAATCATCAAGTTGGGAATTTTCGATATTTGCTGTAACTTTTGAAAGTTTGTTTGTGCCGCCAAAAGCATACGCCATCAAAGATGTAACAGGATCAGATAAAACCTTTATAACCTTACTTCCGAGCATTTCATACGCGTCAGGCACGTTCTCATCATTCAAGAGTTTAGACATCATAGTCCTTGCAATCGCTATCTTTTTGAAAATGTCGTTGAGTTCGTACACAAAACCCACGTGAACGGTATCTGAGTATTCTGCAATTTGGTTTTCAAGTTTTGCTCTCGTATTAACACCTATATCAACTGACACTTTCGCAAGTTGCATACCTGCGTATAGTTCAAGGAATTTCTCTACTTCTTCATATGATTGGTCTATTCCTATCGATTTCATTTCGTTCGTTATGTTCTCAATCTCTGTTTTTGCCTTTTTATAGGCTTGCTCGAATATATTCTTATCGTTTAAATTCGATAATTTTTTCTCAGCCATCTCTATAAGGTTTACAAACTTAGAATTCTTGAGCTGCTCCAAAATTTTTTCATCTTCTCTTGCTAAGACCAATAACTCTGGAATTAACCTCATCACAGCGCTGTTAACAAGGTCAGAAACGTCTACAATTTCGTTTTCAATGACTTCAGCAAGTTGCTGGTCTGATTGTACGTAAAGCTGTGCAGCCGTGTCCCCTCCAGCAATGCTCTTTGCTATTTCAATCACCTTTTGTTGAGCTTGTTTCAACTCATCTTCACTATATTGTCCAAAGAGAGCAGAATTAAATTCTTCTACAGCCTGATCATTGTCCCTATTGAGACTTCTGTACCACAGTTGTACTCTTGAAACTTCATCGCTATCTGCATAAGGAGATAGCGCTATCGCAAGTGTTTTGTGATCTATCTTTTGCAGGAGCTCCGAGAAATTTTGGAACGAGAATTTGTCTCTGTTACCAACATCTTTTGGTGAAGTAATGGAAGAGAATTTTATAAGTCCAGCGTTTATGAGTTCAGATAAACCATTTTGGAAGTAAAGTCTTTCCTTTGCGGGTATATAGCTGTCGGCAATAGTATCAAGAAAATGCCTCATACTGTCAGGTGCGTACGTTGTCATTATATCGTACTGCGCGTTTCTTGCTACATTTTCCATTGAAGTTTTAAATGCCTCACCTTTATCCATGAATGAATAGACCCATATCTGCGCTGTTGGTATTTCTATACCTTTTACGATGTTTTGAGTTGAAAGGTAATCTGTGATGTATTTACTCGATAGTATCCTTGAATCGAGCCCCGTTACTGGATCGTAAATGTTTGGGTCAAGGATATTTAGTACAATCGGAGAGAGTGCGCCGAATATACCGAATGCTATTATTGCCCAAAGACCGAACATTCCCATCTTGCTTTCTCTGAATAGAGCCCAATTCTTCTTGAAATTCTTTATGAATAGTTTAAACTTGATTTTTGCAATTGATTCGCGTGCTTGATTATTATTTATTTGAGCCATTATCCTCACCTCACTTAATATCTGATTCGTGGGTCTAAGAATGCATACAATATATCGGCAACCAAGTGGGCAAAGAGTACGAGAACACCTGTAAAGACAAGACAACCTATTGCAAGTGGTGTGTCTTGCGATGTGGTCGCTTCAAGTAAGGTAAGTCCCATACCTTTCCAAGAGAACATCGTTTCTGTAATGACACCACCACTTACAGTCGATGCAAGCCCGATGACAAAGCTCGTCATGAGAGGTAATAGTGCTGTCCTTGCTGCGTGCTTGTCTCTGATAACTTTGTCTGGTAAGCCTTTAGCTCGGGCTGTTGTTATGTAGTCTTCTTTAATAACTTCGAGCATCGTGTCTCTCATGACCAACATATCACCAGCAAAGTGCAGTGTAACAAGCGCTATGACTGGAAGTGCGAGATGGTAAACTATATCGAGAGCGTAGGTTCCCATTTTGTTAGTTGCCCAATACAGTATCGCCAGAACAATACCTAACGCGACAAAAGACCATATTGCTGTTTTCTTCGCCTTAATAGTTTTTAGTTTAGAAGCAACCGCAACACCAAGTATCCACATTACTAACAAGAAGAGTTCAGTCCACAAAAGCTTCAAGAATACGTCTTGAGCACTGAAAGGAGCATCAAACCATTTTGATGGGGTTATGAATCCAGAAAGCGGGAACCATTTTAATGTAACACCGAATAGCCATATTATCATGAGCATGTAAAACGGGGTGAATATTGTCCAGAATACTATACCTACAAACGTTGCAGCCTTGTCTACCAAACCACCTCGTTTCCATGCAATTCTTTTTCCAAGGTCAAACCCTAAAAGGAACGAAAGAACAGAACTTGCCAAGAACAAGAACAATGTTCGTGGTAATCTCTCTGCAATTATCTCTTCAACCTTTTTTGGATATTCGCTAAACGATATTCCCATTTCCAAGTTAAAGAAATTCTTCATGTGCTTATAGTACTTAACATACCACGGGTCATCTACTCCGAACATCTTTTTAATTCTCTCGTACATCTCTGGATTTCTCATGATTTTTGGATCCAAAAATTTAGTAGTATAGTCACCTGGCATGGCAAGGAAGATAAAGAAGACAAGTGTTACATATATAACAAGTAACAACACTATTTGTGCAACTCTGTTTCGAATGAACTTCGCCAATCCCGGTAAGTCAAATGCATAAAAATAGACGATTGGTGCGATTATAAAATTAAATCTTGGGCTGAAAAGGTAAAGGTATTTAATGTTGAAAAGTGCACCATAGTACAATAAAATACTGATTGCTAAGAAAATATAATTTTTCGGCTTTTTACCCTTCCATAGCGAAAAGTAAACACCTACTGCAGGGATAAGAACAGCGAATATAAACAACTCCAGACCGCTCATCTTCACCTCTCCTTTTTGTCTATTATCTTTTAAAGAGTCGTTAGAGGACGTTTGTTATCCTTTCATTTAATAGTCCCCCCTGAACGGGGGGACAGTAACGTATTCAATTTCGCTTTTAAAAATTTCAAACTATATGACGATTATTGAACTTTTCTTACTCCTTCTGGGAATCCATAATAACCTTGTATACCATCAAGCATGTTGTCGAATGGGAATTTGATCGATGTTCTGTATGCTTCGATCATTGGATTCGTGAAGAGGATTATGTATGGAAGATCTTCAGCAAGCAATCTCTGCGCTTCGAATATTGCTTTTCTTGCCTGTTCAAATGTGTCAGCGTATTCAAATTCTTCGACAAGTGCGTCGAATTCTGGGTTGTTGTAACCAGGTGTGTTGAAGCCTTCTGGTGCCATTTCTGAGCTATGCCAGAATGATTTGAAGTATGTTGGAACTCTTCCGATACCCCAACCAAGCATGTACATATCAAAGTCAACATCATCAAATGCTTTTGTGACGATTTCGTTGAAGTCTGTGAGTTTTAGGTTAAGAGGAATACCGATGTTTTTTGCCCACTGTTCGATGTACATAGCTGTCTGTGCTCTCATTGGGTCGTAGTCCATACCAGGTGACATAAGTGTGACTGTTGGTACTGCCTTTCCATCTGGACCTTTCAAGCCTTTACCAGGCGTTTTAATTGGGTTCTTCGTATCTTTTGGATCTATAACTGGTTCTGTATCCCATTTGAACCCTGCTTTCTTGAGCAAGCTGACTGCAAGTTGATATCTTTCACCCATGCTCAAGCCTTCACCAATCGTCTTCACGGCTGAGTTGTACCAGAAGCTGTTTGCCGGTGGAACTGGCGTTGCAAGTGGAATCGCTCTGCCTTGGAGAACTTGGTTACAGATGAAGTCGCGGTCGATAAGTGCAGCTATCGCCTGTCTGAATTCTTTCACGTTCATTGGGAATTTCCTCATGTTGAATGCGAGGTATCTGAAGCCAAGTTGTGGGTTGGAGACAACCTTTATGTCTTTCTGCCCTTTGAGTTGTTCCGCTTCTCCTGCTGTCAATCCAGTCGGGTTGAAAATGTAGTCGATGTCACCTGCGATAAGCGCCTGGATTGTAACTTGTTTGTTACCGTAGATCTTGTAGACGATCGTATCAACAAATGGACCGTTTACAACTTCAAGTGCGACATCTCCAGCTGGTTTCGGGTTGTCTGTTGACCATTTGAAACCTGTCTTTGGATTGACTATAGAGAATCCTCCGTTTTTGTAGTATATGTTCTTTTCTCCATAGCTCCAATATTTATCGTTTGCAATTTGTTTTACAACTTGTACAAATGCGCCTTTTTCAACTTTTCCAAGGTTCAGAGCTGTTATACCTGGGTCGATAACTTCTTGCGAAAGCAGCCACCGAACTGGATCTTTTTGTTTCTTTGCCTTGTCAACAATTGGCTTCCAGTAGTTGCTGCATACAATAGCTGTCATGAGCGTGTCATAGTAGATTGTCATTGTCTTCTTTTCTTTGAAGTAGAACTTGACTGTCCATTGGTCTATTTTTTCTACTTTTTCTGGCTCATACGCTCCGCCCCAGTTTCCACCAGGAATTTCCATTTCTTTAACTGTCGAGTATGTGAAAACAACATCATCTGCTGTAAACGGAGCACCGTTCGACCAGCGCATGTCTTTTCTCAGCTTCACCGTAACTGTGTACATATTTCCTTCTTTAACGATTTTTGGAATTTCAGCGGCCGCGGATGGAATGAGTTGACCTTCTTTGTTCATGCCAAGCAGTGAAGGATATTTCCAAAGTTGGACCGCAAAGTTCCAAGAGGAAGAACCTGAACCGAGCAAGTTCCAGATGTTGGTGGTTGTTAGGTCAGCAAATATACCGTAGTTGATCTGAACTGCAAATAGCGAAAGTGCTGCCAATACAAAAAGTGCTACAAGAACCTTCTTCACAGCTAACCCCTCCTTTTAAATGGTGTGGAAACGGTGTAGCCCCCCAATTTTACAAAGCCGTATCTTTTTTGGTACAGTGATATTATACTACAAATTCGTCCCGTAATGCAAATATGTTTACTTGAACAAACAATATTATACAGAAAATAGCAAGAATTATTGCATTACGTTTTTATATTTCCAACTTTTGTGGTAAAATAAAAGCGTGAATTGGAGGTGGTGGGTGTGTATTACAAAGTTTCTCGCGATCCAATTTATTCGGAAATCATGCTGTACCCTATTGAAATAATAACAATAGACACCAAAGCGATGCAAAGGTTAAGATATCTTAGTCAGCTTGTTGGAGCTGAATATGTGTATCCAGGCGCAACGCATACGAGGTTCGCTCATTCCTTGGGTGTTATGCACTTATCCGGTGTTTATGCTGAGCATCTATATGACACACCTGACAAAGTAAGAGTTTTACGCCTTGCCGGTTTGCTCCACGACATAGGACATGGTCCTTTTAGCCATCAATTCGATGATGTTGTTTACAAAAGGTTGGGCTTCAAAGATGGACATGATGATTTTAGGATGAGACTCCTGAGAGAATATTTTCCAAAAGAATTGACAAGAAAGTATGAAGAGGCCCCTTCTCAGTTAAAGAGAGCAATAGTTGAAGACTTAGAAATAACACTCGGGCAGATTTCCGAAAATATGACAGAGAACTTCGCACAATTGATGGAAGAGATAATCAAAGTATATGAAGGAGAGAGTTCTGGAACAATAGATTTCGCTATTGTCCAAGGACCACTCGGTGCTGATAGGCTAGATTTTGTGCTGAGGGATTCATATTATGCCGGAACAAGAGGGTTTGGCACTGGTGCAATAGATAGGCTGATACGCAACTCAATGATAGTTGAACGCGATGGAAAGGAAATTTTGGCCTATGATTCAAAAGTTGTGGACGAAATTTATACAATACTTTTTGGAAGATTTATGATGTACAAAAATGTCTATTTTCATAAGACTTCCAGAGCCGCAGATATGATGATACAAGAACTTTTGGATCTCTCTTACAAAGCACTCAGATTAGATGAAAGAGTGCCAAATTTGGAAACTTTCCTCGATCTAACAGACCAAACAATTATCAATGAAGTGATATTCAACTTTTACAACCTTGTCCAGCAGTACGGTGGAGATGAGGAAACAAAGCAAGCACTGTTAAAGTATGAAATCGATCTACAACCACTTGAACTTGATATAGTCATGGCTTATGAAATCATCGAAAGATTAAAATCGAGAAATCTCTGGAAGGTTGTTCTGGAAACGCCGTTTTCCATTGAGGGTGTAGATCCAACATTGGTGAGTCAAGGAATCGCAAGCGACTTGCTCCAAAAGATTCGTTTAAGGCTTGAAAGAGCAATCGAAATAGCTGATGAAGAGGACAAGAAAGTTATAAAACATGTCATGAGCAATTTCGATGAGATATTCAGAATCGATACACCATACAAACTCACAGTTGTGCATCCGGAAGAATTTTTGAGAAGCAATATATACATAATCAAGAAACATCATCTCATGACTTTTGAAGAGTACGTCCGTTCATATCCCGCATATAATTTCATGAAGAGTAATCTTATTCAAATAATAAGAATTTATGTTACAAAAGACATAAGGGAAATTCTTGAAAAATACAAAATCTTGCCAGAGACAACTATGGAAATAACAACTCGCTGGTAAGTTGGAAAAATCTTGAAAAAGGTGGTTGGTTAAATGGTCCTCCTCTTTGACGTTGGCAATACTCATACAACGGTTGCCTTAACTCGAAACGGCAAGGAATTTGAGAAATATAGACTATCAACGGTACGCTATGAGACAGAAGATGAGCTGTATGCATTCTTGAAGAGCTTTTACAAAGAATATATTGAAAACATTCCTATTGTTGTTTCTTCTGTCGTGCCTTCTATGAACGTGATTTTTGAGTATTTTGCAGAAAAGTACGGAAATGGGCAAGTGTATTTCGTCAGCGCACTTGGATATGATAAGATTAAATGGAATGTCTCTTATCCAAAAGAAATTGGTGCTGACAGGGTTGCCGATGTCATAGCCGCTTACAAAGACTATGGAGAAAATTGTATCGTCATTGACTACGGTACAGCTATAACTATCGAGGTTATCAAAGACGGTTCGTATGAAGGCGGGGCGATATTACCTGGCTTTGCGATGATGATAAACGCGCTTTTCAAAGGTACAGCTAAATTGCCTCTTGTTGAAATCAAGCCATATAATGGATTCATCGGAAAAGATACAGAATCAAACATACAAATAGGAACAATAAATGCAACCGTGGGAGCTATCAAATACGTTATCGAAAACATAGTGAAAGAATATCAGACTCAACCAGTTATAATTCATACAGGTGGTCAGTCTGTTTTTGTGAAAGATATTGTTGAAGGAATAGTTGATAAAGATTTGACACTGAAAGGGATGTACTATTTCTATGAGGAAACGAAAAATTCTACTCGTTAACCCTTGGATAGAAGACTTTGCAGCTTACGACTTTTGGCTTAAACCTTTAGGCTTATTATATGTTGGAAGTTTTCTCAAGAAGCTTGGAATAGAAGTTGACTTAATAGATTTGATGAATAGATATGATCCTTTACTCCAAAGTGAAGTGACCGTGCCAAGAGATAAGTTCTATGGAACTGGTAAGTTTCCACACACGGTCATACCAAAACCAAAAATTCTTAGCTTCATGCCAAGAAGATACAAAAGATACGGAATGCCTGAAGAATTATTCAGAAAAATCTTGAGAGAGCATAGAGGAGAAGTAGGCTCAGCTTTTGTAACTTCTACACTGACTTACTGGTATCCCGGTTATTTCGATACGATAAGGGTAATAAAAGAAGAACTCGACGTGCCAGTATTCTTCGGCGGTTTTTTTGTCAGAAATCAACCTCGTATAGCATTGAACTCAGGAGCCTACATTTTCACAAAAACTGATTTGAGGTTTTTGCCAAGATTTTTAAACGATGTTTTGGACTGGAACATCCCTGAAACGAATATTGACTGGTTTACTGAACTCTCACCAGCTTATGAACTTTATCAACGAATCGGTTATGTAGTGCTTTTGACGACGATTGGTTGCCCTTACAGATGTACTTATTGTATAGCACACAGAAATTGGGAAAAGATGAAATTCAAAAGTCCAGAGAAGGTTATAGAAGAGATTGAAACCTTTTCGCAAATGCATGGCGTAAAAGATATAGTTTTCTTTGATGATGCGATTCTAATAAGTAAAGAAAGACATTTTAAACCAATTCTCAGGTTGATTTTAGAAAAAGGATTGAATAAGCGTCTAAGATTCCATCTTCCAAACGGCATACATGCAAGATTGCTTGATGACGAAACTGCGCATTTGCTTTACGAAGCGAATTTTAAAACTATAAAGCTTGGGTATGAAACATCTGGAAAACTTCAGATAACCACTGGCGGAAAAGTGCGTGATGAAGATCTCGTGAGAGCTTCAGAAATTCTTCACAAAGCCGGATTTACGCACAATGAAGTGAGCGCGTATATAATGATCAATCTGCCGGGACAGTCGCCAGAAGATGTTACAAATGCAATAGATGTTTGTGCCTCGGTCGATATTGATTTCTCCGTAAATGAGTTTACGCCAATTGTTGGGACAGATATTTGGCTTGATTTGGTGAACTCTGGAAGGTTAACAGGTTTGGAAGATCCCTTGTTACTTAACAATACTGTCTTGCCTTATTGGTGGAATAATATGACATACGAACAAATCCACGAAGTAAAAGAATATGCTAAGAATAAAAAACAGGAACTTGGCTGGAAATAATTGAAATATTAAGAAGCATGTAAAGGGGAGGGGGATTCTCTGAAAGAATTATTTCTTTCCGTTACTAAGAATTTACTGTACGGTCTAATTGCTTACGTTCTGATCAGCCTACCTCGAGAGATATTACGGTGCTTGTTCTATAATTTTTTAACACCTAAGGAAAGCCGAAAAACATTGCCTTCCTTGAATCCATTTCGTTACATAGACCCTGTTGGAATTTTCGCATTCATATTTTTTAACTTCGGCTGGACGAGAGCTCCGTTCATAGATTTTACAAAGATGAGAAAGAAAAAGCTCTTCACATATGCTTCGTTCGGAATACTTTCAAGTTTTGTTCTTGCATTCTTGTATGGTTTTTTAGCACGGATTGCTAATCCCGTATTTTTTGATGTCTTATACAGAGCGTCTTTATGGAGTTTCACTTACGGGTTAATCTCTATCCTCCCAGTACCACCACTCGATGGTTCAAGGTTGCTCTTGGCTTTTCTTCCAACTAAATCGTACGAATGGTACATAAAATTCAATGTCTATGGTATTATATTTATGCTTGGACTACTGGTATTGTGGATTTTGCCACTGATAATGCAGCCGTTAGTCATTTTTATCACAACTGTTACAAACTATATTGTTTTTGGAAACTGGTAAAACGCAAGGGGGCGTGGTATAATGAATGAAAAAGCGCAAGAACTCGAGAGATTGGTTGAAGGTATTGTTACGAGTTATACGGAACTTAAGAAGGAAAATGAAAAGCTCTGGAATGAGCTCAATAGAGCTATTGAGAAGATAAGTGAGTTGGAGCGCGAAAAGAATCATCTGGAAAGTTTGCTCAGGAACAATGAGGAAATAATAAACAAATTGGTCGTCAGGGTTAAAGACCTGATGAGGATATTGGAAGTGAGCGAACATGAGGAAAGTTAAAATATCAGTCTTTGGAAAAGACTATGAGTTCGCCACTGACGGTTCTGATGAATTGATAGATTATGTACAAAAGAGGCTCAGAGAACTTCAAGTGACTTATAGATCACTTTACGAAGAAATTCCTTTTGATGAACTCTTGGTGTTAATCGTCTGTGACCTGCTTGAACAAGAATACAACTCACAAAGACAAATTGACGAACTATACATGCGAGTAAAAGAAAAAATAAAGCTTCTGGAGGGAAGATAAGATAGATGACTATTGGATTGTTTGACTCAGGAATTGGTGGTCTCTCGGTTTTAAAAAAGCTAATTGAGACGCTACCGGCCCATTATATTTACGTAGCGGATACCCTTCGTGCCCCATACGGTACGAAATCAAAAGAGACAATAGAAACTTTTAGCCGTGAAATAATCGGCTTTTTGGTGGAACGAAAAGTCGAGCGGATATTTGCCGCTTGTAATACGTCTGACTCAACGTTAGCAAAATACAGGCACGCGTTCAAAATACCATACCACAGTATAATACAAGCTGGCGTTAACGCATCTAAATATGACCGCGTTGCAGTCATAGGTACTCACACAACAGTTCAAAGTGGCATCTACAAACATGCATTGGAAGAGAGAGGCAAAAAGGTATCGCAAAGACCAGCTCAGTTGTTCGTATCTCTCGTTGAAGAAGGTATCTTTTATGGAAATATGGTAGAGGCTGTTGTAAAGTTCTATCTTGAACCTTTCAGAAGATTTAAACCTGATGAGCTAATTTTGGGCTGTACGCATTTTCCTTTCTTGAAAGACATAATATCAAGGGTTATGGAAAATGTTAGGATCATAGATCCTGCCGATGAGATGGTGAGAGAAGTGATACATCTTGTCGGAAGTGGAAAACCTTTCGTAGAATTTTATGTTACTGGAAACCCTGAGGAGTTTGAAAAGAAATTGAAGAAAATAGGGTTCAGGCACCCATACCAAGTCAAACACTTAGAGGTGTCTCAACTTGAACAGAAGGTGATCTACTTTGAAAGAGCTTGTGATATTGACAGGGTACTCGGGAGCGGGTAAGTCAACAGCAGCAGGGCTTCTTGAAGATCTTGGATTCTTTTGCATAGATAATCTTCCGCCAGAGGTCGCTTATCAAGTTGCAAGCATTGTACTCCCGAGTGTAGAGAAGCTTGCAATAGTTATTGACGTAAGGGGATACATGTTCGGAAATGTTATCAAAGCGATAAAAGATGTAAAAGAGAGATTTCCATTTACGAAAATCGTTTTCTTAACAACAAAGAAGGAAATCCTTATTCAGCGTTTTGCGCACACCAGGCGTTCTCACCCACTTTCTAAACAGACAACTTCCATATCCGAGGCAATAGATCTGGAAACTGAAATGATGAAGGATGTTTTCGACATCGCTGATATCTTGATAGATACTTCTCAACTCAACCCCCACCAACTTCGTGAAAAGCTTACAATGTTGCTCGAAAGTAAACAACCAACTGGTTTTACTGTTCACGTGATAAGCTTTGGTTTTAAATACGGCATACCGTTGGATGCCGATTTTGTTTTTGACGCAAGATTTTTCCCAAATCCCTTCTATATTCAAGAACTTCGCTCAAAAGATGGACGCAACGAGGAAGTGAAAGAATTTCTAAGGAACGTCGACGGGGTAAACGAATATGTAGAGAAGATCAGAAGCATCTTAGAATTTGCTATAGCTCGCTACAGAACTGAAGGCAGAAAAGAAATCACAGTTGCCGTAGGCTGTACGGGAGGACGCCACAGGTCTGTATACTTTGCTGAAGAATTATCAAAAGTCTTTGAAAATGCGGGATACGAAACAACGGTTGAGCATAGGGATGTGGCTCTCGGATGAAAGTAGTAGCAGTTGGTGGAGGCACAGGACTCTCCACGCTTTTAAGAGGGCTCAAGAATTTTGATTGTAATCTAACCGCAGTTGTCACTATAACTGACGAAGGCGGAAGCTCAGGAATACTGCGCGAAGAACTAAACGTCCCACCGCCTGGTGATATAAGAAATAACCTTGTAGCTTTGGCAAGTTCTGAAAATATCCTTAGCGCAGTTTTGAACTACAGATTTGAAAACGGATCGCTGGCGGGTCATACTGTCGGAAATATATTGTTAGCCGCTTTAACAAAGATGACCGGTAGCTTTACCGAAGCCATTTCAAAAGTATCAGACATTTTGGCAATTAAAGGAAAGGTCTTGCCAGTCTCGTTAAAAATGGCAAGGCTTTTAGCGATATTTGAAGATGGTGAAGAAATTTGCGGTGAGACAAATATAGTAGAATATTGCAAAAGCTCAAGAAAGAGAATAAGAAAATTGACACTCGAAAACCCGGTTGAAATCAATCCCGAAGTTGAACATGCAATTGTTGAAAGTGATGCGATTATTTTTGGACCGGGAAGTTTGTATACAAGTATCATCGCCAACTTTGTGGTGGACGGTTTTTCAAACGCAGTCAAAAAATCGAAAGCCTTGAAGATTTATGTAAGTAACATAATGACTCAGCCAGGTGAAACAGAAGGTTATACATTGAAAGACCACGTTTATGAAATAGAGAGATACCTTGGTACAAATTTAAATTATATAATACATTCATTACCACCTGAATCTAATGTACTTGAAAGATATGCACAGAAAAGCTCGTATCCAGTAAAGATTGACATCGATGACACAAGACTTGTCGTTGGACACTTTTCACGAGTACTTTACGAGACAGAGCACAGGATAAGGCACGACTCTTTCGCAGTAGCAAATGCTATTTTTAATCTGCTAACATCAAAAATAGAAAATATTGATAAAGCACAATCAGAGGTGACAATGTGAAATACACATTTTCCGAGGAAGTTAAAGGTGAATTGTGCCAAGTCGAAATACTCAGCATCGAGGAAGCTCGTGCTGAGTTAAGTGGTTATTTAAAAGGTAGGGGAACATATGTAAAAACTTCTGTTGATAGCTACATATCATTAGAAGTCGGATTTATTCCAGCAGCTCGCAGAATAATGAATTTAATGCATACATTGGGGACAGATAAGAAAAAACTCACATTGATTAAAAACCGGTTACAAAGAAAGAGAGTGCAGATTTTTATCCCTACTGACATTCTTGAAAAACTTGAGATTTCAATCATCGCTGTTCCGGAAGGCATAGAAAAAGATATAGGTCTTTTTGGGGCATTTTTGCGTGGGCTGTTTGTTTCAACTGGTTCTGTGACAGATCCGCTGAGAAGTTACCATTTTGAGATCGTCTCGTACAGCGAACAGCTGCTGTATTATATCCAAAATAGCTTAGATGAAATTCTTGGTGTGTATGGTAATATCACAAAATTGAGGTATAATTATAGATACTACCTCAAGAGCGGACAAGACATACAAGAGTTGTTTGAATTGATGGGAGCTATAAGGGCAGCCGCTCACATGGAAAAGATAATAACATCAAGAGAAATAAAGGCGGATATAAACCGCACGCTTAATTTTTTAAGCGCTAATGCCAAAAGAACTGGTGAAAGCAACGCAAAGCAGATAGAGATTATAAACAAGATCAAAGAAACTGTCGGGCTTGAAAATCTTCCTGAGGATTTAAGACTATTTGCTCATCTGAGATTAGAAAACGAAGAATTATCACTTACAGAAATTGGCGAATTATATGATCCACCGCTTACAAAAAGCATGGTGTACACAAAGGTGAAGAAATTGATGAAGATATACGATCAACTTGATAATCTTGTGAAAGAAAAGGATGTATAAAAAAGCATAAATACAGACAAGAGTGGTGAGGTAAGTGAGATGCCCATTCTGTGGTTACGAAGATACAAGAGTTTTAGATTCCAGAGAACTTAGCGAAGGGAGAGCCACTCGAAGAAGGCGCGAATGTCCCAACTGCCACGCAAGATTTACAACATACGAGCGATATGAAACAGGCCCAATAACTGTTGTAAAAAAAGATGGTCGAAGAGAAAAATTCGACAGAAGGAAAATTTTAAACGGACTGTTGAAAGCATTTGAAAAACGGCCAGTCACAACTGAAGATATAGAAAGAATTGTTGATAATGTAGTTTCCGCCCTTCAAAAAAGTGGCTCGATAGAAATCAGTACCGAGCTGATAGGGAAGATTGTAATGGAGGAACTTAAAAAAATCGACCAAGTTGCATATGTGAGATTTGCATCTGTTTATAAGGATTTCAGGGAAATTGACCAGTTTATAGAGGTTATAAAAGAACTAAGAAATGAGAATCAAAAGTAAATTTTAATAGTTTTAAAATGCGAGAGAACGCGTAGGAGGGATTTACGGATGGAAAAAGTGAAACTCACGAAAGCAGGTTATGAAAAACTCAAACAAGAACTCGATGAATTAAAAAGACAACTCATGTTTGAAATTCCTGAGAGAATCAAAGCGGCAAGAGAGCTAGGAGACTTGTCAGAAAACTCCGAATATCAAGAAGCAAAAAACGAGCAGGGAAGAATAGCTTCAAGGATAAATGAACTCGAACAGATGCTTATGAACGCAGAGATAATAAGCGATAACTTTGACTCTTCAACTGTGGGATTGGGAGACTGGGTCCTTCTCAAGAATCTTGATAACGGTAGCGAAATGAAAGTACAGCTTGTCAATCCTCAGGAAGCTGATATTTTCGCAAATAAGATAAGCATAGATTCACCTCTCGGAAGAGGAATAAACGGTGCTAAGAAGGGCCAGACGATAAAGATTAAAGCGCCAAAAGGCATAGTGAAGTACCAGATAATGGATATAACCGCCGAATAATCTCGTCTTTAATTAGTAAATTCATAGGAGGGATTTATCTTGTTAAAGGACTTTAGGGAGCAGCGAATTAGGGAAATTGAAGAAATCAGGAAGCTTGGAATCAACCCGTATCCTTATTCATATAACAAAACACACACAACAGAGGAAATAAAAAAAGATTTCGAACACTTAGCCAATGGTGAAGTCACAGACAAAAAAGTATCGACAGCTGGAAGAATCATGTCCATCCGCGAACACGGTAAGAGTGCGTTCTTCCACATAAAGGACACTTTTGGTCGTATACAGGCTTACGTAAGAAAAGATAAAACTGAAAACTATGAATTTTTCAAAGAACATATAACGATGGGCGATATAATAGGTGTAGAAGGCGTCGTTTTTAAGAGTAATACCGGAGAGATTACTATCCTTGTTGAGAAGTTCGAATTGCTCAATAAACCACTCAGACCAATGCCAGAAAAATGGCACGGAATAAAAGATAAGGAAATACTTTACAGACAAAGATACGTTGATATGATCGCAAACGATGAGACAATAAAGAGATTTAGGATGCGTTCTGATATAATAAGAATGATAAGAGAATTCTTAACACAAAAAGGTTTCTTTGAAGTTGAGACGCCTATTTTACAATATTTGACTGGCGGTGCATCAGCAAGGCCCTTTATCACACACCTCAACGCTCTTGATATCGAGATGTACTTGAGAATAGCTACTGAACTCCATCTGAAGAGATTTATCGTCGGTGGTTTTGATAAAGTATACGAAATAGGAAAAATATTCAGAAACGAAGGTATTTCTTACAAGCATCATCCAGAATTTACGTCTATTGAGCTGTATCAAGCATATGCCGACTACGAAGATATGATGAACCTTACAGAAGAACTCATCACATACCTTGTTGAGAAGCTTTACGGAACGACTAAAATCACATACCAAGGACAAGAAATAGATTTCACAAGACCGTGGCGCAGAGTTAAGATGCGCGATTTCATCAAGGAAAATTTGGGCATCGATATTCTCGAAGATAGCGACGAAAAAATGGCTGAGTTCCTGAAATCAAGAGGTGTAGAGATAGACATAAACGATAGAGGCCATATGATTGAAAAACTGTGGGACCTTGTTGAGGACAAGGTCGTGCAGCCTACGTTCTTGTTGGAACACCCAGTTGAGATTTCACCGCTTGCGAAAAAGCACAGAGAAGACCCGAGAGTTACGGAGAGATTTGAATTAATAATTTACGGTAGAGAGATGGCAAACGCATTCAGTGAGCTCAACGATCCTGTTGACCAGCTTGAAAGGTTCATGAACCAACTCAAATTGAGAGACCTTGGCGATGAGGAAGCACACATGATGGATAAAGACTTCATCAGGGCTCTCGAGTACGGAATGCCACCAACAGGTGGATTGGGAATTGGCATAGACAGGCTTGTTATGCTGCTCACAGACAGTGCAAACATCAGAGACGTCATAGCATTTCCGCTTGTGAGGCCTGAAGGCGATGTAGATATTGAAGAAATCGAAATTTCTGAGGAAGCAAAAGAAGGGGGAGAAAGAAGATGAGCAAGGAAAGTAAAGACGTAAAACTTAGGAAAACTATCAGCAAGTGGCAACAGATTTTCATCTGGGTTATAGCTATCGCATTTATCGCAGGTATAGCACTCTGGGCTTTGGCAGTTAACTACTCACCCAGTGCAAAGAAAGCAAAAAGAACGTTTGAAGAATCTGTCGGGTACCTGACAGTAGACGGTACACCAGTGAAAAACGAAAAGTATTGGATTTTCCCAGAAGAAGTTGAACAGACATACGGTGACCTTCTTGCACAGTACAACAATCCAACATTGGATCCAGCATTTGAACAGCCATATGTTAAAACGCTTGTAGCAGTAGACCTACTTAACAAGAAAGTTATACTTTACTACGCCGAACAAAATAAGATCAAAGCTGATCCAGCCAAAGTAAAAGAAGAAGTGAAAAAAGAAATAGACGCAGTGAAGAAAGACCAAACAAAATCTCAGCAGATTAAGACACAGTACGGAAGCATATCGAACTACGAAAAAGAATTCAAGGCTCAAAAGGAAGTAGAACTAACAATCCAGGCTGTTAAAGATAAACTCGGCGCAGTTTCTGATGAAGAGATGAAGAAATACTACGAAGAGAATAAGGAAGACGTAATCACCAAATATACAAAAGCGGAAGTCGCATACGCTACATTTGATACAAAAGAAAAGATGCAGGATTTTGTTGCACTCGCAATGGATAAAGGCATAACAGCTGCTGCTTCTGAAGCATCGGTTACGTTCACAGATTACACACTTACGAAGGGTACTCTGCCAGAAGAACTTGAATCACAAATATTCGATGCAACATCAACCATCGTTTCGTTCCCATACAATGAGACATATTTCGTTTTTAATGTAAAGAGTGTGCAGAAAGTCGACACATTTGACAGCTTCAAGGCTTCAAGCGCTTACAGTGAAGTGCTCGGAGAATTACAAAACAAGAAATTTGCTGAGAATTTAAACAAATGGAAAGAAGAAAACAAGGTAGACATAGCATTTAACGATCCGGTTTACAAGACCTGGTATACTGCATTATCTTCTGAAGAAAAAGGTTTATTAAATGCTTACAAGAAATTGTATGAAGAACTTTTCAGTGAAGATGAAAGTGTTAGAACGGATCTTCCATATGAGCAAAAAGCGGCGTTCATAGTAGTTGCTGATAGGATCGCAGCAAGCACCGACACAGCATTAGAAGTAGTAAAAGCAGATGTCAAAGAATTTGAGAAAAAGATCGTTCAGTCCATATACGACCAAATAAAAGGTTCTTCGCTCGAGATATTAAGAAGAATGAAGGAATACTATCCTGAAAAGAAAGATATCGCATATGATTACTACTCAAAGCTCTATGACCAAATAAAACCATACCTCTCAGTAGGTGGAGCATACTACGTAATGAACCTGCTCTTTGAAATTTATCAAGGTTTCGCAGACCTTGCTGAATCCACTTCGACAGATGTAAAGATACGTGCAGATTCTTACTACAAGCTATACGATATGAACAAACAACTCGATGATCCAAGAACGGCAAAGGAGTACCTTGCAAAACTTAAAGAGATTAAACCTGATTACAGTATTAACTTCGAAACCGCTGAGAAAGAACTTGAAGACATGATAAAACAAAAAGAAACAGAAACCAGCGAAGCAACGCAGACAACACAGAATAACAAGTAATTAAAAAATCCCCCGCATAAGGAGTGCGGGGGATTATTTATTGAGCTACTACTTCAAAATCTGGAGGTGTGTGTATGTTTAATCTGAGAAGAGTGTTTTCATTTTTAGTACTTTTGTCTGTTGTTTTGTTTCCCGTCATTGCTCTTTCTGAACAACAATCTAATGAAGTTAAAATTGTTGGGTACTTAGAAAAGGACGGAAAAGCACTTGAAGGTTCGCAAATAACAGAAAGCGACGTTGAAGCTATTTACCAAGCATATCTTGACTATTACGGTTCTTTCGATCACATTTTCGAAGAACCCTACGTTAAAGCGTTGGTAATAGACCAAATTTTGAGAGATAGATTTATAAAGTATCTTTCAGAAAAGGAAGGACTAAACATTGAAGAATTTGAAGAAAAGTATTCAGAAGTTAGTGATGAGGACATGGCAGCATATTATGATGAAAATCGTGAAGAAATCATGAAAGAACAATATGTTGACTTTGATTACGCTGTTTTCGAAACACAAGAAGAAGCGACCTCATTCTACGAACTGGCGCAAAAACTGGGTTTTGAAAAAGCATTGGAGTCTCTCCCAGAAACTTCGACACATGAAACAGATACATATGAAGGGTTGAAAAAATCAGAAACAGGAGATGCGTTCATAGACATTCTCTTTGGCAAGTACGAAAATAAAGTGAGACTACACTCGACAGAAAATGGGAACTTTGTTTTCTACATAAGAAATTTGAACGACCTTTCAACCTTTGAGAAATTCAAAAATTCTCCACTCTATGCGGAAGTTCAATCAAACCTTTCACAGAATAAGTTCCAAAAATACATAGAAGAAAAGGTCAATAGTGAGAAGGTTAACTACGTCGCTGCTAAAGAGTATGAAATCTGGGCAAAGATAGTCCGAGGAGTTCCAGCTGAAGAAATATTGAGCCAGCACATTAAAGATGTGTTTGACTCCACCGGTAATTTAACCACTGAAGAACCTTGGACCATATCTGCGATTCTAACTGTTATAGAGGACGCAAAACTTCAAGATGAATTTTCGAAAGAATACGAAAATGGTATCCGTAAACTCTATGATTTGGGCAACAAATCTTTCTTAATCTTGGCAAGGTTAAGGCAGTACGATAATTCAGAAAAGGTGTCAATTGAATACAACGTCGAACTTTCCAAAATACTTATTTCTTACATTGAAAATGGAGACACACTCTCTGTAATGCAATATATATACAACAACCTCATGGAATTGGAAAGCTTGAGTCGTTCATCAGATTCCTTAATTAGACAAACCGCTCTTGAGTATCTCTACAAGATGTATAAAGTTTTAGGAGACGATGAAGCAGCAGAGAAATATCTTGAACAGTTAAAAAATGAGAATCCAAATTATAAAGAAGAGTAATTCTTTGGTACTGGGGGTGTGATGATGCACTGGGTTATAACTGGTGCAAATCGTGGTATAGGGCTTGCCATTACAAAACAATTGTTAGAAGAAGGCGAAAAAGTTACTGCGGGCATCAGAACATCCATGCCTATTGAACACGTTAACCTAACAGTTCTAAGAGTCGATACGTCAAACCCTGTCTCTATATCGGAATTTGCTGAAAAGATAAACGATCCTATTGATGTTTTAATAAACAACGCAGGAATACTTATTGAGGAAAGATTTCCAGATGTCACTGAAGAAGGTATGCTATTGTCGTTCAAAGTCAACACGATGGGTCCCTATATGCTTATCCAAGAGTGCTTCAAGCTGAACAAGCTGAAAGATGGTGCAAAAATTGTCAATATCTCAAGTATCCTTGGAAGCATCACGAACACCGGGGGCACGACTTCCGTGCCATATTCGATTTCAAAAGCAGCGCTCAATATGGTTACGAAATTGATGGCTCACAAGTTGAAAAATATGTACGTTATTTCTATGCATCCCGGATGGGTAAAGACGGATATGGGAGGAGAAAATGCTCCGATATTGCCTGAGGACTCAGCATCGGGTATAATTAGTATAATACGAAAGCTTAACAAGACGGGAGTTTTCTTGGACTACCAAGGAAATACTATTGAATGGTGACGAATGGTTCCGGTTTATCTATTAGTTAGTAAGAAGACAAAATGATAGTTAGCGACTCATTACTGGGGGGCAGATGGATGAATATCAAACGCGCATTGATAAGCGTATCGGACAAAACAGGTATTGTAGAATTTGCGAAGGAACTGGAAAAACGCGGTGTTGAGATAATCAGCACTGGTGGCACTGCCCAGCTTCTTTCTGAATCCGGAATAAAGGTCAAGCAGGTATCTGATGTGACGGGCTTTCCGGAGATATTGGGAGGTAGGGTCAAAACCCTCCATCCGTTCATTTTCGGAGGAATACTTGCGAATTTTGATGAGAAATCACACATACAGGACCTCGAAAAGCATAACATAAGCCCAATAGATATGGTAGTCGTTAATCTGTACCCATTTGAAGAAGTTGAAAAACAGACAAGGGATGAGGACGTGCTCATCGAAAACATAGACATCGGTGGAGTTGCACTGCTGAGAGCTTCAGCGAAAAACCATCGAAACGTTGTCGTTGTTTGCGACCCGGCAGACTATGAAAAGATTATTAAATCACTCGACTTGTGTGGAGATGTGCAGTTGCACGATAGAAGAATCTTGGCACTCAAAGCGTTTTACTATACCATGAAATACGATTCAACAATCCACAGAGTGCTGTCTGAACTCTTTGCTTCGGAAAAATTTGAACACATGACGTTCGAAAGATTTTCCAATCCGCAGGTTAATTACGAAATTCTCGATAACGTCGACAGCAAATTAATAAAACTTAGCGAGTACACACCGGAGTCGTTAGCAATTACTGTAGGTGCCATTGCAGTTTCCTTGGATCATAACCTTGTAGTCGGCTTCAACGATTCCACCCCAACGTCTATGGTAAACGTTAGAAATTCAGGTGGTAGATTATGTGACCTAACCGGTACAACCGTTGTGCTCAGAAGATTAACTAACGATATTGCAAGGAAACTTAAGGAAAGTACTTTCAAGATTGTTGCTTGCGAGGAAATAGAGGACATAGACTTTGCAAGAGAAAGCCTAAAAAATAAGAAGATAATAACGTACTCTTACTTAAAATCGTTAGATAACCTTGAAAATATAAAAACAGCATCGATGTTAGAAAACATACTTTTAAGAACAACAGTAAATGTTTCCAACGCACCTCAACTTCTGTTATCATTAATGCCGAAGTATAGCATCATCGCGGAATTAGAGGATGGATTCTTTAAATTCGAAGTTGACCTGCTAAGTCCAACAGAAGCTCTTGAAAAGATATTAGAAAAGACGCCTGTAAAGATAATAAACGTATACGTAAATGGTCCGGTGGATACTGTGTTTAAAAAGATGTGCGGTGAAAACGGGATAAACATTTTCACTATTTAGGAATTGGGACGGTCGTAATAATAATTCCTTTAGCCAAGCTTGTGAGCGCGCTCACAAGCTTTTTTGTTAATTTGTACAGATTATCGAGCTTTCCTTCTTCTTCGGCTTTTTGAAAGTCTTCAATGCGAACTCTTCTTTCGGAAAGAATTGTTCCAAACGCTTTCTTTATCTCTTCATGTATCGCGAAAAACGATGTGTAAGAGTAAACAATAGCCTCATAAATCAGTTGATCATCTGAAACAGGGAGAATCAATGGTTTTGTAGATTTAACCAACTCGCGAAAGGCATACTTGTGTTTTGAGAAATATAAAAGAAATGTCATATAATCATCATAAGCAAAATGTGCATTTCTTAAAAATGTTTTCATCCTTCCATCGAACAGATAAGTTAGCATCTCCGGAACTGTCCCGGGTCTAACATGATACGGCTGCATCAGGTCTTCTAAATAGTGCAATGCATAAGCTAAGAATCTGTACCCCCAATACATATCGCCTTTATTAAAAGCATTCTTCGACATTCTTAAGAAATGCAAGAATGACTTATCACCTTCAAAATATTCGAAGAACGAGACTTTAAAATATCCATGTCTATTTGCTTGTGTCTCTCCAAGGAAAAGAGAAGCAAGAAAGTTGTCCTCAACAAAGTCCATACCATTATCCGGCAGTGAGGAATAAACTAAGAAAATCATCCAAACTGGAATCTTGCCATCGGAAAGGACCAAATCTGGTACAATCTCAATATCTGTCTCTTGCAGTACGTCGTCTTCTCTATCAATCTTCTTTTCACCTTTTTGGACTAAGTCATGAGTAATGTACCTTCCGGCTTTGTAATTTCGAGATTCAGAATAAGAATATTCTGAAATCTCCACCAACTTGCTATAATCAAAGCCATCGATCGAAGTGACAACGAGAAAAGTAAAAACACCGTGCGAGCTCCAAGAAAATGCCGTTATTTGGAAAACGAGTAGTATAATTAAAAAAAGTAAAGAAATAAATAAGTGTCTCATATATGATCTCCCTTCTTAAATTCTTTTGCATTATATTGTGCGATTATTATATCACTGAAAACGCAGTTTTATTCCTATAGAAACTCAAAAGATGCGAGTAAGGGGGGATATTATGAAAGTAATTCACACCTCGGACATCCACTTAACTGACGATGAAAAATACCAGCACAGATGGGATGCGCTAAAAGAAATAGTAGAAGTTTTCAAGAAGGAAGAAGCCGATATTTTGGTAATTGTAGGCGATTTGTTTGATTCTATCAAAGACTCCAGAAAAACTTACGAAAGGTTGAGGGAGATATTTGACAACTTACAGGTCGTAATCTTACCTGGAAACCATGATAAAGAAGCTTACAGGGAAGGCATGGATTTAGGCAAGAACGTTACTGTAATAAGAAACGGCGAAGAAGTATTAGATTTTGAGGAAGTGGTGTTCATAGGATTACCTTACGAAGACGGTTTACAAACACCCGAAAAAGTTTACGCGAGATTGCTGCAAGCTTCTGAGAAAAGAAAAAGCAACAAATGCAACATATTGCTCTTTCATGGTGAACTGCTCAGTAAAGCTTACGATAGCACCAATGACTTCTACGAAAAGGGTAGATACATGCCTGTTTCATTCGAAATCTTAGATTCCTTAGGCTTCAATTACATCCTTGCTGGACACTTCCACACGCGGTATGATGTCAAAGAGAGTGAGAATCGTTACTTTGTCTATCCCGGTTCACCCGTTTCAATATCTCGAAAAGAAAAAGGCAGGCGGAAAATTAACGTAATCGAAGTAGGCGAAAAACCGAGATCAGTGGAACTAAATTCATTTCACTATATTGAAAAAGAAGTGCGTCTGAATATAGATGATAACGAAAATCCAATTGACAAGATCAACAGAGCCGTTCAAAAAGAACTTGTAGACAGTAACTGCTCTCTTTTGGTTAACATAACCGGATATTTTGACGGAGCTAAATTTTCTATCACAGAACAATTATTAACAAAACACATATACACCTTAGTAGAAACGTACAACATCGAATTCCAATTTAATGCCAAAGATATAGGTAATATAATTGCTAGCAACAGACTACTGTATAGAATCATTGAAAAAATAAATGGTAAGGAATTAGGCGAAGAGCGACGATATGCCCTCATTAAAAGATTTGTTGATGCATTCTTGGAAATCAAATAGAAATGGGGGAGATAAGAATGAAAATAAAGGAAATAAACATAAAAAAGTACGGACCTCTCGAAAACAAGTCATACAAGCTCGGTAATTTTACGCTATTCTACGGACCAAATGAAAGCGGGAAGACGATGGTAGTAGATGCGATTGTGAAGTTCTTGTTGGGAAAGAAAAAGGGATACCTCAAAGCTTTCGATAGTATCGACAGAGTTGAAGAACATCCTGAAGGATATCTAATAATAGAAAACGATGGAAAAGAATTAAAAGTAAGCAAAGGAGAATTCACAGAGCTTCTCAATATACACTATGAAGAATTAAGAGGCGTCATAGTCGTTCGAAACAGCGACTTAAACGTTGCCAAGGAACTGAAAGAAAAGAAAAATTTTTATTCACTGACTTCAGAAAAACTGGTAGGAACAAAGCTTTCGAAGCTCCAAGAACTGAAAAAAGCTCTATTGAAAAGCTCGATAACAACAGAAACAGGGAAACTTAAGGATAAAGAGGGACAAAACTATAAAGAAAAAGCCGAAACTGCTCAACAATCAATTGAGGATATTGAAAGGTTACTAAATGATCTACACCAAAGAGGATATGACAACATAGAAACCAAACTTCACAATCTAAAAAAACAAAAAGAAGAGTGCGAAATAAAATTAGAGAAGTTGAACCAACTTAAGAAAAAAATTGCTTACGAAGAATGTAAAACCATTCTTGAAGAGCTAAAATCAATTGAAATAAACATGGACAAACTCAGCATTTATTCTTCCGAAGCTCTTCAAAAATACATCAACCAAGAGAACGAAATAAAAAATCTTGAAAGCCAGCTTCAATTTATCAAATCAGAAACAGAAAAAGCAATTGAAAAACTCAACTCAGTGGCAGATTTTCTTCGAAAAAAAGAAAGCTTGTTAAGAGAATCTAAGATTAAGCTAGATGAAGTTAATAAACTGGAAAAGCAAATTGACGAATACAAAAATGAATACGAGAGAAAAAGCGCCGAAACTAAGAGAAAAGTTAAAGTATGGAAAGGCATTGCCGTAACCAGTTTAACAGTTGCTCTTATATTTTCTGTACTTGTGCTGTTAAGATTTGATACTCTCCCTCTGTTTTTCAAACTCTCCCTAATGACCGCTTTTTCTATACTTTCTCTTGTCTCATTCACACTTTCTGCAAACAACAGGAAACAAATACATTTTTTAGCTAAAATAGAAGAGGATTTGAGGAAACATGGTGGTACAATATTTTTCCAAACATTCGATACGCAGTCCCAGTTGGAAGAAAAGATTTCAAAATTCAAAAACGAACACAGACAATTAGAAAAAGAAATAACAGAACTAGAAGTTCAAGAAAGCGAGTGGAAAAAGAAGAAAAACGATTATGAAAGAAAGCAACTTGAATTAATAGAAGCAATAAGCAAGGCACAAACAGAGCTAAATAGAATTAAACTTTCTCTCAATGTAGAAAACACAGAGGAATTAAAAAACAACATAGAACTTCGGAACAAATTAAAAAATAGACAAGAAAACCTTAGAGGAAAACTTGTGCAAAATCTTAGAATTCTGAACCAAAAAAGAATTATTGAAAGCGAAAACTTAGAAACGTTTGAAAATGTCTTAAATGAAGCCGCTGAAACGATATTTTCCTACCCAGTGAAGCTAAACGAAAAAGACATGGAATCCTTACAGAGTCTATCTGAAGAAAAGTTAAAGTCGGAGTGCAAAAACATATCAGAAACGATCGAAAAACTTATCACGATTCAAAACCTTGCACAAAACCAGATGAGAGATATTGTTAAAAAGCTTCTTGACGTTGGATTAAATGAATGTGTTCCTGTAGATGATATTAACAACCTCTACATCTCAGATATGGAAAGAATAATAGAGGGTCTAAAAAAGTACGTCGAAAAGATTAGAACATTGAGTGAAGAAGACAAATTAGCGCTTGCCATACTTGAAGAAATTGAGAAGGAAGAAAAAGAGAATATAGCATCAATATTTGAAAATAGCAAATTGATAAATATATTCCACGAGCTAACAGACAATAAGTATGAACTTATGTACAATTCTGAAACAACCGACGTTATTGTAAAAGATCAAAAAAGCCAAGTCTTAAAGCCGGAACAATTATCTGCCGGCACGTACGACCAACTCTACTTTTCGATTCGTCTTGCGTTAGCTGAACAACTCTTCGGACAAGAAAAGGCATTTTTCATACTTGATGACCCGTTTATAAAATACGACAAATACAGATTAAGCAAACAACTCGAGAAACTCTTAGAACTCTCCAAACAAGGCTGGCAGTTTGTGTACTTTACGGCGAAGGATGAAGTGTTAGAAACTTTGGAAAGACTAAATAGCACAACGTGTGATTTCAAAATGTACGACATCTAATCAAAAATCAAATGCCGACAACAAGAAAGAAAGCCGGTCTTAAACCGGCTTTCTTTTGTGTTCCAATTATTTGCTTTTATTGAGCTTGTCCATATATTCGTATATCTTGCTCTTTGCAAACTCTCTGAGAATCTTCGCTCTAAATTCAGAAGGTATCGCACGAACAGCATCATCTATACTCGCTGTAAGCTCAATTTTCATCATATCATCGTTAAGGGTGTAGTTGTTGTTATAAGCGAATTTGAGCGTTACTTTCTTGTTCTGTTTGTCTATGTTAATCATAGGCACATTATTGAGGAACAAGTTTGCGAGCCATTCCAAATTCTCTTGCGTTGGTTCTTGACCTGAAAAGATTTGTAGTAATACAAGAACAAATTTAATATAACTTGCCGAATCGTTGAACACTTCATCGAAGAACCCTCTCTTTACACCGATGTTGTTGTCGCGGTAGTCAATGTATTCCTTATACATCTTTGTGAAGTCATACATCATGATTAAATTCAACGTTGTAGTTGCTTCTGTTTCGCTTTCTTGAGTTACAACAGGTAAAATTAGCTCCCAAGTTATATCTACTTTCTTTTTGTTTGGCAGAGCGTCATTTAACTCAGAGAGTATATCTTTGACCTTGATTGGTGTCTTACCGTTGATTTTGAAATTCGCATCAACAGGCTCTTCTAAAACAGTCTTTGCTACAAAACACTCCTCAGTTTCCGCAGCTTTCGCCATAAGCGTTGTAAATGTTTCCTTTCCGTCCTTTCTGAATCCTTTATCGGTCACTATGTTGTTGTCATTCTCAAAGTCACCAATTTCAAGATAGCTGTTAACAAGCCATTTCAGACTATCAAGAACTTCCTTGACGTTTGTTAATTTGAAAGGTTCAAGTTTGAATACATCTACCATGTTCAGGAAATCCTTTGGATTGCCTATCGCAAGCAACTGGTTGAATTTGTTGCGCAGCAATTCATAATTGAGTGCAAACGGATCTTTGCCAAGCTCGTTCTCGATTTCTGAAATAAGCTGTGCTGCACTTTCATTTACCAGAGCCGTTCCGGAACTCTCAGCAACTTCTTCCCAAGCCTTTGCTAAGTTCTTGTTCTGGACTGCAACGTTGTAGAAATAGTGTAGACTTGCAAGCACTCCATAACTAATGGTGAAATCCCTGTAGTCAAAATACAGTTTGTCTGGTTCTGAAATGGACGGATTAATCTTCTTAGCGAGTTCAAAAATTTTTTGTTTTCTTGCACCATGAACCTCGATTATGTAATTCTTCCTATTCGGATGGTTGAAAAACTCTTTTGCACCTGCTCTTAGATACTCTTCTATCTTCTTGACGAAAGCCTCATAACCGTCAAGCAAAGATAAGACTTCGCTCGGATCGAACGGAAGCTCGTCTAAATTTACTTGTTTTGTTGAAAATCCGAAACTCTTTTGAGCAAATCCAAGACTCATCGCCTGTTCTAAAATTTGCTGGGTCTCGGTAGCTGCAAGCAATTCGACAGCGTATCTTGGATCACTCGGTTCTAACTTTGTCGAATCAGATACAGGCTCCGTTGGAAGAGGTTTGATTCCCTGCAAAGCTGTACAACTGGAAATACTGAAAATCGAAAGAAGAAGCACCGTACTCAAAATAAACACCAAAAAAACTTTCTTGCCACCTTTCATCACAAGAATCACCCCCATGCGAACGTGAGTTATGTCTACAATTTTACACCATAAAATAGGATAAGCGCAAGCATTTTTCTGTAAATAGAGCGAAACATTTCATTAATATTCAACCTCATACAGATACTTATCCATTAGAACACTTTTAGAACATTTTCTATAGATATTTGATTGGCGTAACATATGTTACAGCATAATTTTACAGACACGCGTATAATATTGTTGACTTAGGCAAAACTAATTAATAACTTTTCTGGAGGTGGTAGTATGGCAGAGGTTTTCAACAAAAGAGAGTACTTGAAGAATCTCATAAGAAGAGCGGACAGGAATCCGGAAGAATTGGAAAGGCTTAAGGACGAAATCAAGGCTGTTATCAAGGAACTGCAACCTGTTGAGATTGCAATTGTTGAGAATGAACTTTCGAGAGAGGACGGTATAAGCGTTGAGAGGATTAGAGAGATATGTGACATCCATCTTGAATTGATGGAAGATTTCCTAAAAGAAGAACCGAATCTCGAGCACTGGCACCCGATATACATATCGATGAAGGAACACGAAAAACTTATCATACTTATGAAGCAAATGAAAAATCTCGTCGAAACAATAGTGTCCAATCCAACCTTCGAAAATCTCGTAACTCTCGGAAAGTTAACAGAAGAGCTGAAAGGGATAGAACTCCACTTTCAAAAGCAGGAATACGGCATATTCCCATACGTGGAGAAATATGGTGTTGAACAACCACCAAAGGTCATGTGGTCTGAACACGATACGATGAGAGCGATGATAAAGGAATTTGCACAGATAATCGAAAACAGAGACTTGGAAGGGTTAAAATCACGCGGTTTGCAAATTATGACTCAACTGCTTGAGATGTTCATGATGCACGTGCATAAAGAGAACCATATCTTGTTCCCAACAGCGCTTAGTCTTGTGCAGGAAGATGAATTCAAACTCATCAGGAAAACTTTTGACGAAATTGGATATTGTTGCTACTTCCCGAAAACTTTTACAGAGAACGCACAAGAACAGAAGACTCTAAGCAACGAAGGCATAGAAAAGCTCCTAACCGCATATAAAGATATGAAAAATGCCTTGAAGGCAATGGGCTACATAGATGAAGAAGATACGGATACCGTAAAACTCCCCTCTGGAAGCTTTAGGAAAGAAGAACTCGTTGCACTGCTCAACACTTTACCATTTGATATCACATTCGTAGATAAAGATGACAAGGTAAAGTACTTCAGCGAAGGGAAGGATAGAATATTCTTAAGAACACGTTCTATTATTGGAAGGTCAGTTCAGAATTGCCACCCACCAAAGAGTATACACATCGTCGAAAAGATTCTGAACGACTTCAAATCCGGCAAGAGAAACCACGCAGATTTTTGGATAAAGCTCGGCGATAAGTATGTACTCATAAGATACTTTGCGGTAAGGGATGAAAAAGGCGAGTACCTTGGTACGTTGGAAGTCACCCAAGATATAGCACCTATTCAGAAGATAACAGGCGAAAAGAGAATTTACGACGAAGAGTAATTTAAAAACGAGGAGGGAGAATCATGGTTTACAGAGTGAGCGACGTAGAGAATCTAATGAAAGGTCCAATCGATGCGAGAAAGTTTTACAACTCTGAAAAGGCAATTGTAGCAAAAATCACGCTCCAGCCAGGTGCAGTTCTTGAAAAACACTCATCGAAAGAATTCGCGTTGCTCTTTGTCATCAACGGTCAGGTACAGGTTGAAATTGGAGACAACGCTTACAATTTAGAAAAAGATTCTCTTATAGAATTCCCAGAAAACGTACTTCACAGCGTTGCAAACAGAACAAGCGAAGTAGCAGAAGTTTTAGTTGTCAAGATTAAATAAATCCTCCGAAATATGATAAGAAGCCGGTAATACCGGCTTCTTTCTTGTTATCTCTTAGTTCGTAGTTGGTGTACAATTATAAATACCGCTACAGTATCCACTCTGAAGGGAGGTGGAAATATGAAGCATAGAAATGCTATCGTCTTTCTTTTAGTTACTATGCTTATTTTTCTGAGCACTTCAGGCTTTGCCAAATGGACTGAAAAGAAGGAAAAGGACCCAAAAACCGGCAAACCTGCGGTCATTATCGTTTCTCCAGAAGGGAAAGCAAACCCGAACAAATCACTCCCAAACCTAACGGCAAGTCTTGTTATATCAACAGTAGGCTCTTCAGAGAACGTATATATCCGCTTTGGGATAGCCCTGCCATTTGTAATTAAAGAGATACCAACTCAAATCAAGATCGTTCAGCCGGGCAAGAAGAACCAAAAAGTGGTAGATGTAAAGCTCGTCAATTACAATGGCTATTGGTACGTCGTTGATGGTCACAAATTCTCTAAGGATTTGAAAAATGCTTCAAGTGTTGAGTTGATATTAAACTTTGGAATGTTTTCAGTGACGGTAAATATCCCTATAAACTAAAAAAACAAAACGGGCGGTTTTATCCGCCCGTTTTGCTTATTTAACTATCATCGCTTATTGTTGCTCTCCGGTCGTTCCACCCTGTGCTTGCTGTTTGTAGAGATACTCACCTATCTTCATACTTTCTCTCTGCAAGTCGTCGAATAGCATCTTAATCTTTGCAATGTCGTCTCTGTTAATCGCGTCTCTCAGGTCTTTGATTATTTCCTCGAGCCTTTCTTTTGTATCAGCCGGTATCTTATCGCTGTTTTCTTTAAGGATTTTTTCTATATGATATGCAAGATCATCTGCTTTGTTCTTCAATTCGACTTCTTCTCTCTTCCTCTTGTCTTGCTCTTCGTACATCTGAGCTTCTCTAATCATCTTTTCGATTTGGTCGCTGCTCAGCTGTTGCCTTCCTGTGACAACCATGGACTGTTCTTTACCAGTGCCAAGGTCTTTGGCAGAAACATGGACTATACCGTCACTGTCTATGTCGAACGTAACTTCAATTTGCGGTACTCCTCTTGGCGCCGGTGGAATTCCGACGAGCTGGAAGCTTCCAAGGAATATGTTGTCCCTTGCCATTGCGCGTTCACCTTGGTAAACCCTCACTTCAACGCTTGTCTGACCATCCTCAGCTGTTGTGAATACCTTGCTCTTTTTGACAGGAATCGTTGTGTTCCTCGGTATGACTGGTTCGAGAAGCCCACCTTTAACTTCAACGCCAAGCGTCAACGGTGTAACATCAACAAGTACAACGTCTTTGTCCTTTGCACCTTCTGTACCGCCAAGAATTGCTGCCTGAATTGCCGCACCGATAGCAACAGCTTCGTCTGGGTTGACGTTCTTGTTTGGGTCTTTTCCAAATATATCTTTGATGAACTTTTGGACCATTGGTACCCTCGTCATACCACCGACGAGGATTATTTCGTCTATGTCCTGCGGTGAAAGTTTTGCGTCGTTCAATGCCCTTTCAATTGGTTCTCTTGTCTTTTCAACTAAGTCTCTTGTTAGAGACTCAAACATAGCTCTTGTAAGTCTTATTTCAAGGTGTAGTGGACCTTCGGCTGTCGCGGTAATGTACGGCAGGCTTATGTCCGTTTCAAGCTTTGAAGAGAGCTCTATTTTTGCTTTTTCTGCAGCGTCTCTCAATCTTTGCAGTGCTTGTTTGTCGTTTCTCAAGTCAACACCGTATTGTTTCTTGAATTCGTCGGCAAGATAATCGATTATTCTCTGGTCGAAATCATCACCACCGAGGTGGTTGTTACCGCTTGTTGCAATAACCTGAATAACTCCGCCACCTATCTCGAGTATCGAAACGTCAAACGTTCCACCGCCGAGGTCGTAGACAAGGACCTTTCTTTCGCCTTCCATTTTATCAAGGCCATAAGCAAGAGCAGCCGCTGTTGGTTCGTTGATAATTCTAAGAACTTCAAGACCTGCTATGATACCAGCTTCTTTTGTTGCTTGTCGCTGAGCGTCGTTGAAGTAAGCTGGACAAGTAATAACTGCCTTCTTAATCTCACCACCGAGGTATTCTTCTGCGTCCTTTTTGAGCTTCTTAAGTATGTACGCACTGATTTCTTGTGGAGTGTATTCTTTGTCATCGATCCTCACCTTGTAGTCAGAACCCATTTTTCTCTTTATAGACTTAATGGTTCTTTCTGAATTGAGAATAAGTTGCCTCTTTGCCGGTTCACCAACGAGTATCTCACCATTTTTCGCAAAAGACACAATCGATGGTGTTGTTCTGTTTCCTTCTGCGTTTGGAATGACCTCTATGCTTCCATCCGGTTTCATCCAAGCTATAACTGAGTTTGTCGTTCCGAGGTCTATACCAACAACATACTCCTTCTTCGCCATATCTATCCACCTCCACGTGTGATTATTATTATCTTGTGCCATCTTTATTTTAACAGATTAGCACTCACTTGTCAAGAGTGATAATTAAAAATTTCAAAAAATACCCGAAGTTAAAGAAACTTCGGGCGTTTATTGATGAACTCTTAATGTACTACTTTGAATTTGAATATTGTAGTATGGTAGTAGACCTCACCAGGTCTCAACACAGTAGGCGGGAAGTTTTCATGGTTTGGCGAATCTGGGAAGTGTTGTGTTTCGAGGCAGAATCCAGTGTGCTTATCGTATACGTTACCTCTCTTGCCCCACCATCCCAGTAAGTAATTTCCTGTGTAGAATTGTAATCCCGGCTGTGTTGTATACACTTCTATACGTACCTTTGATTCCGGGCTGAATACACTTGCTGCGTGTTTTAACACCTTATCGTTTCTCTCAGACAATACATAATTTATGTCGAATCCATTAATACCTTGATTTTCAAGTTTTGATATTGCTTCTCCGATTAATGCCTCATTCCTCAAATCGTACCCTGTTCCTTCAACCGGTTTAATCTCTCCAGTCGGTATGAGATTTTCATTTACAGGTGTGAACTTTTCAGCATATACCTGTATTTTGTGGTTATATATCTTCCCTTTCCCAGAAAGGTTGAAGTATGTATGCTGAGTGAGATTGACAATTGTCGGCTTGTCAGTTCTTGCGGTATATTCTATCTTCCATTCGTTATCATTCGTCAGCGTGTACACAACTGTTGTTTCGAGATTTCCTGGATATCCCTCCTCACCATCGTGGCTTGTGTATTTTAAGATTAGTTTCGAACCCTCAGGTGTAATTTCGGTTGTGGCGTTCCACACCTTCTTATCAAACCCCTTCCAACCTCCATGTAATGCGTTAGACCTTTTGCCACCACCATCGTTAAGCGCGAGTTGGTACTGTACACCATCGACAGTAAACCTACCACTCGCTATTCTATTTGCGTATCTTCCCACAATTGCACCCAAGTAGCCGGGATTTTTCTCGTATTCTTCCAAAGTGTCATACCCAAGTACCACATCTACAAACTGCCCATCTTTGATCGGTATCCACAGCTCCCTTACAATTCCACCATAATTCAGTACGTTCATAATCATGTTGTTTCTGTTTATCAAGATGTATTCGTATACAGGTATTCCCTCTTTTGTGTAACCAAAAAACTCTTTTTGAATATTGCCGTAGTCTAACAATTCGCTCCAACTCCTTTCCTAAGTTTAGCATTCTCAAATAGCCAAGAATTCATCGACCGCCTCTTCTATGACTCTAAGCGAGGACTTCCAAAATTCCTTCTTTGTTATGTCTATTCCGACACTCGCCGCAACTTCTTCCGCCGTTCCTTTTCCTGTCGAAGAGAGCAATTTCTTGTACGTCTCAAAGAATCCTTCTTCATCTCTTTTTGCATAAATACCGAGTCCGAAGAGCATGCCGAATGTGTATGGAAAGTTGTAGAAATGGAACGTCGGTGAATAATAGTGGGGTTTCACAAGCCACATGTATGGGTGCTGGACATTCTCATCAAGGCCTTCTCCATATGCTTCTCTTTGAGCACTTGTCATAATCTGTTTGAGCTCATCAACGCTCAAAGGTCCCGAAGTTCTCTTTTCGAAGACGGTTTTTTCAAAGAGGAATCTACTGTATATATCTATTATTATCTGTACAGCGTCGGAAAGTTCTTTATCTAATAAGGCAAGTTTTTCCTCAGCTTTTGCCTCCTGCTTTATTTTGTTCAGCAAGAGCGTTTCGTTAAAAATCGATGCCGTTTCTGCCAGGGTTGCAGGCGTTGTGCTGTTAAGAGGTGTCTCTTCTTTCAGGCAGTAATTATGGAACGCATGTCCAAGTTCATGAGCTAATGTTAATACATTATCGAGCGTTCCGTCGAAACTCATCAGAATTCGCGATTCTTTAAGCGCTTTCACGGAAGAACAGAACGCACCACCGCGTTTGCCCGGTCTTGTTTCTGCGTCTATCCACTTTCGCTCAAATGCTTGGTCTATGAATTCACCAAGTTCATTTGAAAACTCCGACAGCTTTTCAACAATGAAGTTTCTTGCCTCTTCGAATGACCAAGTCCTCGTATACCCACCAAGCGGCGCAAACAAATCGTACCAAGGCAACCCTTTTGAGCCATCTGAATGTCCCAATATTTGAGCCTTCTTTTGCAGATATTTTCTTAGCTTCGGCATGCTCTCTTTCACAGCTTCCATCATCGCATCGAATGTTCCTTGAGAAATTCTGTTCTCAAATAGCATCGGTTCAAGCGGGGAAGAGTAACCTCTGAGCTTGACTTCGGTCAAAAATTCTCCTTTTATGCTGTTGAGACATTGAGCTATGACCGACGCAACACTTTCGCAAGCTTTCAGCTCTGATTCATACGCCTTTTTCCTAACTTCTTGAGATTTATCGTATGCCAAGTTTCTTATTCTCATAAGCGGAAGTTTCTTCTTCTCGCCGTTGAGTTCAATGTCGCAAAGTAGGTTAGATGTTGTTTTTTCGTACAGTTGTTCCATGCGTTTCCGCCCGTGAGCCTCATCAGGCTTATAATCTTCTCTTCGCTCTCAGAAAGCAGGTATTTTGATAGCAGTTTCTGTTCTTTTATGACAAATCTGTGCGATTTAACTACTTCTGACTGAGAATGCTCGATGCCTGATATATCCAGTTCTTTCAAGAACTTTCTAAACTTTGTTCGCGCTAATGATAGATCTACGAATTTACTTCTTATTATATCAAGGTACTTTGCAGCTGCTTCGTTGTTCGCATCTGCACTGAGTGTCAAACTCGCAAAGTTGTAAAGCTTACCAGCCAAGAGAGATAGCTCGTTCAACTTAGAAATTACATATTCAAGTTTTTCCTCTGCGTTTTCAATCGTCTGGAAATTCTCGTCCATCCAGGATAGAAACGCCTTGACTTCACTTTCAAGTCTTGTTATGTCCCCTTTGAACTCTTCTGATTCAAACGAAGCGTAAATGTTAGACAAATCCCACCTCATTTGCTCACACCCCTTTTTTGATTAATCAGAAACTAATGTGGATATTTATATTATAGCACGTTGGTGGTATAATTAATTCGCATCGTTATCTTTCCATAAGCGATTTTAGAGTTATGACAGGGGGTGTCAAATATGGTTACCACGAAGAAGATTATAGATATGAAAGGCAAAGAGCCCATTGTAATGATTACAGCGTATGATTATCCAACCGCAAAGATTGCTTCTGAGTCTGGCGTAGAAATCATCCTCGTTGGTGATTCCCTCGGAAATGTTGTACTGGGATACGACAGCACGATACCAGTGACGATGGAAGATATGCTTTTTCACATTAGGGCAGTTAGAAGAGGCGCACCTGATGCGTTTATAGTTGGCGATATGCCGTTCTTATCATATGAAGTTAGCATTGAAAAAGCCGTCGAAAACGCCGGTTTGATGCTTAAAGCTGGTGCTAATGCGATAAAGTTGGAAGGTGGACAGGAATACGAAGAAACGATTAGAAGAATAATAGCTGCTGGCATACCGGTAATGGGGCATCTCGGCTTTACTCCACAATCCGTTAATCTCTTAGGCGGTCACAGGGTGCAAGGAAAAACTCAAGAGAGCAAGGAAAAGTTGCTTAAAGACGCTAAAGCACTTGAATCAGCAGGTTGTTTCGCTATCGTTCTTGAACTCGTTGTGGAGAATGTAGCAAAAGAAATAACTGAGAGTGTTAATATACCTACCATAGGCATAGGTGCGGGGCGGTATTGCGATGGGCAAGTACTCGTCTTCCATGACGTTGTTGGATTGAGCACAGCGAATTTTAAATTCGTCAAAAAATACGCCAACACTTACGAAATAATGTCCGAGGCTGTTAAGAACTATAGGAACGAAGTGAAATCAAGAACCTTCCCAGCTCAGGAAAATATTTTTGAGTAATCAAAAAAGTCCCCAAAATTGGGGACTTTTTGTTATTCCTAAGGGGGTCAACCTTTTATAAACTCATTCCACACGGTGACAAAGAATATTGCAACAGGCACGGCAAAGAAAGTTCCTACAAGTCCATATGCTAAACCAATGACAAAGATGAATATTATCATCAACACGGGATTTATATCAGCCTTGTATTTCATTATGAATATGAAAAATAAGAACGCACCAAGATGGACAAGTGCGACAATGATGTTGACGATGATAAAATCCTTCAGCCCAAGTACGAGTGTGACAATAATCACCGGTATCCATTCTATTACGACACCAACTATCGGTATCAGATTCGTTATGAATCCCCAAAATGCGAGCAAAACTTTGTACTGCGGAAGATATACAGAAAAAAGTATGTAAAAGCTTACTGAGACGATAATCGCACCAAGAAGCATTATGTCAACATAGCTTTGAAGTGCTGTACCAAGTTTCTTCAAGAAATCTTCGACTACTGGTCTCACCTTTTTTGGAAACAATCCGGGAAGCGAACCTGTCGTCCACCTTGTGTAAATCGTTATGTATATTGTAAACAGTATGCTGTAGAAAAGTATCACAAGGAAATTGGGTATTTTCTTTGCAAATTCTAACAGGTAAGTGTTGAATATTTCATTAATCTGAGGACTTGCCCAATCGGCAATTTTTCCTATTATTTCGGACAACTGAGGGTTATTTTTCAAGTAGTCTTGCCAGTATTTTGAATCAAGAATGTTTCTGATGAACTCAGAAAATGGACCAACTTGCTTCACCACAACAGGTATTATGTTCACAAACGCGTACGTCAGAACTCCAAAATAGACTACCAAAGAAATAATAACCGCAAATGCATGCGGTATTCTAATTCTGACAAGGTTTTTGTATATATAGTTGACAACCAATATGGAAATTAACGAAAAGACGAAGACATATAAGAGCGTCTTCGAAATCATAAATGCAATGAAAAAGGCAACTGCGTAAATGATTATATACAACAAAGCCTGTTGCTTAATGCTCAATTTCACTCATCATACCTCCTATGTGGATTTCAAAGTATTTTCTTATTTCTTCTATATCAGAAGTTATTCCAAGCACCAACATCAATTTAATCCTTGCTTTCTGCGATAGGGGGTGTTCGCTAAGTATAGCACCCTTCCTGCGAAGATCCGCCCCTCCGCCGGCATAACCATATATCGGGTATACTCTCCCTTTAAAACACCTCGAAGTTATAACAACCGGAACCCCAGAATTCACTATCTCTTCAACAGCTTGTGCAACTTCTGGCGGAATGTTTCCTCTTCCAAATCCTTCAAGAACTATCCCCTTATATCCCATGTTGTGTACCGCACGCAAAATAGCTCCGTCATCACCTGTGAACGCCTTCACCACCGCAACTCTTTCTTCTATCTTATCTGTTATTATCTTCTCTCTTGTAAGTGACTTTCGAAAGTATATAACATTGTTTTCGTCAACAACACCCAGCGGTCCGTAACCTGGCGAGTCAAACGTTGCCACGTTGCTCGTATAGGTCTTCGTAACTTCTCTTGCAGCGTGAATCTCATCGTTCAAACATACTACAACTCCCATTCCATAGCTGCTGTCTGAAGATGCTACAAGCACTGAAGAAAGTACATTTCTTGGACCATCTGTACTCAATTCGCTGATATTCCTCATCGATGCGGTTAGAACAACAGGCTTCTCTGTTTTTAAAACTAAATCAAGAAAGTACGCGGTTTCTTCGAGCGTATCCGTGCCGTGCGTAATAACTGCACCATCGTAATTATCCTTTTCAAGAAATTCATCAATCTTTTTGGCAAGCTCTAACATCAACCTCGGTGTCATTTGAGGGCTTGGGATATTCGAAAATTCGCACAACTCTACCTCAGCTATTTCATGTAATTCCGGAATATCCGTCACAAGTGCGTTTCCCTTGTCAAAAGGTACAACCGTTCTTCCTTTCTTAACCATCGCTATCGTTCCGCCCGTACTTATGATAATTATTCGTTTTTTATCCATCCCACTCTCTCCCTTTCACAGTTTAATAAAGATTAATACCAGTACCTCTTCTTTCTAACCCTGAATCCAACTAAGACACCGTAAATGAAACCACCTGCGTGCGCCCAATAGGCTACACCAGTACCTGTGACATCCGCATACATGCCGTTGAGTATCTGCATAATGAACCAAAGGAACAAGTATATAACAGCTGGAATCTCGACAAGAAAAGGCAGAATAAAAAACACAAGCGAGACTATGCGTGAATAATAAAACAACACAAGGTATGCACCCATCACAGCGGATATAGCGCCTGAAGCACCAACCAATGGGTAAGGAGAGAATGGATTGAAAATTATGTGGAAAAACAATGCAAATATGCCTCCAGTTATGTAAAAGAGAAAAAACTTGAAATGTCCCATCGCATCTTCAACGTTGTCACCAAAGATCTTCAAAAACCAAAGATTTCCAATTATGTGAGCCCAACCTCCGTGGACAAACATGTGAGTAAAGAGTGCAACGACTGGAAAAGCGTAAAACATCTTTTCAGGCACAAAACCAAACGTGTAAAAGAATGAATTTAAAAGTTCTTCATCCCAAAAAAGCGTCAGCTCATACAGAAAGACCAAGATGTTTGCAAATATTATTAGATAATTAACAACCGGACGTTTCAAGCTTGGTATCGTATCATATAACGGGAACATTGAATCACCACCTTATTTTTTAAACAGAGCGTACTGAAGGATTCCAACCCATTCGTAAAAGACCTGACAAAATGCGTAAAAACCACCATGGTTCGGAATATAATCGAGATAAACGTTGCGAAAGTCGATAGGATAATCAGCCTGAACATGGTAAATTTTACTAAAAAATTTTCCAAAAGACAAAAGAGATCGCCTCATATGCGTTGTACTAGTCACAAGAGTTATAGGAACATTGCCTATCAACTCATACGTGTATTTCGCATTTTCGTATGTGTTCCGAGCCATTTCTTCGACTATTATATTCTCTTCTGGAACCCCGAAGCTAATGAAAACATCTCTCATAACCGAAGCTTCTGGTATACCTTTCGTCACAACTCCGCCAGTAACAATTATTTTCCTTGGGTTCTTCAAATACAGCTGATAAGCTTTGTAGAGGCGTCTGAGCGTGTGCTTTCCGATTTCTTCCATACCACTGTATATGTCAATCCCGCCACCTAATACTACTATGTATTCACCACTATCATCGGTATCTGGAATGTATAAAGTTTTGCTTAAAAAATACGCAAACCAACCGGAAGAGATGACATAAAAAATTAACGATAGCCCTAAAAATATTTTCCACATTCTGCTGCGTTGCTTGTATAAAAATACGGATAGTGCTATAAAAATTAGGACAATTATTCCGGGAAAGACAACGAATGAGGAAATAACCCTCAATAAAGCAAACATGTCCTACCCTCCGTTTACTGTTTATTCTACTGTGTAAAATCCAATATTCTAAGTTCCTGAAGTATTCCTAAGGTATTTTTGAAGAGCGACCTCATCGATGACTATCCTTTCTTTCCTATCGCTTTCAAGCATTTGTGCCCTGATATACCTCTCCTTAAGCTTTTCAAAGCTCCTTCTTTCTGTTCTCTTTTCCAAATACATTTGCAGGGTCTTCTCTTCAAGAAGTCTCAGCTCAGATAGTCTCAATTTCAAGTTTCCAATGTGTTCATTGTACATCTTTATTAGGTAAATGAAAAAAGCAACTTGCGTGCCGGTTTGAGTACCGGTACGAAGTTGCGTTTCTATCTGTTTTTTAGAATTTTCGACGCTATCGATTTCTCCTTCAACTTTTCTAATCTCGGTTCTGATTCTGCTCAGTTCACCCTTTAATGATTCCTCTTCTTTTGCTCTTAAATATAAGAGTTTCTCAAGTCTGAAAGCCAAGTTTCAATCCTCCAAAATTGAATTTACTTGCCGGATAAGAAAGCAGACAGAAGCTCGACAAGTATTTGGAGAACTTTCTTGCTTGTTTCTGAAAATCTTTGCCCTTCAAAATTATCGAGTGAGATTATTATAACTTTCTTGTCTCTAACTTTCACACTTCCGACAAGCGGTATAAAGTTTGGAGTTGTGACTCCTGCTCTTTCCCATATTTCCCGCTGTTTGCTCTGAAGATTAAGTCGGTAAGCGTCAAGGAGCTCAACAACCTTGTTTTCTCCGATATTTGGTCCGTAGTTATCATCGGATGCTTTAATTAGAACATTCTTGACTTCATCATCGTAGTTGTACACCGCAACGCACTTGTATGTGTCGTTTTCCAAAAGCCAAATGGATGCTTTCTGTGTTTCTGGTACAAGCTTCACAAGGTCACCTAAGATTCTTTCAAGGTACTCTTCAAGTGTATTCGATTCGTTCCAGAGACTTATAATCTTCGTTATAGAATCGAATTTTTCTATTACATCCTTGTACATCCGTTGATTTTCTATAACTTTCATAGCTGCAAGCACCTGTGAACCGAGGAATGAAGATAGTGCCTTTGCAAGACTTAAATAATGCTCTGGTACATGGACAACAAACTTAAAATTCTCTATGGGGATTACCTGGTAGTTCTGTTTTTCGTGAGTGAATGTCTTTACCTCATCAATTTGCTTTACCTTTTCGATTAGTTTATAATCTTTAGAGCCTATCAAGTATTCGTTGTCTTTCAAAAGCACAACAGCTATATGTGGATACTCAGCATGAAATTTCCTCGAAAAAGTCGTGACGAATTTATCCAAATCACCCTCAGCTTCACCAAGCGATTCAAGTATTTTTTGTTCGACAAAGGAAAGAAGTTTGTATAGAGTTCTCTCGAGGACCTTTTCTGTAATATCGTACATGAAACCTGCAACGCCATAACCACCGGTTCCTAATCTTATTGGCATTCTTTGGATGTTGTAATGTCTCCCAGCGATCATGAGTTCGTGAGATTGATTCCTTCTATTCTTCATAACCTTCTTATCTATTTCATCTATTTCTTCGATCCCAAGTATTTCCGATTCTTTCTTACCGACAACTTTTTCTTCAGGCAACCCCACGACGTTTTCAAGTTCTTTATTAACCCACAGATACCTTCCCTTATTGTCTTTTATGAACGCTGGCGTGGGTAGTTTTTCGAAAAATTGCTGCAAAAAGTATAAGTACCTCATGCTGTTACCTCCTCTATCTTCACTTGAATAATCTTTGATATGCCGTCAACCATGGTCACTCCGTGTACTATATCTCCAGCCTCCATTATAAGTTTATTGTGCGTGATTACTATAAACTGCGAATTTTGTTGCTCAAGTAGCCTTCTGAACTTTTCTGAGTTGTAGTCATCAAGCGGTGCATCGACCTCATCCAAAACGTAGAAAACACCTTTGTTAGATTCAAGCATCGCCATTATTAACGCAATTCCAACAAGTGCTTTTTCGCCGCCAGAAAGCAACTGTAATCTCTGAACCTTCTTACCCATCTTAGATATATTTATCTCGATACCTGCTTCGAATATATTAACATCATCTGTGAGTCGCATACTACCCGTTCCACCGTAGAAGAGCCCTTCGATATATCCTTTGAATGCCTTGTTAATTTGATTAAATGTCGCTAAAAACTGTTCCCTTGCTTGTATATCAGTTTGCTCTATCAGCTCTTCAAGTTTCTTCTTCGCATCTTCCAAGTCAAGTTTTTGCTTCATTAGTTCGTTGTACTCTTCTTCAACCGCTTCGTACTCATCTATTGCTGATAAATCAACCGCACCAAGCATCCTAATTTTGTTTTCTAAATCTCTCATCTGCTCACCAAGTTCATCGATCTTCTCAGGATCGAGTTCAATCGGCTCCCTGTACTCTTCTGGAATATTAGATATTCTAAACCTTATTTCTTGGAGTCTCAAGTCAGTCTCATGGATTCGTTCTTTTGTTGTTTCTATCTCTGCCTTTACCTTTCTTATTTCTTCCTCGAGGTATTGCAGCTGTTGCAGTTTCTCTTCCTTTCCGCTCTTCCTCTCTTTTATGCCTGTAAAAATGTCCTGTGCGGTGGCTTTTAAACTTTCGAGCTCTCTCTCGTTTTCAATCAAGAACTGCTTGGTATTGTTTATCTCTTCTTCAAGTCTTGCAATAACGTTCTTGGCTTCGCTACTTTCTTGAGCTATCTCTTCAAGCCTCTTGTTTGCCCGCTCATTCTCAGCAGTGTACTGTAATTTTCTTTCGTAGAGGTTCTTCACTTCAGCCCTATACGTTGCGATGCTTTCGTTCAACACTTCAAGCTGTTTCCTACGCTCTTCAAGCTCTTTTGAGAATTCACTAACGCTACTTTGCAGTTCTTTCCGTTTCTCTTCAAGCGATTTTGTTTCTACTTCAAGATTCTCTATTCTCGCGACATTACCCTCGTACTTTGCATTGTATTCAGCTTCGAGCTTGGTCAACTCAGAAAGTTCATTAGAAACGTCTTTTAGAGCTTTCTGTATTTCTTCGAGGACCCTTCTTGAAGATAAAGATTTGCTCGAAACACTTGCCAGCTCTTCTCTTATAAGGTTTATGTTGTCCTGAATTTGTTTCATCTCGTTGGAAATATCTTCTATGTCACTTTCGAGATGAGTCTTTTCTTTTGTCATATTCTCTAATTCTTCCTGCAAAGTTTTAAGCCTGACTTTTCTTGCAATGAGAGAATTCGAATAATCTTCTTTCGACTTTCCTCCACTCATCGAACCTCTGCCGGATATTAATTCGCCATCTAAGGTTACGATCCTGGAGCGCAAGTTATATTTTCTCTTTATAGCTATGGCTGAGTCTATGTCTTTAACTATTATATCGTTTCCAAACAAATAGTATGGAAGTGTCTCGTACCTACGGGAAACATTTACGAGCTTTGCGGCATATCCGATAAATCCGGGCTCATTTTCAACCCCGGCAATCGGGCTGAAAGAAGTGTCAATGAGGTCGAGGGGTATAAAAGTGGCGCGTCCGTACTCTCCAGCTTTCAAAAACTCAATAATTCTCTTACCGTCTTCGGCTGTTTCGACAACCACATGTTGGACAGCTCCGCCTAACAGTGTTTCATAAGCTGTCGACAATGATTTTTCGAAGTCCACTAAATTTGCAACAACATCTATTAGACCTGTGAAGATATCCTTGTTTTCAAAAATCTTTCTGATGGCAAACCCAAAGCCATGATACTCCGAAATCTGCTTGTTTACAACCTCTATTTCTGCCTTAATTTCTTTCTCGTGTCTTAATATTGTATCGAGAGCTTTCATTTTTCTCTCTTTATCTGAGCTTAATTCTTCCAACTTATCCTTCGCTATCTCAAGCTCTCTTACCAATTCATTTTCTTTTTCGGTTATCTCAAGGAGGTGATTTTCGAGATCTTTGATCTCCTCCTCCAGCTCGAGTTTTCTCGTCTCTTTCGCGGTTCGCTGACTATGAATCATCTCAAGCCTGTGCGAGATATCTTGGTTGTTTTCTTTTAACCTTATAATTTCATTGTGTATTTTGGAAAGCGATTTGTCTACTTCCTCATATTCCTGTTTCTTCTTCAGTATCTCTCGTTCTTGCTCTGAGTACTGAGTGTATATCCTTGACTTTTCCTCTTCGAGTTTTTCCAACTCTTCTTCCTTTTTAGCAAGCTCTTCAGATATTTTCGAAACAATTAGCTTTATCTCTTCATATCTATTCTTTAAAGATTCTGACTCGTTACTCAGCATGTCGAGCCTTGTAGTTGTTTCTATGTACTTACTCTCAAGCTCGTTAAGTTTCTTTGTGAATTTTTCCCTTATTTCTCTGAGTTGATCTTCACGCATTTTGAATTCTTCGAGAGTCTTTGTATAGCTCTCCATCTCAACGTCTATTTGGTTGAATTCTTCTCTAAGAGTAGACCAATTTATCTCGAGCTGAGCAACGTGTCTGAGTTTTTCTTTGAGCGAAACGTTCAGTTCGTTATAATAGCTCTCCATATCCGCAAGCCTTTGAGACTCTACTTTGAAAACAGCTCCGAAGTACTGTTTTTTGATTTTCTCAAGCTCTTCTGAATACTCTACGTACCTTTCCGCCCTCTTAGCTTTCAAATAAAGAGATTTCCTATTCTTATCTACTTCGAAGAGAACATCGCTTATTCGACTAAGATTTATCTGTGTAGCATCGAGTTTGACTAAGGCTTCTTTCTTCTTTTCTCTGTATATCCCAATACCTGCGATCTCTTCTATCATCGTCCGCAAGCTTTCAGGTGTAGCCGATACTATCTTGTCTATTTGACCTTGACCTATTATCGAATAAGGGTTCTTACCGTAACCATGCGACATCAACAGTTCTCTGATGTCTTTGAGCCTTGCATCGTCACCATTAAGAAGATATCTGCTCGTGCCATCTCTTGATAATTCCCTGCCTATGCTTATCTTATTTCCTTGATCATCAAATACAAGTTCGACATACGCATATTGAGCTGGTGGTCTTTTCTCATTTCCCCAGAAAACAACATCATCGCGCTCTTGTGCGCGAATTTCTTTCATTGATTGCTCACCAAGTACCCATCTAATTGCATCAACAACATTGGATTTTCCTGATCCATTTGGTCCAACAACAACCGTAACCTTATCTGAAATATCCAGTTTTGCAGGATCTGCAAAGGACTTAAAACCTTTAATAAATATCTCTTTGAGGACCACCAGCAATCCTCCCCATGCGACTACTTAGAATAATAAAAGAAATCTTAACCTTTTAACAACTCTTTCCTTATGGTCTGTGAAACCTCATATATATCTCCTGCACCGACAAACATATAAACACTGTTATCCTCGAAGTTAATCCCCTTCAACTGTTCTAGTTTTTCCACGAACACGGCTTTTGGGATACCTTCAACTATCTTCCTTGCACTTACCCCGTTTTTGCTTTCAAATGCCCCGTACACTTCTGTTATGTATATCTCATCTGCATCTTTCAAAACATCTTTAAACCTTTCAGCCTCTCTTTTTAATCGAGTGTAGCGATGAGGTTGGAAAACAACCACTATTTTTCTGCCGGGATAAATCTCCTTTGCAGTTTTCAATATGACTTCGAGTTCATCCGCCGTATGTGCGTAATCATCAACAAGCGTTAGATTACGGCTCTTATCGTCATAGCTTACATTGAATCTTCTTCCGGGTAATGAAAAATCTCTGAAAGATGATAAAACGTCGTCGATGTTGTACCCTATGCTTGAAAGTAACGAAACCACAGCTAATGCGTTCAATGCGTTATGATATCCTGGAACAGGTAAAAGCAATTTCTTCTCACCCCATGGTGTTAAGAGCGTGACTATCTGTCCAAAACCGTCTTGTCTGCGCTCAACCATTTTGAAATCGCCGGAGTACACGCCGTAGCTGACATCTCCTGAAAACTTCTTTTCGTCTGCAAACGTCACGACAAATTTTGAGTTTTTTATAAGTGTTTCAAACGAGGAATAATAATGTTCTAAGTTCTTGTAATTCTCAAGGTGATCTTCTCTGATATTTGTTATTATCAGATACTCCGGCTTGAATAATTCAAATCCCGGTTGGCTTTCATCCAGTTCGTAAACAGCTATCTCTTTCCCTTTCCTATAGTTGCCATGTTCAAGCTTTTGGTGTAACGCACCAAGGAAGACGTAAGGCTCTGCTCCAAGGTTTATCAAGCTATTTGCTAACATGGACGTTGTTGTAGATTTTCCATCTGTTCCAGTTACGGCAAAACCTTTGTACGGCTCTAAAATTTTCCTGAAATGATCTATTCGCATCGTTATCTTAATATTATTTTTGATTGCATAGACGTACTCAGGATTTTCTTTCGATATAGCCGGTGTTACGACTATTTCATCCACGCCTTCAACATTTAATTCTTCGTGCTTGTCGTATACCTTAATTCCCAGATGTTTTAAGTAAACTGTTCTCTCTGAACTATACGGGTCACTGCCTGATACTAATTTTCCGTTAAAATGTTCATGCATGGCTTGAGCACTCATTCCAATACCGCCAACGCCTAAAAAGTGAATTCTGCAAGTCTTCTCTGAGTTTCCAAGGTTCTCAAAATTTCCAGACGAGTCAAATTTTCCACACATCTGCTATACCTCCAGGTCATAGTTTTATCTCAATAATATTACACTCTTTGAATTTTAAAAGCCTAAGTCTTCTTCTATCATCTGAACAATTCTTTTTGATGGATTTTCACGCTCTTCAAATTTTCTACCTCTCTCGAGCATTTTCCTTATGAGCTCGACAATCTTCTCAGGTGTGTATTCCACTTCACGTACCATCGTACCGAGTCCTTCTTTTTCAACGAGCTTCGCATTAACTACCTGATGCGATTCGGTTGCACCTTCCCAAGGTACAACAATTGCAGGGACGTTGAAATGGATGAGCTCTGAAATAGTCGTTGCCCCAGCACGCGTTATTGCCAGATCAACGCTTCGCCAGTAAGCGTACATGTTCTCAATATAATCTCTTAACTCAACATTTTGTGGAACTTCATCTTCTAACTTTTTCCCACCCGTTGACAAAATAAAATCGATGTCAGGTAGCAACTTTGCAACTTCGATTGTCATGCGATTTAAGAATTCGCTACCGCCACTCCCACCTATCACTAAAACTGTTGGATGACGAATTTCTGCAACGCCTTCCCTAGTCCAGACCGGATTTCCTGTCACGGCTATCTTGCTCTTTGCACTTTCAGGAAAGTGCTGTACGCTCTCCTCGAAAGCGACAAAGACTCTTTTAGCAAAATTGGAGATAACCTTATTCGCCCTTCCTGGAATCGTATTTTGCTCTTGCACATATACAGGAAATCCGAGCTTTTTGCCAGAGAGTGCCACCGGATAGCTGACATAACCACCGGAGACGTAGATAAAATCAGGTTTGAACTCTCTGAGCTCTCCTTTTATACGAATTCCGTTTGCTCTCAACTTGAAAAATCTAAACACATTCTCTGGATGAATTATTGGGCGCCTTAATCCTTTGACAGAGATACTTACTCGTCTGTATTCAGGATGAACCTTAGGAAGCAACCGCTCTTCAATTTTTCCTTCAACACAAAAGTACAAAACTTCTAAATCATGCTTCTTGGCAAGCTCTTCAAGAACCGCTAAATTTGGGTAAAGATGACCACCTGTTACACCGCCTGCTACTGCAACCTTCAATTTCTTCTCATCCATACTACTTCTCCTACCTCTCATTCTCTCCCATTTCGAAAGATTTTTTATTTAGCAAGCCGGATAATATTATACCAAAACCTGTAAGAAGTGCCATCATCGAACTTCCACCAGTACTTATGAATGGTAGCGGAATCCCAGTTACAGGAAAAACACCAGCAAAAACACCGAGGTTAATCGATACGTGAAACAAGATCACAGTTGCATAAGACCAAGTGAACGTTCTAAGTGCGATATCATCTATATAACCTGCAATCCTCATCAACGAATAGCTTAAAAGCAAGTAGGCAACACTGACAAGCAAGATTCCAAAAAACCCAAAGTCTTCTCCGATAACAGCGAGGACAAAGTCACTCTCAGCCTCAGGAACATAGACTTTAAGCCAACTGTTCCCGATGCCCCAACCTGTTGCCCCAGAATTCTTTATCGTTCTCAATGCAATGTCAACTTGCGGAGCAACTTCACCGCTGAAAAAGTACCTCAACCTTCCAAGTTGATAAGAATGGAGAAACCCACCAATAGTGGCAACGATAAAGAGAGCAATTACAATAAAAAGTAGTATCAAAAAATACTGAAATTTAGTTCCTCCATAGTATAGTGTAATTGCGGCGATCATGAAAGTGAAAAGCGCTGTACTTAAGTTTGGTTCGATCAAAATTAAGACAGCGTAAACTCCTCCTAAAAGTAGCGGGAAAAGAAAGCCGCGCTTAAATTCTTCCATTCTCCCCTTGTTATTTTTTGCATAGATTGAAAGGTAAAGGATTAGTATTATCTTCGCAAACTCAGAGGATTGCAGTGTAAATCCACCAATTCTTATCCACCTATGCGCCCCGTTGATAGACGGGAATAAAAAAACTAAAATTAACAAACCTATACCTATGAAATAGAACAATGTCGCGTTCTTTTCATAAAAACTGAAAGGTATGTTCATCGCGGCAATCATCATTACCAAACTTAAGACAAGCATGATAACGTGCTTTTGGAAAAAGCTACTCGACGTACCAAGCACTTGCTCTCTGGCAATATCTAAACTGTACATAGCGATTGCACCAAGTACAAAAAGGATCAGGTATGCGATTATCGTAACAGCAATTTCTCTCCTCACTTGAAGTACTCCTCCCAGATATTGAGCATTGTCACAAAAAAGAGATTACTGAAGTCCATACCTTTTTCTGAAAGTTTCACCCCATCAAAGAAATCAAACCTTCGCTTCAAAATATCAATAATCTCAGATATATCTATGTGAGTTTTCTCTTTAAGTCGGTTAACATCAACTCCCCATTTTGTTCGGAGTGACATGAAGAGTGTCTCCAACGCCTCCCTTTCAGGAGTATTCAACACTTCATAAACTCTCGGTAATCTTTTCTCGGATATAGCAATAAAATAATCACTTAGAGATTCGTAATTATTGTACCTAATAAATCCAATATGCCCACCAGCAGCAACACCTAAACCGATGTAGTCTGCATTGAACCAGTATTTCAAATTATGCAAACAATACTTTCCGTTTAGAGCAAAATTAGATATTTCATACCTTTCATATCCCAAATTTTTAACTGCATCTAAGAACATTTCATATCTTTGAAACGTCTGTTCATCCGGCCTTTTCAAGATTTGATTGCCATTCTCACCGTGCACTTCAAGCATGTAAATAGATATATGATCTGGTTGAAAGTCATTAATAAATCTCACATTCTCTTGGATGCTTTTCCAACTTTCACCAGGTAAGCCAACTATAAAATCGACATTGATGTTATCAAAATATCTTCGCGCCAAATCAAACTTTCGCAAGAATGTTTCGAAATCATATAATCTACCCGACTTCTTTAAAACTATATCATCCGCACTTTGCAATCCCATGCTCAATCTGTTTATGCCGAGGGCTCTATACCCTTTCGCAAGTTCTTCGCTCAACGAATCAGGATTAACCTCTATTGTAAACTCTTCTAAACTTAGGTACTTTGAAAGTTTTTCGAATATCATTGCTATATTCCTCAAAGGAAAAATACTCGGAGTGCCACCGCCAATGTATATGGTGGAAATGCCAGTCGAAAGGTATTCACTGTACATGTCAATTTCTTTTAAGAGATACTCTGTGTACTCTTCGTAGTTCTTATCAACAAAACTCACAAAATCACAGTAAATACATCTACTTTTGCAAAACGGAATGTGAATGTAAACCCCTAAACCATTCGGAACTCTCTCTAACAAGATATCTTCACACAATTTACCCAACTCCGTAAAAAATATCTGTTTTCAGTCGGAAAATTTAAACCTAAAGTAAGCAACATTATTTTGAATTATTAAATCTCCTGAGACAGGCGAGAGGAACCTCATCCATATCCCATACTTTATACTCTCTGAAGACGGGACATATGTACCGTACGCAGCAAAGAAAAATCTAAAATCTTGAAAGTCTATGAATATCCTACCACCTAATATTCCTACAGGCCTACCTTCTTCAAAATCCCAACCGAGATTAGCTGTTACACCCTGCTCAAGTGATTTATCAGCGAAGACATAAAATCCAAGTGAATGTATACTGCCAAGCTGGACATAACTCAACTGGAGTGAGTCTATCCCTGCAAACCCCCTTCTGATATTTATGCTCGGTTGATTTATACCCATTTTGCTAAGTGAAAAACCTTCGTAATTGAGTGAAAATGGACCAATTGTACCTTCACCAAAAGGAATACTTGGTAGCGAGAACCAGGTCTTTGAATACTCGGTTTGAATGACTTGGTTTTGTGAGATATAATAAGTCCTCTCAAAACCTGTACTCGGTATTGAATAATTTTCATATCCTAAAGTAAGTGCTACACCATATGTCTGACCAACAAAGGTAAGCAGGTCAAAATAACTTTTGTCCACTGTTCTTTTCGCAGTTATAAATCCAAGTTTATAACTCTCGGTTCGAATATTTTCATCATGCAATCTCAAACCAACAGCCAATTTCGAATCTTCGTAGACCAAAGAAAGGTTCCACAAGTTGAAAGAAACAGAACTATACAAACCACTTACCCATGGTTGCAAACTTTTAATGAATCTCTCTCCGTAAAAAAGTTCGCCATCATCTGAGAAACCAATTGTCGACACCAAGACGAAGAGTACTATAACAATTGTAATCTTAAAACTCGAATGTATAGGAGTTTTTTTCGACACTCTATACGGTTTGAAATCCATACTTTCCCCCCTTAAAAAGCTGAAAATTATCCTCTCAAAAGTTTATTAAGAACATCGTTAACGGTCTTTGGATTTGCCTTCCCTTTCAGTTCTTTCATAACTTGTCCCACAAAGAACCCGAAAAGACCTTCCTTGCCAGCTTTGAACGTTTCCACTTGTTGTGGATAGCTTTCGATCACTTTCTTTGCTACCTCTTCTATCAACGATGAGTCATCAACCTGCTTAAGCCCCTTTTCCTCGACTATTTGCCTTGGCAACTTGCCAGACAATGCAGATTCTTGGAAGACTTCTTTTGCCATATTTCTTGATATTGTTCCGTTTTCTACGAGTTCTATAATTTCTACGAATGTATCACTTGTCACACTAAGTCTTTCTTGTCCGTATTCTCCGTAAAGTCTGAAGAGCTCCGTTAAAAACCAATTAGCTACTTCTTTCGGTTTATTCACTTTTCTCACAACTTCTTCATAGAAGTCGGCTATCTGTTTATCTTCAACAAGAACCCACGCTTCTTTTTCGCTCAGTTTATATTCAATGACAAATCTGTCCAATCTCTGGTCTGGTAATTCTTCCAAGTTATTTTTCACATTCTCTATATAATTTTGAGTTAAAATAATTGGTGGTATATCAGGTTCTGGAAAATATCTATAGTCGTGCGCTTCTTCTTTACTTCGCATACTGACAGTTGTTTTCGTACTAAGATTCCAACCTCTCGTTTCCTTTTCAACTTCCAAACCTTTTTCCATTAAATCTATGATTCTTTCATACTCGTACTGCAACGCCTTTTCAACAAACTTAAAAGAATTCATGTTCTTAACTTCAACTTTATTACTTTGCTTACCTGTGAGAGTGTCAATCACAGAGATATTCGCATCGCATCGCATAGCACCTTTCTCCATATCTCCCGTGCTTACATTTATATACCTCACGATGCTTCTAAGTTTTTCCATAAAAATTCTTGCTTCTTCAGGAGACTCTATGTCAGGTTCTGTAACAATCTCGGCGAGCGGAATACCACATCTATTCATATCCACAAGAGAGTGTTCTGCTTCTGTTATGCTATCACCTGCATGAAATAATTTACCGGCATCTTCTTCCAAGTGTATTCTTCTTATCCTGACTTTCTTGCCATTAACTTCCAAGTATCCATGCTCTGCAAGTGGATAAAAGAACTGTGTTATCTGATATCCTTTTGGTAAATCAGGGTAAAAGTAATTTTTTCGATCAAACCTCGAGTATGTATTTATTTTGCAGTTCAGCGCCAAGCCAAGTTTTGTGCCAAGGAGAAACATCTCCTCCGAAGGTACAGGTAACGCACCAGGTTGACCAGTACAAACTGGACATATCGATGTGTTCGGTTCAAGCTCAAACACATCTGCACTGCAGTCGCAGAACGCTTTTGTCCTTGTGTTAAGCTGTACGTGTATTTCAAGTCCGATTACTGGCTTGTATCTTTTATCCATCACACCTTCCTCCTTCAATTAAAACAGTTGATTAAAACATATCATTTAATATTTCTCTCTATTTCATCGGCTATGCCAAGCACGAGTGCATCAGAGAATCTTGGTCCCATGATCTGAATGCCAACTGGAAGATTCTGCGACTTACCAAAAGGTACGCTGATAGCTGGCAGTCCAGCAAGATTTGCCGGAATTGTGAATATATCCATCAAGTAATACACGAGCGGATCACTGACCGAGCCAACTTCAAACGCGGTTATTGGCGATGTCGGAGTTACTATGAAGTCGTAATTTTCAAATACCTCTGATAACTTTTTTGATATCTTTCTTCTTACTTTCTGTGCCTTTTCGAAATAAGCATCGTAGTAAGCTGAGCTCAAAGTAAACGTTCCGATAAGTATCCTTCTCTTCACTTCTTCACCAAAGCCGTATCCTCTCGTCTTTTCATACATTTCGCGAAGGCCTTCTGCGGAAATTCTATATCCATACTTCACACCATCGAACCTCGACAAATTAGAACTCACTTCAGCAGGAGCGATTATGTAGTACGTTGCGACGGAATACTTTATCTCATCTATATCTACAAGCTCAACTTCATGACCAAGCGACTCAACAAATTTTGCGAATTCATCAACTCTCTGTTTGATACCATCATCAACACCTTCACCGAAGGACTGTTTTGCAATAGCAAATCGTTTCTTTGGCATTTTCTTACCTATGAACTGAGTGAAGTCTATATTGCGCTCCACTGTCGTTGAATCCATTTCATCTTTTCCTGCTATTATATTCATGACTATGGCACTGTCTTCAACATTTTTTGTAATAGGACCTATCTGATCAAGTGACGAAGCGAAAGCAACTAAACCGTACCTTGAAACTAATCCATACGATGGTTTAAATCCGACAACACCACAAAATGCTGCGGGCTGTCTTATAGAACCACCGGTATCACTGCCGAGCGCAACAACAACCTCGCCTGACGCAACGGCCGCGGCGGATCCACCACTGCTTCCACCCGCTACCCTGCTCTTATCGTGAGGGTTTCTCGTGGGACCAAAAGCAGAATACTCCGTACTTGCTCCCATTGCAAATTCATCAAGGTTAGTTTTTCCAACAATCGAAAAATTCATTGATTTAAGCTTCTTAACTACAGTCGCGTCGTAAGGAGCGATGTAATCTTTCAAAATCTTTGAAGCGCAAGTCGTTCCAAGACCTTTTACATTTATATTATCTTTTATGCCTATCGGTATGCCGGGTTTGGCGTCTTTATTCACACTTATGAAGGCATTTAGAACACTATCTTCCTTTTCTATAACCTCTAAAGAAGTCTTTACAAGATATTCTCCATAACCTTGCTCAACTAATTTCGAAGCTTCACTTATAGTAATTTTTTCGAATTCTACAGTACCGAACAGCAAATTAAACACCTCCAAAGCAATCCAGAAATTTCGATATTAAAATTAAAGCGCACTCTGGATGAAATTATACCACACATTCAGCAAAATGTACTTATATATGTTAAAATAATAACGGTAATCCAAGACTTAGTAATTGGGAGGTGCAATAATGATTTTTGAAAAGAATAGTTCGAAATATTATTTTCACTACCCATTCCCAGTCGCTATAATCGGTGTTGTTTCGTCAGAAAAGGTGAATTTCATGTCTGCTGCGTGGCACACTCAGATATCCTTTGATCCACCACTGTATGGGGTTCTTATATCTCCAAAAAGATATACAAATCAATTGATTCAAAAGTCGAAAATGTTCTCAGTGAATTTCCTGAAATACAGTGATTACAAAATCGCAGGCTATGTTGGAAGAACTTCGGGAAAGGAAATAGATAAAGCAAAAGTTTTCGAGTTGAAATACTCTCAAGGACAGTTGTTGAACGTCCCTGTGCTTGAGAATGCTATTTCATGCTATGAGTGTAAAGTAGTTGAAGAACGAACATACGGTGACCACATCCTATATGTCGGTGAAATCCTCGGAGTACACTATGATGAAAACTTTTACAAAGACAACCTTTCAAAAGAACTGCTGCTTTATCACGGCAACGACAGATACACATTTGCAGTAACAGACAGCGTAAAATTTGGAAAAGAGGAAGTTTTGGAAGAGTTAAAAAAATCTAATTTTTGAAAAAAGTGATATAATTTTGATATAATTCTATCTAAGACGTGTAGGGGAGGTGGAAAGTATGAAAATTTTCCTTGATACTGCAAACATTGATGAGATAAGACAGGGCGTTGAGTGGGGGATAGTAGATGGTGTCACTACAAATCCAACGCTCATAGCAAAGGAAGGCGCAGACTTCGAGAAACGCATCAAAGAGATTTGTGAACTCGTACAAGGACCGGTCTCGGCAGAAGTAATTTCTTTAGATTGGAAAGAGATGGTCGAAGAGGCAAGGAAACTCGCCTCAATAGATGAATACGTAGTAGTTAAGATTCCAATGACGCCAGATGGCATAAGAGCAGTTAAAGTGCTCTCGGCAGAAGGCATAAAGACAAACGTAACGTTGGTATTCAGCGCAAACCAAGCACTCCTTGCAGCAAAGGCAGGAGCAACGTTTGTAAGCCCATTCATTGGTCGAATTGATGACAACGGGAACGACGGTTTGAAACTACTCGAGGAAATAATGCAGATATACACAAATTATGGATTCGAAACAGAAGTCATAGCAGCAAGTGTACGCCATCCTATGCACGTTGTTGAAGCAGCGATGATAGGTGTGGATATTGCAACGATACCTTTCGACGTTTTGAAAAAAATGTTTTTGCACCCCCTCACAGATGTTGGAATAAAAAGATTTCTGCAGGATTGGGAGTCTTACAAGGCTAACAAGAAATGAAATATAGAGCAGGGAGGAAAATAGATGTATAGAACACATACTTGCGGCGAATTAAGGGCATCTGACGAAGGCAAACGCGTAGTATTGGCCGGATGGATCGAAAGGATTAGAGACCTCGGTGGTGTAAAATTCATAGTACTGAGGGACAGATACGGTAGAACGCAGATAGTTGTGAATCCCGATTCTCCAGCTTACGAGACTGTTGCTCAACTTTCACGAGAAGACGTGATCAACATCGAAGGTGTTGTTAGAAAAAGGCCACCCGAGGCGGTTACATCCGACTTAACCGGTGAGATAGAGGTCCTTGCGGAAAAATTAAACATACTCTCAAAATCTGATCTCCCTCCATTCTATCCGGGCGACGATGTTTCCGAAGAAATGCGCCTGAAATACAGATACCTCGACTTAAGGACGCAGCGGATGACAAATAACATTATTACGAGGCACAAACTCGCCTTCGCAGCAAGAAGATATCTTTCGGAAAACAACTTCCTTGAAATAGAAACACCGTACCTTACAAAAAGCACACCGGAAGGCGCTCGTGACTTCTTAGTACCATCTCGCCTAAAAAAAGGCAACTTCTACGCACTTCCGCAAAGTCCACAACTTATGAAACAGATACTAATGGTCTCAGGAATGGATAGGTACTTCCAGATAGTACGGTGCTTCCGCGACGAAGATTTAAGGGCAGACAGACAACCAGAATTCACTCAAATAGACATAGAAATGTCGTTTGTTCATATGGAAGATGTTTTACAAATGGCAGAAGGGTTGATAAGATCAATGTACGCGGAAGTTGGAATAGAACTACCAGAAAAGTTCGACAGAATAAGTTATGATGAGGCTATGGAAAAGTATGGTTCAGACAAGCCAGACAGAAGATACGGTATGGAACTCCAAGATTTGACTCAATTTTTCAAGAGTTCCGAATTCAAAATAGTCCAAGACGTCCTATCGAAAGGTGGTTCGGTCAAGGGCTTTAAAGCTCACATTCCGATGAGCAGGAAAATAGCAGATGAGTATTCCGAATTTGTCAAAAATTTCGGACTTGGTGGTGTGCTTTGGTTTAAACTTGAAAACGGACAAATTACATCAACGACAGCTAAATATCTCGAAAAAGAGTACACAGAGATATCGAAAGCTTATAAAATGGAAGAAGGAGATGTATTCATATTAGCAGCACACGATAATAGGGAACGGCTTAGCGAGGCGCTCGGAGCCTTGAGACTCAAAATCGGAAAAGAGCACATGAAAGTCGAAGGTTTCGATGCACTGTGGGTAATCGACTTCCCATTCCTTGAATGGAGCGAAGAAGAAAATAGATTCGTCGCGAGACACCACCCATTCACGATGCCTTACGAAGAAGATATAAACAGCGGTATGGAACTCTCCAAAGTCAGAGCCCATGCATATGACATGGTAATTAACGGCTTTGAAGTCGGTGGCGGGAGTATAAGGATACACTCAAGAGAACTCCAAGAAAAAGTTTTTGATATAATAGGACTGACAAAGGAAGAGGCACAAGAGAAATTCGGCTTCTTCTTAGATGCTCTTAGATACGGTGTACCACCTCATGGCGGTATAGCATTTGGTTTAGATAGACTTGCTGCCATTGCGGTTGGTGCGGATAATATAAGGGAAGTTATCGCATTCCCAAAAACATCGAGCGGAACGTGTCTACTTACAAACGCGCCGTCAAAAGTTTATCCATCGCAGCTTGAAGAGCTCGGTATCACTCTGAAAGAGTAAGTATTTTTGAGATAACAAATCAGGAGGTGTGGTTATGGCTATTAAATTTGACAAGAAGGAACAGGCTGACAAGCTAATTGTTATTATTCATGGCGAAATCGATGCATATCATTCTGGCGAAGTAAAGAAATTTCTCAAAGATCTCATCACCGAGTCCAAAACCAACAAAATAGTGCTCGACATGTCAGAAGTAAATTACATTGACAGCGCTGGTTTGGGCAGCCTGGTTGCACTTTACAAAGACGCGCGAATGGCTGAAAAAGAGTTGGTCCTCGCATCGCTAAAACAAACCGTAATGCGTATATTTGAAATGACAAGACTTGATAGAGTATTTAAGATAGTGCAGACCGTCGAGGAGGCTTGATAGATTGTACTGCAAGATAGCAATAGACGGACCAGCTGGATCCGGAAAGACCACTGTTGCCAAAGAGCTTGCGAGAAGGCTTAACATAGATTACCTCGATACTGGTGCCATGTACAGAATTGTTGGACTTTATCTTAAAGAAAGTGGTATAGGTTCCGATGCTAACGAAGTGGAAATTCAGAAGAAACTTGCGAATTTGTTTATTGAATACAAAGATGGAAATTATTTAGTTAATGGTAAGATAGTAGGAGATGAGATTCGTACCGCCGAAGCTGGAGTCTACGCTTCACAATACGGCGCCAATCAGGCGGTGCGAAATTTTCTTACTAACTTGCAGAAAGAGATATGTAAGAATCGAAGCATAGTTGCAGAGGGGAGAGATATCGGAACAGTTGTAATGCCGGACGCACAAGTGAAAATCTTCCTTGTAGCATCTCCAGAAGTCCGAGCTAAAAGAAGATATGAAGAACTTAAAGCAAAAGGAAAAGAAATCAGTTTTGACATCCTGCTTAACCAAATCATAGAACGCGACAAAAACGATACATCAAGAGAGATTGCACCACTTGTTAAAGCTCCAGACGCTGTAGAAATTGACACTTCAAATATGACAATAGAAGAAGTGATAGAAGAAATTTTAAGAATAGTCAAGAACAAATGCAGAGTGACTGACGATTAACCTATTAAGGAGTCTTGTATATGCCAGCCAAAATTTTGATTGGTCCCTATGGTTTTTGTTTTGGCGTTGAACGAGCTGTGGATAATGTAATTGCATTATTGGGAAAAGGTGAAAAGCTTTTCACAGATGGCGAAATTGTTCACAACAAGAACGTAATCTCGCACCTGAGAAATCTGGGGTTGAAGCTGGAACCCGTTGAAGATGGCATCTTTGTAATAAGAGCACACGGACTACCACCAAAGATAGCTCAAGAGATAGCAAAGAACCATAAAATATTGGATCTTACTTGTCCAATTGTGCTGAATGTCTTCAAATTAGCTGAAAAGCTAAATTCCCAAGGGTTCGGCATAGTTGTATTTGGGAAATCTGATCACGCAGAGATGATCGCACTGAAAGGACATGTTCAAAGTGCTATCATAACCAAAGAGCCTCTCAAAGTTGACTTAAAGAAAATAGCGTTACTTAGTCAAACAACAAGTCCAACCGATGATTTTTACACATTTGTCAAAGAGATGAAAGAACTGAATTCCGATGTTGAAATATCAGTATACAACACAATATGCAATGTCACCACCGAACGTGAAAATGCAGCGAAAAGACTCTCAAAAATATGTGATTTAGTGATAGTAGTCGGTGGAAAGAACAGCTCAAATACAAGAAAACTTTACGATATCGCCTCAAAAGGAACATTAACACTTCATGCTGAAGATTTGAAAGAATTCGAAGAGGTACTAAAAAGCAAAGTGGAGCTTGAAAGCATCATTTCAAATGAAAATTCAACGATTGGTGTACTTAGCGGAACGTCAACGTCTCAAAGTGATGTCAATGCTCTTGTGAAATATATCCTTGAAAAATACGGTGGGAGGGAAAGTTTCATGTCGGAATTAAACAAAAACACAGCACAGGTTGAACAACAGGAGAACTTCGAAGAACTTCTCGAGCAGTACGAAAAAGCAACAGAGGCAAGCCCTGTGGGTAGGGGGAGAATAGTAGAAGGCATCGTCACAGAAATTACGCCAACCGGACTAACCGTAGACTTTGGATGGAAAGGCACAGGCGTTGTACCATTGGAAGAGATGTACAAAGAATTATCAGAGTACAAAGTCGGTGACAAAATCATTGTGAGGATAGAAAAGCTGAACGAAGATGAAGGCACAGCTCTGCTCTCCGAAAAGAAACCGATGGCAAGAAAGGTAATTGAGAACATTGATCACGCCTATTCCGAAGGAAAAACTGTATACGGAAAGATAATTGAGAGAACTAAAGGTGGGTACAGAGTCATACTCGAAAACATAGTCGAAGCATTTTTGCCCGGGAGCGAGTCTAACATAAAAGAGGGAGAAGAGGTTCCAAGGGAAAAAATGCACTTTGCAATTATAAACTTCGAACAACGCGGTAAAAAACTAAACATAGTCGTCTCGAGAAAACGAATATTCCAAAAATTAATCAATGAATTCTTTGAAACAAGAAAACAAGGTGATGTTATCGAAGGTATTGTAGAACAGTTAGACGAAAAGGGTGCGTTTGTAAAAATTGGCGGCGTAGTGAACGGATTCTTGCCAAATAGCGAAGTATCTTACAACTCATCGATCAAGGCCTCCGATGTATTGAGTATAGGTAAAGTCATGAAATTCTTAGTTAAAGAAATAGACCCAGCACGAAAGAGAATAACACTAAGCCTTAAAGCGTTGATGCCTGATCCATGGGAAAGTGTTGATAAGAAATTCAAGGTCGGTCAAAGCGTAACTGGCGTGGTGACATCAGTCAAACCTTTCGGATTTTTCGCAAAAATAGACGATGGAATTGAGGGTCTCGTTCCTGTTTCCGAAGTTTTCTGGGGTAAACCCGGCAAAGTTACAGATGTCGTAAACGTTGGAGATCACGTAAAACTTCAAATACTGGAAATCATACCTGAAAAGAGAAGGATACTCCTTAGTTATAAGTCCGTCGAAGGTGATATATGGGAAAGGCTCCAGCAAAAACACCCTGAAGGTAGTGTCGCAGAAGGAAAGGTTATAAAAGTTTTACCAAATGGTGTAATAATCGAAATCGAGCCAGGACTCACTGCTTTCTGTAATATATCGGAAATCTCTTGGAATTTTGTTGATAAAATCGAAGATGTTGTAGCAGAAGGTCAGCATGTAAAATTCCAAATTCTCTCAATCGACAAAGAAAACAGAAAGGTCAGAGTGAGCATTAGAAAAGCAACCGAAAATCCATGGGAGAAATTTGCCGCAGTACACAAAGAAGGAGATACAGTCAGTGCTAAGATAATAAAAAGTGTCGATAAAGGTTACATCGGCGTGTGTGAAAATGTAGAGGTGTACATTCCGAAAACACAAGTTTACGAAAATTTAAGCATTGGAGAAGAAGTAAGTGGTAAAATAATAAAGTTGGAGAAACAAAAAGATATTTATAAAATAATCGTCAGTCCAAAAGCATACGAAAGCGAAACAGTGAAAAATATGCAAAATCAAGAAAAAACGAGTTTTTCAAATGCGGCTTTGGAACAAACGCTGGAGGGAAAAGCAAATAATGCCACTGAATCGGAAAGAACCGAAGAAACAACCGGAGGAGAAAAGTGAATTAGTTGAATCGAAATTTGGAAAAGCGCCTATAGTTTTGATAGTAGGAAAAAGCAATGTTGGAAAATCGACGCTTTTCAACAAACTGATTGGAAAAAGGAAATCGATTGTTGCAGATGAACAGGGAACAACAAGAGACGCGGTCACAGACCGCGTCCTTTGGTATGATAAATCATTCCAGCTGGTTGATACTTGCGGTATATTCGAAGGAAAAGAAGACGAAATATACGAAAGAAGTAGAGATATTACCATTAAAGCTCTTGAAGAGAGCGCTCTTGTCCTTTTTGTTGTTGACGGTAAAAATGGATTATCGTCTGAAGATCATACTATAGCTTCAATTCTAAGAAAGTCAGGTGCGGACGTATTGTTGGTTGCAAATAAAACCGAGAGCGAGAAATACTATCAAAAGGTTTATCCTGAACTCTTTTCACTGGGATTTGGAGAACCATTCCCGGTGTCGGCAGAGCAGAGCAAAAATTTAGATGAACTAATAGAAAGTGTAATCAATAGACTCGAAGAAAAAGGTTACGATTTAACATTCGCTGAAAGTAACGAAAACCTGATCAGAGTAACGATAGCTGGGAAACCAAATGCTGGTAAATCATCGCTTTTTAACATGATAATCAATGAGGAAAGAGCTTTAGTTACACCAATAGCTGGCACCACACGAGACACAATAGACGAAATTGTAAGAATAGGGGACAAGAATTACCTATTTGTCGATACAGCGGGTTTGAGGAAAAAAAGCAAGATTGAAGACTTCATAGAAAGAATAAGCACCCTAAGGACAATAGAAGCGATCGAAAAGTCTGATGTCATTGTGCTGGTAATAGATTCAACGCAAGGAATAACAAGACAAGATCAGAGAATAGCAGGCCTTGCTGAGAAGAATGGGAAAGGACTCGTTGTTGTTTTCAACAAGTGGGATCTTGTGAAACACGCGGACAAGCGTATAAAGGATTACATGGACATGTTTAAGGAAAAACTCTACTTTGTTGATTTTGCTCCTGTAATCTTCACCAGTGCTGTTTACAAAGTTGGGTATAGAGAATTGATGAAGGCTATTAATACTGCATACGTTTCGCTCCATAAGAAAGTACCTACAAGTGCTGTTAACGCTGCAATACAAAGAATGATAGCTAAGCCACCTCACGGACTGAAGTTGTATTATGGACTTCAAGTGGATATAAGGCCTCCGACATTCTTGCTCTTTGTAAATAAACTTGAAGTACCAGAAAGTTTCCAAAATGCCATAAGGAAAACGATAAGAGAGCAAGTTGAACCATTTACGGGTGCTCCGATATTCCTAAAGTTCAAAGAAAGAGAGTAACGGTAATGGCTAAGGAGAAAAACAAAGAACCAAGAGAAACGGTTCCTCTCTCGGATGAGTTTATAAGTGATTTAGAAAAGCTCATAGAAGAAACCGATTGCCCTGAATGTATAAGATGCGGTTGGTGTTGCAAAAATACAGCATGTTATTATGGCGAATGGGATTACGAAAAGAGACAGTGCAAATTTTTAACGGAAGAAAATCTATGCAGTAAATACGATGAGATAAATGCTTTTGAGGATAAGATAAAGTTGGACAAGAAGAGCAGATTGTTCGGAAGCGGTTGCTGCTTAAACTATGAAAACCCTTATAGGCTCGAAATTCTCAAAAAGCTTGGCAAATAGATAAGTAGAGTGTTTTAGGGGGCGCAAGATGTACGATTCTAACAAATTGAAGAAGGTAGTAATGTACAGAAATTTGACAATAGCCTGTATAACAACGATAGTCATTGGAGTCATATTCTTAATGTGGCTCAACGTTTTTATCACAAAGGATTCAGAAAAGAATTTTGAAATCATAGACAGTGCTTTTCAGAACATCGTAAGCGCATTGAAAGAGTCATTAACTCTTCAAACGAGTAATATCGATAAGTTTCTCTTAAATGATTTGCAACTTGCCAAAACCTTAGTTTTGAATCTCGGGGGATACGATGCTCTAAAATCGATAGAGAAGATGTATGAGACTTCGTTAGGAGATGCTGGCGAAGTTTTTGTCGATATCGATGTTGCTCTGGTTGACCTAAACGGAAAGGTACTTTCCTCAACAGGCTACCACTCTAACGTGAGCGAACTCAGATTCAACCCTTTAGAACCATCCAACCAGCAAATTCCGAAATTCCTCACATTCCTGCCAAACGAAAACCGACTGGTATTCTATTCTTGGTTTAAGATAAGCAACAATGAATTCTTAACGTTTATCCTTTATCCAGACCCACGACTGTATGTGAACTTGATAAAAGGATTAGCAACACTCAAAATTGGAAATACAAAAGAAATCGCAATATATGTAGACTCGGAAAACAGGCTGGATATTTCTGGAAAGGTCTTAGATTCGGTTATAGACGCGGGAATAAAAGACAAGATTATAGTAAGGAGAATAACAAGCACTACGCTTTACAAACCATACACTTTATCAACTTACGAAGGTCTGACGACGAATTTATACCTCAAAGTAACGTTTGACTACATGAACTATGTATACATCATAGCCCTCATAATAGTTTTATTTATACTTATTGTCATGATATTCACATATCTCTCAACACGTTCGGCAATAACACCATTTGCAAGTGACATGACAAAACTGGGAATTGCAGTTCGGGAGGTCGGAAATTCTGGAATCCTTCCACCAGCCGGAACATTCAACTTGAGAGATACTCAGGAATTCTACGAAACACTTTCAGCTATAATGCAAGAACTCAGTGCAACTCTTGAAGAACTCGAAGCAACAAACGAGGAACTTGAAAAAGCATACAACGAAGTGTCCGCAAAAAGCGAAGAATTTAGGCGGTTGTTGTTAAACATGTCTGAGAGACTTGCCATGATCGCGGAAGGATACGACGAAGAAACTGGTCATCATATTTATAGAGTCAAGATTCTGTCACGCTTCTTAGGTGAAAAGTTGCAACTTGACGATGAAAGAATTGAAGAACTTGGCATGTTTGCAAGCTTGCACGATATTGGAAAGATATTCATACCGCACGAAATTCTAAAAAAGCCTTCGCGCCTCACACCTGATGAATGGGAAATAATGAAGCAACACACAACTCTCGCAAAAAGAATTTTAGACGTTCCTGGTTTCGAAACAGCGCTTAACATCGCTCTGTACCACCACGAAAACTACGACGGAACAGGTTATCCATTTGGTCTGAAAGGTGAGGAGATTCCTATCGTGGCACATATCGTCAAGCTTGTAGACGTATACGATGCGCTTAGGTCGGAAAGGCCGTATAAAAAGGGACTTTCGCACGAAGAAACACTGAGGATTATCTTAGAAGGCGACGGTAGAACTTCACCAAATCACTTCTCGCCAAAACTCTTAGAGGTTTTTGAAAAACACAACGAGGAAATAGATGAACTTTGGAGAAGTATTTAACAAAACATTAATTGACTAATTTGAAATATATGATAAAATTCTGCTTGCTGATACAAAATCCACACGCTTACCGTTTCCCACCTCGGTGCTCTGGGGTCTCTTCAGAGTCGGTGCGGTAAAGGTAGCGGAGGATAAAACCAAATGGAGGTGCAGGTATGCCGGTCGTAACGATGAAACAACTTCTGGAAGCAGGTGTTCACTTTGGACACAGAACACAGAGATGGAACCCCAAGATGAAGCCGTACATTTACGGTGCAAGGAAAGGTATTTACATCATCGACCTTCAAAAGACCGTAAAGCTCTTGGACGAAGCCTACGATTTCGTTAGAGACGTAGCAAGCAAAGGCGGAACGATCCTCTTCGTCGGAACAAAAAAGCAGGCCCAACAGGTTGTTAAGAACGAAGCAGAAAGATGCGGCGGATTCTATGTAAACAACAGATGGCTCGGTGGACTTCTCACAAACTTCTCAACGATTCAATCAAGAATTCAAAGACTCATCGAACTCGAAGAGATGGAAGCGAATGGAGAACTCGACAGACTTCCAAAGAAAGAACAGAGCAAATTGAGAAAAACGCTTGAAAAACTCAGAAAGAACCTTGGCGGCGTCAAGAATATGAGAAGCTTACCAGATGTCATATTTGTCGTAGACCCGAGGAAAGAAAAGATAGCTGTTGAAGAAGCGAATTATCTTGGAATTCCTATCGTCGGTATGGTTGACACAAACTGTGATCCAGATCCAATTGACTATGTAATTCCATCAAATGATGACGCAATAAGGGCAATCGCTCTGATCGCAGCCAAGATAGCAGATGCTTACTTGGAAGGTAGAGAAGGCGTTGCATACTCAGCAGAAGAAGCTCAGGTAGCAGCTGAACCAGAAGAAATCGAGATAAACATTCCAGAAAACCTTGAAGAAGAAGAAATATAAAAATTAACAAAATAAAGCAGACCTCGGCGTTAAGCCGAGGTCTTGTTTTTAGCTTTCGAACTAAGGTACGAATTGGCAACAAGTGACGCAAGTATCATGACCATGCCGATTATTTGAATAAACAGTATCTTTTCATGACGAATTATACTTCCAGCCAAGACAGAAACGATCGTCGTCAAATTGGAAAAGAGAGACGAAACAGTCGGCGAAACTTTGCTAAGCATGTAATTCACCAAAAAGAAAGCAACCGTTGAAGATAAAATACCAAGGTACAGCGCACTGATAATTGATGATAAATTAGTCACAACTGCAAATTGACCAGTCATAATGCTCATAAATGTGAAAAACAAAAACCCTGTTAACATCATCGCGAACGTTATCTCCATAGGTTCAAACAAAATAGATAATTTACGTGAAAAAATATTATAGAATGCCGCTGAAAAGACTGCGCAAAGGACAAGCAATTTACCCAATAAAGCTCCTTTTTCAAATCCACCGCCTCCAACTATTAGAGAAACGCCCAAGAAACTTGTAAACGCAAACAGAACCTGAAACCAGTGTAGCTTTTCCTTAAGCATGAATGGGCTGAGAAAGGCAATAACAATGGGTATCATCGCTATTATCATGCCAGCCTCTGAAGAAGTTGCGTACCTCAAACCATTCGTTTCAAAAATAAAATACATTATAGGCTGGAAAATAACAACTTTCCACAGCTTCCAGTAAGGCTTCCTACTTATACGGACAACTTTCAGAAAACTTAGCAACAGAATAGCAGCGGTTGCTATACCAAACCTATAAGACAAAAACGTGTAAATCCCCACGTACTCAATGCCAGCCTTTGTGAACAAAAAAGAAAGTCCAAATATCAGCGAAACGGTAACTCCAGCAAGATAAACTCTCCAGTTTCCATTCTTCCCCATTATTATTCCCCTTTCACAGGAATTCACGAAAATTCTCATGGAACATCAATGGTTCGCAAAGCGTACCATGTTCACAACAATATTTTAAACCATAATCCTGAGCTTGAAAAGATAGGAATGTTCGGACTTCTCAAAAGCTAAAGAATTGACAATAGTACACATTTATGGTAATATTTTAGCAGACAAAACATATGATTGCTAATTTGTTTGACAATTCACAGGATATACTTTTATCGATTTCGTAATATCCGGAGGTGATAGCATGGACATCACCGAAAGGCAAAAAAAGGTATTGTACTGCATCGTTCAAGAGTACATAAACACGAAGATACCTGTCAGCTCAAAACGAGTCTTAGAAAACGCAGCGCTTGAGAGGTCTGGTGCAACAGTTAGAAACGATATGAACAGGCTCATGAAAGCCGGTTACATATATCAACCACATACGTCAGCTGGCAGGGTACCCACAGACAAAGGTTTGAGATTTTATGTCAACGAACTCAGAAAAATAAGAGATGAGATAAAGTCAAAGAGCACCCACGTCGAAACAGTCGCAAATTTCCCAATGGGCGATATGGAGAAAGTGCTCACAGGAGCTGCCAAGCTGCTCAGCTCTTCAACAAAGGGCATGGTTGTTATAGAAAAACCGAGCCCGCTGAACCTTAGAATCAAAAGAATTGTGGTAACGTCTGTTAGCAAAAACTTCTCCATTGCCAACGTCGTAACTTCACTTGGCCTTAGTTCTTCCATACCGCTTCAGCATGGAGAGCTTGATAACACCGAGGATATTGTACATATAGAGAAAGTTTTGAATAGATTCATCCAAGGGCTTACACTTAACGAGTTTAGGAGCAAGCTAAAAGAGATATTTTCAAAATTGAACAACCTAAACAATACGAATGGATTTGAGATAGGTAATCTGAGCAAGGGATTTTTGGAAATAACTGAGCGATTATCAATGGAAAGTTACGAAGATTACATCACAGAAGGTCTGCCAAATCTTCTTTCAAATGAGCGAATTAACTTAAGAAAATTACAAAACATATTAGCTTACATATCAACAGACGTTTTCTACAAAGATCTGTTAGAGCTCAAAAATGATGTTTATGTAGGTAAAGAACACGGTTTACGTTTCTTAGATGACTTCTCAGTAATTATAGGGTCGTTTTATGCGGAGAACACCCCAATTGGAAGAATAGCTGTCTTATTTGATAAATTCAGCAGATATGACCATGTATTTGAAAGTTTTGAATTCATGCTCAACAGATTGACTGAATATTTCACAATAGTCTCGAGAAATGTATAAAATATGCTAAAAAAGTAGGAAAAAGCAGAGGAGGGAGAATTATGGAAAAGGAAAGAAAGCTTGAGAACTTGGATGAAGCCGAAAACAGGGTTGTTGGTGATAATTTAACTGAGAATAAAGAAGAAACTCCCAATCTCGAAAAAGAAAACAGAGAATTGAAGGAGAGAATTTCAGAGCTCGAAGCTCAGCTGAAAGAAATTCAAAACGCTGCGCGTGTTATCAAAGCAACCTTTGAAAACTACAAATTGGATGCAGACAGACAGATAAGAGACGCAAGCAGGACAACAGCACTGAGAATAATGAAAACCATGATACCACTCTTAGACGATTTCAAACGAGCTTTCAAACATTTAGAACTGTCAAATAACCTTGAGGAATTCAAAATAGGTGTAGAGAAGATATACGAAAAGTTCGTTAGAACACTCGAAAACGAAGGTCTAAAACAGATCGATGCATCCGGCAAATTTGATCCATTCAATCATGAAGCCTTCGAAAGAGAAGAAAGAGAAGACTTGGAAGAATACACAATTACGGAAATTATAGAAGACGGATATACGTTCAACGGTCAGGTTATTAAACCAGCGAAAGTAAAGGTTGCAATCAAGCCAAGAAAGAAAAAGGAAACTGTAGAAAACGCAGAGAGCACAAACATTAACAAAGTCAGTGGTGAAGGCAAAAACTCGGAAAGCAGTGCAGAAAATAGAGGTGAGGCATAATGCCAGCTAAAAAGGATTATTACGAGATACTTGGCATTCCAAAAAATGCCTCTGACGATGAGATTAAAGCGGCTTACAAAAAGCTTGTCAAAGAATGGCATCCGGATAGGCACGTCGGAGATAAAAAGAAGCAGGCAGAACAGAAATTTAAAGAGATTCAAGAAGCATACGAAGTACTCAGCGACCCGCAAAAAAGAGCAATGTACGATAAGTTTGGTTATGTAGGCGAAGGTGGTTATGTATACGAACCAAACGGAACAAATTTTGGAACTGGCGGTTTTGGTTTCGGCTTTGAGGATATTTTCAGAGATTTCGATGATATATTCAACATATTCTTTGGTGGGCAGAGAACCTCAACAGCTTCTCAATCGTCCCAGAGAGGTTCACGGCGAAGCGCCCGAAGGGGTGAAGATATAAACGTTGAATTAGTTATAACGGATGCCGATATATTCACTGGAAAAGATGCAACGATCGAATACGATAGATACGAAGTGTGTGAGAATTGTCATGGCGAAGGCATTGAACCCGGCAGTAAGTGGGTAACTTGTTCAAAATGTCATGGTACCGGTGTTGTAAGAGAAGAAAAACGCACACCATTTGGAGTGTTTATTAACCAGCACACTTGTGACGCTTGTGGTGGTACAGGTTCGATTCCCGGAGAAACATGCCATGTCTGTCGCGGCAGTGGAAGGATAAAGAAGCGAACCACTGCTGTGGTAAATATACCATCAGGAGTCGAAGATGGAAGCGTATTGCGAATTCCTCGGAAAGGAAACGCCGGCAGTTATGGTGGTGAATACGGGGATTTGTATGTGCATATCAGAGTCAGACAAACAAGTGATTATAAACGCGAGGGTGATGATATAATAGTAACTGTGCCAATAGATTACGTAACAGCAATTCTTGGAGGAACAACGTTCGTTGAACTTCCGAATAAAGAGAAAATCGAGGTAGAAATACCTGCCGGCACACAGCCAAATGATAGAGTTGTTATCAAAGGCAAGGGAATTCCAAATACAAGGACAGGTAGACGCGGGAACTTGGTTGCAGAATTTAAAGTTTCGATACCAAAGAAGGTATCAGGTAAAGAAAGGGAACTTTTGAAAGAAATAGCAAAAGAAAGGGGTATTAAGGTTTGAGACTTGACAGGAACAAATTAGAAAATGCTCACAAAAAAATGTATAGAAGACTTCCAAACAGCAGGAAGAACAGCAGAAATGGATCCAATAGTTTCAAGCTTTTTTCTGCTATTTTCTTGATATTAGTGATAGGTTTATTCTTCATTGGTTTTTCCACAATTATAAACTCTGAAAATAACACAATGAAACTTTTTTCTTTTCTGAAGCAAGCTGATAAAACGAATAACGAAAATGTAAATGAGGAGAAAGAAATCTTTCTTGACTTTGGGCAAGAAACACGAGTAACGAAGGTTTTGAAAGTCAACGACGAGTATTTAGTTGTAGGTGACGTACTGACAAACGAGAAGGAAAAATACCAGATCTTTTTAGCAAAGTTGGATAAAGATGGCAATATAATTTCAAAAACGTTTTTTGGAAACGATGGAGACGAATTTGCATATGATGTTATTAAGGAGAGCGACGGTTACATAGTCGTAGGGGTTTCTTCTTCAAAAAGTTTCGGAGTCCGTGGCAGGTACGATGCTCTGCTTATAAAATACAATGAACAAGGAAAAATCCTTTGGTACAAAGTTTACGGAGGACCTGACTGGGATAGAGCATACAAAGTTCTGAAAACAGAGAACGGATACGTCATCGTAGGTGATAATTACGCAAAAGGCGGAGATGTGTCGCAAAATTTTGGCGAACACGACTACTGGATTGTGAGCTTGTCAAGAGATGGAAAGATTCTATGGGACAGGAGCTTTGGCGGTATACGATGGGATAGAGCATATTCAGGTGGCTATGTTGAAGCACAAAAATTGATTCTCTCTGTCGGTTCTTCAAACTCGTTCACAGATGGGAATCGGTACGATGGATACGTTGTAGCTTACGATACAAAGGGTAATTTAGTTTGGAAGTCTACGTTAACAAACTCTTATACACTGTGGCCTCTCGATTTAGTTGTTACAAATAACTCAATTTACGTCGCAGGATATGTTTACGAAAAACTGTCGTCAGACTCTGCTGGCAACAATTCGCAAAATGCCTTAGGAGTTGAGAAAGGCTTCATTGCAAAACTTTCAGAAAACGGCCAAGTTATATACCTTAAAACGTTTGGAGAAAATGCGAGAATACATTCGATAGCCGTTGATTCTTCAACAATAGATAACAAAGATGAGAGCGAGACAATCATGTTTGTTGGTTATAAAACCGATAAAGACGTAAAGATACCGTGGTATGGTTCTTTCATCTTCCGAACGGATATGGAGAAACCTACTATTATAGAAAAATACTTGGACACAGAATATGGTATGCTGTTTAACATTTTGAAATCAGAAAACGGAGTCGTTATATCCGGAAGCAGTATGAAAGAAGGGAAAATTGTTGGGCTACTGAGGATAATGCCAAATATATAAGTGCTTAAGTCTTATTCGAGCAACTCTTTTAAAGACTCCTTGTAATTTCTTCCAACTGGCACAATATCGCCATTTGAAAGTTCGAGGGCCACGCTCCCAAAGTAATTCCTGATTATTTTCTTTATGTGCTCAACATTTATAATATACGATTTATGAACTCTAAGGAATTTTTCCGCAGGTAGTTTTTCTTCACAAACCTTTAAAGAAGTTTTCGTAGTCAATTTTCCCTCATTTGAGACGATGACTACTCCACCTTCGTTAGCGCAAATGTACAGAATCTGGTTAATATCTATAAACAACACCTCTCCGTCAACCTCGACGGAGAATTTTTCTTTTTTCATCTTCTTTATGAATTCTCTCATTTTTGACTCTTGAAGTACGTCCTCTTTGTTGCTTTCTATAATCTTCCTTACCTTCTCGATAGCAGTCTTCAAGCGTTCTTCCCTTATAGGTTTTAAAAGATAGTCAATTGCATTTTCTTCGAAAGCCTTTACAGCGTATTCTGAATAAGCAGTCGTAAATATCACATAAGGCCTATGCTTGACGTTTTCAAGAACATAAAAACCGTCGTATTCTCCCAAGTTTATATCTAGAAAAACCAAATCGGGCATTTTTGTATTGATCATCTCGATAGCTTCACGTGCGTTAGATGCTATGCCTAATATATCTAAACCTTCCTCTTTCAACATCTTTTCAAGTACAAGAGCAAGCAACTTTTCATCTTCAACAATTACACAAGTCATATTCTCACCTTTACCTCCAATTCACTAATTTTATGTCAAACTCTTAGCGGGTAGCAAGCCATCTCAGAAATACCTTTGTTCCTTTTCCTGGTGATGTCTCATAAATTAATTCTGAATCCTTATCGAACGTTTTCAGCAAATTCTCAACCATCTGTAGACCTGCACCCTTCACGATTTCTGATGCACCCTTTCCATTGTCTTGAATACTCAAGAGAATAAATCCATCCGTTTGCTTAGCTTCTATTGTTATAACACCACTGTTTGTAGACTTGGTTACACCATGAATTATCGAGTTTTCCACAATCGGCTGAAGGATTAGAGACGGAATTTTCACACCCTCACATTCCGGCTGAATGTCTATCATATAGTCAAAATTGCTCAACCTGATCTTCTGTATATCCAAATACTTCTTCACTAAGGAGATTTCATCTTTCAACGTCCAAACTTCAGGAGCTTCCAGAACTGCTCTAAAAAGCTCTGAAAGATTTATAAGATACTCGCGCAATTTGTCATTGCTTTCTCCAAGGTCAATCATTGAAACCGCAGTGCTCATAGAATTGAACAGAAAATGAGGATTAGTTTTGTACCTGAAAACCTGCATCCTTAACTTCATCTGGGCTTCATTAAGCTTTTTATACTCTATAACCTGCCTCTCAAGCTCTCTTTTTAGAGCAACGTAAGATACTCCAAAGGATACCAAGAGAAATGTTGAAACCACAAGTAACGCATTCAAGAAATTGCTCAAAGTATCTATCGGATATCTGTCAATCCACATGTTAAACAGATTGGCAAAAAGGAAACCCAAACCAACTACTGCAACTACAAGGAGTGAAAAATACAAAAGTTTGATCTGCTTTGTCGCATTAACTAATTCTTTACCCCACATTCTAAAAACATAGTACGTTATACCGACAGTATTCACAATCAAAAAAGTAGCAATTACTGAGAACAAATAAAGATTCGACGGAACGAAATACATTATGTAAACAAAGATGATAAGTGATATGAGTTGAAGAAAAAGAAATACCCGCAAACTTATCTCTCCTTTAGTCTTTTCAATTTCACAAAATTAGTGCTTGTTTTTAAAGAACACGAGATTAGAAATCGATCCAACCACAACACTTATAAGCATCCAAGCAAATCCAAATCCCACCGAGCCTTTGGCAACAACTGTGAGTAAGATCTGGTATGTAGCGTACTCAGAGAAGAGAAGATACGATAAGAACTGTAGGAGAAAAAAGGAAAAAATAGGCGAAAGAACAGAAATCAAGAGAATTTCCCTTAAGCTCACCTTTGCTCCCAAGCATAAAGCGTATAGAATAACAAAAAGAACAGGAAAATAGCCGAACGAAAAATTCGGGAAGAGGCTGTAAAACGTCGAATAAGAATTCACAACGGAAAACATAAGTGAGTGGAACATTATAGCCAACCACTTCATATTTCTCCCCCCAACTTCTACCTAATTGATATTTTACCACTTTGTGGAATGAATTGTGATAGAATACTAATGTAAATCACTATAAAGTAGAAGGTGAAAATATGAACTTTAATCCAGAAGTAGAGAGTAAAAAAATAGAGCGCTTTATAAATGAACTTATTGAGAAACACGGATACAGAGGGGCTGTGATAGGTGTCAGCGGTGGTATTGATTCAGCTGTCGTACTCGCTCTGTTAGTAAATGCTGTTGGAAAAGCTAAGATAAAAGCATTTATCTTACCAGAAAGAGATAGTTCAAGGCAAAGCATAGAAGATGCGAAGCTGGTCTGCCAACATTTTGGTGTTGAATACAGAGTAGAAAGTATTACAAAAGCTTTATCAGGTTTAGGTACTTATAAACTATTCCCACCTGCTTTTTTCATACCCGAAAAGCTTAAAATAATCTATGCCAAAAATAGGTGGAATAGATACGACGACCCGTATGCCATGGATTTGCAAAATTCAGGTGACAAGCTTTTCTTGAAAGGGATAGCGTATTACAGAGCTAAGCACAGGATAAGGATGTGCAAACTATATTTCGAAGCGGAAAAGCTTAACTATTGCGTCGTTGGGACGACGAACAAGACTGAACTGAAACTTGGACTGTACGTAAAATGGGGAGACGATTCTGTCGATATCGAACCTATTAAACACCTTTATAAGACACAAGTTTTTGAGCTTGCAAGGTATCTAAATGTACCCGAGAAGATTATAAAAAAACCACCGACGCCAGATCTTGTCCCCGGTTTGACCGATGAAGAGGCATTTGGAATGACTTATCAAGAGATTGACAGCATATTGATGGGACTTGAAAAAGAACATGATTTGCTTGAAAAGAACATCAATGACGAGAAATATAAGAGAATAATGAGACTGATAGAACTTGCAAAGTACAGGGAGATTAAATCTTTGGGTATTGAGGACGCGAAAGATGAACGATAAGAGTCAGAATTCGTTTGACTCAAATGTAGGTTTCATATGCGATCTAACAGTTGTTAAGCTCGGCAAGAAACTCAGAATCTTAGGATACGACGTTGAAATAGTGAAAAGCTCAAATATGGCCACGATAGAAAATGTCGTCAAGACAAAAAACATAAAAAAATTACTAATTACTAAATCTCGCGAATTGGCAAGGAAGCTATCAGGCATATTAGTATTAAGCAACAATGTCAGTGAACAAATTGAAGAAGTTCTGTCAAAGATTCAAAGCACAGCGCGAGGAAATCCAAGATGTAGTGAATGCAATGCAGAATTGATAGAATGTTCAAAGGAAGATATCGTCGGAAAAGTTCCTACGTACATATTTGAAAGTTTCGAGCGTTTTAAACATTGCCCAAAATGTGGCAAAATATTTTGGGAGGGGTCTCATTTCAAATTCAGAGGGGTTTGGAACTTAGCCAACACGAAAGACTTTAAACTTCGAAGGGGTGAATCAAAATGATAGGAAGTAAAATATGCAAAGCGCTTACCGATATATTTGAAAAAAGCAAATTATCAGAATCAGCACAAAAAGTTGCCGAAGAAATCGCATCTTTTGTTGGAGTCGATAAAATTTCGATCGCTTTTTACGAAAAAAGCAAATCAGCATACCGTGTACTTTTAAGCAACTTCTTGCCAGTTCAGTCAAAAATCCATTCAAGTATCATAGACAGACGCGATAGTTTGTCGAAGATAAGACTTGATGGTGAATTATCTGAATACGGAGAAGCTTACATATCACAGCTGGTCTACGGTGAGTATGGCGATAGTGCTCCTATTGGAATTGTACTCACACCAAGGCTTCCTTCAAAAATCACTAATTATCGCGAGATTTCAGACTTCTTGGCATTTGCCCTGTGGTTTATTCCAACATACGAACAATCAAAGAATTACTTAAGCAAATACAGATCCCTTTGGATGCTAACAACACTCTTCGAAAGCGCAAAATCCACCTCAGAAATAATTGAAACTTTTCTGAAAGTAATGGCAGACATACTGGAAGCAGAAATATCAGCAACTTTGAGAATCAAAGACAAAGTCGAAGTGCAAGTGTATGACCAAAATTCTGGTTCGTTCGATACTTTCAAATTCGAAATGTCAGAGATGCCAAACGAAACTTTGAGATACTTCAAAGGCACAGAAAAGGTTCTTTATAAACCAGTTGGATTAAATGCGGTACTCAAGGCGAATGTTCTATCCGCAGTTATTGTACCGGGTGACATCAATTCAGAAGAATGGTACATTTTTGCAAACAAGAAGGCAAAAGATACATATTTGGAATCAAAGTCATTTGATTCTATGGATTTGGACTTAGCAAGGGATTCGGTAAGAAGATCCATTCTTGCAAGGGGAAGAGTTGAGTTTGAAAAACGTCTGAGAGAAGAGATTGTAAAACTAAAGGAATTGCAGGAGAACCATGAAAAGCTTATAGAAGAACAGAAAGAGCAGATAAGAAAAATGAACGCCGTGCATTACATAAGCCAGGCTATGCGAACTATGTACAGCGTAAGAAATGTCTACAAGACGTTGCTGTTGGGGCTTACTTCCGGCAGGTTGCTGGGATACAACCGAGCTTTATTACTCGTATACGATGAAAAACGGGACACACTAATTGGAAAAATGTGGTTCGGACCAGACAGTGAAAACGTGGAGGAAGATTGGAAAAAAGCCAATCAAAGAGCAATGAGATATGCAGATGTTGTTCAGTACCTAAGGGAAGAAGCTATGACGATTGAAATAAACAATAGACTAACAGAGCAAATCGAAAACAGAATATTTCCATATAAGGCGCATCCGATACTTGAAAAGTGTGTACTGAGAAAGAAGATATTTGTTGGAACCGAAAGATTGATCGACTCTATGGGAGTAGATGTTGCGGACATCGTTAATCTGCTCGGCACAAAAGAATTTGCTGTAATACCACTTGTAGGACGAGAAGGCACATTTGGAGTAGTGATAGTGGATAATTTCTACACAAAAAAACCTATCAGAGAAAGTGATATAGATATCTTAAAAATAATTTCTGACAGTGCAGGGCTCGCAATAGAGACCGCACTTAACTATGAAGAACTGCGTAATAAAACTGCATCGCTTGAAAGGCAGAAGAGTCTTATTGAATATTTACGCGAGTTCTCAGATTCTGTACTCCAAAACATGTCCTCAGCGATAATCGTTTTAGACAGAGAAGGGAAAGTAAACGAGTGGAACAAAAAAGCCGAAATTTACTTCAGTCGACCCAAGGAACAAATGACGGGTATAGAATTGAGGTCTCTCGGACCTGAATTTGAGGATATACAAGAAATGTCTTTTCAAAGCATGAGAATTAAGGAGGAGATAAATTTAAGCAATTACTTGATCTCGCTTGGCGGTCAAGAAAGGTATTACGACATCCGCATAACACCCTTCTGGGACACTGAGAGAATAATGCTGCGCGGTGTTATCATAACGATGGACGATGTAACTGAACGAGTTAATTTAGAAAAAGAACGCAAAAAGCAAGAGAAACTCGCTGCACTTGGTGAAATGGCTGCAAGAGTTGCACATGAATTAAGGAACCCAATCTCAGTTCTTGGAGGATTTGTTAAAAGACTTCAAAAGAATGTTGATAATCCGGATGCGAGAAGTAGGTATGTAAAAATTATAGAAGATGAAATCCTGCGCCTTGAACAAATAGTGAACGAAATACTTGATTTTAGCAGAGAGCCGAGATCATTGGAATTTAGGTATTTCAACATAAACAAACTCATAAACGATGTGTATATTCTCTTGGAAGAGAAAATCCGGGAAAAGAACATACTTTTCACATTCAACGCCGATTCCGAAGAAATAACAGTATATGCTGAGTACTCAAGAATGAAACAAGTTATCATAAATTTGTTGCAAAATGCAATTGAAGCTACTCCAAATGATGGTAAGATATTAATAGAAACCAAAATCAAACTCGACAGATTCCAGATATCTGTCTGGAATGAAGGAAAACCGATAGACAAAGAAACCGCAGATAAGCTATTTACACCGTTTTTCACGACGAAGGTCTACGGCACTGGATTGGGATTGGCTATATGCAAGAAAATTGTTGAGGATGAACATAAGGGAAAGATATACCACGAACCAACAGATAACGGTAATCGTTTTGTCGTTGAAATACCCAAAGTGGAAGACACACAAGTACCTAAATGAAATTTGAACAGTTAAATAGACAATACTAAAAAGGAGGAGTACAAACATGATGGAGATTATGCTTAAAGCGAAGATTCATATGGCAACCGTCACGGAAAAGGAAATTGAATATGAAGGAAGTATAGGTATCGACGAAGAATTATTGGAATTGAGTGGAATAAAGGTAAACGAAATGGTAATAGTCTCTGATGTCAACAACGGAAACAGGCTGACAACGTATGTGATACCAGAACCCCGCGGTTCAAGAAAGATTTCATTGAATGGCGCGGCTGCAAGACTTGTTGAAAAGGGAGACAGAATAATAATAATGGCGTTTTCAATATACAATCCAGATGAATATAAAGGACCCAAAATTCTGATACTGAACCCTGACAACACAGTTAAAGAAATTAAGTGATTTTCAGCTATAAAAATCATCGGTACGCTCTTTGATTTGCTCTTGCAAGGGGGAATAGCATGAATGTGGTCATTTCTGTAACACCGGACAAGATGGAAGCTTACATAAAACTTTCAAACATACTTCCCGGAGAAGAGATTACTCTAGATAAGTTAACCGAAGAAATAAGAAAAGCAAAAATAACCCACAACATAGATTTGGGGGCTCTTCGGCATCTGTGCGAAGACCCGGTAGAGGACACACCCGTGCTTTTTGCTCGTGGTGACCTACCAAAGAATGGAGAAGACGGAAAAATAATATTTGAAGTACTGAGTCAGAGATCTTTCACCAGTTCCGGAAGCAAAGTCGATTTCAGAGAGTTTCCGGTGCAGAAAAGAATAGTCGTTAAGAATGGTCAGAAAATTGCAACCATTTATCCACCAACAGAAGGCGCCCCAGGACGAAATGTCTACGGAGAACCAGTTCCATCTAAAAAGGGCAACGAAGCAAAAGTAGTACTTGGGAAGAACGTAGCACTTAGCGAAGATGGAATGCACATAATTGCAACCAACGAAGGAATATTGAAAATAGATATTGAAAAGGGAATGATTGAAGTAAGCGAGTACTTGGAAATTGATGGAGACGTTGACTATGAAACTGGAAACGTCGAATTCCCCGGTTTAGTTTTAGTGAAAGGCGATGTAAAACCGGGCTTTATAGTTCGTGCAAAAGGGGACGTTGAAGTCAATGGTGTTGCAGAGGCTTCAACAGTAATCTCGTTAGAAGGAAATGTAAGAGTTTCTGGTGTAAAAGGTAAAGATAAAGGCTTGATTAAGGCAAAAAAGGACGTGCATGTAAAGTACGCCGAATCGGTAACAATAGAAGCTGAGAACCTTTATTTCGAATCCAACTTGATGAACTGCACTGTAAGGGTCACGAATTCTATAATCGGGACAGGACCTCGTGCGAATATCATCGGTGGCGAATATATTGCTCAATCAAAAATAGAGGCCGAAGAAATAGGTTCAGACTTTGGCGTTAATACATATCTGGAAGTTGGTGTAAACCCTTACATTCGCGAAGAACTAAAATTACTAAATGTCCAAATAGAAACTGATAAGACAAGCTTACAAAAGTTAATCAACATTGTAAAACAATACAAAGAAATGAAAGAAAAAGGAGTGACTATACCTCCGGACAAAGAAGAACAGTTCTCTAAAGTAACAAGAACACTCATTAACCTTCGGGAACAACTCGAGAGAAATTTAAAAAGAAAGCAAGGACTTGAAGAGAAACTGTCCGTCATGCGTTATCAATGCTCAGTCGTAGCAAGAAAGATGTTATACCCAGGCGTCGAAGTCTTCATGCACGATGCAAGGTACATGACAGATAGGCCGCTGCCAAAGGTAGTTCTTAAGTACGAAGATGGAAAGATAGTTGCTGGAGGATATGGTGGATAACGCCACAATTTTCTTAAAGTAGGAGGGTTAAGATGCAGTTCAAGATTATACCTCATTTTCGCCCAATGCTTTGGGGTAACAGTGATATAAACGTTATCTTCGAGCTCGAAAATGAAATGCCAATAGGTGAAATTTGGCTTCTTTCAGGACACCCATTATATGAAACAAAGCTTGAGAATGGGGTCTCCTTAAACGAATTTGGGCGTTCAATATACGACAGTAAGTATGACAGATTCCCAATACTGATAAAGCTTGTATCGACAAAACAGTGGCTCAGCGTCCAAGTTCATCCAGACAACGAATATGCAAAATCTTTCGAGCAAGAGCATTGGGGAAAAAGCGAAGCTTGGTATTTTGTGACGGATGGCGAATTGGCAATATGCGAAGACATTGATAAAATGAAAAAATACATAAATAAGGGCAAATTGGATAGATTAAACGAAGTTATGACTTTTGTAAAGGTCAAGAAAGGCACATTCGTCAACATACCAGCCGGGACTGTACATGCTCTGGGTCCGAACAGCACAGTCATAGAGGTCCAGCAGTCGTCAGACCTTACATACCGCATATACGACTGGGGAAGACCGAGGGAGACGCATATCGAAAAAGCAATTCAAGTGAGCAAAAGTATCAAAATATCCGATATACTCTCTGAAAATACAGCCGCATTACAAACACCATACTTTACTTTCTCAACAGTACTACCAGAAAAAGACAATCTCATAGTAGAAATACCAACAAAAATTACTAAAGATTTCTGTGCGAAAATAATTCTAAAAGAAACGATTGACAACCAGAGCAATAAGATATACGTATACAATTTCTTATAGTCTTGAGAGCTTGGAATAAAAACATGCGGGTAAAAACCCGCATGTTTTATTTTTTCTATTCACTTTTGATTAATCGCTGATTTTTTCTTCAAGCAAATCAAGAATATTTTTAACTGTCACAAGTTTCTCGATTTCTTCGTCTTCGAGCTTTATACCAAACTCGTCTTCAAAAACCATAACAAGATCGAATGCATCGAGTGAATCTGCTCCCAAATCTTCAATCAAATGGCTATCTTCGTCAATATCTTCGATGGGTACGTTCAGCTTCTCAGAAATGATTTCCGCTACTTTTTTAAAGAGCTCTTCTCTATTCACATTAATCGCCTCCTACAAGGATTTTCTATGATGTCTTGCTATATTTTAATAAAACACTTCCGCTTTGTCAATATTTTTAAAATATTCCTTTTAATCCCGAGATGCTTCTTCTAACTCATCTACAAGGTGCTCAATGAACCTAAATGCCCTTTCCCAGAATCCTTCTTCCTTGACATCAATTCCAACACTGGCTAATAATTTTTCCGGTGTATACTTGCCTCCGCTTTCAAGCAATTTTAAATATTTCTCAGGAAATGTTCTTCCTTCTTCCAAGTACTTCTGATAAAGCGTAATCACAAGGCAGTGCGCAAAATTGTATGCATAGACGTAGAATGGTGTTTCAAAAAAGTGAGAAACCATCGCCCATTCATTTTTGTACCATTCAGGAATTTCGACAACATCTCCAAATACATTCTTCAGTTCATCGTGGTATATCTCATTCAACTCATTCCAATCGGCGTACCCATCTGCACTAATCTTCTCATGTGCTCTCAATTCAAACTTAGTAAACATATTCTGCCTAAATGTTGTTGCTATTGTATCTTCGATTTTCGAAGCAAGAAGTGCCATTCTTTCTTCCTTTGAAAGCTTATTCTTGAGATTATCAAAGACTAAGAACTCTCCAAAAACAGAAGCGAGTTCAGCAAGAGTCAGTGGTGTGTCGTGGTTGAAAAATGTCTGCTTTCTTGACAGAGTGCCATGTAATCCATGCCCAAGCTCATGTGCCAATGTCATAACATCGTACATATCGCCGTTAAAATTCGTGAGAACGTACGGAGGTAGTTTCGTCGTTGAATATATACAGTAAGCACCTCCAACCTTTCCCTTCTTAGGTAGCAAATCAATGCGCGAAGTATCGAAAAATCCTTTTACAATATCACCAGCTGATTGGTTAAATGCATAATACGATTCCAAGATAACGTCCTTAGCTTCATCGAAAGTGAATATTCTCCTCTCAGCACTTATTGGCGCGTATATGTCTGCAAGTGTCAGTTTTTCGCCCAGTATTTTCGATTTCCAATCATAATACCTGCGCACCAGATTTGTGTATTGGTCAGTAACTTCTATTAATTTATCTACAACTTCGTCGCTCACTTCATTTTCAAAATTCATCATCGATATCGGCTTTGGAAAGCGTCGAATTTTGCTCTCTGTGTCGTAGTTTTTGACTATCAGGTTATAAACTTCGGTTATCACCATTGAATCGTTTTGGAACCTTTCAAAGAACATCTTCATTGCTCTTTTCCTGAGCTGGCTATCTGTCGACCTGCGCAGCGCTTTAATTTCTTCGACCGTTAACGTTTTAAACTGACCATCGATTTCTATATCAAACGTGTAAGCACTCTCTAACCTACTATGAATCTTAGAAATCGCTCCTCTTCCGGAGACGGACATTAAAGCCAGAACTTGCTCAGCTTCCTTAGATAGGAGGTGTTTTCTTCTTTCCATAATCCTCCTGAGTTCATGTTCGTAGTTTTTATCTAAATCAATCATCTTTTCAAGCGATGCATCATCGAGAGCAGCAAGTTTAACCTCCATCTTCACGAGGCTCTCCGAAAGTTCAGTCTCAAGCTGTTGAATACTTCCGATGAGCTTCTGGCTTTCTGAACTCTCAGTATCCGTAGAGTACCTCATCCATGCATACTGAGAGGATTTTGCAAAATTATCGGTTGAATCTTCTATCTTTTTAATCAGTTCAACTAATCTTCCTAATTCCTGTTCGTTCTCAAATTCTTCAACGTATTTTTTTATTTCGTTCAAGTGTAGCTTTGCAGTTTCAATAGCCGCTGTATCGTCCTGGAAAATTTCTTTCAGATTCCAAACCAAAATAACTCCCCCCTATCTTCCACTTGCTCCTTATTCTTCTTCCTCTCCAATCCTGAGCATCGCTAAGAAAGCTTCTTGAGGTATCGTTACGTTACCAATTTCCCTAAGCTTTTTCTTACCTTCTTTCTGCTTTTCAAGAAGCTTCATCTTCCTCGTAACGTCTCCACCGTAACACTTTGCCAACACGTCTTTTCTCAGTGCCTTAACTGTTGAACGCGCGATGAACCTACCACCAGCTTTCGCTTGGATAGGAATTTCAAACTGGTGCTGAGGTATGAGCTCAGCAAGTTTATCGACAAGCTTTCTTGCTATCGTGTATGCTTTGTCACGGTGAGCAACAAACGACAGTGCATCAACAGGTTCTTTGTTCACGTATATTGCGATTTTTACAAGATCACTCTTTCTGTATTCAAGGAGCTCGTAGTCCATAGATGCGTATCCTCTACTCACTGCTTTCATCTTGTCGAAGAAATCGAAAATGATTTCTGCAAGTGGAACTTCAAAGTGCATAACAACGCGCTCGTGACCTGCATTTTCCGTTGAAATCATCGTACCACGCTTTTCGTTCTGCACCAAATTCATCAACTTGCCTATATAATCTGGAGGCGTAATTATCGACAACTTAACGTACGGCTCGTAAATCTCTCGGACTTCTCCTTCTTCTGGGAACTTCGCCGGGTCGTTTATGAACACCTCTTCACCTGCGTGCGTGACCACCTTGTACTCAACGTTCGGCGCAGTTAATATGACAGCCATATCGAACTCTCGCTCAAGCCTTTCCCTGACAACATCCATATGAAGCAGTCCAAGAAAACCGCATCTAAAACCAAAACCGAGTGCTGGCGAGTGGTCTGGTTTGTAAACGAGCGCCGCATCGTTGAGCTTGTACTTATCCAGTGCCTTTCTTAATTCTTCGTAGTACTCAGGCAATCCTGGATACATACCCGCAAATACCATCGGTTTTACTTCCTTGTATCCCGGCAGTGGCTCTGGAGCTGGGTTATCAGGTTTGGTTATCGTATCACCGATTTTTGCCTTAGAAACATCTTTCAACCCTGCGATGATATAACCGATGTCACCTGCTTTCAGAGAATCAACAGGCAACATGTCAGGCGTGAACGTGCCTACCTCTATGACTTCATAAACTTCGCTTGAAGACATCATCATTATCTTGTCGCCTGATTTAATCTCGCCATCGAAAACTCTAACGTACGTAATTGCACCGCGGTATTTATCGTACTTCGCATCGAAAATGAGTGCACGAAGGTGTCCATCATCCGATGTTTCCGGCGGTGGAACAAGCTTTATAACCGCCTCTACAAGTTCTTTAACACCAATACCTTCCTTGGCACTTATCTTAAAAATATCCTCGCCTGGAATACCTATCAAATCTTCAATCTCTGCAACAGTCTCTTCGATATTAGCAAGTGGCATGTCGATTTTATTCACGGCTGGTATCAACTCTAAATCGTGCTCAAGGGCTTTATACGTATTCGCAACTGTTTGAGCCTGAACCCCCTGCGTTGCATCAACTAAGAGAATAGCACCCTCGACTGCCGCCATGCTTCTGTCAACTTCATAAGAAAAGTCGACGTGCCCTGGTGTATCGACAATGTTTATTTCGTACTCTTTTCCATCTTCTGCTGTGTAAAAAACTCTAAGCGGGTGTGATTTTATCGTTATTCCGCGTTCTCTTTCGATATCCATACTGTCAAGGTACTGTTCACGCATCTTTCGCTTTTCAACAGCGTTCGTCATTTCTAAAATCCTATCGGTAAGCGTCGTCTTACCATGGTCAATATGCGCAATTATACAGATGTTCCTGACATTGTCTATTTTTCTCATCTATCTCCATCCCTCCGAAAGTTATTTCACAAGCTTAACTTCAACGATGCTGAATGGAATCTTGATACCATTCCTATCGATTTCCGACTTAATTCTATGTGCAACTGCGTTCAACGTGTCAAAATACGTTTCTCTTTCTGTCCAAAAGCGCACCGTGTAAACAATGCCATTAGAATCGAACGATTTGAAGACAACATTGTTCTCCACAGAATTATCCTTTACCACCAACGGCTCTTCTTCGAGGACTTTCTTCAAAATTGAAACAACCCTATCGAGTTCAGAAGAGTAGTCAACTGTAACATCCACATCTATTCTTCTGTACCTACCAGGCCAAAATTTCGTTACAGTGCCTGACCAAACCTTCCTGTTTGGAATCAGTATCATCTTGCCATCAAAAGTCTTCAGATGAACGTGGTTCATCTTAACAATATCGACGATCCCCGTCAGACCATCTATATCGACCACTTCGCCTTCAAATACTTTTCTCGTTACCAAAACCAAGATACCAGACATAAAGTTCGTCAATGGTTCTTGCAGTGCAAGACCTATCACTATACCGGATATTCCCAAACCTGCAAGATATGGTGCAAGATTGACATCCCAAATAGCCAAAATTCCCGCTATTGCAAAGCCATAGATCAAAAACGCAAGAATCAACGATAAAGTCTTCGGGGCTTTGACTTCCTTGCCTAACGTTGAAACGAACTTGTCGATAGATCTCATTATAATTCTGTGAATTATATAGGCAACAACTATTGCCAACATTGAAAAAAGCACATTTTTCAAGATTACAGGGTCCATCATCTTTTCATCTTCCCTCCATACTTTTAACAAATTAGTACATTATCTTCACTGCATCCCTAACCTCACTCATTGTCTCTTGCGCAACCTTTCTTGCCTTTTCGTTTCCTTCCTCCATCACTTCTCTTACCTGCGCATCTGTTATCGAATTGTACCTATCCCAAATCGGTTGCAATTTCTGAACCATATTTTTCAGTAAAAGCTTCTTACAATCGATACAGCCTATCTTTGCCTGCGTACATCCTTCCACAACCCACTGAGCTTCTTCTGGATTATCAGCTGTGCCGAAAGCCTCGTGATAATTCCAAACCGGACACACTTCAGGATTGCCGGGATCGGATCTTTTTTTTCTGTTGGTATCGGTTACCATTGGCATTACCATCTTCGAAAGCCCTGCTTCCGTTGTGATGAGCGGAATCGTATTGCCATAGCTTTTGCTCATCTTCCTTCCATCAGTTCCAAGGAGTTTAGGAACCTTAGAAAGTAACTCCTTTGGTTCTGGGAAAACTTCCTTTTTGAATATATAATTGAACCTTCTTGCAATTTCCCTCGTTAGTTCGACATGGTAAACTTGGTCTTCGCCAACAGGTACGCCATCTGCTTTGTAAATCAAAATATCGGCGGCTTGAAGCACAGGATACATCAAAAATCCAGCATTCGAAAGGTCTCTATTTGTAATCTGCTGGCGCATCTCTTTATAAGTTGGCACGCGCTCGAGCCAGGAGAGAGGAGTAATCATTGAGAATAAAACCATCAACTCTGCGTGTTCTTTAACAGCGGACTGGACAAAGAGAGTAGACTTATCGAGCCCAACAGCTATGAGAGTTTTCATTAAGTCGAAAGTAAATTCTTTTAACTCGCTCGTATCTTCGTAGTGCGTTGTCAGTGCATGCCAGTCAGCTATAAAATAAAACGTGTCATTTCCTTCGTCTTGAAGCTTGAGCCAGTTTTCGAAAACACCAACAAAATGACCAACATGCACTTTCCCGGTTGGCCTAATACCGCTCAAAATTCTCACAAACTTCAACCTCCCAGTCACACATTCTAAAATTATTGTCTTTCGTTATTATATCACATTTTAAAAAAATAAAAATGGGCGGATAAAACCCGCCCAGAATACATCTTTACCTACCATCCTCTAAAAATCGCCTCCAATTTTTCATCTGAAGATGCGGATAATCTGGAAAGTCCTTCCAAGAGCCGCCCCACTCCAGCCCAACTCTCTCTGCGATTTTCCCGCAAATCGCCCAAAGTTTATGATCATTCCAAACAACTTTTCCATCAACAACAGGTACGAAATCAGCTGCTAAGCCGTGACAATGCGGAGAATCTCTAAGATTAGTGACTACTCGATTTTCTGATGAACTGATAGGTGGTAAACCAGCCTTCTTACGGGCTTCGTTTACTTTCTCAACAGGTGCTCTGCCTTGCAAATACAGTGCATATTGTTCCTCTTTTGTTCTCAAAGTGTTGTAAATCAATACCTTTACACCAACATTTTGGCACTCTATTATGAATTTCTGAAGCAACGTTCTGAACTCAAGATTCAGATCATCTAAACTTCTGTTCATTCATTTCACCCAAGAAGATATATCTACAAGAATTAAAAATAAAAGGGTGACTACACCCCCCGAAATCTATATGCCGTATAGTATATATCTACAAGAATTAAAAATAAAAGGGCAGTTCTTCAAACTGCCCTCGCTTTTTGAAAAACATACCTATTAACTTTTTTCAGTATCTTCCTCTAATACGATTTTTTCAAACTCGGTCTCGGCAATATCCTCCGGGTTTCCACGCTTTACGACTATTGTTTTCTCAGTTGGGAGAACCTTGAATCTTTCCCACGGAAATTCGTAAATTTCGCGAAGGTCTCTAACTTCGTCAGGCACTTCGATTAATTCTATTTCCAGTTTCGACTCTTGGAAAACCCAATCACCTATTTCATACGTTCCGTAGACGGTAACAAACTTCGTTGCATCCTCCCATTTGAACCAACGTGGGATGAAATACCCAAATGAGTACAAGTTCCACTTAATCATCATAAAACCTCCTTTGAAATCAACAGGTCGCAAATAACCTTGACACAGACTTTAACATGCACATGTAAATTATACCACAAAAACAAAAAAGTGGGCTCTCGCCCACTTTTGTAGCAATTAAACTTTAGCAACTCATTTCTCCACATTGCTTTTTTATCTCTTCCAACAACGATATCAATCTATTTGCAGTTCCTTCCACTTCTCTGTAAGCCCTTTCTGCCTCCTGCAATTTGCCATGTTTCACGTATTCCATCACTTTCTCACCATTGTAGTGTACCTGTTCGTGCAATTTCCCAACTTCTTCCCACATGCTTTCCATGCCTTCTGGTGGTCTTGTAAAGTCATATATTGTTCCGAACGCACACCTGTGTGGGTTGAATTGTAGCATCTCTTCTCTCCCGTTCTTCACCGAATTGTATAGCCTCTCCAGCCAAGTTCTGTGGACTTTAATCGCTTTTTCTATTTCTTGCACATAATCTTCTTTCTCAGACACCACTATATTTTTTCTCACATTTTCTGATATCCTCAGGATCGTGTTACTAACTTCTGTATCCGCTTTGTGAACCTCTGGAAGCAGGTTTTTCACTTTGTTTATCTCTTCTGTAAGTTCACTCGTCCGTGCAACTATTTCATTCACGTTGTTCGTTGCGCTCTGCATTGCCGAGCTTATCTCTTGTGCAGACGCACTTTGTTCTTCACTTGCGGCCGCCAGAGTCTCTGCTTTATTGTTTATTATTTCCATCAATTTGTATATATTATCAAAGACATCCCTAACCTTTTCCACACTCTTTCTTGACTCGTTCAGTACACCTGCATTTTCGTTTACCGACATGCTGACTTTTTCTACACCAATTTGTATGTTATTCAGTATACTCTGTATATCACTCGTTGACTTCTTACTCTCTTCTGCCAGCTTCCTTATCTCATCTGCGACGACTGCAAATCCTCTTCCCGCTTCTCCTGCTCTTGCCGCCTCTATCGCCGCGTTTAAAGCGAGCAAATTTGTCTGCTCCGCTATAGAATTTATTGTTTCAACAATCGTCTGTATTTGCTTTGAGTAGTCCACCAACGACAATGTTACTTCCAGTGATTTGTTTGATGAATGTATCGTACTCTGGATGCTTTCTACTAATTTTTGGACATTCTCTCTGGAACTCACAATCTCGTTAAATGCCCTCGCGGTTACCGATGAAATCTCCTGAGCACTATTCGAAACGTTCTGAGCTGCTGTCGCTGTCTCTTCAGCACCAGAGTTTGTCTCCTCTATTGCCGCAGAAACGCTCTCTATCATGTCTGTTACATTTTCTATAACACTCACAGTTTGATTTACAACATCTTCAACCTGGTTTGTAACCATGATGTAGTTGGAAACAGCTTTGTTAATATCTACAAAGCTCATTTGAGAATCTTTGAACAAAGCTTGTAATTTGCGCAGCGTTTCATTCAACGTGTTTGCTATAGCACCTATCTCGTTACTTGTTCCATGCAACTTAACAGTAAGGTCTCCGCTTGCAACTTTCTCAAGTGTTAAGTTAATTGACTTAACTTGTTTATTGATACTCCTAAGGATCATGAAAAGAACAACCACTATAACAACAATTACCAAACTCATTAAGAAAGTTGTCATTAAATTGCGCTTTTTCTGGAGTGCAACCTCCTCTTTAAGTGATGTCTTGCTGATGAGCAATCCGACTACATTCCCCTCAACGTCTTTCATGTGAATCACGTTGTACAAAAATCCATTATTCAGAAAATAATAATCCTCGTTTTCGATAAACTTTCTAAGGTCCTCGCTACTTATTTCCTTTGTCAAATCTTCATTTTCGGTTACTACTATTGGCTTTTCTAACTTTTTGCCATCTTCATCGTACAATTGCACAAAATTCTGTTCATTCGGGATGTCTTCTAAAAAACTCTTGTTCAAGTATAAACCAAGTTCAGCAATTGCTATAAACTGCCCATCTTTGAAAACCGGCTTTATACTTCTTAACCCAATGCCGCTTGCACCAATTTCGTACGTCACCACATCTGATTTATTGCTTGTAACATTCAACAACGCTTTTCTGAAGCTTAGATCATCACCATACTTTTCTGGCTTGTGCATTCTTAGAAAACTCTTCAAATCCGGAGTGATAAACTGAAAGATCTCTATTCCGTTTCTTTTGAAATCTTCGTAGCTTGGAATCAAATAATCGCGCAGCGAGTCTCTATCACCGTTTGCCAGATATTCGAGTATGGTCGGGTCATTCAAAGAATCAGTTAGAACCGTTTTCAACACTCCAGCAATTCCATCCACAACTTCTTGCACGACCTCTCCGGCAACCGTATCGTAAGTTTCGATCCAATGTTCCTGAATTTTCTTTGAAAAGTTCATCTGAATGATAAATGTGACAACAAATCCGGCAACTACAATAGTAGCAATCAAAACAGGAAGATATTTTAACTTCATAAGTCTTTCCCTCCTCTTGTAAGTGATATATATCCCGTCTAAGTATATTTAACATAGGATTATACCATAAAGTTACATTCTAAGATACTAATTTTTGATTAATTTAAACACCTGCATAAGTTTATTAAACTATTATTCAATGTAAGAAAAATCACTATAGAGTTCATACTCGTGCCTCACATAAACGAGAGATTAAATTTCAGTTCTTGGGAATTTATAGTGCAAAGGTTGTATTTGACAATACTTTACATGTAGTGTAAAATAAATATACGTTTTCCAAAAGGAGGGATAGCGCTTGAACACCGTCGACAAGGTTATTGAAACGCACGTTGGTTTAAAGCTTCAAAAGCTCATGTTACTCATCACTTCCGTTCTTTGGCTGTTCGACGCAGCAGGTGTGCTTGTTTTGTCTTTTACACTTCCTTCGATTGTTCAAGAGTGGGGATTATCAGTCCAGCAGTCTGCCAACATTCTGAGCTCCACGTTTCTTGGAATGCTTGTGGGAGCTCTAAGCGTTGGTCTGATCGCTGATTTGTTTGGCAGAAAGTTGTCGAATATTTTCTATTTCTTATTCACCGTTGTTTTTACAGGGTTGCTCGGTTTTTCGAAAACTCCAAGTGCGTTTTTATTTTTAAGATTTCTTGCTGGTATAGGCTATGGTGGGTTGATGCCGTCTGTAAATGCGTATCTGTCTGAATTCATAGGGAAGGCTATAAGAGGGCGTTATCTGGTACTTTTGGAGGCTAGCTGGGCGATTGGCAGTATCGCAATTGGTCTTGTAGCAGTCTTGACAACACAACACTCTTGGCGGATAAGTTATTGGAGCTTCTTCTCCGGAATTGTCATGTTACCAATACTCTTCAAACTCTCAGAATCACCAAAGTTCGTATTCAAAAAGCATGGAAAGAAAGGTTTAGAAAATGTCCTCGGCATCAGCATACAGGCTGAGATTGAACCTCTACCAAAAAGTAAGTTCAGCATAGCCGATATTCTTAAACCACCTTATTTAACCAAAACAGTTATGATTTGGACTTCATGGTTTGTCGTTAGTTTTGTGTACTACGTGCTCTTCTCATGGGCTCCGAAAATCTTCGCACAGCAGGGGCTCAGCACTACAAAATCGCTCTGGTTCACGTTCTTCATGATGGTTGCTCAGCTTCCGGGCTACTTGTCTGCTGCATACTTCATTGAGAGGATAGGCAGGAAGAAATCTCTCGTGATTTATTTCATTGGAATGGCTATTTCGTCTATCCTGTGGGCTTTTGTAACAAGCTCAGTACAACTTATTTTGACGGCACTGCTTCTTTCATTCTTCACGCTCGGTGTTTGGGGGCTTGTGTATGCGTATACACCTGAGCTGTACCCAACCCCCATGCGCGGGACTGGGAATGGGATGGCTGGTGTTATCGCAAGGATAGCAGGAATATTAGCCCCTCAGTTCGGGGGCTACATGCTATCGCTGAACAAGTCCTTGCTCGAAATCTTCTCATGGCTTGCAGGGTTATCATTATTGGCAGCAGTCGTTGTGGTGCTTTTGGCAGTCGAAACAAAGGACAAGGAGATACAATAGATAGTTGAAAAAGGGCGGTTTGAACCGCCCTTTTGTCCTTTCCATGTTTCGTTATTTTATTACTACCGGTGTCAACTTTGCGTATTCTTTTTCCGGAACGTATGATTTTAGAACTTGTTCTTGAGTGTACCCTTCTGGAACAATTGTATCAAGCACGAATGGTGCGTAGTCTTTGGAATCCATTGGATATCCGCCGAGTGTCCACTGTGTTGAGTCTTTTGTGATGGGTCTTATGTGGTCCGCTCCGAATCCATCTTGACTCATAGATAGGACGTAAGCCCTTATTCCTGTTTTCACTTCTAAGTATTTTTTGAAGACTATTATGTAAATAACCTTCTCAGCTGGGTCCGCTTCGTATGTTATGGCTTCTGGAATCTCTTTACCATCCGCCGTTGCAAAGACTATCCTATCATCAGGCCAACCTGCAACCTTTACAAAATAATCCCACGGTTGCGTAAACTGCACTCTCGCACCCTCTTTGTATGTGTTCGTTCTTCCTCCGTCTTTTGTATCAAGGTAGATGTTTATCAGCTGGTGCGAGAATCCTTTTGGAGATGCCCATGGATTTGTCATTTCTCCGAATTTTATTGCGAACACATATGCGTCTTCGTTTTCAAGCACTTGCATCTCAACAATGTCCCAAAGCCCTTTGTAAGGTGCGAAAGCTGGGTCTTTTGGATAAGTGTATGTTCCGAATCCGTAGTCGTCACCAACTTTGTCAACGAATTTCGCAATTACGTTTCCTGAAATCATCGTTGGAGTTTTGATTGCTATTCCTTCAGCTGGTACGATTTCGTCCTTGCCTTCAACTGATACGACAACGTAAAGGTTGAAAGTTTCTCCGCTCTTTACGCCGAGTATATCGTACGGTATCTCGAATTCGATTGCTTCATCCACAGCAGCTCTGAATGGGTTAGCTTGGAGTATCCATGAATCGTCTCCAGCTGCCGCAAAGAATGAGCCTCTCTTTCTTGCTTGCCACGTTTTCATGTTTATTGAGAATCTAAAACTAACCGATTTTGAAAGCTGTGTTCCGTTATATGTCTTTTTGTTAAAAGACGTCATTTTTGGAGCATCGGTGTAAACTTCAACAAGCACATTCTGACCAAGATATTGCGTTGCTGATTTATCCAAAAGAACTCCAACGTAAGCAGCTGTTGACGTCCTCGCGACGTATGCGACAACGCCTTTACTTTCAAAATATGCTGTTGCCTTTTCTGCTTCGGAGATCTTTCCGTCAACTGCATACTCGACAGACCTCACAATGTTTTCTTTTGGCAATTCGACTTTTGGTTCTTCTTCCTTCTGAATTCTTGGTGCTCCAACTTTCAGAACGCTGTCTTCTTTCCAGACTTCAAACACACCGTTCTTTCCGCCGAAGCCATCGTCAACGTACGCAGGAGCATTCGGATCTACTACCCAGTCTTTTCCATCAACTACGAATTTGTATTGGTAAATGCCTTGTGAAAGTTCTAAAACTGCTTCCCACCAACCGTCACCTGCACTGTAACATTCTGTATCGGACATACTCCAGTTGTTAAATGAACCGGCTATAAAGACGTATTTTGCCTCTGGTTTGTAGAACTTTATTACAACATATGTGTTATCTTCGATGTAGAAATTTTCTTCTCTTTCTTCGTTAATCTCGATCTTTTCTTTTATCTCAGCTGCAGGTGCGACTACGACTAATTTTCCATCCTTAAGAGCAAGTGTGAAGACTCCGTTCTTTCCACCGAAACCATCGTCGGTGTAACCTGGAGCGTCTGGGTCTTCTTTCCACACCTTACCGCCATCAATGACAAATTTGTACTGGTAAGTGCCGGGCTTGAGCTCGAGTTCTGTAACCCAGACATCGCCTTCTTTTCTCATCGGATTGGCGTTAGTAGACCAGCTGTTAAAATTTCCTGCAATGTGAACAGTGTTTGCCGTAGGATAGCTGAAAGTGAAAATAACTTTGTTTCCCTCAACTTTCAAAGCTCCAAACCCGATAAAGATTGAAAAAACAACAACCAACAGAGCAACAACCGAACGTTTCATCCTACTCCCTCCTTGCTTAAGATAGATTGCCGAAGATATTTTCTCATAAATTCAGTATATTTTGACATATCAATGGAAATTTTTCATAGCCATTATTATTTAAAAACTCTAAGCATCTTCTAAGCTCATGACAAGGATTTTCTAAGGTTATTTAGCTATACTATGATTGCCCACGATGAAAAGGGCAAAGAAAAGAAAACAGGAGGCGAGTGTATATGAAAAAGTTCTTAGTGGTATTGGTTTTAGGAGTCTTAGCGGTCAGCAGTATCTTCGCATTCGGTCCAGCAAGAAGTTTCAGAGGTGGCTATGCACAACAGCAAGCTCCACAAACATCTCAAACAGCAACAGCATCTCAGGTAACAAGACTTTACAGAAACTTGCCAGCGGGCACAACGTTAGGTTCGACAGAGACATTCAAAGGCACAGTCAAAGAGTTCGCACTCGCCCCACAATCTGGACTCACACTGAAAGTGCAAGTTGGAGATAAGGTATACGATGTTCACGCAGGTCCAATATTCAAAGTGACAGAGGTCAAGGTTGGACAGTCGATAGAAATCGTAGGAAAACTCGCAACCTCAGCAAGCGGGAGCTATATAGTTGCAGAGCAGGTCAAACTTGATGGAAAATCCATAGATTTGGCAAGCTTAAGAGGTCCACAAAATGGACGTGGTTTCGGAAGATGCAGCAGATAGTAACATGTCTTGCCCTGAAAATGATCATCGTGCTCTCCTGGAGCACGATGATTTTAATTTATTTATATTATACTTTCAGTTTCTGAAATCCTTCCACATTGACCCCTTCTGATTCGATCCCAAATATTTTAAAAGGATTCATTACAAAAACATGCGCAAAACTTTTTTGAGTAGGAATAAATGGAAAAACCTCAGAATACTTTCCTTACATTTATGCAAGCATTCGAAAGATTGCATTTTGAAAACAATATTAACCAATCAACTTTAAAATATGAAAAATATCGTGAAGTCTTTCTCCCAAATTAATCGGCAAATTGATATTTTGAAATCAACTGTAAATTTGTTCGTAACAATGTCGTGGTAAAATATTGACAGTACTGAACAAGTGTGTAATCAGCAATTTAAGGCCCTGTTTTCCTTTCTTGAATCTTCGGGGGGATTCATTTGAGGTTGCGAATTTTGATAACACTCTTTTTCGTGATCGTTATAACTACCACTTTTTTTGTATTTTTGAACATGTACTTCGAAAATGAAGAACAGCATTTTAAAAGTGTTTTTAAAGATACTGTAGAGACACATGCTACAGAAATTTACTATTCCCACTTTCGCAATGATGAATTGTATAATGCCATTTTGAGATGGGACGATCAGAAACTAAATATGATTGAGGAAAACTTGAAGAAAAGCTATCCGTTCATTGTCGACGTTGAGTTTGAAACGGGCAATCCGCCAGAGACAATTTATTCAATTACAAGTAGTGGAACATTACTTGTTTTGGAATACAGAATTTCGGATTCATCTGGAAAAACGTACATACCAGATAAAATAGCTAAGGTTTTGGTAGATGTTAGTTCAATTTTGAAAAGGCTCCATTTAGAAAACGTGAGAATTGCTACAGGAACAAAGGAAATAGCAAGAGATTTGACTTATGGTTTGAAATACGAAAGATTGCTAAAAATTTCTGAGCTCCCAATAATTCTTTCTTTTGCTTTTATTCTACTCATTGCACTTATGAGCATTGTATCTGAAATTTCTGTCATAAAGGAATTGAGAAAAGAAGAGATACTCAATAATGCACTTAATTCTGTTATAAAACTGACTCAAGATATGCTTATTGGAAACATAGAGCTATCTTATCAGTTAATTTTGGAAAAGGCGATTGAGATAATTCCAAGAGCTCAATCTGGTTCTGTGCTCATGAAAGAAGGAGATATATATAGATTTGTAGCTACAGCGGGATACAACTTTGAGGAGTTGAGCAAAGTTTGGTTTTTCCAAGAAGAACTGGCTCAGGGCATGGATGCAAAAGTTAAGATAACCACTAATCTTCAAGAGTTCGACGCTGAAGTGCTTAAAGGCGAAAGATTTCAGATTTTGAATAAGTACGGAAGAATCGACGAGATAAAGGCAATGCTTTCAGTTCCAATCGTTGTGAACAACGAAATAGTGGCGTTCATGAACATCGATAACCTTGAAAGTTCTGATGCCTTCAATGAATTTGCAGTTAGAATCGCCACACTCTTTGCTACACAAATAGGCGTTGTGTTTGAAAAATTGAAGCTTGAAGAGGAATTAATAAAACAAAAAGAAATGCTTGAGATCTTATCCACGCAAGATGCCCTAACACAATTGCCAAATAGAAGAGCTCTCGAAATGGAAGCTGAGAGAATAACTAAACTCGCGGAAAGAGAAGGAAAAAATATATGTGTGGTTTACGTTGACCTTTTTAAATTCAAAGCTATAAATGATTCCTTTGGACATCGGGTAGGAGATTACATACTTAAAGTTGTTGCAGAAAGGCTCCAAAGCGTTGTGAGAAAAAGCGACTTCATCGCAAGAATAGGAGGGGACGAATTCGTTTTCTTACTATATGATTGTAAAGAGTACAAGCAATTTGTAGAGAGAACACTCCAAGAGATAGAGAAAGATATAGTCTGGGAGTCGCATGTATTCAACGTCTCAGCAAACTTCGGAATAGCAATATATCCGCACGATGGCACTGATTTTGGAGATTTGTTAATCAAAGCCGATATGGCAATGTATTATGCAAAAAACAGTGGGAAGAGCTATCATTTGGCTTCCCAACTCAGTACAGATAGCATTTAGCAAATTTGGTTCAAACAGATATATTTCACAAAAAAACCCTCGCACTATGAAAGACGCGAGGATTATTTTTGCGTACAGCTACTTAACAGTAATCGCGAAAATATGAACGTTCATTTCCATTGGCAGAGTTATTTCAAGAAAATCAAGGCCTTGAACTGATACACTGTAAAGATCCAACCCGCAACGGATAAATTGTTTTTCGCCACTCGCGATATATCTGTAATCCAAGACTAAGCCTTCAGGCTCATTGCACCAATCTTTTACTTGCATCTCATATCTCTGTCCGTTCATATTCAGCTCTGTTTTGTAATCCCCATGATTTGCCGCAGCAAGGATATATATAGTACTGTAATTCCCCAATCCGTTAACCTTTATAACTTGTCCATCACAGCGAATGTTGTCTAAACCGCTTGTGGCTATATAGAAAGGTATGTCTTTTATAACTGTTATACCCTCATTCACTTCGCTTTCCGGAAGATACGCACCAATTGCTCCGCCTAAGTTATCGAAATTCCCAGGTCTTTGAGGCGTACCAAATCCGTCGTTGTTGAAGATTTCTTTGAGGTCAAGTGCTTTGAATTCGTTGATTTGAGAAAAGTCTACTTCAACTTCGTAAGATACTCGCTTTTCAATCTTTTCAAAAACTACGGCTTCTGTTATCTGTGTTTTCTTTTCTGCTAAATTGTATACCAAACTCTTGCTTGTTTCGTTATCTTTGAAAGATATCCCGATATACTCTGGTATAAGCACTACCTGATCAAGAGAACAGCTATTGGTTAGTGAAAGACTTAATGAATTCTCTATTTGAATTTCTCCAACTTCAAAGATCCCACTTCCAGAGATATTCTTTTTCAACTGATTCACAGCGGAAATGGTTATCGCGTTATTTGAGAACACGCCAGATATGAGTACATAGTACTTACCAGGTTTAATGTTGTCCAAAACCTTTTTGAGTCTCGCCCTTTCATTAATTTTTAGTGCTGCTCCACCTCCGTAATCGCCTGTTACAATCCTCACATCAGATATTCCAACGTCAAAAGTCTCCGCCTCTAAGACCTTTAAACCCTCTCGGCCTAAGATGTTCGGATTTTCAGCGAGTATCTGGAACTTCTCTGGAAGTTTCATCACGTACAGTAGACTTCTCAGTGCACAAATCGTAGATTCCGCACCCGCATTCCTGTTGTAATGCATGTACTCAAGACCATCGTACCCTTCCCCGCTCTCTCCAAGCATCCTTACTCCCAATCTGTTCCCACCAAACAGCCATGATGATAACAGAGAAGCAAAGTAAGCATATTTCTCATCCCCCGTTATCTCGAACAGTTTGACGTTTGGTACCACGACACATTCAAGTGCATAGGCAAGTTCTGGATAGAGTTTTACATAATTGCCTATGGAATATATCAGTCCTGTTGACAATAGGAGAGGTATCTGATTATCGAGCGAGCGCTTGGCAAGTTCTATGAGCTTACTATCGCCTAATACTTTGTACGCTTCTACCAAAGCCTCCGTGTAGTGGTTTCCCCAGCCGTTCCAGAGGAACCGGTCTTGATAGACCGAAAAGAATCCTTTTAGATATGAAAATCCAGTCCATTCATATCGAGTCAGCTCCATAGAATATTTCTCGAGATCTTTCTTCACATTTTCGTCCTTTGTTAACTTGTAGTAATTAGAAAGTCCAATCACATACAGTGAAAGTTGATCTCCTGCTATTGGAGGTTTCCTTTTTATAGCTGAATATGCTCTTCTCAAAGCTAACATTATTCTTTCTTCGTTATGAAATTGGGCAAGTTTCGAAAGTCCGGCAAAAGCCCTTAATGCCCACCAAGATGATGACTTTTCGCTCGTGATACCGTGCTTATTAATGGTCCCATCAACCCAAGCGAAGTTGTAAAACTCACCGTCGGAAGTTTGCATCTTCAACACAAACTTCGACGCTTCCTTTGCAAGCTCTAAATAGGACACGTCTTTAGTAATTTCGTACGCTTCACTGTAAAGCAATACAACCCTTGCAACATCGTCAGCGCAAGTGTCGCCTTCTCCTTGCGCCGTAGCAACTTCGAAATGATCGCCTTTGTTGTTAGCGTAAACCCAGTAGCCTTTTACTTCTTCACCTTCGAGCAAGAATTTTTGCCCAAGTCTTTCAAGGTGCGTGTTGTTAAATGTAATTGCTGAAAATGATACTAAATGTAAAATTAGAAACACACTTACCAAGAATTTTTTCACACATTTCATCTCCCTTAAAAACCTTAGAAATCAGACCGGGGATTTCTCCCCGGTCAAAAGATTTGATCTTATTCTCCAATTTTAATGCTTCTGAACGATGCACTCTTGTTTTCAATAAATTTAATCGCTTCTTCAACACTCTTTGCGTTGTACAGCGTAAAGAGTCTCAAGTGCTGTACAACATCTCCGGCTTTGTATCTGTTCGGCATGTCCTCAACCTTCATCGAGTAGACGCCCGTTGTTGAAGGATATGCATCGAATTCGCCAGGCATCCATTTGAAGACGCCATCTCTAAATTCAAGGCTTTCGTATACCCATGTGTCTGAATCGAGCCATTTTTTGTAATCAGCTGGAACAACTGGTACTTCTGGCAATATTTCAGCAACGCCAACATTTCCTTTCGACGAGAAATTGCTCCTCCATCTTTCCATCGATGCAAAGATATAAGTAGCGCCCCACCAAAGTGGTTTCATACTGTTCCCAGCAGGAAATACGATATATGGTGTCTTGTCTACCCACGTTACAGCATCTCTTTGCAACCAATATTCATATGGTGTAATGTTGAGCTGGTCAGCCCATACTAACCTTCTGAAAACTGGAAGGATGTGGACAGTATCATCAAATGCAGGTATAATTGGCCTTGTTACCATCGTTTGCACTTTCATCATATCTGCATATGTTTCAAATACGAATTTGTTGTCAACGAGTATATCCCCATTCTTGAAAATATGTGTAACAATCTCCTGTCTTAGCCCATTAAATTTCTCTGATTTGAGAATAGCCACAACACCAACTGCAACAGGTCCCGGATCAAGCACTTTAATCGATACAACCCTAAACGCGCTGCTCGTTTCTTCATGGTGATCGCCCAATTTTCCATCAACATAGTATGTCGAGTTGAACCAACCGCTTACTCTTGCAATGCCAACCTCATCGAGCAACTTGGCTTTTATCGTGCCAAATTGTGTAACTTGAACCAAACCGTGGTCATTGATCATGGCTTCAAAACTACCATCTACCGCTGTCACTTTCCAACCTTTTTCGTCTTTGGAGACACTAAATGCTTTCGGATAAACAACCGCCTTTTTCGCAGAATCTTCAACAACTATCTGTGCATTGCCTTTTACAATGGAGACCAGATAGTCTGGTGCAGAAACTCTGCCGTTACCATCAACATCTTCGAGCTGGAACGGGACTTCTTTTCCATCAACAACTACTTTCAAGCTTGTCCAATCTGGTTCAAAGTCCTCAGGCAGCAGGTCGACCAAGCTTCCCATTTGCAGTACTAAAGGTACTTCCACATTTCCAGCCTTGACTGGAATACTCACCGAAGCGCCAAACAAACTAAGTGCTAATAAAAGTACTAAAGACATCAGAACCCTCTTCATACACTCCACCTCCCTGGAAGTTTGATGTTATAGAGGTAATAAATCACCAGATTTCTTGCGGAACGGAAAAAATAAGTAAACGCTTACATACATTGCATATTATATATTCGTGATTGGAAAAACAATAATTGATTTATTGCCAAAAATTCTATTATTTTTTTAATTAATAAACAAATTCTTCTTTTTTATTTTGTTTTTAAATATTTACTATGCTTTTCTTACGAATTCTTATTTTGTTACCGAACAAAAAGGTTTTATAATTATAGTGAATATGAAAGCGTTTACATCCTCTCAGTTCGATTCTTCATTCTCTTGATTCCGGGGGTGTTCTAATGGCTTCGATCGAAGATGTAGCGAAAAGGGCTGGCGTATCAATTGCAACTGTTTCTCGGGTTCTCAATGGAACGGGTTATGTCTCCGAAAGCACTGAGATAAAGGTCTTGAAGGCCATAAGGGAATTGGGGTACGTGCCACATTTTTCAGCTAAATCACTTGCAAGAAAGAAAAGTTTCAAAGTGGGTGTAATTATAAGCAAGAGGATTGATGAATTGCTCAAAACAAACGTCGGGGAATTTTACAAGATTATACTTGATGCAATTGAGAATTATGCTGCGCTTTACAAGATATCCTTAGAGATTGTGCTTCTTGAAGATGTTCTCAAAACTTCAGAGGTTGAATTTGATGGCTTCATAATCGTTGGTAGTGACGCTTCGGAAGAAGAGATAAATTTCCTTTCATCCAAGGCGAAGGTTGTCCTTGTTGATCACTATATAGATGGGTTGAGAATAGATAGCATCGTAAGTGACGGATACGATGGTGTGTTTTACGTGACAAGGAATTTCATCGATGCTGGATACAACAGAATTGTCCACATCCACGGACCACTTAAATATTACGGCTTTAGAGATAGGTACAACGGATACGTGAGCGCTATGCAAAGATATGGAAAGTTGCCAATACTCTTTGAGTACGACGATTTACACGATGAGGTTGATTCAGTTTTGAAAAGAGTTCTGAGAGATTGGGTACCACAGGTTATAATTTGTTCCAACGATGTGATAGCATTGAGAGTCCTTAGTAAATTAAAAGAATGGGGTTACAAGATTCCAAATGAAATAAGTGTCGTTGGATTTGACGACATACCAGATGCTGAAAAAGAGGGTCTATCAACGCTTCGAGTTCAGAAAGCTGAGATGGGCATAAACGCTGTGAAACGTCTCAACGAGATATTGACTGGTCAGAGCCTGCATCCTCACAAACAGTGTCTTTATACTTCATATATTAAGAGAAATTCAAGTTTAATCTAAATCGATTTCCACATTCTTTAGTGAGGAGGGGATATTATGAAAAGGTTGGTAGTTTCTATTGTGTTCTTGTCGTTGCTATTAGTTTCGGTAAGTGCTGTTGCAGTAAAACTAACGTTCTGGACTGCTCCAAATGCGTTCCAAGAAGAATTCTGGAAAACGATAGTAGCACAATGGAATAAACTGAGACCAGATGTTCAAATCGAAGTTCAGACCATCCCTGCTGCCGGAAGTTCAGAAGAGGCTATCCTGAGTGCAATAGCAGCTGGAAACGCCCCAGATTTTTGCGAAAACATCTTTAGTGGCTTTGCCGCTCAGCTCGCCGATATAGGTGCCTTGTATGCACTTGACAACTTCGGGAGTGATTTCCAGAAATTGATTGAAACACGAAAGATGAAAAGCATTATTGACTCTTGGAAGATCAAAGGCAAATATTACGTATTCCCCATCTACTCCAACCCAATGATATTCTGGTGGCGCGGCGACATTTTGAAGAAGCTTGGGTACAACGAACCGCCAAGGACGTACAGCCAGATTTACGAAATTAGTAAGAAATTCGCCGATGGGAAGAAGAATTTCACAATGCAGGTTATCTCAGGTCGCAACTGGTGGGACAGGTGGTTTGACTTCATAACTTACTACTATTCTGCAACTGGCGGGAAGTCGTACATAGATGTTGCCAAACGAAAGGTAAACTTCGGAGATGAATATGGTTTGCAGATATCGGAATTCATATACAACATGTTCAAGAACAAGTACACCGCTGTTGAATTGGGAACTAATCCTTTCTACAACGGAACAATCTTAGCGAAGATAACAGGGCCATGGGAAGTGAATTGGGCAAAGGAAACGTTCCCAAAGGTAGTTCCAGAGATATGGTTCTCCGCACCACCTGTGCCAGATAATTATCCAAAAGATAAACCTATTTACACATTTGCAGACAGCAAGGGATTAGTGATATTCTCCACATGTAAAGACAAGAAAGCAGCGTTTGAATTCATCTCTTGGGTGTTCTCAAACGTTCAGAACGATGTTCTGTGGATCGAAAAGACACAAATGCCACCCGCACGTGAAGATTTAACCACGAATCCCGCATTCTCAAAGTTCATGAACGATAAGTTCTTTAAGGCATACTCTTCTTTCGTGCCATATGCAATACCGCCAGCGTTGATTGACAAGACTATAGATATACAACAAGCGATGACAACCCATCTTATAGAGCCACTGATGTATATGAAAGGTACGCCAAGCGATATACTAAACAAAGCTGTTAAAGAAGTAAATAAACTCCTCTTCTAATACTCTATGCACTGGATGTGAGCATGTGAAAGAACAGAAGGCAAGGAACCACAATTCGAGAAGATTTGGAAGGAAAGATAGGATTTTCGGTTATTCAATCGTTTTACCATATTTAGCTTACACTGCTGTTTTCTGGGGCTATCCGTTTGTTTGGATGTTGGTTCTCGCATTCACAAAGTGGAATTATTTTTCCAAGCCTTCGCTTATCTGGTTTAGTAATTTTGCAAGGTTATTCACAGATAGTACAATGTTCCGGATAGCCCTTAACACTTTGAATTTCTTGGCTTATCTTATTCCGATGGTCTTAGTCGCATCTTTGTTATTCGCTCTTGCTCTAAACAAGGTGAAGTTCGGTAAAACGTTCATAATGCTGAGTTTCTTAGTTGCAAATGTGTCTTCAGGCGTTGCTTACTCATTGCTCTTCTCGAATCTTTTCGCGGTGAATGGACCTATAAACAGGCTTATTGATAGTCTATTTGGTTTTACGATCCCTTGGTTTTCAAATCCGCAACTTGCGATCTTTTCGATATGTTTGATAATAACTTGGAAGTTCATCGGATATTATGGGTTGATTCTTTACGCAGGTTTAATTTCCATTCCGCAATCGCTCTACGAGGCAGCGGAACTTGATGGGGCAAACAAGAACGTTATTTTCTGGAAGATTACCTTACCGCTGTTGAATCCATCGCTGATAACAGTAACCGTTTTGGCTGTAATGCTGACTTTTGGAATTTTCACTGAACCATACATGATCACAGGTGGCGGACCTATGCAACGAACGACAACTTTCTTGATCTACATGTACGACACTGCTTTCAAAAGAATTGACCCTTCGTATGCTACAACTGTTGCGATTGTAACAGCACTCGTCAGTTACGGGATAGTCATGTTGATTAGAAAGCTCTTCGAGAAAGAAGTGAGCTTTGTATGAGGAAAGAGAAAGTCATTTCATACGTTATCACATTTATAATGCTTTTCTTGGCGTTAGTTTGGATCTATCCATATATTTGGCTTTTCTTATCGTCCTTTAAACCGGCTGAAGATATCTTCACCACTTTCATTCCAAAGAAGTTTAGTTTAGAACATTACAGATTCATATTTGTCATGGCAAACAAGTTTGAAAGGCCGTTTATACGAGCTTTCTTGAACAGTCTTTTCATATCTTCGACAGTCACATTCTCTGTTGTATTTACATCTATGTTTATAGGATATGCACTATCGCGCATCAAGTTTAAATTGGGTAAGGCTGTGTACAATTTCATAATATATCAAATGCTCTTTCCAGGATTCATGTTTATGATACCGATGTTCATACTCATACGCACGTTCGGCTGGTTGAACACATATCAGGCGCTCATTGTACCTTCACTGACAAGTTCGTGGGGAGTATTCATGTTCGCACAGACTTTCAAAACGATACCACAAGATTATATCGATGCTGCAAAAATAGACGGAGCGAGCAATTTTTGGGTTGTAATACAGATAATGTTCCCACTGGCTAAATCAACAGCTTCTATAGTTGGGCTGTTCACTTTCATAGGGATCTGGGACAATTTCCTTTGGCCACTTATGGTAATGAAAGATTACAAGAATATGCCACTTTCAGTTCTACTTGCGTCGTTCAATCATGAGTACGCAAGTTACATCGGCCCTGTTCTCGCAGGCGCTGTTATCCAGACTATACCGATGGTGATCATCTTCTTGCTACTGAGAAACTACTTCTTACAAGGAATATCTATGTCTTTAAGGTAGAGAAAAAGACAGGAGACTATTACAACATTACAAAAGGAGGAGAAAAAAAAGATGGAGTTAAGATTAAAAAGGCACCCGTTGAATCCATTACTCGCCCCCGTTCCTGAACACCTTTGGGAAAACAAGTTTGTATTCAACTGCGCCGTTGTTTACGACGGTGAGCTTTTCCACTTACTCTACAGGGCACAAGGTGTCGATATGGTTTCAAGAATAGGGTACGCCGTTAGCACGGATGGAGTTCGCTTCAATCGGTTTGAGAAACCTGTTTTTTCTCCAGCAGTAAGCGATGAACTGTACGGCGTTGAAGACCCGAGGATAACCAAAATTGGAGACACATACTACATGCTTTACACAGCTTACTCACCAAAAGGTCCAAGAGTAGCCTTAGCATCGACAAAGAATTTCATTACTTGGAAGAGATATGGCGTAGTGATAAAGGACGAAATCAACAATAAAGATGCCGCTCTCTTCCCAGAAAAGATAAATGGCAAGTACGTAATGCTCCACAGATTCGAACCGGACATTTGGTTGGCATTTTCTGATGATCTTGTAAACTGGGGAAACTACGTAAGCATAGCTGGTCCGAGAAAAGGTTACTGGGATAATCTAAAAATTGGTGCTGGTGCTCCACCAATAAAGACACCTTATGGCTGGCTGCTGCTCTACCATGGTGTAGAAGAAGCACCAAGACCGATATACAGGCTCGGATTCATATTACTTGATCTTAATGACCCAACAAAAGTAATTAAGAGAAGTGAAGAGCCAATCTTAGAACCGGAAGAAGAATGGGAAATATTTGGCGGTGTACCAAATGTGGTTTTCAGCGATGCAATGGTTGAGTACAATGGTCAATATTATGTGTATTACGGTGCTGCTGACAATTACATAGCCCTTGCCACAATCGAAGTCGAAGAAGTAATGAAATGGTGCAAATTATAAACTTTGAAGAAAGAACGGGGATACCCCCGTTCTTCTTATTATTCTTAGAACTTTATTTCCTCAATTTCCACCTTTTCAAGCAACCTCTCGACATCATTCCTTCTGCACAACCTTGTTCCAGGCGTCATGACAGCAGCAGTACCAGATGCATTTGCCCATCTTAGTGCTTCCTCATCTGACGCACCTTCGGTCCTTTTGAGCACAAAACCAGCCAAGAATGAATCTCCGGCACCTACCGCACTCTTTACATTCACTTTTATTGTTTTTGTATAAAGAACTTTTTCTTTCGATATGAAGTAGGCACCTTCACCGCCAAGGGTTAATAGTATCCCCTTAAGCTCGTGGATATCAATTATTTTTATTGCTTCCTCCACAATTTCTTCACGCTTTGAAACGTGCTTTCCAATTAGTCTTTGGAATTCATGCAAATTCGGCTTTATATAGTCGGGCTGTCCAATCAATCCTGCTTTCAATTTATCGCCATCAGCATCGAAATAAACTGTTGCTCCCCATTGCTTTAACGAAAAGACTATGCCTGTGTAGAACTCAGCGGCAACTCCTTTTGGCAAACTTCCTGAGACGACCACAACATCCCCTGGTCTAACAAGTGCATTGAGAACTTCAAGTACAACTTGCAACTTTCTGACGCTAATCTTCTCACCAGGCATACTTATTCTGTACTGACCTTTGTTGGTTTCAAGTATAACGTTCATCCTTGTTTCTTGCGGCACGCGGATGGAAGAGTAGATGACCCCCTCTCTATCTAACATCTCTTCGAGCTTGCGACCATTATCTCCACCAACGAGCGCTATAGCAATCGATACTCCGCCGAGTTCTTTTATTACTCTTGATACATCGATTCCTTTACCCGCTGGATAATCTACCACTTTCTGTGCACGGATAGTATCGTCCAGAATAAGCTCGTCAACGTAGATGTACCTATCAAGGCAGGGATTCATAGTTAATGTAAAAATCATGATATGCACCTCCAGGGCAAAAACCTTAAGTTGATAATCGTATATTATTTTATCAGATATTTTTAAATATAAAAATTAAGAAAACATGGTAAAATATTATCGAATAAAATTCCTTCTCGGAGGGAACGATGTGAAATCAAAAAGTTGGATTTATTTTCTACTACTTGGGATTATAACATTCTCATTCATCATATTTCTGAGAATATACCTTGAAAATGAAGATAAATCTTTCAGGTTGCTATTCAAGAACATTATGGAAACTCAAGCAATGGAAGTATCGCGAGCATACTTTCAATGGGACGATATGTACAATGCTGTCTCAAAACAGGACCATGAAAGCATGAGAAAGCTTCAAAGAGAGATGAAAAAGGACTATCCGTTCATTGTAGACGTTACTTTTGAAAGTGCTAACCCTCCGAATGGATTTTACTCAATAAGAAGTGAAGGGACATTCCTTATCGTTGAATACAAAATATTCGATTCTTTTGGTGAGAGATTTCTACCTGACAAAAGAGCCAGTATCCGAATTGATGTAGGCCCTATTCTAAGAAACTTTGAAATACACAATATACGAATAACAACTGCGAAGAGTAACTTAGTAAGAGATCTAGCATATGGTTTGAGATACGAAAGATTACTCACAATTAGCGAAATTCCAATAATCATGTCTTTCGTTCTACTGTTATTGATAGCAATTACTGTTGTTTACGAAATGTACGTACGTCGAGAATTAGATATAGAATCAACTCTTAATAAAGCGCTAAATTCAGTAATCCAGCTAAGCCAAGATATGCTAAGAGGTTCCGTAAAACCTTCATATCAACTGATATTAGAAAAAGCAATAGAAATAATTCCGGGCGCACAAGCAGGCTCGGTTCTTGTGAAAGATGGCGATAGATATAAATTTAGTGCTTGTGTTGGATACAACTTCGAAGAACTGAAAAAGGTCTGGTTCCTTCCTGAAGAGCTGGCGCAAAGTATGGATCCTAAAGTAAAAATAATAACGCACCTTCAGGGTTTCGACTCAGAGAAGCTCAAAGATGAGAGGTTTCAAATATTAGACAAATACGGAAGAGTTAACGAAATCAAAGCTATGCTTTCTGTTCCAATCATTGTAAACAATGAAATCGCGGCATTTTTAAATATCGACAATTTTGAAAAAGTACATACGTTTAATGATTTTTCAGTTAGAATCGCCACACTCTTCGCTACCCAGATAGGTGTTGTATTCGAAAGGTTAAAACTTGAAGAAGAGTTGTTGAAACAAAAAGACATGCTTGAATTCTTATCCACAAGAGATGCTCTAACACAACTACCAAACAGAAGAGCGCTTGAAATTGAAGCTGAAAGAATGATGAACCTTGCAAAAAGGGAAGGAAAAAACATATGCGTAGTGTACGTTGATCTTCTGAGATTCAAAATTGTTAACGACTCTTTTGGCCACAGAGTAGGAGACTATCTACTTAGAGTGATCTCTGAAAGACTCCAAAAAGTTGTAAGGAAAAGTGATTTTGTCGCACGAATCGGTGGGGATGAGTTTGTCTTCTTACTATATGATTGTAAAGAATATCTACAATTTGTGGAAAGAACGCTCCAAGAGATAGAAAAAGATATAATCTGGGAGTCGCATGTATTCAAAGTCTCCGCAAACTTCGGAATAGCAATATATCCGCATGATGGCATTGACTTTGGGGATTTACTAATTAAAGCTGATATGGCAATGTACTACGCGAAAAACAGCGGAAAAAGCTACCATCTCGCCTCGCAACTCAGCATCGATAACATTGAATAACATGAACATATTTTAGAAATGGCATTTTCTAAAATAGTAGAAACTTAAAGCCCTGTGTTCTTACCGAAAAAAACATGGGGCTTTTTAAATTTTCTTCACTGACTTAGTGATAACTAATTTACTTTTTCAGATTATCGTGTATAATATAAATTGTAAGGAGGGAGCGAAATGGAACATGTTGAGAAGAAGAAAAGCTTACGCATCACAGGAATGACGTGTGCGAATTGCGCACGAATCGTTGAAAAATCTCTTTCAAAAGTCGAAGGTGTCAAATTCGCCGCTGTTAACCTTGCAACGAACACCGCTTTCGTTGTTTTAGAAGACGATGTAGATGATGAGATTCTGGCAAAAGCGGTTGAAAGCGTTGGATATGGTGTTACTGATGAACCAGTCGAGGCAATCGAGGAGAAGAGATTGAAAAGGATAAAGACAAACCTGATAATCGCACTCATCATAACCATCCCTCTATCAATTCTGATGCTTTTCCACATGAATAACGTCCACATACCTTACTTCAAAGAACTCGAGCTTATATTTGCAGCACTTGTCATTTTCTATGCTGGTCGCGATACTATTAAAGGTGCTACAATCGCCCTTTTGCATAAGCATTCAAATATGGATACTTTGATACTCTTTGGCTCTGTAACAGCTTGGTTGACGACGCCTCTATCTTATTTCATGGACATCCACGCATTTGGCAGTATCGGTGCGATGATAGTATCTCTCCACTTGCTTGGCAGATTCATCGAATCCTACCTTAGGGATAGAGCATCTAAGCAAGTGAAAGAATTACTTGCGCTTCAATCAAAGGATGCGCAGGTTATAACGGACAAGGGAGAATTCACAGTTCCCATCGAGGCTATAAAGGAAGGTCATATACTATTGATAAAACCAGGAGAGCGAATTCCAACAGATGGAGAAATTATAGAAGGAACAGCACTGGTAGATGAATCTATGATCACCGGAGAGCCCATACCTGTTGAAAAAGGACAGGGCGACTCAGTAATAGGCGGATCTTTGAATGTGAACGGTGTTATAAAAGCTCGTGTCACTAAGACTGGTGAGGATACCTTTTTGTCAAAAATGATTTCGTTAGTCCAAGAAGCTCAAGGAGCAAAGGTGCCAATTCAACAGCTCGCAGACAGGATTACGAATTATTTCGTGCCCACCATTGTGGCTCTTGCTCTCATAAGCGCTTTTTTGTGGTATTTCAATTTCGAGAATATGAACATGCTGACTCATTCAATACGCGATATCCTTCCGTGGACTATCCACACTGAAAACATACTTTCGCTGTCTATATTCGTATTCTTAACCACGGTTGTCATCGCTTGTCCGTGTGCTTTGGGACTGGCAACTCCAATGGCATTGATAGTCGGAACTTCTTTGGCAGCGAAAAGAGGATTGCTCATTAGAAATGCGGAGGCTATCCAAACCGTCAAGAACGTTGGTTATGTGCTCTTCGACAAGACAGGAACGATTACGGAAGGAAAACCGAAGGTTTCCGTTGCGCAAATCGAAGATTCATTGAAACCGATAGCCTACAGCTTGATGAGTTTATCAACTCACCCGCTTTCAAGAGCAGTTGCGGAATATTTGTCAAACCATAAGGCCACAGTTGTTCAAATCATCGAGTTTACCGAAATTCACGGAAAAGGTGTTCAGGGTAATGTAGATGGAGTGACTTATTTTCTTGGGAAACCGAAAGACATAGCTTCTTATTCGATATATACATCTCAAGGAAAATCGATCGTCGAGTTTAGGAAAGATGACGAGATATTGGGCTTCTTCGTCATCGAAGATGCTATAAGGGAAGATTCTGTCAGAGCAATTACTGAACTCAAGAATTCAGGTATAATTCCTGTCATGGTTACAGGCGACAATGAAAACACTGCAAAGTACGTTTCAAATATCGTTGGCATAGAGCAAGTATATGCAAACGTTAAGCCCGAGGAAAAACTGAACATTGTGCGGAAATTCCAAGCGTTCGGCAAGAAAGTGATTATGGTCGGTGATGGAATAAACGACGCAGCGGCGCTGAAAGCAGCGGACATAGGCATTGCAATTGGAAGCGGAAGTGACTTGGCAATCGATAGTGCTGATATAATAATAACAAAGGGTGGTATATCAAAGGTAGCTGATGTGATAAAGATATCGAAAATAACATTCCAAGCTATCAAGGTCAATTTGCTATTTGCGTTCTTCTACAACGTCATCGCTATTCCGCTTGCAATGCTTGGGTTGTTACATCCGGCGATAGCTGAAGCTGCCATGGCTATGAGCTCAATCACGGTGATTTTTAACTCAATAAGAATCAGGAATAAGTTCGAAAGGGCTACCCACTTATCCATTTAATTATCCCCGAATCTCAAAGGAGGCGAAGACGTATGGCAAGGTATCTGTTGAAAGTTCCTGACATTTCATGCAACCACTGCAAGATGAGAATTTCAAAGGCACTCGAGGAAATTGGAGAGAAGGACTTTGAAGTTAGAGTTGCCCAGAAAGAAGTCATTATCGACACAGATAACATTGAAAGAGTAGTACAAAAGCTCGAAGAGATCGATTATCCGGTAGAATCGGCAACCATTCAATGATTTTCAAAACTTGAACTTATTTTGAGGCGTGCGCTATGCCCATCGAAAGAGAAAAGAAGTATCTGATTGACGAAAACCAAGCCACGAAACTTAAAAATATGGCAAAATTTTCAATTGGTGTGGTCCAGTGGTATCTGCCGGACTGCATTTTGTTGTTGGAACTTCTTGGCGAACGGGACTTTTCAAAAAGTCGAGAATGGAGAATTCGCTACACAGTGGATAAAAAAGGAAACGAAACTTGGATCGCCGCATTTAAGTCTGAACTCGTGGAAGGTTTTCAACGAGTTGAAGAGGAGTACGATTTAACCAAATTTATCAGGAAACAAAATACAGATATGTGGGAAAGACTCTTCAACGAATTATCAAGCAAGCCCGTTGTAGTGAAGATCAGACACTACATATCCGATACGCCCACAGAAATAGTGCTCGATGAGTTCATGCAGCTTGACATTCCTTACAATATCGATATTAAGTACATGGTAGAAATCGAAACTGAAGACGAATTTGAAAAATACGAAAAAGAGTACGACTTAGGTGAAGGAATAAGCACCGAAGAATTCGACATTTACACGAACAGAAATATCGCTATCGAAAGTCAAATTCCTCCGAGAGTCTTAATCACACTTGTCAAACAGGCTCTTGGAATATCTCCATTCCCAAAGATGAGAAGAAAAGACAGAGAATTACCTATTAGAGATGCTATCGAACTTCTCAAAATCGGCGAATATGGTTTTTTTACAACCTACGACGGTAACTATCCGTACGCAGTGCCAGTGAATTATGTTTATAAAGACGGTGCGATTTATTTCCACTGTGCGAGCTCTGGAAAAAAGCTTGAAAACATTTCTGTGCACAAGAACGTAAGTTTCTCAGTAGTAACAAAGGCAAAAGTTCTTCCAGAACAACTGTCGACAGCTTACGAAAGCGTTATAGCTTTCGGTCAAGCAAGGGTTGTTGATGGTGAAAAAAAGAAGATGGCACTACTTGAACTTGTCCGGAAGTACTCGCCGCAAACGTACGGAAAATTCACTCAATCAAGAGCTGAAGAATTTGAAAGTGAGTGTTCTAACACAACAGTGGTAAAATTGATAATAGAGTACATAACAGGTAAGAGACGAAATGAATAACAATTTCATTACTTAAATGGTGGCGCTGTATATGGATTCTACATTTGTAATACTATTAGTAATTTTCATAATAGTCTCCGATGCTATCGTTCTATTTGTGATTTACAGATTCAGAAAAAAGAAAAAGGAACAAGAAAACCTCGTAGAGGATTACATCAACGGTCATGGATACAGATACATCGCTCGAGAAGATAAAACATTCCAAAAGGAGTTTTCAAAAACATTCTCAAAACTCAACCCGAATTTCAGATGGAAGAATCTGAAAGTACAACACTTGTTCACATACCCCACAGAAGAGCAGGAAGGTAAATCACTTTGTTTTGAATTAGAAGTAACCGCGAGAAATTACTATAAAAAGTATTTCTGTTATCTACTTGAAAATTTTCATTCCCAGCTTCCGGAATGCAGTATAATACCTCGTTCGCCATTTGAAATTATTTTCTTGAGAAAGAATACTGCCTTCGATAAGACTTATAAAGTTATTCCAAAAGAAGTAAGCGAAAGACTTCCTTTAGATTTAAAAGAACAGCTTGTCAGGTACTTCGGAGTGTCTGTCATTTACGCTAATAATCAACTTCTCATTACAAAAGAATACAAATCAAAAGAAGAACCTTTACAGGCGCTATCTACGTGCGAAGAGATTTTTGATATAGTAAAAATGTACTCTTAAATATTGAACGCCGTTAAAAGCAAAAACCGGGCGTAAATCAGCCCGGTTTTTTGTCACATTCTCCTCAATGATGTCTCATATATCCTCTTTATAACTTCCCTCTCAGCTTTTATCGGTGCTTGGCTAAGCAACAATCCAAGTGAAGGTGTCGTCATTGCAAGTTCTGTGAGTTTGTCAACGTGACCTTCGTTGAATCCTATATCTGAAAGTTTTTCCGTAACTCCCATGTTGAATAGCCAGTTTTCTATTCCCTTGGCTATAGCTTCTGCTTCGCCTGGATTGCCTTTCAATCCCGGAACAATTGGTTCATACACTTCGGCAAGAATGTCAGCTACAGAAGGATATATTTCTTTGACAACAGCAGGAAGAAGCATCGCAAGTCCGAGTCCATGCGCAAGGTCTGGCTTAACTGCACTCAGCGGGTGCTCAAGTGCGTGCGTGAAGTGGAGCAACCCATTGTCGAATGATATACCCGCTATTGCGGATGCATACAACAGCCAGTATCTTGCGTTCAGGTCGTTTGGATTGCTCAATGCTTGAGGTAAGTATGTAGCTATAAGTCTAACCGTTTCTTTTGCCAAGAGTATCGAGTATGGGTTTCTCGAAAGTGTAGTAGCTGCTTCTGTAATGTGGTTCAAAGCATCAATTGACGTGTAGAGAGTTTGCTTGTATGGAAGTGTTAGCATCAGTTTGGGATCGTCTATTGCAAACAATGGATAAATGCAGTCGTATGCTATCGCTGGTTTGTATTCCTTTTCCAAAATAGAGGCTACAGCAAATCTGTCGACTTCCGTACCTGTTCCATGTGTCGTGTTAATTGCGATTATCGGTTTTGCTTTTGTTGGAACGAATTTTCCTTCATAAAGCTCAGAGCCAGTCTTTCCGTCGTACTCAAGCAAAACGGCAACACTCTTTGCCGTATCGATTGGACTACCTCCGCCTATGCCGAGTACTGCTTTCGCACCGAATTCCTTTCCGAGTTTTGTCGCTTCATCTATCTGTTCAACCGTTGGATTCGGTGTGACCTTGTCGTACAGAACGTACTTAATTCCGTATTCTTTAAAGTACTTTGTTACAACATCCCATGCGCCAGTAACTTTGTAAGCAACAGGGTCTGTAATAACGATAACTTTCTTCATGTTGTTATTTTTAAGATATTCAGATATATCCTTCATCTTCTCAATAGCGCCAACTCCAAAATAGCATGTTGTCTTGCACCTAAGCTCGAAAACGTTGTAGATGTTAACTTTCTTTTCAAACATGTTAGTCTACCTCCTGCACTCTAAGATTGGAATAAGCTATACTTAGTATTAAATAACTAACTTTGTGATATATTTCACGTTCCATTAATATTTTAATACATACTCATTATACTGTCAATATCTTGTTGTTATTATTTTCACGATTGCTGAAAGTCTTAAGTCTTGTTGAGGTTTTCAAAAGGCAAAAAAACAACCGAGGCTTTCTGCCTCGGTTCTATTTAATGAAAGAAACTTTTTAGACTTATTCACTATGTACTGTTTGGAGATGCTTCAATATAAATTTTTCATCATAGAAGAGCAACAGAACATATCCGAGTATCATCAGGGCAAGTGAAACTATCGCACTTACTCTTAGTCCAACTTCATTAACTTCATTTGAGCCGAGTATGAATAGCGAAGGGAATATAAGACCTGCAACTGTTTGGCCCATCTTCTGCACGAATGTCCTTGCGCCAAAGAAAACTGCTGCCTTGTAATTTCCAGTTCTCTTTCCATGGGCTTCAGCTATATCGGCAACCATTGCATTTGGAAGTATTCCGAATATGGCTAACGGTATCGCTGCGAGGACTGCGACGATGTAGCTTTGCGCAACCGGTGATAATGCCAGTCTTCCAAGCATTGAAGTAAATCCGAAGTTTATAGCAAATATTATGAATCCAACCATTAGCAGTCTTTTTTTACCAAGTTTTCTCGCAAGTATATTCACAGGTGCGTAGAATAGGAACGAAAGCAAGAACATTATGAGCTGAACTTGTGAAGCATGCTCTTTTGGAAGTTTCAGCAATACTGTTATATAGTAAACAAGTCCAAGGCTTATTCCGGTTAATCCGACCCAGTAGAGCAGGTCTTGGATGACAAATATAAAAAACGGCTTATCCTTAAATGCTGTTTTGATCGCTTCAAGTCCACCTTCGTTTACTGTATGTGCCTCACAGCATCTTCTCTCGTCTATAAATATTATCGGTAGCAGCATGAAGATAAAACCTACAACGCCGTAAGCTATTGTAACTGTCTGGAATGCTTTTAGTGGTTCAAAACCAGCTTTTTCCAGCATCGTTTGGAAGAGGTATATCTGTGTACCTATAACGTACCCTACTGCCCACGTGACAGAAATCATCGTGCTTAGTCCGAGCCTTTCATTTGGCGTGTGTCCAAGCTCGCTCATCCATGCAAAAAACGGTGTGACATACATTGTCATGAACCAGTAGAAAGCAATTACTGTAGAGAAGAGCCAGATTGTGTTTATTAGATAATTACTCGATGGCGGTAAAAACGGTAAGAAAGAAGTGCAAAAGGCAATACGCTTATTGCCAAATAGCCTCTTCTTCTGCCAAGTTTCAGTTTGCTCCTATCAGACAAAGTCGCAACGAGAGGATCCGTGATGGCGTCGAAAAGCCTCGATGTGCCGAGCGCTAATCCAACTATCGTGAGTCCTGCAAATACTATACCCTTTTGAATAAACTGCGTAAAATTCACCCCCTCGGGCGGCATGTAAAAATAAACAAGTGCGTTTCCAATCGCAAAGCTTGTGAGTGACCATCCAAGCTGACCGAGTGCGTACATCCACTTCTTCCACAACGGCAATCTTTCAGCCATATAGCAACCCCCTTTGTTATTTAAGACTAACATCTCAATTGTCACCGTTTTTTGTTATTGGTAACGTTACCGAAAACTAATTTCATTATATCATGTTAAAAATATAATAACAAAATCGATACGTACAGAATAAGCACATGATAGTCTTTCAAATGTTGTCTTTCTTTTTATTTCTCTTTATTACGCTCATTTTCTTTTCTCATAATTGTCATAATAAAAAAAGTCGGTGTCTTTTTCACACCGACTTTTTCAGGTTTTCCAAGAATTAATATTAAATATTAATAGAACAATTTTGCAAGTTGTTTGATGTAGAAATCTACTGGCCTTACGTTAAGTAGTGTATCGCTGTACGGCACTTCTGTGACGATGAATCCCTTTACACCAACTGCATGGTAGAATTTACCCATTTTGACGAGTTCAACCGCTCTTGCACTCATCTGGGTTGCAATTATCCTGTCTATTGCAGCAGGTGTTCCTCCTCTTTGGATGTATCCAAGGTTTGTATATCTCCATTCAAGATTCAGTTTCCTACCTATGTAAAGCCCAACGACTTCTGCCGGATCACTTTCATTCGAGCATTTACATTCGTCGATTATCTCATCTGGAAGCTTTACACCATCTTCGACAACGACAAGCGAGAATCGTTTTCCACTCTCATACCTATGCTGTATAGTTTGAACCAATTCTTTTGGATTAAGCACATCGGAGCTCGTGATGACAAAATCTGCACCGCCTGCCAATCCTCCAAATGTGGCGAGCCATCCACCCGGTGCACCCATCGTCTTGACTATCATGACTCTATGGTGCGATTCCGCTGTCGAGTGGATTATGTCGAGTGCTTGTGTTACGTGCTCAAGTGCTGTTATGAATCCTATTGAAAAATCTGTAAATGAAAGGTCGTTGTCTATCGTTGCAGGAACTATTATTGATGGTATTCCGTATTTTTGCAAATTTAAAGCTGCTCTGACAGCATTCCTTCCGCCAAGGATGATATATCCCGTAATTCCGTATTGTATCGTTTTGTTCTTTATTGCTGTCAAATCTTCATCGCTCTCTGGAATGAATAAAGAGGTGCCGAGTATTGTACCGCCCTGGTGAAGTATACCTGAAACGTTGTTTCTTACAAGTATGTCAACCTTATCATTCAATAAACCTTCAAAGCCATCTTTGATACCCATGACTTCGACTTCTTTCTCTATAGCGTTGACAACAACTGACCTTATCGCTGCGTTTATACCCGGGCAGTCGTTTCCAACTGAAAGTACTCCCACACGTCTCATTGAATCCACCTCCCCACAATTGAGTAAAATACTATCGATGTAATTGCCATCAATTTTATAAGTATATTAAGTGCTGGACCAGCAGTGTCTTTGTAAGGGTCGCCAACTGTATCGCCAACAACGGTTGCCTTATGTGCGAATGATCCCTTACCACCGAGGTGTCCTTCTTCAACGTACTTCTTAGCGTTGTCCCAAGCTCCTCCTGAATTTGCCATGAATATAGCGAGCGCAACGCCTGTTACGGTTGAGCCTATCAACAATCCAGCTACCGATTGAACGCCAAGACCTAGCATCAAGATAATCGGTGAAGCAATTGCAAGCACTGATGGTAAGACCATTCGTTTAAGTGCACCTTTTGTGGCGATTTTTATACAGCTTCCATAGTCAGGTTCTGTCGCGCCGGCAAGTATTCCAGGCATCTCTCTGATCTGTCTTCTTATTTCCTCAACCATATCGTTTGCAGCATCGCCAACTGCGTTCATTGCAAGCGCTGAGAAGAAGAACGTAAGCATTGCACCTATCAGAGCACCGATGAACATCTTTGGGTCTTGCAGCTGTATCTGTTGAATGTGTGCAATAGAACCAAAGTTTGCGAACAAGGCTATAGCTGTAAGTGCTGCTGAACCTATCGCAAAACCTTTTCCCATAGCCGCGGTTGTGTTCCCAAGTGCGTCGAGTTTGTCGGTAATATCTCTTACGCCTTTTTCCAATCCTGCCATTTGAGCTACTCCACCAGCATTGTCTGCAATAGGTCCATAAGCATCGACTGAAAGGTTCATCGCAAGTGTAGCAAGCATACCGACCCCAGCCATCGCTATTCCGTACAGTCCGCCTAATTTGTGTGAAATAAGTGTTCCAACCGCTATGAGAATGGTTATCACCGCTGTCGATTCCATTCCAAGCGCTGTACCGCTGATGATAACGTTGGCAGGTCCCATCGCTGCTGAGTGTGCTAATTTCTCAACTTTCTTTCCGGATGTGTACCATTCAGTGATGAGCCCTATTGACACGCCCACGATGTTACCAACTAAAACTGTCCAGAATAGGTTCATGTTCTTATCCATGATTGCATATGAAAGCGAAAACGCCAAAAAGATTACGCTCGAAGCAATTGTACCGCTTCTTAAAGCGAGCGCTGGTTCTGTGTTGAGCCTTGATAAGACTTTAACCAGTATTATCGCAAGTATCGACGAAATCAGTCCAAAAGAGATTATGTAAAGCGTGCTCGTTATTCCACTCGCTCCAAAGAGTGCATATCCAAGAGATATCGCGGAGAATATTGAACCAACGTACGATTCGTAAAGGTCTGCACCCATGCCAGCAACGTCTCCAACGTTATCACCCACGTTGTCAGCGATAACTGCGGGGTTTCTCGGGTCGTCTTCCGGAAGGTTCGATTCAACCTTTCCAACAATGTCAGCACCAACATCTGCCGCTTTGGTATAGATACCGCCACCAACTCTGGCAAAGAGCGCAACAAAGGACGCTCCAAGTGAATAATAACTTACCGCTTGGAGACCAAACAATAGATACACTATCCCGAGACCTGCAAGTCCGAGGACCGATACAATGAGCCCCATAACTGCACCGCCAGAGAAGGCTATGTCGAGCGCCTCTCCTATTCCCTTTGTAGCACCCCAGGCAGTTCTTGCGTTAGATTTTGTGGCGATAAGCATTCCAAAGAATCCTGCCAAAACAGAGAACGAAGACCCTATAATGAAAGAAATTGCATTCACCCAACCGGATGAAAATCCAAAGAGAAGTGAGAGCAAGAAGACTATTGGGAAGAAGATTGTGTACTCTTGAAACAAAAACGACTTCGCACCACGTTGAATGATTCTTGATATCTTCTCTGTCTTTTCGTTTCCTGGACTCTTGTCGAGCACGTTTAAAGTTAGGTAAACTATCAAAATAGTTCCCGCCAATATTGATGAAAATAGTATAGCCAAAATCCCACCTCCGTTGTCGAATTTTATTATTACAAAAAGGGGGCACGCGGTCAACATGCCCCCGTATCCATATAGTCACCCAATTATAGAGACTTAACCCATTTTATTACTATCGGTGAAGCGATGAATATCGATGAGTACGTTCCGACAACCACGCCTATCGTCATTCCAAATGCAAATGACTTTATGCTACCAGTTGAGAGCAAGAGCAACATCAGTATGACAAAGAACGTTGTTAAAGATGTGTTTATTGTTCTAAATATAACAGAGTTTATACTGTCGTTAACAACACTTGCCATTTCTCTACCTTTGAATTTCCTTCCGAATTCCCTGATCCTATCGAATACTATAATCGTATCGTTGACAGAGTATCCTACGAGTGTCAAAACAGCTGCAATCGCCGCAATGTTCATTTCTATGCCGAAAATCGAGTAGAAGCCGAGTGTTATCACGACGTCGTGGATAAGTGCCAAAATTGCACCTATACCAAATGCGAATTTAAATCTCAAAGCTACGTATATAAGAATTCCGAGGAGTGTGAATACCACTGCTTTCCAAGTGAGGTTCTTGATTTCGTTCGCCGCGTCTCCGCTGACTTCTGTAAATGAAACGACTTTACCGCCGAGTCTTTCTTCTATTGCTTTCGACAATGTTGCCTTTTCATCAGCATTGTACGTTCTCAGATTACCTTTTTCATCCTTTGGTGCAACAACGATTGAAAATGTCTTTTCCTCTTCTTGTCCAAGAGCTTTTACTTCAAGAACTCTTGCGTTGTTGAATTCTGGAGCTAAGTCAGAAATCTTTGCCCTGACATCTGCAATTTTCATATCTTGCGAAGTCTTAACTACAACTTCGCTTCCACCTATGAATTCCAAGCCAACATTGAATCCTTTGGTGAATATGCTTATGATTGAAATAACTATTAATACTGCGGAAAGCGCAATGAAGTAATATCTTTTTCCAACGAAATCGAGTTTCATTATTTTGCACCCCCTGCTTTTCTAACTCTGATAGCCCCAGACATTGCATCGAGCAAGAATTTGCTGAATACGAGGTTCATGAACATTGCTGCAAAGATACCAACGATCGTTGTTATAGCAAATCCTTTGATTGTACCAGTACCGAAGTAGTAGAGGAAAAGTGCAGCAATTATAGTTGTAAGGTTTGCATCAAATAGCGTCCAGAAAGATCTTGAAAATGCCATTTCTATCGCTGCCTTTATAGTCTTTCCGCTTCTAACTTCTTCTTTGATCCTTTCGTAGATGATTATATTACCATCAACGAGAGTACCTATTGTGAAGATTATACCTGCAATACCTGGCAACGTGAGTATTGCACCAGTTCCGGCAAGGAATCCAAAAATTATTATCAGTGCATAGAATATACCGATAACAGCAACAAATCCCATAACTCCGTAAATGATAAGCATGTAGAGTATGACAAGTATTGCACCTATTATACCTGCATTGAGTGATTGATTGAGGACATCTTTACCAAGAGTTGGTGAAACAAGATTGGCTGTCGTTTTTTCCAACCTTGCCGGGAGTGTACCACTTCTAAGTATTGCGGCCAGTTCCTTTGCTTCATCGAAAGTGAAGTTTCCTCTAATTTGTCCTTTTCCATCTTCGATTGGACTGACGACAAATCCAACAAACTGAACTTTATCATCAAGAACTATTGCAAGTCTCTTCTTAAGTGCAAGTTGATACTGCGTTGTACCGCTATTAAGAACCTGTTCAGGTACGTAAAGTTCCTTTGTGATATTTTTGAAAAGTTCGACAAATTGTCTGTCAAGCGTGAAAGAAACTACGTAATTTGCAACACCTTTTTGATCTATTGTTGGTACCGCCTCGACAATTCTTGGACCTGAGAGTACAAGATCTTTCCTGTTGTTAATTTCTTTCTTGATCAAGTACCAAGTCTTTCCATCTTTGCTCTGATACCATTCGGCGTTTTCTCTTAACGCAAGATTCACATCGTCTGGGTTTGTCGTTGGGTCGTACGTTCTTTCGTCAATCGATTGACCAAACCAGAGCACACCAGTTGAACCAACTAGCTTTTCTGCTCTTGACGTATCCGTTGCATCTGGGATTTCTATAATCACAAAAGAATTGTTTTCTCTGAAACTTTTCTTTACCACCGCTTCAGTGTATCCTGCTGAGTCAAGCCTGTTTCTCAAAACCGTCCAAACATCATCAACTACCGCACTTGGATTTTCCGTACCTTTTTCAATATCAACCTTGTACTCGAGCCTTACTCCACCGCTTAAGTCAAGACCAAGTTTGATGCGACTGAAAAACTTCGCAAAACCACTTGCCGGTCTTCCACCGGGCAGCAACATGGCTACAACAGCTGCTACAAGTAGTGCCAATGAGATGATAAGTCTTATGCGATCACTCCGCATTCCGAAACCCTCCCCCGCTACTTATTCTTTGGAATCTTCTTTTACTTCTTCTTTGGCTTCCTCTTTCTCTTTAATTACCTTAGCTATGTAAGCCTTATGAATTTCAAGCTCAGTTGAATTTGCACTTTTGATCTTGATTACGTCTTTCTTGATATCAACTATCTTGCCAACCACACCACCAGTTGTGATTATAGTATCACCTTTTTTCAAGCTCTCGATCATTTGTTTGAATTCCTTTTCTCTTCTTCTCTGCGGCAGTATCACCAAGAAATACATCATCGCAAAAAAGATAAGTAGCATGATGAGCATCTGCATCAATGCTCCAGAAGTACTTGTTGGTGTAGCTGTTCCTGTTGTTGCTCCTGCATCTGGCGCTCCTGCGAATATAAGTTTCACTCGTACACACCTCCTAAGGGTTGATATGTTTTTATCTTTTTATAAAATGTTCCTTGCTATTTCAACTGCTTTTACTGTATGCTCCATAAGAACCAGTGTTGTGATCCTCCCGACTCCACCCGGAACAGGCGTTAAGTCACATATCTCGGCGACACTGGGGTCCACGTCTCCAAAAATTTCGTCGTTCTCAACGTTTATACCCACATCTATGACAGTTGTTCCAGGCTTGAAATAATCTTTGTTGAGGGCCTTCGCTCTTCCTATGGCAACAACCACAATATCCGATTCGCGCGTTATTTCAGCTATATTCTTGGTCCTTGAATGACATACAGTTACCGTTGCGTCAATACCCTTTTGCAACAAAAGAAGTGCAAGCGGTTTTCCAACGGTAACACTTCTGCCTATAACGGAAATTCTCTTTCCGGTTGGATCTCCAAGATATTTTATTATTCTTAACACAGCCTCTGCAGTACATGGCGGAAAGATGGGGCTATCGTACATTATTTTTCCAAGGTTCGCTGGATGCCTGCCCTCAACGTCTTTGTCCGGAGAGATTAAAGAAATCGCCTCGATTTCAGAAATCTCCGGCGGTAGTGGATGTGTGAGAAAGATTCCGTTGATAGAGTCATCAGCTGATAACTTAGGCAAAAGCAATTTCAAATCCGACGCTTTCGGTGCCTCATATACCGCAAATTCAATACCAAATCTTTTAGCCTGTTTTTCCTGACTTCTCAGATAACTCAGCGTTGAAGGTTCTGGCTGGCAAGTGACAGCTACCAGCTTCGGTGTTCTCGGTAACCTTGCCACACGTTGTTTTATATCTTCAACAATTGATGAATAAAGCGGTTCTAAATTCAGAATCATATGTCCCCACCTTCCACCAATAGCAGTTATTATCCTTGGTTAAAGACAGGTTGAAGTCCTGCGGTGTACAGCAACCCGCAGACTTCGTACATGCCTTTTTTCGTTACGCAAAGCACAACACCAGCCGTTTCTGCGGCTTTCAATGTTTCAGGCATTATGTCCCTGTTGCGCACAATGATAACAACAGGAATGCCGACAACCCCCGCTGTCCTCACACATTGCGGTGTTGCAAGCCCTGTTACAAGCAGTGAACCGGGTTCTGTAAGTGCGAGCACGTCGCTCATCAAGTCAGAGGCTGCAACTTTACTGATTTCTATGTTCAAATCGGCATCCTCTGGTGCAATTACTTTTCCTTCTACTATTTCAAGTATTTCTCTAAGCTTCAAGGATATCACCTCGGTAGGCGTATTTTACAAATGCCTCGTAGGTCCACGGGCAAGTTGCTTTAAACATCTTCGCAATAGCTATGGCGTACTGCTCTATTTCCCACTGGGCGTGAGAATCCGCTCGCAAACTCAAGAAATTCATCAAACTTCTCGCGTTAACCGTCCAATAAAACTGCGTGTAAGTTGAAAGAGGTAGAACGATACGTGCAAGTTCTCTTGCAACACCCATGTTGAGCAATTCTTTGTAAGTGTGATAAGCCTCCTCGAAGGTCTTCACCATTGCTTCCTTAACTTTCTCAAGAAGTTCTGTGTCATCAACAACTATCGCCTTTTGCCTGTCCTCAGGAACGTTAATTCTTATGTTTTCAGGTATGTAAAATTCTTCCTCTTTTATTTCCGTATACCTCTGGCTTATCTCGTTAAATGAACCAATCCTGTGCCTAAACCACTGCCTTGCAACGAAAAGCGGTGCTTTAACGTGAAATGTAAAGACTATATGTTCAAAAGGTGTCTCGTGCCCGTGTTCCATGAGATACATAATTAGTGCCTTGTCGCGTTCGGGTGTTTTCAACCCTTGACCATACGAAACTCGAGCGGCTTTAACCGCTGCGTAATCATCCCCCATCATATCTACAAGCCTTACAAAACCCTTGTCGAGAATTTTTTCTTCAAGATTCAATTTATCATTTGTTTTTTCGATGTGTTCGATGTTTTCTGAGATTCCCAAAGAGATCCACCTCCAAAAGACTCGAAACTTTCTTGTATCTTTCTTCTGATATAAGACCTTCTCTTAGCCATGAATCTAAAAGCTCTATCGATAATATCTGAGTAACCGGTTCAAAAGTTAATCTGTGAAAAGGTGTTGGACCGTAAATTTTCAGCAATTCAATGTGTTCTTCTGTTGGATAGCCTTTGTGTACCGATAACTTGTATTGTGGAAATTGCAAATCGAATTTCTTTATTATCTTGTCCCTTGTTACTTTTGCCAGAATCGATGCAGTGGAGATTTGATAAATTTCGCCATCGCCTTTCACGATGCAAGTTGCCGGATAGTTCAATTTCAAATTCTTACCGTCAACAAAGACATTTTTTATTTCAACAAATTGACTAAGCAATTCAAGTGCCCTGTTCATAGCAAGTTCCGTTGCGTGGAATATGTTGTACAGATCAATTTCTTCTGGTGTTGCCAATCCTATTCCAAACTTCGCTTTTGAAAAAATTATCTCGTATAGTTCGTTTCTTTTTTTCTCGGACAGCTTCTTACTGTCATCTATGCCTTCTATATAAACATCATCATCGAGAAAAACCGCCGCTGCAACAACAGGTCCAAAGAGCGGTCCTCTTCCAGCTTCGTCAACGCCTATTATTGTATAATCGATAGATTTATCTTTACTCATATTGCAATTTGTCCTACCTTTTTACCGTATTGTATATTTCATTAACATCCCTTACAAACCCTTCAATCTTGTCACCAGTAACAACTATAAGCCAATTTTCTTTGAACCAAGCGTACAGATCAGTACTCTCAAGCCTTACAGTGAAAACTCCATAGTCGCCCATGTTTACTTTCATGTACTTGATCTTCAAAGGATTACCGTACTTTTTCGTTATCTTGTTCCAATTTTCTTTCGCTTCTTCATTACTTTCGTATTTGAATAGCATGAAAAATCCATCAACACCGTCGAAAATAGCAAAACGACCATCTCCGAGTTGAATATCTCCAAAACCGTTAATCCAACCGCTCTCAAGCAGTGTGTACTTGTTACTAAGAACGTTGACCGCCGCTTCTAACGAATAGCTCGATGGAGGAACTTCTGGAATGAACGGTATAGAGCACGATGAAAGAATTAAAATGATCACTAAAACTACAAAAGCTGTTAGAAGTTTTCTTATATCTCTCATCTTATCACCTGCCGAGTTACTTAACTTTTTCTCCATAAAAGTATTCAATCGCCTTCTTGATTATTATATCACTCATAACGAGATCTGCATGGTCGAAACCTCTAAAAATCTCGCATTTTCCATAATAAGTTGCGCTTTCAATTGGAACCATTCCATCATTATCGGTGAATTGCTTATCTGAAAATAAAATATCTGTGACCGATTTCAAAAATAGAAGTCCTGTCGTTGAGAACATTTCGGTTGTCACAAGGTTTTCAAACATCACATCAGCTTTTTGGGTTATCACAGCTGCAAAATTTAGAAATTCAACATCATTTGGTACTTCTGGATATCTCGAACCATACATTAAATATCTATAATTCGGTGCGTACGTATATCCACCCGAAATGTTTGAAGCTATGAGCACGTTCTTTATAAATCCCCAGTCTTTCCTGAGCTTAAGCAAACTCTTGTTCATGACTATGAAATTTGCCAAAGGAGATCCGATATGCGGTGTACCAGCAAAGATGATTTTGTTTACATGTTTTTTGAATTCATCTTCTTGTAATGCGTATCTTAAAAGTAAACCGCCCATGCTGTGGGCATATATATTGAAACGAACGCTCGCATTATCATAATTCTCTTCGAACTTCTTGGAAATATTTTCAATTTCCCTGACAAGTGCATCTGCACTTTCTTCTAATGGTATGTCCAACGAGGGATAAATAAAAAAATACAATCCATAGTCTTCAGGCAATATTTTCGTCCAAGAATCTCGGAAGATAGCTTTGTAACGTGTCCACGTCCCATATATCTCGTTTGGATCAATTCCATGAATCAACAGTACCGAAGGTGCATCATTTTTCGGTTTCCTTATCTCGTAAATCTTAGCTTGTGGTCTCTCCCAATCGTATTCTACAACTTTGCTGTATTCAAAAAATGGCTCTATTTTCGTTAATGATATGTAGATCGGAACAAGTGAGTTATAGTAAACATAATATTTTGCACCGTAAGTAATTGAAGTAAAAGCGATAGCAAATAAAGATAAACAGAATATCAATAAGCGAGTTTTAATAGCAATACCTCCAATATATCCGAGGCATCTTCTGTTCTATCGACTATATCACCAACGTTGATAACGAGCTCCTTCAACTGCATCTTTTCAGCCAAAGTTATCTGCAAAGAGAATATATCCCTCAAAACTTCTTCTTCGATTACGTCTTCATTGTGTTCAAACCTTTCAACCTCAATTACATAATGCTGGACTTCGTCGATGTTGTCAAATAGCTTTTCGACGGCAGTAACGAAAGCTTGCGCTGCGCTGACTGCACAATCAAGTTGTCCTATAATCTTCTCTTTAAGGTGCTCTGGAACATTCGGGTGTTGGTAGTCCACAATTTTGCTTACCGATTCGCACTTGTTGACTATTTTATCTATACCTTCGGTAAGAGAGTGTATAACTTCTCTCATATCCGGAAGAAATAGACCTTTGTATATATCAGATATAATCCCGCGCCTTATTTCATCAGCTTCATGCTCAATACGTTTTATGTCTTTAAAAAAATTCTGCTTCTGATCACACTCGTTTTTGAAATAACAGTCGAAAAAACTTCTAAGAGTAGAAGTCGCTTCTACTGTTTTTCTTGAAAGTTCTCCAAGCTTTGCAATAACTTCACGTTCTTTCTTTGCGAATGAAATTTGCATACCAACACCCCCAGACAATTATACCACAAAAAGCTGAAAATTATAACCTTTCGAAAAATAGCAAGAGCGTATCGCCGTAATCCTTTTCTTTTATGATTCTTAAATTACTTATCTCGCTTTCTTTAGGTCTTTCTCTCTTAGAGCACTGAAGGATAAACATTGAATTCACGTCCATTATTGCATGAACACGTTCGAGTATATCGCGTACTATTCCCAGCTCGTAAGGCGGATCAGAGTAAATAATGTCAAAAACGCCGGCATGTGTTTCCAAAAACCGGCGTGCGTCTATCTTCTTTATATCAACTTTATTTTCAACTCCAAGGTTGATAGCATTCTTTTTAATCGTTGCCACAGATAATTTTGAAGTATCAACAAATGTCACATGCGCTGCACCGTTGCTTATCATCTCAAACCCAACAGAACCGCTCCCTGCACATATGTCAGCACACACTTTCCCTTGGAAATCAACCATATTTGCAAGACTTCTTCTAAGAATCGCCGAAGAATACCGCGTCCTTGGATCAGGAACAGTTTCTATTGCTCTCCCTCTAAGCTCACCTGTCTCGATTTTCAACATACTTTTTCCACCTGCATCATTCAATAGCTTTTGACTCTTCTGGATTCTCTTGACCCTCTACTTTCTGAACAACAACGGTCAATTCTCCTTTGACATCTTTAAAATGTTCGAGTGCGCTCGTCACTGTACCTCTGAAGCTCTCTTCGTGTAGTTTTGTCAACTCTCTTGCGATGAAAACCTCGCAGTCTCCCAAAATCTTCAGTATATCATCAAGCGTTTTTCTAAGCCTTTCAGGGCTTTCGAAAAAAACGAATCTTTCTATCAATTCATTATCTTTTATCTTTCGCAAAAGCCTTCTTCTGTTCTTGTCTTTCGGCATGAATCCGATGAAGTAGAAGTGCGTACCCATAAACCCGCTGAGCGCAACAGCGCTTGTCAATGCACTCGGTCCCGGAATTACTTGAACAGTGATTCCTTCTTCATGGCACTTTTTGATTAGTATAGCTCCCGGGTCCGAAACCACAGGCATTCCTGCATCTGATACTTGGGCAATATTTTTTCCTTGTTTTAGCAGCTCTATAACCTTATCAACCTTCTTATGTGAATTATGCTCGTTGAAAGACTCCAGCGGTTTAGATATTCCGTAGTGTGTTAGAAGATTATGAGTCCTTCTCGTGTCTTCAGAAAGTATCAAATCGGCATCTTTCAACACTTCCAAAGCCCTTAATGTTATATCCTTCAAATTGCCGATCGGTGTGCCGACAATGTACAGAATACCCGCGATACTATCACTTCCCAACATTTACTATAAAGTTTTCAATCAGATTTTCCGAGTTGTCCATAACTTCATTTATCATCTCTTTGCTAAGTGTCTTTGCCTTTCCAAAACGAGACTCAAACGACAACCTTATGCTTTCTGCGATTTCTTCTATCGGTTTGTGCTGATAATCATACAGACCTATCAAAGGTATATCCAAGTTCTTCGTACTTTTGAAGCAGTGCTTAACCTCATCGTGCGGTATCAGAACTATTGAGCCGTGTTGCAAGATGTAATCCTGGGTCCTTGTCTGAGCGCTGCCAACAACCTTTACACCATTCATAGTTATTTCGTACGTCGATGGAACTTGGAAGCAGACATGTGTTGATGCTTTCTTTTTGCCCTCTGTTAATTCAACTGGATACCCTAAGCGCCTCAAACCTTCTATTAGTAGCCTTGAAATCAGATTATACAGTTCGAGGACACTTGTTTCGAAAAGCTCGTGATTCCTTGGCACTACAACAGAGTACGTCAATTCATCCCAGTGTAGTACAGCCCTTCCGCCAGAAGGTCTTCTAACCAAATCAAAATTATTCTCTTTAAGATAGTCCACATCTATATCATCGGAATTTTGATGCTTTCCCAAAGAAAGTGTTGGAACTTTCCAAGTGTAAAAGCGCAATATGACATCGTTTAATTTTTCAGAGAACACTCCTAAAGCAACATCTATGCCCATGTTCTTCAATCCATCAAAACCGTACGTTTCAAAAAAGTACAACAAATCACCCTTTCATCTTTTTGGTGAGCATAAAAACAGGATTTGCAACTAATACTATTATAATCTTTATTACGTACTGAGACAATACCATAGAGATCAATTGATTGTACACTCCGAGGAACGCAACAAGCGTGAAAACAACTGTATCAAAGAATTGAGCAACGAGGACTGAAACAAGATTTGCTACTGCTGCACTCTTAAATCTCTTAGAATTGAATATGTAATAATTCATGAATTGTGAAGTTCCATACGCCGCTAAACTCGCAAGTGTGAATCTCCAGTTCATTCCCAAGATTATCCTGTAAGCCTCTCCCCTGTCGACAGAAGCAGCAGGCATGAAGAGCCCGAGCAAAATCAATCCACTTGCAGTCGCTTGTGCTAAGAATCCCATCCAAACAAGGAACTTTGAACGTTCCTTTCCAATCACGTCAGAGACCATGTTTGCAATTATGAATGTGAATGTATAACTTATAATCGATGCTGGAAATAGGAAAACACCAAACTTAACAACCTTCGCTGCGATAACATTCGAAACAACAATACCTGTTATAAATAGCGTAGTAAAAATCATGCCTTGCCTTTCCTTTCGTTCCACCTTCTCAACACTCCTTTCGGTCTTATATGCTGTATTAGCTATTCTTTTTTCAGGGCAAATTATTATACTCTATTAGATTTAAACTAAGCAAAAACCGACAGAAAAATTAGTAAAAGTGTTACATATCAGTAACCAAAAAACTGAAACATGGGGTATATAATATTGTCCGTAATACTGACGGTTTATGTTCACTTAACTGAACATGCCGACTTATATGGAAATGTCTGGTCTACTTAAGTGAACATAAACCGCAATAACGAAATTCATTTACTGACGAGCTTTTAGAACATGAACAAAAATCTTACATGGGGAGGGATTACCATGAAAAGCTTGGGAAGACATATCATAGCCGAATTCTACGACTGTGACAAGGAAATACTTGACAGCATCGATGGTATCGAGTTTCACATGAAACAAGCAGCATACGAGACTGGTGCCACAATAGTTAACTCTTCTTTTCACCGGTTCCTCCCCTACGGAGTGAGCGGTGTGGTCATAATAAGCGAGTCGCACTTAACAATTCACACATGGCCAGAGTACGGTTATGCAGCTGTTGACCTATTTACCTGCGGTGACCACGTTGACCCATGGAAAGCATTTAGCTATCTCAAAAAGGTATTCAGATCACAAAGAGCTCATGTAGTTGAACACGTAAGAGGAAGATACGACGAAGTAGGCATCCCCGAAAACGCACCGCACAAGACTGTAATCGAAGAAGAAAAGATAGCAGTAAGCTTGTAATTGCAAACCCAAAATCCGAACCGATTAAATTAATCTGAGAAGGAGGGAATGCCTATGGAAGAAAAGGAACTTAAAACAGGTAGGCACAGTATATATATGGAATGGTATTCAAAAGATCCTGGCGGATTATTCATGAGGGTTAATAGATGGCTTTACTCAGCGCAAAGCCCATTCCAGAGGATCGATATATTTGAAAGTCCATTCTATGGTAGAGTATTCTCTCTTGATGGAATAACGATGACTACAGAAATAGACGAATTCATGTACCACGAAATGCTTGTGCATGTACCGATGTTCATGCACCCAAATCCAAAAAAGGTCCTTGTCATCGGCGGTGGCGACGGAGGAAGCATAAGGGAAGTTTTGAAACACCCTTCCGTAGAAAAAGCCGTAATGTGCGAAATAGACGAGTTGGTTGTCAAGGCAGCTATCGAATATCTGCCATACACGTCAAACAAACTCAGCGACCCAAGGGTTGAGCTTGTCTACGAAGATGGTGCTAAATTCGTAAGGCAGTTCAAGAACGAATTCGACGTGATAATAATCGACTCGACAGACCCAACAGCTGGTGAAGGCGGACACCTCTTCACTCTTGAATTCTACAAGGCTTGTAATGAAGCACTCAAAGAAGATGGTATCTTGTGTGCCCAGACAGAAGGTATGACTTACGACTGGGAATGGGGCACAACAGCCTACAAGAGAATTAAGGCAAATTTCCCGCTTGCAAAGATGTACTTAGGCTTCATGCCAACTTACCCCGGCGGAATGTGGTCGTACACATTCGCTTCGAAAACCGGAATTGATCCAATAAAAGACTTTAATCCTGAAAAAGTTAGGAACTTCAAAGAACCTTTGAGGTACTATAACGAAGAAATTCACAAAGCGGCATTTGCACTTCCAAACTTTGTCAGAAAGTACATCGGAGAAGACTAAAGAAAATTGAACTTAAAGGCGGCAGGCAAGTCCTGCCGTTTTTGATTTTTCAAAGCTGTTGTGATAAAATAGGTGAGAAAATATATTAACAAGATACTCATATGTGGCTTGAGGTGAAATCGTCAACGCCCCACCACTGAAGTGGCGGGCTTGAAGCCCTCGTTGACTAGCCTCAGCCAAAGCCAATAGGCTTCTTGGCTACGTTAGATGGGTCATGACACCATGGAATGCTGCTCAAGTTCCATGCTCTGTCGCCTATCGTTAAACAGTTCTGAGTGGTCGGGACAGTGTGGCAGACATGACAAGCCCATCTAACATTGGCGATGAGCTCCTAACTCCGCAAGGAGGCTTACACCATATGGTGTATGTTATTTCTAAACAGGGGAAACCTCTCGTGCCAACTGAAAGGCATGGAAAAGTAAGAAGACTTCTAAAACAAGGACTTGCGAAAGTTGTCAAAAGAGAGCCTTTTACAATTCAGCTTTTGTATGACACAACCACATATGTACAGCCAGTAACAGTTGGCATCGACATTGGTTCAAAAACAGTCGGTGTCTCAGCCATAACAGATAAGAAAGAAGTATTTTCATCGGAGATAGAACTCAGAACTGACATCAAAGACTTATTGTGCGAAAGAAGAGAATACAGACAGTTAAGAAGGTATCGCAAGACGAGGTACAGAAAAGCAAGATTTTTGAATAGGCGTAAACCAGAAGGATGGCTTGCACCAAGTCTAAGGTGGA